>PJUL01000007.1_pt1 | contig 530849 bp, 480 predicted proteins | sample 1512221 | NCBI WGS metagenome assembly PJUL01 (sample SAMN08177667, study PRJNA422409) | Feces metagenome, whole genome shotgun sequencing project.
CCAAACTTGTTCGACAGAACGGTCGTGATCGCCGCCGTCAACGTCGTTTTGCCGTGGTCAACGTGACCAATCGTACCCACGTTCACGTGCGGCTTGGTACGTTCAAACTTGCCTTTTGCCATGGCTGACTCCTGACCTGGATTGCGCTTCTGACTGAAGAAAAGAACTTTGGAAATTAGTGGTGCCCATGGCGCGGATCGAACGCGCGACCTCTCCCTTACCAAGGGAGTGCTCTACCACTGAGCCACATGGGCATATAAAGCTTGGAGCGGGTGAAGGGAATCGAACCCTCGTCGTAAGCTTGGAAGGCTTCTGCTCTACCATTGAGCTACACCCGCGGCTACCCTTTCACCTTCTCTTTCCCAAACCTTTTCAACTCCAAGCCCAGAAAGCCTTGCCGCCTTCCTTGCAAAGGCAGCCCAGCACTTTCTGGACTTAAACATTGCAAATCCAGGCCAACTGCGCCTGGATTTGGGTATGGGTTCTCTGGTGGAGGAGGTTGGATTCGAACCAACGTAGGCGCAAGGCCAACAGATTTACAGTCTGCCCCCTTTAACCACTCGGGCACCCCTCCAGAGAATTCGAGATTATGAACACATTCGGATCCCGTGTCAAACGATTCGGGCGAAATATTCAAAAATCTTGATCAGCCACCCCGCGATTTCGCGCAGAGGGGGCGTAGCTTACAACTTTCCGCGAATCGCTGCACGAAAAAGATCGGCGTATTGCTGCGCCGTGTAGTCGACCGGGTTGGTGCCGGCCGACGGATCCTCGGCCGCCATGCGTCCGACCCGCTCGGCCTGGGCCTCGTCGATGCCGATATCCGCCAGGGTATGGGGGATGCCCAACCCCTCGCGCAGCGCCAGCACCCAATCGAGCACGGCGCCGGGGCCCTCGGAAGGCAGGTCCAGATAGCGCGCCAGGGCCTCCAGCCGCGGCGCCACCGCCTGCTGATTGGCCTTCAGCACATAGGGCATGAGGATGGCGTTGAGCGTGCCGTGGTGCGCGTCGTACAGCGCCCCCAGCGGATGCGCCAGCGCGTGCATCGCGCCGAGTCCGCGCTGGAAGGCCGTGGCGCCCATGCTGGAGGCCACCAGCATCTGCTGGCGCGCCTGCAAATCGCTTCCGTCGGCCACCGCCTGGGGCAGGTATTCCTTGATGAGGCGCATGCCTTCGAGCGCGATGCCCGCGGCCATCGGGTGGAAGAACGGCGAACAGTAGGCCTCCAGATTATGCGAGAGCGCATCCATGCCGGTCGCGGCGGTGATCTTCGGCGGCAGCCCGACCGTCAGTTCGGGGTCCAGGATCACGATCGCCGGCAGCATGCGCGCATGGAAGATGATGCGTTTGACCTCGGCCGTTTCGTCCGTGATCACCGACGCGCGCCCGACCTCCGATCCCGTGCCGGCGGTGGTCGGCACCGCCACCACCGGCGCCATGCCCGCCACGTCCACTCGCAGGTAGTTGTCGCCGACGTCCTCGAAGTCCCACAAGGGCCGCGTCTGCCCCGCCATCAGGGCGATGGCCTTCGCGGCATCCAGCGCCGACCCGCCTCCCAATGCAATCACGCCGTCATGGCGCCCCTGCCTGTAGGCCGCCACGCCATCATCGACATTGCGGCCGGTGGGATTTCCCTTGATGCCGTGGAACAGCCCGCATTCCAGCCCCGCCTGCCTGCACGCCGCGACCGCGCCGCTCACCATCGGCAAGGCCGCGAGCCCCGGATCCGTCACGAGAAGCGGACGCGCCATGCCGAGCTCGCGGCACCAGGCGGGCAGCTCCTTGATGCGGCCGGGGCCGGCCTTGATGGCGGTGGGGTAATTCCAGTTAACGCTGGGCACGGTCATGGTCTGCTTCCTGTGGGCGCCGCGTCAGACGCTGCGCAGATGAAAGGATTTCGCTTGCGTGAGGGGCTCGTACCCGACCGCCGACAGCGATACGCCGCGCCCCGAGTTCTTCACTCCGGTCCAGGCCAGGGCGGGATCGAGATAGTCGCAGCGGTTCATGAAGAACGTGCCCGTCCTGAGCTGCCGGCCGATGCGCAGCGCGGCCTCTTCGTCCTGCGTGAACGCCGCCGCGGTCAGGCCGTACGGGCTGTCGTTCATCAACGCGACGGCCTCCTCGTCGCTGTCGACCGGCATGATGCCCACGACCGGACCGAAGCACTCGTCGTTCATAACGCGCATGCGATGGTTCACCTGGGTCAACAACGCGGGCGCGACATAAGGCGAGCCTTTGCTCGCTTTATTGAAACGCGAAGAATCTATCAGGTTTCTGGCGCCTGCCGCCACGGCCTCGTCGACGATCCCGCGGATTTCCTCCGCGGCCCGCGTCCGCACCACCGGCCCGAGCGTCGTGTCGGCGTGCAGCGGATCGCCCAGCACGTAGTCCTGCGTCAGCGCGACGGCACGCTCCACGAACTCCTCGTACCGGGGCCTCGCCACGTAGATGCGCTGGATCCCGCAGCATGACTGGCCCGAGTTGAAATAGGCCCCGTCCACCAGCGTCTCCACCGCGTGGTCGAGCCTGGCGTCCGCCCGCACATAGGCCGGGTCGTTGCCGCCCAGTTCCAGGCCGACGCCGATGAACCGCCCCGCCGCGCCCTCCTCCACGGCGCGTCCGCCCCGCACGGAGCCGGTGAACGACACATAGCCTATCTCCGGCGCGCGGATCAGCCGCTGCGCGATGTCGTGGCTGGCGTGCAGGTACTGGAACACGCCCTTGGGCGCGCCGGCTTCCCGGAATGCGCGTCCGATGAATTCCGCGCACAAGGGCGTCTGGTCGGAGTGCTTGAGGATGACGGTGTTTCCCGCCATCAAGGCGGGCACGATGCTGTTCACGGCAGTCAACAAAGGGTAGTTCCACGGTGCGATCGTCAACGCGACGCCGATGGGTTCGCGGCAGATGAAACGCGTGAAGCCCGCCTGCGCGGGGATCCGGATCGGCGCCAGCGCCTCGTCCGCGATGGCGATCATGTGGCGCGCGCGCGCCTCGAAGCCCGCGACCTCGCCCGGCGTGTAGCGCAGCGGCCGCCCCATCTGGACGGTGATGGCGCGCGCGATGTCGTCCTTCCATGCGACGAAGCGATCCACCGCGTCGGACACGATGCGGCCTCGCGCCTGCACGCCCAGCGCCTGCCAGTCCGGCTGCGCGGCCTGGGCATCGGCAAGCGCCTGCGCGATCTGCGCGTCGCTGGCGTAGGGGCGGCGAACCACTTCGCGGCCGTCGATCGGACTGATGGTGATGAGTTCCTGGGTCATGGCTGCCCTGCGCAAGCGGGTGGATGGGGATCAGATGATTTCGAAGTAACGGGCCAGTTCCCAATCGGTCACGTGGCGCCTGAACTGGCGTTCTTCCCATTCCCGGGTCGCCACGTAATGCTCGACAAACGCGTCGCCGAACAGCTGGCGCGCGGCTTCGGATGCGCGCAGGCGCTGGGCGGCCTCCCACAAGGTATTCGGCAGCCGCAAGTGGCCGGGAAACTGCTGGGTATAGGCATTGCCCTGCACCATCGGCTCCGGCTCCAGGCCCTGTTCGATGCCGTGCAGGCCGGACGCGAGCGCGGCGGCCAGGGCCAGGTACGGGTTGGCGTCGGCCGACCCGATGCGCACTTCGACCCGCTGCGATTTGTCGCTGCCGGGGATGAGCCGCAACGCGGTGGTGCGGTTCTCCATGCCCCACGTGGCATCGAGCGGCGCCCAATACCCCGGCACCAAACGCGAGTAGCTGTTGACGGTCTGCGCATATAAGGCCATGAACTCGGGCAGATAGCGCTGCACCCCGGCCATGAACGAGGACTGCGTCGCGCTCATGCCGTGCGGGCGCGATTCGTCGAAGAAGGCGGAGCGGCCCGTCTTCCTGTCACGCAACGACAGATGGATGTGACCGCTCTGGCCCGGATGGTCGTGCGACCACTTCGCCATGAAGGTCGCCATCAGCCCATTCTGCTGCGCCAGCGCCTTGGTGAAGGTCTTGAAGAGAAACGCCTTGTCCCCGGCCGCCGCGGCCAGGTCGACCGCGATGGCGGCTTCCAGCACCCCCGGCCCCGTCTCGGTATGCAGGCCCTCGATGGGCATGTCCATGCGCTCGCACATATCCAGCAGCTTGCGGTAGAAATCGCCTTCCACCGTGCTGCGCAGCACCGAGTAGCCGAAGTTGCCGGGGGTCCAGTTTTCGAGGTTGCGGTAGTGCTTCGCGCGCACCGAATGCGGCGTTTCACGGAACATGAAGAACTCGTATTCCAGGGCGGCGTAGGCGTCGTAGCCCATGGCGGCGGCGCGGTCCAGGATCCGGTGCAGCAGGCGCCGGGGGCAGATGGCGCCCGCATCGCCCTCGAACTCCGCCAGGAACAGCAGCATGTCCTCGCCCCCCGGGCCTTGTTCGAGGGGCAGCCGGCGGCCTGTATGCGGAACGATCCTGAGCTTGGCGTCGGGATAGGCGGTATGCCAGCCGGTGTATTTGGTGTTGTCGTAGAGCTGGTCGTCGAGGTCCCAGCCGAACACCACGTCGCAAAATGCCAGCCCCGAGCGCAGCGCGCCCAGGAATTTGTCGCGGCGCAGGTACTTGCCCAGCATGACGCCGTCGACGTCGGACAAGCCGACCTTGATGTGCGAGAGCGTGCTGGCTTGCACCAGCCGCTCCGCGTCTTCCACCGTTGCTACCCCTAGTGCATGCATGCTCGTTCACCTTGATGTGGCTGAAGCGTTGCGTTGACCTGCGGGCGGGCGGCGCGGCATTCAGGCCATGGCCGCCCCCAGCACCCGCATCGCCTGGCGATGCAGCTGCGGCGTGGCGGCCGCGACCACGCGGCCCTGGGAACCGAGGCCCAGCGGCTGCCCCGACCAATCGGTAATGACGCCGCCGGCCCCTTCGATCACGGGCATCAGCGCCAGGTAGTCGTACGGCTGCAGGCCGGCCTCGACCACCAGGTCGACGTGGCCGCTGGCCAGGAGTCCGTAGCTGTAGCAGTCGCCGCCGTAGCGGCGCATGCGCGCCGCCTGCGCCAGCGCGTCGAAACCGGCCAGCTCCGCGCCGGCGAAGATATCCGGCGAGGTGGCGTAAAGGATGGCCTGGCGCAATTCGGTACAGCCGCTGACGCGGCAGGCCTCGCCATTCAAGCTGGCGGGCAGGTCCGCCGCGCCGATCCAGCGTTCATCGAGCATGGGAATGTCGATCAGCCCGAACACGGGCCTGCCCCGGTGCAGCAGGGCCAACAGCGTGCCCCATAGCGGATTGCCGGAAATGAAGGCGCGCGTGCCGTCTATGGGGTCCAGCGACCACACCAGCTCTGCCTCGGCGTGCGATGCGCCGAATTCCTCGCCGAAGATGCCGTGCTCCGGGTATTCCCGGGCAATGGCCTCGCGCAAGGCGGCCTCGACCTCCCGGTCGGCCTGGGTGACCGGGCTTTCGTCCGCCTTGGTATCGACCGCGAGCGGATGCCGGAACCATTTGCGCGACAAGGGCCGGACCTTGTCCGCCAGCGCCTGGGCGAACGAGGAATAGGCGGCCAGCTGCGGCGGGGATAGCGGCAATGAAATCTGCATCGAGGATGCCTCCAGGCATGGAGCGGCAGGATGCGCCCAAGCCAGATAAATGCTCCCGCGCCACCCCGGGAGGGCGTGCTAGCTCGGGCCGGCCCTAGGCCAAAAAAACCCCTGCCTACAGGTTTTTCCAGTCTAGACACGTTGCCACAAATTTGCAAACATACATAAAACTGCAACTCGCTTCCTGGTCTTGCAGGCCGCAGTCCGCATACGTAGCTCGCCACCGTTGCCGTGTATTCCCCACCGGAGTCCCATCATGCAATGTATGAAGAAGCTCAGTCTTGTGGTTGCAGTAATTTCCCTAAGCTACGCGCAGGCGCATGCCGGCGCGATCACCGTCTACACCGCGCTCGAAGAAGACGAGATCGCGGCCTACCTGAAGGCGGCCAACGCGGCCATGCCCGACCTCAAGGTCAACGTGCTGCGGCTGTCCACCGGCGACCTGGGCGCGCGCCTGATCGCCGAGGCTTCCAACCCGCAGCAGGACGTCATCTGGGGGTTCGCCGTCAGCAACATGCTGGATCCGCGCCTGCAGAACCTCCTGGAACCCTATGCCGCCAAGGGCATGGATGCCCTGCCCGCGCAGTACAAGGGGGCCGACAAGAAGTGGTTCGCCGCCACCGGCTACGTGGCCGCCTTCTGTGTGAACACCGACAGGCTGAAGTCCAAGAACCTGCCCATGCCCACGTCGTGGGAAGACCTGGCCAAGCCCGTCTACAAGGGCGAGATCGTCATCCCCAGCCCGGCGGCTTCCGGCACGGGCTATCTGCAGATTGTCGCGCTGCTGCAGGGCCTGGGCCAGGAAAAAGGCTGGGCCCTGCTCAAGGACCTGGACAAGAACGTGGCGCAGTACACGCCCTCGGGCTCGCGCCCCTGCAAGATGGCGCGCGCCGGCGAATACGCGATCGGCGTGTCCTTCGCCTTCCCGGCCATGCAGTCCATCGAAGAGGGCTACCCCATCAAGATGGTGATCCCCGCCAAATGGGTGGGCTATGAACTCGAAGCCTCCGGCCTGATGAAAACGGCCAAGAACCCGGCCGACGCCAAGCGCTTCCTCGACTGGACCCTGTCCGAACAGGCGGGCGGGCTGTACAGCAAGTACAAGGAACTCGTGACCATCCCGGGCGCCGCCCCCAACAAGGCGGCGGAAGCGGCGGGGCTGCCCAAGGACCTGGGCACGGTGCTGTATCCCGTGGACTTCCAGAAATCGGCGGCGGAACGCGACGCCACGATCAAGACCTGGCAGGACACCATCAAGCGTTGACGGCTTGGCGGCCGGCGCGCCGGCCTCCGCCCGTCCTGGAGACGCCATGTACCTGGAATTGCGCGGAATACGCAAGACGTTCGACGGATCGGTCGCGCTCGAAGACATCGACCTGTCCGTCGGCGAGCATGAATTCGTCTGCCTGCTCGGTCCCAGCGGCTGCGGCAAGACCACCTTGCTGCGCATCGTGGCCGGGCTGCTGCCGTTCGACCGCGGCGCCATCACTCTGGGCGGGCGGGACCTGAGCGCCCTGCCCGCGCGCAAGCGAGGCTTCGGCATCGTTTTCCAGTCCTATTCCCTGTTCCCCAACATGACCGTGGCCGAGAACGTCGGCTACGGGCTGCGCATCCGCGGCGAGCGCCGCGAGCGCATCGCGTCTCGGGTGCGGGAGCTGCTGACGCTGATCAAACTGCCCGACTACGCCGAACGCTATCCGCACCAGCTGTCGGGCGGCCAGCAGCAGCGCGTGGCATTGGCGCGCGCGCTGGCGGTGGATCCCGCGCTAATCCTGCTGGACGAACCCCTGTCCGCGCTGGATGCCCGCGTGCGCACCGACATGCGCGCCGAAATCCACGAGGTGCAGCGCCGCCTGAAGATTCCGACCATCATGGTGACCCACGATCAGGAAGAGGCGCTGACGCTGGCCGACAAGATCGTCTGCATGAACGACGGCCGCATCGAACAGGTGGGCTCGCCCTCCGACCTGTATCTGCGGCCGCGCACGCGCTTCGTGGCGAACTTCGTCGGGTTGAGCAATCTGCTGCCGACGGACTGGGTGCGCGATGCCATGCCCGAACTGCTGGCCACACGGCCCGAAGGCGCAAGCGAGCGCTACGAAGCCTGCCTGCGGCCCGAGAACCTGCGCGTGGCGGCGGACGAACGCGGCGCCGGCCGCGTGCAGGACATGACGTTCATGGGCAATCTCACCCGCCTGCGCGTCGCCTGGCGCGGGCGCGAACTGGTCGTGGAACAGCACGGCGCCGCCGGACTGTCGCGAGGAGCCCCCGTGCGCCTGGACGCGGAGCCGGGCCAGTGCGCCTGGGTCAGCGTATGAGGAGCGCTCTCCTTTCGCGAGGAACCCCTGCATGAGCGCCGCCCACGCAAGCACGGCCATCGCGGCGCCGGCAGGCCGCGCGCCCTGGTCGGCGGACCGGCTGCTGCTCTGGACCTGCGTCGGCATCCCGATGGCGGGCCTTGCGCTGTTCTTCCTCTATCCGCTGGCAACCGTCGCCTGGCACAGCCTGGTCGAAAAGGACGGCTCGATCGGCCTGGGCGACTACGCCGAGGTCTTCGCCACCCGGGGCATCCTGACCGCCACGCTGAACAGCCTGGTCATGAGCGTCGCCACCACCGCCGTCAGCATCGTGCTGGGCTTCGCCATCGCCTACGGCCTGGACCGCAGCTGCATGCGCGGCAAGGCCATCGTGCGCGTGGCGCTGGTGCTGCCGCTGCTGGCCCCGTCGCTGGTGCAGGGCCTGGGGCTGATCTTCCTGCTGGGGCGCAATGGCCTGGTGCATCGCTGGACCGGCTGGGAAATCGATATCTACGGCTTCTGGGGCCTGCTCATCTCCAATGTGTTCTACGCCCTGCCCCAGGCGGTGCTGATCCTGCAGGCGGCGCTGCGCAATATGGACGCCCGCTATTACGACGCGGCGGAAGTCATGGGCGCGTCCAGCGCCCGACAGTTCTTCGACATCACCCTGCCCAACTGCAAGTTCGGCCTGCTCAGCGCGGCCTTCGTGGTGTTCGTCATCACCATCACCGACTTCGGCAATGCCGCGGTGATCGGCGGCAACTACCGCGTGCTTGCGACCGAGATTTATAGCCAGGTATCCGGCCAGATGAACTTCGGCATGGGATCCGTGGTGGGCATCCTGCTGCTGTTGCCGTCGTTGATATCGGTGCAGATAGAACGCGTGGCCTCGCAGCGCCAGTTCGGGTCGGCTTCGCCCAGCGGCCTGCCGGTCACGCCGCAGCCCGCCCGGGGACGCGACACGGCCTTCGGCATCGGCGTGCTGCTGGCCTGCGGCACCATCATCGTCACCGTGGCCACGGTGGTATTCGCCAGCTTCATGCGGCTCTGGCCCTATCGCATGGAATGGACGCTGAAGCACTACGACATTACGGTCAGCGGCGGCTACGCGCCTCTCTGGACTTCGCTGTACCTGTCGCTGGCCGCCGCCGGCGGCGGCGTGCTGCTGCTCTTCTTCCTGAGCTTCGGCGTGTGCCGTATCCCGCGCGCCTGGGCCAAGGCCGTGTACATGCTGGCGGTCCTGCCCGTGGGCGTGCCGGGCCTGGTGCTGGGCCTGTCCTATATCTTCGCCTTCAACGCGCCCGGCACGCCGCTATACGCGCTCTACGGCAGCGCCGCCCTGATTGCCCTGTGCAATTTCTACCACTATCACACGCAGGGTTTCCTGACGATGATGACGGGCATGCGCGCCGTGCCCCAGGCCCTTGAGGAAGCGGTCAGCTGCCTGGGAGGCGGCACGCTGCGGGTGCTGCGCGACGCGGTGCTGCCGCTCATCGGCCCGACCGTGCTCGGCGTGTTCTTCTTTTTGTTCATGCGGTCCATGGTCACCCTTTCCGCGGTGATCTTCCTGGTCACGCCGTCCGTCAGCGTTGCGCCGGTTTCCGTACTGCGCCTGGACGAAGCCGGATTCGTGTCGCAGGCGGCCGCCTATTCAACGCTTATCATGCTGGTCGTGGGAGGTTCCCTGCTGGTGTTGCGCGCGCTCATTGCCTGGGCCGCGCGGCGGCGGACATAGGGACATAGACTAGGAAGCATCGGACATGTGGCAAGAAGAGCGGTATCAGAGAATCCGCGCCCTGCTGTCTTCATTGCAGCAGGTATCGACCGACCGTATCGTCGGAGAACTCGGGGTATCGCGCGAAACCGTCAGGCGCGATCTGCTGGAACTGGAAGCGCTGGGAGAACTGCGCCGCGTGCACGGCGGCGCCGTGCCGGTGCACAGCGAGCCTCCCATCGCGGAACGCGTGCACACCCGCGTCAAGTACAAGCGCGCCATCGCCCGCGCGGCGGCGGGCCTGGTGTCCAGCGGCCAGACCCTGTTCCTGGATGCCGGCAGCACCACCAGCGTGCTGGCCGACGAACTGGCCAAGCTGTCCGGCCTGACCGTCATCACCAACTCTTTCGACGTGGCCTTGAAAGTGGGCACTGCGGGCAGTGGCGCGAACCAGCTCATCATGCTGGGCGGCTCGGTGGGCGGCCCGGTGTGCGCCACCGCCGGCGAGATCACCATCGCGGAGATACACCGCTACCGCGCCGACCTGGCCCTGCTGTCGCCGGTGGGCGTGGACGCGGAATGCGGTGCCACCAACTACGACCTGCGCGAGGCCGAAGTGGCGCGCGCCATGACCGCCAACGCCAAGCAGCTCGTGCTGCTGGCCGATTTCAGCAAGATCGGCCTGTGCAGCCGGGTGTCCTATTGCGGCGCCGACCGCATCGACCACCTGGTCACGAACACCAGCGCGCAGAAGTCGGCGGCCTTTGCCGCCTTGAAGTCGGCGGTCGGCCGCGTCGTCGCCGTCTGAGGCGGCATCAATCCAGCGACACGCCGGCGGCCTTCACCATGCCGGCCCAATAGACCGTGTCCTCCTGCAGCCGCGTCTTGAACGCATCGGGCTGGCTGCCCACCGCCCAGCTGCCGCCGCTGTTGATCTTCGCGATCACGCTGGGCGATTTCATCGCCTGCCCCACCGCTTGCGCCAGATAGGCGATGCGCTCGGGCGGCGTGCCCGCCGGCGCGAAGAGCCCGTACCAGTCATCGGCGGTGATCCCTTCCATGCCCGCCTGCTTGAGCGTGGGCGCGCCCTTGAACAGGCCGATGCTGTTTTCGTGGCTGAGCGCCAGGATGCGCAGCTTGCCCGCGGCCACCATGGGCTCGGCCGATGCCGGGGAAGTGATCAGCATGTCTACCGTGCCGCCCATCAGGTCGGTGATGGCCGGCGCCGCGCCGCGGTACGGCACGTGCACGAGCTTCACGCCCGCCTTCTGCGACACCAGCGCGCCCATCAGGTGGCTCATGGTGCCGTTGCCGGGCGTGGCGTAGGTGATGACGCCAGGCTGCTTGCGCGCCGCTTCCAGGTAGTCGTTCAGGGTCTTGTACGGGCTCTCGGTCCGCGCCACGAGAACCAGCGGCGCGGACGTGATCTGCGAGATAGGCGTGAAATCCTTCACCGGATCGAAGCCCACGTTCTTGTACAGGCGCGGATTGACGGCCATCACGCTGGTCTGCGACATCACCAGGGTATAGCCGTCGGCCTTGGCGCGCGACACCTGCGCGGTGCCGAGGTTGCCGCCGGCGCCCGAGCGGTTTTCCACCACCACGCTCTGGCCGGTGATGGTGCCGAGCTCCTGGGCGATGAGGCGGGCGACGCCGTCGTTGCCGCCCCCGGGCGGGAACGGCGACACGATCGTGATGGCCTGCCTGGGATAGTCGGCCAGCGGCGCGGGCGCCTGGGCATGGACGGCGCCAACCCACAACAGGCCGGCAATGGCCGCGGTCCTGCAAACGTTCGATGCGATGAGCTTCATCTGGATTTCCCCTTGTGTTGGCGGCCGCTGATTCGGCCGTCCTTTGCGTTCCGGTTCCCCATGAACCGTCCGCACCCCGGCGGCGCGCGCCGCGGGGCGTACTGTCTGTGTGGATGCATCGGCCAGGCCGCCGGCCCCCTACGGGCCCGGACGGCGCGGCCTCTCAGCGGGCCGGGAAGCGGTAGGCCGCGCGCTCGCGTTCGTCTATCTGCCTGACCAGGTTGGTCTCCCAGGCCAGGTACTGGCGCGCCGCCGCCTTGTTGCCGTCGTGGCGGTCATGCACGAAGAACAGGTAATCGATGCACTCGGCGTCGGCGGGCTCGGCGGGCGTGGATTCGAGCGCGATGCCCTGCCCCGACCAGCTGGCCGGCGTGCCGGCATTGGCGCTGATATCGTTCACGCCCAGCGCCCGCAGATCCTGCGCCGCCCATGCGGCCAGCGCGATGTCTTCGGCCAGCAGCACCACCGGCCGCGAAGCGTCCAGGCGCAGGCGGTCGAAACGCGGACGGATCGCCCAGCGCGCGCCGGCGATATGCTGGGCGCGGTAGCGCATCCCGGGCCGGATATCGAGAAGCTGCGCGCCTTGCGTCAACGCGGCGGCGAGCTCGGCGTCGTCCAGCACGCGGATAGCCGGCGCCGGCGCGCCCTCCTCGGCGCGTGGCAGCGCGGCGTTCACGCCTTCCTTCAGCACGCTGGCGTCCCAGCCCATCTGCCTGAGCCAGCTGGCGATGACCGGCGCGCGCACGCCTTCGGCATCGAACACCACGATGCGCGCGCCGCGCACGGCGACGTATTGGTCGGTGGCCTGGATCAACTGCCCGCCCGGCGTATGCTGCGCGCCGGGCAGGCTGCCCCGCGCGTATTCCTCCGCGCTGCGCACATCGCACAGGAAGGTGCTGCGCGTGCCGTCGCGCAGCCACGCCTGGACCTCGCCGGCGGAAACCGTGGGCACGCCATGGCGCTCGCCCAGCGCGGCGGAGCGTTGCGCCAGCGCGGGCACGTCCTGCGCGGCAATGTCGTCGCCATAACGGCGCAGCGCGCCGTGCTCCAGCTGCAGGTCTTCCAGATACCAGCCCTGCGTGCCGTTTTCCAGGGCATAGACGGGATTGGGCACGCCCAGGTTGATCAGCGTCTGCGCGCCGATGATGCTGCGCGTGCGACCGGCGCAATTGATGACGATGGTGGTCCGGGGGTTGCTGGCCAGCGTATGGGCGCGCAGCGCCAGTTCGCCATTGGGGCAGCACACGCCGCCCGGAATGCTCATCTTCTGGTATTCGGCATAGGGCCTGCCGTCCAGCACGATCAGGTCGTCGCCGCGCCGCTGGCGCTCGGCCAACTCGCGCGCGCCGATGCGCGGGGTGTGGAAAACTTCTTCGGCCAGTTCGCCGAACGTTTTGCTGGGCACGTTCACGCCGGCGAATGCGGCGTAGCCATCCTGCCGCCACTGGGCGATGCCTCCGGCCAGGCGGTGCACGTGGGTGTAGCCCAGCGCGGCCAGGGCGCGCGCCGCGCGCGCGGCCGTATCGTCGGCGCCCCCCTCGTCATAGACCGCCATCCGCACATCGCGCCGCGGCGCCAGCCGCAGCACCTCCACCTCCAGCCGGCTGTAGGGCACCGGCACGGCGTAGAACAGGTGGGACTCGCCATACTGGCCATGCTCGCGCACATCCAGCAGGGCGATCTCGCCGCCGTCATGCAGCCATTGCTTGAGCGTGTGCGAGTCGACGTCGGCGACGGAAGAATTCTGGGTGGGGTGCGTCATCGGATTCAGAGGGAACGGGAAACGGGGGAAAGCGCGGACAGCGCGTGTTCGAGATCGGCGATCAGGTCTTCGGGATCCTCCAGGCCGATATGCAGGCGCGCCATGGCCCCGCGCGGCTCGGCTTCGGGCAGAGACCGGCAGCTTTCCAGGCGCACCGGGATCACGAGGCTTTCAAAACCGCCCCACGAAGCGCCGATGCCGAAAAGCTGGAGGGCGTCGATCAGGCGCTCGACGTCCTCGTCGCGGTATTCACGGGAGAACTCCACCGTCAGCAGGCCGTTGGCGCCGCGGCAGTCGCGCTGCCAGAGCGCATGCGAAGGATCTCCCGGCAAGGCCGGGCACAGCACCCGCGCCACTTCCGGGCGGCCCAGCAGCCAATCCGCGACGCGCAAGGCGCTGCGGGCGTGCTGGGCCAGGCGCAGCGGCAGCGAACGCATGCCGCGCAGCACCAGATAGGCGTCATCGGCGCCAACGGTCTGGCCCAGGTCTATGGTGGCGCGCTCCAGGGCGCGCCAGGCGCGCGCGTTGGTCACGACGGCGCCCATCATCACGTCGGCATGTCCGCCCAGGTATTTGGTGGCCGCCAGGATGGAGATGTCCGCGCCCAGCGCGAGCGGCTGCTGGAGCAGGCCGGACGCCCAGGTGTTATCCACAGCCAGCCAGCACTCGTGCCGGCGCGCCAGTTCCGCGAGCGCGGGCAGGTCCGGCATCTCGTAGGTCAACGAGCCGGGGGATTCCGCGTAGATCATCCGCGTGTTGGGGCGGATGAGCGCCGCGACGTCGGCGCCGTCCGGCCGGTAATAGGTGTATTCGATCCCCATCCGCGACAGGTGCTCGGCGCAGAAACGGCGCACGGGCTCGTACACCGCGTCGGTAAGCAGCACATGGTCGCCGGTCCGCAGATAGGCGAGCAGCACGGTGGCGATCGCCGCCTGGCCCGTGGGGTACAGCTTGGCGCGATGGCCGGCCTCAAGCTCGACCAGCGCGTCTTCGAGCGCATGGGTGCTATCCGTGCCGCGCGCGCCGTAGGACGGCAGGCGTTCCTCTTCGCGGCGGGCGCGCGTATCGCGCCAGGCCTGCACGCTGTCGAAGACGTACGTGCTGGCGCGCGTGACGGGCGTATTCACCCAGCCTTGGTGAGGACGCCCGGCGCGCAGCAGGCGCGTGGCGGACCGCAGGCGCTTTTCCATGATCAGCGCCGCGTCTGCACGCCGATCGGCATGACCTTGCACGTGCCGGCTTCCAGGTCGAACGCCAGGCGTTCATTCAGGGTTTCCAGCGCGCGTCCGTACATGTGCAGGTGGCGGATGACGCTGTCGCCCTGGATTTCCACGGCATGGATGTCGTCCGGCATCAGCGCGATGCCGGCGCCCGGGCCGACGACGACGGTGCCGGTCTTTTCCAGTCGGCCCACGCCGGCCACGGAGCCGTCGTCGAGGCGGTCGTAGACGTAGTTGTGCTCCACGCCTTCCACGGCGGCGATACAGGCCCAGGTCGTGTGATTGTGCGGGACGATCTGCTTGCCGGGGCGCATCACGTTCAGGTAGAGCGCATAGCTTTTGTCGGCATCTTCGGCGATCAGGTAGCGCGCCTGGCGCTCGCCGTCTTCCGGAGCGGGATAGCGGTCCGCGGCCCACCAGTCGGTGTGAGCCGCCAGCCCGACGAGCTCGTCCAGGACCAGCTTCAGACTGTCCCGGTTCAGCCCCTTATTTCCTACAGTTTTCTTAATATTTCCGATGGCGCCGTCGATGCCGGCTTGATGAGGATGCGGATTGCTCACTTTGATTTTCCCTGTCGTCGGTCGTTATCGGATTTAATGTATCCCCCGGTTCGACCTCGAACAATTTAAATTGCCTTAATATCCCATTAGCGTTCCTAATACTTTGAAGCTTCCATGCGCAACCTGGACCTGGACCTGCTCCGCACCCTGACCGCCATCGCCCAGTACGAAACGTTCTCGGAAGCGGCCAACCGGCTCTACAAAACGCAGTCGGCCGTCACGCAGCAGATGCAGCGGCTGGAATCCACCATCGGCCAGCCGTTGTTCGAAAAACAGGGCCGCAACAAAGTGCTGTCGTCCCACGGCCGGCGCCTGGTGGAGTACGCCCGGCACATCCTCGCCATCAACGACGAGGCGCTGCGCGCCCTGCAGGACGGACCGCTGGAAGGAGACCTGCGGCTGGGCGCGCCGCTGGACGTGGCGGACACCATCCTGCCCACGTTGCTCATGCATATCGCGCGCTCGGCGCCGCGCGTGAAACTGGAGATCCGCACCGACCGCAGCCCGTTCCTGATGGACGCGCTGCGGGCCGGCGAGATCGACCTCACGATCTCCACGCGTTTCGACCAGGACTTCGAGGGCGTGGCCTTGCGCACTTCGCCCACGGTGTGGCTGGCGTCCGCGGACTATGTCCACGACCCGCACGCGCCGGTGCCGCTCGTGCTGGCCGACGAGCCCAGCATCTTCCGCCGCCTGGCTCTCAATGCGCTGGAGCAGGCGCGCGTGCGCTGGCATACCAATTACGTGGCGCCGAACCTGGTGGGGATAAAGGCGGCGCTGCGCGCGCGCCTGGGCGTGACGGCGCGCAGCGTGGAACTGCTGGGACCGGAGATGCGCGTGCTGGGTGAAAAGGAAGGATTGCCGCCCTTGCCGGACGTGACGTACTTCCTGTGGATAAGGCGCGACCTGATCAATCCGCTGACGCGGCAGGTCTATGACATGCTGCGGACCAATCTCGGCCTGGCGCAGCAAGGCGACGTGGCGGCCTAGCCGCCACGCCCCTTCTTCAATAGCGGTCGAACAGGCGCTGCAAGGCCACCGCGTCCCGCGTGAGGGACAGGCCCAGCATCAGTAGAATGCGCGCCTTTTGCGGATTCAGGTCGCGCGCGGCGACGAATCCCATGCCGGCATCGTCGATCTCGACATCGCGCGCCACGAACCCGCTGCCGGTGCGACTGGAGCGCACGATCGCCACGCCGCCGGCCGCCGCGCGCAGCAATCCGTCGATGGCAAGATCGGTTGCATTGCCGTCGCCGACGCCTGCCAGCACGATGCCGTCGGCCGCGCCTGCCAGGAAATCGATCAGGTCGGCCTGAAGATCGGCGTGCGCATAGACCACGTCCACGCGAGGCCATCCGGCCTTCTCCAGCAATGCGAGTGAAAACTCGCTTTCAGTGGTGTGCGCGGTGGTGTTGCGGGAATAGAAGACCGGCGCGCCGCCATGCATGACGCCGGCGCGGCCCCGGTTCGGCGAGCCGAACGCGCACAATCCGGCGCTGGCGATCTTCTGGATCTCGCGCGCGTAGTGCACGTCCTCGTTCATGACGACGAGCGGCCCGCGGCCGCGGGCGTCGGGATGGCGCGCCAGCGCCACGGCGTTATACAGATTGGCCGGGCCCTCGGCGCCCAGCGCGGTGGCGGGACGCATGGCGCCCACCAGCACGATGGGCTTGTCGTGGCGGATCACCAGGCTGAGGAAATACGCCGTCTCTTCCAGCGTGTCCGTGCCGTGCGTGATGACGATGCCCGCCACCGATGCGTCCTGGCACAACGCGTCCACGCGGCTGGCCAGGGCCCGCCACACGTCGTGCGTCATGTTCTGGCTGCCGACGTTGGCGATCTGTTCGGCGCGGATGTCGGCGATGCCCGCCAACTGCGGCACGGCGGCCAGCAGGTCGGCGACGGAGAACGACCCCGCCTTGTAGCCCGCGGAGGTCGCGTCGGCCTGGGCGCCGGCGATCGTGCCGCCCGTCGCCAATACGGCGATGACAGGCAGCGCGCGATCAGGCATCCACCACTCCGGACAGTCCCTGGCGTTCCAGCAGGGAATTCAGGTGCTCCCAGCCGTGGAAATCGATGACGATCTGCCCTTTTTCCTTGGCGCCCACCTTCAGCGCAACGCGCGTGCCGAGATGGTCGGACAGGGCTTCTTCGAGGCGGGTCAGGTCGCGCGATGCGCCATTGGCCTTTTTCTTGGGCGAGGCGGACGCGTCGGCGTCCTTGGCGGTCTTGGCGACCAGCTTTTCGGCTTCGCGCACCGACAGGCGGCGCGCGATGATCAGGTTGGCCAGCTGGATCTGCGTGGCCGCATCCACGGCCAGCAGCGCGCGGGCATGGCCCATGTCCACGTCGCCGGCCAGCAGCATGGTCTGCACCGGCGCGGCCAGGTTGAGCAGGCGCAGCAGATTGCTGGTGGCGGAACGCGAGCGGCCGATCGCCTGCGCGGCCTGTTCATGCGTAAGGCCGAATTCGTCCAGCAGGCGGCGCACGCCCTGCGCTTCTTCCAGGGGATTGAGGTCTTCGCGCTGGATGTTCTCGATCAGCGCCATGACTGCCGCATTCTCGTCGGCCACCTCGCGGACCAGCACGGGCACTTCCTTCAGGCCGGCGATCTGGGCGGCGCGGAAACGGCGTTCGCCCGCGATGATTTCGTAGTGGCCGGGGGCGGCTTCGCCCAGCGCGCGCACGAGAATGGGTTGCATGATGCCTTGCGTGCGGATCGATTCGGCCAGCTCGCCCAGCGCGCCCTCGTCCATGCGCGTGCGCGGCTGGTATTTGCCAGCGCGCATCTTCGAGACGGGCAAGGTGGACGGCGGACCCTCGGGCTTGGCCGCGGCCTTGCCGATGTTATCGATGGCGGGCGCGTCGGCGCCGAGCAAGGCGTCCAGTCCGCGGCCCAATCCCTTGGGTTTCTTGGTGGCCATAGTTAAATCCTCTTTCCTTCTGTTTTTGTATTTCGAGCAAGGCTCAGGCTTCCGCGTGCTCGGCGGGCAAGCGGTACCAATACGCGTAACAGTCTTTGAAACCGTAGCGGCCATACAAGGCGCGCGCGGCTGAATTTTCCGGCTCAACCTGCAAATAGGCTGTCGTGGCGCCGCCGGCAGCGCCCTCCGCCAATAAATGTTCCACCAGGGAGCCGGCATAGCCTTTGCGCCGCTGCCCGGGGTCGGTCACGATGTCGAACAGGCCCAGCAGATCGCCGTCGCGGACGGCCAGGCCCGCGGCCACGGCCTGCCCGACCGCGTCCGTTGCGAGCACCGGCTGGATATCCACAGCCAGCCCTTGAAGGCGCGTCCTGTGTTCATCGACGTGCCCGGGCAACGAGCCGCGCATCTCCCCCACCGCCGCCGCGAAGCGCCCGGCATCCACCGTAAGGAATTGCAGGTCGCCCCGGGCGCAGGGCCTGGGGACGAGCGGCGTGCACATGACTCGGGTCTCGTCGGTGAGGGTATAGCCGCGGGACTCCAGCTCGGCGTCGAGGGAAAAATCGGGGCCGATGGAGGTAATGCGCAACACCATGGGCAGGCCATGGCGCGCATACAACGATGAACAATACGCCAGCCGCTCGTCGAGCGTACGTGTGGATAACCCCAGCACATTCACGCTGCGGACGCGCTTGGCCGCCGAATGCGCGAAACGCACCAGCCAGCCATCATAAAGCACCTGGGCGCCGACCGCCGTCGCGTTCAACGCGGCTTCCTCCAGACGCGTGCGCAGGCCGTCGCGCGCATCGGCGGGTGGCGGGCGACGAAGGGACGTCTGTATCGGAGCAAGGCGCACGGAAGCGGACATGGATGCGGCTTACTTCAAGTCCTTCTTTACGCGCTCGATCATTTCGGCACCAAATGAAATGTAGGCCTGGGCGCCGCGTGACGCGCGGTCATAGATGACGCCGGGCATGCCGTAACTGGGTGCTTCGGCCAACCGCACGTTGCGCGGCACGACGGTCTTGAAGACCTTGTCGCCGAAGTGCGCTTCGAGCTGGGCGGACACCTGCTGTTGCAAGGTCATGCGCGGATCGAACATCACGCGCAAAAGGCCGATGACGCGCAGGTCGTCGTTGATATTGCGATGCACGCGCTTGATGGTGTTGACCAGATCGGAGAGGCCTTCCAGCGCGAAGTACTCGCACTGCATCGGAATGATGACGCCATGGGCGGCGGCCAGACCGTTCAAGGTCAGCAGGGACAGCGTGGGGGGGCAATCGATCAGGACGAAATCGTATTGGCTCGAAACGGTGTCGATCGCGGCCTTCAACTGGCGCTCGCGTTGTTCCATCTGCACCAGGTCGATCTCGGCCCCGGAGAGCTCGCGGTTGGCCGGCAGCACATCGTAGCCGCCCGACTCGGAGCGCACGCGCGCCTGCTCGATGCTGGCTTCGCCGATCAGCACCTGGTAGAGATTCGACTCAAGCGAATTCTTGTCGATGCCGCTGCCCATCGTGGCGTTGCCTTGAGGGTCCAGGTCCACCAGCAGCACACGTTGGTTGTGCGTGGCAAGGCCCGCCGCCAGATTGATGGCGGTCGTCGTCTTGCCCACACCGCCCTTCTGGTTGGCAATGCAGAATACGCGGGCGGCTGTGCTGGGGGGTATGTTCTTCATAGGGTTCCTTGACTACGGCGCAGCCAGATCAGGCAGCGTTCCGCTTGCAGTTCCGGCACGCGGAGCGGCTGAATATGATCGACTTGCCATTCCCCGCGCGCATGCAGCGCCTGGATCTCATCCTCGGGGAGCTTGCCCTTCATGGCGACGAGGGTACCATCGTTGCGCACGTGACGACCTGCGAGTTGCGCAAAATCGTCCAAGGATGCAAAGGCGCGCGACGTGACAATGTTGCACTGGGCGGGCTCCAGCGTTTCGATGCGTGCATGGCGCGCCTGCAGGTTGGGCAAGGCCAGTACGCCGCTCATCTGGCGCACGAAGGCAGTCTTCTTTTCGACCGCATCCACGCAGGTCACGGACCAATCGGGTCGCATGATCGCCAGGACGACCCCAGGCAGGCCTCCGCCCGATCCGACGTCGTAGACCTTGGCGGCGGTACCCGGCACGCCCAGCGCCTCGCTGAAGGGCCTTACGGCCGCAAGGCTGTCGAACAGATGCTGGACCAGCATCTGCTGCGGGTCGCGGATCGCCGTGAGGTTGTAGGTGCGGTTCCAGCGCTGCATCTGGGACAGGTAGTCCAGCAGCTTGGCCATCGCGCCCGCGTCGGCATCCAGCCCCAGCTGCTCGCACGCGCGAGAGAGGCGGCCGGCCATGTCGGTTCCGGCCTGATCGGCATGCGGATTGCCTTCGCGCTCCGCGCCACGGTATTCGCCCTTGGGGCGGCCCGGCGGGCTCATAGGACTGCCTTCGCGCTCCGCGCTGCGGTATTCGCCCTTGGGGCGGCCCGGCGGGCTCATGCCGCTTGCTTGCGCGAGCCGTAATGCAGGCGCTTCAAGTGGATGAGGAGCAGCGAAATGGCGGCGGGGGTGACGCCGGAGATCCGCGCGGCCTGGCCGATGGTTTCGGGACGATGCGTCTTGAGCTTCTGGCGCACTTCGAACGACAGGCTGGTCACCGCGTCGTAATCGACGTCCGCGGGGATGGGCTGCTGTTCGTGCGCGATGTGCTTCTGCACCTCGTCCTGCTGGCGCGCGATGTAGCCGGCGTACTTGACCTGGATCTCGACCTGCTCGGCCAGCACCTCGTCCGCCGATACGCCCGGGCCGGCCAGCAACGTGCCGTCCGTACCGCGGGCGGACATCAGGGCTTCGTAGGAAACGTTGGGCCGTTTCAGCAGGTCTGCTAGTGAGTACTCACGTTCAATTGCCTTGCCCAGCAGCGGTTCTGCGACTTCGGCAGGCAGCACGCGAGGATTCACCCATGAGGACTTCAACCGTTCGACTTCGGCGGCGACGGCATCGCGCTTGCGATTGAAAGCGTCCCAGCGCTGGTCATCGACGATGCCAAGCCGGCGGCCGATTTCCGTCAGCCGCAGATCGGCGTTGTCTTCGCGCAGGCTCAGACGATATTCCGCCCGCGACGTGAACATGCGGTAGGGTTCGGTCACGCCGCGCGTAACCAGGTCGTCGACCAGCACGCCCAGGTAGGCTTCGTCCCGCCGCGGCGTCCACTGCTCTCGTTCCAGCGACAGAAGAGCGGCGTTGGTGCCGGCGAGCAAACCCTGCGCGGCAGCCTCTTCATAACCCGTGGTGCCGTTGATCTGGCCTGCAAAGAACAAACCGTCGATCGCCTTGGTCTCAAGGGTGCTCTTCAATCCACGTGGATCAAAGTAGTCGTATTCGATGGCATAGCCGGGACGCAGGATGTGGGCATTCTCCAGACCCGGGAGGGAATGAATCAGCGCCAGCTGTACATCGAACGGCAGGCTGGTCGACACGCCGTTCGGGTAGACCTCATGCGTGTCCAGGCCCTCGGGTTCGAGGAAGACCTGATGCGACTCCTTGTCCGCGAAGCGGTGGATCTTGTCTTCAATCGACGGGCAGTAGCGCGGCCCCACCCCTTCGATCACGCCGCTGTACATGGGCGAACGATCCAGGCCGCCCCGGATGATGTCATGCGTGCGCGAGTTGGTGTGCGTAATCCAGCAGGGCAGCTGCCGCGGATGCATCGCGACATTGCCCAGGTACGAGAAAACGGGGATCGGATCGAGATCGCCCGGCTGCTCTTCGAGCACGCTGTAGTTGATCGAACGGCCGTCGATGCGCGGAGGCGTGCCCGTCTTCAAGCGGCCTTGCGGAAGCTTGAGTTCCTTCAGGCGCTGCCCGAGGGAAATGGCGGGAGGATCCCCCGCCCGGCCGCCCGAGTAGTTCTGCAGCCCCACGTGGATCAGACCATTGAGGAACGTGCCCGCGGTCAGCACGACCGTCTTGGCTCGGAACTTCAGGCCGATCTGGGTGACGGCTCCCACGACACGGTCGCCCTCCACCATCAGGTCTTCGACGGCCTGCTGGAACAGCCAAAGATTGGGCTGGTTCTCCAGGCGGCCGCGGATAGCCTTGCGGTAAAGCACACGGTCGGCCTGGGCGCGGGTAGCGCGCACTGCCGGCCCCTTGGACCCGTTCAGGATTCGGAACTGAATGCCCGACTCGTCGGTCGCCAATGCCATCGCACCGCCCAGGGCGTCGACCTCTTTGACGAGATGGCCTTTGCCGATCCCACCGATGGAGGGATTGCAAGACATTTGGCCTAGGGTTTCGATGTTGTGCGTGAGCAGCAGCGTCTGGGCGCCGGTGCGAGCGGCGGCCAGTGCGGCCTCGGTGCCGGCGTGGCCGCCACCAACGACGATGACATCGAATGTGCGGGGATAGTCCATGATGGGGAGGTAAGAGAGCGTTCGGTGCTCATTATAGAGGCAGGCCTAGCATGTTTCACGTGAAACATGTTTCGGTGCAGCAAAGGACCATGCGCTGAGCAAACCGTCGTAGGCAAATGGCAACGACCAGGCGGTAGCCGTGCACAATATGTCGGCATTTGCCGGCGTTTCACTCCCATGTTTCACGTGGAACATCTGCAAGGGATGTAACGCCCTACCCCGCATTCTTCGCCATGTTTGGTCCGCTGCCTTCTTTTGCGCTGCTAGTTCGACCGGCAAGTCTCCTTTCGACAGGCCTGACTCACTCATGTTCCACGTGAAACATCGGGGCCATACTCAGCGTGCCAGCGCATATCGTGATCGACTAAACCCGATCCGCACCCGCATGAAGAGTCGCCGGATCTCATGTTTCACGTGGAACATCTGTGTGGTCGGCAGGCATGAGTTTGGACTGACCGCCGCTCATACCACCCAACATACCGCGCAGGCCCCAAGCCAATCGGGTACCCCCCGCCGTCTAGTCCCTCTATACAGATCCCTCAATGGCGCTCACCAGGAATGCTCCCGCATGAATCATGCTCCATAGGCCGACTTAGGACTTGAATGAACTGTCATTCTGCGGCACAGGGGCGACAAGCCACGACATTCGCGGCGACATCAAGGGCCAATCCTCCACCCCCGTTCTCTTGGCCCCCCGATGCAGGTGTCCTGGGAGCGAGTAATTCCGGTGAATACCGATGCCCTACTTAGCCCCGGCTTCCTCGCCGAAAGATGAGTCCGACTTCCAGCCTCCGGCCGGGCAAACCAGGCAATGTCCACTTTCTAGGACGTATTACCTAGCAGCCCATGCCTGAGGCGTATGCCAGGCTAGCTATTTCGGCAACCAATAGTCCTGGCTCCCGAGCCAATCTATACAGCGCTCATGCCTATGTTTCACGTGAAACATCGCAAGCCAGGCACCCGGTTCTCTGCTCAGCCAACGGCCCTACCCCCAATGAATGCATGTTCTATGCCCCGAGGAACAACTTTTCTCCCTGCTTGAGTGGATGAGAACCTGGTCCTTCGGCGGGTATCTGATGTCCGATAAAGGTAGCGTCCAGCGATAAGCGCTGTTGTTTCACGTGAAACAGCGCCCTCACCCAGGCGCCACATCAAGTAGAAACAGCGCTGTGCTGGCCCCATAGCACCCAGGCACTACCCTATCGAGGATTCATAAACACCACCCGAGGCGTTGGATGGATACTCAAACTATGAGCCGATCGAACCTTCAAGGCATTCATTGTTCCACGTGAAACAGCTCATTCGGGCGATGATCCTCTGCCAAAAGCAAGGATGAAACTGGCTCCAATATTCCACCACCACCCACCGAAGGACCATCGCGATGAGATTGGTATCTCACAAATCATCTGGCAGTTCGCTCTGTCCCATTCAACTCCACGACAGAACTGTCGAAGAAAATTCGACTTTTTAGACCCTACCCTACCCCTACCCCTAAAACTTCCTTTTTTTTTGTTGTTTCACGTGAAACGAGGACGGCCACAGGAGCTGCGCATGCTAGCGAATGTCATGAACGCAAACCGGGGATAATGGGCGCCACCGTTTGAGTGCAGCCTCGGGCAATGGATGGCTCTTGAGAGCATTGCGCATACGCACATGAAAGTCGTGGTTCATTCGACCTAAAAAAACGCGTGGCACTTCTCCTCGATCCCGTTGAATGCTGCATCCGCGACGACCAAGTTCATAACAGGGTTATCAACACCCGAGCCTGCAAGCCAATAAGATTGGCCAGGCGTTTCACGTGGAACAAGTCTGGGGATAAGTCGGCCAAACAGTCCGCGCCGGGCCCAAAAGATCGGCCGCGACTCATGCAGATATCAAAGTGCCCAGATCCATGAAAATGCACAAATGCGCAACGCCGTCCCTATGAGAGCGGGCTGTCGGGCATGGATAAAAAGGCGGAAAAGAGGCGCAGGAGGAAGCGCAAAGGCGGGCACTCCGCGAACGCGGAATGCCGTGGAAAACTTTGTGGATAAGATGCGGACCCCTACCCTTGGATACGGAAAAGCACGATCCTGGCCAGCAGGTTTTGGTCACGGGAACTATGCCCCCATTGAACAGTCCAAATCGCCTGCCGATCGCGCCTATCGGCTTATCCCCAGTTTTATCCAATGCTGGTTTCATCCCGCGTGTTTGCCGAGCCTACACACGCCGCGACCGCAAGATTCATTGACCAGGCAATTATCTTGCGCTCGTCCTGCCAACCCCGCCATCATCCATTTGGCTGAGATCCCAGTTATCTTCCGCACGTTGTGGAAAACCCGCGGGCTTGAAAATGCACAACCAGGATCTGCATCGATGCGCCGTCCTTTCTCGGATGAACAGGCCGGCCGGTACCGGCAAACTTACTCACACCATCGCCCGTCGACGCCGCTATCCCCATTTCTATCCACAGGAAGCAAACAGGATTTTGGAAGCCAAAAGACTTAATTCTGTGCATAACCGCGATGGGGATATCTTTGTGAACAACCGTCCCCGGATGACCACAAAATCAAGGCATGGGGCCACAAAAAATAATCCCTGCCCTATTCGTCTCTTCTTGCAAAAGCAGCGGAAAAACGCGCCAAACGCCAGTATTTACGAGGGAAAAGCGGCTTTCCCCCTTAGGGCATGTTGAGCCGAATAGGGCTCGGCCAGCGGCCCCGGCAGGCGCGGGCACATTCACGAAAAACTGGGATAACTGTGCAAAAGCACAAGGCGAATAACCCCGTTGCTTCATTACTGAGCATGAAAATACTCATGCCCAAAAATAATTATCCACAAACTTATCCACGGACCGAGAATATGTTAGTGAGCACTAACATATGGCGAAAGGCAGGCGTGAAAGCCAGCCCCAAATGAAAGAATGCCCCGGCAGGAGACCGGGTCGTAGTGGTCAAGCTCGGCCTGGCCAGCTTTGATCTGGTCTATCCAAGCCTGAAGGAAAATTGCATTCTGCCGATTCAGAGCGGACGAACTCCAACCGCCCGGCGTCTTTATCGAACGACCCTTCATTTCGAATTCCACTTTCCAAGCGCCGTTCCCACCGCGACGAAAAGCGTCAGTGAAAGCCACCCTATGCCAGACGCAGGCCCAGAACCCGGCCCCAAACGAAACAACGCCCCAGACCCGAGGGTCTTGGGGCGTTGCAGCCAGGCCTGGCCTGGCGGACGGGAAATTGGGATTTCCCGATTTAGAGCGGGCGAATTTCGGCCGCTTGAGGTCCTTTCGGACCATCCTTGACTTCGAATTCGACTTCCTGGCCTTCGTTCAGGCTGCGATAGCCGCGGCCCTGGATGGCGGAAAAGTGTGCGAAAACATCGGTACCGCCGACGTCCGGAGTAATGAAACCATAACCCTTGTCAGCGTTGAACCACTTAACTTTGCCCTTCTGAGCCATTTTTTCTAGCGTCCTGTAATTAACTCGAAATGCAATGAATCAAGGACGCCGTGAGAACTGAACGACCGGTAGTGACACCTGCGTTGCTGCTGCGTTCCCGCTTGCCGCCAAGCTGCAGAACGAGTCCGCGCGCTGCTTGAATCAACTGCCTGACCAGCATACTCATCCGACATTACAGACTCATATAGTTGTTTTCCCCAATGTCGTATTTTTCAGACTGGAACAAGACTGGTTCACGCCGACTTGGCCTGCCGAGGCGCCAAAAAGGCGTATAGCGGCCCCGTAACGATCACCACGAACACCATCCTGGTGACGTGGAACGCGGTGACCACCGGCACCCCCAGCTGCAGCACCTTCGCGGTGATCGCCATCTCCGCGATTCCACCGGGCGTGGTGCCCAGGATCAGGGTGGGAATGGGCGCGGCCGACCACAAGGACAGCAAGGCGCCCAAGCCGAACGCCAGCGCCAGGGCCGTAATCGTGAAGCCCGCCACGGCGGCAATGAATCGGGGCGCGGCCCGGAAGAAATCGGGGCGATAGCGATCCCCCAGCGACCAGCCGATGAACAGCTGCCCGATCTTCGGCACATAGTCCGGCAGCGCCGACAGTTCAATGCTGGAGGCCGTCAGCATCATGGCGACGAGCATCGGGCCCAGTACCCACGGATTGGGCAGGCGCAGCTTCATGAACGCGAATCCACCCACGCAGGTCAGGGCCACCAGCAAAGCGAGGCCCGCGCCATGGACCTCGCGCGGCCCCGGCACGGTGGGATCCAGCCCGGCAACGCCCCACCACTGGAAAATGAAGGGCACCGTCACCACAACCAGCAGCACGCGCACGCTGTGCGCCGTCGCCACGCGATCGATGCGCGCGCCGTGGCGTTCGGCCAGGCTGGCCATTTCGCTTGCGCCCCCTATCGCCGACGAGAACCAGGCGGTCTTGAAATCCACGTCGGTATAGCGCCGCAGAATCGCGGTGCCCATGAACGCCAGCCCCAACGCGAACAGCATGCCCACGATGATGGGCCCCGCGTTGCTGCCGATATGCCCGATCACCTGCGGCGTGAAGTACAACCCCAGCGAGGTGCCAATCACCCACTGCCCGCCGTTGCGCGCGGGGCGAGGACAAGCGGTGCCCAGGCCCGCGATGCGCGTGGCGGCCGTCAGCAACAACGCGCCCAGCATCCACGGCAAGGGAATATGCGCCCATACCGCCAGCAACGCCCCGGCCAACGCTATCGCAAAGCCGCCCAGCACCCTCCACAACATATTCCGCACCACGCCCCCTTCCGCGCCTTAAGCTCATGAGAAAACCGAATTATGAGTTAGTGGGATACTTACGAAAACTCTCTTCGCTAGCAGCCTCCACTTCCCCGTCCACCATGATCCGATCCAAACTACCCGACGTCGGCACCACCATCTTTACCGTGATGAGCCGCCTGGCCATCGAACACAAGGCGATCAACCTCGGCCAGGGCTTTCCTGACTTCGATCCGGATCCCGCCCTGTGCGCGCTGGTTTCCAAGGCCATGGCCGACGGCCACAATCAATACCCCTACATGCCCGGCGTCGCGCCCCTGCGCGAAGCCATCGCCGCCAAGACGCGCGATCTCTACGGCCACGCCTACGACCCTGAAACCGAAATCACCGTCACCAGCGGCGCGACCGAGGCCTTGATGGCCACCGTCCTCGCCGCCGTGGGCAGCGGCGACGAAGTGGTCGTCATCGAACCCTGCTACGACTCCTACCTGCCGGCGATCCGCCTGGCCGGCGGCACCGCGGTGCCCGTGCCGCTGCGCGCCCCTACCGAAGGCGACCCCTACTACCGCATCGACTGGCAGCGAGTGCGTGACGCGATCACGTCGAAGACGCGTCTCTTGATGCTGAACTTCCCGCACAATCCCACCGGCGCAGTGCTCGACGACAGCGATCTCGACGCGCTCGAAGCCATCGTTCGCGACACCGGCGTTCTGCTCGTGTCCGACGAGGTCTACGAACACATCGTGTTCGACGGCAAGCCCCACGCCAGCGTGGCGCGCCGCCCGCTCCTGGCCGAGCACGCGTTCGTAATTTCTTCCTTCGGCAAGACTTACCACACCACCGGCTGGAAGATCGGCTACTGCTGCGCGCCGCGCCAGTTAAGCGCCGAACTGCGCAAGGTGCACCAATTCATGGTGTTCACCGTGCCCTCCCCGATGCAGTTCGCGCTGGCCGAATTCATGCGCGATCCCAAGCCCTACCTGGACTTGCCGGCCTTCTACCAGGCCAAGCGCGACCGTCTGGCGCATGGCCTGGAAAAGACCCGTTTCCGCCCCCTGCCCAGTCCAGGCACCTTCTTCCTGCTGGCCGATTACAGCGACATTTCCAAGCAGAACGAAGCCGATTTTTCGCGCGACCTGACGGTGAACCACGGCGTCACGGTGATACCGGTATCGGCGTTCTATCGCCAACCCGACGCACCCGAATCCAACCACCGAATCGTGCGCTTCTGCTTCGCCAAGAAAGACGCGACGCTCGATGCCGCGCTGGAACGCCTGGCGCAAGTCTGACGCCTCGTTCCGACGCCGCCTCAAACTTATCGCGGTCCCTTTTTAAAAGCGCTTTTATCATAAATATGAATAAAAGCTCGCATTAGATTTCGCAATCATCCACGCAATTTCAGCGACAAAAAAAGGGCGCCCAAAAGGCGCCCTTTGCAATTTCCGGCTCCGATCCCGCGGCCGGCTGCTGCCCTTTGCAACAGCCGCGCCGCCATTGGATCAGGCCGGACCAGCGGCAAGCTTTTTCGCCGCGCGCATGCGGCGCATGATCTGCGGCACGATCACGACCGCGGCCGCCCCCACCCACATCGCGATCGACACCGGGCTGGCGAACAGCACGGCCACGTCGCCGTCGGTCATCGACAGGGCGCGGCGCAGGTTCTGCTCCATCATATTGCCCAGCACCACGCCCAGCACCAGCGGCGCCATGGGTACGCCGAATTTGCGAAGGAAATACCCCAGCGCGCCGATACCGGCCACCAGCAACAGGTCGAACGTGCCCGCGTTGATGGCATAGACGCCGATGTAGCTGATGCACAGGATGCCCGGCACCATCAACCATCCCGGCACCGAAAGCACTTTCGCGAAAAAACGCACCATCGGAACGTTCATGACGAACAGCAGCACGTTGGCGACGAAGAGCGAGGCAATCAGGCCCCACACCAGCTCGGGCTTGGTATCAAACAGCACCGGGCCCGGCGTGATGTTGTAGAGCGTCAGCGCGCCCATCATCACCGCCGTGGTACCCGAGCCGGGAACGCCCAGCGTCAGCATGGGCACGAAGGAACCGATGGCCGATGCCGTGGCGGCGGCTTCCGGCGCGACCAGGCCGCGCATGTCGCCCTTGCCGAACTTCGCTTCCGGATCCTTGGCTTCGATGATGCGCTTTTCCTGCGAGTACGCCACGGCAGCGGCCACGCTGGCGCCGGCGCCGGGCAATACGCCCACGCCGAAGCCCACCAGCGAACTGCGCACCACGCTCCACCAGGTGAGCGCCATTTCCTTCAAGTTGAAAAGCTTGCGTCCGCTGGGCTTGACCTCGACGCTGTGGCCGGACATGACTTTTTCCAGCATTTCCAGCATCTCGCTGACCGCGAACAGCGCAATCACGACGACCACGAACTCGATGCCGTCGGCCAGATGCACCGATTCGAAGGTATAGCGATAGACGCCCGAATTCGCGTCCACGCCCACCACCGAAATCGACAGGCCGATCATTGCCGCCAGCACGCCCTTGACGGGTTGCTTGCCCAGCAGACTGGTCAGGCAGCAGAACGCGAAGATCATCAACACGAAATACTCGGCGGGGCCGAAAGCCAACGCCCACTTGGCCAACAGCGGCGCGAGCAGGATGATGCCCACTACCGATACGATGGCGCCGAAAAAAGCGGACCATGCCGACAGCGACAGCGCCACGCTGGCCAGGCCCTGGCGCGCCAGCGGATAGCCGTCCAGCGTCGTCATGATGGCGCTGGCCTCGCCCGGCACGTTCAGCAAGATCGCGGTGATGCGCCCGCCGTACTCCGCGCCCACGTACACGGCTGCCAGCAGGATCAGCGCGGTCTCGGGCGGGAGGTTCATGGCGAAGGCGATCGGGATCAGCATCGCCACGCCGTTGACCGGTCCCAGGCCGGGCAGCACGCCCACCATGGTCCCGATGAACGAGCCGATCATGGCCACCAGCACGTTGGTCAGCGAAAAGGCTACGCCAAAACCTATCGCCAAGTGATCAAGAATGCCGCTCATATCAGGGTCTCCAGCAAACCGGTGGGCAGGACCACGTCCAGCACCTTGTCGAACAGCAAGAAAAACAGAACGCTCATGACGGCGCCGCCGATGGCGCACTTCGCCCAGCCGCCCCCGAACAGGCGGCCGACGAATATCGTCATGAGGGTGGTCGCGATCACGAAACCCAGCCACTGGAACAGGAAGGCATAGGCCACCACGAACGCCATCATCAGCGCGATGCGCGCATTCGCGCCGGGCGGATTGGCCTCGACCTGATGGCCGCCCTTGTAGACCAGCCACAGACCGCACAGGCCGATGATCAGCGCCAGCAGCAGGGGAAAGGCGCGCGGGCCCACCGGTTCATAGGCGAAGGGGGCTTCGATTCCCCAGCCTGCCGCGGTCATGAAGGCCGCCAGCGCCAACGCCGCCACGCCCAGTATTCGATCGTTCATGATCACTTTTCCGTTGTAGTCGCATCGCGCGGCGCAGCGCTCCCCTGCCCCCGCGGCGATGCCGGCGGCGGGGAACCTTGAACGACGCGATAGGGAGGAGAGCCTTGCGGCTTACTTCTTGACCAGGCCGAAAGAGTCGGCCAGTTCGCCGTAGACCTTGACCTGGTTCTTCACGTAGGCGTCCAGCTCGGGCCCCGTCTTGTTGAACGGGAACAGGCCCTGCTGCTGGCGCAGCTTGTCGAACTCGGGCGAGGCCGTGGTCTTGTTGAAGGCGTCGACCCAGAACTGGTAGTCCTTGTCGGACACCTTGGGACCCACGTAGAAGCCGCGGATGATCGGCCAGACGATGTCGTAGCCCTGTTCCTTGGCGGTGGGCACGGTGCCGAGCTTGCCCGGCAGGCGCTGGTCGTTGAACACCGCCAGCACCCGGATGGGGGCGCCGCCCTCCAGCATGGTGAAGGCTTCGGCCGCGTCGCCCATGTAGGCCTGGATATGGCCGCCGCGCAACGCCGTGACGGCTTCGCCGCCGCCTTCGAACGCCACGAAGCGCATCTTCTTGAAGTCCACGCCGGCCGCCTTGGCGGTCAGGGCGGCCTTCATCCAGTCCTGGCTGCCCACGGTGCCTCCGGCGCCCAGCACGATCTTGGTCGGATCCTGCTTGAAGGCTTCCATCAGACTCTTCAGATCGGTGTACGGGGAATCGTTGCGGACCACGGCGACGCCGTAGTCGGTGCCGATCGCGGACAGCCAGCGCACGTCGTTGACGTTGTACTTGCCGAACTTGCCCTGGGCCAGGTTCAGCAGCGAACCGCCGGAGAACGCCACGATGGTGCCCGGCTCGTTGGGATGCTGGGCGACGATGTTGTTGTAGGCCACGGCGCCGATGCCGCCGGGCATGTAGACGATGCGCATCGCGCTCTTGAGCGCGCCGCTTTGTTTCAGGCCTTCGGTGGCCAGGCGGCAGGTCAGGTCGAAACCGCCCCCGGGCTGCGCCGGCGCGATGCATTCCGGGCGGCGGGGCTCTTCGGCGGCTTGGGCGGCGCCCAGGGAGAGGGTAATCGCGCCAAGCGCCGCGACGGCGGCCAGGCGCAGCTTCAGACTCGTCTGCATTCTTGCGTCTCCGAGATTTATAGGTCTAGGTATGGCTGGAAGCCCCGCCCCGGCGGATTTCCGCGATGGCTGCCCCAGTGGATGCAACCGTACAAAATCGAAGCTTTCCAATACCTTTCAAAATTCGCCGTTTTCGTGACGCGGTGCACCATCCGGCGCCTGTCCAAGGGAAAACACCAAGGCCGCGCGCAATCCGGGCAACGGCGCCCGGTTCTCCAGCACGAGACGCGCGCCCAGGATTTCGGCGATCGTGCCGACGATGGCCAGCCCGAGGCCGGCGCCGGGCCTGTTCTTGCCGGCTGCTCCCCGGCGGAACCGGATGCAGGCGCGGGCAATGTCTTCCGCCGACATCCCCGGGCCGCTGTCCTCGACCACCAGCCGGGCCGTGCCGGCGTCGGCCTGGACCCGAACGGTCACCTCCCCCGCGGGCGAGGTGTAACGGATGGCGTTGTCCACCAGGTTGCTGACCGCTTCCCGCAGCAGCCAGTCCGCGCCTTGCACCATCACCGGCCGCTGGTCGGCTTCCAGGCCGATGTCCAGCTGGCGGAAGCGGGCGGTGGGCAAGAGGCCGCGGATGACCCCATCCGCCAGGTCGACCAGGTCCACGGATTCAGGGACGAACCCGCCTTCGGCCAGGGAAGCGTCCTTAGCGCGCGCCAGGGCGAGCATTTGGTTGGTGGTGCGCACAGCCCTGTCCAACCCCTCCTGCATCGCCAGAAGGGCTGTACGGACCTCCTGGGGGTCTGTTTCGCGCAGGGCATAGGCCATCTGGGTCCGCAAAACCGACAGCGGCGTGCGCAATTGGTGCGATGCGTCGTCCAGGAACTGGCTCTGGACCCTCGCCTGGGCCGCAAAACGGGCCATGTGGAGGTTTACGGCGGCAACCAGGGGTAGGACCTCACCTGGCATGTCCGAAGCGCTGACGGGGCTTAAATCGTCTGCAGACCGCCCTTCCACTTCCTGCTGGAGCCGGGCCAGGGGCCTCAAGGCCATGAAAACGCCCAGGATGATCACCAGGACGCTGATCAGGATCACGGCCAGGTCGCGTTCCACGGAGCGTACCAGCACCTGGTGCAGGAAGGCTTGCCGGGTATCCAGCCCTTCCGCCACCTGCACGATGATCCGCCCCCCTTTATTCGCGTACAGAGGGGGATCCATGGGGCGCGCCAGCGCCGCGACCCTGACGGGCATCCCCTGGTAGGTCGCGTAGAAAAAACGCGGCTCGCCGGAGACCAGGGGATCCGCGGGCATGGGCAGGTCGGGATAGCCGATCTCCGCCAGGCCATCTTCGGTGGCCACGCGGTAGAAAACGCTGCCATTGGCCGTCAGCTCGAAAAATTCCAGCATCAGGTACGGCTGCTCCATGGCTAATCCACCGCTGGCTGTGGATATGTTGTGGTCGATCGCGCGCAGCGCTCCGGAGAGCGAACGGTCGTACGCAATGTCGACCTGGTTGCGCAACTGGTGGTTGGACAGCCAGAGCGCGCCCATCATCACGAAAACCAGCGTTGGAATCAGCCACCAGAGCAACTGCGTCTTCAGGGTGCGGTTCCGTTTCGGCGCGTTTTTTTCCGCACTTCTAGTTGTCAACAACGTTCTCCAGGCAATAGCCCATGCCTCGCATGGTCACGATCTGCACGCCGGTGTCCGCCAATTTTTTGCGCAACCTGTGGACCAGGACCTCGATGGCTTCCAGGTTGATGTCCGCGTCGTCCGTAAGGATGCGGTCCAGGATCTGCTGCTTGTTCATCGGTTCGCCGCTTTTCTGGATCAGCACTCGCAGGACCGAATGTTCACGTGGGGATAACTGCAGGGGCTGTCCGTTGACCGTGAATTTTTGAGCGGAAGTCTCGAAAACCAGGTTTCCCAGGGTAAGCCGCGGATGTTCGCGGCCACGGCTGCGCCGGATGAGTGCGATCAACCGCGCTTCCAACTCTTCCACAACAAACGGTTTCGGCAGGAAATCGTCCGCTCCCTGGTGAAGCGTCCCGATTTTCTCGGCCAGTGAATCGCGCGCGGTCAAGACCAACACCGGCGTACGGTCGTCTCGCGCGCGAATCTTCGCCAGCAAAGTATGCCCGTCCATGCCCGGCAGTCCGAGATCCAGGATGACCGCATCGAATTCCTCGATTGCCAACCTTCGTTCGGCAACCAGTCCGTCATCAGCCCATTCGACGACGAAGCCGGCATGTCTGGCCAGGCTTCTTGAAAGCCAGCGGGCAAGTTCGGCTTCGTCTTCTATCAGAAGGATGCGCATGGACGGAGTCCGGGGGGGGATGGCTGGGCGGAATGGGAAGACATGTTTGGCTTTTCCTTTATTTCTCTTTATATAAAGACTAATGATTAATAAGGGCTGTGGATAACTACCTTAACCTTGAAAACCTCTTTTTTTTCATCGACTTGGGACGGTTTTTGCCTGTGCAAGAACTCTGTGTGGGAAAAAAGTTGAAGTTGGACAAGATTTTGGCCTGGGTACAAAACCCCTGCTTGTTCAACTTGCCTCCACACAATGTGCACAACCAGCCGCCTTAGGAGTTATCCACAGGCCTCGCCATGACATCGGGCTTCAAAAGTGGCACTTTTACCCCGAAAAACCCGGTTCTGCATCCCCGCTTTTTTGCCCTTTTGGAGGCCTTTAGAGGCCCTGTGAGCGCATGTCGAAACCCGGCATTCGAGGGGAGGCACGCCTGGTTTCATTACAAGGGACTGAACAAAAAGTGAGCAGGATTCGCCGTAGAATCGCGCCATGGCGAGAGAAATCAGAATCAAGAATTCAGGCTGGGCGACATGGCTGAGAAGCCGTTTGCTGGTCGACAATCTGGCGGTCACCGTGTGCGCGGCAGCGTTGATGGGCTTGCTGGGCGCACTCGCCACGGTGGTCTTTCGCGAACTGCTGGGCTGGACGCAAATACTGCTGGGGGGCGGCGATTCCCCCCACGGCATGGTGTCGTTGGCCAGGGGGCTCAGCCCGTGGCAGCGCTTTCTGATGCCCGCCGTGGGCGGCGCGATTGCCGGCGCCATCCTGCAGTTGGCCGCGAAACGCCTGCCTAAACGCGGCGCGGCGGACTATATGGAAGCGATCGCGGTGGGACGCGGCGTCATCGGGTTCCGCCAGACGATCGCCCGCAGCCTGTCGTCGATTTTTTCCATCGGATCCGGCGCCTCGATCGGCCGTGAGGGGCCCATGGTGCAATTGGCGGCGATGCTGTCATCGCTGACGGGGCGATACCTGGTCCTGCCTCCTCGCCATCTGCGGCTGTTGGTGGCTTGCGGCGCCACCGCCGGGATTACGTCCGCCTATAACGCGCCCATCGCGGGCGCGTTGTTCATTTCCGAGATCGTCTATGGCGCGATCGCCTCTGCCACGCTGGTGCCGCTGGTGGTGTCCTCGGTGGTGGCCAATATCGTCACGCGCCAGATTCTGCACTATGACGCGGTGTTCCATATGCCGCCGTTCGACTTCGTGTCGGGATGGGAAGTCATCAACTACCTGGGCCTGGGCCTGATCGCCGGCCTGGCGGCTCCGCAGTTCCTGCGTTTCCTGGATGTCGCGCGCAGCGCCTTCGGCCGCCTGCCCTTTCCCTTATGGGCGAAGATGGCCGTGGGCGGCCTGATCGTGGGCGCGCTGTCGGTGGTGAATCCCGAGGTCTGGGGTAACGGATACAGCGTGGTCAACAGCATGCTGCACACGCAATGGGCCTGGCAGGCCGTTGCCGCGATCCTGCTGTTGAAAACGCTGGCGACCGCGGCCAGCGTGGGCTCGGGCGCGGTGGGCGGCGTATTCACCCCGACGCTGTTCGTGGGGGCGGCGCTGGGGGCGTTGTACGGAACGGGATTGCAGGCCCTGTTCCCCGCGGGCGATCTGTCGGCGGTATCGAGTTACGCCATCGTCGGCATGGGGGCGCTGCTGGCGGCCACGACCTACGCGCCGCTCATGTCGATCCTGATGATTTTCGAGATGACGCTGAGCTATGAGGTCATGCTTCCGCTGATGCTGGCCTGCGTCACCGGCTACGTCGTCGCGCATCGGATCCGGCCCGATTCGGTCTATGCGAAGTCCCTGGCCAGCAACCGGCGCGCGCGGCTTGCCGTGTCCGGCGAACGCGAGAGCGGCAAGCCTGCATCATGAATATGAGTAAACATTCGTATTTCAAGACGAATTGAAAATACAGCGGAAACCCCTATCTCAAAGCGCTTTCTTCATGAAAACGCGCTTCAAGCCGATCTCTTCGGCGCGATGGGTCTCGACATAGCCGTGGCGTCGATAGATGCCGATGTTCTCGGTCATTTTTTCCTGCGTGTAGAGGCGGATGGCGGCCAGGCCGCGGCGGCGCGCCTCGTCTTCGGCGAAGCGCAGCAGATGCCGGCCATAGCCCTTGCCCTGCGCGCCGGGCGACACCGCAATATTGTCCAGCAGCAGGCAGTCTGGCTCGGGTATCAACACCAGCAAGGCCTGGATATCGCCCGACGCCAGCAGCACGTGGACCAGACCCTGCGCGATCCGCGCAGGGTAATCGTCCAGCATGGGACCCGGCGTGGCGCCGATGCGTTGGATATAGGGCGAGTACGCATTCCTGACGATCCGTTCGATCGCGGAGATATCGTCGACGGTGGCGGGACGGATATGGATGGGCATGGAAATCCCGGGGAGAGGGCCGCCCGATCCGGACGCGGCGGCGCGGATTGGAGGAGATCAACTATACGGGGATTCCATCGATGTCGGAACCTCCTCGAAATTCGTTATAGTATTTATAACTATAAGCCGCGTGCCGCAGGCACGCGTGCGGCTGCGGCAAAAAATTGCCTAGCGGTTCCCAACAGGAGCGTTCATGGCACACGGAAAGTCCGTTCCGGCGGGTAGCGGCCCGCCCAATGTCTGGGAGGAATATTCCAGATTCCACGAAGCGTGCGCGGCCGTTCTGCACCGGGTCGAACGCCGGGGCGACGTGGATATCCCTCTTACGGAAAGCGAACGCTCGGAGCTGGGCACGATGGCCCTGAATCTGGCCGCGCTGGGCCGATTGCTGCATGGCAAGCGGGCCCGCGACGTGCGCCTGTTGCTGGAGCGCTTGAACCGGGTTCTGGAACGTGGGGGCGCTGCGCCCTCAGCGCTAGCCCTCGACACAGAGGAAGCACAGCCGGATGTGGAGACGATTACGGGCTGAGCCTGCTTACGGCGGACCCCGCCAGGCCGATGCGCAGCTCGTTGTCAGGGGCGCGATCAACGCTTGATGTGTTCCGGGCGTCATGACAACGAGGCGAGTTCGGCGCTACAAGGCTGGGGATTCGGTTAATTCCGGAGCGTTAGTCGGGACGTTTACCCTGCTTGCACCATTGTTCCCATTCATCGAGTTGATCCACCGCAATCGGGCCCTCTTCCCCGCGTTCCCTATTGAACGCCTGGACCCATTGGTGAGTGCATTGTGTCAACTCTCCCATCGTCAGCGCTCTTCCGGTCTTGGCCGTGGCGGCCGGACTGGGCGGCGCAGTATTGCCGCCAGCCGCATTCGCGGTGGGCGGAGTTGATTTCCGCAGGGAGACCTTGCCGGATTTTTGGCAGATCCCGTCCACGATATTCAGAGATATGGCAGCGTTATTGGCAACCGTTGTAGGCTCTCCATTTTTCGTCGTGACAGCATTGACCCAGCCGCGTTGGCCGTCCGTGACGAGCGCTTCTCCAGTACCGGTCTCGCACATCGCTTTAGGAATTTTGTACGTGCGAATCTGCTTGTAGCCGCTATTGTGATTGATCCCGGTGACTTCCGCGATGATGTCCGTGCCTTCCGGTTTTCCGGATCCCCGATATGTCAGAAGCGCGGACTCGGCGTTACGGCCTGTGCGGAAATGGTAAGTCGTCGAGAAAATGGCTTCATCAGTGAAAGGTCGAAACGCAGCGGACCGGCGAGGGCGAGCTTCTGCGGCAGCCTCTTTCGTCGCTGACGCCGCTGCCGCGCTTGACGCGATGTAGTCCTTGCACATGGCATCGGCAATAACGTGATTGAAATTTCTGTTCCGATCGGTTTTCTTGATTTCGATGCTGCGCGTGTTCTTGTTTCCGGAAGTACCGATCAACGTAACGGTGCTCGCTCCGCCAGAACAATAGACGTACTCGACCATCGCCATGTACGTTGCGCTCTGGCTTTGCGTCCTAAACAAAACGATGGTGGAGAGGTCTTTGTCGAGGAGCTTTGTCCTTTCGGGGCCTTTCTCCAGAGGAAAGTAAATATTTGCTCGCAATTCGGTGGACGTCCCGATGGATTCGGGAACCGGGCCGGCAACGCTGCTGCCGAAGACCGTCAACGCCAACCCGGTGAAAAGAGTAAGAGATCGATTTTTCATAGTGTCTCTGCCGTGGAGGATCGCGCCGCCCTACCATGATCATTCGGTCATGGCGGCATCGTCGGCCCGTTTCAACCCAGAAGGTCCTTCAGGTTCGGGCGTGTCTTCACATACTCTCCAAGGGGCGGAAATTTATTGAAGTCGCCGGCGTAGGTCGCGCACATGTACCAGGCGTGGTACCAGGCGCGAAAGGCGGGATCGTGCCTGTTGGGAGAAATGCTCTCCGCTTTCCGGATGGAATCTCGGCATTCCTGGTCCCCGACTGCGCTGTGTCGAGATGATCCCTTGTATCGCAAGGCTTGGTTTCGGACGAGTTGCGTTTCTGAATGGAAAAGCTGGGCTCTAGCCTCATATTCGGCTACCACCTTTCTTTCTTGCGCAGCCTTCGCTGCAAGCTTTGCCGCGTCGGCGCGCTGCTTCTCCAACACGCCGGAAACAAGAATCACCACCGAGGATATTGCGAGGAGGACAGTGAGGGTCGGTTTCAAGATCCATTGCGAGGGAAGTCGTTCCCTCAGGCAATAGCCTGCGACGACCGCCACCGACAGCGCGGTACCGATCATGCTTGCCGCATTGGCGAACACATACGAACCCAAGAACATGAGTCCAATTGCGGCCACCGGCAATAGCACGCACGCGACAATCCCGAGCAACAATCGACCTACCTGCATGAATCCTTCCCCTTTCCCTCGAAATTATCGTTATAAATTCTATAACAATTTTTCGATGAATGTGAAGATTGATTGCGATAGGTGAGTATTGATGTCGAAGACCACCCGCGCTCCGCCTTAAGACGATGCGCGGGAATGTTCTATCTCTGGCGATAGGCCCGCGTCATTAGCATCCGCCGAATCCCGATCAGGAGCCCTTTCGCCGCGTAGCAGACGAGCAAGGCCCCCGAAGCATCGCCGATGAACATGGCGCCAAGGGCTTTGAGATCCTGGGGATGGGCGGACGACAATGCGGCCCAGGAGAAATGCAGCGTGGAATTGAGCAATGCATAAAGCACGATGCAAAATAGCAGCCCGGCAGGGGTTAGGTTCCGTAGGTTCTTCCCCATCCTGAGTACTCTGCTTGCAAGGAGGTAGGCAAGAATGGGAGCCACCGTCGCGATCACTCCGCCCACCGCCGACCTGACGAAATCGTCAGGGAAGAAGTAATAGAAGCAGGCTATCCAGGAAGCAACCAGGAGTCCTGCCGCGCCAGCAAACCCGAAAAGTAGCGTTGCCAGAAGGCGAATTCCAGCAGGTAAATAAATCCAGTTGATGCCGCGGACGAATTCGGAATGCGTAAAGATAAGTTCGTTGACGACCAGGCTAAGCAAGAAAACTACGACCGTAATCCAAGCCCATTTCAGGTGATCAAGCATGCTTGTCATATAGTTCGACAACAGGTTAGAGTTCCGACCCTTACGAGGATTCGAAATGCATGAAAAGTAGGACGCGCCCGGCAGATATCTACATTCGCTTCTTGCGCCTGGCGGAAGCGCTTGGTGGACTGCCTTCCTTGCCATCCCTCGATCCATTGGAGGAACGGATACTCACGTTCATCGCCACCGCATCTCGCAAGGATCGCATTCTATCGGTCCGTGAGGTCATCAATGTCGAAGGCCTGGGTTCGCCGGCAACCGTACATGCGCGATTGAAATCGATGCGTGAGAAAGGTTGGCTCACGTTGATGGATACGGACGATACTCGTCGCAAAAACGTAGCGCTTACTCAGGCGGCGCTAAAGCACTTTGATCGTCTTTCCGATTGCCTTTTCGAAGCGACAAAAAAGACCTGATCGCATCGACACGTCACGTGTGCACGAAGAGGGAAAATTCGAGAGTGGCTTCCTCTACGCGCTCGCATGGGCGTAGGGCACCCGCGCTTGCCGGATTTCCGTAAGCGCCCCGGATCTGAATTCCCGGGCATCCGCGATTCTCCAGCGGTTCATGGCGCTTGCGGCATCTCCGGCGATGGACGCTATTTCCCGATGCAGAAGCTGGAGAAGATCTCGCCCAGCAGATCGTCGCTGGTGAATTTTCCGGTGATGCTGGACAGGCTGTCGTGCGCCAGGCGCAATTCTTCCGCGAACAGGTCCAGCACCCGGTCGTCCTGTTGCGCGTGTTCGCCCGCCAGCGCCAGGTGTTCCTCGGCGGCCTGCAGGGCGTGCAGATGCCGTTCGCGTGCCAGCCAGGGCGATTCGGCGCCGGGGTTCCAGCCGGCGATCCGCAGCAGTTCGGCGCGCAGCGCGTCCAGGCCGATGCCGCTCTTGGCCGAAATACCCAGTTCTTCCGGCCCCGCGGTAAAGGCGGCGGGCAACAGGTCGACCTTGTTGAACACTTTGAGGACGGGCGTGCGGGGCGGCAGGCGCGCGGTGATTTGCGCGTCCAGTTCGTCGCCAGGCTGCGTGGCGTCCTGCAGGTGCAGGATGACGTCGGCGCGCTCGATCTCCTGCCAGGTGCGGGCGATGCCGATGCTCTCGACGGTATCTTCGGTTTCCCTGAGGCCGGCCGTGTCGACAATATGCAGAGGCACGCCGTCGATGTGGATCTCCTGCACGACCTTGTCGCGGGTCGTGCCGGCGATGGGAGTGACGATGGCGATATCGTCGCCGGCCAGCGCGTTGAGCAGGCTGGATTTTCCGACGTTCGGCTGCCCGGCCAGCACGACGTGCAGGCCTTCGCGCAGGATCACGCCCTGGCGGGCCTGCGCGATCAGGCGGGCCAGGTCGGCGGCCAGCGCGTCCAGCGTGGGGCGGGCCTGGTATTTCTCCAGGAAGTCGATTTCTTCCTCGGGGAAATCCAGGGTGGCCTCCACCAGCATGCGCAAATGGATGATGCGGTCCGACAGGTCGTTCACGCGCGTGGAGAACTCGCCGGACAGGGAGGCCATGGCGCCGCGCGCCGCGGCGACCGACGAGGCTTCGATCAGGTCGGCGACCGCTTCGGCCTGGGCCAGGTCCATGCGGTCGTTGAGGAAGGCGCGGCGCGTGAATTCGCCGGGTTCGGCCAGCCGGACGCCCAGTTCGCGGCCCGCGGCCAGGCAGCTGTCCAGCACGCGCCGCAGCACGGCGGGGCCGCCGTGTCCCTGCAACTCCAGCACGTCTTCTCCGGTATAGGAATGGGGCGCGCGGAAGTAGATGGCGATGCCTTCGTCCAGCAGTTCGCCGGACTCGGCCTTGAACGGCAAGTAGTGCGCGTGACGCGGCGTGAGTTCGCGCTGGAACAGGCGGCGCACCAGCGCGGAAAGGTCCGCGCCGGACACGCGAACGACCCCGATGCCGCCTCTTCCGGGGGCGGTGGCAATGGCGGCGATGGGGGCGTAGGCGGACATATTTCGGGGGAGGCGAAGCAAGGACAATAAGGGAATATAACTGTTGCGCGGGGCCTTGTTTGGTGGTTAATGTGGCCCGGAGGTTCAAAACCCGAAACAACTCTGGGAGATCACAATGGCATCTCGGTTTTCGCGTGTCTTGGCCTGCGGCTCGGCCGCGGTGGTTCTAGCGTTTGGCACACTCAGTTCGGCCATGGCCCGCGATCTGGTGATCGCCCTGAAGACCGAGCCCTCCTCCATGGATCCGCAGTACCACGCGCTCACGCCCAATACGCAGATCTCCCAGACCATTTTCGATACCCTGGTCGCAACCGACGCCCAACTCAAGCCGCAGCCCGCGCTTGCCGAATCCTGGACCGTGGACGGCAAGGTGTGGACCTTCAAGCTGCGCCCCAACGTGAAGTTCTCCGACGGCACGCCGTTCACGGCGGACGACGTGGTGTTCACCTATGCGCGCGTGCCCAAGGTGCCCAACAGCCCTTCGCCGTTCACGCTGTACCTGGGTTCGGTCGAAAAGACCGAGGCGGTGGATCCGCAGACCGTGCGCATCACGACCAAGGACGTGGCGCCGAACCTGCTCGTCAATCTGGCGCAATTGCCCATCATGTCCAAGAAGGCCGCGTCCGGGCCCGCGGCGGAAGGCAAGACGACCACGGAGCTCAATAGCGGCGACGGCCTGATCGGCACCGGCCCGTACAAGTTCGTATCGTGGAAGCGGGGCGCGGAATTCGTGCTGGCGCGCAACGACAACTACTGGGGCAAGAAGCCTGAATGGGATCGCGTGGTCTACCGCCCGATCAGCAACGCGGCCGCGCGCGTGGCCGCGCTGCTGGCCGGCGACGTGGACATGATCGAGGATCCCCCGACCGACGACCTGCCCAAGCTGAAGGCCGACAAGAAACTCTTCGTCGAGGAAACGCCGTCGGTGCGCGTGGTCTACGTGGCGCTCGACCAGTTCGCCGAACCGTCGCCCGGCGTGCAGGGCACCGAGAAGAACCCCATGAAGGACAAGCGCGTGCGCGAAGCGCTGTCGCTGGCCATCAACCGGGAGGCGCTGGTGGAACGGGTGATGGGGGGCGTGGCGCTGCCGGCCGGCAACCTGCTGCCCTACCCTATGTTCGGTTCGAGCAAGGAGCATTCGAAGGCACAGAAGGCCGATGTCGAAAAGGCCAAGTCCCTGCTGAAGGACGCAGGCTATCCCAACGGCTTCTCGATCACGCTGGGCTCGCCTTCGGGGCGCTACGTCAACGATTCGAAGGTGGCGCAGGCGATCGCATCGATGTGGACGCGCATCGGCGTGAAGACCAGCGTGGACGCCATGGCGCCCCCGGTGTTCTTCAAGAACCGCGACAGTTACGCGTTCTCGGCCTATCTGGCGGGCTGGTCGGTGACGAGCGGCGAAATGTCCAATGCGCTCACGTCGCTGCTGGTCACGCGCAATCCGGAGGCGGGCCTGGGCACCACCAACCGCAGCCGCTATTCGAACCCCAAGATGGACGCGTTGGTGAAGGAAGCGTCGGCCACCATGGATGATGCCAAGCGTGCGCAACTGCTGTCCCAGGCCAGCAACATCGCCATGGACGACTACGCCATGCTGCCCATCCACTTCGAGCTGTCGGTGTGGGCCATGAAGGGCGATATCCGCTACCAGGGCCGGCCCGACCAGGTCACGCTTGCGCAGTTCGCGACGCTGAAGAAGTAGCGCGCGCGGCGGGCGGCATCTCGTGCTGGCAACGATCGTAAGAAGGCTGCTGCAGACCATCGTCGTCATGCTCGTCATGTCGGCGCTGGTCTTCGCCGGTATCTACATGGTGGGCGATCCGGTCTCGATGCTGGCGAGCCCGGAAGCCACCGAGGCGCAGCGCGCCGCGGTGCGCGCCTCGCTGGGCCTGGACCTGCCGTTGTGGCGGCAGTATCTGATCTTCATGGGCCAGGCGGTGCGCGGGGATTTCGGCAACAGCTTCCTGACCGGCGAGCCGGCCATGCACCTGATCCTGGAGCGCATGCCGGCCACGGTGGAACTGGCTTGCGTGGCCATGCTGCTGTCCGTGCTGATCGGCGTGCCGCTGGGCATCCGCGCGGGCCTGAAGCCGGATGCGCCGGCCTCGCGCGCCATCATGACCGGATCCGTGCTGGGTTTCTCGCTGCCCAATTTCTGGGTGGGCCTGATGCTCATCATGGTGTTCGCCGTGATGCTGGGCTGGGTGCCGGCCGGCGGGCGCGGACAGACGGTCAGCATCGGTTCATTGCAGCTGAGCGTGCTCACGCTCAATGGCTGGCTGAGCCTGGCGCTGCCGGCGGCCACCATCGCTTTCGCCAAGTGCGCGATGATCATCCGCGTGACGCGGGCGGCCACGCGCGAGGCCCTGCCGATGGACTACATCAAGTTCGCGCGCGCCAAGGGCCTGTCGGAAGCGCGGGTCCTGGGCGTGCATCTGCTGAAGAACATCCTGATCCCGGTGGTGACGGTCGCGGGCCTGGAATTCGGCCAGGTGATGGCATTCGCGGTCGTCACCGAGACCGTGTTTTCCTGGCCGGGCATGGGCAAGCTGCTGATCGATTCCATCATCAACCTGGACCGTCCGGTGGTGGTGGCCTATCTGCTGCTGATCGTGTTCTTCCTGGTCATGTTGAACCTTGTGGTGGACATCATCTATACGGTGCTGGATCCCCGCGTACGCCTGGATAGCCGCCGATGAATACGCCCGCTACCGCCGCCGCCCCGCCCTCGCGCGCCAAGGAGCAGACGCCCTGGCGCCGCTTCCTGTCGGACTTCTTCGCCAGCAAGCTGGCGACGCTGGGCCTGGTCATGCTGGTCGTGATCGTGGGCGCCGCGGTGCTGGCGCCCTGGATCGCGCCGCAGAATCCGTACGACCTGGCAACGTTGGACATCATGGATTCCAAGCTCAAGCCGGGCAGCGAAAGCGGCGATGGCACCATGCACTACTGGCTGGGCACCGACGGGCAGGCGCGGGACCTGCTGTCGGCAATTCTCTACGGCATGCGCACCAGCCTGCTGGTGGCGACGGTATCGGTGCTGGCGGCCTTCGGCATCGGCGCCACCGTCGGCCTGATCGCGGCCTATTTCGGCGGCCGGATCGACGCCTTGCTGATGCGCATTGTGGATATCCAGTTGTCGTTTCCGGCCATCCTCGTCGCGCTGATGCTGCTGGCGATCCTGGGCAAGGGTGTGGATAAGGTGATCATCGCGTTGATCGTGGTGCAGTGGGCCTACTTCGCGCGGGCGGCGCGCGGCGCGGCGCTGGTCGAACGCGGCAAGGAGTACGTGGAAGCGGCGCGCTGCATGTCGCTGTCCTGGGGGCGCGTGCTGTTCCGCCACGTGCTGCCGAACTGTATGCCGCCGCTGATCGTGATCGCCACGATCGACCTGGCGCACGCCATCGCGCTGGAGGCGACGCTGTCGTTCCTGGGCGTGGGCGTGCCGGTAACCGAACCTTCGCTGGGCATGCTGATCTACAACGGATTCGAATACCTGTTGTCGGGCCAGTACTGGATTTCGTTCTTCCCCGGCATCGCGCTGGCGCTGGCCATCATCGCCATCAATCTGGTGGGCGATCACCTGCGCGACGTGCTCAACCCGCGCCACGCGAATTGAGGGGCGGCACGATGCAGACACCGCCTGTGGAAAAGCCGTCGGCAGCGCCCGGAACCATCCTGGAGGTGCGCGGGCTCAAGACCCATTTTTTCACCCGCAACGGCGTGGTGAAGGCGGTGGACGGCGTGGACCTGCAATTGGCCGAGGGCGAGATCCTCGGCTTGGTGGGCGAATCGGGATCGGGCAAGAGCATCACGGGCTTTTCGCTGATGGGGCTGCTGGACGACCCCGGCCGCATCGTGGAGGGAGAGCTGTTGCTGAACGGGGAAGACTTGCGCGGCGCGTCGCCAGCGCGCTGGCGTCAACTGCGCGGCCAGGAGATCGCGATGATCTTCCAGGATCCGATGATGACCCTGAACCCCGTATTGCGCGTGGACACGCAGATGATCGAGGCGGTCCAGGCGCACAGCAAGGCGACGCGCGCGCAGGCGCGCCTGCGCGCTTTGCAGACCCTGGCGATGGTGGGCATCCCCTCGCCGGAGGAACGCCTGCGCACCTACCCCCACCAGTTGTCGGGCGGCATGCGCCAGCGCGTGGCCATCGCGATCGCGCTGCTGAATTCCCCTCGCCTGATCATCGCGGACGAACCGACCACGGCACTGGACGTGACGATCCAGGGGCAGATCCTGTTCGAGGTGCAGAAGCTGTGCCGCGAGACCGGCACCGGCCTCATCTGGATTACGCATGACCTCGCGGTGGTGGCGGGCCTGGCGGACCGCGTGTCGGTCATGTACGCCGGCCGCGTGGTCGAAACCGGCACCACCGAGGCGGTGATCAGCCATCCCATGCATCCCTACACGCATGGCCTGATTGCTTCCATTCCCACGCCGGAGTCCCGCGGCAGGCCGTTGGTGCCGATACCCGGCATGACGCCGTCGCTGCTCAACCTGCCGCAAGGCTGTGCGTTCCGGGGGCGCTGCCCGCGCGCGACCGACGCCTGTCTGGCCGAGCCGCAACCGGTTGAAGTCCGCCCGGCGCAATGGGTGCGCTGCTGGCATGCAGGAGGCCCGGACATCAAATGAGCGCTGAGGAACGCGACGCTACCCACCCTATCCTGTCGCTGCGGCAGGTCGAGCTGCGCTTCGTGCAGCACGTGGACCTGGCCGGCCGCATCGCCAACCTGCTGGGCGCCGGCCTGAAGACGCAGGTCGTGCACGCGGTGGCCGGCGTGGACCTGGACGTGATGCCGGGCGAAGTGATCGGCATCGTGGGCGAATCGGGCTGTGGAAAATCCACGTTGGGCCGCATCGTGTCGGGAATCCTGCCGCCGACGGCGGGCGACGTGCATTACCGCGGCAAGCCCGTGCGGGAGCTGGCCGGGCCGGAGCGCCGCGCCTATGAGCTGGGCGTGCAGATGATCTTCCAGGATCCCTATGCCTCGCTGAATCCGCGCATGCGGGTGCGGGAAATCATCGGCGAGGCGCCGGTGGCGCATGGCCTGGTGCGGTCCCGCGACAAGGCGGAGTACGTCGCCGGGCTGATGCGCCAAGTGGGCCTGGATGCGAGTTTTTCACAGCGTTATCCCCATCAATTCTCGGGCGGGCAGAGGCAACGCATCGGAATTGCGCGGGCCCTGGCGCTCAGGCCTTCGGTCATCGTCTGCGACGAAGCCGTCGCCGCGCTGGACGTGTCGATCCAGGCCCAGGTGCTGAACCTGTTCGAACAATTGCGCGCGGACCTGGACCTGACTTATCTTTTCATCAGCCACAATCTCAGCGTGGTCAGCCACATTTCAGACCGCGTGGCTATCATGTACCTGGGACGCGTGGTGGAACTGGCGCCCACCGATACCGTTTTCCGGCACGCCAATCATCCGTACACCCAGGCCTTGCTGAAAGAGCTGCCGACCCTGCATCCCGGACGGCGCACGTACCAGCCGATCAAGGGCGAGTTGCCTTCGCCGCTGGATCCGCCGACGGGCTGCGCGTTCCATCCGCGTTGTCCCCATGCCATGCCGCGCTGCAAGGCGGAGCGGCCATTGCTGAAGGAAGTCGCCCCGGGGCAGCTCAGCGCCTGCCATTTGAACGATGCGGCCTAGGACCAGGCCAAGAAAAAGCCGCCTATATCCACTCTTACCGTTTATCCACAGCCATGAAAACCATAGACGAAATCGAACGCGCGCACGGCGACCTGACCGCGCTGCGCCGTGACATCCACGCGCATCCCGAGCTTGCGTTCCAGGAAACCCGCACCTCCACGCTGGTGGCCGAGCGCTTGCGCGGCTGGGGGCTGGAAGTCCACACGGGGCTGGGGAAAACCGGCGTGGTGGGCGTGCTGCGCGCAGGCAGCGGCAAGAAGACGATCGGCCTGCGCGCCGACATGGATGCCCTGCCGATGCCGGAGCACAACCGCTTCGCGCACAAATCCACCATCGCAGGGCGCATGCACGGCTGCGGCCATGATGGGCACACGACCATGCTGCTGGGCGCGGCGCAGTACCTGTCCACGCACCCGGATTTCGACGGCACCGTCGTCTTCATCTTCCAGCCGGCCGAGGAAGGCGGCAATGCCGGCGCGCGCGCGATGATGCAGGACGGCCTGTTCGACCGCTTCCCCTGCGACGCGGTGTTCGGCATCCACAACATGCCCGGCATGCCGGTCAACCAGTTCGGATTCCGCGCCGGCCCGACCATGGCCTCCAGCAACCGCTGGGACATCGTCATCAAAGGGGTAGGCGGCCATGCGGCGCAGCCGCACGCGTCGGTGGATCCCATCATCGTGGCGGCCGACATGGTGCATGCCTTGCAGACGGTGATCTCGCGCAGCAAGAACCCGCTGGACCAGGCGGTACTGTCGATTACGCAGATCCACGCGGGCGACGCCTACAACGTGATTCCCGGCGAAGCCGTGCTGCGCGGCACCGTGCGCACGTATTCGGTGGAGGCGCTGGACAAGATCGAGGCCGATATGCGGCGCATCGCCACGACCTTGCCGCAGGTCTACGGCGGCACCGGCGAACTGGACTTCGTGCGGGCCTATCCCCCGCTGGTGAATTGGGAGAAGGAAACCGCGTTTGCCGCCCAGGTCGCCGAAGACGCCTTCGGCGCCGAGCACGTGCTGCGGGATATGCCCCCTTTCATGGGCGCCGAGGACTTTTCCTTCTTCCTGGAAGCCATACCCGGCACCTATCTGTTCCTGGGCAACGGGGATGGCGGACACCGCCTGGAGAGCTATCACGGCATGGGGCCATGCCAGCTCCACAACCCGAACTACGACTTCAACGACGCCCTGCTGCCGGTAGGCGCCACGTACTGGGTAAAACTGGTCCAGGCTTTCATGCCCAAGCCCTGACGCACGCAAGTCATTGATTTCAAAGGCGCGATTCCCACGGGGGACGCGCCTTTTTTCATGCCCGGGCCAGGTTATGCACCGTCTATCCACTGGCTTTCCACCGGCTATCCACCGGGATATCCCCTGGCTGTCCACCGCTTATCCCTGGCTTGTCACTAGGCTTGCCCCCAGGGTTATCCACAGGCCGGGTACGTCGCTTTATGACGCAAGGGCTTGAACAAACGCCGAATAATTCGTTTGTCCTGGGGTAGCGGGTTTTCATAATGGATCGCTCCAACGTCGGCCTGGCCGGCGGCATACGCGCAAGGAGCGCTCCATGTCCCACACCAACGCGCTGCGCCGGTCCGAGGCGCATGCGGCACCGCGATACGCGGTCGTCCCCGCCCCGCAGGACTTTCTGATCCGTCCCCTGGACGGCGCGATGGGGGCGGAGATCGTCGGCATCGACCTGTCGCGCGAACTCGACGCGGCCGACTTCTCCCGGGTGCACCAGGCGCATCTGGACCATCACCTGCTGGTGTTCCGCGACCAGCGCATCACACCGCAGCAGCATATCGATTTCAGCCGTCGTTTCGGCCGCTTGATGATCCACGTGCTGCACCAGTTCCATCTGCCGGGGCATCCGGAGATCCTCGTCGTGTCCAACATCGTGGAGGATGGCAAGCCGGTGGGATTGGGCGATGCGGGCAAGTACTGGCATTCGGACATCTCGTACAAGGAATTGCCCAGCCTGGGTTCGCTGCTGCACGCGCAGGAGCTGCCGGCGCAAGGCGGCGACACGCTCTTCGCCAATATGCATCGCGCGTACGACACTCTGCCCGCCGCGTTGCGCGACGCCATCGACGGCAGGCGCGCCGTGCATTCCTACCTGGCCAAGTACGGGCAGTTGCAGAAGGAAGGCGCCTGGCGTCCCAACCTGAGCGCGCAGCAGGTGGCGCAGGTGCAGGAGGTGGTGCATCCGGTCGTGCGCACGCATCCGGAATCCGGCCGCCGCGCGCTGTTCGTCAGTGAAGGCTTCACGACGCGCATCGAAGGCCTGCCCGAAGACGAAAGCCGCCAGATCCTGGACGAACTGTTCGCCCACAGCGTCCGGCCCGAGCATCTCTATCGCCATCAATGGCAAGCCCACGATCTGGTGTTCTGGGACAACCGCTCGTTGATCCACCTGGCCGCCGGCACGCCGGACCATCTGCGCCGCAAGCTGTACCGCACCACCATCGAAGGCGACGCGCCGTTTTGACGTTCCGGCCGCCGCATTTCCGCGCAAACCATTTATCCACAGGATCCGCCATGGGTTTTTCCTCCGCTTTACGTGATCGCTTGATCCAGGCCGCCACCGGCGCGGGCCTGGCGCTGATTCTGGCCGTGCTGGCCCTGGCTTCGCCCACGCCGGCGATGGCCGAAGGCCGCATCCGCATCGCCGAGCAGTACGGCATCGTGTACCTGCTCTTGAACGTGGCGCGCGACCAGCAACTGATCGAAAAGCACGGCAAGGCCGAAGGTGTGGATATCTCGGTCGAGTGGGCCAAGCTGTCCGGCGGCTCGGCGGTGAACGATGCGCTGCTGTCGGGAGCCGTGGATATCGCGGGGGCGGGCGTGGGGCCGCTGCTCACGATCTGGGACCGCACGCGCGGGAAGCAGAACGTGAAGGGCGTGGCCTCGCTGGGCAACTTTCCCTACTACCTGGTCAGCAACAATCCCAACGTGAAGACGATCGCGGACTTCACGGACAAGGACCGCATCGCGGTGCCCGCCGTGGGCGTGTCGGTGCAATCGCGCGTGCTGCAGCTGGCGTCGGCGAAGCTGTGGGGCGATGCGCAGTTCGACAAGCTGGACAAGATCTCCGTCGCGCTGCCGCATCCGGACGCGGCAGCGGCCATCATCGCGGGCGGCACGGAAATCACCGGGCACTTCGGCAATCCTCCCTTCCAGGAACAGGAACTGGCGGAAAATCCCAAGGCACGGATCGTGCTCAATTCCTACGATGTGCTGGGCGGGCCCAGTTCGTCCACGGTGCTGTTCGCCACCGAGAAATTCCGCAAAGAGAATCCCAAGACCTACAAGGCGTTCCAGGCCGCGCTGAAGGAAGCGGCCCAGTTCGCCGCCGCCCATCCCGACCAGGCCGCGGACACCTACCTGCGCGTCACCGGCGCCAAGCTCGACCGCGACTTCCTGATCAAGGTGATCAGGAACCCCGACGTGCAGTTCAAGCTGGAACCGCAGAATACCTACGCGCTGGCCGAGTTCATGCACAAGGTGGGCGCCATCAAGAATGCGCCGGCAAGCTGGCGCGACTACTTCTTCGACGATCCCGTCACGGCGCAAGGCAGCTGAGATGGCAAGGAGCGCCCCAGCCCCTGTGGATAACGTCGGAAAGGCCCCGCCTTTGCTGGCTGTGGATAAGGTGTCGATCGAATACAAGACGCGCGATCGGCGGGTGCGCGCCACGCATCGGGCAAGTTTCGAGGTGCACGAAGCGGAACGTTCCATCCTGCTCGGCGCGTCCGGCTGCGGCAAATCCACGCTGCTCAAGGCGATCGCGGGCTTTATCGAACCCACCGAGGGGCGCATCGAGATCGACGGAAACCCCGTGCGCGGCCCCGGGCCCGACCGCATCGTGGTGTTCCAGGAATTCGACCAGTTGCCGCCGTGGAAGACGCTGCGCCAGAACGTGGCCTTTCCCCTGCTGGCCTCGCGCAAGCTGGGCCGGCGCGAGGCCGACGAACGCGCGATGCACTATCTGGACAAGGTGGGGCTGTCCGCGTTCGCCGACGCCTATCCGCATACGCTGTCCGGCGGCATGAAGCAGCGCGTGGCCATCGCCCGCGCCCTGGCCATGCAGCCGCGCGTGTTGCTGATGGACGAGCCCTTCGCCGCGCTCGACGCGCTGACGCGCCGGCGCATGCAGGAAGAACTGATGGCGCTGTGGGAAGAAGTGCGCTTCACGCTGCTGTTCGTCACGCACTCCATCGAGGAAGCCCTGGTGCTGGGCAGCCGGGTGTTGCTGTTGTCGCCGCACCCAGGACGCGTGCGGGCCGAATTGAACGCGCATGCCTTCGGCCTGCACAGCCAGGGTTCCGCGGCCTTCCAGTCGGCCGCCAGGCGCATCCACGATCTATTGTTCGAGCCGGTCCCGCAAGCGCGCGAGGAACTGGCCGCAGCCTGAGGGAGCACGATGAGCAATGCCCATGCGGGGCCGGTTGCGGTCCCGGTTCGACCCGAGATCGAATACGCGCTGCCGCCCTTGCCCGCGCAGGCGGCGGAAGCGCCCCTGCCCTGGCATGAACGCCTGTGGCAGCACGCCAGCCTGCGCAAGCTGATCATCCTGGCGCTGCTGGCAGGCCTTTGGGAACTGGCGGCGCGCTATACCGACAATGACCTGCTGTTGCCCGGCGCCGTGCAGACGGCGCAGGCTTTCGTCCAGGGCATCGCCAGCGGCGAACTGCCGGCGCGCGCATGGCAATCGCTGCGCGTGCTGGTGCAGGGCTACGCCGCCGGCGTGGCGCTGGCATTCGTGCTGACGACGCTGGCCGTGTCGACGCGCTTCGGGCGCGACCTGCTGTCGACGCTCACCGCCATGTTCAACCCGTTGCCCGCCATCGCGCTGCTGCCGCTCGCGCTGCTGTGGTTCGGCCTGGGCGAAGGCAGCCTGGTGTTCGTGCTGATCCATTCCGTGCTGTGGGCGCTGGCGTTGAACATGTATGCGGGCTTCCTGGGCGTGTCGGAGACCCTGCGCATGGCGGGGCGCAACTACGGCCTCGGGGGCCTGCGCTACGTCCTGCAGATCCTGGTGCCGGCGGCGCTGCCCGCCATCCTGGCCGGGCTGCGGATAGGCTGGGCGTTCGCCTGGCGCACCCTGATCGCGGCGGAGCTGGTGTTCGGCGCCTCCAGCGGCAAGGGCGGCCTGGGCTGGTACATCTTCCAGAACCGCAACGAGTTATACACAGACCGCGTGTTCGCGGGGCTGGCCGCCGTGGTGATCATCGGCCTGCTTGTGGAAAACCTGGGGTTCGATACGGTGGAGCGCCTGACGGTCAGGCGCTGGGGCATGCAGCGTTGACGCCGGGGGCGGCCGCCTAGCGCGGCGCGAGTCGCGGATCGCATCCTGAGGCGTCGCGAACAAAAAAAGGCGGCCCCGTTTCGGGCCGCCCCTTAGGCGCAGGCAGGAGGATTACAGCGTCAGCCCCAGCGCCTTGGCCACGCCGGCCGCGTAGGCCGGATCCGCCTTTCGGAAGTGCTCCAGCTGGCGGCGCTGGATTTCCTCGGGCACGCCCGCCATGTGGCGGCCGATGTTGCCGAACAGCAGCTCCTGCTGGGCCGGCGTCATCAGGCGGAACAAGGCGCCCGGCTGCGAGTAGTAGTCCTCGTCCACCCGATGGTTCCAGCGATCGGCGGCCTGGCCGTCCAGCGCCAGCGGCGGCTCGGCCGCGGACGGGGTTTCCTTCCATTCGCCGAAACTGTTGGGCTCGTAGTTCAGGGTGGCGCCGGCATTGCCGTCGACGCGCCCGGCGCCGTCGCGGTGGTAGCTGTGGAACGGGCAGCGCGGCGCGTTCACCGGGATCTGGTGGTGGTTGATGCCCAGGCGGTAGCGGTGTGTATCGCCATAGGAGAACAAGCGGCCCTGGAGCATCTTGTCCGGCGAGAAACCGATGCCGGGGACCACGTTGGCCGGCGTGAACGCGGCCTGCTCCACTTCGGCGAAGTAGTTTTCCGGGTTCTTGTTCAGCTCCAGCACCCCGACCTCGATCAGGGGGTAGTCGCCGTGCGGCCAGACCTTGGTCAGGTCGAAGGGGTTGATGTGGTAGGTCGCGGCTTCGGCCTCGGGCATGATCTGCACCTTCAGCGTCCACTTCGGGAAGTTGCCCTGTTCGATGTTGTTGAACAGGTCGCGCTGCGAGTTTTCACGGTCGTGCGCGACGATTTGCGCCGCTTCCTCGTCGGTCAGACAGGCGATGCCCTGCTGCGACTTGAAGTGGAATTTCACGTAGAAGCGTTCGCCGTCCTTGTTGATGAAGCTGAACGTGTGCGAGCCGAAGCCGTGCTGCTGGCGCAGGTTGGCCGGGATGCCGCGATCGCTCATCAGGGTGGTGACCTGGTGCAGCGACTCGGGGTTGAGCGACCAGAAGTCCCAGGCGGCGGTGGCGCTGCGCAGGTTGGACTTGGGTTCGCGTTTCTGCGTGTGGATGAAATCCGGGAATTTCAGCGGGTCGCGGATGAAGAAGACGGGCGTGTTGTTGCCCACCAGATCCCAGTTGCCCTCGTCGGTGTAGAACTTGATGGCGAAGCCGCGCACGTCCCGTTCGGTGTCTGCCGCGCCGCGCTCGCCGGCCACGGTGGAGAAACGCAGGAACAGAGGGGTCTGCTTGCCTACCTGGGAAAAAATGCTGGCGCGGGTATAGCGCGAGATGTCATGGGTGACGGTGAAGGTGCCGTAGGCGCCCGAACCCTTCGCGTGCACCACGCGTTCGGGGATGCGTTCACGGTCGAAATGGGCCAGCTTTTCGATCAGCCAGAAGTCCTGCAACAGCGCCGGTCCGCGAGGACCCGCCGTCAGTGTGTTGTTGTTGTCTGCCACGGGCGCGCCTGAGGCGGTGGTCAGATGCTTTTTGTCGTTCATAGCACACTCCCTGTGTCGTTCCTGGAATGCGGGGCCTTCGGGGCCCGCGCCCAATCCTCGATCGCCCGGCATTGCCGGCCAGGCGCATCGCCAAGACATCATAGGTGGCTTGCTTTACATTGTGAAGTTGATTGATCTATAAAACTTGATTAAGAATAACTATCGGATACGTTGGACACGTCAAGGGCCGGAAGCCGCCGGCGGCAGGGCGCGCGCATAAAAAAACCGGCCCATCGGGGCCGGTTCTTTTTTGCGGCGGGGAATCAGCGATTCGCCGCGGCTTCGGTCTTGCGCTGCATGGCCCGGGTGATGGACCACTGCTGGGCGATCGACAGGGTGTTGTTCACGCACCAGTACAGCACCAGGCCGGCTGGGAAGAAGAACATCATCCCGCCGAAGACCAGCGGCATGATCATCATGACCTTGGCCTGGACGGGGTCCGGGGGCGTCGGGTTCAGTTTGATCTGCAGGAACATGGTGGCCATCATGATGGCGGGCAGAATGAAGAACGGATCGCGGATCGACAGGTCATGCACCCACAGGATCCACGGCGCGCCGCGCATTTCCACGCTGGCCAGCAGCACCCAGTACAGCGAGATGAACACGGGGATCTGCACCACCATCGGCAGGCAGCCGCCCAGCGGGTTGATCTTCTCGGTCCGGTACATCTCCATCATGGCGGCGTTGAGCTTCTGCTTGTCGTCGCCGTACTTTTCCTTCAGGGCCTGCAGGCGCGGGGCAACCTGCTTCATGCGGGCCATGGAGCGGTAGCTGGCGGCGGCCAGGGGATAGAACACGGCCTTGATGAGCACGGTCAGCGCAACAATGGTCCAGCCCCAGTTGCCCAGCAGCGAATGCAGCCACGTCATCAGCTTGAACAGCGGCTTGGCGATGATGGTCAGCCAGCCGTAGTCGACGACCAGTTCCAGGCCCGGGGCGAGCGCCGCCATGGCCTTCTGGTCCTGCGGGCCGACCCACAGGTGCGAGTCGACGCGCGCGGCGGCGCCGGGAGCGACCTCGCCGACGGCTTCGATGCTGCGGGCGGCGTACAGGTTCTTCTGCACTTCCAGCAGCTCGTTGTTGCGCGGCTTGCCCTGCGGAGGCACCCAGGCGGTGGCGAAATAGTGCTGCACCACGGCAATCCAGCCGTTGTCCGCCTGCTTGATGTAGTTGGCCTTCTTCTTCTCGATGTCGCTGAAGGTGATCTTCTGGAACTTGTCCTGTTCCGAGTAGACGGCGAAACCGGTGAACGTGTGATAGAAGCTGGACGTGTCGGCCGGATCGTTGCCGTCGCGCTCAAGCTGCAGGTACAGCGCGGGCGTCACGGGGGCGGCGCCGACGTTGGCCAGGTCGTGGCGCACGTCGATGTCGTAGCGGCCGCGATGCAGGGTGAACGTCTTGGTGACCTTCATCCCGCCCGACTCGCTTTCGAACGCCACCACCAGGTCGTCGCCGGTCATCTGGCGATCCGAGGAGACGAAGCGGAAAGGCGTCTGGTGCGTGGGGAAGCTCTGGCCGTTGGGCGCGCCGACCACGCCGGTCTGCACCACGTAGTTCAGGCCGGCGGAGCGGTCCAGCAGCACCGTGGGCTTGTCCGGCTGGCCGGTCGCCGGGTACTTCAGCAGCTCGGCGCGCACCAGCTGGGCGCCCATCGTGTCGAACGTCAGGCGCAGCACGTCGGTCGTGATGACGATTTCTTCCGAGCGCGCGGCGGCGGGCGCGGCGGCGCCAGGCACGGCGGACGGCGTGGCCGTCACGGGAGCCGGGGAGTTGGGCACCGAGGGCGTCGCGTTGTTCGCGGCGGCCTGCGGTTCACTCGTGCTGGCCGTGGGCGTGGGGCCCCCGAACAGCGACGGCTTGCCGTTATGGATTTGCCAGTTGTTCCATAGGAGCAACAGCGAGAAGGAAAAAATCATCCAGAGGACGGTTCGTCGGATATCCATGGTGCCTACTGAAGTGAATACGGGCCAGCAAAGCCCGCCAGTTTAGCGTCAATCATGCTCGATGCGGTGGCTGTGGGAACAGCACTGGGTGCCATTGGTTCCCTTGGCCGGCGGAACCGGATCCAACCCGCCGGGCGACCACGGGTGGCAGCGCCCGATACGCCGGACCGCGAGCCAGAAGCCGCGCCAGGCGCCGTGGCGTTCGATCGCTTCGATCGCATACGCCGAGCAGGTAGGGGTAAAGCGGCATTGCCTGCCGATCCAGGGACTCAGAAAGAATCTGTAGAACCGGATCGGGGCAATGAGTAATGCAGCCCCCAGCTTTCGGCTACGCCCGCTCATCGCGCGATACGTCCAAAGTGAGCGTCCACTTCGACCCTGACGCCGCGTTTGAGCGCGGTGAGCGTGGCGGGCGCGACCTTGCTATGCAGACGCACGACGTAATCCTTGGCCGGGAGGTCCAGGCGCCGGTGACGGAACGCTTCGCGGATGACCCGCTTGATGGCGTTGCGCGTGCTGGCGTGGGCGGCGAACCGCTTGGCGATCACCAGGCCCAGGCGGGCACAGGCATCCTGGCCGGGGGGCAGATCATTGGGAGCGGCGCTCACAATGAAGAACGCCCCTCGGGCAAGACGCCGGCCCTTGAGGGCGGCGGCAAACTCGGAGGGGCGATGCAGCCGCGCCTCCGGGGGAAGCGTGGCGCGCGGCATGGACTGCGGGTCGGGCGTCAGGTCTCCGGGAAAACCGGAAGACAAGGACTTAGACGGCCAGACGCTTGCGGCCCTTGGCGCGGCGGGCGCTCAGGATGGCGCGGCCAGCGCGGGTTTTCATGCGCACGCGAAAGCCATGGGTGCGCTTGCGACGAGTAACGGAAGGTTGGTAGGTACGTTTCATGGACGATCCACAAAAAGAACAAAAGTCAGAAGGGACCTGCCCGGAGGGTTCCTGGTCGCGTATTCAGGTAGCGGGTATCTGGCGGGCATTTTTGCAACAGAGGCAAGAAACGACTCGCAGACGGGGCTCTGACCGGGAAAAACCCAGGCGACCGATAGAAGCTAGAACCGGGCGGTTGCCCTATGACAGTTGCGTGTAGCAGTTGCCATATCGCTGTGCCGATACAGGTGAAAACACCGTTATCAGGCGAGCGCGGCCGAGCTCTCTGTGAAACCTTCTGACAGACAGAATTCGGAAAAGCCCACCATTTCAGCAAGTTTTCCCTGTCTTGTCAAACAGTTAAGCTTGCGGCGCGCGGACACTTATGCCCTACCCTGTGGATAACCCCAGCCTAGGCAAGGTAGAATCGAGGTTTGAATAAGAGCGACATGAAAGAATTCTGGCAGACCTGCGTCAGTCGTCTTGAGCAGGAACTCCCCCCCCAACAAATCAGCGCGTGGATACGACCGCTGGTCCCGCTTGCGTATGACGAGACGCAGGCGGTGCTGCGCGTTGCCGCGCCCAACCGCTTCAAGCTGGATTGGGTGCGCAAGAACTTTTCCCACCAGATCGAAGCGTTGGCCGCGGAGTGGTTCGAGCGTCCGGTGCAGGTCCTGTTCGAGTTGCCTTCGCAGGGAACCGCGCCGCGCATGCCGGTTGCGCCCGTGCGCGCCGCGCAACCCGCGCAAACGTACCCGTCCGGCGGTTCCCCCTCAGGCGGCGCGCCGCCGCCCGGACCCGCGGTAGCGCCGGCTCAGCCCGCTGCCGTGCCGGCGACGACGGTGGCCGCGCAAGCGGTGAACGCGGATGCCGCGAACATCGTGTACGAGCGTTCGCGCCTGAACACCGATCTCACGTTCGAGAATTTCGTTACCGGCAAGGCGAACCAGCTGGCGCGCGCCGCCGCGCTGCAGGTGGCCGAGAACCCGGGCACGTCCTACAACCCGCTGTTCCTGTACGGCGGCGTGGGCCTGGGCAAGACCCACCTGATCCACGCCATCGGCAACGCCATGGTGGCGGCGGGCACGGGGGTGCGCGTGCGCTACGTGCATGCCGACCAGTACGTGTCCGACGTGGTCAAGGCCTACCAGCGCAAGGCGTTCGACGATTTCAAGCGTTACTACCACTCGCTCGATCTGCTGCTGATCGACGATATCCAGTTCTTCTCCGGCAAGAACCGGACGCAGGAAGAGTTCTTCTATGCGTTCGAGGCGATGGTGGCCCAGCGCAAGCAGATCATCATCACCAGCGATACCTATCCGAAGGAACTGTCCGGCATCGACAGCCGGCTGATCTCGCGTTTCGATTCCGGCCTGACGGTCGCCATCGAGCCGCCGGAACTGGAGATGCGCGTGGCGATCCTGCTGCGCAAGGCTGAATCCGAAGGCGTGCCCATGCCCGAGGAAGTCGCGTTCTTCATCGCCAAGCATCTGCGCAGCAACGTGCGCGAGCTGGAGGGCGCGCTGCGCAAGGTCCTGGCCTACGCGCGCTTCCACGGCCGCGACGTGCTGACGGTGGATGTCTGCAAGGAAGCCCTGAAGGATCTGCTGTCCGTGTCCAACGGGCAGATCACCGTGGAGAACATCCAGAAAACGGTGGCGGACTTCTACAAGATCAAGGTGGCCGACATGTACTCGAAACGCCGGCCCGCCAATATCGCCTTGCCGCGTCAGGTCGCGATGTACCTGGCGAAGGAGCTGACCCAGAAAAGCCTGCCGGAAATCGGCGATCTGTTCGGTGGCCGTGATCACACCACCGTACTGCATGCCGTACGCAAGATTTCCGACGCCCGCGCCAAGCAAGCGGAGCTCAACCATACCCTGCACGTGTTGGAACAAACTCTAAAAGGATGAACATGCAACTCGTACAAACCACACGCGATGCATTGCTGAAACCGCTGTCGACTGTGGCGGGCATCGTCGAAAGACGCCATACCCTGCCCATCCTGGCGAACATCCTGATGCGCAAGGAAGGCAACAAGGTTGCCTTCATTGCGACCGACCTCGAAGTACAGATCACCACCCATGCCGACTTCGGCGTGGGCCAGGACAACGAGTCCACCACCGTCGCGGCGCGCAAGCTGCTGGACATCCTGAAGGCGCTGCCGGACACGGGCGACGTGCGCCTGGCGCTGGCCAGCAACAAGCTGTCGGTGCAGTCGGCCAAGAGCCGCTTCGCATTGCAGACGCTGGCCGCCAGCGAATTCCCCACCGTGGCCCAGCCCGAGCAGTGGGACGTATCGCTGACCATGCCGCAGCGCACGCTGCGCCACCTGTTCAACATGGTGCACTTCGCCATGGCTCAACAGGACATCCGCTATTACCTGAACGGCATGCTGCTGGTGTTCGAGCCGGGCCGCGTGCGCGCGGTCGCCACCGACGGCCACCGCCTGGCGCACTGCTCCACCGAGGCCGACGGCATCAGCGAGCGCCACGAAGTGATCGTGCCGCGCAAGACCGTGCTGGAAATGCAGCGCCTGCTGGAAGACTCCGACGAGCCCGTCTCCATCGACGTGGCGCCGGGCCAGATCCGCTTCCGCTTCGGCGACGTGGAGCTGGTGTCCAAGCTGGTCGAAGGCAAGTTCCCCGATTTCACCCGCGTGATTCCGACCAACTACACGCGCCACTTCCTGGTCGGCCGCGAAGCGCTTCAGGGCAGCCTGCAGCGCGCCGCCATCCTGACCACCGACAAGTTCAAGGGCGTGCGCCTGCAACTGGCGCAGAACCAGATGAAGATCTCGTCCTCCAACGCCGAACAGGAAGAGGCGCAGGAAGAAATCGACATCGACTACGGCCATGAAGCGCTGGACGTCGGCTTCAACGTCGGCTACCTGCTCGACGTGCTGTCGAACGTCAAGGTCGACAACATCCAGTGGTCGGTCATGCCCGATGCCAACGCGTCGGCGCTCATCACCCTGCCCGAAGACGACCAGTTCAAGTACGTCGTCATGCCCATGCGGATTTGATCCGCGCGCCTATCGTGGGTTTGTGCCGCTTGCGGGCCTGAGGGCTCGCGGGCGGTCCGGCCGCCAGGCCGTTCTTTAAAGCGTTATCGATACAGACATGTCAGATCAGCAGAACACCACTCCCGAGAACAGCGGCTACGGCGCTGACTCGATCAAGATGCTCAAGGGGCTGGAGGCCGTGCGCAAGCGCCCCGGCATGTACATCGGCGACACGTCCGACGGTACCGGCTTGCACCACATGGTGTTCGAAGTCGTCGACAACGCCATCGACGAAGCCCTGGCCGGCTATTGCGACGACATCGTCGTCACGATCCACACCGACAATTCGATTTCCGTCACCGACAACGGCCGCGGGATTCCCACCGACATCCACAAGGACGACGAATTCCACCGCAGCGCGGCCGAAATCGTCATGACCGAGCTGCATGCCGGCGGCAAGTTCGACCAGAACTCCTACAAGGTGTCCGGCGGCCTGCACGGCGTGGGCGTGTCTTGCGTGAACGCGCTGTCGGAATGGCTGCGGCTGACCATCCGCCGCAACGGCCAGGTGCACCAGATGGAGTTCCGCCAGGGCGAGCGCGTCGCGCCCCTGGCCGTGACCGGCACGACCGACAAGCGCGGCACCGAAGTGCGCTTCCTGGCCGACCCGATCATCTTCACCAACATCGAGTACCACTACGAGATCCTCTCGAAGCGCCTGCGCGAACTGTCGTTCCTGAACAATGGCGTGAAGATCCGCCTGATCGACCAGCGCCAGGGCAAGGAAGAGAACTTCGCGTTCTCGGGCGGCGTGAAGGGCTTCGTCGAATACATCAACCGCAGCAAGACCGTGCTGCACCCGAACGTGTTCTCGGTGTCTACCGAGTCCTCGGCGGGCGGCGTGCCGGTCGGCGTGGAAGTGGCGATGCAGTGGAACGACAGCTACAGCGAAAGCGTGCTGTGCTTCACCAACAACATCCCGCAGCGCGACGGCGGCTCGCACCTGACCGGCCTGCGCGCGGCGATGACCCGCATCATCAACAAGTACATCACCGACAACGAGCTGGCCAAGAAGGCCAAGGTCGAGACGTCCGGCGACGACATGCGCGAAGGCCTGGCCTGCGTGCTGTCGGTGAAGGTGCCCGAGCCCAAGTTCAGCAGCCAGACCAAGGACAAGCTGGTCTCCAGCGAAGTGCGCCCGGCGGTGGAAGAAGCCGTGGCCCGCACCCTGGAAACCTGGCTGCTGGAACATCCGAACGACGCCAAGGCGCTGTGCGGCAAGATCGTCGAAGCCGCCCGCGCGCGCGAAGCCGCGCGCAAGGCGCGCGAGATGACGCGTCGCAAGAGCGTGCTGGAAGGCGCCGGCCTGCCCGGCAAGCTGGCCGACTGCCAGGAGAAGGATCCGGCGCTGTGCGAGCTGTACATCGTCGAGGGCGACTCCGCAGGCGGCTCGGCCAAGCAGGGCCGCGACCGCAAGTTCCAGGCCATCCTGCCGCTGCGCGGCAAGGTGCTGAACGTCGAGAAGGCGCGCTTCGACCGCCTGATCGCCAGCGAACAGATCGCCACGCTGATCACGGCGCTGGGCACCAGCATCGGCCCCGATTTCAACGTGGACAAGCTGCGCTACCACCGCCTCATCATCATGACCGACGCGGACGTGGACGGCGCGCACATCCGCACCCTGCTGCTGACGCTGCTGTACCGCCAGATGCCCGAGCTGGTGCAGCGCGGCTACGTCTACATCGCCCAGCCGCCGCTGTACAAAGTGAAGGTCGGCCGTGAAGAGCGCTACCTGAAGGACGACCAGGAAGAAGCGCAGTTCATGCTGTCGCTGGCGCTGAAGGACGCCGAGATCATTTCGGGCGGCAACATCATCCGCGGCGACGAGCTGAACGAACTGGCCCGCCAGTACGTGGCCGCCGATGCCGTCATCGCCCGCCTGTCGCGCGTGTTCGACACGGCTGCCCTGTCGGCCATGGCCGAAGGCGTGGAGATCAACCTGGAAACGGCCGAGTCCACCGCCGACTCCGCCCGCCGCCTGGCCGACGCCATGCGCGATCCGGTCAGCGGCAACGGCGTGGAAGTGGTGGCGCAGTTCGACGAAGCCACCGAGCGTCACCGTCTGTCGGTGCAGCGCATGCATCACGGCAACGTGCGCGTGAGCATCATCGACGCGGACTTCGTGAACGGCTCGGACTACGCCGTCCTGTCCAAGGCCGCGAAGAGCTTCGCCGGCAAGGTCGGCCCGCGCTCGATGGTGGCCCGCGGCGAGGGCGAGAAGCGCAAGGAACAAACCGTGTCCGACTTCCGCGAAGCCATGCAGTGGCTGCGCAGCGAAGCCGATCGCGGCATTTCCAAGCAGCGCTACAAGGGCCTGGGCGAAATGAACCCGGACCAGTTGTGGGAAACCACGATGGACCCGAAGGTGCGCCGCCTGCTGCGCGTGCAGATCGAGGACGCCATCGCGGCCGACGAAGTCTTCACCACGCTGATGGGCGACGACGTGGAACCGCGCCGCAACTTCATCGAAACGCACGCGCTGTCGGCGGGGAATATCGACGCGTAAGCGCCGTTCCGCCGCCCCGCCGCGCACAAGGCCGGCCCCGTTTCGGGGCCGGCCTTTTTCTTTGCCGCACCCGAAACCGCTAGGGAAAGTACCCATATCCGCTGCTTCCCCATTGCCGCAGAATCGCAAAAATTGTTCAACAATCCTGGTGCGGGAAATGCCTCCCGGCGTTGCGCAGGCCCAGTCTTGCCGCGGGTTCCAGGGCGTTCAATAGGGGAAATCATGTCCACTACGATTCTGGCGGCATCGCGGCGCGGGGCCGCGCGCGCACTGGCCGCTTTCATGTTGTGCGCAGCCTCTCCGCTGGTCCACGCTTCCTCCACCATCAAGGCCGACAGCCTGACGGTGGGCTCGGATCTCACCTATCCGCCCTATGCCTACCTGGAATCCGGCAAGCCCGCCGGCTTCGACGCGGACTTCTCCCGGTTGCTGGCCTCCAAGCTGTCGCTGAAGCCGGTGTTCGTCGACACGCGCTTTCCCGACCTGATCCTGGGCATGCGCGCGCATCGCTTCGATGCGGTGGCGTCCGCCCTGTACGTGACGCCGGAGCGCACCAAGCTGATCGACTTCATTCCCTACCTCAAGACCGGCGCCTCGCTGGTGGTGCTGTCCGCCAGCTCGTACGCGCCGGCCGGCCCGGAGGCCCTGTGCGGCAAACGGGTGGCCTCGATCAAGGGCGCGTCCTGGACGCCGAAGCTGCAGAAGGTATCGCGCGAGACCTGCCAACCCAAGGGACAGGGCGAAATCAAGGTGCTGGAGTTCCCGACTTCCCCCGAGGCGATGATGGCGCTGCGCTCGCAAGCGGCCGACGCGATGATCGAGGATGCCGCGGTGGTGCACGGCATGCTGGCGCAGTCGAAGGACGGCCTGAAGGTGAGCTCCACCGCCCTGCTCTATCCCATCGTGATCGGGCTGGGGATCAACAAGGAGTCCAAGGACCTCCAGGGAGCGTTGAACGGCGCGTTGCAGCGCGCCCGCGAGAGCGGCGAATACCAGGCGCTGCTGGCCCGCTACGGACTGGAGGAGCCGACCCCGGCCGAAATCCAGGCCGCCTTGACCGGCCCGGCCCGCTAACGCCGAGACGGAAGCAGCAACATGCATTTCGATTGGGATTACGCCGTCAGCCTGCTGTGGGACACCGACTTCTGGAAGGCGTGCTGGGTGGTGGTGAAGCTGAGCACGGCGACGTGGGTGGTAGGCGTGGCGGCGGGCTTCCTGCTGGCGTTGGGAAAGCAGGCGAAGAATCCCGTCGTGAGCCGGCTGGCGGGGCTGTACATCTGGTTCTTCCGCAGCCTGCCCCTGCTGGTGCTGCTGGTGTTCATCTATAACCTGCCGCAGGTCTTTCCCGCGGCGGGCGCCCTGCTGTCCGACCCGTTCTATGCCGGCCTGACCGCGCTGGTCGTGAGCGAAACCGCCTTCATCGCCGAGATACATCGCGGCGGCATCCTCGGCGTGCCGCGCGGGCAGGTCGAGGCCGGACGCGCGCTGGGCATCCGCTATGCCGGCATCCAGCGGATGATCGTGATCCCGCAGGCGCTGCGCATCGCGCTGCCGGCGCTCAGCAACGAGTTCATCACGATCGCCAAGCTGACGTCGCTGGTATCGGTGATTTCGCTGGCCGAGATCCTGCTGGTGGGGCAGCGGCTGTACACGCAGAACTTCCTGGTCTTCGAGACCATGTTGGCGGTGGCGCTGTACTACGTGCTGATCGTGACGCTGTTCGACAAGCTGCTGGGCTGGCTGGAGTCGCACATGAACATCCTGCGGCGCGCGCCGAAGCCGCTGGCGCTGGACGAACAGGTGCGGCGCGAGCTGCGGGAGGGAGAGTCCCGGCCCGCGCGCACGGCCGTCGACGATGCGCCCGCGCTCGAAGTGAGGCAGGCGCGCAAGTCCTTCGGCGACCATGAGGTGCTCAAGGGCATCGACCTGATCGTGCAGACCGGCGAAGTCATCAGCATCATCGGCCCGTCCGGCTCGGGCAAGACGTCCCTGATACGGACCCTGAACGGCCTGGAAACGCTGGACGGCGGCGAGGTGCTGCTGCATGGCAAGCCGTTCCTGGGATCGCCGGGCGCGGGCGCGCAGAACGGTCCGGGCGAGCGCATCCTCGACATCGGCATGGTGTTCCAGAGCTTCAACCTGTTCCCGCACAAGACGGTGCTGCAGAACGTCATGCTGGCGCCGGCCTACCACCGGCGCGGCAGCGGCGATGCGCTGCGGCTCGAAGCGCTGGTGCTGCTCAACAAGGTCGGCATGCTGGACCACGCGCACAAGTATCCGCACCAGCTCTCCGGCGGCCAGCAGCAGCGCGTGGCGATCGCCCGCGCCCTGGCGATGCGGCCGTCCATCATGCTGTTCGACGAACCCACGTCGGCGCTGGATCCGGAACTGGTGGCCGAGGTGCTGAAGGTGGTCGAAACGCTGGCGCGCGAGGGCATGACGATGTTGATCGTGACGCACGAGATGGGCTTCGCGTTCAAGGTGTCGGACCGGGTGGTGTTCATGGAGGCCGGCCGCGTGCTGCTCGATGCGCCGCCGGCCGAGGTGTTGGGCAGCGCGGACCCGCGCGTGAAGGATTTCCTGAGCCATGTCCATGTCTCCTGACGAGTTCGGCCTGTCGTCGAAGGCGGTATCGGCGTGCCTGGATCGGATCGAAGCGGAACCCGCCGCCGCCGCGCTGGCGCTGCTGGCGCGCCGCGATGAGGGCGCGCTCGCCGAGGCGCGCGCACGCGACGCGTTGCGGCGGTTGGCGCCCGGCAGGGAGCCGCTGGCCGGCATGGTGCTGGGGGTGAAAGCCTGTTTCGACGTGCGCGGATGGACGACGCACGCGGGGTCGCGTGTGCTGGCCGATGCGCCGGCCGCGGCCGAGGATGCGCCGCTGGTGCGCGCTTTGCGGCAAGCGGGCGCCGTGCTGCTGGCGCAGAACAACATGACCGAGTTCGCCTATGGCGCCCTGGGCTTGAACGCCACTTACGGCACGCCCCTGTCTCCCCGCATGGCCGACACGCCGCGCGTGGCCGGCGGATCCACCAGCGGCGGCGCCGTCGCGGTGGCGCTGGGCATGGCGGACCTCGCGCTGGCGTCGGATACCAGCGGCTCCGCGCGCATTCCGGCGGCCTTTTGCGGCGTCGCGGGGTTCAAGCCCTCGCGACGCCGCTATGACGACGCGGGCATGATGTACCTGTCGCCGAGCTTCGACGTGCCGGGCGTCATCGCCACCGATGCCGCGCAATGCCTGCGTGTGGATAAGGCGCTGGTGCCCGGGGAGGCTCGCGCCGCGGCGCCCGCCGCTTGCGGCGCGGCGCCTCTGGCGAGCCGGATTTTCGTGGTGCCTGATCATGTCGAGGACCAGCTGGACGCCGAGGTGCGGCGCGCATTCTCGGCGTGGCTGGAGCGACTGATGGATGCGGGCGCGGTGCTGCGCCGCGTGGCGATGCCCTGCGTGGCACAGGCCGGCGCCGTGGCGCGCGACGGCGGCATCATCGCGGCCGAGGCCTACATGCTGCACGCGACGCGCCTGGCGGCCGACGCGGACCGCTACGACCCGCGCGTGGGGCCACGCATGCTGCTGGGCGCGCAAGTGGCGGCGCATACCTACCTTTCCGCGCAACGCAGGCTCGCGGAACTGGGCCGGGAATACGACGCGCTGATGGCGGGCGCCGATGCGGTGCTGACGCCCACGGTGCCCATGCTGCCGCCGCCGGTGGCCCTGCTGGAAGACAAGGACAGGTATCTGCGCGAAAACGCCCGGGCATTCAGCCTGGCGGAGTTCGCGAACCGCCTGGACCTGCCCAGCATTTCGCTGCCGGGCGATCCCGCCGACCGCAAGGCGGTGGGTCTGATGGCGACCGGGCTGCGCGGCGGCGACCGGGCCTTGCTGCTTGCCGCCACGCGCATCGAAGAAGCGCTGGGATCGGCGACGCGCCGCCGGAATTGATTTCTCCACTCCCTTGCGGATCTGCATCCATGATAGTTATCCACAGCGACGAATTGACCGACACCGAACGCCACGCCCGGGGACCGGGCTGGGAAAGCAAGCGCATCATCGTCAAGCGCGACGGCATTGGCTACTCCGTGCACGAAACCCGCGTCTTCGAAGGCGCCGAACTGCACCTGCACTACAAGCATCACTACGAAGCGAACTACTGCATGGAAGGCGAGGGAGAAGTCGAGGACGTGGCGACCGGCACGGTGTATCCCATCACGCCGGGCACCCTGTACGCGTTGGACAAGAACGACCAGCACGTGCTGCGCGCCCTGAAGGGGGATCTGCGGCTGGTATGCGTGTTCAATCCGCCCTTGAGCGGGCAGGAAACCCATCGCGAGGACGGCAGCTACGCGGAGCCGGAAGCGCGCGGGTAGGCGCGCAACGAAGGTAGCCGGGCACGCGCCCGGCCGGCCTTATCTTATTTTCCCTGTTGCTTCAGGCGCGTCAGGACGGCCATCAGCGTGCGTTCCGAATCGTCCAGGTAGTCCGTCAGCGCTTGCGCGGCCAGGTCGCGGCGGCCTTCCACGAGCAGGCCGTGGATATGCCGCTCGCGTTCGATCCAGTCCGGCGTCTGGATGCGGCTTTCATCGACTTCGGACGCGAATACTAGGCGCAGCTGCGCGCACAGCGTGAGGAAGAACTCATCGAGCAGCCGGCTGCCCAGTTGCGCGACGATATGCTGGTGAACCTGCAGGCTCAGCGTGCCGACGCTGCGCCATTGTCTTTTCGACAGCGCGCGCTCGGCCGCGTTGATGGCGGTGTGCATCTTGTCGAGCAAGGCCGGCTGCAACGGCAGCCCGCCGGCGATGGCCTGCAGTTCCAGCGCGCGGCGCGCGGCGTAGATCTCGCGCAGGTCCTTGCGCTCCATGCGGCGCACCACCACGCCCTTGTGGCGGATGAACGTGGCCAGCCCTTCGCGGCCGAGTTGGTGCAGGACCTCGCGGATGGTGTTGCGCGAAGCGCCGTAGTCCGCCGCCAGGTCGACCTCGACCAGCTGCGTGCCGGGCGGCAGCTTCCCTTCCATGATGTCATCGCGCAGCTGGTGGCTGATGCGTTCGGCGATCGAGATTCCGCTGTCGCGTTCGGCGGGCATGATGGCAAGGCTCCTGTAGAAAAGCGCCGCGGTTTGGCCACGGCGCTCGTTTATTCCGCTGCGCCGCCCCGAGGTGAAACGGCCCCCTCGGGGGGCAGCAAGCCGAAGGCGCGGCGTGGGGGCATTTTTGCCGCCGGGCCGTCCCAAGGCAAAAACGGCCCCCTCGGGGGGCAGCAAGCCGAAGGCGCAGCGTGGGGGTATTTTTGCCGCCGGGCCGTCCCAAGGCAAAAACGGCCCCCTCGGGGGGCAGCAAGCCGAAGGCGCAGCGTGGGGGTATTTTTGCCGCCGGGCCCTCCCAAGGCAAAAACGGCCCCCTCGGGGGGCAGCAAGCCGAAGGCGCAGCGTGGGGGTATGTATCTTTTTCGCTTTTTTTCCCTTTTACTTCCACTCGACCTTTTCAGGGTGCAGTCCGTGGACGCCCTTATACGGTGAAACCTCGGGCGGTGTCCAGCCTTGCAGCAGCGCGGGATCCAGCGCATAGACCTCCACGCCCAGCGGACGGCAGACGTCGATGGGATCGCGCGCCTCGGGGCCCCACATGGGCACGGACAGGTCGCCGCCCGGGCAGGTGGAAAGCGCGCACAGCAGGTCCATTTCGGCGAAGAACTCCAGGTAGTCGCCCGGCTTGGCGGGGCAGGCTTTCATGAAGTACTTGTCGTCGTCGTTCAGGCCGGTGACCTGGAACACGTTGAGCACGTCGTGCACGTCGAATTCGGTGAGGCCGTGGGGCGCCACCGCGCGGGTCAGGTTGGAGTGGCAGTGGAAGTGGAAATCCTCGCCGCTGAGCAGCTTGTTCACGTAGGGGTCGCAACGCGTGCCGAGCAGATCGTGGACGCGGCCGCCGTCGCTGTCGATGCCGTAGCCGGCGAGCGTGTCGTCGGTGATGGTGGCCATGGGCCGCAGGTACGGCAGCGTGGACCAGAGGCGGTCGTGCGTGCTGACGTGCGCCTGTTGCAGCTGGCGCGTGCGCGAAGCCCACATACGTTCGCGCGGATTGTGCAGGTTCCACATGTTGAAGTCCGCGACCTGGGGGCCTTCCAGGGTCACGATGCGGAACACGTGGCCGGCGGGGACCTTCCAGGCGAAGCCGCTGCGGATGGGAACGACGTGGGATTCGACGAGCTTGCGTTGCGTCGGGTCGGCGACGAGCGTGCGGTAGAAGTCCCGGTCCACATTCAATACCGAACCCTTGCCTACCTGGTACGCCGCGGGGTAATTCGACATGGTCTGCCTCCTGATCCGATCCTGGATTTCATGCCAGGATTGTTGAACAATCACGAGGCAGTATACAGGAGCCGGGCGAGACGGAACGCCATTTTTAAAGGGGTTGCGAGGCGGCTTCGGAAGCGCCGCAAACCTGCTTGATCGTCTGGCGCAGCCAGCGGTGCGCGAGGTCGCTGTCCAGGCGCGGCGGCCAGGCCTGCACGACGGTGACCGGGGTCACGGGCACGGGAACCGGGAACGCGCGCAGCTTCAGGCCCAGCCGCTCCACGCCGGGGATGAGATCCCGCGGCATGGACGGCAGGATCAGGTCGGAATCGGCGAGCGCGAAGATGGCGGCATGGAACGTGGGCGTGATGAGCGAGACGTGCCGCGCCAGGCCCAGCGCGGCCAGCGCCGCGTCGATGGGACCCTGCGCGCGGCCGCGCCGCGACACGCTGATATGGTCGTAGGCCGCGAAGCGCCGCGGCGTGATGTCTTCGTCGAAGATGGGATGTCCGGCACGCGCCAGCCCGCAGAAGGTGGTGGTGAACAGGCTCTGCACTTTGATGTCGGCGCCGAACTTCTGCGACGAGCCGATGTAGAGATCGACCTTGCCGTCCAGGGCATCGCCATCGTCTTCGCCCTCCGATACGAAGCGCAGCACGGCGCGCGGCGCATGGCGGCGCAGGTGCTCGCGCAGGCGGCCGCCGTAGCCGCCTACGAAGACGTCGTTGGCGCGCAGCGTGAACACGCGATCGAGGGTGGCCAGGTCGATGTCCTGGCTGAATTCGGTGAACACGGCTTGCGCCTGTTCCACCACGTTCTTCACCCGGGCGTGCAGGTCCAGCGCCCGCGGCGTGGGCGCAAGCCCGCGCCCCGACCGCACCAGGACGGGGTCCCCCACCGCGCGCCGGATGCGGGCCAGGCTGCGGCTCACGGCGGGCGTGCTGAGGTTGAGCCGGCGGGCGGCGCCCGCGACGCTGCCTTCCTGAATCAGCACGTCCAGAGTCAGCAGCAGATTGAGGTCTAGCGATTTCATGCGGCCTAGCATAGCGCGGGGGCGCGGGCGGCCCCGGCCCGGGAGTTGCCTGCTGCGCAATTCTGGATTGCGCCCGGCGGCATTCCCCGGCGCCCGGACGCGGGCCACCATGCAGGCTTCGGCGGCGCGTGGGCGCCTGCCGGACGAGAATCGAGGAGAAAAAAATGGCACTGGATGTTCTGGAGCTGCATCATCACGCGGTGCGCATGCCGCTGGACAAAGTCGCGGCCATGGGCGCGTTCTACGGGAACGTGCTGGGGCTGGACACCGACAAGGGGCGCTGGGAGATTCCCGGCATCGCCGGATACTTCCTGGACATGGGCAACGATTGCCAGATCCACCTGCTGGGCAGCGATGGTCCTTCGCCCTATTCGCAGGGCCCGGGCCGAGATCCTGTGGAAAACCACGTGGCGCTGGCCGTGCCCGATATCGCGGAGGCCGAAGCCGAGCTGCGGCGCCTGGGCGTGGAACACTGGAAGCTGGACAACGTGGCGGCGCCCGAACTGATGCAGCTGTTCCTGCGCGACCCGGTGGGCAACCTGATCGAGCTGCACCAGATCGGCCGCTGCCGTTGCAAGCGCAGCGACCGCGCGTTCGCCGACGCCAAGGCCGCCGAGGGGGCCGCGCCCACGCGGGCGCAGGATTGAAGCGGCGGGAGACTGGCCATGTTCATCGACCTGAATGACCTGCAGGGTCCGGCCCGCTACAAGCTGCTGACCGCGGCGGTCGTGCCGCGGCCCATTGCCTGGATCGTGTCGCGCGACGGCCAGGGCGCGACGAACGTGGCGCCCTTTTCGTTCTTCAACGTGATGTCCGGCGACCCGCCGCTGATCTGCGTGGGCATCGGCGTGCGCGGCGACGCGCCCAAGGACACGGCGCGCAATATCGCCGAACGCGGCGAATTCACGGTAAGCCTGGTGTCGGCGCCGCTGGCCGCCCGCATGAACGTGACGGCGGTGGATTTTCCGGCCGGCGTGGATGAGTCGCTGGAGGCCGGACTGGTCCTGTCGCCGTCCCGGCGTATCGGCGTGCCGTGGGTGGCGCAGTCGCCGGTGGCATTCGAATGCCGCGTGCATGAACTCATACGCATCGATCGCCGCAGCCTGGTGGTGGCCGGCGTGGTGGCCATGCACGTGCGCGACGACGTGGTGGCCGACCGCGACAATCTGTACCTGGACGGCCCCGCCATGGATCTGCTCGCCCGACTGCACAACCCGGGCTGGTACTGCCGTCCGCAGGCGGCCTTCCAGATGCCCCAGTTGACGCTGGCGCAATGGGAAGCGCTGAAGCTGTCGGGCGAGGCCGACAGCTATCTGGAGCAGGATCTCGCGTGAGCGGGAACGCGCGCGTCCGCGCGCCGCTGGCGGCGGCGAAGAACGGCTCGTGGGCAAAGCTACAGCGCGCTGCCCAATTTCCGCATGGCCGCGCGAACTTCTTCGCCCGGGATGTCCCGGAATTGGCGGTCGGTGTCGAGGGATAGCACCGCGGCGACTGCGGCGGCGCGGCCGTATTCGAAGCACTGGGCGGTGACGCGGGCCGAAGCCAGCGCTTCGTGCTCGGCGCTGAGGCAGCGGCCGGCGACGATGATGTTTTCGCCGCGCTCCGGGACCAGCGCGAGATAAGGGACTTCGTAGTAATCGTCCAGCAGCCAGTGGAGCTTCGGCTTTTCGCCCGCATGCAGTTCGATCGGCCACGGCACTTTGCAAATGCCGTCGTCCCGCTTGCGGCAGGACAGCACGTCGTCGTTGGTGAGTGTCTCCACGCCCACGATGCTGCGCGTCTGGCGCACGCCGACCTGCGTGCCGGTATTCATGACATAGCTGGCTTCGCATCCTGGAACGTTCTCCGCCAGGAAGGCGGCGTACTCGCGCACCTGGCGGCGGCCGGCGACTTCGGCTTCGGTAAAGTCTTCCGGATCGATAACGTTGAGCATGCGGCCGTCGCGCGCCGTCAGGCGGGTTGCGTTGACCAGCAGTTCACCCGGCCGGGTGGTCGGGAAGATCCAGATCTTCTTGCGCGGCAGGTCGTAGCGCTTGTCCGCGTCGGCCCGCGTGATGGCGTCGCTCACCTTCGGCGGATTGATGGTGTCCTCGCCCCAATACGCCAGAAAGCGCGGGACATCAACCTGGCCCAGCCTGAAGAACATGGTTGGATTCTGGATCCGGCCGTGATCGCCGAAGACGTAGCGGTAGCCGACGCGCGCGATCACGGCGGCATCGCCGGAGGCATCGATGATGCGTTTGGCCAGCACGACGGAACGTCCCGCCGCCGATTCGATGACCACGCCGGTGCACGCGCCATGCTGCACGATAACGCCGCTTACGCTGGTATGGAACAGCGTCTTGGCGCCGCTTTCCTCGACCAAATCGTCGGCGGTTTCGCTCCACATCAACGGATCGTGCGTGACGGTCCAGGTCTTGCCATAGCGTTGGGGCCCCGTGACGCCGTTGCGTCGGGCCAGCGCGGCTCGAAAGCGTTCGGTAAATCCCTGCACGACCTGTTGCGGTTCGGGGTGGAGATCGCTCGCCAGGTACATGCCGCAAATGGTGCCGGACATACCGGCCACCGCCGCGCCGCCGAAGAAGCCGTATCGCTCGATCACCAGGGTGCGCTTGCCGTGCTCGGACGCCGTGGTGGCGGCGGCCACGCCGGCCGCGCCGCCGCCGACGACCAGCACATCCACCTCGGCCAGGACGGGCAGGTCCGGCACGGTGTCGTAGCGGCTTTCCAGGCGCCACGCCGGAAACTCATTGCTGTTGTCCATGCTGTCTCCTTCAAATGCGCGAGCCGCCGGAGCCGGCGGCGATGTCGCGTTAATCGATTTCTTTATGCACCGTTTCGGGTCCGAGCGCGAGGGCGATCAGCGTGAGGATTCCCATGGCTCCCATGTAGACGACAATGGGCCACCAGTGCTGATAATAGGTGTAGAGCGCGGTGGCGATGAAGGGGGCCAGCCCTCCCGCCAGCAAGGATCCCAGTTCGCGCGAGAAGGCGAAGCCCGCGAGGCGGAATTCGGTGTCGAAAAGTTCGGCGTACCACGCCGCCTGCGGAGAGAGCATGGCGGGGTAGGCTATGCCCAGGCCCACGGCGAATCCCAGGGCGACGGCCCAGAAGGCTTGCACGTCCAACAGCATGAAGAACGGCGCAAGCCAGAGCATCGAGAAAATCACGCCGGCCAGGTAGACCTTCTTGCGGCCGACACGATCGGACAGCGCGCCGTAGAAGGGAATGGTGACCAGCTGGATGGCCGACGCGATGATCACGGCCCACAAGGCCATCGACTTTTCCATTTTCAGCGTCGTCACCATGTACGACACGCAGAACACGGGATACAGGTAGGCAAAGCCGTTTTCGCCCATGCGCGAGCCGATGACGATGAAGAAGCTGCGCGGGTGGTGTTTGATGGCCGAGAGCAGGCCGATCTTCTTGAGTTGCTGGGACTGCTGTGCTTTTTCGAAGGCGGGAGGCTCTTCGATGTTGCGGCGGATCAGGTAGCCGACCAGTACGCACGCCGCGCCGAGCAGGAAGGGAATGCGCCAGCCCCATGCCATGAATTGCTCTTCGCTGAGTACGTTCAGGAAGAAGAAGAACACGGCGTTGGCCAGCAGGGTCGCCGCGGCAAAGCCCAGAGGCGCCCACGCGCCCGCCGCCCCGCGCTTGCCTTTCTGGGCGTGCTCCACCGAGAGCACGACGGCGCCCGCATATTCTCCGCCGGCGCCGAAACCCTGGAGCAAACGCATGAGGACGAGCAGGATGGGCGCCCAGACGCCGATGCTGTCGTAACCCGGGAGCAGGCCGATGGCCGTAGTGGCGCCGCCCATCAGGAACAGCGTCAATACCAACACGGTCTTTCTGCCGACCTTGTCGCCCAGATAGCCGAGGAAAAGCCCGCCCAGCGGACGCGCGAGAAAGCCGACGGCATAGGTGGCGAAGGCGGCCAAGGTGCCGACCAGAGGATCGCTGTTCGGAAAGAAAACCTTGTTCAGTACGATGGCGGCCGCGGTGCCGTAGATGATGAAGTCATACCATTCCAATACCGTTCCGATGAACGCCGCCAGACCCGCTTTTCTGGACTTCTGTGCCTCTGTCTGTGTGGACATGATGGGCTGTCTCCGTGTGTCGTTGTTCTGATGCATCCTGCGGCGGGCGCCCGGGGAATGGGCGCCCCCCGGATCAGGGGATGTGTGCGTGGATCTTGCGCTTGCCCAATACCGCGCCCTGTTCGATGGGCTGCACCAATTGGGCGTATTGAAGAAGATAGGTACTGCTGCCGCCGCCCAGTTCCAGGTCTCGCGGGCGCCATTCCTTCAGGCGGCGCTGGATCTCGGCCTGCGGCACATCCATCTCGATACGGCGGTCGACGAAATCGATGTGGATGGTTTCGCCCTGCCGGACCACGGCCAGCGGGCCGCCGGCGGCGGATTCGGGCATCAACTGGCCGACGATGATGCCCCGGTTCAAGCCGGACAGTTCACCGTCGGTGACCACCGCCACGTGCTCGGCGATGCCGGCCCCATTCAAGGCCGCCACGAAGCTGCATGCGAACACCGTGCCCGGGCCGCCGCTGGGACCCATGTTGCGCAGGACGATCACGTCGCCCTTGTTGATCTTGCCTTCGCCCAGGGCGGCAATGGCTTCATCCTCGCCTTCGTAGATGTTGGCGGGACCGGAGAATTCGGCGCGCTCACCCGGAACGGCGGACAGCTTCACGATGGCGCCGTTGGGCGCCAGATTGCCGCGCAGGATGCCTACGCCGGGCCGATGGCTGACCGGATCGGCCAGTGTCCGGATGATCTTGCCGTCCTTGACGCGCGCGTCGCGGATGTTCTCGCCGACGGTCTGGCGCGTGACGGTCAGGGCGTCGAGGTACAGATGCTCGCTCAGTTGATTCATGACGGCGGGGGTTCCGCCGGCCGCCTCAAGGTCTTCCGTGCGGAAGGGGCCGTTGGGACGCACGGCGGTGAGCAGCTTGATGACCTTGCCGTACTCCTCGTACAGCTTGATCACGTCCAGCGGCAGTTCGGCTTCGGTGGCGATGGCCGCGATGTGGCGCACGGTGTTGACGGAGCCGCCGACCGCAAGCACCATCATCACGGCATTGCGTATGGCCTCCTCGGTAATGATCTTTCGCGCCGAGACGCCGTGGCGGGTCAGCTCGACGATCTGGCGTCCCGCCTGTTGCGCGTATTCGTTGAGGCGTCGGCCGCCGGCCCAGATGGGCGAATTGCCCGGCAGGGTCATGCCGATCGCCTCGGCCACGATATGCATGGAATTGGCGGTTCCCAGGCCGGCACAGACGCCGGGCGACTGGATGGCCACGTCCGTCATGTCGGTAAGGTCTTGCAGCGTGATGGTGCGAGTTGCCAGCGCGCCGATCTGTTCGTAGACGTCGTCGATGTCGAAGAACTGGTCCTCGAATTTTTCGTTCGAGCACTTGCCGCCGATCTGGTAGCCGCAGGTGAGCAGCAGCGTCGGCACGTCCAGGCGCGCGGCCGCCATCAGGTGGGCGGGCGTGGTCTTGTCGCACGAGGACAGGCAGATCATGCCGTCCAGCACCGCGCCTTCCATCATGCACTCCACCTCATTGACCATCAGGTCGCGCGTCGGCATGAGATAGCGCGCCTTCTTGCCTGCGCTGGTGACGAAGTCGCTGGGGGCAACCGTGCGCACTTCGAAGGCCAGGCCGCCGGCATCCCGGATCGCCTGCTGAACCAGGGCGCTGATGCCGTCCAGGTGCACGTAGCAGCACGAGAGTTTGTTCGAGGTGTTGATGACCGCGATCTTCGGCTTTTCCATGTCTTCTTCACGGATTCCCATGCTGCGCCACTGGCTGCGCCGCACCGCCCAACGGGTGGAGCCGGGTTCGAAATTGCTTCTGTACATCGCTGCTGTCTCCTGGTTTCGCGGGCCGCGCGCGTCGATCGCGAGCGGCTTGGCGCTGACTAACTGGTATGCTATCCGATTAAAGTGGTAGGACAACTTACCAATTTATCCAAATTTTCCCCAATTGATGGGCGCGGAGATGTGATGTATGGGAAAGTGGACGGACCATTTGGTTGAAGAATGGTAAAGTCCAACGTCTCTCTTTTCGGATGTCCGGCACTGAATCCACATGAGCAAGCCCCGTTTTTCAATGCTCCCCATCAAGCGGACAGACATCTTTCAGGAGGTCTGCCAGCAGCTTGAGAATCTCCTGAACAGCGGCCAGTTCCAGATTGGCGACAAGCTGCCTTCGGAGCGTGAGCTATCGGAGAGTTTTTCGGTCAGTCGTTCTTCGATCCGCCAGGCGCTCAAGGTCCTGGAGGCCGCGGGGCGCATCGAGACGCGGGTCGGCAGCGGCACCTACTTCGTCGAGAAGCAGGCCGTGGCCAGCAGCGGCGACAACCTGAACGCGCTGCTGGCGCTGGGCGTCTCCAAGGAGTTCATGCAGCAGTTGATCGCGGCTCGCACCGCGATCGAGCGGGCGATCTTCGAGGCCTATGCCATCAAGGCCAACAAAAGCGGGATCCGCGCGCTGAAAGAGCTGATCGACGAGAATGCCCTGGACAAGACGGCCAGCGGCGAATTCGAAGAGAACGCCGGCCTGGACATGAGCTTCGAGGCCAAGGTCGCCGAGCTCGCCGGCAACCCCATTCTTTCCGCCATGCAGCGGCAGATCCATCAGCTTTGGATACAGGCCTGGCGCGTGTATGGCTTCGTGCCGGAAAGCCGCCACACCCTGCACCAGGAACACTGCGCGATCATCGAGGCGCTGGCCTCGAAGAACACGCCGCGCGTGATCGACCTGGTGGTCCAGCACGTGGACAAGGAAGTCGAGTAAAGCGGCTTGACGCCGTCGGCGATGTCAGCGCGCCGGCCGGGCCTTCAGATCGCCCATTTCTTCCTGCATGAGCTGGTGGGCGTAGCGCGAGAACACGCTGACCAGGCGGGTGCGCGTGTGGTACGGGGGATAGAGCAAGGCCACCGTGACCGGCACCGCCGGGCTGAAGGGGCGCACCTCCACACCGTTGGCCTCGAATTCCTCGCGGGCGGCCAGCGGGTTGATGAGGGCCACGCCCAGCCCCGCGCCGACGAGCGCGCAGATGGACGAGCCCAGTCCGGCCTCGGCCACGATCTGCCGTTCGACCTTGGCCGTCTTGAAGACGTCGTCGATTTTCTCGCGCAGCGGCGTGCCGCTGGTGAAGGCGACGAACGGTTCGCCGGCGAAGTCGGCGGGCTTGAGCTTCTTCAGCCGGGCCAGCCGGTGCCCCTTGGGCACTACGGCCACGCAACTCATCGAGAGCACGGGCTCGACCTGGATGCCGGGGGAGTCCCCCGACAGCATCGCCAGGCCCGTGTCGCAGAATCCCGAACTGATCCAGTTGTGCACCGTGCTGGCATTGCCGGAATGGATGGACACCATGACGTCCGGGTATTCGGTCTTGAAGGCGGCGACGATGCGGGCCAGCAGCCCGCCGGCCAGCCGCGGCATGGCGGCCACGCTCAGGCGGCTGGCGCTGAATGAGCGGATGCTGGCCGCCGCGGACTCCAGGCCGGCCAGGCCGATGAAGGTTTTCTCCACTTCCTGAAAGAAGCGCGAGCCATCCTGCGTGGGGGTCAGGCGGCTGCCGTTGCGATCGAACAAGGGGAACTGGGTGATGGCTTCCAATTGCGCGATTAAGCGGCTAACGTGCGGCTGCGAGGTATGCACGCGCCGCGCGGCGGCGGTCATCGAGCCGGTCATCATGACGGCCCGGAAGGCCTCGATGTGTCGCAAGCCCATGCGTGGAATGGCCATGTCAAATCCGTATAGAGGAATACTCGATTGGAACTGGATAAAACCATACTGCTAGTTGATACTTTTCGCCAGCCGCGGGGCTCATCGCGGAGCGCGGCGGTTTCCAGCAGCCCTGAAGCCGCCGATCGTAAATATAAGCACGCGCCGCTCGAACGGCGCCAAGGGAATCAGATGAAAGCACTTGCTGCGATCTCCGTCGCCGCGGCCCTGCTTGGCAGCGCCGCATCCGCCCACGCCGAAGGCCCGAGCCGCCTGGACAAGATCAAGGAAACCGGCGTGATCACGCTGGGCCATCCCGAGACCTCGGTGCCCTTCGCCTACCTCGACGGCAACCAGAAGCCGATCGGCTATACGGTGGAGATCTGCCAGGAAGTCGCCCAGTACGTGAAGGCCGCGCTGAAGCTGCCCAAGCTGGAGGTGCGCTACAACCCGACCACGTCGGCCACGCGCATCCCGCTGCTGGCCAACGGCACGATCGACCTGGAATGCGGCAACACCACCAACAATATCGAGCGCCACAAGCTGGTGTCGTTCGCGCCCACCACCTTCGTGGCCCAGGTGGTGCTGGTGGCGCGCAAGGACGGCGGCGTGGACCCGAACAACCTGGAGTCCTTCCGCGGCAAGTCCATCGCGGCCCAGGCGGGCGGCCAGACCTTCCGCCTGATCTCGCAGCTGAACGCCAAGGGCAACCTGGGCATCACCATGGCGCCCACCAAGGACACGGCCGAAACCATCCTGATGGTGGAATCGGGCCGCGCCGCGGGCTCGGCCAATGACGACGGCATTGCCTACGGCGCGGTGGCGTCGTCGAAGAATCCGGATGCGTTCGTGATCGGCACGAAGGGCCTGGAAATGGCGCCCTACGGCATCATGGAGCCCAAGGACGACCCGGCCTTCAAGAAGGTGGTGGACGACGCCGTGCGGGACCTGATCAAGACGGGCAAGGTGGCCGCGATCTACGACAAGTACTTCAATTCGCCGATCCCGCCCAAGCAGATCAACCTGAAGTACCCGATGAGCGACGCCCTGAAGCGCGCGCTGGCCAATCCCACCGATTCGGGCGACCCCAAGGCATACGAGTAAGCAGGCGGTCCGCGGGAGGCGAGCCTTCCCGCGGCCCCTGCCGGGGCATGGATGCCGCTCGCCGGACGCGGACGGCATCGCCATCGAAGGATAGGCATGAACTACAACTGGAGTTGGGACGTCTTCCTGGAGATGTCGCCGGACGGCGTGCATACGTTCCTGGAGACGATTCTGATCGGCGTGGGCTGGACCCTCGCGCTGGCCTTGACGGCGTGGGTATTCGCGCTGCTGCTGGGGTCCTGCCTGGGCGTGATGCGCACCGCGCAGTCCCGCCTGATGAACGCGGTCGGCGCGACCTACGTGGAGCTGTTCCGCAACGTGCCGCTGCTGGTGCAGATGTTCCTGTGGTACTTCGTGCTGCCCGAGCTGCTGCCGCATGCCTGGGGCCTGGCGATGAAGCAGATGCCGCAGCCCTGGGGCCAGTTCGTGCCCGCCGTCCTGTGCCTGGGGTTCTACGGTTCGGCGCGCGTGGCCGAGCAGCTGCGCGCGGGCATACAGTCGCTGCCGCGCGGCCAGTTCCAGGCGGGCACCGCGCTGGGCCTGACCGAGGCGCAGGTCTACCGCTACGTGATCCTGCCCGAGGCCTTCCGCATCGTGCTGCCGCCGCTCACCTCGGAGTTCATGGGCACCGTCAAATACTCCTCGGTGGCGCTGACCATCGGCCTGCTTGAGCTGACCGGCCAGGCGCGTTCCATGGCGGAGTTCAGTTTCCATATCTTCGAGGCGTTTTCCGCGGCCACCGTCATCTACCTGATCCTCAACGGCATCGTCGTCCTGGGCATGCGCATGATCGAGCGCCGTTCGGCGGTGCCCGGCCTGATCGGCGCCGCGGGCAAGGGCGGGCGCTAGCATCATGGGCAAATTCGATTTCGACGTCATCGGCAGCGCCCTGCCCTATCTGTTCCAGACGGGCATGACGTTCACCTTGACGCTGACCGCGCTGGCGGCCGTGATGGGGCTGGCGCTGGGCACGATGCTGGCGATGATGCGCCTGTCGCGGTACAGGATATTGTCGGTGCCGGCGGGCATCTACGTGAACGTGATGCGTTCGATCCCGCTGCTGCTGGTGATCTTCTGGTTCTACTTCCTAATGCCGTACATCGCCGCCTGGATCGTGGGCTCGCCCACGCCGCTGCGGGTGGGCGCGTTCAATTCGGCGGTGATCACCTTCACCCTGTTCGAGGCCGCGTACTTCTGCGAGATCATGCGCGCGGGGATCCAGTCGATCGCGCGCGGCCAGGTGTCGGCCAGCATGGCGCTGGGGCTGACCTCCTGGCAGGGCATGCGCTACGTGGTGCTGCCGCAGGCGTTTCGCAACATGGTGCCGGCGCTGCTTACGCGCGTCATCATCCTGTTCCAGGATACGTCGCTGGTGTACGTGCTGTCGCTGACCGACTTCCTGGGCGCGGCGGCCAAGATCGGCCAGCGCGACGGCCGCCTGGTGGAGCTCTACCTGTTCGTGGCGGTGGTGTATTTCATCATCTGCTTCACCGCGTCCCGCCTGGTCAAGCGGCTGGAAAAGCGCACGCGCGTGCTGCGCTAAACCTCCGCATCCGTCTTCCACAAGTTATCCACAGGTTCAACGATGCAAGATATCCCCAAGCCTCCGATGATCGAGATCAGGCAGGTCAGCAAATGGTACGGCGCCTTCCAGGTGCTGGACGATTGCTCGACCACCGTCGGCCGCGGCGAGGTCGTGGTGGTCTGCGGGCCGTCCGGTTCCGGCAAGTCCACGCTGATCAAGACCGTGAACGCGCTGGAGCCCTTCCAGAAGGGCGACATCGTGGTCAACGGCATTTCGGTGGGCGATCCGCGCACCAACCTGCCCAAGCTGCGCGCCGTGGCCGGCATGGTGTTCCAGCATTTCGAGCTGTTCCCGCACCTGTCCGTGACCGAGAACCTGTGCCTGGGCCAGGTCAAGGTGCTCAAGCGCGGCCAGGACGAGGCGCGCCAGCGCGCGCTGGCGCTGCTGGACCGCGTGGGCCTGTCCGCGCACAAGGACAAGCATCCCGGGGAACTGTCGGGCGGCCAGCAGCAGCGCGTGGCGATCGCGCGCGCCTTGTCGATGGACCCCGTGGTGATGCTGTTCGACGAACCGACGTCGGCCCTGGACCCCGAGATGGTCAATGAGGTGCTGGACGTGATGACCGACCTGGCGGGCGACGGCATGACGATGATGGTGGTCACCCATGAAATGGGATTCGCCCGCCGCGTCGCCGACCGCGTGATCTTCATGGACGGCGGCAAGATCGTGGAGGACTGCGAGAAAGAGCAGTTCTTCGGCAACGTAGAAGAGCGTGCGCCGCGCACGCGCCAGTTCCTTTCCAAAATCCTGCAGCACTGATAGCCATGACCCAGCGTACCCCCGCCACCCGGCGCCCGCCCGTCGACCTGCGCAGCGACACCGTTACCCACCCCACCGAGGCGATGTACGAGCGCATGCGGTCCGCGCCGATCGGCGACGACGGCCTGGACGGCGATCCCACCGTGCGCGAGCTGGAGGCGCACGTGGCCGCCAGCCTGGGCAAGGACGCCGGGCTGTTCGTGCCCAGCTGCACCATGGCCAATCTGTTGGCCGTGCTGGCGCAGACGCAGCGCAACGAACAGGTCGTGCTGGAATCGACGGCCCATATGTACACCTCGGAACGCGGCGCCGCCACCTTCACGGGGCTCTTCTACCTGGGCGTGCCCGGCGCCGAGGGCGCGATGGACCTGGGGCGCCTGGAAGAGGCGCTGCATGCCGGCGGGCACCGCCTGAAGACCTCGCTGGTGGGGATGGAAACCTCGCACAACAACGCGGGCGGCTCGGTCCTGCCCCTGGACCACATGCAGGCGGTCCACGGCATGGCGAACGCGGCCGGCGCGGCGGTCCACCTGGACGGCGCCCGCCTGTTCAACGCCGCCGTGGCGCTGGGCGTGGCGCCGGGAGACATCGCCCGCCATGCCGATACGGTGTCGCTGTGCCTGTCCAAGGGCCTGAGCGCGCCCGTGGGCGCGGTGCTGGCCGGCGCCCGACCGGTCATGGACAAGGCGCGGGGGCTGCGCCGCATGCTGGGCGGCACCCAGCGCCAATCGGGCATCATGGCGGCGGCCGGCCTGGAAGGCGTGCGGACGATGGGCGGCCGGCTGGCCGAGGACCACGCCCGCGCGCGCCGGCTGAGCGATGGCGTGAACCGCCTGGCGCCGGCCCTGTCCGCGACCGTGCCCCAGACCAATATTGTGCAGGTGGAGACGGCCGGCACCGGCATGGACAATGCGCGGTGGGTCGCGGCGCTGCAGGCGGCCGGCCTGCTGGTCCGCCCCTGGGGCCGCACGCGGCTGCGCTGCGTGACCCACCGCCACATCGGCGACGAGGACATCGACGCGGCCGTGCGGGCTTTCGAAACGGTGCTGAACGCCCGCTGATCTGCTCCGTTCCGGGCATCCGCCCGGTGCGATAATGCCGCATGTCCACGACCCACCTTTCCCGAAAAGACTATCTCTGCGCGCTGGCGGTCGTGGTCATCTGGGGCTCCAACTTCGTCGTCATGAAGGTCGGCATGCGGGGGCTTTCGCCCATGATGCTCGGCGCCCTGCGGTTCGCGCTGGCGGCCTTCCCCCTGATCCTCTTCGTGCGACCGCCCAAGGTGCCCTGGCGCTGGGTCGCCGCCTATGGCCTGGTGCAAGGCCTGGGCCAGTTCGGGCTGCTCTTCACCGCGCTGAAATTTGGCATGCCGGCCGGCATGGCTTCGCTGGTCATCCAGACCCAGGCGTTCTTCACGCTGCTGCTGGCGGCGCCCATGCTGCATGAACGTGCGCAGCGGCATCACTGGATCGGCCTGGGCGTCGCCGCGCTGGGGCTGGCGGTCATCGCCGGCGGCCGCGGCGACGGGCCGGGCCAGATGACGATGCTGGGTTTCGCGCTGACGCTGGGCGCGGCGTTCATGTGGGCGGTGTCCAACATCATCGTGCGCCAGGCCAGCCGCAAGGCGCCCGGCTACGACCCGTTCGCGTTCATCGCCTGGAGCAGCGCCGCGCCGGTGCTGCCCTTCCTGCTGCTGGCCGTGCTCATCGACGGCTGGGAGCCGGTGGTCGGCATGGTGGCCGGCATGGGTTGGGGCGAAGCGCTGTCGGTGCTCTACCTGGCCGGGTTCGCGACATTGCTGGCCTACACCCTGTGGACGCAGTTGCTCACGCGCCACGCCGCGGCCAAGGTCGCGCCGTTTTCGCTGCTGGTGCCGGTGGTGGGCCTGTGGGCCGCCTCCATGGCGTTCGGCGAAAGCCTGCGGCCGCTGCAATGGCTGGGAGCGGCGGGCGTGCTGGCCGGGCTGATCCTCAACCAATTGGGCGGGCGCTGGCTGCGCACCCGCTGAGCCTTACGGCGGATGCTCCTTCCGCCGTTTCCGCCTTTTTTCCGCCTATCGGATTAGGCCTTGCCGGCGCGCGAGGCGGGCGCGCTTACAGCTGCTCGAAGCGGATGTAACGCTTATCCGTGTACTCCCTGCGCGTGGTGACTTCCCGCACGTCGGCGCCGGGCGGGCCTCGCCGCAGCCATTCCAGCATGTGGTCGACCTGGTCGGGCGTGCCCTGCACCAGGGCCTCGACCGTGCCGTCCGGCAGGTTCTGCACCCAGCCCCGCGCGCCCAGCAGATGGGCGCGGCGGACCGTGGCGTGGCGGTAGCCCACGCCCTGCACGACGCCGCTGACGGTGACGTGGACGGTTTCGATGTGAGGGTCGGTTTTGGGGTCTTGCATGCGGTTTCCTTCGGATGATGCGCCGCCCTTGGCGATATGCGTAGGCGGTATTGGCTACGGCGGATGGTCTATAGGCCCGATGGGCATCGAAGCGATACGTTAGAGCTCATGTCAAAACGTGCCAACGGGAACACCCGCTACCAGAGCTTGGAGAAGCCATTATGGAAGAGACCAGTTTGTTGTCGGAAGCAGAGACAGCGCGCTACAGGGAACAAGGGTATCTGGCCCTGAAGGACATCTGCCCGCAAGACGAAGTGGGCTACATCCGCAGGACCCTGATGGATCTGTTCACGAACAAGACCGGCTACAACGAAGGCGCCCAGTACGACTTCGTCAGCCGTGACGATCCGTCCAAGCCCGCCAAGTTTCCCAGTTTGCACGATCCGCGCCATTATGCCCCCGGGCTCCTGAAGACCGCCTATCACGAGCGCACCCTGGAGCTGGCCCGCCAGCTGCTGGGCGAGGATGCCGCTCTCTACGGCGAGCATGCCCTGCTCAAGCCCGGTCCCCACGGCCCCGAGACGCCCTGGCACCAGGACGAGGCGTTCCGCTCGCCGGACTTCATCTACAACGAGCTGAGCATCTGGCTGGCGCTGCAGCCGGCCACGACGGAGAACGGCTGCATGCAGTTCATCCCGGGCTCGAACAAGTGGGACGTGCTGGAGCACCGGTCGCCGGGCGGGGACAAGAGCCTGCATCCGCTGGAATGCTGCGGCGATTTTCCGCGCGAGCAGGCGGTGCCCGAACCGCTGGATCCGGGCGGCATCACCGTGCACGACGCCCGGACCCTGCATTTCACGGGCCCGAACACCTCGCAGGCGCCGCGCCTGGCCTACATCCTGATCTACAACACGCCGCCGGTCTACAAGCCGGGCCGCCGCGAGTTCCCGTGGCTGGAAGGCCGCTGGACCGATAGCCAGACGCGCAAGAAGGAATGGCACAAGCGCGGCGGGCTGGCCGTGGACGTGATGCGCCGCTTGCCGGCCGCGCGGCTGACCAGCCCGCGCTGGGTGGCGTGGGCCACCATCCGGGCCGTCTCGAAGGTCTGGCCGCGATAGGGGGCGCGGGGGCCGGAAGAGCTCCCGCGACAGGGGGGCGACCGAGGCCGGCAAGCGACGCTTGCCGGCCTCGGCGCGTATACTGGGCGGCGCCGCGGGGTTCGTGAGCCCGGCGGCGCCGCCCGGGCCGCCCGCAGCCGGCGGCCCGGGTATCTAAAAATAAAGCGTCGCAGCTGGCGCCCCTCACCACTCCATAGACACTCCATGACCGCTAACCTTTCTACGATCACCTGCATCGAAGATTTGCGCGCCGTCGCGCAGAAACGCGTGCCGCGCATGTTCTACGACTACGCGGATTCCGGCGCCTGGACCGAAGGCACGTATCGCGCCAATGAAAGCGACTTCCAGAAGATCAAGCTGCGCCAGCGCGTGGCGGTGAACATGGAAGGCCGGTCGCTGCGCACCACGCTGGTGGGCCAGGATGTGATCATGCCGCTGGCGATTTCGCCCACGGGCCTGACCGGCATGCAGCATGCCGACGGGGAAATCCTGGCGGCCAAGGCGGCGGCGGATTTCGGCGTGCCCTTCACGCTGTCCACCATGAGCATCTGCTCGCTCGAAGACGTGGCGGCGGCGACCCGCCGGCCGTTCTGGTTCCAGCTCTATGTAATGCGCGACCGCGAATTCGTGGGCAACCTCATCGACCGGGCCAAGGCCGCCGGCTGCTCGGCGCTGGTGCTCACGCTGGACCTGCAGATCCTGGGCCAGCGCCACAAGGACATCAAGAACGGCCTGTCGACGCCGCCCAAGCCCACCCTGCGCAACCTCATCAACCTGGCGACCAAGCCGCGCTGGTGCATGGGCATGCTGGGCACCAAGCGCCGCACCTTCGGCAATATCGTCGGGCACGCCAAGGGCGTGAGCGACCTGTCGTCGCTGTCCTCCTGGACGGCCGAGCAGTTCGATCCGCGCCTGAGCTGGGATGACGTCCAGTGGATCAAGCAGCGCTGGGGCGGCAAGCTGATCATCAAGGGCATCCTCGACGTCGAGGACGCGCAGCTGGCCGCCGACAGCGGCGCCGATGCGCTCATCGTCAGCAACCACGGCGGGCGCCAGCTGGACGGCGCCATGTCGTCCATCGCCGCCCTGCCGGCGATCGCCGACGCCGTAGGCTCGAAGATCGAGGTCTGGATGGATGGCGGCATCCGTTCGGGCCAGGACATCCTCAAGGCCGTGGCGCTGGGCGCGCGCGGCACCATGATCGGGCGCGCCTTCCTGTACGGCCTGGGCGCCTACGGCCAGGCCGGCGTGACCCGCGCGCTGGAGATCCTGTACAAGGAAATGGACACCACCATGGCGCTGTGCGGCCGGCGTTCGATCCAGCCTGGCGACCGCAGCATCCTGTTGCCGGGAACCTACCCGACCTGAATCGGCCGGGGCCGATGAGCAAGCCTGGACGTTCGATGCGTGTCCGGGCTTTTTTTTGGTTCTTCGCGCCTGGAGCGGCTCAAACGCTGGAGTCACCATGACGGACAAGAAACAGGGCGCCGCGCGCCGGCGGGCCACGGGGAGGCGGTTGCTGGCGGCGGCGATTGCCGCGCTGCTGTCGACGGGCGCCCTGGCGCAGCAGAAGACGCTGTACGTCGGCATGAACGGCGGCGACATGGAACGGGCGTTCGCGCAGCACGTGTTTCCGGAATTCGAACGCGCCAACGACGTGAAGATCGTCGTCATGCCGGGCACGTCGACCGACGTGCTGGCCCGGGCTCAGGCGCGCAAGGATGCGCCCGAGATGCACCTCATGTTCCTCGACGACGGCGTCATGGCGCGCGCGATCTCCATGGGCCTGTGCGAACCGCTCAACGAGGATCCGGTGCTCAAGGAGCTGTATCCCACCGCGCTGATGAAGGGCCGCATGGCCGCCGGCATCGACGTCGGGATGACGGGCCTGGGCTACAACACCCGCGTATTCGCCGACCGCGGCTGGGCTGCGCCTGCGTCCTGGATGGACCTGGCCGATCCGAAGTACCGGGGCAAGGTCGTGTTCCAGTCGGCCTCGGGCAGCACCTTCGGCCTGCACGCCTTCCTGATGTTCAACCGCATCCAGGGGGGCGACGACCGGAATTTCGAGCCGGGCTTCAGGCAGTGGCCGGCCTCCGTCGGCCCCAACGTGCGGGAGTACATTCCCAACTCGGAGCCGCTGGCGAACATGATCCAGTCCGACGAGGCCGCGCTCTTCCCGCTGACGCCGACCGCCATCGCCCGCCTGAAACGGCGCGGCATCCCGGTGGAGTACGCGCATCCCAAGGAAGGCGCGGTGATCCTGATGGTGGGGGAATGCGTCGTCGCCAGGAACAGCGAGCCGGAACTGTCGCAGAAGCTGGCGCTGTACCTGTTGTCGGCCCAGGCCCAGGCCAAGGCGCTGGAGTGGGCGGGGAACTTCCCGTCCAACAAGAACGTGCAGGCGCCCGCCGACAACGCCGAAGCGCTCAAGCGCTTCCAAGGCTATATGGCGAACGCTAAGATCCTGGACTGGGACCAGATCAATGCGGCGCGGCCGGCGTTCAACGCCCGCTGGAACCGCATGATCTCGCGTTGAACCCGACGCGCGCCGCCCCGCCTGTGGATAAACCGCGGGCGCGCGCCGCGCTCTCCTAAGGACCAAGATGCGGCTCATCATCAATTCCGGCGGCCCCCAGGCCATCGACGACTGGCGCTCGAATTTCCAGGTCTGCGCGCCCGGGCTGGAGGTGGTGGGCTGGCACGAACCGGTCGACCCGGCCAGCATCGACTACGCCCTGGTCTGGGAGCCCGATCCCGGCCGGCTGGCCACCTTCCCGAACCTGAAACTGATCATCAGCGCCGGCGCCGGCGTCGACCACATCCTGGCCGACCCGCAGTGGCCGCGCCACGTGCCCATCGCCCGCATGATGACCGATCGCACCCGGACGGAAATGGCCGAATTCGTGCTCACGTCGGCGTTGATGCTGACCCGCGACATCAAGCGGGCTGTGGATAACCAGGCGCGCCGCCACTGGGAGTATTTCGATTCGGTGCGCGTCGCCGCCGACCTGCGCGTGGGCATCATGGGACTGGGCCTGCTGGGCGTGGCCTCGGCGCAGCTGCTGTCGCGCGTGGGCTTCCAGGTCAGCGGCTGGTCGCGCGGGGCCAGCCGGCTGGAAGGCCTGCCGACCTACGCCGGCCAGGAGCAGTTCGGCGCGTTCCTGGCGGCGACGGACATCCTCGTCTGCTTGCTGCCCGCCACCGACGCCACGCGCGGCATCCTGAACGCCGCGACGCTCGCGGGGCTGCCGCGCGGCGCGTGTCTGATCAACGCGGGGCGCGGCTCGCACATGGTGGAGGCGGATGTCGTCGCGGCCCTGGACAGCGGCCAGCTGAGCCAGGCCGTGCTGGACGTGTTCGACGACGAACCGCTGCCGCCGGAATCCGCGCTGTGGTCGCACCCCGGCATCATCGTCACGCCGCATTGCGCCGCCATTCCGGACCGCAAGGAGCGCGCGCGCCACACGGCCTTCCTGATCGCCGCCAACGAGCGCGGCGATGCCTTGCCCAACGTCTACGACGCGCGACGCGGCTACTGACGCCAGCGCGTCGCGGCCCGCGAGGAAACCGCAAAATCTGCAAACGGCCCTTCGCTACATTGCCCTCCAAGGAGCTCGCATGAAGCCAGGAACCCTGACCCAATACGCCCGGCGCCTGGACCCCGTCCTGCGCTGGCTGGCAAGCCATCCCGACGCCGATCCCGACCTGTATCTGCTGGCGGACCTGGCTTGCCTGTCGCCCTACCACTTCCATCGGGTCTATCGGGCCATGATGGGGGAAACGGTGAACGCGACGGTGCAGCGCATCCGCATGCATCGCGCGGCGGCGGCGCTGGCGGGGTCGCAGGCTTCATTGCGAGAGGTGGCGCAGCGTGCCGGCTACGAGTCGGACGCGGCGTTCAACCGGGCATTCGGCGCGGCCTTCGGCATTCCGCCGGGGCGCTATCGCGCCGCCCGCTCCCGTCCCTTCGATCCTCAGGAGCTCGGCATGTATCCCATCAGCATCGAGAATTTCCCCGGCGTCATTCTGGCCGCCCTGCCTCACCGCGGCAGCTACCTGGACATCGGGCCCGTGTTCGACCGCGTCTTCATGCTGGCGGGCAGCCGTGGCCTGGCCACGCGCGAGACCTGCGGCTATGGCGTGTATTTCGACGATCCGGAACAGGTGCCCGTCAAGGACCTGCGCTCGCTGGCCGGAGTGTCGATCCCGCCCGACGCGGTGCCGGGCGACGGGCTGGAGCGCTTCGAGATCCCCGAGGGCCGCTGCGCCGTGCTGGCCTATAGGGGCCCGTACAGCGAAATGGGCAAGGCCTACAACTGGATGTTCTCGGAATGGCTGCCGGGCAGCGGCATGGTGCCTGCCGACTTCCCGATGTTCGAGCAATACATGAACGATCCGCGCAGCACGCCGCCCGCGCAGCTGCTGACCCGCATCCATCTGCCGCTGAAGTAGGCGCGCATCTAGCCGAGCACGCCGGCCAGGTACTGCCGCAGCCAGGCGTGCGCGGGATCGTCCTGGTAGCGCTCATGCCAGTAGAGCGACACGGCGATGGGCGGCAGCGTCAGCGGCACCTTCTGCGTGACGATGCGGGCGCTGCCGGCCATGGCGCGAGCGATACTGACGGGCATGGTCGCGATCAGGTCCGACCCCTCCACGATGAACGGGCACACCAGGTAGCTGGAGAGCGTGGCCACGATCTTGCGGCTGCGGTTGTGGCCCATGAGGATGCGGTCGATCGCGGTGCTGAAGTAGCGCGTGTGCGCGGCCAGGTCCAGGTGCCCGTAGCTCAGGTAGGCGTCCAGGTTCCAGCGCTTGCGCAGACAGGGATGTCCTTCGCGCACGATGCATACCGCGGGCTCCTGGTACAGGAAGCGCGTGCGCAAGTCCGGCGCGGGATCGGGAAAGTAGCCCGCGATCAATTCCACGTGGTTCGTATCCAGCATGCTCAGGCCGTGCTGCGGCCGCGCGGGCACGATCTGCAACTGGAAATGCGGCGCGTCCACGGCCAGCCGGGGAATCAGCTTGGGCAGCAGGGTGTACTGCACGTAGTCGGTGGCGTAGAACGACAGCGTGCGCGATGAGTGCGCCGGATCGAACGCTTCGCGCGTGCGCGTGGCGCGGTGCCAGCTCTCCAGCAGGGGCTTGAAGTTCTGGTGCAGTTCCAGCGCCCGCAGGGTGGGTTGCCAGGCGCCGCCCTCGCGCACCAGCAAGGGGTCGCCGAACAATTGGCGCAGCCGGTTCATGGCCGCGCTCATCGCGGGCTGGCTGATGTCGAGCAGCTCCGCCGCGCGCGACACGTTGCGGCAGGCCATCAGCGCATCGAAATGCTGAAGCAGGTTCAGGTCCGGATTCTTCACGGGCACGCCCTTATAAATGGCATTTATACAAATATAAACCTGCAGGACTGCTGCCATCGAATCCGCAGGCCTAGCATGGCCTTGTTGTTGCAGCGAACGAGGGTCGGGCGGGGCATTGCCCCAGACGCCGTGCCCAACGCCGGACACGCATGATCCGGCCATGAGGAAGTTCTATCAACAAGGGGAAACCAAGCCATGAACGAAGGGCTATTACGCAGTTGCTGTCGTATTGCCGCCGGGGCCGCGCTATTCGCGGCGGCCGGCTCGGCCAGCGCCGCCTGGCCGGACAAAGTGATCCGCATCGTGGTGCCGTTCGCCGCGGGCGGGTCTACCGACCTGATCGCGCGCAAGGTGGCGGAAGGACTGGGCCAGCGCCTGTCCGCCAACGTTATCGTGGAGAACCGGCCGGGCGCCGGCGGCACCGTGGGCACGGAATACGTGGCGCGCCAGCCGGCCGACGGCTACACCATCCTGATGGGATCGGTCAGCACGCACGGCAGCGCGCCCTGCGTCTATTCCAAGCTGCCCTACGACGCGGTCAAGGACTTCACGCCGCTGACCGTCGTGGCCACGATTCCCAACGTGATGTCGGTGAACAAGTCGGTGCCCGCCGACAACCTGAAGGACTTCGTGGCCCTCTTGAAAAAGGAGCCGGAGAAATACTCCTTCGCCTCCAATGGCCAGGGCACGTCCAACCACCTGGCCGCGGAGCTGTTCAAGACCACGGCGGGCGTGTCCATCGTGCACGTGCCCTACCGCGGATCCGGCCCGGCCCTGATCGACCTGGTGGGCGGGCAGATCAACATGATGATGGATGTGGTGATGACGTCCTACCCCTACATCAAGGACGGCAAGATCAAGGCGCTGGCGGTGACCTCGCCGCAACGCTCGGCGATGCTGCCGGACGTGCCCACCGTAGCGGAAGCCGGCTATCCCGGCTACGAGGCCATGGTGTGGTTCGGCATGCTGGCGCCCGCCAACATGCCCGAACCGCTGCGGCAGAAGCTCACCGACGGCCTGGTGCAGACCTTGCACGCGCCCGCCATGAAGACCTACCTGGAGCAGCAGGGCGCGCAGGTGTCCGATGTATCGGGGCCGGCGTTCGGCACCATGATCAAGGACGAAATCAGCAAGTGGTGCAAGGTGGTCAAGCAGGCCGGCATCCAGCTGGACTGATCCCCTCTTTCCCCTCTTTCGCGCATTTTTTTCCGCGAGGCCGGGCCTGGCGGCCCGGCAAGACTTTATCTGGAACGAGAACATGTATCGCATAGGGATAGACGTCGGCGGCACGTTTACCGACTTCACGATGATCGACGAGGACGCCGGCGCGGTGCACTTCCACAAGGTGCCCTCCACGCCGCACGATCCTTCGGAGGCCATCGCCACCGGCATCGGCCAGATGCTCGCGGAGCGCGGCATCTCGCCCGCCCAGGTGTCGCACGTGGGCCATGGCACGACGGTGGCCACCAATCTCATCATCGAGCGCAAGGGCGCGCGGGTCGGGCTGATCACCACGCGGGGGTTTCGCGACGTGCTGGAAATCGGCCGCCAGACGCGCCCGCACCTGTACGACTACGGCGTGGGCAAGCCGCCGGTGGCCGTGCCGCGCGAGTTCCGCGCCGAAGTCGATGAACGCGTGAATGCGGCGGGCGAGGTGCTGACGCCGCTTGCCGAAGACCAGGTGCGGCAGGCGGCGGTCCGGTACGCGCAGGCCGGCATCGAGGCGGTGACCATCTGCTTCCTGCATGCCTACCGCAATCCGGCGCACGAGCGCCGCGCGGCGCAGATCGTGGCCGAGGTCATGCCGGACGCCTACATCAGCATGTCGTCCGACGTGCTGCCCGAGTTCCGCGAGTACGAGCGCCTGTCCACCACGGTGCTGAACGCGGCGGTCGGACCGAAGATGGCGCGCTACCTGGAGCGGTTCCTGCAGCGCGTGCGCGACCTGGATATTCGCCACGAGCCGCACACCATCCATTCCAACGGCGGCCTGATGTCGATCGCCACGGTGCGCCAGTATCCCGTGCGCACCTGCCTGTCCGGCCCGGCCGCCGGCGTGGTGGGCGCCGCGGCGGTGGGGCGCGCCATCGGCAGCCCGGACCTCGTGACCTTCGACGTGGGCGGCACCAGCACGGACGTATCGCTGGTGTGCGACGGACGTCCGTTGTTCACCTCGCATCGTCACGTCGCGGGCTATCCCGTCAAGACGCCGATGGTGGATATCCACGTGATCGGCGCGGGGGGCGGCAGCATCGCGTGGCTGGACGATGCCGGCGGCCTGAAAGTGGGGCCGCACAGCGCGGGCGCGGTGCCGGGCCCGGTGGGCTACGGGCGCGGCGGCCAGGAGCCGACCATCACCGATGCCGAGATCGCGCTGCAACGGCTCAATCCGGTGGCCCTGCTGAACGGCCGCATGCCGGTGCATGCCGAGGCGGCTCGCCAGGTCATCGAGCAGCGCGTGGCCGAGCCGCTCGGGCTGGGCATGGAGGCGGCGGCCGAAGGCATCCTGCGCATCGCGGCGGCCAATATGAGCCGGGCCATCCGCGCCGTATCGACCGAACGCGGCTACGACCTCTCGCGCTTCGCCTTGTACGCCTACGGCGGCGCGGGGCCGCTGCACGCGGTGGAGGTGGCCGAGGAATGCGGCATTCCCATCGTCATCGTGCCGCAGGAACCCGGAACCATGTGCGCGCGCGGCATCCTGCTCAGCGACATCTCCTTCGACTTCGTGCGCAGCGAGATCTCGCTTGCCAGCAGCGAGGCCTGGGGCGCGATCTCCGCCCTCTTCGAGGAACTGCGCGCGCAGGCGCAGGCCTGGCTGGCCGAAGAGCGGGTGGACCCGGCCCTGCGCGTCTGCCACTGCGCGATCGACGCGCGCTACGAAGGCCAGAACTTCGAAGTGCGGGTCGCGCTGGACGATACCGGGCCCGGCGGCTATGCCGAGTTCGCGCGGCGCTTCGCCGAGGCGCACGAGCGCGAGTACGGCTACGTCGTGGACGACCGCAAGGTACAGATCATCAATTGCCGCATGCAGGCGGTGGGCCAGGTGGTGAAGGCGCCGCTGGCGCCGCGCCACGTGGGCGGCGCGCTGGAGGACGCCAGGCTGGGCGAGCGCAAGACCTATTTCGGCGCCGGCCACGGCTGGCTGGATACGCCGGTGTACGACCGCGACCGCGTGCCCACGGGCGCGCGCTTCACCGGCCCCGCGCTGCTGGAGGAAATGAGCTCCACCACCGTCGTGGGCGTGGGGCACGACGCGAGCGTGGACGAATACGGCAACCTGATCATCCGCCTGCAGGGAGGCACGCATGAATGAATCCAACAATCCCGGCGCCGCGGTGGCGCTGGCGGATCCCATCGGCATGGAGGTGTTCTGCAACCGCCTCCTGTCGATCACCGAGGACATGAACAACACGCTGGTGCGCGCATCGTTCTCGACCAACATCAAGGAACGCAAGGACTGCTCGGTCGCGCTGTTCGACGCGCAAGGCAGGCTGGTCGCGCAGGGCACGCAGATCCCCTTGCACCTGGGTTCGCTGGACGGCGCCATGGGCGCGATCCTGCGCGCCTATCCGCTGGACCAGATCCGCGAGGGCGACGTATTCATCTGCAACGATCCCTACCTGGCCGACGGCAGCCACCTGCCCGATATCAACATCGTCACGCCGGTCTTCTGGGATGGCGTGCTGCGCTTTTTCGCGGCCAATATCGCGCACCATTCCGACGTGGGCGGCGCGGTGCCGGGATCCATCGCCGGCGGCCTGAAATCCATTTTCGAGGAAGGCATCCGCATACCGGCCTGCCGTATCGCGAAGCACGGCGACACGGACGAGGACATGCTGCGCCTGATCTGCGCCAATACCCGCGATCCGGAAGAGCGCGTGCTGGACCTGCGCGTGCAGATGGCCACCAACCGCCGCGGCGCCGCCGCCGTGCAGGGCCTGATCCGCCAGATGGGGCTGGACGCGGTGCTGCGTTCGGTGGACGACGTGATCGCCTATACGCGCCGCCGCCTGCTCAACCGGATCGCGGAGCTGCAGCAGGGCAGCTACACCTTCCGCAGCGACCTGGACGACGACGGCATGGGCGGAGATCCCGTGCCCATCCAGGTAACGCTGACGGTCGGCCCGGATACGCTGCACTTCGATTTCGAAGGGTCGGGCAAGCAGGCGCGCGGCGCGATGAACCTGCCGTTCAACGCCTTGCGAGCCTGCGTGTACTACGCCGTGAAGGCCCTGCTGGATCCGGACCTCGCGCCCAACGCGGGCCTGTTCGATCCCATTTCGCTGTCGGCGCCGGTGGGCACCATTACCAATCCCGAGCATCCGGCGGCGGTGGGCGCGCGCTCGATCACGGCGCAGAAAGTCGCCGGCGCGATCTTCGGCGCCTTCCGCGGCCTGCTGCCGCCGGAAAAGATCATGGCGTCCAGCAACGATTGCTGCCCGGCAATCGTATTCTCGGGCCGCTGGCGCGAACGCGCCGGCCATTTCGTGTACCTGGAAACGCTGGGCGGCGGCGCGGGGGCGCGGCTGGACACCGACGGCATGGACGCCGTTCACGTGCACATGACCAATACGTCGAACCTGCCGGTGGAGGCGCTGGAAAACGAATACCCGCTGCTGATGGACGAGTACGCGCTGATCCAGGATTCGGGCGGCGTGGGCCGCACGCGCGGCGGCATGGCGATCGCCAAGCAGATCCGCGCGGTGGGGCCGGGCATCGTGTTCTCGGCGCGTTCGGACAGCCACACGGTGGGCGTGGCGGCGGGCGTGGACGGCGGCGGCGATGGACGGCGCGCGCGGCTGATCCGCAATTTCGGCACGCCGCGTGAAGAAGAGCTGTTTTCCAAGACCGCGAATATCGCGCTGGAGCCGGGCGATAGCGTCCGCATCGAAACCCCGGGCGGCGGCGGCTACGGCGCGCCCGCGGCGCGCCCGCAGGCGCGCATCGAGCAGGACCTGGCGGACGGCAAGATCAGCGCGCAGGCGGCGCGCGCCGCCTACGGGGATCGCGCCGGCCCGGCGGAGCCCCTCACCCCACGTTGAGCGTCATGGAGTACTTCATCTTGTCGTGGGGAAACGTGGTGATGGTGGCCAGCAGCAGCACGCCGCCATCGCCGTAATAGCGGCGCGTGATGACGAACCCCGGCGTCCTGGGTTCGACCCGGAGTTGCTTCGCCATCGCCGCGCCGATGGGCGTGGCCGAGAACTCCTGGTTGACCTCGGTGATGCGTTCGCCGAAATGGTCTTCGATCAGGCGCAGCAGGGAAATGCGCGATTTGACCTCGACGCGCACGTCGGAGCGCGCGGGATCGGTGTAGATCAGCGTGCAGGCGGCGGGCGTGTCCCGGTCGTCCAGCGTCTTGATGGAGTTGATATGCAACCAGGACAGACCGGCTTCGCAGCCCAGCGTTTCGGCCAGCCGTTTGCCGAGCCTGATGGTGCGCACGTCCTGCACCAGCAGCGCGGCGTTGCGCGCGTACTGCAGCAGGTCGGGGAACTGCGAGATGCGCTGCGTGAAGCGCGTGCGGGCGCTCGCGGCTTCCACCCGCGTTCCCACGCCGGGACGGCGCGACACCATGCCGGCCACCGTCAGCATGCGGATGGCTTCGCGGATGGTGTGGCGGCTGGCGTCGAAGAGGTCGCAGAGTTCGTGCTCGGTGGGCAGCAGCGTCATCACGGGATAGCGGCCCGAGCGGATGTCCTGCGAAAGCGTCTGAAAAATGCTCTTGTAGCGGGGGCCGTCGGAGTCGCCGCCGGGCGCCGGGGATTCCGGCTTGCCGCGGGCTTGCCGCGCTCCGCCGGGAGCGGCTGCGCGCTCGGAGGATCGGGTCATGGGGAAGGCTCCTTGGATGGTCTTAGGGGTTTCTCCGGACAATAACCGATTGACAAGGCCATTCTCTCGGATTCATTATTTGTCCGGACATTCATGTACGGACAAATTGTACGGCGGACATGAAGTCCAGGAACACGGGAAGCGCAATTTTTTTGCATGCCTCGCGGCCTTGCGGCCCTCCCGCGCTCCTGGCGGCATCCGGCAGTTCTTGCAGTTTTCTTCCTATATTCGGGGGTTCTCATGGGCAAGGTACTTGCAGTGCTCGCGGCGGCAACGGTGGCCGTCGGACTCGGCGGCAACGCGGCGGCGCAGAAGCTGGTGGTGGCGGGATATGGCGGTTCGTTCGAAGACATCATGCGCAAGGACATCTTCCCGCCCTTCGCCAAGCAACATGGCGTCGAGCTGGATTACGTGGCCGGCAATTCCACCAACACGGTGGCGCGCCTGCAGGCGCAGAAAAGCAATCAGCAGATCGACGTGGCCATCATCGACGACGGCCCCATGTACCAGGCCATCGCGCTGGGCTTCTGCGAACCCATCAAGGGGCTGCCGGCCGACGATATCTACGGCACGGCCCGCTACAAGGACGACAAGGCGGTCGCCATCGGCATCGTGGCCACCGGCATCATGTACAACAAGAAGGTCTTCGACGAGAAGAAGTGGGCGCCGCCCGCGTCCTGGAAGGACCTGAAGGATCCCAAGTACAAGAAGCAGCTGGTGGTGCCGCCGCTGAACAACACCTACGGGCTGCACGCGCTGGTGGAGTATGCGCGCGAAGGCGGCGGCGGCGAGAAGAAGATCGATCCCGGCTTCGTCACCTTCAAGAACGAGGTCGGCCCCAACGTGCTGGTCTATGAGCCTTCTCCGGGCAAGATGACCGAGCTCTTCTCCAGCGGCCAGGCGGTGATCTCGGTCTGGGGCAGCGGCCGCGCCAAGGCATTCGCCGATACCGGATTCCCGGTGGGCTTCGTGTATCCCCAGGAAGGCGCCTACGCCCTGTTGTCGTCGGTGTGTCCGGTCGCCAAGCCCAATGCCAACCCGGCCGCCCAGGCCTTCGTGCAATACCTGGTCTCTCCCGAGGTGCAGGAGAAGCTGGCCTCGGCCTATGGCTACGGGCCGGTGAACAAGAAGGCCAAGGTCACGGACGATCCCCGCGTGCCGCTGCCTATCGGCAAGCGCGCCGCCGACCTGATCGTGATCGATTGGGACACGGTCAACCAGAACCGGGATGACTGGAACAAGCGCTGGACGCGGGAAATCGAGCGCTGACGCCAGGACGGAAACGGGCGGCGCGGCGCGCCGCCCAGGGGAGCATCCATGACCTACCTAGTTTTGAATCGCCTGAGCAAGCGCTATGGCGACACGGCCGCCGTGCAGGACCTGAGCCTGTCCGTGAACCGCGGCGAATTCATTTCGCTGCTGGGGCCGTCCGGCTGCGGCAAGACGACCACGCTGCAGATGATCGCCGGTTTCGTGGAGCCTTCGGGCGGCAGCATCGTGCTGGACGGCAGGGACGTCAGCAAGGTGCCGGCCAACAAACGCGGCCTGGGCATGGTGTTCCAGAACTATGCCCTGTTCCCGCACATGACCGCGGCCGAGAACGTGTCTTTCGGGCTGGAAATGCAGCGGGTCAGGAAGGACGAACGCGTGGCGCGAGTGGCCGACGCCCTCAAGCTGGTGGGCCTGGCGCACCTGGCCGACCGCCATCCCGCGCGCATGTCCGGCGGCCAGCAGCAGCGCGTGGCGCTGGCGCGGGCGTTGGTCATCCGGCCCAGCGTGCTGCTGCTGGACGAGCCCCTGTCCAACCTGGACGCCAAGCTGCGCGAGGAAATGCAGCTGGAATTGCGCAGCATCCAGCGCACGGTGGGCACCACCACCATCCTGGTGACGCACGACCAGTCCGAAGCGCTGGCGCTGTCGGACCGCATCGTGGTGATGAACCAGGGGCGCGTGGAGCAGGTGGCGGAGCCCTTCCAGGCCTATGAAGGGCCGGCCAGCCAGTTCGTGGGCGGCTTCCTGGGCAAGGCCAACGTGTTCACGCCGCAGGCCGAGCAGTACGCCGGCGAAACGCGCGCGCGCATCGGCGAGGCGCACGTCTCGATGGACGGCGCGCCCGTGCCCCAGGGCGCGGTGATCGTGCGCCCCGAGAAGATCCTGTTCTCCGAGCCGGCCGCCTGTGCCCTGCCCGGCCGCATGAAAACCCGAGTGTTCCAGGGCAATCACTGGCTGTGCCAGGTCGAGACCTCGGTGGGCGAAGTGATGGTGATCCGCCAGAACGACGGCGTGCCCGTGCCCGCCGAAGGCGAGACGGTGCACCTGCGCTGGCGCGCCCAGGACATGTGCGTGGTGGCGCCGGGGCGGCCGTCATGAGCGCGCGCGTCAATCCCTGGGTGCTGAGCACGCCGGCGCTGGCGGTGTATGCCACCTTCCTGGTGGTGCCGATGGCGCTGGTGTTCCTGATCAGCTTCTTCGACTTCCAGTTCTACGGCGGCATGCAAGCCACGTTCACGTGGAAGAACTACATCGAAATCTTCTCCGACGGCTACTACTACGAGATCTACGCCCGCACCTTCGGCGTCGCGGCCGTCGTGACGGTGGCCTGTCTGGTGCTGGGCACGGCGGAGGCCTACGTGCTGTCGCGCATGGCCAATCCGTGGAAGGGGCTGTTCCTGATGGTGGTGCTGGGGCCGCTGCTGATCTCGGTCGTGGTGCGCACGCTGGGCTGGGCGCTGCTGTTCGGCTCCACCGGGCTGATCAACAAGGCGCTGATGGGCATCGGGCTCATCTCGGCGCCGGTGGACCTGATGTACAGCAACCTGGGCGTGGCCATCGCGCTCACGCACGTGCTGGTGCCCTTCATGGTGATATCGGTATGGGCCTCGCTGCAGCGGATCAACCCGTCCACGGAAGCGGCCGCGCTGTCCTTGGGCGCCACGCAGTTCACGGTGATCCGCCGCGTCGTCATCCCCCAAGTCATGCCCGGCATCCTGTCGGGCGCGATCATGGTGTTCGCGATGGCGGCCAGCTCCTTCGCCACGCCGGCCATCATCGGCGGGCGCCGCCTGAAGAACGTGGCCACCGCCGCCTACGACGAGTTCCTGAACACCCTGAACTGGCCGCTGGGCGCGGCGCTGGCGGTGGTGCTGCTGCTGGCGACGGTCGTGGTGCTGCTGTCGGCCAACCGGATCATCGAGCGCAAGTACGGCGCGGTCTTCAACCAGGCGGGAGGCTGACATGCCATTCAAGAACGGTCCGATCGGCCTGCTGTTCCACACGCTGTTCATTCTCTTCATCCTCGCGCCCATCGTCATGGTCTGCGCGGTGGCGTTCACCTCGGAAGGGTTCATCTCCCTGCCTTCGGGCGGCCTGTCGCTGCGCTGGTTCCGCGCCATCCTGGACAATCCGCGCTTCGTCGAGGCCTTCTGGTTCAGCCTGGGCCTGGGCACGCTGTCGGCCAGCCTGGCGATCGCGCTGGCCGTGCCCAGCGCGCTGGCGCTGGCCCGCAACCGCTTCCGCGGCCGCGAGGCGCTGGTGGCCTTCTTCCTTTCGCCGCTGATGATTCCGCACGTGGTGCTGGGCCTGGCCTTCCTGAAGTTCTTCACGACGGTGGACCTGGCGGGCACGTACGTGGGCCTGGTGGTGGCGCACGTGATCCTGATCATGCCCTACGCGCTGCGCCTGGTGCTGGCATCGGCCACGGGCATCGATCCGGCGCTGGAGCGCGCCGCGCAGTCGCTGGGCGCGTCCAACTGGACCGCGTTCCGTCGAGTGGTGCTGCCGTTGTTGTTGCCCGGCGTGGTCAGCGGCTGGGTGATCGCGTTCATCACCAGCTTCGATGAGCTCACCATGTCCATCTTCATCGCATCGCCGTCCACGACCACGCTGCCGGTGCGGATCTTCCTGCATATCGAAGACACGATCGATCCGCTGGTGACCGCCGTGTCGGCCGTGCTGATCTACGTGACGATCATCGCCATATTCATCCTGGACCGCGTGGTCGGCCTGGAAAAGCTGTTTGTAGGAAAGGGACGCTAATGACGGACGAGAAACAACTGGCGCCGCGCGCGCCCGCGCATCGCGGGATCTACGACGCGGCGGTGATCGGCGGCGGACTGGTCGGGTCGGCCATCGCCTATGGCTTGCGGCGCGAGCTGGACCACGTGGCCGTGCTGGACGAAGGCGACGTGGCCTACCGGGCCTCGCGCGGCAACTTCGGGCTGGTCTGGGTGCAGAGCAAGGGCATGGGATTGCCGCGCTACGGCGTCTGGACCATGACCTCGGCCACGGGGTGGTCGCGCCTGGCCGCGGCGCTGCTCGACGAGACCGGCGTGGACGTGCACCTGGAGCAGCGCGGCGGTCTGCATGCGCTGTTGAGCGAGGCCGAAGTGGAGGCCCGGGTCAAATTCATGCAGACCCTGCTGGCGCAGCCGGGCATGTCGCAATACGAATGGAAGCTGCTCGACCGGGCGGAGGTCGCCGACCTGGTGCCGGGCATCGGTCCCGACGTGCGCGGCGCGACCTGGACGCCGGTGGACGGCATCGCCAATCCACTCAAGCTGCTGCGCGCGCTGCACACGAGTTTTGCACAGCGGGTTGTGGATTACCTGCCGCGCCGTCCGGCGCAGCGCGTCCGCCAACGCGACGGCGTGTTCGAGATCGACACGCCGGCCGGCACGGTGCGCGCGCACAAGATCGTGCTGGCCTCGGGGCTGTCGAACAAGGAGCTGGGCGCGCAGGTGGACCTGGACGTGCCGGTGCGCCCGCAGCGCGGCCAGATCGTGGTGCTGGAACGCACGCGCCGCATGCTCGAAACGCCGTTGTCCACGCTGCGCCAGACCGACGAAGGCACCTGGCTGATCGGCGATTCGCAGGAAGAGGCGGGCTATGCGGACAACCAGGTGGGCCTGCCCATCCTGGGCACGCTGGCCGACCGCGCCGTGCGCACCCTGCCCGCGCTGCGCGAGGTGCGGGTGGTGCGCAGTTGGGCGGCGCTGCGCGTGATGTCCAGGGACGGCTTTCCCATCTATCAGCAATCCGAAACGTGCCCGGGGGCCTTCGTCGCCACCTGTCATAGCGGCGTGACGCTGGCCGCCGCGCACGCGCTCAATCTGGCGCCCATGATCGCCGCCGGCTCGCTGGCCGACGACATGGCGCCCTTCTCGACCCGGAGGTTCCATGTTCAAGAGGCTTGACGAGGCGCAACGCCAGGCGCAGGGCGCGCCGGTGCGCGTAACGGTCAACGGGGCCGAGCTGTTGTGCCGCCAGGGCGACAGCGTGGCCGCGGCGCTGTTCGCCGGCGGCGTGCAGGCGTGCCGCGACACGGCGGTCAACGAAGTGCCGCGGGGGCCCTACTGCATGATGGGCGTGTGCTACGACTGCCTGGTCACCATCGACGGCCAGGCGAACCAGCAGGGCTGCATGACGGCCGTGCGCGAAGGCATGAAGATCGAGCGCCAGCTGGGCGCGCGCAAGGTGCAGGCATGATCGATACGACGCAATGCGATTTGCTGGTGGTGGGCGCGGGCCCGGCAGGATTGGCGGCAGCGACGCTGGCCGCGAAACTGGGCGTGGATACCGTGCTGCTGGACGAACAGCCGGCGCCGGGCGGCCAGATCTATCGGGCCATCACGACCACGCCCGTGACCGACCGCGCCATCCTGGGCGAAGATTACTGGCATGGCGCCTCGCTGGTGGGGCCCTTCCAGCAGTCCGGCGCGCGCTACGTGCCGGGCGCCACGGTGTGGGCGGTGGCCGAGCGCACCGCGCCCCAACCGGAAAACGGCTTCGAGGTGGCCTACTCGGTGGCGGGCGAGGCGCGCATCGTGCATGCGCGCCGGCTGCTGCTGGCCACGGGCGCACAGGAACGCCCCTTTCCCATTCCCGGCTGGACGCTGCCCGGCGTCATCACGGCCGGCGCCGCGCAGATTCTGCTGAAGTCGGCGGGCGTGGTGCCCGCCGATCGCACCGTGCTGGCGGGCAGCGGCCCGCTGCTGTACCTGGTGGCCTGGCAGTACCTGAACGCCGGGGTGAAGATCGACGCCCTGCTCGAAACCACGCCGCCGGGACGCATGAGCCAGGCGCTGCCCAAGGTCTGGGGCTTCCTGCGTTCGCCGTACCTGGGCAAGGGCCTGAAGCTGCTGCGCGCGGTCAAGGCCGCGGTGCCCATCACGCGCGGCGTGACGGCGCTGGAGGCATTGGGTGACGGCAAGCTGCAAAGCGTGCGCTATACGGCGGATGGCGTCAGCAAAACGTTGCCCGCGGACCAGCTGATGCTGCACCAGGGCGTGGTGCCCAACGTGAACCTGTCGCGCGCCGTGGGCGCGGAGCACCGCTGGAACGACGCGCTGGACTGTTGGGAGCCGCAGGTCGACGAGTGGGGCCTGACCTCGGTCGAGGGCATCGGCATGGCGGGCGACGGCGCGGGCATCGCCGGCGCGCTGGCGGCAGAGCATCGCGGCCGGCTGGCCGCCTTGCAGGCCGCCCACCTGCTGGGCCGCATCGATGCCGCCAGGCGCGATGGCGAGGCTGCTGCGCCGCGCGCGGCGTTGGCGCGGGCCGTTCGCGGCCGCGAGTTTTTCGACGCGCTCTACAAGGCGCCCGACGCGTTCCGGCGCCCCACCGGCGACACTATCGTCTGTCGCTGCGAGGAAGTCACCGCGGCGCAGGTGCGCGACACCGTCAAGCTGGGATGCAGCGGCCCCAACCAGATGAAGGCGTTCCTGCGCTGCGGCATGGGACCCTGCCAGGGCCGGTTCTGCGGGCTGACCGTGTCGGAGATCATCGCCGAGGAGCGCGGCGTGCCGACGCAGGAGGTGGGCTATTACCGCCTGCGGTTCCCGACCAAGCCGCTGACGCTGGGCGAACTCGCCTCGCTGCCGCAGACGGACGATTCGAGGCAGGCCGTCGTCCGGCTGAAAAAGTAAACCGAAGGAGTAGACATGACCGGTGCCACGCGGTCGGCGGAAGTCATCATCATCGGCGGCGGGCTGCACGGCAGCTCGGCGGCGCTGCATCTGGCGCGCGCGGGCATGCAGCCGCTGGTGATCGAGAAGAACTACGTGGGCCGGCACGCCTCCGGCGTGAACGCGGGCGGCGTGCGCACCCTGTCGAGGCACCTGGCCGAGGTGCCGCTGGCGCTGGCCTCGCGCGAGCTCTGGTATCGCATCGGCGAGCTGGTGGACGATGATTGCGGCTTCGAGCAGCACGGCCAGGTGCGCGTGGCGGAGAACGCCGAGGACGCGGCCCTGCTGCGCGCCCGCCTGCAAACCATGACGGACCATGGCTATACCCACGAGCAGTGGATAAGTCCCGAGGATCTGCGGGCGCTGATTCCGGCGCTGGCGCCCACGGTGCAAGGCGGGCTGATCGCGCGCGAGGATGCCGCCGCGGATCCCTACCGCACGACGCTGGCTTTCCGCATGAAGGCGGCCAGCCTGGGGGCCCGCTTCCTGGAAGGCGTGCGCGTGAATGCGGTGGCGCGCCGCGATGGCCAATGGCGCGTGGAGACGGACGCGGGCGTGTACACCGCGCCGCGGGTGCTGAACTGCGCCGGCGCCTGGGCCGACCGCATCGCCGCGGCCTGGGGCGAGCCGGTGCCGTTGACCGCCATCAGCCCCATGATGCTGGTGACCCTGCGCATGGACCATTTCCTCGATCCGGTGGTGCTGGGCACGGGCCGCGCCCTGTCGTTCAAGCAGCGCGCCAACGGAACCGTCCTGATCGGCGGCGGGCGGCGCGCCTGGGTGGACCGCGACGCGGAATGGACCGAACTGGATTTCCGCTCGCTGGCCGAAGGCGCGCGCACGGTCTGCGACCTGTTCCCGCACATGCGCGACGCGGTCGTGAACCGGGGCTGGGCGGGCATCGAGGCGGCCATGCCGGACGAGATACCCGTGATCGGCCGCAGCAGCCGCCACGAGACCGCCTTCCATGCCTTTGGATTCTCGGCCCACGGCTTCGAGCTGGGGCCCATCGTCGGCCGCATCATGGCCGACCTGATCACCACCGGCGCGACGGACCTGCCGATCGCGCCATTCCGGATTGAACGTTTCACGGATGCCGCGCCGGCGTCCGATCCATCCCTGAAGGAGCAAAAAGAATGACTGATATCGTGCGCAAGGATTCCAACCAGCGCCTCAGCCGCATCGTCATCCACGGCGATACGGTGTACGTGGCGGGCGTGACCTCGGCGGCGGAGGGAGGCATCGCCGCGCAGACCCGCGACGCGCTGGCCAAGATAGACGGCTATCTGGCGCAGGCGGGCACGGACAAATCGCGCCTGCTTTCGGTGCAGATCTGGCTCAAGGACATCGACCGCGACTTCGCCGGCATGAATGCCGTGTGGGCCGAGTGGGCGCTGCCCCAGGCGATGCCCACCCGCGCCACCTGCGAGGCCAAGCTGGCCGCGCCGGAGCTGCTGGTGGAAATCATCGTGACGGCCGCGCGCCGGCCGGCGTTCGTCAGCGGGCCGGTGTCTGAAAGCTGACCTGGCCGGGGCGTCCGGGCAGGTTCAGGGTGGCGGTGGCGGGCGGCGTGGTCGCGACCACCTTGCCGCCGCGCATCACCATCAGGCGCGTGGCGCGCAGGCGCAGCGCCTCGACGGGATCGCGCGCTTGCAGCAGCACCAGGTCGGCGCGCTTGCCGACGGCCAGCCCGGTTTCGTCCAGGCCCAGGATCTGCGCGGGCGTGGCGGTCACCGCCCCGAAACAGGCGCGCATGGCGTCCTGGCCCGTCATCTGGGCGACGTGCAGGCCCATGTGCGCCACTTCCAGCATGTCGCCGGAACCGAGGCTGTACCAGGGATCCATCACGCAATCGTGGCCGAAGGCCACCGGCACGCCGGCCGCCAGCAGTTCCGGCACGCGCGTCATGCCGCGGCGCTTCGGATACGTATCGTGGCGGCCCTGCAGCGTGATGTTGATCAGCGGGTTGGCGATCGCCGCCACGCCGGCTTCGCGCATCAGCGGGATCAGCTTGGAGACGTAGTAGTTGTCCATGGAATGCATGGACGTCAGGTGCGACCCCGTCACGCGTCCGTGCAGGCCCAGGCGTTGCGTGTGGTAGGCCAGCGTCTCGATGTGGCGCGATAGCGGATCGTCGCTTTCGTCGCAGTGCATGTCCACGCGCAGGCCGCGTTCGGCGGCAAGTTCGCACAGGATGCGCACGGATTCGGCCCCGTCCTGCATGGTGCGTTCGAAATGGGGAATGCCGCCCACCACGTCCACGCCCATGTCCAGCGCCCGCTTCAGGTTGTCCAGCGCGCCCGGCGCGCGCAACACGCCATCCTGAGGGAAGGCCACCAGTTGCAGGTCCAGATAGGGTTTGACCTTTTCGCGCACGTGCAGCAGCGCTTCCACGGCCAGCAGGCGCGGATCGCACACGTCGACGTGCGAGCGGATGGCCAGCAGGCCGCGGGCCACCGCCCAGTCGCAATACGCCAGCGCGCGCTCGACCAGCGCCTCCTGGGTCAGCAAGGGCTTGAGCTCGCCCCACAGCGCAATGCCTTCCAGCAGCGTGCCCGACTGGTTCACCCGGGGCAGGCCGAAGGACAGCGTGGAATCCATGTGGAAGTGCGCGTCCACGAAGGGCGGCGACACCAGTTGGCCAGCGGCATCGATGGTCTGGCCGGCCCCGGCCTTCAGCGCCGGCTCCAAGGCCACGATGCGGCCATTGGCGACGCCGATGTCGATGTCCCGGCGGCCGTCCGGCAGCGAACAGTTTCTAAGGATCAGGTCGAGCATGGAATTCCTTGCTGGAAGTTTCTGTTGTTCATCGTACTGCGCCCTTCCCTCGCCGCCTCAAGCCGGCGTCGCCCCATCCGGGTCGCACGGAGCCGGCTTTGCCGGTCCGTCGCGACGCCCTCTTGAGGGGGAAGCGCGCAGCGCTTCGGGGGTGGGCCATCCCCCCCCTCTACCTTTCACCCTTGCGGTACGGCTTCATCAAAGCCTGCGGGTAGGCGGCGCGGCGCGCCATCACCACCAGGGCGAGAATGGAAAGGATATACGGCAGCATCAGGTAGACCTGGTAGGGCAGTTCCGGCAGCCCGGGCAAGGCCGCGCCGCCCTGCTGCATGCGCAGTTGCAGCGCGTCGAAGAAGGCGAAGATCAGCGCGCCCAGCAGGGCCTTGCCGGGACGCCACGACGCGAATACCACCAGCGCCACGCAGACCCAGCCGCGGCCGTTGACCATGTTGAAGAAGAAGGCGTTGAACGCCGCCAGCGTCAGGAAGCTGCCGGCCACGCCCATCAGCGCCGAGCCGGCCACGATGGCGCCCATGCGCAGGCGCGTCACCGACAGGCCCTGGCCTTCGGCGGCGGCCGGGTTCTCGCCCACCATGCGGATCGCCAGCCCGACCGGCGTGCGGTTCAGCACCCAGGCAAGCACCGGCACGGCGGCCAGGGCAATCAGCGTCATGGGCGTCTGCCCCGCCAGCACCGGCCCGATGAGCGGAATGCCGGCGAGGAACTTCATTTCGGCGAACGGCACGATGGTGGGCGGCGTGTTCACGCTGGGGAAGGTGACGCGGTAGGCGAAGTAGCTGAGGCTGGTGGCCAGCAGGGTCACGCCCAGGCCGGACACGTGCTGCGACAGCCCCAGCGGCACGGTCAGCACCGCGTGCAGCAGGCCGAACAGGGCTCCCGCCAGGCCGGCGGCCAGCACGCCCACATAGAGCGGCGCGCCCAGGTATACCACCAGCCAGCCCGTGAAGGCGCCGGCCACCATGATGCCCTCGATGCCCAGGTTCAGCACGCCGGCCCGCTCGCACAGCAGCACGCCCAGCGTGCCCAGTATCAGCGGCGTGGCCAGGCGCAGCACGGCGACCCAGAAGGCCGGGGAACTTATCAGATCCATCCATTCCATGGCGCGCTCCTCAGGCCTGGTTGCGGCGCAGGCGGTACTGCGCGAATAGCGTCGCGACCAGCATGGCGAGCAACGAAGTGGCGACGATGACGTCGGCGATGTAGTTCGGGACGGCGATGGCGCGGCTCATGCTGTCCGCGCCGACCAGCATGCCGGCCACGAAGAGGCTGGCCAGGATCACGCCCAGCGGGTGCAGCCCGGCCAGCATGGCCACCACCACGCCCGTGTAGCCGTAGCCCGGCGACATGTCCAGGGTGACGTAGCCGGTCCGGCCCGCCACCTCGATCGCGCCCGCCAGGCCGGCCAGCGCGCCGGAAAGCATGGCGGTGCCCAGCATGACGCGGTTCACGGGGAGCCCCAGGAAGCGCGAGGCGTGGGCGTTGGCGCCCACGGCGCGCATCTGGAAGCCGAACACCGTGTAGCGGTTCAGCAGCCACAGGCCCAGCGCCAGGCCGGCGGCCCACAGCAGTCCGGTATGGGCGCGCGTGCGTTCGATCAGCTTGCCCAGTTCCAGGTCGCCGTTGAGCGCCACGGATTGCGGCCAGCCCATGGCCATGGGATCTTTCATCGGGCCGTCCAGCATCATGGAGACGAACAGCAGCACGATGAAGTTGCCCAGCAGCGTCGTGACCACCTCGTCCACGCCCAGGCGCGTCTTCAGCAGCGCGGGGATGAGCAGCAGCAAGGCGCCGGCGAGCGCGGCCGCGAGCATCATGCCGGCGAACAGCGCGGGCACCGGCAGGTCGAAGCCCGTGCCGTCGTGCAGCCCGCCCACCGCGACCGCGGCCAGCGCGCCCAGGTACAGCTGGCCTTCGGCCCCGATGTTGTAGAAGCGGGCGCGGAACGCCACGGCGCAGGCCAGGCCCGTCAGCATCAGCGGCGTGGCGCGCGTGAGCGTTTCGGACAGGGCGAAGCGCGAGCCGAACGCGCCTTCGAACAGCAGTGCGTAGGTGCGGCCCACGGGCGCGCCGGCCCAGGCCACCAGCAAGGCGCAGACCGCCAGCGTGAAGAGGATGGCCGCGATGGGGGCCAAGGCCAGCGCCTTGCGGCTGGGCTCGGGGCGGCGTTCCAGGATCAGTTTCATGCGAAAGATGCTCAATAGAGGAAGACGCTGACGGACCGTCAGGCGCGAGTGCCCGTCATGGCCAGGCCCACCGTGGCGGGCGTCCAGTCGGCCACCGGTTTGACGGCGACCAGCTTGCCGCCGCACAGCACGGCGATGCGGTCGGCCAGCGCGAAGATCTCTTCCAGGTCTTCGGACACCAGCAGCACGCCGGCGCCGCGCTTGCGGGCCGCCAGCAACTGCTCGCGCACATAGGCGACCGCGCCGATATCCAGGCCCCAGGTGGGCTGGTCCGCCACGATGAAACGCGGCTCGCGGGCCAGCGTGCGGCCCAGGATCAGCTTCTGCATATTGCCGCCGGACAGGCTGCGCGTGCGCACGTCCAGCGAGGCGGCGCGCACGTCGAACTGCCGGGCGAGCTCGGCGGCGTAGGCCTTGCCCGCGCGCGCCCGGATCAGGCCGTAGCGCGCGAAGCGCTTGTCCTTCAGGTCTTCGACGATGGCGTTTTCCCATAGCGGGCTGTCGCCGATCATGCCTTCGCCGTGGCGGTCTTCCGGGATGCGACCGACGCGGGCGGCCGTCCAGCCGGCCGGCGTGGTGGGCGCCGCCGCGTGTTCGGGCCCCAGCCGGATCGTGCCGTCGGACGGCTGGCGCAGCCCGGTCAGCACCGAGACCAGCGCCTGCTGGCCGTTGCCGGCCACGCCCGCGATGGCGACGATTTCATGCTTGTGCACCACCAGGTCCAGGCTGTCCAGGCGCAGCGCGCCGTCGCGGCCGTCGCGCACGCTGACCTGCGACAGCGTCACCACGGGGGCGGCCTGCTCGGCCGCCGCCACCGCTTCCGCGTGCGGCATGACCACCTTGCGGCCCACCATCAGTTCCGCGAGCTCCGCGGGGCTGGTGCCGGCGGTATCGCGCTCGGCCACCAGCCTGCCCTGGCGCAGCACGGCCACGCGGCGCGACACGGCCATCACTTCGTCCAGCTTGTGGGAAATGAAGATCACGGCCAGGCCTTCGTCGACGAAGCCGCGCAGCGTGGCGAACAGGTCCTGCACCTCTTGCGGGGTGAGCACGGCCGTGGGTTCGTCCAGGATCAGCACGCGGGCGCCGCGGTACAGCGCCTTCAGGATCTCGACGCGCTGTTTCTCGCCGACGGAGAGCGTGCCTACCCGGGCGTCCGGATCGACGCCCAGGCCGAAGCGCTGCCCCAGCTCCACCAGGCGCTTGCGCGCCTTGCCGCGTCCGGAGGCCAGTTTCCACAGCGGCTCCGTGCCGACCATGATGTTGTCCAGCACGGTCAGGTTGTCCGCCAGCGTGAAATGCTGGTGCACCATGCCCACGCCGGCCGCCAGCGCGGCATCGGGCCGGCCGGCGGGCAGGGGCTTGCCGAAGACCTCGATGCCTCCGGCGTCGGCCACGTAGTGGCCGAACAGGATGGACACCAGGGTCGATTTGCCGGCGCCGTTCTCGCCCAGCAAGGCCAACACTTCGCCCTGGGCGAGCGTGAGCGAAATGTCGTCGTTGGCCGTGAGGCTGCCGAAGCGTTTGGTGATCCCCGTCAGTCGCAGGGCGAGAGGCGCTGGTTTCATCGTGCCGAGGACTTGGGTTCTTTGTCGTTGACCTTCACGGTGAAGCTGCCGTCCAGGATGGCTTTCTGCCTGGCTTCCACCTTGGCGATCAGGTCGGCGGGGATCTTGGTCGCGAACGTGCCCAGCGGCGCCAGCGACGAACCCTTGTGCTTCATCAGCGAATACTGGCCGTAGTCGTCGGCCTTGAAGGTGCCGGCCTTGACCTGCTTGAGCGCCTCGTCGATGGTCGGCTCCATGCTCCACAGGGCCGAGGCCACCACGGTCTCGGGGTACTGGGGCTGCGTGTCGATCACGTTGCCGATGGCCAGCTTGCCGCGTTCCTTGGCGGCGTCCGACACGCCGAAGCGCTCGGCGTAGAGCACGTCCGCGCCCTTGTCGATCATGGCGAAGGCGGCTTCCTTGGCCTTCGGGGGATCGAACCAGGAGCCGATGAAGGTCACGGTGAACTCGGCCTGCGGGTTCACTTCCTTGGCGCCGTCGATGAAGGCCTGCATCAGGCGGTTCACTTCGGGGATGGGGTAGCCGCCCACCAGGCCGATCTTGCCGGTCTTGCTGACGCCGGCGGCGATCATGCCGGTCAGGTAGGCGGGTTCCTGGATGTAGTTGTCGAACACCGAGAAGTTGGGCTGCTGGGGCTTGCCGGAAGATCCCATCAGGAAGGCGGTCTGCGGATAGTCCTTGGCCACCTTGCGGGCGGCGGCTTCCACCGCGAAGGCTTCGCCCACCACCAGCTTGTTGCCCTGCTCCGCGTACTGGCGCATCACGCGCTCGTAGTCGGCGTTGGTGACGTTTTCCGAGAACGTGTAGTCGATCTCGCCGCGATCGCGGGCGGCCGTCAGCGCCTTGTGGATGCGGGATACCCATTGCTGCTCGACCGGCACCGTATAGATGGCGGCGACCTTGGTCTTGGCGGGCGCCTGGGCGTGGGCGGCGCCGGAGAACAGCAGCGCGCCGGCGGCGGCGGCGGCCAGCTTGAGCAGGCCGCGGCGGGCGAGGCCGCCGGACAGGGGGAACAGGGCTTTCATGCGGGTGACTCCTACGCGGGGAGGGAAAGGGATCGGGGGTGTTGCAGGTTGCGGGCGCGCGCGCCAATGCGGTCCGGCGCGAAATGGCGGCCGCCGGCGGGCATGCCGGGGCGAGCGGTCGGAGGCGAGGACGTGGGATCGGTCATTGGACGGGAGCGCCAGGTGGCGCGTCCCATCCGAAGGGGCGGGTTCGCGGCCAGTCCGAGCGAAGCAAGTTGTATGCCATGGGGCATTCCCGCGACAAGTCGGGGAAACCTGATGGCCGGGCAGGATTATAGGCACCCTGGCGGGGAAGCGCGGCACCGGCATGGTGCGCGCCGTTTCAAGGGGTGGACGGGGCTCGCGCCTGGAACGGGCCGTTGCGGCGCGCAAGGGCCTGCGGCGCGCGTCTACGAGCCTAAAATCGGGGAAATGAGCCGCGCGCGGCGCGGCAAGCTGGAATGCCCCATGCAAGATATTCAATTGCTGCTCGAACAGTACGGCGGGTGGCTGGTGTTCGCCAACGTGCTGGTCGAGCAGGCCGGTTTGCCGGTGCCCGCCTACCCCATGCTGATCGTCGCCGGCGCCCTGGGCGGCGCGGGCGGCTGGGCCGTGCCCTGGCTGGCGGCCACGGCCGCCTGCCTGCTGGCCGACACCCTCTGGTACGTGGCCGGGCGGCGCTACGGCTCGCGCCTGCTGGGCGTGATCTGCAAAATGTCGCTGTCGCAGGATTCCTGCATCCGGCAGACGCAGCGCCTGTACCTGCGCATCGGCGTGCGGGCGCTGCTGGTCTGCAAGTTCCTGCCGGGCGCGGGGGCCCTGTCCACCGTCATGGCGGGGCTGACGGGCACCGCCTACCGTCGCTTCCTGCTGTATGACCTGGCGGGCTCCCTCATCTGGGTCGGCTCGGCCCTGCTGCTGGGCGGCCTGTTCCACAACGTCGTCAACGACGTCCTGGAGATCCTCGGCACGTACGGCGCGATGGGCCTGGGCGTGCTGGCGGCGGTGCTGGCGCTGTACATCCTGGCGCGCTTCCTGCGCCGCAGGATCCTGCTGCGCAGCCTGCGCGTCATTCCCCGCCTGTCGGTGGACGAGCTGATGCAATGGCGCCAGGACGGCCGCAGCGCGCTGGTCTTCGACGTGCGGCCCGAGGCGCTGCGCGACGAACAACGCATCCCGGGCGCGATCGCCGTGGACCTGAAGGCCCCCCTGCCCGAGCTGGACGCCAAGGCGCTGGATTCCGACATCGTCGTCTACTGCGCCTGCCCCAACGAGGTATCGGCCGCGCTGCTGGCCTCGCGGCTGCGGGCGGCCGGCTATCCCAATACCTGGGCCCTGCGCGGCGGATACGAGGCCTGGGCCGAGCGCAAGCCGCCCGCGCCCGGGCAAGGCGCATAATTCCGGCATCGGCCCGCGATCTTGGCGGGCGGCCACGACAAGGAGAGAGACATGCGGTTGTTGTTCTTGGGCGCCGGCGGCACCGGCGGATATTTCGGCGGGCGCGCCGCCCAGGCGGGCGCGGACGTGACCTTCCTGGTGCGCGAGCCGCGCGCCGCGCGGATCCGCGAGCACGGCCTGCGCATCCAGAGCCCGCTGGGCGACGCCACGCTGCATCCCAAGCTGGTCACGCAGCAGACCCTGCAGGGCAGCTACGACGTGGTGGTGCTCAGCTGCAAGGCCTATGACCTGGCCAGCGCCATCGAGGCCATCCGCCCCGCGGTCGGGCCCGACACGGCCGTGCTGCCCATCATGAACGGCGTGCTGCAGTACGACCTGCTGGACCGCGAGTTCGAACCCCACCGCGTGCTCGGCGGCCTGTGCCAGATCAACGCCACGCTCGGCCCCGACGGCGAGATCGTGCACCTCGGCAAGCATGCCAGCATCGTCTTCGGCGAACGCGCGGGCCCGGCCCGCAGCGCGCGCTGCGAGGCGCTGGAGCAGGCGCTGGCCGGGGGCGAGTATTCCAGCCGCCTGAGCGGCGAGATCTACCAGGACATCTGGGAAAAATACGTGTTCCTGACCACGCTGGCGGCCGCGACCTGCATGATGCGCGGCTCCGTGGGGCAGATCGCCTCCACCGACGACGGCCTGGACATCCTGCGCACGCTGCTGCAGGAATCGCAGGCGGTGGCCGCCGCGTCCGGCCACGCGGTCCGCCCGGAGGCCGACGCATCGGCGCGCAAGATCCTCACCGATCCTTCCCAACCCATGACCGCCTCGATGTTCCGCGACCTGCGCCAGGGCCTGCCGGTCGAGGCCGACCACATCGTGGGCGACATGCTGCACCGGGCCCGCAGCCTGGGGGTGGATGCCACGTACCTGCGCGCCGCCTACGCCCACCTGCAGGTCTACCAGGCGCAGCGCGCCGCCGGCTGAAGCGCCTTTGCGGCCCCTGTTCAAGCGGGGCCGCCGGGAGCACACTGGCAGAGCGGTCCGGGCCGGTCGACCCGCGCCGCCAGCCGGGGACGGTCGGTTCGGCTTTCCCAGCATTGATGCATAAATTGCAAAAAACTCATCCGCTTTTATGGGTTTTTTGATCGGATTCGACCGAATAGTATGGCTTTGCCTGAGCTGGACACGCAGCGCCGCGGGTGCGGCGCCCGACCCGGCTTCCCCTTCCAAGGAGCAAGACCATGAAAGTTGCATTGATCGGAATCACCGGCCGCGTCGGTTCGCGCGTGGCGGACGAATTGCTCAAGCGCGGCCACCAGGTCACGGGCATCGCCCGCAACCTGTCCGACGTGAATCCCCAGCCCGGCCTGACCATCAAGCAGGGCGACGCCACGGATCCGGAGGCCCTGACCTCCATCCTGTCGGGCCATGATGCCGTCATCAGCGCGTCGCGCTTCGTTTCCTCAGACGCCAAGCCGCTGCTGCATGCCGTCAAGGACGCCGGCGTGCCCCGCCTGCTGGTGGTGGGGGGCGCGGGCAGCCTGATGGTGGCGCCCGGCAAGATGCTGATCGATACGCCCGAGTTCCCGGACGCCTACAAGCCCGAGGCCCGCGCGGGCGTGGTGTTCCTGGACGCGCTGCGCCAGGAAAAGGTGCTGAACTGGACCTTCCTGTCGCCTTCCGCGCTGTTCGAGCCGGGCGAGCGCACCGGCAAGTTCCGAGTGGGGGACGACACCCTGCTGGCCGACGAGGAAGGCAAGAGCTGGATCTCGATGGAAGACTACGCCATCGCCCTGGTCGACGAACTGGAGACGCCCAAGCATTCCCGCCGCCGTTACACGGTCGGATATTGACCCCGCCGCAAGGGGGGAGGAAAAAAAGGGGCCCGGTCGGGCCCCTTTTGCCATTGGGGGAAAGGCCGCGGTATCCACGTTTTTATTTGTAAACTGGCACACCGCGCCAACCGGCGTCACGACCTGAGTTGCCCTGTATGCGTATGAAGTTGAAATCGTTGGCCCTCTGTATGCTGGTCGCCGCCGCCACCGTTGCGATTGCGCCGGCGCGCGCGGCCGGGCCCCAGTCCAACAAGGACATCGTGGTGGCGTTCTTCCGCATGATGTTCCAGGAGCGCAACATCGACGAGGCGGTGCGCCGGTACGTCGGCCCGGGCTACACGCAGCACAATCCGTACATGCAGGACGGGATCGAGCCCATGGTGGACTTCTTCCCCGCTTATTTCGAACAGCATCCGCAATCCATCGTCGAGATCAAGCGGGTGATCGCCGAGGGCGACCTGGTGATGATCCACAACCAGTGGCGCGATTCGCCGGAAGACCGCGGCCAGGCCGTGGTCGACATTTTCCGGGTGGAAAACGGCAAGATCGTCGAGCACTGGGACGTGAGCCAGGAGATCCCGGAGAATCCCGCCAACAAGAACGGCATGTTCTAGGCCATGTCCCGCATCGAGCCCGTCGACCTGCCGCGCGCCTATCTGCTGCTGAACCACGGCCCCACCGTGCTGGTGACCAGCGCGCATGGCGAGGCTCGCAACGTCATGGCGGCCGCCTGGGCCATGCCCCTGGATTTCAGCCCGCCCAAGATGCTGGTCGTGGTGGACAAGAATACGTACACGCGCGAACTGATCGAAGCGTCGGGCGAATTCGCGCTGTGCGTCCCTACGCGCGCGCAAGCCGCCGCCACGCTGCGGGTGGGGTCGCATTCCGGGCGCGACGAAGACAAGTTCCAGGCCAGCGGCCTGACGACGTTCCCGGCCAGCAAGATCGGCGCGCCGCTGATCGGCGATTGCCTGGGCTGGCTGGAATGCCGCGTCGTGCCGGAGCCGCACAACCAGCAGGCCTACGACCTTTTCATCGGCGAAGTGGTGGCCGCGTGGGCCGCGCCGGAAGTGTTTTCCGGCAACCGCTGGCATTTCCCCGACGACGAGCGCCGCTCGGTGCATTACGTGGCGGGCGGATCCTTCTTCGCCACCGGCGAAGCCTTCAACGTTTCCGAACCGGAGTAGCCTCGTGCCCAGCGTGTACCTTGCCGGTTTCGACGTGTTCCTGCCCGACGCCGAGGCCCAGGGCGAGCGCCTGAAGGCGCTGTGCGCCGCCCATGGTTTCGAGGGCCTGTTCCCGCTGGACAACCGGGCGCCCCGCGAGCTGTCCGGCGCGGCGCTGGCGCAATGGATCTACCGCGAGAACGTCGCCCTGATCCGCCGCGCCGACATGGTGATGGCGAACCTGAACCCCTTCCGGGGCGCCGAACCCGATTCCGGCACGGCCTTCGAGGTCGGCTATGCCATCGCTTGCGGCAAGCCGGTGTGGGGCCATACCCGCCAGGCCGGGTCGCTGATCGACCAGGTGGCCGTGGGCGCCGCGGCCGACGACGGCGCCTCGCGCATGGTGGATGCGGAGGGCTACACCGTCGAAGACTTCGGCCTGAGCCTGAACCTGATGCTGGCGTGCAGCGCCCGCATCGTGCAGGGCGACCCGGCCGACTGCCTGGCCCGCATGGCCGAATCGCTCCCGGGCGCGTCGACGCCGGAAGACGCCTCGCGCGAACTCTAGCGGCTCGCCGCCTTCTTCGCCGCCGTCTTGCGCGGCGCGGGCCGGGCCGCCGCCGCGGGCGTGCTCAGATATCCCATCACGGCATCCACCACCGCCTGTTCGAGCTGCTGCGGCGAAAAGCCCGCGGGCGGCTCCAGCGCGGCCGCGTGCACCAGCGATTCCATGATGCGCAGCACGACGTAGGTTGCCAGGTCGCGATTCTGCTGCGCGATCTCGTCGCGATGGAATTCCAGCAGATGGCGCATGCGGCGATGGATGTCCTGGTCGGCGCGGCTGTGCTCATGCGGCAGGTCGAAGAGCGGGAATTCCCGTTCCAGCACGCGGTGCAGCGCGGGCTCCAGCAGGTGCGCATGCAGCATGGCCTGGACGATGGCCGCGACCCGTTCGCGCAGCGTGGCGGCGGGGTTGCTGTCCAGCACCTGGTCGATCACGTCCAGCATCTGGTTGTCGTGGCGGTCGTGCAGCGCCGCGATCAGCGCGTTCTTGTTGGGGAAGTACTGGTACAGCGAGCCGACGCTGACGCCGGCGGTTTCCGCGATCAGGTTGGTATTGGTGCCGGCATAGCCGTGCGTGGCCAAAACGCGAGCCGTGGCTTGCAGAATCGTCTCGACAGTGTGCTGGGACCTGAGCTGGCGCGGCGATTTCCGGGGTTGTGGGATGGCTGTCATGGCTTGGATGAAAGGCGAGTATCGAACATGAGCAATGGCTCATAAAATTTCCGTCAGGCGATCCCGCAAGACCGCCCTGCTTGGGCGGATTATGCCATCGCCGGTTCTCGCGCGATGGCGGCGGGACGCAATCACCTGTTCAAGGAATATCCATGTCGAATTCATCTGCGGCCGGGGCCCTGCCCGCTGCCCACGGACCCGCGCGTTCCGTTTTCGCGCAAATCCTGCCGCTGGCCCTGGCGGTATTCGTCGGCTTTTTCATGGTGGGCCTGCCCATGCCGGTGCTGCCGCTGTACGTGGACAGCGCGCTGGCGCTGGGCGCGCTCGCGGTGGGCGTGGTGGCGGGGCTGCAATTCGCCGCCGCCCTGTTGTCGCGGCCTTACGCGGGCTCGCTGGCGGATCGCCGCGGCGCCAAGCAGGCGGTGGCGGCCGGCTTCCTGCTGGGTTCGGTGGCGGGTCTGTGCTATTTGCTGGCCGACGGCCTGGCGGCACGTCCACAGGCGGCCTTCATGGCGCTGCTGGCCGGCCGTGCCGTGATGGGATGCGCCGAGAGCCTCATCGTCACCGGCGTGTTGAGCTGGGGCGTGGGTCGCGCGGGGCCGCAGAACGCGGGCCGCGTGATGGCCTGGGTGGGCGTGGCCATCTACGCCGCCTACGCGCTGGGCGCGCCGGCGGGCATGCGGCTGTACGGCGCCGCCGGCTTTGCCGGCATAGCCTGGGCCACGGTGCTCATTCCGCTGGCGGCGCTGGGGTTCGTGTCGCCCTTGCGCGGCGTGCCCGCCGCGGGCGGAACGCGCACGCCCTTCTACAAGGTGCTGGGGCTGGTGCTGCTGCCGGGCCTGGGCCTGGCGCTGTGCAGCGTCGGTTTCGGCGTGATCACGGCCTTCGTGAGCCTGCTGTACGCGCAGCGGGGCTGGGACGGCGCGGCCTGGATGTTCACCGCCTTCGGCGGCGGCTTCATCCTGGCGCGGGTGTTTTTCGCCGGCCTGCCGGACAGGCTGGGCGGCGCGCGCGTGGCGCTGGTCTGCGTGTTGATCGAGGCGGTGGGCCAGTGGCTGATCTGGTCGGCCGTGTCGCCCGCGTGGGCCTATGCCGGCGCCCTGCTGACGGGCGCGGGGTATTCGCTGGCCTTTCCGGCCTTCGGGGTGGAGGCGGTGCGCCGCGTGCCGGCGGCGAGCCGCGGCGCGGCCATGGGGGCATACGTCGCCTTCCTGGACATCGCCCTGGGCCTGAGCAGCCCGGCGGCTGGCTGGCTGGCCGGCGCGCACGGCTACGGCGCGGTGTACGCGATGGGAGGGGGGTGCGCCCTGGCGGCGATGCTCGTCGCGATGGCGCTCAGAAACCGCGCGTGACGGCGCTTGCGGCGCCTCCGTGGCGGAGGCGCCGCCGGAGGGATCAGGCCGTCGCGGCCATTTCCAGGACTTCGTCGTCGATGGCTTCCGCCCGGCCGTCCTTCAGCTGCTGCAGGTGGTCGGCCAGTTCGGCGATGGTGAGCGCCACCAGCCCATGCTGGGCGGCGTAGCGTTCGAGCGCGGCGCCGCGCATCATCGTGCCGTCGGCATTCATCAGTTCGCACAGCACGCCGGCCGGGCGCAGCCCCGCCAGCACCGCCAGGTCTACGGAGCCTTCCGTGTGGCCGCGGCGCGTCAGCACGCCGCCTGGCTGGGCGCGCAGCGGGAACACGTGTCCCGGGCTGACGATGTCTTCGCTTTGCGCGGCCGGGGAGATGGCGGCGCGGATCGTAGTGACGCGATCCACGGCCGACACGCCGGTGCTCACGCCTTCGCGGGCCTCGATGGAGACGGTGAAGGCGGTGGCGTAGCGGCTCTGGTTGCGCTGGACCATAGGCGGCAGCCCGAGGCGGTCCAGGGTTTCGCCGGGCAGGCACAGGCAGACGATGCCGCTGCCGTCGCGGATCAGCTGGGCCATGACGGGCACCGTCAGCTTATCGGCGGCGACGATCAGGTCGGCCTCGTTTTCGCGGTCGAAGTCGTCCATGAGGATGACGGGCCGGCCCAGGCGCAGATGATGCAGGGCGCGCTGCAGGCGGGCGGCGAAAGGCTGCGAAGCCAGGCTGGGGATGGGGGACTGCGGGGTAAGGGCAACGTTGGACATTGGAAACGCTCTCGCAAGTTGAAAAGGGGCGAAAAACGTTCCAGGGCTACACGATAGCCGAGCGCAATGCCGTCATCCGGACGCGGGCGCGCCAGGACGAGCGGGGTTGTGCCGGCACATCTTCTCTCATCCGGACTATGACCGTCGGCCCTGGCATCTCACCAGATCTGCTGACCCCGGCATCCGTAGAGGACGCCGGGCGCTCGCGGGCTCGCCACATTGCGTGGCATACCGCCGGTGGGGAGTTTCACCCCGCCCTGAAGACGTACTGCATGTCGTGTTAACGACTCGATGATTGTACGCCTGTCCGGCGGCCGGGGCCGAATACGCCCGCTGGGCCTGGGGTCTTGGCCTTTCCGGGGGACGGACCCCCATGCGCTCAGGACTCGGCGTCGGCGGCTTCGGGCTGGGCGGCTTTCTTCTTTTTCTCGGGCAGGGCCAGCATCGTGCCGCGGCACGGCGGCGTGCCGCAAAGGCAGCGGTAGCCTTCCTTGAGCTTCTTGGTGATGCGGCCGTCCAGCACCAGGCCGTAGTCGTAGAAGAGTTCGGTGCCGCGCGGGATGTCCTGCAGGGCGACGATGTAGACGCGCTTGCCGTGCTTGCCTTCCTGGGCTTCGCAGTTGGGCTGGCAGGAGTGGTTGATCCAGCGGGCGTCATTGCCTTCGTCGCCGCCGTCGATCACCCGGCCGGAGCTGAGCGAGAAGAAAAAGGTGTGGAAGGGATCGTCGGGATTGGTGGGGTGGCGGCGGTCCGCCTCCTTGGCGCTGATGCGCTTGCCGCCGTATTCGATGATGCGCGTGCCCGCGGGGATCTTGCGCGCGGCGAAGACGCCATTGCCGTGCAACTTGGAGCGGCGGACGACGTGCCAGGGCTTGATCGGGGTAGCTTCAGTGGTCATTGGCGGGCGGCGGTGGCGGTGAGACGAAACAGAATTATATCGGCGCCTATTTGACAGCTTGATAGGCGTATAGTGTGCGCCGCCCTTCCCTTCCCGGTTAGCACCATGATCGTCCGTCCGCGTCCTTCCGCGCTGGCTCTGTTCTTTGTCTTGCGCGGCTCCATCATTCCCCGGATCCTCAGCCGCATTCTGGTCATCACGGCGTTGTCCTGCCTCGTGGTGTGGATGTACCACCAGGAATGGTTCTCGCCCGCCCATCTGTCGGCGGTGCCGTTCTCGCTGTTCGGCCTGGCCTTGTCCGTGTTCATGGGCTTTCGCAACAACGTCTGCTACGACCGCTGGTGGGAAGCGCGCAAGCAATGGGGCGACCTGATCGTGCAGGCGCGCAGCCTGGCGCGCGAAAGCGCGGTGCTGCTGGCGGCCAGCACCGCCAACCCGGTGCAGGAACGCATCGTGCGGCGCTGTATCGGCTTCGGTTATGCGCTGGCGGCCCGGCTGCGGCAGGAAGACATGACGGCCGCCGCGCGCCCCTGGGTGCAGCAGGACGAGGCCGAAACCCTGGCCGGCTGCCGCAACGTGCCCGATGCCTTGCTCATGGCCATCAACCGCGACCTGGCCGCCTGCCTGCGGCGAGGCGAACTGACCGACATCCTGTACCAGGCGCTGACCCAGCGCGTGGCCGCCTGCGCTGCCATCCAGGCGGCCTGCGAGCGGATCAAGTTCACGCCTTCGCCCTTCGCGTACTCGTTGCTGCTGCATCGCACGGCCTGGCTGTTCTGCCTGCTGCTGCCCTTCGGCCTGGTGGGCACGCTGGAATACATGATGCCGGCGGCCGTCACCATCGTCGCCTACACCTTCTTCGGGCTGGACGCGGTGGGCGACGAACTGGAAGACCCGTTCGGCTCCGACGAGAACGACCTGCCGCTGTCGGCGCTGGCCCGGGTGATCGAGATCGACCTGCTGGAAGGCCTGGGCGTGCGGCCGCTGCCGGAGCCGGCCGTGCCGGTGGATTTCGTCCTGCGCTGACGCGCGCTCATTCCGCCGGACCCGTCAGCGGCAATTTGGTTTCCTTCAGCCGGCGCAGCACGAAGCAGGATTTGCTGTGCCGGATGCCCGGGATGCGGTAGAGCTGTTCCCGCAGCAGCCGCTCGTAGTCGCGGGTGTCGCGCACGGCGATGCGGATGTAATAGTCGTAGTCGCCCGACACCAGAAAGGCCTCCAGCACCTCCGGAATCTGCGCCAGCGCCCGGCCGAACTCGTACAGGGTTTCCTCGCTGTGGCTCTCCAGCGTGACGTGCACGATCACCGTGTCCATGAAACCCAGGCTGGCCGGGTCGATGTCCACGGTATAGCCGCGGATCACCCCGGCGCTTTCCATGCGCTTGATGCGGTTCCAGCACGGCGTGGACGACAGGCCCACGGCCGCGCCGATGTCGTTCAGGCTGGCGCGCGCGTTGTCTTGCAGCACCTTCAAAATGGCGAGATCGAACTTGTCCAGGTTCATTTTCTTTGATTCCCTAATATCAAAGATAAATTTACTCCGTCTATCGGTTTTCCGTGGAAAAGAAGATAAATATTCTCCCGATCTACGAATAAGATAGATAGCATGAACGATCGCCTGCACCCCACCGCCGCCGCCGCGCTTGCCGCCACTGATCGCCCCGCTCACAACGGGGCGAAAATTCTGCTCGATACGCTGATTGCCCACGGCGTGGATACCGTCTTCGGCTATCCCGGGGGCGCGGTGTTGCCGCTGTACGACGCGCTCTACGCCGAGCCGCGCCTGCGCCATGTGTTGGTGCGCCACGAACAGGCGGCCGTGCACGCCGCCGAGGGCTATGCCCGCAGCACCGGCCGCACGGGCGTGGTTTTCGTTACATCCGGCCCAGGCATGGCCAACACCACCTCCGGCCTGCTGGACGCCATGTGCGATTCGATCCCGGTGCTGTGCATCAGCGGCCAGGTCGCCACGGCCGCCATCGGCACCGATGCCTTCCAGGAGTGCGATGCCATCGGCATCTCGCGCTCGGTGACCAAGTGGAACACGCAGATCCGCGCGGTGGACGACGTGGCCGGCGTGGTGGGCCGCGCCTTCGAACTGACCCGTCACGGCCGCCCGGGCCCGGTGCTGGTGGACTTCCCCAAGGACGTGCAGCTGGCCACCCCGCGGGACGCGGACGACGGCATCCCGGCCGCGCCTTCGCAACAGAAGCTGGCGGCGCTGCGCGCGCGGCGCCAGGCCAGCAAGCTGGCGCCCAAGCTGCCGCAGTCGGCCGTGCGCCGCGCCGCCGCGCTGATCGCCCAGGCCAAGCGGCCCATCTTCTATGGCGGCGGCGGGCTGGTGAACGCCGGCCCCGAAGCCTGCGCGGCCTTCACGGACCTGGTGCGCCATGCCGGCGCGCCCTGCACCCTGACCCTGATGGGCCTGGGCGCCTTCCCGGCCTCCAGTCCGCAATTCGTCGGCATGCTGGGCATGCACGGCACGGTCGAGGCCAACCTGGCCATGCACAACGCCGACCTGGTGGTCTGCATCGGCGCCCGCTTCGACGACCGCATCACTGGCAAGCTGTCGGAATTCTGCCCGCATGCCCGCAAGATCCATATCGACATCGACCCCGCCTCGATCAACAAGGTGGTGCGCGTGGACGTGGCGCTGGTGGGCGACTGCCTGCCCCTGGTGACCGCGCTGCGCGCGGAGCTGGGCGACCAGCCCCTGGAGGCTGCCCGGCTGGCGCCTTGGTGGGCGCGCATCGACGCCTGGCGCGCCCAGGATTGCCTGGGCTACACGCCCGCGGCCGACGCCATCCTGCCCCAGCACCTGATGTCGCGCCTGAACGCGGTCCTGGCGGACCGCGACGCCATCGTCTCCACCGACGTGGGCCAGCACCAGATGTGGGCCGCGCAATACCTGCGCTTCGACAAGCCCAATCGCTGGCTGACCTCGGGCGGCGCCGGCACCATGGGCTACGGCGTGCCCGCCGCCATCGGCGCGCAGGTCGGCCATCCCGACAAAACGGTGGTCTGCGTCAGCGGCGACGCCTCGGTGCTGATGAACATCCAGGAACTGTCCACCGCCATGCAGCACCAGACGCCCGTGAAGGTCGTGCTCTGCAACAACGGCTACATGGGCATGGTGCGCCAGTGGCAGGAACTGATCCACGGCGGCCGCTACAGCCACAGCTACAACGCCTCGCTGCCGGACTTCGTGGCGTTGGCGAAAGCGTTCGGCTGGGGCGCCGCCCGAGTGGACGACCCTGCCAAGCTGGATGCGGCGCTGGCCGAGTGCCTGGCGCACGACGGCCCTTACTTCCTGGACGTGGCGGTGGCCGCGCAGGAGAACTGCTTCCCGATGATGCCCGCGGGGCATGGGCATCAGAAGATGATGCTGGCGGAGGGGGTGTGGTATCAGGATGAGACGACTTAAAGGGGGCGGTGGCCGCATGGGTTGCGCGCGATCGCGGGTAGTTTGCGTGGTCGGCGCGTCTCGCGCTTCACCCATCCTACGCGCGATCGCGCGCAACCCATGCGGTCAGGGAGAACCCATGCGGCCATGGACAACCCATGCCCCCCAACACCGTCAAAACTGAATCGACAACCCCCCATCCACCACCAGCACGTGACCGTTCACATATGACGCCGCCGGCGAAGCCAGAAACACGGCGGCGCCCGCGATTTCTTCCGGCTCGCCCCAGCGCCCCATGGGATTGCGCGCAGCGATGCGCGGACCCACCGCCGGGTCCGCCACCATGGCGGCATTGGTTTCGGTGGCGAACGTGCCGGGCGCGATCGCGTTGCTGGTGATGCCATGGCCGCCGAATTCCGCCGCCAATGCGCGCACCATGCCCGTCAAACCCTGCTTGGCCGCGGGATAGACCGCGTCGCCCGAGCGCGCCAGCTCGCCCACCACCGAGGTGATCGCGATCAGGCGTCCGCCGCCCTGGCGCACCATGCGTTCGGCGGCGAATTTGGCCAGCAGCATGCCGGCGACCAGGTCGGTGTCGATCAACTCGCGGATCTCGGCGGGGCTCGTGTCGCGCAAGGTCTTGCGGTTGCGCGCGCCCACGTTATTCACCAGGATGTCCAGCCGGCCGTGTTCGGCATCGACGCGGCCGAACGCGGCCTGCATGGCCGCGTCGTCGCTGACGTCGAAAGGCAACGCATGCGCGTCCAGGCCGTCGCGCTTCAACGTGTCGGCCGCGGCTTGCGCGGCGGCGGCGTTGCGGCCGTTGATCAGCACCCGGGCCCCGCAGCCGGCCAGCGCCCGCGCGATGCAGAAACCTAGCCCGCGCGCCGACCCGGTCACCAGCGCGACCTGCCCGCCCAGTTCGAAATTGCGCAGATACGGCAGCGTGTTCATGTCAGTCATCCATAGCCAGCAAGCAGTATTGTTTCCTTGAGCCGCAAAGGAAACCTGGTGGTTGCCTTGCGGCAGACCCGCCCCGACCAGGGCCGCGCGGATCCGGCTCCGCCGGTCCGCGGCGGCGCCCCTTGAGGGGGGAGCGCGCAGCGCTTCGGGGGTGGGCCTACCCTTCGCGGAACTCCGGCGCCCAATGCAGCAAGCGGCGCTCCAGCCAGGTCACGCAATAGACCAGCGCGATGCCCACGACCGACAGCAGCGTTACCGCCGCGAACATGTCGGTGGCGTTCAGCGTCGCCAGCGCCGTGATCATCAGGTAGCCCATGCCCGTGGTGGAGCCCACGAATTCCGCCAGCACCACGCCGATCAGCGCGAAACTGATGGCGTTGGGCAGCGCCGCGAAGGTCCAGGCGGCGGCGGTCGGGATCCGCACTCGCCACAGGATCTGGCGCGGCGAGCCGCCCAGCGTGCGGCAGAAGTCCACCAGTTCGCGCTCCACGCTGCGGCCGCCCTTGTAGGTGTTGAAGAACACCAGGAAGAACACCACGAACCAGGACGTGACCACCTTGGATGCCAGCCCCAGGCCGAAGAACATGGTGATGAGCGGCACGAAGGCGATGCGCGGCATCGAGTTGAACGCCACGATGAACGGGTTGAACACGTCGGCCAGGAAGCGGCTGCGGCTGAGCGTCATGCCCACGATGAAACCGCTGCCCACCCCGACCAACAGCCCGACCATGGTGGCCTGCAAGGTCAGCCACAGGTGCGGCCAGACCGAGCGGGGGCCGGGCTGCAGCCATTCCCACAGGCGCACCGCCACGCGCGAGGGCTGGCTGATGAAGAAGGGGTCGAACAGCGTGTTCTGGGCGAACCACGGGATGCGCGTCAGGATTTCCCAGGAGCCCAGGATGAAGGCGAGGATCAGCACCTGCCACAGCGTGATGCGCAGCCGGCGCGCCAGGCCGGCGCGGCGGTCCAGCCGCAGCTGGTCCTGCAGGGAGTCGGAGGTATCGGTCGGGATCATGATTCAGGCGGCGGCGCGGAACTGCTGTCCCAAAACGCTCCAGAGGCTTTGCACGTGGGTCACGAACTGCGGGGTTTCGCGCAGCGTGAAGACGTCGCGCGGATGCGGGATGGCGATGCGCTCGTCCAGCAGCACGCGGCTGGGCGGGCCGGACAGCACGACCACGCGGTCGGACAGCAGGATGGCCTCGTCCAGGTCGTGGGTGACCATGACGATGGTCTGGCCCAGCTTGCGCCAGATTTCGATCAGCTCGCGATGCAGGTGCGTCTTGGTGTGCGTGTCCAGGGCCCCGAAGGGCTCGTCCAGCAAGAGGATGCGGGGCTCTACCGCCAGGCTCATCAGCAGCGCCACGCGCCGCCGCATGCCGCCGGACAGCTGGTGCGGAAAGGCGTCGGCGAAGGCGCTGAGATGGCCCAGCTCCAGCAGCTCGGCCACGCGGCGCTCGATCTTGTCGGCCGACACGCCCTGGAATTTCAGCCCCAGGGCGACGTTCTTCCTCACGCTGAACCAGGGCAGCAGCGTGTCCTTCTGGAAGATGTAGCCCAGCGCGGGCGGCACCTGCCCGTCCACGACGCGGCCATCCACGCGGATGGTGCCCGTGGTCGGGCGCAGGAAGCCCGCGATCATGTTCAGCAGCGTGCTCTTGCCGCAGCCCGATGGGCCCACGATGGAAACGAATTCGCCCTCCGGGATCGTCAGGCTGACTTCGCCCACGGCGTGGGTGGTGGCCTGGCGCGTCTGGTACGCCTTGCCGACTTTGTCCAGCGTGATCATCAGAGGCCCCGGGCGCGGCGCACGAAGCTCATGTTCACGCAACGGTCGTAGGGCACCGTCTTGATCTCGTCGTTGGAGAACTGGCGGCCGTCGCCCATGATGGCCGTCATGCGGTCGTAGGCCTCCTGGGTGATGAGGTTGTCCTTCAGGAACACGGTTTCCTTGTACACGCCCAGCGTCTTCTCGATCGCTTCGCGCGGGAAGGCGTTCAGGTAGTCGTCGTAGATGGCGTCGGTGACGGCCGCGGCGCTGTTGGCGCTGATGAAGTCCTGCGCGCGGACCAGCCCGGTGACGAAGGCCTGCACCACCTCGGGACGTTTCTGGATGGTGTCCTGCAGGGTCAGGGCCGCGATGCCCGGCACGTCGCCGCCCATGAACTCGTTCCACGAGCTTTCGGTCGTGGCGTCGAAGATGGGCACGCCCCAGCCTTCCTGGCGGGCCTGCTCCATCATGGACATGGTGGCCATGCTGGCGGACACCGAACCGGTCTTGAGCGCGCCCAGCATGGTGGCCAGATCGCCCAGGGGGCGGATGTCGACCTTGTCGGCCACGCCGGCCTTCTGCATCAGGTACAGCGCCATCAGCCAGGTGCTGGACTGCGGCTGGGTGGCGCCCACGCGCTTGCCCGCCAGGTCCTTCAGGGACTTGATCTTGCCGCTCTCGAAATCCTCGCGGCGCACGATGACGTTGGCGTAGGTAAGCTTGCGGTCGAAGCCGAACACCAGGGTGGCGGGCTTGCCGGCCAGGGTCAGCGCGGGCGCGGCGGTGGCGGCGGTGGCGCCGAACACGATCTGGCCCGCGGCCAGCAACTGATTGGTGCGCGGGCCGCTCTGCGAATTCAGGTATTCGACGTCCAGCCCGCCCTCGCCGAAATAGCCCTTCTTCAACGCGACGTAGCCGGCGGCGAAGAACGGATCGATGCTGCCCTGGCCGTAGGCCACGCGGCCGAGCTTGGGCTGCGCGAACGCGACGCGGCCATTGACGAGGCCGATGCCGGCCAGCGCTCCGGCTGCGGCCAGCACGCGGCGGCGGTTGGTGAAATCAGGGCTAGCGCTCATGTCATCCTCGATTTTGGTCTGGTTGCTGTGGTTTGGCGTAGACAATACCCCAGCCTCCGGCGTCCAACAATGGAAAACGCCCGGTTGCCCGGGCGTTGTTTCGGCTTCGTAGGATGGGTGGAGCGCGAGAGTTCCCAGGCAAGAACCTCGGTGCTCAACGCGCGCAACCCATGCGGCCGTGGGCAGACTGGTTTTTTGGTCCATGCCGGGCATCGTCTGCCCATAGCCGCATGGGTTGCGCGCGATGGAGGGCGGTTTTCTGGCTTAAGAACTCTCGCGCTCCACCCATCCTACGCGGTCTTTTTCGGCGCCGCCTTCTTGACTGCTTTCTTTGCCGCGGCCTTCTTGGCCGGCGCCTTCTTCGCGGCGGTCTTGGCGGCCGTCTTGGTGGCGGGCTTCGTCGCCGTCTTCGTGGCCGTCTTGGCCGGCGCGCGGCCGGGCTTCTCGGGACGCGGCTCGAACTCGAAGCCGACCTTGCCGTCCGGCTGGCGGACGAGGAAGGCCTTGAACTTGCGGTTCGTGCGGCTGGAGACGAAGCCGTCGAGCAGATCGGTGCGGCCGTTCGTCAGCAGCTTCTCCATCTGTTCACGCGAGATTTCCTGCTGCAGGATGACCTTGCCGGAACGGAAGTCGCAGCTCTTTTCGGGGCCGACGGACTTCTCGCAGACATAGCTCATGCCGTGCTCGAAGACGCGCGACTGGCACTTGGGGCAGGGGCCCACCGGCGTGTGGCCGGAGAAATCCACCGCTTCGCCGTCGTCTTCGTCGTTCTGGCCGAAGTCGAATTCCAGCTTGTACTCGTCGCTGATGCGCAGGATGGCGGCGAAGGGGCGGCCCATCTTGCTGATGAAGCCCTGCAGCGGGCCGATCTCGCGCTTGGCCAGCAGCTCTTCCACTTCGGGCAGCTCGAAGGTGCGGCCGCCCGGGTGCTTGCCGATGGAGAAGTCGCAGCTGGTGCAGGCGTAGCGGCGGTAGTTTTCCTTCACGACGCTGCCGCACTTGGGGCACGGCGTCTGCAGCGTGGCGTAGTCGCCGGGCACCGTATCGCGCTCGTATTCCTTGGCGCGCTTGACGATGACCTGCGTCATCTGCGCGATTTCGCGCATGAAGGCCTCGCGGCCCAGTCCGCCCTGCTCGATCTGCTTGAGCTTGTGCTCCCATTCGCCGGTGAGTTCGGGCGAGGTCAGTTCGGTCACGTCCAGGCCGGACAGCAGCGTCATCAGCTGGCGCGCCTTGGCCGTGGGCACCAGGTCGCGGCCCTCGCGGCGCAGATAGCTCTCGTTGAGCAGGCCTTCGATGATGGCGGCGCGCGTGGCCGGCGTGCCCAGGCCGCGCTCGGACATGGCCTCGCGCAGTTCCTCGTCGTCGACCAGCTTGCCCGCGCCTTCCATGGCCGACAGCAGCGTGCCTTCGTTGAAGCGGGCGGGCGGCTTGGTGGTCAGGCCCACGGCTTCCACGTCCTCGGTGCGCACGGTCTCGCCGTCGGCCACCGGCACCAGGTTGGCGTCCTCGCCCTGGGCTTCCTTGCCGTAGACGGTGAGCCAGCCCGGATTGACCAGCACCTTGCCGTCGGTGCGGAAGCGGTGGCCCTGCACTTCGGTCATGCGCGTGGTGACGCGGTATTCCGCGGCGGGGAAGAACACCGCCAGGAAGCGCTTGAGCACCAGGTCGTACAGCTTGCCCTCGGCCTCGCTGAGGTCGTGCGGGATCTGCAGCGTCGGGATGATGGCAAAGTGATCCGACACCTTCTTGTTGTCGAAGATGCGGCGGTTCGGCTTCACCCATTGCTTGCCGACGACGGTTTCCGCGTGGCGCGACAGGCCGCCCACGGCGTTGGAGCCGCCCTTGGCCAGCGCCCGCATGGTTTCCTGCACGGTGGCGATGTAGTCCTCGGGCAGGTAGCGGGAGTCGGTACGCGGGTAGGTCAGCGCCTTGTGGCGTTCGTACAGGGTCTGGGCCAGCGCCAGCGTGGTCTTGGCCGAGAAGCCGAAGCGGCCGTTGGCCTCGCGCTGGAGCGACGTCAGGTCGTACAGGGCCGGCGACATCTGGGTCGACGGCTTGGATTCCTCGGTGACGTGGCCGGGCTGGTCGCGGCAGGCGGCCACCACGCTCTGCGCGGCGGCTTGCGACCACAGGCGCGATTCGCGCTTTTCGGGGTCGCGCTCGTCTTTCTTGAAGTCGGGGTCGATCCAGCGGCCTTCGTACAGGCCGGCGGCGGCCACGAACTGCGCGCGCACTTCCCAGTAGTCGCGCGGCACGAAGCGGCGGATGCGCTCCTCGCGCTCGGCCACGATGGCCAGCGTGGGGGTCTGCACCCGGCCCACCGGCGTCTTGAAGAAGCCGCCGTCCTTGCTGTTGAAGGCCGTCATTGCGCGGGTGCCGTTGATGCCCACCAGCCAGTCGGCCTCGGCGCGCGAGCGGGCGGCGGCCTCCAGCGGCTTCAACTGGACGTCGTCGCGCAGGTTGGCGAAGGCTTCGCGGATGGCGGCCTGGGTCATCGATTGCAGCCACAGGCGCTGGATCGGCTTCTTCACGCCCGCGTACTGAATGATGTAGCGGAAGATCAGTTCGCCTTCGCGTCCCGCGTCACAGGCGTTGATGATGGCGTCCACGTCCTTGCGCTTGGCCAGGCGGACCAGCAGCTTCAGGCGTTCCGCGGATTTCTTGTCGGTGGGGCCCAGCTCGAACTCCGGCGGGATCACGGGCAGGTGCGTGAAGCTCCATTTCCCCTTGACCGGATCGTTGGGCGCGACCAAGCTGAGCAAGTGGCCTATGCTCGATGCGAGGACGTAACGTTCGCTTTCAAAATAGTCGCCCTCGCGCGCGAAGCCTCCCAAGGCGCGTGATATATCAAGGGCCACCGAGGGCTTCTCGGCAATAATCAGCGTTTTATTCATGTGTATCCAGTGGCGGTAGACCCGCCTTAGTAGCGCGGATAATAAGATCGGAGATTCGCGAGATGCAAGTCGGCACTGAAAGGCAGGCGGGATCCGAACTGCACGCTTGGCGTCAATTCCTGGCGCGGAGCACCCTCTGGCTGGGCGTTTTGCTGCTCGGCAGCGCGGCGGTTTGCTGGGTCGCCGCGAACTGGCAGGACATGACCAAGGTACAGCGCTTCGCCGGCATCCAGGCGCTTCTGGCGGTCTGCGTGCTGGCCGCCGCCTGGGCCGGGCTGCGCCTGCGCGCCACGCCGGGCGTGCGCCGCAGCATCCCCGGCGCCCTGCTGGCGCTGGCCGGCATCCTGCTCGGCGCCCTGCTCGCGCTATTGGGCCAAACTTACCAGACCGGGGCCGATACCTGGGAACTGTTCGCCTGGTGGGCGGCGCTGCTGCTGCCCTGGGCGCTGGCGGCGGGCAGCCAGGCCGTCTGGCTGCTCTGGGTGCTGGTGCTGAACGTGGCCATGGCCCTGTGGCTGGGCGAACGCGCTTTCGACTGGTGGCTGGTCTTCGGCGGCCCCGGGGCCGCCAGCCTGATCGTGGCGGCCCTGAACCTCGTGCTGCTGCTGGCCTGGGAAATGGCCGCGCGCCGCTGGCGGGCCAGCACCCTCTTCGGGCCGCGCATCCTGGCCGCCCTGACCATCAGCGTGCTGGTGGTGTCCCTCATGTTTGGCGACTACATCCTGCGCGGCCTGGGCACGGCCAACGGCATCGCCTGGCTGGCCGTCACGCTGGGCCTGGGCTTCTATTATCAGCGGGGCCGCCGCGACCTGGTCATCCTGGCGATGCTGGCCGGCGGCGTGATCTGCGTGTCGCTGCGGGTGGTGGGCGAATGGCTGCTGCGGCTCGAACCCGGCGTCTGGGCCGCCCTGCCGCTGGCCGCGCTGCTGATGGCGGAAGCGGTCTGGGCCGCCCGCTGGCTGCGCCGGCTGGGCGCGGAACCCGCGGCGCCGTTGGCCGCGGCCGATGCCGAGCCGGCCGCGGCCTCGGCGGGCAATTCGGTCGATCCGGCCGAGGCCGGCGCGCCGGTCGCGCAGCTGGCGCCCGCCGCAACGCAGACGGATCCGCCCTGGTACGTGCAATGCCTGCTGGGCCTGAGCGCCTGGCTGGCCACCCTGCTGCTGCTGGTGTTCGTGGCGTTCTCCGGGCTGATCACCACCGAGGAAGGCGCGCTGGTGGCCGGCCTGGTGCTGTGCGCGGCGGGCGTGGCGGTCCTGCGCAGCGACGCCGGCCCTTTCTGGCGCCAGTGCGGCACGGCCATGGCCTTCACCGGCCAGATCCTGATCATCTACGGCCTGTCCAGCTCCACCTCGTTCACCAACGCCTGCCTGTTCGTGCTGCTGATGGCCGCGGCCGTCTATGCCCTGGGGCCGGACGCGATCCTGCGCTTCCTGAGCGGCCTGCTCATCGCCCTGGCGGCCGCCGGCCTGATCTGGCGCGGCGTGGCGCCGGAACTGATGCGCGACGACCTGCTGGACGCCTGGCTGGACTTCGACGTGGCCGCGGCCACCTTCGTCTGGCTGCCCATCGCGGTGACGGGCGCCTGGGCCACGGCGGTCCTGCTCACCCTCGGCCGGCGGCTGGGCGGCAAGCGGGCCCACGCCCTGCAGCCGTTGGCCTGGGCCTTCCTGCTGTCGGTCCAGGGCATGGTGTGGCTGGCCAGCGGCATCTCGGCCCAGCAATTGTCGACGATGTGGCAGCTCAACCCCCGCACCGCGGTGCTGGTGACGGCCGGCGCCCTGCTGCCGGCGGCCGCGGCCCTGGCCGTGCTCTGGCCGCGGCGGCGCGTGCTGACCGCGGGCGTGACCTGGGGCGTGCCCCTGGCGCTGCTGGTCCTGGCCCTGTTCTGGCTGCCCAGCCCGGGCGTGGGCTTCTCCCTGGCGTGGCTGTTGCTGGGCTTCGGGCTCAACCAGCCGCGCCTGGTCATTTTCGGCGTGCTCAGCCTGCTGGCCTACCTGGGCGTCTATTACTACCAGCTCGACGTGCCGCTGCTGCAGAAGGCGCTGTGGCTGGGCGGTGCCGCGGTGCTGCTCTTCGTCCTGCGCGTCCTGGTTTGGCTGGTGCCGCGCCTGATGCGCACCCAGGCACCGTCCGTGCGCGGGCCGCTGCCGCCGGTGTCGGGCCCGCTGCGCTGGCGCACGCTGGCCATCCTGGGCGGCCTGGCGCTGGTGCTGGCGGTCGCCAACGGCGGAATCTGGCAGCGCGAGAAGCTGCTGGCCTCGGGCAAGGTGGTCATCCTGGAACTGGCGCCGGTGGATCCCCGCTCCCTCATGCAGGGCGACTACATGGCGCTGAACTTTGCCGCCAGCCGCGAAGTCACGCGGCTGCGCCTGGGCGGCGAGAACCGCCGCGACGACGACTCCATCCTGGGCTACGAGCCCGACGGCTACGTCATGCTGGCGCGCGACGCGCGCGGCGTCGCGCAACCGCTGCGCATCCAGCCCGACGTGCATCCCCACACCGAGGCGGAAGTGCCGCTGCGCTACCGCGTGCGCAACAACGGGGTGCGCATCGTGACCAATGCGTATTTCTTCCCCGAAGGGCAGGCGGAGCGCTATCAGGTCGCCCGGTACGGCGAGCTGCGCGTGGCCGACGATGGCGAGGCGCTGCTGGTGCGGATGCTGGGAGAAGACCTGCAGCCGCTGTAGGCGTCCGTTGGAACCAGGAAAAAAAGCGCTAAGGGAAGCGCCGCGCCCAGCGCGCGGTGGCTTCGCGCAGGAAGGCGTCGCGGTCCGGGGCCTCGAAGGGGGCGAAGCCGAGCGCCCGCCAGGCGGCCTGCAGCGCTGCGAGCGGCTCGTCGGTATCGATGGGCGGGGCGCCGTTCTGCTTGGACAGTTTGAGCCCACTGCCCGCATCCAGGATCAGCGGCACGTGCAGGTAGCGCACCGGGGGCAGGCCCAGCAGGCGGCCCAGCACGATCTGGCGCGCCGTTGAACTGAGCAGGTCCGCGCCGCGCACCACGTCCGTGACGCCCTGCGCCGCATCGTCCACCACCACGGCCAATTGATAGGCCCACAGGCCGTCCGCGCGCCGCAGGGCGATGTCGCCCACGGCCTGTGCCACATCCTGCTCCTGGGGGCCCAGCCAGCGGTCTTCGAAGTGTTCCACGCCTTCTGGCATGCGCACGCGCCAGGCGCGCGCCTGGCGGCCCTCCGGCAGGCCGTGGCGGCAAGTTCCGGGATAGGGGCGCTCGCCGTCGGCGCCCGGGGCGGTCTGGCCGCGCAGCGCGGAGTCGGCGATTTCACGGCGGGTGCAGCCGCAACCATAGATCAGGCCGCGCGCGGCCAGGCCGTCGAAGGCGGCCTGGTAAGCGTCGCCGCGCCGGGACTGCCACATGATCTCGCCGTCCCAGGACAGGCCCAGCGCCTCCAGCTGCGCCATGATGCGCTCGGCCGCGCCGGGCACGGTGCGCGGGGTGTCCACGTCTTCGATGCGCAGGCGCCAGCGGCCGTCATGAGCGCGGGCGTCCAGCCAGCTCGCCAGGGCGGCGACCAGCGAGCCCGCATGCAGCGGACCGCTGGGGCTGGGAGCGAAACGGCCTATGTAGTTCACAGGGCAAAGCCCGCGCGGTGACGCGCGGGCATGGGCAAAAGGGAATGGGTGGGCGAGGCGCCGCGCTCAGTGCAGGCGGCGCACGCCTTCGTCGTCCAGCAGCTCTTCCAGGACCAGATTGTCGATCTCGGCTTCCTGGCTCCAGAGAACCATGAGGGCGATGATCTTGATCTTGGACAGCGGCACGGGCGATTCCGTTGCGGCCAGGCCCCGGTCGATGACGATTTCGCGCAGGGGCGCGGGCAGCACGCCGGCCGATTCCAGGAAGGCGATGAAGCCGATGGATTCGGTGCCGAGTTGCTGGTACTCGTTATCGGTGTAGATCCGGGTGCCGGTGGTGGGCGCCTGGGCGAGATCGACGCACCGTTCGGTGGTCTCGGCCAGGCCGTAGAGCCACCCGAGCGCATCGTCGATGTCTTCGTGCTCGAACCCGGCGGCGGCAAGCCGCTTGGCCAGCACGTCGGCCGCAGGACAGGCTTGCGGCGTGTAGTAATTCTCGTACAGATAAACCAGGATATCGAACATATGGCGCAGTGTTGTGCCTGTTTGCACAGTCGGCCCGCATATCGGCAGACCAGCAAACATGAATTTTACTTTACGCTGATTTATAGGGGCGGGCAACCGACCGGACGGGGGAATGTTGTATGTCGTCACCCTGGGGCAACAATGGAGCCTTCTTCCGCCAAATGCTGCCAAAATGCATGATTCAAGCAAAAAAAGGGGCGGGCCTCGCGGATCCGCCCCTTTTTTCTCGCGCCGGCCGTCGCGGCCACGCGCGTCAGGCGGTTTTGGGGGCGTTCTCCAGCTTCAGCTGCGCCAGCTGGCGCATGAACACCGGGATGCAGATCGCCAGCCCGATCAACCCGCTGGCCAGCCCGGGCAGGATCGTGAGCAGCGCGCCGATGGTGCAGAGCCAGCGCTCCCAGCTCTTCATGCCCACCAGCATGTAACGGGAGAACGCGGCCGACAGCAGCACCAGGCCGACCATGCAGCCGAACAGCGTCACGAAGAAGTCGTACCAGGTAAAGCCCTGGACCGAGATCAGCAGCGACGGCGAGAACACGAACACGAACGGCACGATGAGCTTGGTGATGCCCAGCCTGAACGCGGTGTTGCCCGTTTTGAATGGATCGCTGCCCGCCATCCCCGCCGCGGCATAGGCCGCCAGCGCCACGGGTGGGGTAATGTCCGCCAGGATGCCGAAATAGAAGACGAAGAAGTGCGCCGCGATGGGCTGCACCCCCAGCTGCACCAGCGTGGGCGCGGCCACCGCCACCATGATCAGGTAGTTCGCCGTGGTGGGAATGCCGCAGCCCATCAGGATGCAGACGATGCCGGTCATGATCAGCGCCGCCACCAGGGTCAGCGTCTGCATGTTGGCAATCGTCTCCGGAATGACCGTTGCCGCGCCGCCGGCGATTGCCTGCGCCGCCGAGATCACGATGTACGAGATCTTGAAGCCCACGCCGGTCAGCGTGACCACGCCGATCACGATGCCCACCGTGCCCGCCGCCGCGCCCACGGCCAGCGCGTACTTGGCGCCGGTTTCGAAGGCTTCGTACAGATCGCGCCAGCGCAGCCGCTGGAAGGGATTCAGCAGGCCCACCACGATGCAGCCCGAGATCCCGGCGAAGGCCGCCAGGTACGGCGTGCGGCCGCTGGCCAGCACGCCGATCAGCAGTACCAGCGGGATCAGGGTCGGCCAGCGCATCTTGAACGACTGCTTCAGCTTGGGCATTTCCTCTTCGGTCAGGCCGCGCAGGCCTTCGCGCTTGGCCTCGAAGTGCACCTGCATGAACATGCCGAAGAAGTACAGGAAGGCCGGGAAAATCCCCGCGATGGCGATCTGCTGGTACGGGATGCCCAGGAATTCGATCATCAGGAAGGCCGCCGCGCCCATGATGGGCGGCGTGATCTGGCCGCCCGTGCTGCTGGCAGCCTCCACGCCCGCGGCGAAGTGCCGGGGATAGCCGATGCGGATCATGGCCGGGATGGTCAGCGAGCCCACCGTGACCGCGTTGGCCACCGACGAGCCCGACAACATGCCGAACATGGCCGAGCCGAACACCGACACCTTGGCCGGGCCGCCGGCGTAGCGCCCGGCCACGGTGGAGGCAACGTCCAGGAACAACTGGCCCAGCCCGATGCGCGTGGCCAGCACGCCGAACAGCACGAAGTGGAAAACGTAAGTGGCCACCACGCCCACCGCCACGCCGTATACGCCCTGGCTGGTCAGGTACATGTGGTTGACGACCTGGGACCAGGTGTTGCCGGCGTGCTGGAGCAGCCCCGGGAAATACGGGCCGAACATGGCGTAGGCCATGAATACCAGCGCGATGATCGGCAGCGGCCAACCCATGGCGCGCCTGGTGGCTTCCAGCAGGCCGATCAGCAGGATGGAACCCATGAACACGTCGATCGGCAGCGGATTGCCGACGCGAAACGCCAGGTCCTCGAAAATGTAGGGGATGTACAGCACGGACAGGGCCAGCGCGATGGCGATGATCCAGTCGTACAGCGGGATGCCGCCCGGCGCGTACCAGGTGGACTTGGGTTCGCGGGTGTAGTGCGCCTTCGAAAAGCCGAACACCAGGAAGATGAGGCTAAGCACGAACGCCAGGTGCACGCCGCGGTGCGTGGCTTCGCGCAGCAGGCCGAAACCCGCCGTGTAGTAGTGGAAGATCGAGAGCGTCACCAGCAGGCCGGAGACGATCCAGGTGGCCGTCTTGTCCAGCGGCCGGAAGCGGATTTCCGAATCGTACTTTTCCGCCAGCTGCTGGGTTTTTTCGTGGTCTATTTCCATCGCCGTGATTCTCAGGATGATTCAGCAAGCAGGGCCGCTCATGGCGGCCCCACTCAAGCGCGGCGCAGCGCACCGCAGATAGGCAAACTTCGTTTCCCAAGCAGCAAACTCGCCGCACGCCGCCGCCCCATCGGGGCCGCGTGGGTCCGGCTCCGCCGGCCCACTGCGGCGCCCCCCGGGGGGAAGCGCCGAAGGCGCTCGGGGGGGGCCTACTTCAGCAGGCCGATTTCCTTGTAGAACTTCTCGGCGCCCGGGTGGAACGGAATACCCGCGCCCTTGATCGCGTTGTCGCGCGTGATGAGCTTGCCCTTGGCGTGGCCATTGTCCAGCGTCTTGCGGGTGGCGTCGCTGTACAGCGCCTTGGTGACGTCGTACACCACCTGTTCCGGCAGCTTGGCCGACGTGACCATCTGCGCGTTGACCGAGATGGTCTTCACTTCGCCCACGTTCTGGTAGGTGTTCGCGGCGATGGTGTCGGGCGTGAAGAACTCCTGCTTGGCGCGCAGCGCGTCGATCTCGGGGCCGACCAGCGGCACGATCTCGATGCCGGCGCCGCTGGACGCCAGTTCCGCGATGGCGCCGGCGGGGGCGCCACCCACGAAGAAGAACGCGTCCAGCCCGCCGTCCTTGAGCTTGTCGCCCGCCTGGTTGGGCTTGAGGTATTCGGCCTTGATGTCCTTGTCGGTCATGCCGTAGGCGCCCAGGATCAGGCGCACGTCGACCAGCGTGCCCGAGCCCGGCTCGTCCATGGACACGCGCTTGCCCTTCAGGTCGGCCACGCTCTTGATGCCGGACCCCTTGCGCGCCACCAGGTGGATGCTTTCCGGGTACAGCGTGGAGATCAGGCGCAGGTCCTGCGCCTTGGGCTTGCCTTCGAAGGTGCCGGTGCCGCTATAGGCCCAGTAGGCCACGTCCGACTGCGTGAATCCCGCCTCGAACGAACCGCCGAGGATGCCGTTGATGTTGGCCACCGACCCGTTGGAGGCGACGGCCGTGGCGATCAGCTTGCCGGGTTGCGATACCGCGTTGGCGATGATGCCGCCGATGGGATAGTAGGTGCCGGCGGTTCCGCCCGTGCCGATGCGGAAGAATTGCTGCGCTTGCGCGGAGCCGACGGCGCCGACCGCGGCGACGGCCAAGGTCAGGGTGGTGATCCAGTGCTTCAGTTTCATGCGGGCTTCTCCGTTGCTTGCTGCCGTTTTGGATGTAGTTGGTTTTTGCCGCCGGGTCTTGTGCCCGGCGGCAAAAACGCGCCTCCCCTCGGGGGCTTTCTTTATGATGAAATTCTGTCATGCCGACTTCCTGTAGCCAATGCTTACCGGGCTATCGTTTACCAGGGGGTCGCATCCCTTTAGGTTATGACCGGTCCATGTTTGGTTATGGCGCGGTTACCTCCCACGCGGTGCAATCACGACGGAGCGTCCCCCGATGTCCCAGGAAGTCATACGCGGCATAGCGCTGCCCCCGGCGGCCCAGCCGGGCGATCCCTTGTCCCGGATCGACACGCCCAGCCTGGTGCTGGACCTGCCGGCCTTCGAGGCGAACCTGCGCGCCATGCAGGCCTGGGCCGACCGGCACGAGGTGGCCCTGCGGCCCCACGCCAAGGCGCACAAGTGTCCGGAAATCGCCTTGCGCCAGCTGGCCCTGGGCGCGCGCGGCATCTGCTGCCAGAAGGTCAGCGAAGCCCTGCCCTTCGTGGCCGCCGGCATCCGCGACATCCACATCAGCAACGAAGTGGTCGGCCCGGCCAAGCTGGCGCTGCTGGGCCAACTGGCGCGCGCCGCCAAGATCAGCGTGTGCGTGGACAACGCCGAAAACCTGGCGCAGCTGTCGGCCGCCATGACCCGGGCCGGCGCCGAGATCGACGTGCTGGTCGAGGTGGACGTGGGCCAGGGCCGCTGCGGCGTGTCCGACGACGCCACCGTGCTGGCGCTGGCGCAGCAGGCCCGCGCCCTGCCCGGCCTGAATTTCGCGGGGCTGCAGGCCTACCACGGCTCGGTGCAGCACTACCGCACGCGCGAAGAGCGCGCCGCCGTCTGCCGCCAGGCCGCGCGCATCGCCGCGTCCTATGCGCAGCTGCTGCGCGAAAGCGGCATCGCCTGCGACACCATCACCGGCGGCGGCACGGGCAGCGTGGAATTCGACGCGGCCAGCGGCGTCTACACCGAGCTGCAGGCCGGTTCCTACGCCTTCATGGACGGCGACTACGGCGCCAACGAATGGAACGGCCCGCTGAAGTTCCAGAACAGCCTCTTCGTGCTGTCCACCGTCATGAGCACGCCCGCCCCTGGGCGTGTCATCCTGGACGCGGGCCTGAAGTCCACCACGGCCGAATGCGGCCCGCCCGCGGTCTACGGCGAGCCGGGGCTCACCTACGCGGCCATCAACGATGAACACGGCGTGGTGCGCGTGGAACCCGGCGCGCAGGCGCCCGCCCTGGGCGCCGTGCTGCGCCTGGTGCCTTCGCACGTCGACCCCACCTTCAACCTGCACGACGGGCTGGTGGTGGTGAAGGACGGCGTGGTGCAGGACGTCTGGGAAATCGCGGCGCGCGGCTTCTCGCGCTGAACCACGGCGCCGGGACGCCGCGCCCGGCCGCCAGAACGCAAAAAGGCCGGCGCGCGAATCGCGCGCCGGCCCCGCCCCACGTGCGGGCTGGCCTTATTGGGCTTTCTGCTGGATCTTTTCCCCGCCGCGCTCGATGTCTTTGCCGGCACCTTCCATCGTGTTGCAGCCCGCCGTAATGGCGGCGACCGCCAGCATCAGCGCTAGCCAGATTCGATGGGTCATCTTCTTCTCCTTAAGGCGTTCATTGGACGTGGCGCGGCATGCTGGCGGGCAGCCGCGCCTATTTGTCGTCCAGCAAGTCCCGTGCCTGGTCCTTGGCTTCGCCTACATTGCGTTGCACCTTGCCCACGGTTTTTTCCGCCCGGCCTTCGCTCTCGGTCTGGCGGTTGCCGGTCACCTTGCCGGCGGTTTCCTTGATCGCGCCTTTGACTTCCTTGGCGGTGCCTTTGATGCGGTCCTTGTCCATGTCGTCGCTCCTTGCGTTGCATGGCCGCGCGCCGGGCAGGTCGCCAGGACGGCGGCCCCGGCCGCGGACGAATCCACTATAGGAATGGCGCCGCGCGGGCGTAAGAAGCGAGCGCACCAGATCCGGGGGTGCTTTTTTACCTATTTTCCTGAAATGGGCACGCGCGCCGGCGGCGCGGCCGGCGGATAGGAAAAAAACACTAGATGGGCTCGTCCTGCGTGATCTGGGCAGGGTCGTGGGCCAGGCCTATCGTGGGCTTGCACTCTTCAGGAGACCGCCATGAACGCGCACCAGCAGCCCCCCGATCCCGATCCCTCGACCCCGCCCATCGGCGATCCCTCTCGCCCGCCGGGCGAACATCCCGGCGACGCGCCGGACAAGCAGGCGCCCGGCCAGCAGCCGACGCCTCGACCCGGCCAGGACGATCCTGATCCCGGCCGCCGGCCTCCCGATGTGCCCGGGCGGCCGGGACAACCGGACCAGCCGGGCCGGCCAGGCCAACCCGGCGGGCCGGGAGAGCCCGACGATCCGGCCTTGACCCAGCCGCACTGAGCGCGGCAGCCGCGGCCGATGGGCGATCCCGGCGGGCGCCGGGATCGCGGCGCGGCGGTCAGTCGACCTGGGCGCCCGACTGCTTCACCGCCTTGCCCCACTTTTCCACTTCGCCGGCGATGAACGTGCCGGTGGCCTGCGGCGTCAGCGGCATCGGCTCGGCGCCGCGGTCGCGGAAGAACTTCTGCATTTCCGGCGCATTCAGCACCTGGCCGATCTGCTGGCTCAGGTAGCCCGTCACCTCGGACGGCGTCCCCTGCGGCGCCAGCACCGCGGCCCAGCCGATGGCCTCGAACCCCGGATAACCCGACTCCGCCACCGTCGGCACGTCGGGCAACTGCGGCAGGCGCTTGGCCGTCGTCACCGCCAGCGCCACCGCCTTCTTGCTCTGCACGTGCGGCAGGCCCGCCGTCACCGAATCCACCATCAGCGGAACCTGGTGCCCCAGGAAATCCGCCTGCGCCGGGCCGCTGCCCTTGTACGGGATGTGGCGGATGTCGATGTCGGCGGCGGCCTTGAACATCTCGGCCGACAAGTGCTGCGTGCCGCCGATGCCCGCGCTGGCGTAGGCCAGTTCGCCCGGATTGGCGCGCGCCTGGTCCACCAGCTGTTTCAGCGACGTAATGCCCGAGGCCGGCGTGGCCAGGAACATCAGCGGCACCGAAAACACGCCCGACACCGGCGCGAAATCCTTGGTCAGGCTGTAGTTGATGGTCTTGTACAGCGTCTGGTTGACCGCGGCGGCAGAGCCCGCGATCACCAGCGTGTAGCCGTCCGGCGCGGCGCGCATCGCCTGCTCCATGCCGATATTGCTGCCGGCGCCGGCGCGGTTTTCCACCACGATGGGCTGTTTCACGGCCGCGCCCAGCTTTTCCGCCAGGGCGCGCGCGAAGATGTCGGTGGCCTGCCCGGGCGGGAAAGGCACGATCAAACGGATGGGGCGTTCAGGGTACGCCGCCTGGGCGGTAGCGGCCGCCGCCGTCAGCGCCAGGCCGGCGGCCAGACTGGAAAGAATACGTTTCATGATTGGTCAGTAAAAAGCGACAAAGGTCTGCGGGCGGGGGATGCGCCTGTTGCATAAAATAGAGCGCCCCGCGCTGGCAGCCCTTTTGAGGCGGCCGTGGGGCGGATCGGCAGGGGTTCGTCACGATAGCATTCCCCCGCCGATGCTAAATTCGGCTTTTAGCGTTTCCCACTCTTTTTCAACCCCTGTTCTCTCATTCCGCAGGAACCGCCATGGAATTCAGCCAGTTCAACGTCAACACCCTCATGGAGATCACCTCCCGCCCGGACCTCGTGTTCGTGCGAGGCCAGGGATCCTGGCTGGAGGATCACGCGGGCAAGCGATACCTGGACTTCGTCCAGGGCTGGGCCGTCAACACCCTGGGCCACTGCGCCCCGGAAATGCAGAAGGCACTGCTGGACCAGTCCAAGCTGCTGATGAACCCTTCGCCGGCGTTCTACAACCTGCCGTCCATCGAACTCGCCCAGCGCCTGACCGGCGCCTCGGTCTTCGACCGCGTCTTCTTCGCCAATAGCGGCGGCGAAGCCAACGAAGGGGCCATCAAGCTGGCGCGCAAATGGGGCCAGGTCAACAAGAAGGGCGCGTACAAGATCATCACCATGAACCACGGCTTCCACGGCCGCACGCTGGCGACCATGTCCGCGTCGGGCAAGCCGGGCTGGGACAAGATGTTCGCCCCGCAGGTCGAAGGCTTCCCCAAGGCCGAAATCAACGACCTGGAATCCGTGCGCAAGCTGATCGACGACCAGACCGTCGCCATCATGCTCGAACCCGTCCAGGGCGAAGCCGGCGTCATCCCGGCCAGCAAGGAATTCATGCAGGGCCTGCGCAAGCTGGCCGACGAACACAAGCTCCTCTTCATCGTCGACGAAGTCCAGACCGGCATGGGCCGCACGGGCACCATGTTCGCCTACCAGCAATCCGACGTGGTGCCGGACATCATGACGCTGGCCAAGGGCATCGGCGGCGGCGTGCCGCTGGCCGCGCTCCTGGCGCGCCAGGAAGTCTGCGTGTTCTCGCACGGCGACCAGGGCGGCACGTACAACGGCAACCCGCTGATGGCCGCCGTGGGCGTGGCGGTGTTCGACGCGCTGGCCGCGCCGGGCTTCATGGAGTCGGTCAACGCCCGCGCCAAGCAGCTGTCCGAAGGCCTGCTGGCCCTGTCGGCCAAGTACGGCATGAAGGGCGAGCGCGGCATGGGCCTGCTGCGCGCGCTGGTCATGGACCGCGACGACGGCCCCGCCATCGTCGAAGCCGCGCGCAACCTGTCGCCCAACGGCCTGCTGCTGAACGCGCCGCGCGGCAACCTGCTGCGCTTCATGCCGGCCTTGAACGTGACGGCTGAAGAAATCGACACGATGCTGACGCAGCTGGATGGGTTGATTGCGCAGGCGCGCAAGGGCTGATCCGCGTTTCGCGGTAGCAGACAGCAAGGGCCGCTTATGCGGCCCTTATGTTGTCTTGCGGGGAGATGGGGTTGAGGCGGTTACGCCGCGAGCTGTCCTACAACCCCCTGGCCCGCTCGCGCAGCAGGAACTTCTGGATCTTGCCGGTGGCGGTCTTGGGCAGCGGTCCGAACACGATGGTGCGCGGCACCTTGAACCGCGCCAGGTGTTGGCGGCAGTGCTCCAGGATGCCCTCGGTATCGGCGCGGGCGCCGTCCTTCAGCGCCACGAAGGCGCAGGGCGTTTCGCCCCAGGTCGGGTCCGGGCGCGCGACCACCGCGGCTTCGAGCACGTCGGGATGCCGGTACAGCACGCCTTCGATTTCGACGGTGGAGATGTTCTCGCCGCCGGAAATGATGATGTCCTTGGCGCGATCCTTGATCTCGATATAGCCGTCGGCGTGCACCACGCCCAGGTCGCCGGAATGGAACCAGCCGCCGGCAAACGCCTCGGCGGTGGCGGCGGGGTCGTGCAGATAGCCCTTCATGAGCGTGTTGCCCCGCAGCGCGATTTCGCCCAGGGTGGCGCCGTCGGCGGGCACCGGGCGGCCCTCGGCGTCCAGCACCTGCACGGCTTCCACATTCAGCTTGCGCACGCCGATCCGGGCCTTGCGGGCGGCGCGCTGCGCCAGCGGCAGGGCATCCCATTCTTCGTGCCAGGCGCAGCTGATGGATGGCCCATAGGTTTCGGTGAGGCCGTACAGATGCGTGACGCCGATGCCCAGCTCCTCCATGGCTTCGATGATGGCCGCGGGGGGCGCGGCGCCGCCGGTCATGGCCTGCACCGGATGCGCGGCGCGCCGGCGCACGGCAACCGGCGCGTTGACCAGCATCGTCAGCACCACGGGCGCGGCGCAGAAAAAACCCACGCGGTGACGCTCGATGGCGTCGAAGACGGCGGCGGGCTCCACCCGCCGCAGGCACACGCTGGTGCCGGCCAGCGCCGCGAGCGTCCAGGGAAAGCACCAGCCATTGCAATGGAACATGGGCAGCGTCCACAAATACACCGCATGCGGCGGCATGCCGCAAGACAACACATTGCCCATGGCATTGAGATACGCGCCGCGATGGTGATACAGCACGCCCTTGGGGTTGCCGGTGGTGCCCGAGGTGTAGTTGAGGCAGATGTCCTGCCATTCATCGGCGGGCGGTTCCCAGTCCGCATCGGCGGGCTGGGCCGCCAGCCAGGCCTCGTATTCGGCATCGCCCAGCGTGCCGTGATCCCCGGCGAACTCTCGATCCTCGATGCGCACCGCGCGCGGCGGCGCGTCGAGCAGGGCCAGCACTTCACGAACCTGTTCGCTGTACTCGCTGTCGAACAGCAGCACGGTCGCGCCGCCATGCGACAGGATGAAAGCCAGCGTGGCCGCATCCAGCCGCGTGTTGAGCGCATTGAGCACCGCGCCCGCCATCGGCACGCCGAAGTGCGCCTCGTACAGCGCCGGCGTATTCGGCGCCAGCACCGCCACCACGTCGCCGCGCCCGACGCCCCAGGCCCGCAACGCCGACGCCATGCGCCGGCAGCGATCCCGGGTGGCGCTCCAACTCTGGCTGAACGTGGCGCCATGCACGAGCGCCGGGCGCGCCGGGAACACACTGGCGGCCCAGTCCAGGAAACCCAGCGGCGACAGCGGCACGTGGTTGGCCGCGTTGCGCGGCAGTTCGTCGGTGTCGGCGATCATTGCGGTTCCTCCTGGTTGGCCGCCTTGCGGCGGGATTCCCGGCACGCTGCCTGCCAGCCCAGTTCCGCCAGTGGCGCCACCCGCGCGCCCATTTCCAGCGCGTCCTCGGCGGCGGCGTTGCCGGCCCGGGCTCGCGCGTACACGCCTTGCAGAATCGCGGCGATGCGGAAAAAGCTGTAGGCCAGATAGAAATCCCAGTTGGGCGGCGGCGCGATGCCGCGTTCGCGGCAGTAGGCGGCCACGAACGCGTCTTCGTCGGGAATGCCCAGCGCGGCCAGGTCCAGGCCCGCGATGCCGCGCCACAGCGCGGGCGGAATGCGCCAGCACATGCAGTGATAGGCCAGGTCCGCCAGCGGATGGCCCAGCGTGGACAGTTCCCAATCCAGCAGCGCGATCGCCCGCGGCTCGGCGGGATGGAACACCAGGTTGTCGATGCGGTAGTCGCCATGCACCAGCCGGGTCTGGCCGTCGTCTTCAGGCAGGTGAAGCGGCAGCCAGTCGATGAGCGCATCCATGGCCGGGATGGCCTCGGTTTGCGTATCACGGTACTGGCGGGTCCAGCGGCCCACCTGCCGCGCGAAGTAATCGCCGCTGCGGCCATAGTCCGCCAGGCCCGAGGCTGCCGGGTCCACGGCATGCAGCGCCGCCAGCACGCGGCCCGCTTCGGCGTAGAGCGCGCCGCGCTCGGCCGCCTCCATGCCGGGCAGCGCCGGGTCCATGAAGACGCGCCCATCCGCAAAACTCATCAGGTAGAAGGGCGTTCCCACGATGGCGCGATCGGCGCAGTAGTGCAGCATGCGCGGCACCGGCACGGCGCTGTGCGCCAGCGCGGACATCACGCGGTATTCGCGATCCACCGCGTGGGCCGAGGGCAGCAATTCGCCCGGCGGCTGCTTGCGCAGCACGCGCCGGCCCGTGGCGTCTTCAAGCAGGTATGTGGGATTGGATTGCCCGCCGGACAGGGGCCGCAGCGTGAGCGTGGCGGGGTCCGCCAGGCCCAGGCCGCCCAGATAGGCCGCCAGCGCGGGCAGCCACGGCGGCGGGGTAACGGGGGCGGCGCGAGTCATACCAGCGCCTTGCGCGGGGCGTCCGCTTCATCCCAGCGCCAGTAGCCGTCGCCCTCGTCCATCAGATAGCGCGCCAGCACCATCTTGTGCACCTCGGAAGCGCCGTCCACCAAGCGCGCCTGCCGCGCATAGCGGTAGATCCATTCCAGCGGCGTGTCCTTGGAGTAGCCGCGCGCGCCGTTCAACTGAAGTGCCGTATCGACGACCTTTTGCAGGGTTTCGGACACCACGATCTTGGCCATGGAGATCTCTTTGCGCGCGTAATCGCCCTGGTCCAGCCGGACGGCGGCGCGCATGGTCAGCAGGCGGCCGATCTCGATCTGCATGGCGGCCTCGCCCAGCAGCCACTGCACGCCTTCGCGCTCGGCCAGCTTCTGGCCGAAGCTGCTGCGCCGGCCCACGTAGTCCACCGCCACCGCCATGGCGCGCCGCGACAGCCCCAGCCAGCGCATGCAGTGCGTCAGCCGCGCGGGCCCCAGGCGGATCTGCGTGAGCTTGAGGCCGTCGCCCACTTCCATCAGCCGGTTCTCCTCGGGGATCTCCAGGCCGTCGAACACCAGTTCGCAGTGCCCGCCATGCTCTTCGGGCCCCATGATGGGAATGCGGCGCTCGATGCGCCAGCCCGGCTGGTCCGCGTGGAACAGGAACGCGCTCAGGCCCTTGCGCGAGTCCTCCGAGGTGCGGGCGATGAGTATGAAATGCCGCGCCACGCCCGCGCCGGTGATGAACCACTTGCGCCCGTTCACCACCCACTTGCCGTTCTTGAGCGTGGCGGTGGTGCGCATCATGGAGGGATCCGAGCCGCTGCCGGGGTGCGGCTCGGTCATGACGAATGCCGAACGCACTTTGCCGTCGATGATGGGCTGCAGCCAGCGCGCCTTCTGGTCCGGCCGGGCCACTTGGGCCAGCACGCGCATGTTGCCGTCGTCGGGTGCGGCCGCGTTGAAGCACACTGGCCCGAAAATGGAGCGGTTCATTTCTTCGTAGCAGGCGGCCAGTCCCGCCATGGGCAGGCCCTGGCCGCCGAGTTCGCGCGGCATCTGCAAGGCCCACAGGCCGGCTTCGCGCACCCGCGCGCGCATGCGTTCCAGCGCGGCGTCGGCGATGTTCTCGTGATCGTCGTAGTTGGCCCGGTCGGCTTCGAGCGGGATCAGTTCGCGGTCGACGAAATCGCGCACGCGGCGGCGGTAGTCTTCCAGTTCGGGCGGTAGCGAGAAATCCATGCGGCGTCTCCTTGCCGGGGCGCGGCCCCGGATATACGGGGTTGCGGGTTATAGCGAACTGGCCAGGTGGCCGCCATCCACGTCGATGACCGAACCGGTCATGAACGCCGAGGCGTCCGACGCCAGCAACAGCAGCGGGCCGTCCAGATCTTGAGGCTGGCCGAGCCGGCGTTGCGGCACGCGCTTGATCAGCGCTTCGCCGGCGGGCGAGGCGAAGAATTCACGGTTGAGGTCGGTGGCGATGTAGCCGGGGGCAAGCGCGTTCACGCGGATGCCGTGGCGCGCCCATTCCAGGGCGAGCGCCCGGGTCAGGTGCAGCAGGCCGGCCTTGGCGGCCGCGTAGGGCGCCACGTGCGAGGCCACGCGCTGGCCCAGGATGGACGCGATGTTGACGATGGCGCCCGACGTGCCGTGCGCGATGAAATGCCGCGCGGCCGCCTGGGCCACCCGCCAGGCGCCGTTGAGATTCACGTCCACCAGCCCGGTCCAATCGTCTTCGGTAAGCTCCAGCGCCGGCCGCGACACCGCGATGCCGGCATTGTTGATGACCACGCTCACCGGCCCCAGCGCCTCGGCCGCGGCGTCGAACGCCGCCTGCACGCTGGCCGGCTGCGTGACGTCCATGCCGATCGCGCAGGCCTGTCCGCCCGCCGCGCGGATGGCGGCCGCGGCTTGCTCGCCCAGCGCCGTTCGGCGCCCGCATAGCGCCACGCGCGCGCCCGCGCCCGACAGCACGTCGGCAAAGTGGCGCCCCAGCCCGCTGTACGCGCCGGTGACCAGCACGGTGCGGGATTTCAGGTCTTCGAACATCCGCTACCCTCCTTGGTGGGTTGGGGACCTCGCAGCAAAGGCGCCAGATCGTCCGGCACCTCCAGCTCCAACCGTAGCACGGCGCTGGCCAGGGCCTTGCCGTAATTGTCGATAGCCAGACTACGCGACACGCCGCCGCCCAGCGCGCCGTCGAGCACGAAGTTCAGCACGCCCAGGCCATCCACCTCGTAGCGCCGGATGTCGCCGCGCACGGCCTGCTCGTTGTAGATGGCGCGCATGGCTTCTACCGTGAGCGCGCGCTTGATGTGGGGATAGAACTGCGGCTCGTAGGCAATGACCGCGATATTCGAGGTATTGCCTTTGTCGCCGCTGCGCGTGTGTGCCACGCTACGCAACGTAACCCGCATGACGTCTCCTTAAACGAATTCCACGCGGCACGCCACGCGCTCGCGCGGCACCAGCGTGGACCACAGGCCGATGACTTCGCGCGTGCGGTCCTGGTGCGGCACGCGCTTGCCGGTGGACGCCAGCCCGCAGACGGCCATGCCGTCCACCTCGCGGCCGATCTTCTCGGCCTGCGCGCGGCTGGCGCAGCGCGCCGCGATGCGCACCGCCACTTCGGCCGGCTCCTCGCGCAGAGCGGCCGAGGCCGCGCCGTGCACGGCGTTCACGCCGATGAAATCGATGCGCAGGTCCTCGGCCTGCAGGCCCGCGATGCGCAGGCGCTCTCGCAGGATGGTCTCGGCCAGTCGCGCCTTTTCCAGGCAGCCCGGGCCGGCGAAGAAAAACATGTCTTCGCCGATGTGGCCTTCGGTGCAGCCGATGGACACCTTGAGCGTAGGGGTGCGCGCATGCCCGGAAATGCCGCTCACGCGCACGCGGTCCTGGGCGACCTGTTCCAGCCGCGCCGTGGTGAAGTCCACCACCACGTCCGGCGTGATGTAGCGCGCCGGGTCGTGGACTTCGTAGAACATCTGCTCTTTCACGGTGCGCAGGTCGATGCTGCCGCCCGTGCCCGCCACCTTGCCGATTTCCGCCGTGCCGTCGGCGTCCACATCGGCATAGGGGAACGCCAGGTTCCAGGGCTCGGGCACGTCCTTGTAGCCGGGGTCGCCGAAGTAGCCGCCCGTGACCTGCGCGCCGCATTCCAGCAAATGGCCGATGCCGCTGCCCTGCCCCAGCCGGGTCCAGTCGTCTTCGCGCCAGCCGTAGCGGTGCATCATGGGCGCCAGGAAGAGCGAAGGATCGGCCACGCGGCCGGTGATGACGATGTCCGCGCCCTGGTCCAGCGCCTGCACGATGGCGGCCGCGCCCGCATAGGGCTCGGCCGAGATCAGCGTGTCGCGCACCGTCGACACCGGCGCGCCGGTCTCCATGATGCGCAGATCGCTGGCGGCAATTTCCGCGCTCAGGTCCGTGGCCGTCACGGCGGCCACGCGGGCGTCGGCCCAGCCCGCCTGCGCGCACAGCTCCGCCACGCGGCGGGCGGCGGCCCGCGGGTTGATCCAGCCCTGGTTGGACACGATGCGGGTGCCGTTCGCCTTGCAATGCGGCAGCACCGCGCGCATGCGCTCATCCAGCCAGGTGTCGTAGCCCGGGAAGGCCGGATCGCGCCGTTTGCGCACCTGCGCGGCGGACACGGTGGCCTCGGCCATGGTCTCGAAACACAGAAAATCCAGCGCGCCACGCTCCGCGTTCCAACGCGCCGGGTCGATGCGGTCGCCCCACCAGCCCGAGCCCGAGCCGATGCGCAGCCTGCCTGCTTTGTCGTTCATGTCTGCCTCCTTGTTCGGGGTGCGCCGCCTCATTGGGGCCGGATGCCCGCATCCTGGATGACTTGCCGCCACTTGGCGGTGTCGGCGCGGATGGTCTCGGCGTATTGCGCCGGCGTGCCCGCCACCGGAATCGCGCCCAGTTCCTCGACCTGCCGGCGCGTGCCCGGCTCGGCCAGCGCCGCGGCCACCGCGTCCCGCAGCTTGCCGACGACTTCGGACGGCGTGCCGGCCGGCGCCAGCAGGCCGAACCAGGAATTCACCTCATAGCCCGGCAGCCCGGCCTCGGCCACCGTGGGCACGTCCGGCAGCATGGGCACGCGCCGGGTGGTCGTCACCGCCAGCGCCTGCACCGCGCCGGCCTTGATCTGGCCCATGGCCGACGGCAGGTTGTCGTACATAAGCTGCACCTGCCCGCCCAGCAGATCCGTCATGGCGGGCGCCGAGCCCTTGTATGGAACGTGGCGGATGTCCACCTTGGCCAGCCGGTTGAACAGCTCGCCAGACAGATGCGGGGAGCCGCCCAGGCTGGTGGACGCGAAGTTCAGCGAACCCGGCGCGCGCCGCGCCTGTTCGATGAGCTGCGCGACCGACGCAATGCCCAGTTTGGGGTTGACCAGCAGCACGTTGGGCGAATTGGCCACCAGCGTCACGGGCGCGAAGCCGCTGGCCGAGTCATAGGGCATTTGCGCGTAGATGAACTGGTTGGTGGCCTGCGTGCCCAGCGTGCCCATCAGTAGCGTGTAGCCGTCGGGCTGGGCGCGGGCGACCGCTGCCGCGCCGATACCGCCGCCCGCGCCGGGCCGGTTCTCCACCACCACGCTCTGGCCCAGCCTCGCGCCCGCTTCACGCGCTACCAACCGAGCCAGCAAGTCCGTCGTGCCGCCCGGCGGAAACGGCACCACCAGCGTGATGGGCCGCGCCGGCCAGGCCGGTGCCGCCTGGGCAGCGGCGGACAGGGCCAGCGCGGCGCCCAGTATCAGGGTCTTGTATCCAGGGTTTTTCATGAATGTCTCCGTTGGTTCCGCCATTCAGGCCGCGCGCCGCGCCGCCTCGCTGACTCCATCCGACAACTCCACCAGCGCGTCCAGCGCCACGGCGCCTTCGCCCTGCGCGCCCACCAGCACCGGATTGACGTCGATGGAGGCCACGTGTCCCGCAGCCGCCAGCGCGTAGCGGCCCAGGCGCGCCGCCTGCTCCGCCACGGCCTGCATATCGGCCGCGGGCTCGCCGCGCACACCCGCCAGCAGCCTGCCGATGCGCAGGCTGCGCAGCGCCGCCAGTGCTTCCTCGGCCGCGAAGGGCGGCATCAGTAGCGCCACGTCGCCCAGCGCTTCCACGTACTTGCCGCCCGCGCCCACCATCACCACCGGACCGAACACCGGGTCGTTGCGCACGCCCAGCGCCAGCTCGTGCAGGCCGCGCTGCATGCGCGCCACGATCCAGCTCGCGTCGTCCACGCCCAGCCTGGCCAGTGTCTGCGCCTGGCGCGCAAGGGCCTCGCGCAACGCCGCCTCGTCATTGATGCCCAGCGCCACCAATCCGTGTTCCGACTTGTGCGGCAATCGCGCCGAGCACGCCTTGAGCGCCACCGGCGCGCCCATTCGGTGCCAGGCTGCCACGGCCGCATCGGCATTCGCACAGAGCGCGTGCTCGCCCACGGCGATGCCCTGCGCGGCCAGCAAGGCCAGGCTGGCGGCTTCGGACAGGAACCCGGGCCGCGCATCGGCCGGCGCCTCCACAGGCGCCACCGACGCTTCCACGGGCGCGCGTTCGCGCAGCCTGTGCAGCCGCCACAGCGCCGCCAGGGCCTCCACCGCCTGCTGCTCGTCCGCATACACCGGCACGCCATGCGCCCGGAACGCGCTGGCGACCGGGTCCTGCCAGGCCACCACGGCCACCGGCTTGGCCGCTGCCTGCGCAAAGCGCGCGGTGTCGGCCGCAAACCGCGCCACGTCGTAGCCGCGGCCCGCCACCGGGATGTCGATCAGGAACATATCGGCCGCGGGGTCTTGCGCGATGGGGGGCAGCACCTCGCCGAACAGCCCGTTGTTCGAGAGCAGCGCGGCGGTGATGTCCACCGGATTCCCGGTGGTGGCAAAGCCGGGCAGGCGCTGCCCCAGGATTTCCTGCGTGGCCTGGCCCAGCGGCGCGATCTGCAGGCCGCGCTCCACCGCCGCGTCGACCGCCAGCACGCAGCTCGCGCCCGAATTGCTGACCACCACCATGCGCGGTCCTTGCGGCAGCGGGCCGCGCAGCGCCAGTTCGGCGTAGCGAACCAGTTCCTGCGGGTCTCGGGCCCGCAGAATGGCGTGGTGCGCAAAGAAGGCATCCACCGTGCGGTCTTCATTGGCCAGCGCGCCCGTGTGCGACGCCGCCGCGCGGGCGCCCGCCTCGGAGCGGCCCGCCTTCACCGCAATCAGCGGCACGTTGCGCGCGCGGGCCAGCGCCGCGGCCTCCGCCAGCGCGCCGGCATCGCGCAGCGACTCCAGGTACAGCAGCACGATGCGCACCTCGGGGTCGCGCAGCACCGCGCAGGCCAGCTCGGCGACCGTGACGTCGGCCTCGTTGCCCGTGGCGTGCACATGCCTCACGCCCACGCCGCGCTGGCGCAACAGGCCGTAGACCATCGCGCACATGCCGCCGCTCTGGCTGATGACGGCAACCGGCCCGTCCTGCGGCGCCACCTCCAGGAACATGGTCGAGAAACTTGCGATTGCGCCGTTGCCGAAATTGGCCAGGCCCTGCGAATTGGGCCCCACGATGCGCATGCCGGCCGCGCGCGCCCGCGCCGTCATGGCGTCTTGCGTCCGGCGGCCCGCCTCGCCGGTTTCCGAGAACCCCGCCGAAATCACGATGGCGGCCGACACCCCCAGCGCCGCGCAGCGGTCCACTGCCTGCACGGCTTGCTCGCCCGCCACCGCCACGATGGCCAGGTCCGGCGGCGCGGGCAAGGCGTCCAGGTCGGGCCATGCCCGTTCTCCCTGCACTTCGGCGCGTTGCGGATTGATGGGATACAAGGTGCCCGCATAGCCGTGGCGGCGCATGTAATGAATGGGCCGCCCGCCGATCTTGTCGGGGTTGTCGGACGCGCCCACGATCGCAATCGATGCCGGGGCCAGCAGCCGGTCCAGCGCGGCCGCGTCGCGGTAGTCGGAAACCATGAATGCTCCTTTCCGTGTGACCTTCAATTGATGGTGGCGCCCGAGGCGCGAACCACGTCGGCCCATTTCCGTACTTCGTCGCCGACGAAGCGGCGCGTGTCCTCCGGCGTCATCCAATCCGCCGCGAATCCCTGGGCCGCGAACTTCTGCTGCACGTCCGGCCGGCCCAGCACCTTCTGCACGGCGTCGCTCAGCGTCTGCACCACCGCCGGCGGCGTGCCTACCGGCGCCAACAGGCCGTTCCAGGCCGTGGCCTCATAGTTCTTCAGGCCCGCTTCCGCCACGGTGGGCAGGTCCGGCGCGGCCGCCGAGCGCTGCGCGCCGGTCACCGCCAGCGCCTGGAGCTTGCCGGCCTTCACGTAAGGCATGGACGACAGCATGGTGTCGAACATCAGGTCGGCCTGGCCGCCCATCACATCGGTCAGCGCGGGCGCGCTGCCCCGATACGGCACATGCACCATGCGAGTGCCCGCCAGGGTATTGAAGAGCTCCGCCGACAGATGGGTGGACTGCCCGTTGCCCGATGACGCAAACGTCAATTGCCCCGCGCGCTGCTTGGCCAGCGCGATGAGCTCGCTCACGCTGTGCGCCGGCAGGTCCGGCCGCGTCACGATGACCAGCGGCCCCTTCGTCAGCAGCGACACGGGCGCGAAACTCTTCTGGGTGTCGTAGCCGAGGTTCTTGAACAGCGACATGTTGATGGCGTGCGCCGTGGTGGCCAGCAGCAGCGTGTAGCCGTCGGGCGCGCTCTTGGCCACCATGTCGGCGCCGATATTGCCGCCCGCGCCCGAGCGGTTGTCGACGATCACGGTCTGGCCCAGCGCATCGCCCAGGCCTTGCGCCACCACGCGCGCTACGATGTCTGTCGGCCCGCCGGGCGGATAGGGCACTACCAGGGTCACGGGCTTCGTCGGCCAGGCCGGCGCGGCCGCAGCCAGGCCCGGCGCCGCGCAGGCGGCCAGGGTAAAGGCGGCCAGCGCCGCGCGCCATGCGGGATTTGCAGGCATGAGTGTCTCCTCCGTCCTCAGCGGGACGTTTTTTTTCAGTGGGTTGGAAAGGGAGCTACGCTTGCCGGCGGTGCGTCACGGCGGCCGGCGCGCCTCGAAGCAAAGCAGGGTGTTGCCACCATGCTCGAAATCGCGGGCGCATACCGCCTGCCCGATCGCCACGCCGGGCGCGGCATGGCCCATCAGCACCGCGCCCTCGCGCAGCCGCACCAGCGCCAGCACGTAGGGCGCCAGCGCGCGCCACGACGCATCCGGCGCGCGGTGCACCGTGCTGTGCGCAAGCACCTCGCCTTCGCCGGTCGCGCGCGCCCATTGCAGGTTCGTGCCGCCGCAGGCGGCGCAGGCATACGGACGCAGCGTCCACCACGCGCCGCAATCCGCGCAGCGCCGCAAGTCCAGGGGATGCCGTTCGTTCATGCCGCGTCCTCCGCCTGCAACACCAGGCTGACGTGCGCGGACAGCACGCCGCCGTCGGCGTGCACCAGCGCCCGCCTGCGCGGCGCAATCTGGCGCTCGCCCGCCAGGCCCGCAAGCTGCGTCCAGGCCTCGGCCACGTGCGCCAGCCCGCCGGCCACGCCCGAATGCCCGAACGACAACAGCCCGCCGTGCGTGTTCAGCGGCAGCGGCCCCGCCGCGTCGAAATCCCCGCGTCGCACCCGTGCCGCCGCGCCGCCGCGCGGCGCCAAGCCCAGTTCTTCCAGCAGCATCGCCAGCGTGATCGTGAAGGAATCGTAGATGGCCAGATAATCGACATCCCCGACCTCCATCCCCGCCTGCGCCAGCGCCCGTCCGGCCGCGCGCGAGGCGCCCGTGTCCATCACGTCGCGCATGGCCGACAGATGCTGATGGCGGTGCGCCTGGCCCGCGCCGGCAATGCGGACCGGCCCTTCGTCCGCGCCCACCACCAGCGCTACCGCGCCATCGGAAATCGGGCAGCAGTCCAGCAGATGCAGCGGCGTGGCTATCGGCTTGGAATCCAGCACCGCCTGCACAGTGATCGGCTCGCGCAACTGCGCCAGCGGATGCCCGCCCGCATGCCGCCGCATCAGCACCGCCAGCTCGGCCAGATCCTCCCGCCGCGTGCCGGTGGCATGCATATAGACCGACGCCAGCAGCGCGTAATACGCCGGCACCGACGCCCCATTGGGCACTTCGACGTCCGCCTCTCCCACCTGCGCCAGCGTCTGGATGGACGCATCCACCGCCTGCCCGGTCAGGCGGTTCTCGCCCGCCACCACCAGCACCCGGCGGCACGTGCCCGCGCGCACCAGCTCGCGCGCCAGCATCACCATGCCCGCCCCGGTCGCGCCGCCCATCTGCATTCCATGGGCATAGTGCGGGTCCAGGCCCAGCTTCTCGCTCAGCAGGCTCGCCAGCATCAAATGCGGAAACGTCGTCGCATAGCCGCACAGCACGCCGTCTATCGCGCCGCGCCGGCGGGCCAGCCCGGCGCGCGCCAGCGCCCCTTCGGCGGCCTCCGCCATCAGGTCCAGCGCGCTACGCCCCTCATGCCGGCCAAAGCGCGTCACCGCCGCGCCCTGCACATAGGCATGCGCCAGGATCGGGTTATCGGCGGGCTCACGCATGGGGCATCCACGCCCGCTCGATCGCGCGCGCCTCCTCGGCCAGGGCCTGCGCCAGCTCCTGCTCGCGCGGCTCGATACGTTCATTCAACGCGGCCACGCTCAGCGCTCCGATCGCGCGGCCGCTCGGGCCCCGCACCGCCACGCCCAGCCCGCCCATTCTTTCCACCACCACGTCCAGCAGCATCGCGTGGCCCAACGTGCGCGCCCGCTGCGCCGCCTCATCCAGGGCATCGGCCGGAAACCGCGGATACCGCGCCGCCAGCCGCTCGCGCACCCGCGGCAGTACCGTCCGCGCCTCGTCCTCATCCAGCGCCGACAGCAACGCCAGGCTCCCCGCGCCCACCCCCAGCGGCCGGCGGCTGCCCACCTCCAGATAATTCGCGCGTATCGGGTAATCGCCGAAGCACAGGTCCACGCACACCGACTCCCAGCCCACCGGCATCGACAGAATCACCGTGTCCCCGAACCGCCGCGCCAGCCGGATCAGCGCCGGCCGCGCCAGCCCGCGCAAATCCAGGCCGTCCACCATGGCGTGGTGCATGGCGTAGACCTGCGAGCCGAGCATGTAATGCTTGCTTTCAGGGTCTCGCTCCACGAAACCCTCAGATTCCAGATCCTTCAGGATGCGCAGCGCCGTGGAGATATCCAGGCCCGCATGCTGGGCGATGTCCGTCAACCGGTGGATGCGCCGGTCCGACAGGCTGGCCAGCACGCGGCAGGCCTTTTTCGTAGCGGAAACGACGGAGGAATCCTGGGTGGGCATCGGGCGGAAAGAGGAAAAAAGGGAACACGCAGACAAGATAAGAAAGCCGCGTGCAACGGGTAAAGTTGCAGCGCAACAAAGTTTTGTCTGGTGAAAGTCGACGATCCGCCATAAGCGCGCAGGCACGGACGGGACTAGCCGTGTCGTACCGCCTGCCTGGGGGCGGACGCCGCGTGTGCGACCCTTGTGCAAGGTGCGGTGAGTTACTTCGGCCGCCCCGAATCGATCCACGCGCGCACCTGATCCATCGGCAATCGATACCGCGCGCAATTATGCGTGTCCAGCACGCGCAGCTCCTGCGCCAGCATCGGACGAAACACGCGGGCATCGTCGTCGGACAGCGCCAGCGCCGCTACCGCCGCATCGGCCGTCTGCTGTTCACGTACCACTCGGCCGATCGCTTCGTTCAGCTTCTCGCGAAACCGCAGCCGTACGGGATCCGGCACGCCCGTCGCGTCGAGCTGAATGGCGTACTTCCGGATCGAGCGCCGATAGGCCCAGATGAACAGATCCGCCGCCAGCGCCACGTCGCAACGTTCGTAGACGCCCATCATGGCGCAGGCATAATCCTGCGCCTCTACGTCCAGGAAGGACAGCGGCGCGCAGTTGTAGAGCATCAACGGGATATTGGCCGACAGGCGGCTGGTGCGCTTGTTGCCATCTTCGAAAGGCTGCAGGTAGGCAAGGTTCACCCACAGAAAGAACGCCGCTTCCACGGGGTTCTTGATCAGCCGTGCCTTCTCCACGATGCAATCGAACATTTCCTGCAACAGCAGGGGTGCCTGGACGGGCAAGTAGGTCGTGTCGCGGATGTTGACCACGATCTGGCGGATGCGGCCCAGGCTTTCGGCGTCGGTCAACAGGTTCTGCATCAGGATTGCGTGCAGGTTGCCGACGACGGCAGGCATCAGGCCGTACACAGGCACCGCATCGACCATGAACTCGATGGCTGCCTTGTGGTTCAGCAGCATCACGGCGTCCAGATCATTGCCTGCCGTGCCGCGCGCGAAGAGTTCTTGCGTGGCCAGCAGCGAATACCGGTTGCCTTCCAGCCGCGAAGACGACCAGGACAGATCGAGCAGCAGCGGCTCAAGTACACGGCGCGCATACGTGCCGGCCGGCTGCTGGCCTTGCATGCGGCCTTCATCGGCCAGGCGCTGGGCCACGGCGGGAGGCAACAGAGAACTGTGGTTCGGAACGTATTCATCCACGAAGCTGCGCTGGTAGCCGACCGGCGCGCGTGAGCCCAGCGGCTGCCGCAGGTGGGCCAGTAGTGCTTGCCCTGGTTCGGACCAGATCATTGCGCTGGTGTCTGGCGCCGGTTCTGCCAGCTGCGTGGCGATGCCGGCGGTTGGCCGTGGCCAGGAATACGTTGAGTCCGCGATCCGGTAGCGCGTAGCCCGCCCGCGTCCAACACGCTGCACCAGGCCGGTCTTGAGCAAGGCATCCAGTTGACGCTTCACGGTGGACCAGCTTGTGTCGATTCCGTTGGCCAGTTCGCTGGAACTGGGCCACGGACGCGCTTCCCGCTGTCGGGCGCGGAGCATCTGGAGTATGGCTTCGCGTACGGTCATGATGGGCCCAGGCCAAGTCGAATCAGCTCAATTTAGCAGTAATCAGCTCATGAAATAAGCGGTATCTGGGCTTTAATGAGCTGAAATGGTCTGATTTTGAGCTGATTTCGGGCCGCTTGAGAAGCCGGGGAGCCCGGCTTCCCTGGCGGCGACCAAACCCTAGAACGCGTACTTCGCCGTCAACAAAAACGACCTGGGCGCCCCAAAGTGATTGTTGTCCTGCGTACTGCCGATCGCCTGGTAGTAATACTTGTCGAACAGGTTGTACACGTTCAAGCGCAGATCCAGATTCGGCGACGCCCGATACGCCACCACCGCGTCCCATACGCTATACCCCGGCTGGCGCACGTTGTAGGCCGGCAAGCTGATCGCGCTCTGCACGCGCACCGCCCCGCCCACGCGCCACGCATTCAGCGCGCCCGGCAAGGTGTACATGGTCGAGAGCTTGAACAAATGGCGCGGGGTTTGCGTGTCGTAGGCCGCGCCCGCCCGCAGGCTGCCCGAATCCTCCAGGTACTTGGACTGGTTGTACGTATAGCCGGCCGACACCTGCCAACCCGGCGTGATCGCGCCCGCCACTTCGAACTCCACCCCCCGGCTTTGCACCTTGCCCGACGGCGCATAGCATTCGATCACCCCCGGGCCGCACGCGGACGTGGCCAGCGCAACCGGACGGTTGCGTTGGCGGATCTGGAACACCGCCGCGCTGGCGTTGAGCCGGCCGTCGTAATACTCCCCTTTGATCCCGGCCTCCAGATTGGTGCCGATGACCGGGTCCAGCGGCGCGCCGCTGGTTGACTGGCTGCTCTGCGGCTGGAACACGCTGGTCCAGCTGGTGTAGACGGAATGCTGGCGGTCCAGGTCGTAGATCAGGCCCGCGTAGGGCGTCAGCTCGTGCTTGACCTTATAGTCCGCGGGCGGGCTGACGTAGTCGCCGGACTTCAGCGTCATGTCGTACTCATACCAGTCCAGCCGGGCGCCCAGCATCAGCGTCAGCGGATCGGCAAGGCTCAGGCGGGTGGTGGCGTAGCCGCTCATCTGGCGCTGGTATCCCTTGCGCGACCAGCGGTAGACGAACGCGGGTTTCTCCACGGCGCTGGAGTCCCAGTGTTCCGGGTCGACCGTCATGTTGTAGTCCAAGGGCCAGCCGCCGGGGCCGTCGTCGTCCTTGTTCTTCAGGAAGCTGCCGCCCAGCACCAGTTCATGCGTGCGCCCCAGCAGCGTGAAGGGGCCGCTCAGGTAGCCATCCACGCTGTACTGGGTCTTGTCGTAGGCATACTGGCCCAGGCCCTGTCCGAAGAACGTCGAGTCTTCCAGCGGGTACAGATAGCTGCCCAGCATGTTCATCTTGGCGCGCAGCGTGCGAGCGGTGAGCTTGCCGGACCAGCCGTTCTCGAAACGGTGGTCGAGCTCGGCGAAGAAGCTGGTGTTTTCCTTGTTCCAATAGGCCCAGTCCGGCGACAGACGGATCGAACGATTGAAGTCATAGAAGCTGCCGTCCCGGCGTGTAGGCAGCCCATTCCAATCCGCGCCCGGGTTGTCTTCCCGGTTGTAGTAGCCGCCGATGCTGAGCGTGGTGTTGGCCGTGAGATCGGCTTCGATGGTGCCGTAGAAGAGCTGGCGCTGGTGCTCGTAGGCCTTCTTGAAGGTATTCGAATCCTGATAGGCCACCACGCCCCGGGCGCGCAGGGTGCCGGCCTCGTTCAGCGGGCCCGAGCCGTCGACTTCGCCCCGGTAATTGTCCCAACTGCCGGCGCTGGCCGTCACCGAGAACTGCGGCACCGCCGTGGCGCGCTTGCGCACCAGGTTGATCGTGCCCGAAGGATTGCCGGCCCCCGTCATCATCCCGGCCGCGCCGCGCAGCACCTCGACGTGGTCGTACATGGCCAGCGTCGCCACGCCCTGCGTGTCGTAGTCGTAGCCCAGCGGCACCCCGTCAGCCAGGAACGAACTGATCTCGAAACCGCGAGAGAAGAACTGCGTGCGCTCCCCGCCGCCGATCTGGCGCGTGGTCAGCCCGGTCGTATCGCGCGCCACATCGTCCAGCGACTGAAACCCCCGGTCTTCGATCTGCTGGCGCGTTACCACGCTGACCGACTGCGGCGTCTCGCGCGGAGACAGCGCGAACTTGGTGGCCGTGGACATGACCGGCGTGGTGTAGGAATGGGTCCCCTCCGTCACGCCCAGCGTGGCCGCTTCCACCGTCACCGGCGCCAGCGTCGTCGTGCTGGCCGGCGCCACCGTCAGGCTGCCATCCGGCGTGCGCCGCAGCTCCAGCCCGCTTCCGGCCAGGGCACGAGCGGTGGCTTCTTCCAGGGACAACTGGCCGGAGACGGCCGGCGCGGACTTGCCCGCCACCAGATCCGCCCGAAACGAGATCACCGCGCCCGCGATGCGCGCGATCTGGGTCAGCGCCACATCCAGCCGGCCCGCGGGCAAATCGTATTGGCGCAGCGCCTGGGCATGGGCGGTGCAGGCGGCGGCTGCGATGACGCAGGCGGCCGGAAACCTCAGGGAAAGCATGGAACACTCCGTGGATGCGTGAGCACGCGTTCCCTGTATGTGCATCGGCGCCATCAAAAAAACACCCGGCGCGTAGAAAATTTCAGGCCAGATCGATCATCACGTACCAGCCGCTCAACCGCTGCACCCGGATCGGCAAGGTATTCCTCAGCGCCTCCAGCGCCCGGTCGCCATCGTCCAGCGGAAACAGCCCCGTCACGCGCAACCGCGCCGCCTGCGGCGACATCCGCAGCCAGCCCGGCCGGTACCGGGCCAGCGCATCCACCACGGTTTGCAGCGGCTCGTCATGGACTTCCAGTTCGCCGTTCTGCCAAGCGGCGGCGTGCTCCTGGCCGTTCTGCACCGCATCCACCTGCCGCGCGTCGAACCACACGCTCTGCCCCGGCGCCAAGGGTTGGCGCACACCCGCCAGCGTGGTGACCTCGGCGGCCCCGCTCAAGGCCAGGCAGAAACTGCGCCCGGCCCCGCAGCGCACCATGGCGCGCCCCTGGCCGAGCCTGACCTCGCCTTGCGGCAGCCGCACGTGCAGCCCCTGGCTGCCCCCCACCTCAAAAATCGCCGCGCCGGCCGACACCCGCACTACCTGCGGCCCCTCCCACGACGCCGCGCTGCGCGCATCCAGCTCCATTGTGTTGCCGTCAGGCAAAGCCACCCGCCGGCGCTCGCCCGTGCGGGTCACATAGCCCGCCGCCAGAGATTGCAACGGCACGTAACGGTCCGTCACGCCCGCGCCCAGCAGCAACGCCCCGCCCGCCAGCGCCAGCTTCCCCAGCCGCCGGCGCTGCGCCAGTTGCGGCCCCACCAGCGAACGCCGCAGCGCATCGCCATCGGCCAGCAACCCCGGCCGCAGCGCATGCAACGTACCGTTCAGCGCCGCGTTCAGCCGCTGCCACGCCGCGCCATGGCTCGGGCTCTCCGCCAGCCACCGGTCAAACGCCGCGCGATCCGCATCGCTGGCCTGCCCGCTGGACAAACACACCTGCCATTCAATCGCCGCCTCGCGGGTGCGCGCATCCCAGGCCGTCATACCCCAAACACCTCGCAGCAACGGCGCAAGGCCTGCACGATGTACTTGCGCACCATGGTCGGCGACACCTTCAGCCGCGCCGCAATCTCCACATGAGTCAGGCCGTCGAGCTGGCTATACAGAAACGCCATCCTGGCCTTGGCTGACAGCCCGTCCAGCGCCGTATCCAGCGCCTGCAAGGCCTGCAAGGTCTGCACCCGTTCCTCGGCCGACGGCTCCAGCGGCTCCGGCTGCAAGCGCAACATCTCCAGCCAGGCCTGCTCCAGCTCGCGCCGCCGCCACAGCCGCCACGTAATGCGCCGGGCGATCGTGACCAGCATCGCCCGCGGCTCGTTCAACTGCTCCAGCGCCGGCAGGCACAGCAACTGCGTAAACGTCTCGCCCGCCACATCCTCCGCGTCCTCGCGGTTGCGCAACCCATTGCGCAGCCGCCGCTCCAGCCACGGATGGTCGTTCTTATAAATGGTGGAAAACCGGCTATCGCGTATCGAGTCCACGGCCTGCGCTATGAATGAATAGGAATCGTTATCAATTATTGCATAGCGCGCGCCGCCGCTTCTAGTCCCCCCTGATCCTGCGTAAACTCCCCGCCATGCTACGACTCGACAATCTCAGCAAACGCTACGGCGACTACCTCGTCTTCCAGGGGCTGACCCACCGCTTCACGCCCGGGTGCGTGGCGCTATGCGAAGAAGACAGCACCGGCAAATCCACCCTCCTGAACCTCATCGCCGGAGTCATCACGCCGGACAGCGGAGATGTGTGGATAGACGGCCATTCCCTGACCCACGCGCCCCAACAAGCCAAGGCCCGCCTGGCCTACGTGCCCGACAACTGCCTCGTGTTTCCCACGCTGACCGGGCGCGGGCTGCTGGAACAGGTCGCGGCGGAAAAGAACGTGGCGCTGGATGAGGCCACGTTGGACCTGGCCTATGACCTGGGGCTGGAGCCGCATCTGGACAAGCGCTTTGAACAGATGTCGACCGGGACGCGGCGCAAGGTGTTCGTGACGGCGGCGGCCTTGGGCGATCCAGCGGTGGTGATCGCGGATGGGCCCAGCAATGGGTTCGATGCGCGGGGGCGGGCGGTGCTGGCGGAGTTATTTAAGGCTTGGGGGAAGGATCGGGTGGTGTTGTTTGCGAGTCATGATGGGGAGTTGGTGGAGGGGTGTGGGGCGGAGGTGATCAGTGTTGCCGCGCTGCGATAGCGGCAATATTGAGGTTACGCGTTGAACGGCCATGTCTGAATGTCGGACGGCCGTTCTGAAAATAGAAAATGTAGTCTGACACCTATTTTTGCTCCGTCATCGGCTCGATTACCGGCGCGGCAGTTGGAGCTCTGATGCTAGTCTGCAAGCCAATGGGCGTAAGCACGGATGTCGATCATCGGCACCGTGCCGATCTCTTGCAACTTCGCGATGAGTTCCAGCAGAAAGGCTGTTGCAGGCTTGCTCTGCGGTGAAATTATTACTGCCCCTTGATCGTCACAGCTGAACAGGCCGTGAGACGCCACACAACCGATATCCAACCGGTTGTTCACATTCTCCGGCTGAACCTGAAGCGCCTCGACCAGCGGTTGACCCAAGGGCGGCTTCCAGTCGCTTTCAAACGTCAGTAGGCCGCCGATAATGTGGTGGAGCGGTTTGGCGGCCGCGACGCCTTTGAGCCAGGGAACGGGCATGCTCGTGCGCTCCAGACGCCGCACGCTCTCTATCTTCTCCTGAGCGTATTTCACCTGCCCGGCGTTGATCGACTGCTTTGCTTCGAAAACGGCATATACGCTTTCGGCTGGGATGACCAGTTGGTCGTTGTGCTCGAAGATCAACGGCGTGTACTGCCGGTCAAAAATGACAATGTCCATTTGCTGGCTGAACCCGTCCTTGCTATTGACGACATGCGCCGTTGCCGCCTGATACCGGCGCGGCAGATACGTTTCAAGCAGGTCCAGCCATGCTTTTTCGCTCGCGTCACCCTTGGTTCCGGGATGGCCGAAAGATTGCCGCGACACGGCAAGGCTTTGCTGCACCTTATCGTGCAGACCTGACAGCAGCATTTGAAGGGACCATTCACTCATCGAATCAAGTTCTCCCAAGACCCTTGCAGGGACGTAGCGGCTGCCTTGCTGATCGCCTGCTTTTCAGCTGCGGTCAGGTCATCTGAAATGCTGTTGTTTGTGTTGGCTGGATCGACGATCTGCGCCGTTGGCAGATAGTCTCGAAAATACTCCAAGCACTTCACAACGCGGCGAGAGAGGGGCGCTAAGAATTCAAGCTGCAACGCCTTGATGACGGCGAGTTCGACATAAAACGAGGGAAAATCCAAGCCTTTCTGATTGCGCCACAGTTTGATGATCCGGGTTTCCTGTTGCCTCCCCGCCGCAGTGACATGCGCAATGTGCGTGTCGATGTTCGTCTTCTTCCATGTGTCTTTGCGACGGACATAGAGGCTGTGATCGCTCGTCAGGTAGTTTTGCCGTTTCGCGGGCACCAGATCTACGTCAAAGCCATTGACCCTGATATTGATAGACACGTTTTGCCGCTTCGGCGCGTATCCCTGCTCCTTGAGACGCGCAAAAAGCTTTTCGTAGACATCCTTTAGGGTCTCAGGTGTCTGATCCGACAACGATATGAAAAGATCGATGTCGGTTCCCGATGCATTGGCCGTGCCCTTGGAAAACGAGCCGCTCGGCCGGACATCGAGGAGATATCGGTTTGCCCACTCATTAAGGAGCGGTTGGATCGTCGCTTGGACATTCCATAGAGGCGAAAATATGCTTGTATCGACCGCTTCCCGGTTGAGGATAGTTGTTAGATAGGCGTCTGCGTCGATGCTCATAGGCTCGGTCAGGTTGCTCGCGATGTTTAAGCAGCTAGAGAGATCGTATGGAGAAACCGCTTCACTTTCAACTTTTCAAGGATCCGTGCGTATCCTCGTCGCAGCGGACCGGACTCTATTCGCTTGCGCCTGCTGGGCAGCGCAGCGTTCCGGCCATCCTGTGACTATCCTTTTCTTCAACTCGCTTTTGGTGGCAGCCATCCCAAAACAGGTCCGACATGCACCGAAATGCCGTAGGCAAATGAATCCTGCTTATAAGGAGCCCCACAATAGAGGACGGCCACGCATTCTTTAGCGAGCATTTTGTAAATGCCATTTTCAGTTCCGCAGCTGTATAGCAACGCAACACTGAAAAGTTTCTCACCGTGGGAAGCATCGACGGTCATATAGAGCGCCTCATCGTCAGGCTCGTTGACTTTTACACTCCAGCCTGCATCGCGTAAAGGCCGAACCAAATCAGTCATACATTGCTGGGAAAGGAGCCCCTTACGGAGCAGGATGCCATTGTCTGCTGGCAATGGTGGAACCAGGCGCCCATGTTTTCGGAAATGATCCTGTTCGGAGAGCTTCAGCTTCATCTGAACATCGCCCCGAAGCAGCGCCTGTTGCCATAGCAAAGTGCTGTCGTCATTCATGTCCGGGAGAAAAAACGAGACGCTATGAGAGGCGTCGTACCAAGATTCGATGGCTGCAAGTGTCGCAAGCGCGACCACCATCCGAGCGAAATTCGCCGGTTGCTGCCATGACGCCGCAGTGCCGTGCGCAAACATGTGTCGATTCAGCCAGGTCACCCCCCGGTATTCTCCGGTATTGCAGAAAAAAATGATTCTTGAGCCACCTCCGAAACGTCTCAAAGGCGAAAACACGCTCGTCCTGCCCGAATAGATAGTCCCAGGTCATATATTCTGGCGGCACCCACATGCGGTCAAAATGGAGTTGTGCAGCAGTTTCGATCGCGCGGTTCACTGCATGATCAATCTTGTCCGGGGCGGTAGTTTTAGTCCCGAGATCAGAAACAATTCTTGTCAGACTGCCTTCGATCGCTGGTATCAACGCTCCAACACTTGTAGCCCAATAGCCGCTATATGCGCCTAGATAAGCTTCCCGCGCCAACGGCACGATCTCTTTAAGGCTGCGAGCAAGAGGCAAGATCTGTTCGATGCAAACCGCCTGGAAGGCCAATGTATAAAGCGTTGACGTGTGATATCTAAAAAGATCGAGCGCCCGCTCTCTCGTCACATGCCTGACGGACGCAAGCAGCTTAGAAATTTCACCCATCGGTAGCCATAGCGGCATAAACCACTCGACCTTGTCCCAAAGAGCGGCTTGATCGTCGTGTTGTTTTCGCCTTATTTGCCAGTTTTCGTCGCCGGAAACCGGAATGGTCGGGAAGCATGCTTTGCCATCTTCGGCGGTCAGGACAATACACGGCGTCGGATGGAAGACCCCGACATCTGCAAGCTTCGCGACCGGATTGATGAGTCTCTTGTCGCTAGCCCATTTTTCAATGAGCTCTGGCGTCAAAGCGTTCAGCGACGACTCATTCAGCGCGCGTCGCCAAATACCACTGAATTTGTCCTCGATATTGGAGAAAGACATTGAACCCATCCAAAGTGCAATCGTAGTTACTTTTGTTCAGCAATCTACCACTGGCTTCTGGACACGGCAACCGCCGAGCATGCGACTAAACGAACGTCCATTCCACCTTGAAAGCGGCCCGATATGTCGCGCTGAGTCGACCAGCCGCACTGGGTCGGGCGGCGTCAGTCCACGGTTCAAACTCATCGCCAGAAAGCGGACAGTGGAATTTCGCTGCCCTGAAGCGGCCAATTGTCAGTGCGTATTTCCGCACCCGTAACAGACCTACGGGTTTCCCGAAAGCGGCCGCCCTTGAACATAAAAATCGTGGGCGGCGGTTCTTTTTTCTCGTACCTTCTACTCATTGCGCAAACTTAACTGATTGTCCGTTCGACCATGCAGGCACGACCAACTGGAGGGCGGTTCTAAGACGGTGTGACTATTGCATCACAGATTAGTTTGTGTGCGCTGTTCGAATAGAATCGTTGTAAACGTTACTTGCCGACAAGAGCTTTCAGACGGCTAATGTTTTGCGGATAGTTAACGACATAAGAGCCGAACGCATGCGTCATCGACAAGCCTTTATCCATCCATCTCTTCAAATCCCATCCGAGATCAAGTAAGTCTGAGACGGCGAAAATGAATTCTAATGTGTCGGTGATAAACGCGAATTCCGTGAAATGCTCTTGGTAGTCAAATGCGCCCTTACTACCGTGCACATAGTGATTTCGTGACAAAACTGCATGATTACATGGCAGATATAATTCCGGAAACTTGCCGCCAGCCGCCGCGATCACTTTGTCTGCACGATGATATACCTTGTCGCGCAGACTGGCCTTACCAATGCGGCCCAACGCAGAGAGCACCGACTGTTTGGCGAAACTGTCCGGTAGGTCTGTGAATATCCTGCGGCATTGCATCGTCGCTTCCTTCAGCGGCGCATCAGCTTCCTTTGCTTTAGGTGCATGACTCTCGGGTAGCAAATCAAACATGTTTGCAGCGCCGACTATGCGGTTGATGCCGTAGCTTCCGAAGAATGCGGTCGCAAACCGTTCCCTTGGATCCCCCATAGCCTCAGAACTATTCATCCAGCCTGTCACTACCTTGGCGAATTCTTCAGGGTGCCGATCTGGGGCCAATAGAATGTCGCCTGCCCTCATTTTTGAGGCGCTATCGACGCGTTCGTTACACAGGCTCCAGTAGAGCCTTGCGATCTGAGGCATATCGTGACCGGACCCCTTTGAGCAATGAATCAGGTCCAATTCAATCCAATGATAGCGCTGGCGCTGTCCAAGGCTCAGTTCAAACAAACCGTGCAGAGTGTAAAGACTACGAATTACGGCGCCCAGCGCCTTGGGTTCCGAGAATTCAATATTAGCGGTGACTTGGTTGCTGATGCCGATCCCCCTCGCACTTCCCATGTTGTGGGAAGTACGGTTCTTCAATGAGACTTTCCCTATGTTCGACTCGCAGGCCATGATTTCCCACAAGCCGCTAAAATACAGCAGGTGTGGATGCTCGCCGATTTGAGGTTTGAAGGAACGCTTTGGCCAACCATACTCTTCCGCGATTTTTTCGTGTCGCTTGTGGTCCGCCTCCAGAATTCGGTGCACTTCATCCGCATCTGGTCTTAATGACTGAAAGGTCTCATGTTGGCTTAGGAGGCAGCTAACGTTCTCGAAATGATATCGAACCGCCTTGATAACCGGTTCGTCAGAACGAATAAACTCTTCTCCGACGACGACATAGTTTGGAAAAAAAAGGCTTTCGAATTGTGTATTTTCATCGAAGCGATACTGTGTTCTACCGTGAAACACACAATCTAAAAGCGATGCTTTTTTTTCATCATTTAGAACGCCGTGAATATCGACGTATTCGGTTTCGGGGCGTTCCAAAAAGCTTTCCCTCCCTACGATTTTAAGGATGCTGTCCGCCCCTGCAATATTAAGAAGCCCGGCGAATTGGTTATCGCGTAAAAGGAAGACTCCGTTGTACTGTTCATGTGCTTGCATAGGGGAATATTAAAATTCGCTTGTAGATAACCGGAACCAATTGTTGCTGACTCACATGTGGTTGTCGAGCGGCCGATTGTGTCCGCATCAAGGTAATCCAACCGGCGATCTGCTCGCCCGGAAGCAGCCATTCAGCGAGAGCAGACTGCACCTCGACTATGCGAATTGGATGGCCGCCTTGACCGGCTGCTTCTGGCCGGAAGCAGACATCTAGTCAGGGTATGAGTAACACTACCCGATGGCAAACTTGTCATTCATCCACGGATAGCCCCAGACCTCCTCCCGTATACTCCCCCCACTATCGCTACAACGGTAGCCCGGTTTGGAAGCCGGTAAATTCGTCGGTGCGGACCTCGTGTCCGCATGCCTCTGCACGTCCAATGGGCGGGCCTTGGCAGGGGTGCGCTAGTCGCACGCCGGTTTCCGACGATTCCGGTCTTCCAACCTTGTCCTGTGCCCGCCCACCCCATTTGGAAGTGGGGTAGCGGGATTTCCCACATCGTCGGAGGAAGTCCATGCAATCCCACCCCCTCACCCAAAACCCCTGGTCCGTCGACGCCGACCCCGAGCACGGCCTGGTCCCCCTATCCCCTCTCTACCAAATCGACCGAGCCCGCTACGCCATCGCGGCCATGGCCCGCATGGTGGGCAATAGCGCATCCGAGCCTGACGCGACCGGCGGGCAGCCGCTAGATGCGTGGACGGTGGCGGCGTTGATGGGCGGGGTGGAAGGTTTGTGCGATCACTTGGGGACCTTGGCGGACGCCATGCTGGAGCAGGCGCGGGCTTGCGGCGCGGATGCGGACCCTTGCGGCGTGTTGCATGACGCGCCAGCGTCGTTGCAGTAGGCGCCCGACCAACGCAAAGACCCGCCCACACCGGCGGGCATGGGGACGAACACCGGGCTAGCGCCGGTACTCATCTGGATATAATAGGAACAATTCCCATTCCCAACATATCCCCATGCCGGCCACCCCCAGCGCCAGTCCCGACGCCGGTATCGCGACGCTGTACCGCGACCATCATTCCTGGTTGCACGGCTGGCTGCGGCTGAAGCTGGGCGATGCGCATCGCGCGGCGGATCTGGCGCAGGACACGTTCGTGCGCCTGTTGTCGGCAAACTCCACCTCCCCGTCTGACACCGCGCTGCGCGAGCCGCGGGCCTACCTGCGCACCATCGCCAACCGCTTGCTGGTGGACCATTGGCGGCGGCTGGAGATCGAGCGCAGTTATCTGGCGGTGTTGCAGACGTATCCGCAGAGCCATTGGCCCTCGGAAGAATCGCGGCTGTTGATTCTGGAGTCGCTGGAGCAGGTGGCGCAGATGCTGGGCCGCTTGAAGCCGGAGGTGCGCGAGGTGTTTCTGTTGGCGCAGATGGAGGGGCATACGTGCCCGCAGATTGCGCGGCAGGTGGGAAAGTCGGTGGCGACGGTGGAGCGCTATCTGGCGCAGGCGTTGCAGCACTGCTATCGGCTGGTCTATGGGGTTTGATCGGGCGGGCGTGTCGCCAGGGGCGCCAGGCGCCCGTGCGGAGGACGGCGCGGAGGGCGCGGCGGATCGGGCGGTGTTGGACGAGGCGATCCGTTGGCGCATCAAGCTGCAATACAACACGGCGGACGCGTCGGCGTGGCAGGCGTTCGATGCCTGGTTGCGGGCGCAGCCGGCGCATGCGTTGGTGTGGGAGCGTTTGCAGGCGCTGGGCGCGCGTTTGCAGCGGCCGGCGGCGGAGATGCCGGGCGAGGCGGCGGCGCGGATTCTGCGGCAGACAGAGGCGGCGCAGGCGCGGCGGTCGCGCCGCAAGGCCTTGATGTCGCTGGGTGCGTTGGCGGCGGGCGGTTGGGTGGCGTGGCGGGCGGGAGATGTGCCTGCGGTGCGGCAGGCGCTGGCCGATGTGTCTACGTCGCGGGGCGAGCGGCGTCGCGTCGCGCTGCCGGATGGCGGGACGCTGGTGCTGAATACGGAGACGGCGGTCGATATTGATTATGGCGGGCCGGTGCGGCGCATTCGTTTGCTGGCGGGCGAGGTGTATGTGATTTCGGGGCATGACCCGTTGTCGCGGCCGCTGTTCGTGGATACGCGTGACGGGCGGGCGCAGGCGCTGGGTACGCGGTATCGGGTGCGGCAGTGGGACGACGGCAGCGAGGTGGCGGTGGATGAAGGCGCGGTGGCGTTGCTGCCGCGCGATGGCGCGGGCGAGGCGGGCGCGACGCTGCGCGCCGGGGAGTCTGCACGGATGACGCCGCAAGGTGTACGGGCGCTGGCGCCGGTGGAGGGGCGCGTGATGGATGGCGGGGCCTGGGTCGAGGGGGCCTTGTCGGTGCGCGATATGCCGCTGGACGCTTTCTTGCAGGAGCTGTCGCGCTATCACGGGGCGATCGAGTGTGACCCGGCGGTGGCGCGGTTGCCGGTGTCGGGGGTGTTCCAGTTGGACGATACGCGCAAGGTGCTGGCGCTGCTGCGCCAGATTCTGCCGGTGGAGCCGCAGGCGGGGCGCTTGTGGTGGGGCGGGCGGGTGACGCGGGTTCGGGCACGCGCACGGGCGCCGGAACGGGCGCGGGGCTGAACAAACAAAAAATGCCCCCACGCTGCGCCTGCGGCTTGCTGCCCCCCGAGGGGGCGCTTTTTGTCTTGGGGCGGCCCGGCAACAAAAAAATCTGAGGGGATGGGCGAATTCGTTCGTCATACCGGTTGTAGCCGTGCGCACGGCCCAGCACCGACCGACCCTCATTGGAGTATCCCTTTCGTGAAGACCCATCGTCTCCGGGCCGCGACGCCGTCGTCCGGCGCGCGGGCTTGCTTGCGCGCTTGCCCCCATCCCTTCTTTACCGTGCTGCTGCCGTTGGCGGCGGCCTTGGCCGCCATGACGGCGCCGCCGCCCTCCTACGCCCAGGCCGCGCCAGCCACGGCGGTGCAATCCGAGTCTGCCCGTGTGTACGCGATTGCGCCGGGGCCGTTGAATGACGCGCTGGCCGCGTTTGCGCGGCAGGCGGGGATTTCGGTGGGGTATTCCTCGTCGCAGCTGAGCGGGGCGCGCAGCGCGGGCCTGAATGGCCAGTACGGCGTGGCGGAGGGCTTGCGCGCGCTGTTGGCGGGCACGGGCTATCGCGCGGTGAATGTGGACGGCGGCATCCGTGTCGAGGCCGAGCCGCCGTCCGCCACCAGTACGCTGGCGCCGGTGCTGGTGACGGGCGCCTATCATGCGCAGACGGAGGGCACGCAGTCTTACGGGTCCAGCATGGCGACCATCGGCAAGACCGAGCAGGCGCTGAAGGACATTCCGCAGTCGGTCACGGTGGTGACGCGCAAGCGCTTGGATGACCAGAACCTGTCGACGATCAGCGAGGTGTTGGAGAACACCACGGGCGTGACGATCAGCGAGGTGGCCGACGGCGGGCGCAATTTCTACTCTCGCGGATTCAAGATCACGAATATCCAGTATGACGGCGTGCCGCTGTCGCGCAGTTTCTACGCGGTGGGCAATAGCTTTACCGGCAGCACGGCGTATCTGGACCGGGTGGAGGTGTTCCGCGGCGCGCAGGGCCTGTTCGAAGGCGCGGGGCAGCCGGGCGGTTCGGTGAACCTGGTGCGCAAGCGCCCTACCGCCGAGACGCAGGTGTTGATGGAGGCGCGCGCGGGCTCGTGGGATCACGTGGGCGGCATGCTGGATGCGGGCGGGGCCTTGAACGCGGACGGCAGCCTGCGGGCGCGGGCAGTGCTGGATCTGGATTCCAAGGGTTCGTTCATCGACGTGGTGAAGGAGCGCAACACCAATCTGTACCTCGCGCTGGATTACGACCTGTCGCCCAGCACGACGGTGGGCGCGGGCGTGCTGGTGTCGCGCCTGCGGTCCACGCCGTTCTTCGGCGGGCTGCCGCGTTATAGCGATGGAAGTTCGCTGGGGCTGAAGCGGTCGACCTTTCTGGGTGCGGACTGGAACCAGTGGGACCGGGACGAGACGCAGGTGTTTGCGGACCTGACGCATCGCTTCAACAGCGATTGGCGTGTGAACGTGGCGGCCACCTACGTGAAGGAGACGAGCCTGACCTCGGCGCTGGACGCGACGGGCGCGGTGGACCCGGTGACCTTGATGGGGCCGATGCGCAATGCGTGGAATTACGACAAGTCGGCGGAGCACATCGGTTTTGATGCGAATGTGAACGGGCGTTTCACGGTGCTGGGCATGGCGCAGGACCTGACGGTGGGTGTGAGCATGTCGCGGCTGACGTCGAAGGACCGCATCGAGTACGCGTCCAACTATCTGCCGCTGGATGTGTTCCACCCCGATCCGCACGTGCCCAAGCCAGACAGCTTTCCAGATTCTCAGCGCACGTCGCGCTATGAGCCGCATGTGCAGAAAGGCATCTATGCGCAGTTGCGCAGCAGCCTGACGGAAGACCTGACGCTGGTATCGGGCGGGCGTTTCAGTTGGTTTGAAAGCCGCTACACCACGCAGGCGGCGACGTGGGACGATGTCAGCACCGCCAAGGCCAGCGCGGAGTTCACGCCCATGGTCGGGCTGGTTTACGCGCTGACGCCGCAGTGGTCGGCCTACGCCAGCTATGCGGATATCTTCGAGCCGCAAACGGCCACCACGCTGGACGGCAGCATCTTGAAGCCCATCGTCGGCGCGAACTACGAAGTGGGCGTGAAGGGTGAGCTGATGGACGGCAAGCTGAATACGTCGTTCGCCCTGTACCGCATCGACCAGAAGAACCGCGCGGTGCAGGACTACGAGGCGGGGCCGGTGTGCAACGGCGGCTACTGCTCGCGCGCCGCGGGCAAGGTGCGCAGCCAGGGCTTCGAGACGGAGTTGAGCGGTGAGCTGATGCGGGGCCTGCAAGTGGCGGCGGGCTATACCTTCAACAGCAACAAGTACCTGAGCGACCCGGACCGCGAAGGCCAGACTTTCAGCGAGGAAACGCCGCGGCACCTGTTGCGGCTGTGGAGCGAATACCGCTTGCCCGGCCAGCTGAACCGCCTGAGCGTGGGCGCGGGCGTGAATTGGCAGAGCGCGCTGACCAACAGCATCTCGAAGGTGCGCCGGCCGTCGTACAGCGTGTGGAACGCGCGGGTCGCGTATGACGTGACGTCGAATTGGACGGCGGCGTTGAACGTGAACAATCTGTTCGACAAGGTGTATTACGAGTATCCGGGCTATGTCGAGAACCGCAACAACTACGGCGCGCCGCGCAACATGATGCTGACGTTGCGCGGGCGGTTCTGATGCTTGCGCGGGCGGGGGGCGGGGCCGACGCGATATCATGGCCTGGCCTATCCCCGCCGGGGTATTGCCTGGCTCTGCCGCTTGCAATGCCCCGTTCCTTCCCGCCTCGGACACAGGAACCCAGAACGATGCCGCTTTTCCCCCCGCTTGCCCGCGTCAGCCTGCTTGCCCTTTTCGCCCCGGCGCTGGCGCTTGCCCAGCCCGCCGAGCCGGATTTCGCCGCGCGCACCGCCGCGTTGGTGGAGCGCCATCGCGTGAATGTGGATGAATTGCTGGGCAACGCGCGGCAGGAGGGAATGGCGCTGCTGGTGATTCCAACCCTGAACCTGGACGCCGGGCCCCAACGCGATTTCGAGGATGATCCGACGCGCGACCGTTTTGTGCGTCAGCGCAGCACGTTCGTGCACTGGAACCACAAGACGGAAGAGGGCTACGCGATCAGCGCCGGCGCGGGGGACCACAAGCTGGATCCGACGGACCCCGGACCGCAGTTCCAGACGGTGCGCGGCAAGCTGCTGTATCAGGTGATTCCGGTGTGGCCGGGCGAATACCGGCTCAACCGCATCACCTATCATCAGCCCCGCACCGAATTGCCCGACACGGTGCCGCCCCAGAGCGCCATGGAGAGGTTGAAGAAGATCGGCATCGCGACGCTGGATTACGCGGTGGATCGCGAGTTCAAGATGGCCACGCCAAAACCGCCATCCGGGAAAGAGGACGAAGACGGCCTGGGCAAGGGTTGCGAGGTGCTGTTGCGGGTGGGTGGCGGTTGCGACGAAGCGGCGCGCGAGGTGCGTTGGCGGATCAACGGCGAGATCGCGTTCAATGCGGGCCAGGCCGATGCCGCGCCTGCGCCCGGCATCGAAGCCGAACTGCTTTTCGCGCCGATCGCGGCGATCACGCTCGAAGCGGGCGAGGCCGTGCTGACGGATGGTTTCGTGTTGCCCGTCGATCAGCCTGTCATGACGCCGGATTCGTGCGAAGACACGTCCCTCGGCCCCACCTGCACGATGGACTCGTTGACGTTGACGCGGTTGCCCGCCAGCCTGGACGATTTCCGGCAGGCGCCGGGGGCGGCCAGTTTCAATTTGCCCAAGCTGGATGCGGCGCTGCGCGACCTTAAGTACCGGGCGCCCACGCTGTACTACAAGCCGGCGTCCGAGGCCGAGCCGAACGTGATCCGGGCCGTGGACAGGAACTAGGACCCGACAGGAAACGATATGGACGCGAAGGAATTCGTCGCCAACTGGAATGCGCTCAAGGCTGAGTTGTTGGCCGCCTTCATGGCGCCTGACGCGGCCAGAAAAAAGAGTCAGACTACAATTCCCCGAGCGGGTGCAGGCCAGCGGCGCTACGACGATCAATGTGGCTGACTTGCGCTGACTGATCGTTAACGCCGCCAGTCGATGGCGGCAGGCGGTGTCCGGTCAGCGCGGCTTCCAGTTCAGCCCGTCTTTCGAGCGATATTCAGGTGTGCCCGTGCAGCACCCCCCTGCGCCAAACGCCTGGCGTCCGATGAAGGCCGTGATGAAGCCTTTGCCTTCGGTAAGCGATTGGCTGATGCACGACGTGGGCAGCGGATAGAAATCGCCCTCCAATACCAGCGTCCAGCTCACATTCTCGCCTTCGGCCGCGTCCACCTTGTAGACCTTGCAGTTATTGACGAGCAAGTGAATGGGCTTGCCGGCCAGCACGCCTTTGAACTGGCGTTCCGGCGGCGTTTCGCGCGTGGCGATGGTTTCGGCGGTAAGTGTCGACCCGGGCGGCGGCGGAGGCAGCGAAGAATCGCAACTGGCCAGCGCGCCTGCCGCGCACAGCGTCAGGGCCATTCGGAGGGCAAGGCGCGTCATCTGCGCGTACTGCCGTCAGGCAACGTTGGCGAAGCGCTGTTCCAGGTAGGCGATGATGTCGCTGGACTCGTACATCCAGCGCGTGCCGCCCGCCTCTTCGATACGCAGGCAAGGCACCTTGACCTTGCCGCCACCTGCCAATAACGCTTCGCGCGCTTGCGGATCACGCTTGGCGTCATGCAGCGCCACGGGCACGTTCAGCCGATGCATGGCACGTCGCGTCTTGACGCAAAACGGGCAGGCGTGAAATTGGTAGAGCGCAAGCGAGGCCGCCTCGCTGTTCACGGCGGCCTGGCCTTGCGGCGTACGCTTTTGAGGACGCGGGCGCGTAAGCGCGTCGCCCGCGACGATCAATTGGCCCAGGCCGACACGCAAGGCTTTAATAATCATGGATAGGGACTCGAAGAGGCAAAGGAAAGGGCCCAGTCTACTCTCTGCAGGTCCTCTACACTTGAACCCTCTGGGTTCTGCCCTCGCCAGACCTCATGCCCCCCCCCCGGCGCCGCCCACCCCGCAAGGCGCCGGCATCGCCGCCGGCCCGCCGCCTGATGAGCCGGGCGATTAACGCGTCGTCGACTGCAGCAATTCAATGAATGCGCGGCTGAAGGCAGGGATGTCGTCAGGCTTGCGGCTGGACACCAGCGATCCGTCGACCACGACTTCCTCATCGACCCACTGCGCGCCTGCGTTCACCAGGTCGTCGCGCAGCGACGGCCAACTGGTCAGCGTGCGGTTTTGCACGACGCCCGAAGAAATCAGCAGCCAGGCGCCATGGCAGATGACCGCCACGGGCTTGTTCGCCTTGAACATCGCGCGCACGAATTCCTGAGCCTTGGGCTGCATGCGGATTTCGTCGGCATTCACCACGCCGCCCGGCAGCAATAGCGCGTCGAACACCTCCGGTTCCGACGCGGCTTGTAAAAAAGTCATGTCCACGGGGAAGCGATCACCAGGTTTGTCGTGGTGCATGCCCAGGATCGGATCAGTCTTGGCGGAAATCAGCACCGTGCGCGCGCCTGCTGCCTGAAGGCTGTCACGCGGGCCGGTCATCTCTACCTGCTCGAAGCCATCGACGGCCAGAATCGCCACATTTCGTTCCTTGAGGGTTGCCATGGTTGCTCCTTGATCATCGGCTCCGGCGTATGCATGCGCGGCGCGCCGGAACCCCACGCGCCGCTGCCGTCGTGCAGCAAGCGCCATGCCGTCGCAGGGCAAGGAGGCGCGCGGCGGCGCTGTCCCTGCGCGTGGGGACGGATGGGCGATGTGGATCCCATCCCGGGTGGTGTGACGCCCTTTTTATGGATTTATCCCGCTCGGATCACGTCATCCCGATATCAAATGTGGCGGAGGACGCTCGTTCGCGCCCAGGCCCGCGGCCAGACTGGCATCGCCGCGCCTGAGCCGGCGCGCCTGAGACGCTGCGAATGCGAATTCGGGTTCTCGGGGGTCGGGACTGATCGTGCGGTCGTCGATGCGCTGCTTGGCCGGGAGGCATTTGATGCGCGGTTGCGAATTGCGTCCGAGATTCTTGTGCGCTACGTGGCGTTTGCGCAATCCGGCGATCCGGCTTCCCGCGAGGCCGTCGTTCATGCCGATTTGCCGGCCAATCAAATGGACGCGGAAATCGGGGAACTTTCAAGAAAGTACAGCCGGGTTATTTCCGAGGTATTTCGCGGCAAGCAGCCGCCTCAGACAATCAAGTGGAGTCCCAACGGCCAGTTCGAGATCGGGCCGTGAAAAAGAGTCAGACTGACGCCTTACCGGGCTTTCATCTCCTCTTCCTTCTCTTTCTCCTTCTTCTCCTTTTTTTCTCCATCGTAGTGAGACTTGATGGCGAGAAACATGCCCGTGCCCAACACGAGGAGCTTGAACGTACCGAAGACGACAGGGACCCAAAAATTCATTATTTCCTCAAAACGCTGCTTCAGCAGCTTCATTTACGACTCGTGGGCCAGGCAAAGAGAAACGAACTGCCGACATGGCAGTTCGATGCCTTTCGTTGGGACGGTAGCGTCAGCGTCGCGGCCTGCGCCGGGCAATACGCTCCCAATCGTACCTGCGTTATTCAGCGTTCGACCGGATCAGTTTGGCTGAATTTGTAGGGATCAGTGTGTGCGCAGCCGCCGCAAAAAAAAAAGTCAGACCACAATTTCTCGGCACATGAGCGCCGAAATTGTAGTCTGACTTCAAGGCCGACCCCGCCCCTACGCGCGGGTCGCGTCGGGGTCTTCGCGCGCTTCGAGCTCGTTGCCCAGCACCTCGGCCGAATCCTCGCCCGGCGCTTCCGGCTTCAGGCGGCGGCGCGTGTGCCCCGCCGCGCGGGCATTACCGCCCTCGTTGGGGCGCTCGGGCTGCACGAACACATTGGCCGGCGGCGCATACCCCCGCTTGTCCTGGCCGAAGTACACGACGGTGTGCGGGTACGGCAGCTCGATGCCGGCGGCGTCGAAGTGCTTCTTCAACAGGCGGTTGTAGCCGCGCTGCACGGCCCACTGCATGCCCGGCGTGGTCTTGATCAGGATGCGGATGGTTACGCCCTTCTCGTTGACCGCGGTAACGCCCGCGACCGTCATCTCTTCCAGGATCTCCGGCCCCAGCACCGAATCGGTCATCAGCTCGGCGAAGGCGGCGCGCAGGTGCGCAATCGCGTCGTCCACGCTCTCGCGATGCGCGATGGTGTATTCCCCGAGGTGGTAGGAGAAGTCGCGCATGTGGTTGGCCACCACGTCGACCGACGAAAACGGCACCAGGTGATAGCCGCCGTCCAGCGTGCGGATGCCCACCGAGCGTATCGTCATCTTCTCGACCGTGCCGAACACGCCCGCGACCTGCACCACGTCGTTCTCGTTCATGCCGTTTTCGAGCTGGATGAAGATGCCGGTAATGATGTCCTGGACGAGCTTCTGCGCGCCGAAGCCGATGGCCAGGCCGACCACGCCGGCGCCGGCGATCAGCGGCCCTACGTCGATGCCGATCTGCGACAGCAGCACCATGACCGTCATGGTCACAATGACGATCAGCGCGGCGTTGCGAAACAGCGCCAGCAGGGTTCGTTCGCGCGCGCTGGGCATGCCCCGCCCCTCGCTCTGGCTGAGACGGTGCTCGATGATGCTGGCGATCACGGTCCAGGCCAGCGCCGCGATCAGCAGCACGATGCCGATGTTCACCACCATCTTGATGGCCGCGGCCCCGGCGTCCGAGGCCAGCCAGCGCGACAGGTCGAAGGCGTGCCACGCGTCGAGCACCAGCAGCAGCAGGACGATGCGGATGATCAGGCCCACCAGCTTCAGAATGGCGGGCACATAGGCATTGACTCGCGCCTCCAGCAGCGGAAGGCGCCGCCGGAGGTCTTCCGGCAGCTTGATCGGCTTGGACAGCACCGTGTTCAGCAGCAGGATCAGCAAGCTGCCCACGGCAAGAACCAGCAGCGTCTGCGCGGTGGCGCGGGCCATGAAGGGCAGGGCGTTGGTCGGGTCGACCTGGCTGACCACCAGCAGGATCGTGAAGTAGACGATGCCCAGCACGTGCCACACGCGCGACAGCACGCGCAGCCGCGAGCCCATGAAGGTCGTCGCGCCGGCGGCGCGGCGGTCCAGGCGCTCTCGCACCGATTGGCGGTTCTGCCAGATGACGCGCACGGCGTACACGTACACTGCCAGCATGATGACCAGGTTGGCCAGCCGGCCCAGGGCGGGCGAGAGCGAGGCCGTGATCACGGGGTCGACCAGCAGCGTGCCGTAGCCTGCCGCCATGGCGATGCGCACCAGCCAGGTGTTCCAGTACCGCGCCAGTTCGTCGGACATGGGCAGCAGGCGCAGGCTGGGATGCCGCACGGCGAACACCGTGCGGATCAGCACCTTGACGATCTCCACCGCCACGAACGCCTGCAGGAACACGAGCGCGAGGGTGTCCAGCGTGCCGCGCCCGGGCGTGCGCCACAGGGCCGCGGCGGCGCCCGCGAGGGCGGCGAGCACCACGACGCCGACGTCGATGGCCAGCGCTCCCACGATGGCGCCCATGCGCCGGTACAAGGCGCGCAGGGAGGTCGGCGCGCCGCGCCGGGGCGTCGCTTCGGTCGCGCGGCCCTGCGCCGCGACCCAGCGATCGATGCGCGCATAGATGCGCATGGCGATCGCGCGCAGCAGGATGAAGGCAATGATCGTGGCGATGGCGGCCAGCGCCAGGGGCAGCAAGGCGTTGCTGGCGGTGTCGCCGTCCATCCGCAGGCTGCGTCCCGAGGCCAGCGCGCGCATGTCGTCCGCGCCCTGCCCCATATCGCTGGCCAGGCCGGTCAGAAAGCGCTGCACATTGTCGGCCACTCGCTCCCGCAGACCGGGCTCGGCCGGCTGCGCGGACGCCTTGGCGGCATTCGCGGCCTGGGACGCGCTGGGTTTCGCACCGGAGGCCTGCGCCCGCAGCTCGTCCACCAGCGCCTTGCGCGCATCGGGATTCTCCAGCAGGTCGGCCAGCGCCGCGGGAGTCAGCGCCTGGGACGACGCCGCCGCCTCCTTGGCCGGCTGCGGCAGCAGGCTCACGGCCCGGGCCTGCCAGGCGAACATCATGCAACACAGCATCGATGCCAGCAGCAGTGCCGCCAGCCAGGGTCTCTCCCGTCGGCGCCGCCAGTAACCGGCGACATGGGTACGGGGACGGAATGAATTCGATGCTGTCGTCGCGGATCCAACCACTAGGGAACCTCCTTTGCGATCAAGGCCAAAAGACGGCGTGGCGACCGCGGTCGCCACGCCGCTGGACCTTAAATCATAAAGGCTTGGCCAAAAGAGACCTTTCCACAGGGAGGGAGATGGGAGCATGATGGTGTGTCTACGTCCGGGGAGGACTGACATGACCGACCCCTCAATCATCCAGATTGGCCAGTTGTCCATCCGCTACCTCGTGGACGGCTCCAACACCGGCAGCGTGGGTATGTTCGAACTCACGGTTCCACCAAACTCCAACGTTCCACCCCCCCATAGCCATGCCAATAACGACGAATGCGTCTACGTCCTGGAAGGCACGCTGCGCTACGCCGTGGACGCGGATACCCGCGACCTTGGCGCCGGAGAGTGGATGTACAGCCCGAAAGGAAGCATCCACCAGTTCTCGAACCCGTTCGACGGACAGGCGCGGGCCCTCATCGTGCAGTCGCCCGACATCGGCGCCCAGTACTTCCTGGACGTGCAGGCGACGGCGAGGGCCGGCGGGCCGCCCGACAAGGCGGCCCTGGTTGCGGTGATGGCCCGCTATGGATTGGTTCCGGCCCGGCCTGGCGGACCGCAATAAGCGAGCGGCCATGTCTCTCGGCATGGCCGCTCCGGTAATGCCCGAGCGTATATCCCTCCCTATCGGGGTCCGATGGCGGCAGGCTTGATCAGCTTGAGCCCCCGCGCGGCGTTGTAGCCGTGGATCTCCTTCACGTCGAGCTTGCGCATGAACTCGATCGTCTGGGCATCGATGATCTGCCCCGGAACCATGATGGGGAAGCCCGGGGGATAGGGAATGACGAAGTTCGCCGAGACCAGATCGGGGCCGTTGGCCAGCCGTTCGTCCAGCTCCTTGCTCCTCAACGGAAGATATTCGCAGTCGTCTTCGTTGTAGGCGGCGAAGAACGCGGTGCGCATGTTTCCTTCCGAGGTGGTGCTGCCCGGGTCGTCGCGGTAGCCGTCGTGGAAGCGGCTGAAGTTGGGCAGATCGGGCACGTCCTCCATCAGGTTCTTGACCTTGGCGGCGAACTCCGCCCTGCCCGATTCGCCGGTCTCTTTCAGGCGCTTCTCGATCTCTTCGGAGATTTCGAGCAGCACCTTGACGAGGGAGGCGACGTCGCTGCGGGTGTTGTTGATATTGCTTTGCAGCAGCACGCTGTTGCGCGAAGTCTTGTTCAGCTGGATGTTGTAGCGCGAGGCCAGCAGGTTCTTGAACGCCGTGCCGTCGTAGCCCGCCGTGCCACAGACCAGGGTCAGCCGCGTCGGATCCAGGCAGAACTCGTCGTCCTTCAGGGCCTTCGCGGCGGTCAGCCAGTTCACGCCCGGCGCCAGGAAGTCGGTGAAGCCCGAGGCGCGGAATTCCTCGGGAATCATTTTGTCTGCCCCCAGCACGCTGAAGTACCTGGAGATCACCGGGTGCTTCGCCACTTCGCGGCGGATGGCCAGGGCCACTTCGATGGCGCGCATGACGAGTTCGTAGCCTTCCAGCTCCATCTGCCTGCGGGCGATGTCCAGGGAGGCGATGATCTGGGCGTTGGGCGAGGTCGAGGCATGGATGAAGACCGCCTCGCGGAACGCCGAGACATGGTGTTCGTAGTCTTCGTCGCGCACCGCCACGATCGACCCCTGCCTCAGGCTGGACATCGATTTGTGAATGGAGTCGGTTTCGTAGACGCGCACCCGCAAGGCGCCGGGGTTCGGCACCAGCTCGCGGTCCAGCAGGCGCGGGTCCCGGGGATCCAGGTTTTCGCCCAGCTCCGCGCACTGGGCTTCCCATGCCTGTTGCGAGGCCGGATCGTCGCGCCATTGCTCCAGCGCCGCGGCCGCGCCCATCGCCGTGCGCATGCGCAGGAACGGCGACCAGCGCGCGAAGCCGAACCAGGCCTCGTCCCACAGGAAGATCAGGTCCGGCTTGATGGCCAGGCATTCCTGCATGACCCGGCGGGTGTTGTAGATATGGCCGTCGAAGGTGCAGTTGGTCAGGGTGACCATGGCGACTTTGTCGAGCCGGCCTTCCGCCTTCAGGTCCAGCAGCGCCTGTTTGACGGTGCGCAGCGGGACTGCGCCGTACATCGAATACTCGGTCATGGGGAAGGCTTCCACGTACAGCGGCTGCGCGCCGGACAGCACCATGCCGTAGTGGTGGGACTTGTGGCAGTTGCGGTCCACGATGACGATGTCGCCGGGCTTGGTGACGGCCTGGTAGACCATCTTGTTGGACGTGGAAGTGCCGTTGGTCACGAAGAACACGTGGTCGGCGCCGACGGCGCGCGCGAATTTCTCCTGGGCGACCTTGATGTTGCCGGTGGGCTCCAGCATGCTGTCCAGGCCGCCGGTGGTGGCCGAGGTTTCCGCCAGGAACAGGTTCAGGCCGTAGAACTCGCCGAAGTCTCGGATCCAGTTGGATTTGATGATGGATTTGCCGCGCGCGATCGGCAGCGCGTGGAAGGTGCTGATGGGCTTGGCCGCATACTGCTTCAGGTTGTCGAAGTGCGGCGTGGACTGGCGGTCTCGCACCCCTTCCAGGATGTTCAGGTGCACTTCCATCGGCTCTTCCACCTCATAGAACACCCGCCGTATCACCGACGCTGCCGGGTCGCCCGCCAGTTTTTCCACTTCCCGGTCGGTCAGCAGATAGATGTCCAGCTCGGGCCGGATGTTGGCGATGAGGTGGGCCAGCTTCACGCCGACCGCGCGCGGGGCGTCCACGCTGGTGTCCAGATGTTGATAGACGCTCAGGAAATTGCGCAGCAGCGTGGCCTCGTGCTTGGACGGGATGGGAATGCCGTCGTAGATGACGACAGCCTCCAGCTTGCCGTTGAGTATGGTGGCCAGCAGCGCGTCCTCGACGCTGCCCACCATGACCGGCTCGTAGATCATGGTGTCGTCGTGCCGCCGCAGTTCGCGTATCTCGCTGGCGATCGCGGCGGTGCGCGCCGCTGGCGCCGGGCTCACGAACAGGGCCTCGAAATAGGGCCGGTGCGCGAGGCTGCCCGCCATGCCGGGCGGGGTGCGGTCCGGGCCGCCCGCGGAAGACTCTTCCGCGGCCTCCCACTCGCCTTCGTCGTAGCGGTAGCTGCCCGATAGCAAGGCATTGCTCATCCGCAGGATCAGCCGCGCCGTGCCCATGGCGTCGCCGTCCGCGATCCGGTCATCCAGCGTGTGCAGCAAGCGGGCGCCCGGATAGGCGAAGTAGCTTTCCATCGGGCGCAGTTCGGCCAGGGCGTCCTGCACGGGGGCGGCGCCCGCCGCGCTCTTGCCGCTGCGCATCTCGGCCGCCCAGGTCTGGGCCTTGGCGTTCATGTCGCGCCACCGGTCCAGGCGCGCGGCCGAGTTCGAGAACAGGTGGTCCAGTTGGTTGTCGTGCGTTCCGTTCGTCATGGCAATCCTCGGATTTCAGGCGAAAAAAGGCCCCGGCCGCCAGGCGGCCGAGGCGTTGCGCGTCGCTATGAAAGAATCATGATGACCACCATCCCCCAGATGGTCAGCAAGGTATTACCCACTGCGTATGTCACCGTGTAGCCCAGGCCGGGAACCTGGCTCTTGGCCTCCTCGCACACCATGCCGAGCGCCGCGGTGGTGGTCCGCGAACCGGCGCAGATGCCCAGGATCAAGGCGGGATCGAAGCGGAAGACGTACTTGGCGATGAGCATGCCCAGCACCAGCGGCACCGCGGTCGCGAAAATGCCCCACAGGAACAGGCTGATGCCCAGCTTCTGCAGGCCGGCCACGAAGCCCGGTCCGGCCGATATCCCCACCACGGCGATGAACACGTTCAAGCCCACGGAGTTCATGAACCAGAGCGTGGGCTCCGGAATGCGGCCGAAGGTGGGGTGGATGGCGCGGAACCAGCCGAATATGATGCCGGCGATCAGCGAGCCGCCGGCGGTGGAAATGGTGAGCGGAATGCCGCTGACGTTGATCACGATGGCGCCGATCAGCGCGCCGATGGTGATCGCCAACGAGACGAAGGCGACGTCGGTCACGGTCGTGGGCCGGTCGACGTAGCCGAGGTTCTGGGCCGCCGCGTTGATGTCCTGGGTCCGCCCGACCACGGTAATGACGTCGCCACGGAACAACTCGGTCTTGGGCAGAATGGGAATCACGGTCTCGGTCGGGCCGCGCCGGATCTTCTTCAGGAACACGCCGCGCGCGCCGGGCCAGTGCGCCAGTTCTTCCAGCGGCTTGCCGTCCACCTTTTTGTTCGAGACGTAGATGTCGACGCCTTCGGTCTTGATGTCGAGCAGCTCGGCATCCTCGACTTCGCGGCCGCTGGGTCCCAGCCGCGCGATCAACTGGTCGCGCTTGCCGCCGATGGCAACGATGTCGCCGGGCTCGATCACCGTGGCCTGATCGACCTCGATGATCTTCCCGCCGCGTCGGATCCGCTCGATAAAGGCGCGGAACCCGGCCTGCGTTCCCCCCTCAAGTTCGGCCACGGTCTTGCCGATGAAGGGGCTATGCTCGGCCACCGAGTAGGCCCGCAACTCGAACTCGTACCAGTGGGTCCCGTCCGCCGGCCCCTGGCCCGCGCCCAGCTTCTGTTCGTACGCCTTGCAGGCCGCGACCAGGTCGATGCCCAGCAGCTTGGGGCCGATCTGCGCCAGAATGATCGCCGAGCCGACCGTGCCGAAGATATAGGTGACGGCATAGGCGATCGGCATGGCATCCAGCAGCGCCTGGGTTTCCTCTGGCGATTTGCCCAGGCGGTTGATCGCGTCGGTCGCCAGGCCCATGGAAGCGGAGATGGTCTGCGATCCGGCGAACAGCCCGGCCGCGGAACCCAGGTCATATCCCGCGATCATCGCGGCCACGACCGCCGCCCCAAGCGACAGCAAGGCCATGATGACGGCGAAGATCGCCTGCGGCAGCCCGTCCTTGGCGATGCCGCGCACGAATTGCGGCCCTACGCCGTATCCCACGGCGAACAGGAACATCAGGAAGAAGACCGACTTCACGTTGGGGGAGATCTTGACCCCGAGGATGCCGATGACGATGGCGACCAGCAGGGTCGACGTCACGGCGCCCAGACTGAAACCCTTGAAGCTTTTCCCGCCTATCCAGTAGCCGATGCCCAACGCCAGGAAGATGGCGATTTCCGGATAGGCTTTGAGGGTGGAAACGAACCAGGTCATGACTTTCTCCTTGGTGTTCCCCGGCGCGGGGAGCGTGTCGTCATGCGAGCCGGCTTGCCGCCGGCTCGTGGAGGTGTTCGTGTTGGTTGGGCGCGGATCGCGCCCGGGTCAGCGGCCGCGCGGCTTGCGCGCGTATCGGCCGGGTGTCGCGGCGTGCCCGGCGGCCGGCACTGCCGGCGGCTGGCGGCCGGGCGGGGAGGCCTGGCGCCGGTGGCGCGAGGCCCGCCAATTCCTGGGGGCGGGCCGCAGGGGGCCGCCCTGGAAAGCGAAGGGAGAGAAGCTGGCCTGGCAGGGTGTATTCCGTGTGTTCATTGCACTTCCCGTGGAGCAGGCAACGACTGGAAACAAGGGCCGGACCAGCGAGGAACATCCCGGCCATGGGCGGTGTGGCGCCCATGGATGAATCTATGCTTTGAAACAGGGCCGCTCAATTGGCCGCTATGACTACGCCTGTACTACTTTAGTAGCAATCCGGCGGCCATCGCGGCCAACGAGGCATGCGGCCTAGTACCTTGCCCGTAAGTTCAGCATGACGCTGCGGGGTTCGCCGTAGTAGTTCGAGCCGTAGGCCGCCCAGACGCGCTGGTAATAGACCTTGTCGAACAGGTTGTTCACCGTGAGGGTCGCATCCAGGTTTTTGTTGAAGCGGTAGCCGGCCTGCGCGGACACGGTGGTGTATGGGCGCTGTTCGAACTTCACGGGACCGTTCAGGCGGTACATGCTGCTCACGCTGCGCAGCCCCGCGCCCAGCGACAGGCCTTCCAGCGAGCCGGTGGCGAAGGTGTACTTGGTCCAGAGGTTGAAGGTGTGGCGCGGCGTGATGAAGGCGTACTGCTGCGACTTCTGTTCTTCCGTGCCCTTCAGCGTCTTGGTGGTGGTGTAGGCGTAGCCGGCGGTGACGTCCCAGCCCGGCGCCGGGCTGCCGCTGATCTCGGCCTCGAAGCCTTGGCTGCGCATCTTGCCGGCGGCCATCGAGAACAGCGGATTGTCCGGGTCCGTCATGGCGCGGTTCTCGTCTTCCATGCGGAAGAGCGCGGCGTGGCCGTTCAGGCGCTTGTCCAGGAATTCGCCCTTCAGGCCGATCTCGAACTGCTTGCCGGTGCGCGGATCGAGCAGCTGGCCGTTGACGTCGGTGGTGGTCTGCGGCGTGAAGATGCTGGTGTAGCTGGCGTAGGCCGAGAGTTGCTCGTTCAGGTCCACCACCAGGCCCAGGTAGGGCGTGAACTTGCCGTTGATTTCGCTCTTGGTGTTGGTGAACTGGTTGAAGTAGGCGTTGCGATTCTCGGTCCGGTTTTCCCACCAGCTCAGGCGGCCGCCGGCGATGATGGTGGCGGCGTCGGCCACGCGCAGGTTGGTGCGCGCATACAGGCCGTATTGCTGGGTCTTGCCGTCGTTGCCGTTGGTGAACGCGTAATCCGGCTTGGGGACATCGTTGTCCGGGTGGTACAGGTTGATGTCGGCGTTGTCGCCGCCGCCGTAGCGGAAGTTCTTGTGGATGTTGCGGTAATCGGCGCCCACGATCAGTTCGTGTTCGCGGCCGAAGGCCTGGAACGGCGTGGCGACGAAGGCGTCCAGGCCGTAGGTCTTCCAGTGGCTGCGGTACTTCCACGACACCAGGCAGGTGTCGCCGGTTTCCGGATCCACCGCGCAGTCGGACCAGCCGAACTCGCGGCTGGGCTCGTCCTGCTCGCGGTAGATGCCGCTGACCTTGATGCGGCCGCCGTTGGACAGGCGGTGTTCCACGTCGGCGAAGTACTCGGTGACTTCTTCGGTGATGTGGTTCCAGCTGGGATCCAGGTTGGTCGAGCGGCGCACGTCGAGCAGGCTGCCGTCGGTATAGCCGGGCAGGCCGAAGAAGGGGCGGCCCTTGTACTGCTGGTAGGTGGCGCCGGCGGTCAGCACGGTGTCGGGCGTCAGGTCGAAGCTCAGGGTGCCGTAGAACAGTGGCTTCTCGGTGTAGACGCCGTCGACGAAAGAGCGGCGGTCGTCGTAGGACGCCACCAGGCGGCCTCGCAGCCGGCCGTCGCTGTCCAGCGGGCCGGTGATGTCGGCCTCGGTGTAGTAGCGGTCCCAGGACCCGGTCATGACCTGGCCGCTGAAGGCGAAGTCCTTCTGCGCGCGCTTGCGCACCAGGTTGACGGTGCCGCCGGGATCGCCCGCGCCCTGGAACAGGCCCGAGGGGCCGCGCAGCACCTCGATATGGTCGTAGATCGCCAGGCCGAAGCCCGAGCTCAGGTCGTTGCCGGTGCTGGCGGGCGTGTTCACCCCGTCCACCTGGATGGTGTCCAGCGCGTAGCCGCGCGAATAGAAGTTGCCATGGTTGCCGCCGATGCTGCCCGCTTCCACGGTGATGCCGGTGACGGTGCGCATGGCGTCGTCCAGGTTCACCAGGTTCTGGTCGTCGAGCAGCTGGCGCGTCACCACCGAGACCGATTGGGGGATCTGGCGCAGGCTCTGGGCGTTCTTGCCCAGGGTGACGGCGGGCGTGGTGTAGGAACCCGAGCCCTCGGTCGTGGCGAGGTCGTTGCCGGTGACCGTGACCGGGGCCAGCGTGGTGGCGTCGCCGGCCGACGAGCCCGCCGGCGCGCGCACCACGAAGCCCGTGGCGCTGGGCACGGCCACCAGGCCGCTGCGCGCCAGCAGGCGGTCCAGGGCGGCCTGCGGACTCATCCTGCCGGACACGGCGGGCGCCTGCAGGCCGGCGACGGCGTCGGGGCTGAACAGCACCTGCACCTGGGCCTGGCGGCCCAGCGCCACCAGGGCGTCGGCCAGCTTGCCGGCGGGCAGGTCGAAGGCCTGCGCGGCCGCGCCCTGGGCGTGCGCCACGGAGGGCGCGAACGTCTCTACCGCCAGCGCGGCGCTCATGGACAGCGCGCACAGCAGCGCGTAACGGCCGGCGTTCAGCCGGCAACGGAAATGGCGTTGCGCCATGGACTTTCCCCAGTCAAGAAGTGGATCTTCACCGGGGAAGACGCGCCAGCCGCCGGAACCCGTACGTCCGAAAGAAAAATTATTCGCAATTCGGCGCAGGCGGGGTTCAGCGGCTGGCGATCACCGCCGACCCGTCGGGCCGGCGGCTCAATGTGACGGGCAGCAGGCCGGGCAACGCGTCCAGGAAGGCCTCGGGGTGGCGCAGGTCCAGCGTGCCGGACAGGCGCAGGCCGCGCGCACGCTCATCGGCGAAGCGCACCGGGGCGTCGCGGTACAGGGCCAGGTAGCCGGCCAGCTGCTGCAAGGTGGCGTCATGCACCACGGCCACGCCGTCCTGCCAGGCGCCGACCTCGCCGGGCGCCACGTGCTGGCGGGCCAGCAGCCCGCCGCCGGCGCGCGCCAGCAGCACGGTGTCGCCGGGTCGCAGCGTGTGCTCCTTGGGGCCGTCGGCGCCGTCGGCATCCAGCAGCACCTGCCCGCTGCGCACGCCGACCTGCAGCATGTCGGGCAGCAGCAGCACGTTGAACTCGGTGCCGATGTCGCGCAGTTCGGCGCCGCCGGCGGTCACGACCAGGGGGCGGCGGTCGGCGGCGGCGTCGATGTAGACTTCGCCGCCGTCGATGTCGATGCGCCGCTCCGCCAGCGTGTAGCGCACGCTGACGCGGGTGCCCACGTTGGCATGGACGCGGGTGCCGTCGGGCAGGTCCAGGCTGCGGGTCTGGGTGGAGGCGTTGGCCACCGATTCATAGCTTACGGGCAGGTACAGGTAGGCCGCGCCCGTCACCAGCAGCAAGGCGGCCAGCGCCCCGCCCCAGCGCAGGAACGCGGGCCGGCGGGCGGGCCGGGGCGGCGCGGGCGCCTTGGCGCGAGCCGGGGCCGGGCGCGGCAGCGAGGCCATGTCTTCCCAGACCTGGGCCAGGCGTTCGTATTCCTGGCCGTGCAGCGGGGATTCGGCCAGCCACGCCTGGAACGCCTGCTCGGCGCGGGCATCGGACGCGACTTCCCGGCGGCGCAGGAACCAGGCGCTCGCGGCCTCTTCGACGGCGGATAGGGAGTGGGATTGGGTCATGATGCTTCGCCGTGGACGTGACGCTTGCAATGCGCCAACGCCAGTTGCAGGTGCTTTTCCACCGCGCGCACCGAAATGCCCATGCGGCCGGCGATCTCCTCGCAACGCAATTCATCATACCGATAAAGCAGGAAGGCCTCGCGCTGGCGCGGGGGCATCGCGTCGATGGCGGCCTGCAGCCGGCGCAGCCGCTGGTTCACGTCGGCGCGCGCCTCGGGCTGCGAGCCGGCGTCGGCCGCCAGGCTGTCGGCCTGCGGCGCGAAGTCCCGGTCGTCCAGGCTGGCCGCCAGGTGCTCGCCGCGCACGCCTTCGCGGCGCCAGTGGTCGCGCAGCAGGTTGCGCGCGATCTCGTACAGGTAGGCGCGGGGCTTCTCGGGCGGCTCGGCGCCATGGCTGGCCGCCAGCCATTTGGCGAAGGTTTCCTGCGCCAGGTCCTGGGCGGTGTCCGGCGAGCGCTTGAGCTGGCGGTTCAGGAAACCGACCAGTTCCGCGTTCCACGCTTTGTACGCCTCGGCGATCACGCCGAAGAAACGCTCCCCCATGATGCCCCTGAGTCCACGTCCGCCGCGAGGCCAGGGGGCCGGGCGCGTCGTCATGGATTGAATGGAATGATAATGATTCCTATTGTATCAACTTTGGCGGGCAATGCGGGCGCGGCCCCGGGGGCGCGCCACCCTCATTTCGCGCCGACGATTTCCAGCGAGCGTTCACGCGCCATGGCGAACTGCGCCTCGTCGCCCATGGCCGCGGCCACGTTGGCGATGGCCTGGTAGGCCAGCAGATCGAAGGCGAGCCTGGCCGGGTCGGTAGACGCGGGCAGTTCTTTCGCGGCGATGGCTTCGCGCGCGAGGGTTTCGAAGCGTGCGCGCGCTTCGTTCCTGTGCTGGTTCACGCGGTCGCGGATCGCGCCGGGCCGGGTGCGGTATTCACTGCTGGCCGCCGTGAGGAAGCAGCCTCCCGGCAGGCTGCGGCCCTGCACGAACTGGAACCAGCCCGTGACCAGCGCGCGCAGCCGCTCGGCCGGGCGCGCGAGCGCCATTGCCGGCGCCACCACCGCCGCGCGGTACAGGTCCACCGCGCTTTCCAGCGTGGCCAGCTGCAGGGCCTCCTTATCGCCGAACAGCACCTGGATGTTGCCCTTGGCCACGCCCGCTTCGGTTGCGAGGCGCCCGAAAGTCAGGCCCTCCAGCCCTTCCATCGACGCGATGCGCGCTGAATGGGCCAGCACCCCGGCGCGCGCCTTTTCGCCCCGGATGCGGCGGCGATCCGTTTCAACCATGAGTCCGTCCCTGCTTGTCAGCATGCGATTCTTCAATTTAATATACGGTCGTACGTATATTAATTCATCCCCTCTTTCTGGCCAATGTTATGACCGACACCTCTTCCGCCGGCTCCGGCCGCTGGTTCGCCCTGGCCGCGCTGCTTTCGGCGAATTTCCTCATCATTCTCGACCTCTTCATCGTCAATGTCGCCCTGCCCAGCCTGCAGACGGGGCTGGACGCCAGTTTCTCGCAGGTCCACCTGGTGATCGTCGCCTACAACGCCGCGCTGGCCGTGCTGCTGATCACCGGCGCCCGGCTGGGCGATCTCTTCGGCCGCCGTCGGATCTTCCTGTGGGGCATGGGGCTGTTCACGGCGTCGTCGCTGATCTGCGGGCTGGCCCCCGGTCCCGGGATTCTAATTGGCGGGCGCGTGATCCAGGGGGCCGCCGCGGCCATGCTGATGCCGCAGGTGCTGGCCTCCATCCGCGTCATGTTCGACGGCGCCAGCCGCGCGCGGGCCTTCGGGGCGATGGGCGCGGTGCAGGGCGTGGCGGCGACCATCTCGCAGCTTGCGGGCGGCTACCTGATCGAGCAGGACTACGCCGGCCTGGGCTGGCGCACCATCTTCCTGATCAACCTGCCCCTGGGGCTGGCCGCGATGCTGGCCGCCCGGCTCTGCATCCGCGAAACCCGCGCCCCGGTGGCGAGCCGGCTCGACATCGTGGGCGCGGTGCTCGCGGCGCTGGGCCTGTTCCTGCTGCTGGTGCCCATCATGCTGGGGCATGATCATGGCTGGCCCTGGTGGTCTTACGCCGGTCCGGTGGCCGCGGTGCCGGTGCTGGCCGCCTTCGTGCGCTACGAGCGCGGGCTGTCGCGGCGCGGCGGGGTGCCATTGATCGAGATGGCGCTGTTCGCCAATCGCCGCTTCGTCACGGGCATCGGCGCGGTGTTCCTGTTCTTCTCGGCCATCAGTTCTTTCTTCCTGTCGCTGACCATGCTGCTGCAGTTCGGCCTGGAACTGAGCCCCTTCGCCGCGGGCGCGGTGTTCACGCCGTCGGCGGTCGCGTTCTTCGCGGCGTCCGTCTGCGGGCCGCGCCTGGCGGAGAAACTGGGCCGCCGCGCGCTGCTGCTGGGCGTGGTGGTATTCGGCGCCGGCATCGCGCTGTCGGCGGCCGGCGCGATCGTGGACGCCTCCAATCTGTCGCTGATCGTGGAGGCGCTGGTGCTCAACGGCGCGGGCCAGGGCATGGTGATCCCCCTGGCGTTCAACGCGGTGCTGGGGGCGGTGCGCGCGGAGGATGCGGGCATGGGTTCGGGGATCTCGTCCACCATGCAGCTGACCGGCACCACTGTCGGCGTGGCCGTGGTGGGCGTGGTGCTGTTCTCGGCCATCGGCTCGCCCGATCTGCCGGGCGTGGCGCAGGCGCAGCACTACGGCCATGCGCTGGCGTGGGCCACGCTCTACAACCTGGCCGCGGTGGCCGCCAGTTTCCTGCTGTTCGCGCGGTTGACGGCCAAGGCGGCGGACGCCGGCGCCATGCCGGCGGCGCGCCCGGCGCCGGCGGGCGACTGACCCGCCCGCCTCGCCCGGCCGTCTACTTGTCCGGCGAGGCGCGGTCGGGTCAGGCCGGGGTCAATGAGCGCAGCTTGCGCAGTTCCGGGAACCACCACATCCACAGCCCCGCCACCGCCACGGTGCCCACGCCGCCGATCACCACGGCCGGCACGGCGCCGACCAGCGCGGCCAGCATGCCGGACTCGAATTCGCCGAGCTGGTTGGAAGCGCTGACGAACAGCGTATTCACCGCGCTGACGCGGCCCAGCATATGGTCGGGCGTGTTCAGTTGCACCAGCGAGGACCGCACCACCACGCTGATGGCATCGGCCGCGCCCAGCACCACCAGCGCGGCTACCGACAGCGGGATCGAGGTGGACAGGCCGAACACCGTGGTGGCCACGCCGAAGAGCAGCAGCGCGCCGAACAGCAGCCGTCCCACGTGCTCGCCCAGGGTCAGCCGGGCCAGCGTCAGGGACATGAGCATCGCGCCGCAGGCGGGGGCGGCGCGCAGCGCGCCCAGCGCCCAGGGACCGGCCTGCAGGATGTCCTTGGCGAAGATGGGCAGCAGCGCCGTGGCCCCGCCCAGCAGCACGGCGAACAGGTCCAGCGACAGCGTGCCCAGCAGCAGGCGGCGCTGGAAGATGAACGTGATGCCCGCGAACAGCGTGCGCCAGGTGGTGGGCTCCTTGCGCGGGGGCGCGCGGTCCACGGCCATGCTGGCGATGGAGGCGAAGGCCGTCAGGTACAGCGCGGCGGCCACGCAGTAGATCCAGCCCGCGCCCAGGCCGTAGCCGACGCCGCCCAGCGCGGGCCCGGCGATCTGCGCGATCTGCCCGCCCGAGGACGACAGCGCGGTGGCGCGCGGCAGCCAGGCGCGCGGCACGATGGCGGGAATCAGGGTGGTGAGCGTGGGCGCCTCGAAGGCGCGCGCCGAGCTCATGACGATGAGCGTGGCGTAGATCAGCGGCCGCCCGCCCAGGCCGTGCAGCGCGGCCAGGGCCAGCGTCAGCGTCGCGAGGGCCTCGATGGCCATGCAGATGGCCACGATCCGGCGGCGGTCGTAGCGGTCGGCCACGTGGCCCACCACCAGCGTCAGCACGGCCATGGGCAGGAACTGCGCCAGCCCGATCAGGCCCAGGTCCAGCGCGCTGCCGGACAGTTCGTAGACCTGCCAGCCCACCGCCACCGAGACGATCTGGAAGGCCAGCGAAGCGCCCACGCGGGCGCACAGGAAATGCAGGAAGGCGGGGCGGGAAAGCGGACTGGGGGAGTCGGGGGCGGGCATGGAGGGGTGGACGGGCGGGGCGCGCGGCAGGCGCCGGAACCGGCATTCTAGGGACAATTCGCTGACGGGAAACTAAGAGGGTCCGAGCGCCGGGGTTTTCATTTATGCGCGAAATGCTGGGCAGGCGTATATATTTTCGTTTTCCGCATTAGCGCCTTCGAGGGGCATATCCGCCATGGCCACCCTTCCCGATCTCAGTTCCCGCGAGCTGCAGGCGATCTGCATGGTCGCCGAATGCGGCAGCTTCGTGGCCGCGGCCTTGACGATGAACATCTCGCAGCCCGCGCTGACGCGCACGGTGCAGCGCGTGGAAAAGGCCCTGGGCGTGGAACTGTTCCATCGTTCCACGCGGCGCGTCGAGACCACGGCGGCGGGCCAGGAGTTCGTGTCGCTGGCGAACCGCGTGCTGTCGGACCTGCGCATTTCGTTCGAGAACATGCGCGAGATCTCCGATGAGCAGCGCGGCCGCAGCATCGTGTCCGCGGTGATGTCGGTGGCCTATACGCAGCTGCCGGGCATCGTGGCCCGGTACCGGGAATCGCGGCCCCGCATCGAACTGCAGATCCGCGAAGGCGTGCATGGCACGGTGCTGGACGACGTGCGCAGCGGCGTGGCCGACATGGGGATTACCTACATTGACGAGGTGCCGGGCGAATTCTCGGTCGTGTCGCTGGGCCGCGAGGTCTTCCATGTGGTGATGCCGCGCAAGCATCCGCTATCCACGCAGGCGGGTTTGACGCTGGAGCAGCTGGCGCCGTACGCGCTGGTTTCGCTGCCCCGGGAGGCGCAGACGCGGCGCCTGATCGATAGCCACGCCTCGATCGCCGGCGTGCCGTTGCGGCACGCGGTCACCGTGAGCCAGTTCGCGACGGTGATGCAATGCGTATGGGCGGGCGTGGGGATCGCCATCGTTCCCGGCGGCGCGGTGCCGGCCGCGTTGAGCGCGGACCTGGTGGCGCGGCCGCTGACCCGGCCGGCGCTCAGCCAGGCCATCGGCGTGGTGTACCTTAAGGAGCGCGGCCTGACGCCCAGCAGCAGCGGCTTCCTGGCGCAGTTGCGCAGCGACTGGGTGCAAGCCGTTCCCGTCGCGCGCGGTCGCCGCGGGCGGCGCGACGGGGGCTGACCGCTCTCTTTTTTTTCAGGCGTCATCGGCCGCCGGAGCGGCGCCGAGGCCCAGGCCCGTCGGAAATGCGCGCGCAGCCGGTCAGGCGGAGGCCTGTTCCAGGAAGCGCTGCGCATCCAGCGCCGCCATGCAGCCGCTGCCTGCGCTGGTGATGGCCTGGCGATACACGTGGTCCTGCACGTCGCCGGCGGCGAACACGCCGCTTACGCTGGTCATGGTGGCCAGCCCCCTGCGGCCCGCCCGCGTCACGATGTAGCCGTCTTCGAGCTCCAGCTGGCCTTGGAACAGCTCGGTGCTGGGCCGATGGCCGATAGCCACGAAGCAGCCGCTGACTTCCAGGTCCGCGCGGGTATCGTCGGCCAGGTTGCGGATACGCACGCCGGTGACGCCGGAGTCGTCGCCCAGCACGTCCTCCAGCACGCTGCGCAGGCGCAATCGGATCTGCCCCTGCTCCACCTTGGCGGCCAGCTTGTCCAGCATGATGGGTTCGGCGCGGAAGGTGTCGCGCCGATGAACCAGGGTGACGGTGCGCGCAATGTTGGACAGGTACAGCGCTTCTTCCACCGCCGTATTGCCGCCGCCCACCACGCACACGTCGCGACCGCGATGAAAGAAGCCGTCGCAGGTGGCGCAGCCGGATACGCCGCGGCCCATGTAGGCCTGTTCGGACGCGAGGCCCAGATACCGCGCGACCGCTCCAGTGGCCACGATCAGCGCATCGCAGGTATAGGCGGCGCGTTCGCCGCGCAGCACGAAGGGCCTGCGCGACAGGTCCACGCTCTGCACGTGGTCGGCGATGACGTCGGTGCCAAAGCGCAGCGCATGATCCTGGAAGCGCTGCATGAGCTCCGGGCCCTGCACGCCGGCCGCGTCGGCGGGCCAGTTGTCCACGTCGGTCGTCGTCATGAGCTGGCCGCCCTGCGCCATGCCGGCGATCAGCACCGGACTGAGGTTGGCGCGGGCGGCATAGACGGCGGCGGCGTATCCGGCCGGGCCGGACCCGAGAATGAGGACCCGCGCGTGGCGCGGCGTTTCGGCGGCGCTCATTGCAGGCGGATTCCGGCGCGTTGCACGATCTCGGCGTAGCGCTTGGCTTCGCTGCGGCAATAGGCATCGAACTGTTCGGGCGTGTCGCCCACCGGCATGGCTTGCGAGTCGGCCAGGCGGGTTCGCACGTCCGGCTGTCGCAGCACGCCGCTCACCGTCTTGTAGAGGGTGGCGATCAGCTCGGGCGGGGTCTGCGCCGGCGCCCACATGCCGTACCAGGTGGTCAGGTTCACGTCCGGATAACCCAGTTCGGCGAAGGTCGGCACGTCGGGCAGCGCTTCCACGCGCTGCGCGGAAGTAACCGCCAGCGCGCGCAGCTTGCCGCCCTTGACCAGGCTGATCGAGGACGGCATCGAATCCAGCATATAGGTGACCTGGCCGCCCACCACGTCCGTGAGCGCGGGCGCGCTGCCCTTGTACGGGATGTGGGTAACGTCGAGTTTGGCCGCGGCCTTGAAGACCTCGCCGGCCAGATGGCCGGGCGTGCCGTTGCTGGATGACGCGAAATTGTGCCGGCCGGGTTGCGAGCGCACCAGCTCGATCAGCTCTGCCACGGAGCGCACCGGCGAGTTGGCGCTGATCACCAGCTGGATCGGCGTGGACGCGAGATTGGTGATTCCGCGGAAGTCCCTGAGCGGATCGTGCGACATATTCGCGTAGAGCGCGGGATTGACCAGCTGGCCGGAGACGTTGATCAGCAACACATAGCCGTCCGGGGCCGCCTTGGCCACCATGTCGGCGCCTATCATGCCGCTGGCGCCCGGCCGGTTGTCGATGACGACGGATTGCCCCAGCTTGTCGGCCAGCGTCGTCGCGACGATGCGGCCGACGATGTCGGTCGGGCCGCCAGGCGGATAGGGAATGACGACGCGCAACGGCTTGGACGGATAGCCGGTGGCGGCGAAAGCCCTGGCGCCGCCGCCCAGCGCGCCCAGGGTGGCGCCGGCCGCGCCGATCAGCAGGCGGCGCCTGCGCGGGTTGCATGATGCCTCTGCTCGAATGCGTGGTTCCATGGTTTGTCTCCCTTGTCGCTTTCTTGTGTAGGGCACAGCTCAGGGGCCGACCGCGATCGCGCCATTGCGTCGCAGTTCGGCCAGCGCCCGCGGCGCCAGTCCCAGCACGTCGCGCAGGACCGGTTCCGTATGGGCGCCCAATACCGGCGGCGCGCTGCGGTACTCCACGGGCGTCGCCGATAAATGCAGGGGGTTGCCGACCAGCTCGGCGCAGCCCGTTTGCGCGCCGGGCATCGGCACGCGCATGCCGCGTTGCAGGACCTGGGGGTCGGCGAATACTTGTTCCAGGCCGTTTATCGGGCCGCAGGGCACTGCCAATGCTTCCAGTTCGCGCAGCCAGTGCGCGCTGGGTTCGAGCGCCATCCGCGCCTGGATCTGGGGGATCAGCGTGTCGCGCGAGGCCAGGCGCGCGGTGTTGGTGGCGTAGCGCGGGTCGTCCGCCAGCTCGGGGCGGCCGATGGCGCCGCAGAAGCGGCGGAACTGCGCGTCGTTGCCGACCGTCACGATGACGTGGCCATCGCGGGTGGCGAAGTCCTGGTACGGCACGATGTTCGGGTGCGCATTGCCCAGGCGTTCCGGCTCGCGGCCGCTGGCCAGGAAATTCATGGCCTGGTTGGCCAGCGCGGCCACCTGCACGTCCAGCAGGGCCACGTCCACGTGCTGGCCTTCGCCCGTGCGGTCGCGATGCGCCAGCGCGGCCTGGATGCCGGCGGTGGCGTACAGGCCCGTCAGGATGTCCGTCAGCGCCACGCCCACTTTCAGCGGCCCGGCGCCGGGCTGCCCGTCGCCGCGGCCGGTGATGCTCATCAGGCCGCCCATGCCCTGGATCAGGAAGTCATAGCCCGGGCGCGCGGCGTAGGGGCCGTCCTGGCCGAAGCCGGTGATGGAGCAGTACACCAGCCCGGGATGCCGAAGCCTGAGCGTGTCGTAGTCCAGCCCGTAGGCCCGCAGCCCGCCCACTTTGAAGTTCTCGATCAGCACGTCGCATTGCGCCGCCAGCGCGGCCACCAGCCGCTGCCCGTCGGGCGTGGCGATGTCCACGGCGACGGACTTCTTGTTGCGGTTGGCGCCGGCGAAGTAGGCCGATTGCGCCACCTCGCCCCATTGCGGATCGCTGATCCACGGCGGGCCCCAGGCGCGCGTGTCGTCGCCCCGGCCGGGCCGTTCGATCTTGATGACCTCCGCGCCGAGGTCCGCCAGCAGCTGGCTCGCCCAGGGGCCTGCCAGCACGCGCGAAAGGTCCAGCACCCGCAGGTGCGACAGTGCGCCCATCGTTCCCCTCCCCGTGTCGGCGCGCCCCATGGCGCGCCGTCGCGACGCCATGCGGCCGCTATTGCAGTTCCACGCGCACCTGCAGCGGCGCCTTGGTGCCCAGCCACACCTGCTGCGCCTGCTCCTTGATCTGGGCGACGCGCTGCGCCACTTCCTCGGCCGTGATGGAGCTGACCGGATGCGCGATCACGACGGGCTCCAGCGCTTTCATGCCGATGGCCTGCCGGGTCAGTTCGGTTTCGCGCGCGAATTCGGTGGTGATGATGACGGCGCTGGGCACGCCCAATCGTTCCAACGCGATCGAGTCGCGCACGCAGGCCGAGCAGCACGAGCCGCAGTCGCCGATGGCGGTCAGCACGATGTCGTTTTCGGCGGCGATGCGCTCGATGAGGTCGGGCGCGGCGTCCTTGGAGAAGCTGTGCTTGACGTAGTAGTTGACCTGGGCGAATGCGATGTCTTCGCCCAACGCGGCCGCCGCGCCGCGCAGCAGCTTGTTGGCGTTCCACTTGGAGTTGTCGAGGATGCCCAGCCGCAGCCCGGCGAGGGTTTTCTTGCGCGCCGATACCGGCGCGTCCTCGAAGCGCAGCGCGCCGCGCGGGTCGAACACCGCGACTTTTTCACCGTTGTTCATCTGCATGTCATTGCTCCTGGTTGTCGTGTCCGCGACGCCTCAAATGGCGCAGGCGCCGCTCGTGCAATCGCCGGCTCCGGCGGCGCTGGCGCCGTCGACCGCGCGCAGCACCGGCGTGCTCATGTGCCCCCAGCCCGGGATCAGCACGGAAAAGCGGCCGGCCTCGCCGCCCATCACGAACAGATGGATGTGGTCGGGGCTGTGCACGATGGGGATGCGGGTGTCGTCCTCGCGCTTGTAATACTTGGGCAGGTTGCGGTTGTAGACCTTGCCGTAGCGGTGGCCGTAGGCCAGGTCGATGAAGCGGTTGCCGTGGTTGACGTACAGGTAGTTGCGCACGTCGGCGCGCGACCAGCCGTGCTTGCCGATGGTCTGGGCATGCTCCAGGCCCAGCACCACGGCGATATGGCCGCCCAGCACGGCGCTGTTGGACGCGATGGTGCTCATGGCGGAGCACATGGTGTCGAGGATGCCCTCGGGGTCGTTCGAAATGTGGTTGGTCACGCTGTGCGGCGCTTCGGCGGCCATCGCGAAGACGGTCGAATCCTCGGGTTTGTAGCCGTGCTCCACGTGGTATGGCGCCAGGGGGCTTTGCAGCTCGTTTTCGCAGACGCAGTAGGTGTACTTGCCGGGATGCCCCAGCGTGCTTTTGTCCAGGTCCCCGGGCCAGCCGCCGCCCACGTTCAGCATGATCAGGCGCAGCGCCCGGCCGATGGTGGCGTTGGCGCGGTTGCCCGAACCGAAGGCGTTGACGCCGCCGTTCATGCCGATCTCCCGGGCGATCGGCCCGTTGACCACCAGCAGGGGCGAGGCCACGTGCGTGGTCGCTTGCACGCCGTTGAGATTGAAGGCCTGGTCGGTAATGGCCTTTACGCCCGCCAGCACCACCGGCGCGTATTCGGGCTTGCAGCCGGCCATCACCATGTTGATGGCCAGGACCTCGCGGGTCAGTTCGCCCCAGCGCGGCGCCACGCGGGCCTCCACGAAGCCGGCGTCTCCGCCCAGCCGTTCCACGATCTCGTCGATCTTCTGCCGCGTCGGCGGCACCACCGGCAGGCCGTCGGTGAAGCCCCGCTCGTAGTAGTACTCCACCAGGTCCACGCCGGCCGGAACCATGCCTGTCGGCGACGCGTTAGTCTGCAGAACCGCGCTCATCGGAATCTCCTCGTTGCTGTCGGATGACGTTGCGAAGAGCATAGGAGTCGCGCGCTATTTATAACAAGAACAATCTATTTCGATAAATGATTGCAGAAAACGCATAAATAAGCGTATGCGTGGCGCGCAAATGGATCGGGGCGGCCCGCAGGCCGCCCCGATCCATTCCAGCGGCGCAAGGCGACGCCGCGCGCGAGAGGTGCCGGGCTATTCGCCGATCGCCACCAGTTCCGCGCCTTCCGTGACCTGGTCGCCCACGGCATAGAACACTTCCGTGACCTTGCCGTCGGCCGGCGCGGAGATGGTGTGTTCCATCTTCATGGCTTCCATGACCAGCAGGGGCTGGCCCTTCTCCACGGTGTCGCCGGCCTTGACCGAGATCGAGATGATCTTGCCCGGCATGGGCGCGGTCAGGCCGCCGCCGTGCTCGCCTTGCGTGTCCTGCGAATGCGTCAGCGGATCGTAGAGCTCCAGCGCGTGCGAGCCGGCGTCGGTGAAGACGTGGGCGCGGTCGGCGTGCAGCACGACGGTGCCGGCGCTTTCGTGGCCGTCCAGCGTGATGCGCAGGCCGAAGGAGAGGTTGGGGTTGGCGCTGGCGTGGGCGCGCCATTGGAAAGCCTGCGGACCGTTGCCGCAGTCCAGCGTCCAGGCCGAGCCGTCACGCGCGATGAGCACCTTGCGGGTTTCGCCGTTGTCCACCCATTGCAGTTCGCGATGGTAGCGGCCGCCCAGGCGCCAGCCGTCGCGGGCGTCCCAGGGATCGCCGCCGGCCTTGCCCGGCGCGCCCAGGCCCTGGCGCACCAGCACCGCGGCGCTGGCCAGGGCCAGCACTGCGGCGTCGGCGGGCTGGGGTTCGGGCAGCAGCGTGGCGCGCTGGCGTTCGATCAGGCCGGTGTCCAGATCGGCGGCGGCGAAGGCGCTGTCCTTCATGAGCCGCGACAGGAAGGCGACGTTGGTCTGCACGCCCACCGCCTGGGTCTGCGCCAGCGCTTGCAGCATGCGGGCGCGGGCCTGGTCGCGGTCGGCGCCATGCACGATGAGCTTGGCGATCATGGGATCGTAGTAGGGCGTGATCGTGTCGCCCATGCGCACGCCGCCGTCGACGCGGATGTCGCCGTTGACGAAGGCGGTATGCGCCGGCAGGCCCAGATAGGCGAGCGTGCCGATGGACGGCAGGAAGCCCTTCTCGGGGTTCTCGGCGTAGATGCGGGCCTCGATGGCGTGGCCGGTGATGCGCAGGTCTTCCTGGCGCGCCGGCAGCGGCTGGCCGGCGGCCACGCGCAACTGCCATTCCACCAGGTCGTGTCCCGTGATCATTTCGGTGACCGGGTGCTCGACCTGCAGGCGCGTGTTCATTTCCATGAAGTAGAAGCGGCCGTCGGGCTCGGCGATGAATTCCACCGTGCCCGCGCCCACGTAGCCCACGGCGCGGGCGGCGGCCACGGCGGCCTCGCCCATGGCGCGGCGGCGCTCATCGGTCATGCCGGGCGCGGGGGCTTCTTCGATCACTTTCTGATGGCGGCGCTGCACCGAGCAGTCGCGTTCGAACAGGTAGACGCAATTGCCCTGCGTGTCCGCGAACACCTGGATCTCGATGTGGCGGGGCTTTTGCAGGTAGCGTTCGATCAGCACGCGGTCGTCGCCGAAGCTGGAGGCGGCTTCGCGCTGGCACGAGGCCAGCGCGTCGAGGAAGGCGCCGGACGATTCCACCACGCGCATGCCCTTGCCGCCGCCGCCGGCGCTGGCCTTGATCAGCACGGGGTAGCCGATGGCATCGGCCTGCTCTTTCAGGAACTGCGGATCCTGGTTGTCGCCGTGGTAGCCGGGCACCAGCGGCACGCCGGCCTTCTCCATCAGGGCCTTGGCGGCGGACTTGCTGCCCATGGCGGCGATGGCCGACGCCGGCGGGCCGACGAAGGCGATGCCGGCGTTGGTGGCGGCCTGGGCGAAGGCTTCGTTTTCGGACAGGAAGCCGTAGCCGGGGTGAATGGCCTGCGCGCCCGTATCGCGCGCGGCCTGCAGGATGGCGTCGGCGCGCAGGTAACTGGCGCGCGGCTCGGCGCCGCCGATATGGACGGCCTGGTCGCAGGCGGCGACGTGGCGGGCGTTGGCGTCGGCGTCGGAATACACCGCGACGGTGCGGATGCCCATGCGGCGGGCGGTGGCGGCCACGCGGCAGGCGATTTCGCCGCGGTTGGCAATCAGCAAAGTGTCGAACATGGATGTCATCCAGGCTGAAATTATTCTTGGGCTGCGGTGTGGGCGGCTGCGCCGGCCTACATCCGGAACACACCGAACTTGGTGTCTTCGATGGGCGCGTTCAGCGCGGCCGACAGCGCCAGGCCCAGCACGCGGCGCGTGTCGGACGGCGCGATGATGCCGTCGTCCCACAGGCGCGCCGTGGCGTAGTAGGGATGGCCTTCGTGTTCGTACTGTTCGCGGATGGGCGCCTTGAACGCGGCCTCTTCGTCCGCCGACCACTGGCCGCCGCGGGCTTCGATGCCGTCGCGCTTGACGGTGGCCAGCACGCTGGCCGCCTGCTCGCCGCCCATGACGGAAATGCGCGCGTTGGGCCACATGAACAGCATGCGCGGGGAATAGGCGCGGCCGCACATGCCGTAGTTGCCGGCGCCGAACGAGCCGCCGATCAGCACGGTGAACTTCGGCACCGCGGCCGTGGCCACCGCCGTCACCATCTTGGCGCCGTGGCGGGCGATGCCTTCGTTTTCGTACTTGCGGCCCACCATGAAGCCGGTGATGTTCTGCAGGAAGACCAGCGGGATCTTGCGCTGGGCGCAGAGTTCGATGAAGTGCGCGCCCTTCTGCGCGGACTCCGAGAACAGGATGCCGTTGTTGGCGACGATGCCCACGGGCATGCCGTGGATGTGGGCGAAGCCGGTCACCAGCGTCGGGCCGAAGCGCGCCTTGAATTCGTCGAATTCGGAGCCGTCCACGATGCGCGCGATGACTTCGCGCACGTCGTAGGGCTTGCGGGTGTCGGCGGGAATGATGCCGTTCAGTTCGCTGGGGGCGTAGCGCGGTTCGCGCACCGGCACGGTGGCCAGCGGCTGCGGCTTCTTGCGGTTCAGGCGCGCGACCGCGTTGCGCGCCAGCTGCAGCGCGTGCATGTCGTTGGCGGCCAGGTGGTCCGCCACGCCGGACAGGCGGGTGTGCACGTCGCCGCCGCCCAGGTCCTCGGCGCTGACTTCCTCGCCCGTGGCGGCCTTCACCAAGGGCGGGCCGCCCAGGAAGATGGTGCCCTGGTTCTTGACGATGATGGACTCGTCGCTCATGGCGGGCACGTAGGCGCCGCCGGCGGTGCAGGAGCCCATCACCACGGCGATCTGCGAGATGCCCTGCGAGGACATCTGCGCCTGGTTGTAGAAGATGCGGCCGAAGTGCTCGCGATCGGGGAAGACCTCGTCCTGCTGCGGCAGGTTGGCGCCGCCCGAATCCACCAGGTAGACGCAGGGCAGGTGGTTCTGCGCGGCGATCTCTTGCGCGCGCAGGTGCTTCTTGACCGTCATCGGATAGTAGGTGCCGCCCTTGACGGTGGCGTCATTGCAGACGATCACGCACTCCGTGCCCGCCACGCGCCCGATGCCGGTGATGACGCCGGCGCCGGGGGCTTCGCCGCCATACATGCCATGGGCGGCCATCGGCGACAGTTCCAGGAAGGGCGTGCCCGGGTCGATCAGGTGTTCGACGCGCTCGCGCGGCAGCAGCTTGCCGCGCGCCACGTGCTTGGCGCGCGCGGCTTCGCTGCCGCCCAGCGCCGTCTGCGCCAGCTTCTGGTTCAGATCGTCGAGCTGCGCCTGCATGGCCTGCGCATTGTCGGTGTAGTCCTGCGACCGCGTATTGATGCGGGATTCGATGATGGGCATGGGGTTCCACCCGTCCTGCTTGTTGGAGATTTGTAGGCGCGTAGGATGGGTGGAGCGCGAGAGATCAGCGGCAAGAACGCCGCCGCCTCAACGCGCGCAACCCATCGAACTGACGTTGTGTTGGGGCTGAAGATCAAAAGAACCGCGGTGCTGCATGACGGTTGTGGGGCCCATCCCTTTCTGGCTGAGGCCGCTTGGGGATTTGATCCGGCCTGATGGGTTGCGCGCGTTGAGGCGTTTGGGCTTTTTCCATTGGTCTCTCGCGCTTCACCCATCCTGCGGCGGGGCTTTTGGCCCCGCCATTCCTCACACCATCTCGATCGCCATCGCCACGGCTTCGCCGCCGCCGATGCACAGCGTGGCCACGCCGCGCTTGCCGCCGGTCTTGCGCAGCGCGCCGACCAGGGTGGCCATCAGGCGGGCGCCGGAGGCGCCGATGGGGTGGCCCAGGGCGGTGGCGCCGCCGTGGACGTTGACCTTTTCATGCGGCAGCTTGAAGTCGGCCATGGCGGCCATGGTGACCACCGCGAAGGCTTCGTTGATTTCGTAGAGGTCCACGTCCTCGGCCTTCCAGCCGGTCTTGGCGAACAGGTTCTTCAGCGCGCCCACGGGGGCGGTGGTGAACCAGTTGGGTTCCTGCGAGTGCTGGCTGTGGGCCACGATGCGGGCCAGCGGCTTGACGCCCAGCTTCTCGGCGGTGGAGGCGCGCATCAGCACCATCGCGGCGGCGCCGTCGGAGATCGAGGAGGAGTTGGCGGCGGTGACCGTGCCGTCCTTCTTGAACGCGGGCTTGAGCGTGGGGATCTTTTCCGGCATGGCCTTGGTGGGGGCTTCGTCGGTGTCGATCACCGTGTCGCCCTTGCGGCCGGCGACCGTCACGGGGGCGATTTCCCACTTGAAGCTGCCGTCTTCCGAGGCGGCGCGGGCGCGGCGCAGCGATTCCAGCGAGAAGGCGTCCTGCTGCTCGCGGGTGAAGGAGTACTTGGCGGCGCAGTCCTCGGCGAACACGCCCATGGCCTTGCCCTTGTCGTAGGCGTCTTCCAGGCCGTCCAGCGCCATGTGGTCGTACACGGTGTTGTGGCCGTAGCGGTAGCCCTGGCGGCCCTTGAGCAGCAGGTACGGCGCGTTGCTCATGCTCTCCTGGCCGCCGGCGACGACGATGTTGGCGGTGCCCGCGGCCAGCAGGTCATGGCCGAACATGGCGGCCTTCAGGCCCGAACCGCACACCTTGTGGATGGTGGTGCAAGCGACGCCCAGCGGCAGGCCGGCGCCCAGCGCCGCCTGGCGCGCCGGGGCCTGGCCCTGGCCCGCCTGCAGCACGTTGCCCATGATGACTTCTTCGACCTGCTCGGGCTTGATGCCCGCGCGTTCCACGGCGGCCTTGATGGCGACCGAGCCCAGTTCGTGCGCGGCCAGGCCGGACAATGCGCCCAGCATGCCGCCCATGGGCGTGCGGGCGACGGAAACGATGACGATGGGATCTGACATGACTAGCTCCTGTGAGGGTCGGGACAGCTCGGGTTACGAGGCCGCGTCGGTGCCCGGCGGGCGTTCGGGACGCAGGCGTCTGTCCGTATCGTAAGGGAAAAATTCTTCAATCCGGCCTTGCGCCACGTGCGTCCGGCACGCCTGCCACCATTCCGGTTCCAGCAGATCGGAATGGTGACGCATGAAGGCGCCGCGCACGCGAGCGTCGCCCAGCAGGAATCGGCCGAATTCTTCCGGAAACACATCGTTCGGGCCGATGGCGTACCAGGGTTCCGCCGCCATTTCCGCCTCCTCGTTGGGAGCGGGCGGAATGCGGCGGAAATTCATTTCCGTCATGCGCTGGATTTCGTCGTAGTCGTAGAACACGACGCGGCCCAGCCGCGTGACGCCGAAGTTCTTGTACAGCATGTCGCCGGGGAAAATATTGGCGGCGGCCAGCTGACGGATGGCGTCGCCGTATTCGCGCACGGCGGGGTCCAGCAGCGCGTCGGATGCCTGTTGCAGGTACAGGTTGAGCGGCGTCATCCGCCGTTCGATGTAGACGTGACGGATGACCACCGTGTCGCCCGATTCTTCGATCAGGCTGGGAACCAGGCGGCGAAGCTCTTCCAGCAAGGCGGGCGCGAAACGGCTGCGCGGCAGCGCCACCTGGGAGTATTCCCAGGTGTCGGCCATGCGGCCCACGCGGTCGTGCAGTTTCACCATCTGGTACTTGCGCCGCACGGTGGCGTGGTCCATGCCGTCCTTGTCGATGCGGTCCTTGATCAGTTTGAAAACGTAGGGGTAGGACGGCAGCGTGAACACGCACATCACCATGCCCTTGATGCCGGGCGCGATGTCGAACGCGTCGCGCGAGTGCGCCAGGTGGTGCAGGAAATCTCGGTAGAACAGCGTCTTGCCCTGCTTCTGCAGGCCGATCATGGTGTAGAGCTCGGCCTTGGGCTTGCGCGGCAGCAGGCTGGACAGGAAATTCACCACCGCCGCCGGCGTTTCCATGTCGACCAGGAAGTAGGCGCGGGTGAAGCTGAACAGGGTGCTGAGGTCATCCGCGCCCAAGAGCAGCGCGTCCAGCCGCACCTGGCCCGCCGGATTGCGCGTGAGCGCCACGGCGAACGGATACACGGTGGACTGGTTGATCAGGCGGCCGACGATGTAGGCGCCCTTGTTGCGGAAGAACAGCGAGCCCAGCGCATGGATCTGGCAGTCGCTGGCGATGCGCCGCCCCACATCGCGCGGAAGCTGGGCGCGCAGCTGCTTGATCGCGGCGCGCGCGAGCAGTCGGGTGTCGCGCGGCAGGTCCTCAAAGGGCAGCGCCAGCCCGAAGTCGGCCACCATGCGGATCAGGCTTTTCTGCAGGCCCTCGGCCACGGGGTAGTACACCCGGTACGACGGCTTGTGGCTGTCCAGGTAGTCGGTGGCCACGGCCGGGCGCACGAACAGGAAATCGTTGTGGAAGTAATCGCGGTGCAGGATGCGGCAGGAGACCGAGTTGAAGAAGGTCTCGGCGCATTCGGGCTGGCGGTGGTCGCCCAGCAGGCCCACGTACTCCTGCTTCACTTGCTGCCAGAAGGCCGTTTGCGCGGTGTCCAGCGGCGCGGGCGCGTCGAGGCCGCCGCTACCGTTGGCGCCGGCGCCGTTCGCGCCCGCCGCGGCGCCCGGCCGGCCGCGTAGCGCGCCTTCCAGCTGCGCGGCGCATTCGCGCACCCGCATGTCGTAGTACTCGATGCGCTCGCGCGACAGGTGCTGGATGCCGTGCCAGTCGCCGGATTCGAACAGCGCCTTGGCGCGCTGGGCGCTGTAGCGAAAGAGCGCGTAATGGCGGTCGAAACCCGCCAGGATCAGCCGCGCGACCTCCAGCGGCGAGGGCCCCGGAGCGGGGGCCTGCTCGATGCGCTGGACGTCGGACGTGCGGATCATGGCGGGCCGATGCGTCAGGCGGTTTCGTTGAACAGTTCGCGGCCGATCAGCATGCGGCGGATTTCGCTGGTGCCGGCGCCGATCTCGTACAGCTTGGCGTCGCGCCACAGGCGGCCCACCGGATACTCGTTGATGTAACCGTTGCCGCCCAGGATCTGCACGCCCTCGCCCGCCATCCAGGTGGCTTTCTCGGCCGTGTACAGGATCAGCGCGGCGCAGTCCTTGCGCACCTGGCGCACGTGTTCCGCGCCCAGCTTGTCCAGGTTCTTGCCGACCTGGTAGCAGAACGCGCGGCTGGCCTGCAGCGTGGTGTACAGGTCGGCGACCTTGCCCTGGATCAGCTGGAATTCGCCGATGGCCTGGCCGAACTGCTTGCGGTCGTGGATATAGGGCACCACCACGTCCATCACGGCCTGCATGATGCCCAGCGGGCCGCCGGACAGCACGGCGCGTTCGTAGTCCAGGCCGCTCATCAGCACCTTGACGCCGCCGTTGACCTGGCCCAGCACGTTTTCCTCGGGGATTTCGCAGTCCTGGAACACCAGTTCGCCGGTGTGGCTGCCGCGCATGCCCAGCTTGTCCAGCTTCTGCGCCACCGAGAAGCCCTTGAAGCCCTTTTCCACCAGGAAGGCGGTGATGCCGCGCTGGTGGGCCTCGGGATCGGTCTTGGCGTAGACGACCAGGGTGTCGGCGTCAGGGCCGTTGGTGATCCACATCTTGGTGCCGTTGAGCACGTAGCGGTCGCCCTTCTTGTCGGCGCGAAGCTTCATGCTGACGACGTCCGAGCCCGCGCCGGGCTCGCTCATGGCCAGCGCGCCCACGTGTTCGCCGGAGATCAGCTTGGGCAGGTACCTGGCCTTCTGGGCCGCCGTGCCGTTGCGGTTGATCTGGTTCACGCAGAGATTGGAGTGGGCGCCGTAGGACAGGCCGACCGATGCGCTGGCGCGGGAGATTTCCTCCATCACGACCATATGCGCCAGGTAGCCCAGGTTGGCGCCGCCGTATTCCTCGTCGGCCGTCATGCCCAGCACGCCCAGCTCGCCGAATTTGCGCCAGAGATCCATGGGGAACTGGTCGCTGCGGTCGACTTCGGCTGCGCGCGGCGCGATCTCGGCCTGCGCGAAGTTGCGCACGGCGTCGCGCAGCATATCCAGGTCTTCGCCCAAGTCGAAGTTCAGTCCAGGAAGATTCATCGATGTCTCCGTGATAGTGGGTACTTACATTCTTATGGGCGCCCGTGCTCGGCGCCTTGCCGCCGCAGGAGGACTCATGATGCGCCGATCAGCCATCGCTACGCAATGATGCAGTGCAAATATTACGTTTACGTAAACGTAAATTGGAGTCGGGTTATCCCTAGGGGAAACACGCTTACGCAGGGAAGACGGCTGAGTAATATTTGAATCTGTCCCTGAAATTCGGCTTTACCGCGACGGAGTTGCCGTGCTCGAACTATCCAATCTCGAAGAAATTGTGGCGCTGCGGCGCGATATTCACATGCATCCGGAGCTCTGCTACGAAGAGCATCGCACGGCCAAGGTGGTGGCGGACACGCTGCGCGGCTGGGGCATCGAGACGCACACCGGCATCGCCAAGACGGGCGTGGTCGGCGTGATCAAGCGGGGCGCGTCCGACCGCGCCATCATGCTGCGCGCCGACATGGATGCGCTGCCCATGCAGGAAGAGAACCAGTTCGAGCACCGCTCGCGCCACGACGGCAAGATGCACGGCTGCGGCCACGACGGCCACACCGCCATGCTGCTGGCGGCCGCGCAGCACCTGCAGACGGCGGGCGGCTTCGACGGCACCGTCTACCTGTGCTTCCAGCCGGCGGAAGAAGGCGGCGCCGGCGGCCGCGCGATGATCCAGGACGGGCTGTTCACGCGCTTCCCCTGCGAGGCCGTGTTCGGCATGCACAACTGGCCGGGCCTGCCCGCCGGATCGTTCGGCGTGTGCGCCGGCCCGATGATGGCGGCGGCCAACGGCTTCAAGATCACGGTCAAGGGCAAGGGCGGCCATGCCGCCGCCCCGCAGGATTGCAACGACCCGGTGCCCGCGCTGTTCGCCATCGGCCAGTCGCTGCAAACCATCCTCACGCGCAGCAAGCGGCCGCTGGACGCGGCCGTGCTCTCGATCACCCAGGTGCAGGCCGGCGGCAGCGTGATCAACGTCATTCCGAACACGGCCTGGCTGGGCGGCTCGGTGCGCGCCTACAGCACCGGCGTGGTCGACCTGATCGAGCGCCGCATGAACGAAATCGCCGGCAGCATCGCGGCGGCGCATGGCTGCGAGGCCGAGGTGTTCTTCGAACGCCGCTACCCGGCGCTGGTCAACACCGTGGCCGAGACCGAGTTCTGCATGGGAGTGATGCGCGAGGTGGTGGGCGAAGACCGCGCGCTCACGATCGAGCCGGCCATGGCGTCGGAGGATTTCGCCTTCCTGCTGCAGGAAAAGCCCGGCTGCTACGTGTTCCTGGGCAACGGCGACGGCGAGCACCGCCTCGCGGGCCATGGACTGGGCCCCTGCATGCTGCACAACGCCAGCTACGACTTCAACGATTCCCTGATTCCGGCGGGCGCCTCGTACTGGGTGCGCCTGGCGCAGCGCTACCTGGCGGCCTGAGCGCCGCGCCCGCCCCGGCTTACCCAACGCAGTGCTACGCAATATCCACTAGGACAATATGAAAAAGACTTTGCTGATCGGGGCCGCGGGGGCGGCCCTGGCAATCATGGCCGGCGGCGCCGCGGCGCAGGACTGGCCGGCGAAACCCGTTACCCTGGTCGTGCCCTACACCGCCGGCGGCAGCGCCGACGCGATCGGGCGCCGCCTGGGCGACGTGCTGCGCAAGGAAGCCAACGCCACCGTCATCGTCGAGAACAAGCCCGGCGCGGGCGCGTCGGTCGGCACGGATTTCGTGGCGCGCGCGCAGCCGGACGGCACCACGCTGCTGCTGGCTTCCACCAGCCCGCTGACGATCTTCCCGCATCTGGCCAAGACCAACTACGACCCGATGAAGGACCTGACGCCGGTGGCCAGCGTGGCGGTCGCGCCCGTCGCCATCGTCGCGACCAAGGCGCTGCCGGTGAAGGACTTCGCCGGCCTGGTCGACTACGCCAAATCGCATCCGGAAGGCGTGCGCTACGGCACGCCGGGCCAGGGCACCGTGGCCCACATCGGCATGGCGGCGGTCACCACCCAGACCGGCACCAAGATGCTGCACGTGCCCTACCGCGGCAACAGCCAGGCGCTGACCGACGGCCTGGGCGGCGTGGTCGAGCTGCTGGTGGTCAATAGCGACGTGGTGCTGCCGCACGTCGCCAGCGGCGCGCTCAAGCCGCTGGCCGTGATGGCGCCGCAGCGCCTGGCCGCCTGGCCGGACGTGCCGACCATGGCCGAGCTGAAACTGCCGCAGGCGCAGTACTACTCGAACTTCGGCGTGTTCGCGCCCGCGAACCTGCCGCCGACCGTGGCGCAGCCGCTGCAGGCGGCGTTGGCGAAGGCCGTGGCCAGCGCCGAATTCCAGGACCTGCTGGCCAAGTCCTACCTGCAGCCGGGCACCGCGTCCGGCGACGCGTTCGTCAAGCAGGTGCAGGCGGAATTCGCGAACAACGCGCGCATCATCAAGGAAGGCAACATCAAGGCCGAGTAAGCGCCCAGCCGGGGGCCCGGCTTGCCGGGCCGCGCGGCTTCAGGGTTTCTGGGCGAGCAGCTCGCGGCATTGCCGCTCCTGCAGGGAGATTTCCTGCAGGGTGTCTTCGATGTCGCGGCGCTGCTGTTCCAGGGTGGCGCGGTGCTGTTGCAGTACGCTCAGGTATTGGCGCAGCTGGACCTCGGTATCGCCGGGCCCGTCGTACATGTCGATCAGGGTCAGGATCTCGGACAGCTGCAGGCCCAGGCGTTTGCCGCGCAGGGCGAGCTTCAGGCGCGTGCGGTCGCGCGGGCCGAAGATGCGATTGCGCCCCTCGCGCGCCGGGCTGACGATCCCCTGGTCTTCATAGAAGCGGATCGTGCGGGGCGTGACGTCGAACTCGCGCGCGAGTTCGGAGATGGTCCAGGTTGACGAGGGCATGCGAGGGGTGGCAGTTTACGTAAACGTAAATTATGATGACTTGACCATAACGTCAAGCGTGGAGCGAGAGGCAATGAATCCCAACGAGCAGAAACTGCAATACCCCTGGGCCGATTTCCAACCCGAGGCCGGCCGCGCGCACGTGGTGGCGGACGGGGTCAAATGGATACGGATGCCTTTGCCGTTCGCGCTGGATCATATCAACCTCTGGCTATTGCGCGACCGCATCGACGGCAAGGACGGCTGGACCATCGTCGATTGCGGCATTTCGCGCGACGAGGTCAAGACCCTGTGGGAACAGGTCTTCGAGAACGAGCTGGAAGGCCTGCCCGTGCTGCGCGTGCTGGTCACCCACATGCACCCCGACCACGTCGGCCTGGCCCACTGGCTGTGCGAACGCTGGAACGCGGGCCTGTGGATGACGATGACCGACTTCATGGTGGCATCGCTGTGGTCTTCGCGCCGCGGCGACGCGGGAGGCGGCCCGGGCGGCCAATCGGCGGTCGACCACTTCGCCCGCCACGGCCTGACCGACCCGGACGCGCAGGAACAGATCCGCCAGCGCGCCAACTACTACCCCAATCTGGTGCCGGCGGTGCCCTCGCGCTACACCCGCATCCTGCACGGCGACCAGGTCCGCATCGGCGGACGCGACTGGCGCGTGATCGTGGGCTACGGGCACGCGCCGGAACATGCGTCGCTGTTTTCGCCCGACCTGTCGGTGCTGATCTCCGGCGACATGGTGCTGCCGCGCATTTCCACGAACGTAAGCGTGTTCGACTACGAGCCGGACGCGAACCCCCTGCCGCTTTACCTGCGCTCGCTGGACCGCTACGACGACCTGCCCGAAGACACGCTGGTGCTGCCCGCGCATGGCCGGCCCTTCAAGGGCCTGCACGAGCGCATCAAGCAGCAGCACGAGCACCACCGCGACCGCCTCGCGGAAGTGCTGGAGGCCTGTGCCGGCCAGCCCCAATCCACGTCGGACATCGTGCCCGTGCTCTTCAAGCGCAAGCTCGACCTGCACCAGCTGACCTTCGCCATGGGCGAGGCGCTGGCGCACCTGCATGCGCTGTATTTTGAAGGCAAGCTCAAGCGCGAACTGGGCGCGGACGGCATCGTGCGGTTCACGGCCGTCTAGGCAATGCCGGCGGAACGGCGCCTGCCCGCGGGCGGCGCCGTCGCCTTTACCGCGACGAAGTCGCCAGGCGCACGGCCAGGCCCACGAACACCAGCGCGGCGATCCGGTTGAGCCAGCGCTTGGCGGTCACCGACCGCTGCAGCAGCTCGCCGAAGGCGCCCGAGAAGAAGGCGATGGCACCGAACACCAGCAGCGTGGAGACCATGAACACGGCGCCCAGCTGCATGGTCTGCACGCCCACGCGCCCGAGCGCCGGCGAGGTGAACTGCGGCAGGAAGGCGAAGAAGAACAGCAGCACCTTCGGATTGGTGAGGTTCATCACGATGCCGCGCCGGTAGAGCGCGCCGGGCTTCATCGGCTCCGGACGCGCGCCCGCGTCGCCGCCGACGGGGGCGCGCAGGATCTGCCACGCCAGGTAGGCCAGGTAGGCGGCGCCCGCCAGCTTGAGCGCGGTGAAGGCCATGGGCGAGGCCGCGAACACGGCGGCCAGCCCGACGGCCACGGCGGCGGTATGGCCCAGCAGGCCCGTGCACAGCCCCAGCACCACGAACATGCCCGCCTTGCGGCCCCAGATGGCCGATTGCATCAGCACGAACAGGTTGTCCGGCCCCGGAGTCAGGGCCAGCAGGACGGCAATGCCGAAGAATGCGATCAGGGTATCGATGGGCAGCATGGGTTTCGCCTGGAACGGATCGGCCGGCCACGGTCGGGCCGGAGATGGCATCATAAAGGCAAAGCCCCGGGGCGCTTGAGCGCCCCATGCGTCCCCCGCGACGTTCCAGGCCCCCGAACAGGAGAGACAAGCCCATGCCCCCCACCGCCGCGCAGTCCCGCCCGGAAGACGAAGACCCGACCCGCGCCGACGAGCGCCCCGACGCCGCGCTGGAAGCCTGGCTGATCGCGCGCCACAGCTGCCGCGCCTTCTTGCCCGAGCCAGTGCCGCGCGCCACCATCGCGCGTATCCTCGACCTGGCGCAGCGCACCGCTTCCTGGTGCAACTGCCAGCCTTGGCAGGTGGCGATCACCGAGGGGGCGGGCACCGAGCGGCTGCGCGCCGCGTTGCAGCAGCGCGCCGAGCAGGCGGGCTTTACCCCGGATTTCCCGTTTCCGCGCGAGTACCAGGGCGAATACCTCGCCCGGCGGCGCGAATCGGGCTTTCAGCTCTACGGCGCGGTGGGCGTGGCGCGCGGCGACCGCGAGGCCTACCGCCGCCAGGAAATGCGCAACTTCCAGCTGTTCGACGCGCCGCACGCGGCCATCATCACCACCGACGAGGCGCTGGGCGAGTACGGCGCGATGGATTGCGGCGGCTATGTCGCGAATTTCCTGCTGGCGGCCCAGGCCAACGGCGTGGCGACCGTGGCGCAGGCGTCCCTGGCCATGTACCCGGAAGTGCTGCGCGAGGTGCTGGGCCTGGCCCCGGACCGCCGTGTGGTCTGCGGTATTTCCTTCGGCTACGCCGATACCTCGCATCCCGCCAACAGCTACCGAACCCGCCGGGCGGAGCAGGCCGAGACCGTTAGCTGGGTGTCGGATTAGGGGCGGGACTTCCGGCTTTTAGCTTGCGGATGTCGGGGTTCTATACCGCCGAGGCTGCCCTGCGCCATTCCGATGCTCGCCCCACTGGGGCTGCGCTTCGGATGGCTCCGGGGTCCTCGGCTTACAGCCGCGTCATGCGATGGTTTTGGCCCTGGTTCGTGGGTAGATGTCGTGAGCCGGTGGCCGGGCGGAGGGATCCGAAGCGCAGCCCCAGTGGGGCGAGCATCGGAATCCCGCAGTCCGGACGCCGGCGGCTCAAGAACTCCGGCCTCACAAAACCCAACGTCAACAATCCAACCCAAAATGCTCTAAGGTTCATCCTATCCGTTTCTCTTTCCCGCCATTCCACTTGCCAGCCGTTCCTCCGAAGATGCCTACCAAACACATCGATACGCTTCTGCAGCATGCGGGCACCGCCCCATTCAATCCCGAGACCGGCACGGCGCCGGTGCCGCTGCCCCCGATGCGGGCCAGCACGGTGCGCTTCGCGAACATCGCCGCGCTGGAGCAGGCGCAGCGCAGCAAGGCCGCCGGCGGGCGCGCGACGACCTACGGCCGCATGGGCATGGACACCCACGCCGCGCTGGAGCAGGTCTTCACGCAGCTCGAAGGCGGCACGCACTGCTACCTCGCGTCCTCCGGCCTGTCGGCCATGACCATGGTCATGCTGGCCCTGTGCTCGGCCGGCGACCACGCCCTCATTTCCGATTGCGTGTACGGACCGATGCGCGAGCTGGACGACGCCGTCCTCAAGCGCATGAACATCGACATCACCTACTTCGCCGCCGGCGAAGACCTGGACGAGCTGGTGCGTCCGAACACCAAGCTGCTGTACGTGGAGTCGCCGGGGTCGCTGCTGTTCGAGATGCTGGACATGGGCGCGATGGCCGCCGTGGCGCAGCGCCACGGCCTGGTGCTGGCCACCGACAATACCTGGGGCTCGGGCTATATCTACCGCCCGCTGACCCTGGGCGCGCAGGTGTCCGTCATCGCGGGCACCAAGTACGTGGGCGGGCACTCCGACCTGATGCTGGGCGCCGTCGTCACCAACGACGAGGAGATCGCCCGCAAGCTGAACCGCACCCAGTACGCCATGGGCTATTCCATCAGCGCCGACGACGCCTGGCTGGCATTGCGCGGCGTGCGCACCATGCCGATCCGCATGGCGCAGCACGCGCGCCACGCCATGCAGGTGTGCGAGTTCTTCAAGAGCCGTCCCGAGACGGTGCGCCTGTTCCATCCGGCCTGGCCGCAGGATCCGGGCCATGCATTGTGGCAGCGCGACTGCACCGGCTCCAACGGCATGCTGTCCGTCGAGCTGCGCCTGTCGCCGGCGGCGGCGCGCGTGTTCGTGGACTCGCTGACGCTGTTCGGCATCGGCTTTTCCTGGGGCGGCTACGAAAGCCTGGTGCAGCTGGTGTCGGGCAAGGACCTGGCCAAGCACCGCTACTGGGGCGAAGGCGAAAACGCGCTGGTCCGCCTGCACATCGGGCTGGAGTCGCCCGACGACATCATCGCCGATCTGGCCCAGGCGCTCGACAAGGCCGTGGCCGTCCAGGGCTGAGCGGCCGGGGAAAGGGCGCGCGCAAGCCGCGCCTTTTCTTAAGCTGAAAAGCAAAACGCCCCGGCCAACAGGCGCGGGGCGTTGCGGATCGGGGTCCGGGCGCGTCAGTTGCGCGCCATCGGGATCAGGCGGTCCACTTCCTTCAGGGCGCCTTCGTAGCTGTTGCCCGCCATGACCGGCGAGGTCATGAACTTGCCGCCGACGGCGAACGACGGCGTGCCTTCGATGCGGTAGGCGTCGGCCAGCTGGGTGGCGCGCTGCACTTGGGTCTGCACGCTGAACGAATCGAACACCGAATCGAACTTGGCGCGGTCCACGCCTTGCGAGGCGGCCCAGTCGCCCATGGCCTTCTTGTCGAACAGGCGCTTGTGCTCACCGTGGATGGCCGTGAAGACCTTGGCGTGCAGGTCCGGACGGTCCAGGGCCACCAGCGTGTAGTACAGCTGCTGCAGCGGCTTCATGCCGGCATTGAACGCGATCGGGATCTGCTTGAGCACCACGTCCGGGGGCGCGGTCTTGGCCCAGTCCTCGATCAGCGGTTCGATGGCCGCGCAGTGCGGGCAGGTGTAGGCGAAGAACTCCAGCACTTCCACTTTGCCCGGGGTATCCGACGGCAGCGGCGGATTGATGGGCACGTATTGCTGCGTGCCTTGGGCATGGCTCGCCGGGCTGAAGAACGCCGTGGCGGTCAACGCGGCCGCGGCCAGGATGCGAATAAGCTTGGGGGACAGCATGGATGAGAGGTTCCTGAGTAAAAAGTTACAGACAGGCCCAGGGCCGGATAAGTTCAATGCCTGCGCGGGCGGCGGCGCGCCTTACTGGCGCACCACCGCGGTTTCGATCTTGTTCTCGCCCAATCGGCCGCGGGCGCGGTTCATGTCGTCCAGGCGGGCGAACGGCCCCACCCTGACCCGGTTGATGGGTTTGCCGTTCACTTCGGCCTTTTGCACGGCCACCGGCAAGCCCAGCAGGATGATGCGGGCCTTGAGGGATTCCGCGTCGTTTTCGCCGCGGAAGGCGCCTGCCTGCAGGTAGTACGTGCCCGTGGCCGCGGAGGCGGCGGGGGCCGGCTTGGCGGCCGGAGCCGGCGCGGCTGCCGGGGGCGCCTTCGAGATGGGCGTCGGCGCGGTGGCGGGCGAGGCGGCCGGGGCCGGCGCCGCCGCGGCGGGCTGGCGGGTGGACGGCAAGGTGGCGATCAGCGCGCCCAGGTCGTCCATGCGGGACGGCGGCTCGTCGGGTTTCGCGACGCCGGCGCCCGGTAGCGGCGCGGGGGCGGTCGCGGTGGGGCCGGTGGGGGCGGCGCCCGCGCCGCCATCGCGTCCGTACAGGCCGGCGTTGGGATCCGGCGCCTGCCGCGGGTCGGGCAGCTTGCCCGTGTCGCCCTGGCGGCTGGCGCGGTCCACGAAGGGCACGGGCGCCTTGGTGACGTAGAAGGCGACGACGGCGGCCACGATCAGGCCGAGGAGCAGGCCGGCGAGCGCCCCGTACAGGGTGCTGCCGCTTTCGCCAGAGGAACGGCGGGTGGTTTTGCGCTTGGTTGCCATGAACCGATGTTACATCCGCTCGGGCGCCGACACGCCCAACAACTCCAGGCCGTTGGCCAGCACCTGGCGCGTGGTCGAGGCCAGGCGCAGGCGGGCCAGCTTCAGCGCCGTGTCGTCGACCAGGACGCGCTCGGCGTTGTACCAGGCATGGAAATCCGATGCGCAGTCGCGCAGCCAGAAGGCGATGTGGTGCGGCGACAGCTCCTGCGCGGCCAGCGCGATCACGCCGGGGAATTCGGCCAGGCGCTGCATCAGGGCGAATTCGGTCGGGGCGGTCAGGAGCGCGGCATCGGCCTGGGCCACGTCGGCGGCCGGCATGGCGGCATTGGCCACCACCGAGCAGATGCGGGCGTGCGCGTACTGGATGTAGTAGACGGGGTTTTCGTCGCTCTTGGAGAGCGCCAGGTCCACGTCGAAGACGAATTCGGTGTCGGCGCGGCGCTGGATCAGGAAGTAGCGGACGGCGTCGCGGCCGACCCAGTCGATCAGGTCGCGCATGGTGACGTAGCTGCCGGCGCGCTTGGAGATCTTGACCTCTTCGCCGCCGCGCATCACCTTGACCATCTTGTGCAGCACGTAGGACGGGTAGTCCTTGGGGATGCCTTCTTCCAGGCCCTGCAGGCCGGCGCGCACGCGCGCCACGGTGCCGTGGTGGTCGCTGCCCTGGATGTTCACGGCGCGATGGAAGCCGCGCTCCCACTTGGCCTTGTGATAGGCCACGTCGGGCACGAAGTAGGTGTAGCCGCCTTCGCTCTTCCTCATGACGCGGTCTTTGTCGTCGCCCGTGCCGAGTTCGGTGGTGCGCAGCCACAGGGCGCCGCCTTCCTCGTAGGTGTGGCCGCCGGCGATCAGCGCCTTGACGGTCTCTTCGACGCGGCCGGAGGTATAGAGCGAGCTCTCCAGGTAGTAATTGTCGAAGGCCAGGCCGAAGGCCTGCAGGTCCAGGTCCTGCTCGCGGCGCAGGTAGGCCACGGCGAAGACGCGGATGTCTTCCAGGTTGTCGACGTCGCCGGTGGCGGTGACGGCCACGCCGTCGGACTGGACGGTCTTGCCGGCCTGGAAGTCGCGCGCGATGTCGAGGATGTAGTCGCCCTTGTAGCCGTCGGCCGGCCATTCGGGGGAATCGGTGCTCAGGCCGCGGGCGCGGGCCTGCACGCTGATGGCCAGATTGTTGATCTGGTTGCCGGCGTCGTTGTAGTAGAACTCGCGGGTGACGTCCCAGCCGTTGGCGTCGTACAGCCGGCAGATCGCGTCGCCCAGCGCGGCCTGGCGGGCATGGCCCACGTGCAGCGGTCCGGTGGGGTTGGCCGACACGAATTCGACCAGGATATTCTCGCCGTTGCGGGGCGCGCGGCCGAAGGTGGCGCCTTGTTCGGCCACGGCGGCGATGACGGCCTGGCGGGCGGCGGCGGTGACGCGCAAATTGATGAAGCCGGGGCCGGCGATCTCGGCGCTCTCGACCAGGCCGGCGGCCTCGGGCAGCGCCATCAGGGCGTCCACGATGGCCTGGGCCAGTTCGCGCGGATTGCGGCGGGCCGGCTTGGCCAGCTGCATGGCCACGTTGGTGGCGACGTCGCCGTGGGCGGCGACCTTGGGGCGCTCCAGCAGCACGTTGGCTCGGGCCGTGTCGGCCTGCGCGTCGGGCAGGCTTTGCGCGACGGCGGCCTGGATCAGGGAGATAAGCTGTTTCTGTTGCTCGGGGAGCATGGGCGTCTGGAGAGGTTCTGAGTTAGTGACGGACGCGCCCGCGTGGACCGGGCCAGGCGGGCGGAGGGGACAGGACGGGGCGCTGCCAGCCGTGGGGACCGCGCGCGCATGCCCGATTCCGGGGCGGCGCAGGTCCTCCTGTCACGGGAATCCCCTGAATCATAGCGTGATTTGGCTGCCGGACAGGGGGGGAGCCGGGGCCCCGGCGGGCCGGGCCGGCCTGGCGCGGGGGGCGGATGACGGGCCCGCCGGACATCCGCCCTGCCGCCAGTTGGCATCCCCCGCGCGTTGCGGTAGTGTGTAAGTAATCATTGTGGAGACCGGAATATGCTGATCACCTTTCACTCCAAGGTCGTGGCCGAAGTTCTGATGCTGACCGACCATGCGGGCGCGCTGTTGCAGGCCGCCGGCAAGTCCTTCGGAGACAAGATTCCGGAGCGCGGCGTTTTCACCGTGGAACAGCTGCAGCCCGCCATCAGCGGCATCGAACGCGCCATCGACGACTACCAGCGCGCCCACGAGGGCGCCGACGAAGAGGACGAGGACAAGGCGCCCGTGTCCCCGATGGCCCGCATGGTGGGCATGAAGGAGCGCGCCTTCCCGCTGCTGGACATGATGCGCCAGTCGCTGGCGGCCGGCGCGGAAGTCACTTGGGAGGTGTCGCGCGGCTGGTAGGCGGTCGGGCCAATGTCGCCGGACCGACAATCTGTCCGGCCGTTTTTGCCTACGCTTCTCGCCTGACGCCCTTTGAAGGAACCTCCAATGCGCAGCGATATCACCATTGTTTTCGATTCCCGTCGTTCGGTGGATCTTTCCGCCGAGGTCGAGCCCTCCCCGCAGCGCCAGGGCGAGGCGCGGGACTGGTTCGACGGCGCCTGGGAAACGCTGGGCTGCGAGCCCCTGCGTCCCAGCGGCAAGGTCCTGCTGCTGGACAAGGTCCTGGGGGTGGCGGACGCCCTCGGCTACGACACCCTGTCCACCGACGAAAAGGAAGCCCGTGAATTTGCCGACAACCTGGCGCTGGCGCTGGAGCGGCCGCGCATCACGGTGGACCTCCCCGGCCTGACGGTCGGCTACTGACACGCCGGCCCGCCTTCCCGGCGGGCCTGCCCTTCTTTCCCTTTCGCCCGCCCGGCGCTGCCGGGATCCCTGCCCCTACGCGGGCGGGCCGGCGCTCGTCCGTTCCCATGGCTCTCTTCCGCCCGCGGGTTTTTCCCTAGGCATTCCGTACCCACGCGCGCGCCGCTCACGGCTATAGTTCAGCTGGTATTCAAGTGGGATCCCACCGGGATCGCGATAGGAAAATGAACCAGGAATCCTTCGAAGACTTTGCCGAGGAACGTGCCGGCGGCGACGGCCCGGCGCTGAGCGTGTCCGAACGCACCTACCAGGCCTTGCTCGACCGCATCGCCTCCCGCCGCACCGGCCCCGGCGAGGTGATGGAAGAGCGCCGCCTGTCCGAAGAGCTGAACGTTTCGCGCACCCCGATGCGCGCGGCGCTGAACCGGCTGCTGGGCGAGGGCATCCTCAAGCGCCTGTCCAACGGCGCCGTGGTGGTGCAGGAGTTCGGCGCCACCGAACTGCTGGAACTGCTGCAGATCCGCCGCCTGCTGGAAGGCGAGGCGGCGGCCATGGCCGCGGGCCGGATCCCGGCCGACAAGCTGGCCTCGGTCAAGGCCCGCCTGGAAGACGTGATGCGGCATAGCGCCGCCGGCGGCGAATCCACCTGGACCGCCGACAACGAGGTCCACGATCTGGTGTCCGCCCACTGCGGCAACAAATCGCTGGCGGGAATGATCGCCGACGCCCGCCGCCGCGCGCGGCTGTGCAACGTCGAACGGCTGGCGCAGCGTTCGGTGCTGGCCCGCGGCGAGCACCTGGCCATCGTCGAGGCCCTGCAGGCCGGCGACGGGGAGCGCGCGCGCCAGGCCATGGCCGCGCACCTGGACAACGTGCGCCGCGCTTTCGCCAAGACCCTGGGATACCTGCCTCATGAACGTTGATTCCGCGCGCCGCGTCGTCGCGGAACCGCTCACGTCCGAGGGCTTCGCCGCGTTCGGCGAAGTGGTCGAGCACGCCGGCGAGCAGCGGCGCCGGCACCTGAGCCTGCCCTTCGCGCACGCGGCGCCGGCATGCCGGCCCGCCATGTGGGTGAGCCGGGTGGAGGCGGCGATCGCGTGGCCCTGCCCGGTCGTGCTGCTGGAGCGCCACCCCTATTCCTCGCAGACCTTCATCCCGCTGGACGGCGCGTCCTATCTCGTGGCGGTCGCGCCGGACGGCGAGCGCGGCGAGCCGGACCTGTCCCGGTTGCGCGCCTTCATTGCGTCCGGCAGCCAGGGGGTGTGCTACCGGGCCGGGGTCTGGCACCAGGGCCTGTCGGTGCTGCGCGCGCCGGCCCAGTTCGCCGTCGCCATGACGTTGGCGGACGAAGGCGACGACGAATTCCTGAAGGTGGCCGCGTCCGTGGACATCGTGCCGCCCGGCTTTGACCGTTGAACGAGGACATCTCCATGCAACCCGATTACCCCCATCTGCGGCGCGACTTCGTCGGCTACGGCGCGGACCTGCCCCATGCGCAATGGCCCCAAGGCGCCCGCATCGCGCTGAACCTGTGCGTGAACTACGAAGAAGGCGGCGAACTGTCCGTGCCCGACGGCGACGAGGCCTCGGAGTCGGCCCTGACCGAGGGCGGGGGCGGCGGTTTCGCCGGCCGCGACCTGGCGGCCGAATCCATGTTCGAGTACGGCAGCCGCGTCGGCTTCTGGCGCGTCGCGCGCCTGCTGCGCGAGCGCGGCATGGCCGCGACCATCTTCGGCTGCGGCCTGGCGCTGGAGCGCAACCCGCAGGTGTGCGCCGCCATCCGCGACAGCGGCTGGGACGTGTGCGCCCACGGCTGGCGCTGGGAGCGCCACCAGAACCTGACCGAGGAAGAGGAGCGCGAACGCATCCGCCGCACCGTCGCCTCCATCCAGGCGTCGGTGGGCGCCCGCCCGCTGGGCTGGTACTGCCGCTACGGCCCGAGCGTGCACACGCGCAAGCTGGTGGCCGAGGAAGGCGGCTTCCTGTACGACTCCGACGCCTACAACGATGAGCTGCCGTACTACGTGGACGTGGGCGGACGGCCGCATCTGATCCTGCCCTACGGGCTGGCCAACAACGACGCGAAGTTCATCCGCGGCGGCATGGCCACCGGGCAGGACCTGTTCGATTACCTGAAGGACGCGTTCGACATGATGTACCGCGAGGGCCTCGATCGCCCGCGCATGATGTCGGTGGGCCTGCACTTGCGGCTGGTCGGCCAACCGGGCCGCGCCGCGGGCCTGGAGCGCTTCCTCGACTACGTATCGCGCCAATCGGACGTGTGGGTATGCGGCCGGGCCGACATCGCGCGCCACTGGCTGGCCACGCACCCGCCTCGCTGAAGGCGCGGCGAAGCATCATCACAACGAGGAGACAAGCATGACCATGTGGATAAACAGGAAGCTCGGATTGCTGGCGGGCGCTCTCGCGCTCGCCGTCGCCGCGCCCGCGGCCGCGCAGCAGGCCTACCCCGACAAGCCGATCCGGCTCGTCACGCCCTTCCCCGCGGGGGGCGCGGCCGATACGCTGGCCCGCGCGCTGGCCAAGAGCCTGAATGAAGCCTACGGCGCCACCGTCGTGGTCGAGAACCGCGCCGGCGCCGGCGGCACCATCGGCACCGCCACCGTATCCAAGGCCGCGCCGGACGGCTACACGCTGCTGCTGGGCAACGTGTCCACCTTGGCGACCGCGCCCAGCCTCTACACCAAGCTGAGCTACGACCCGTTGAAGGACTTCACGCCGCTTACGCTGGTCGGCCGCAGCCCGCTGGTGTTCGCGGTGAACCCCAGCGTGAAGGCCACCAACCTGCGCGAGCTGATCGATGCCGCCGCCGCGCAGCCCGGTTCGCTGGACTATGGGTCGTCCGGCGCCGGCAGCATTACCCACCTGACCGGCGAGCTGCTGAACGTGAACACGAAGGGCGCCATGGTCCACGTGCCATACAAGGGCAGCCCTCCCGTGGTCATGGCCATGGTGTCGGGCGAGCTGGACATGGGCGTGACCCAGGTAGCCGAAATGCTCCAGCAATACCGTGCCAAGCAGGTGCGCGCGCTGGCCATCACCGGCAATCAGCGCCTGTCGGCCGTTCCCGACGTGCCGACGGCGGCGGAAAGCGGCGTGTCCGGGCTGGACGCCACCACCTGGTACGCGGTCGTGGCGCCCCAGGGGCTGCCGCAGGCGGTCGTCGACAAGCTGCAGCCCATGCTGGTCAAGGCATTGGACAATCCCGACATGAAGAAGCGCTTCGCCGAGGAAGGCCTGATCCTGGAGTCGTCGACGCCCCAGGCGCTGGCGGAACTGATGCGCAGCGAGATCCCGAAGTGGGCGGAGGTAGTCAAACGCGCCGGCGTGAAGCTGGACTGAAACCCACGCACCCACAGCGCCGCGCCAGTTCTTATCGAGGCCCCGCGGATCCGGCTCTGCCGGTCCGTAGGGGCGTCTCCTTGAGGGGGAGCGCGCAGCGCTCGGGGGTGGGCTACCGAATCCCGGCGCGCATGAACGACTGCACGAACTGTCGCTGGAACAGCAGGAAGGCAATCAGCAGCGGCGCGGCCGACATCAGCGTGGCCGCCGTGATCACCGACCAGTCGATGCCCTGGTCGGTGGACGAAAACACCTGAAGCCCCACCGTCAGCGGGCGCGACTCCACCGAGTTGGTGATGATCAGCGGCCACAGGAAGTTGTTCCAGTGGTGGCTGACGGACACCAGCCCGTAGGCCACGTAGATCGGCTTGGCCAGCGGCACGTACACCTTCCACAGGATCTGCAGCGCGTTGGCGCCCTCCATTCGGGCGGCCTCTTCCAGCTCGCGCGGCACGGTCTTGAAGGTCTGGCGCAAGAGGAAGATGCCGAAGGCCGAGGCGAAATACGGCAGCCCGATGGCGAACACCGTGTCGCGGATGCCCAGCTGGCTCATCGAACGGTAGTTCTCCACCAGCAGCACGTCCGGCATGATCATCAGCTGCAGCAGCACCAGCATGAAGACGAAGTCGCGGCCGCGGAACTCGAAGCGCGCGAAGGCGTAGCCGGCCAGGGTCGACAGCACCAGTTGCGCCGCCAGCACCATGGTGACCAGCAGGAAGGTGTTGAGGAAATAGCGCGGGAACGGCGCCGCGTGCCAGGCGCGCACGAAGTTGTCGAGCGTGAGCGGCGCGAACAGGTCGAAGCGGGTCGCATAGGCCGGCGGATGGAAAGCCGCCCACATGGCATATGCCAGGGGCAGGATCCACAAGAGACCGAGCGCCCAGGCGCCCAGGGTATCGAGCTTGTCTTTCATTGATAGTGCGTCCTGCGGTCCAGCCAGCGGAACTTGACCAGCGCCGTCAGCGCCAGCACCACCAGCAACACGACGGTCAGCGTGGCGGCATAAGCCGTGTCCCAGAAACTGAAACCCACCTGGTAGATGTAATACAGCAGCAGCGTGCTGGCGTTGTCGGGCCCGCCCCGGGTCATGACCACCACGTGGTCCACCAGGCGGAACGCGTTGATCAGGGCGTTGATCAGCACGAAAAGCGTGGTGGGCATCAGCAGCGGCCAGAGGATGCGGCGGAAATACTGCCAGCGCGACGCGCCCTCCAGCATCGCGGCTTCGCGCAAGGACGGCGAAACGGTCTGCAAGGCGGCCAGGTAGAAGATCATGAAGAAGCCGGCTTCTTTCCATACCGTTACGAGCATCAGCGCGGGCAGCGCGGTCTCGCGGTTGCCCAGCCAGTTCGGTCCGGGCGAGCCGAACAGCTGCATCACCTGCGCGATCAGGCCGTACTGCGGCGTGTAGAAGAACAGCCAGATGTTGGCCACCGCCACCATGGGCAGCACCGTCGGCGTGAAATACGCCATGCGCAGGAAACCGCGTCCGCGCAGGTTGCGATTGACCCACAGCGCCATGATCAGCGCGATGCCGATGGACGTGGGAATCGTGCCCAGCGCGAACCACAGGTTGTTCCACAGCGACTGCCAGAACACCGGATCGTCGCGCATGACCGCGTAGTTATCCAGCCCCACGAAGCGCGCGGGGCGAGCGCCCTTCGGCGTCGAGAAAAAGCTGTGCCAAAGGGTCGCCAGCGCCGGGTAGTGCGTGAACGCGGCGAGCAGCACGATGGCTGGCAGCAGAAGCAGCCAGCCATAAAGCGCGTTTAAAGAACGACTCATCGTGCTAAGTGCCTATTACTTGTAGGGACGCAGAATGCGATCGGCCTCGCGTTGCGCGTCGGTCAGGGCCTGTTGCGGCGTCTTGGAACCGGTCAGCGCCGCCTGCAGGGCGTCGTTCAGGGTCTTGGTGACGCGCTGGTTCTCATGCGTGGAGAATTCCGCCACGCTGACTTCCAGCTGGTCGCGCGCCACGGCCGCGGCCGGCACTTCCTGCGCGTACTTCTTCATCTTCTCGGTCTGCCATGCGGCCGGGGTCACGGCCACGTAGCCCGTGGCGATGCTCCAGTCGGCGGCGCGCTCGGGCGTGGTGACCCATTGCGCGAACTTCAGCGCGGCCTGCTGCTGTTCCGGCGTGCCGCTCTTGAAGATGTAGAAGTTGCCGCCGCCGGTCGGGCTGCCGCCGCGCTTCTGCTTCGGCATCATGGCGACGCCGAACGGGAAGTCGGCATTCTTGCGGATGTTGGTCAGGTTGCCGGTCGTGGTCCACACGATGGCGGCCTTCTTTTCCAGGAAGTCCTTGGGCGTGGTGCCCCAGTCGATCGTGCCGGTCGGCATGATCTTGTGCTTGGCCGACAGGTCGCGCCAGAACTGCGCGGCTTCGACCACCGCGGGCTTGTCCAGGTAGACCTCGTTGCCGGCCTCGTTCATGAGGATGGCGTCGTTCGGCGTGGTGAGCGCCTGGAACAGCCAGTAGGCGAACGCGCCGCCGGAGGGGATCTCGATGCCCCATTGCGTCGTATTGCCGGAGGCATCCTGCTTGGTCAGCTTCTTGCCGTACTCGACCAGCTCGGCCCAGGTCGCGGGCGCGCGCTCGGGATCCAGCCCCGCGGCCTTGAACAGGTCCTTGTTGTAGTACATGACGATGGTCGAGCGCTGGAACGGCACGCCCCAGGTGTGGCCGCCGGTGCGGCTGTTCTGCATGAAGGCGTCATAGAAGCCGCTCAGCCACTTCTTGTCGGCGTCGGTCTTGGCCAGGCCGTCGATCGGGACGATGGCGTCTTCGTCGATCAGCGTGAACATGTCGGTCGACAGCAGCACGGCCAGCTGCGGCGGGGTGCCGCCCTTGAGCGCGGTGAGCGCCTTGGCGATCGAATCCTGGTAGGAGCCGGCGTAGATCGGCTTGATCTTGATATTGGGATTTTCCTTCTGGAAATCCGCCACCATGTCGTCGACGATCTTGGTGATGGGGCCGCCGACGGCGACCGGATAGTAGAACTCCACCTCGACGGGCTTGTTCTGCGCCTGGACAGGCAGCGAAAGGCAGGCGGCGGCCAGGCTGGCGGCCAGGGTCTTCAGTACGATGCGTCGCATGTTGCGTTTCCTTATCCGTGGAATGGGCGCCCTCTAGCGCCCGTCGATGTCGATGACCGCCGAATCGGCGGCAAAGAAATGCTGCTGTCCGTCCGGCCAGGACAGGCGCAGGGCTTCGCCGGCGCGCGCGCGCAGGTGTCCGCCCACGCGCACTGCCACGCCGCTGGTGTCGCCGACGCGGCACACCACGATGGAGTCCGCGCCGAAGTACTCGACGCTTTCCACGGTGGCGGCGATGCCGTCGCCGTCGATGCGGATGTGCTCCGGCCGCACGCCCAGCTTCACGGCGCCGGCAGGCGCGTTCGCGATGGCGGGGCCGTCGGCGCCGGCGATGACCGTGGCGCCGCCGCGCGTCGTCAGGCCGATCAGGTTCATGGGGGGCGTGCCGATGAAGCGGGCCGCGAATTCGCTGGCCGGGCGCGCGTACAGGCCGTCGGGCGTGTCGTGCTGTTCGATCTGGCCGCCGCGCAGCAGCACCACCTGGTCGGCCATGCTCATGGCCTCGGTCTGGTCGTGCGTCACGTAGACCATCGTGATGCCCAGGTCCTGCTGCAGCGCGCGGATTTCGCGGCGCATTTCATGGCGCAGTTGCGCGTCGAGGTTGGACAGGGGTTCGTCCATCAGGCAGACCGGCGCTTCCGAGATGACGGCGCGGCCCAGCGCCACGCGCTGCTGCTGCCCGCCCGACAGCTGCGAGGGCTTGCGGTCCAGCAGGTGGCCAAGGCCCAGCAGGCCGGCCACGCGCTGGAGGCGGCGGTCGTAGTCGCGCGCCGGCTCCTTGCGCACCTTCAGGCCGAACAGGATGTTCTCGCGCACCGACAGGTGCGGAAACAGCGCATACGACTGGAACACCATGGAGATGCGGCGCTTGGCGGGCGGCAGCTGGGTGACGTCGCGGTCGCCGATGTGGATGCTGCCCGAGGTGGGCGTGTCGAGCCCCGCGATCATGCGCAGGGTGGTGGATTTCCCGCAGCCCGACGGACCCAGCAGGACCGTGAAGCTGCCGGCGGGAACCGAAAAGCTCACGCCATGGATCGCGGCCGCGCCGCCGTACTGTTTGGTGAGGTTATCCAGAACGATGGATGACATGCTGTCTCGAAGATCTAATAGTTAGATCCGCATTGTTGCCTGATATGAAAACCTTTTCATTGTGCAGCGCAAACATGACGGATATATGGCAAGGCGAGGTCCGGTAGTCTAGCGGTTGAGCCTAGGCAAATGGATATGGGCCGGGGTATTCCCCAATGACGGCGTGATGCGTGACGAGGTTGCCGCCATGCCACCAATGCAGCTGGTAGCCCGGCGGCTCCATGATGTATTGCAAGGTCGGACGCGGCCCCAGCTCCAGGGCGAGCTGGTGCGCGGTGCCCGGACAGGTGGAGGCGATCGTGCCGCCGAAGCGCTGGAAAATCGTGCGATGCAGATGGCCGCAAAGCACGCGTTGCACGTTCGGGAAGCGCGCCACGATGCGTTCCAGTTCGGGCGCGCCGGCCAGCAGACCGATGGCGTCCATGTGTTCGATGCCGGTGAGGAAGGGCGGATGGTGCATCAGCACCAGCGTAGGCCGTTCCGGCTGTTCGGCCAGGCGCGCGGCCAGCCAGTCCAGCCTGTCCTGGCACAGTTCGCCGTGGCTCTTCATCGGCACCACGGTATCGAGCGCCAGCATCCGCAGCGGATAGGTCTCGACGGCGTACTGGATGAAGGGCCCTTCGCCTTGCAGGTAGCCGTGTTCGGGAAAGGCCGCGCGCAGCTGCGCGCGGTCGTCGTGGTTGCCGGGCAGCAGGAAGTACGGGATTTCGAGCGGTTCCAGGTGCTCGCGCAGCGCCTGGTATTCCCGGGGCTTGCCCAGGTCCGTCAGGTCGCCCGTGATGAGCACGCAATCGGGCCGCGGCGTCAGGGCATTGAGCGCACGCACGGCCGGGGCCAGGAAGGCGGCGGGATCGATGATGCCGTAGGCCTTGTCGCCCGGGGTGCGCATGTGCAGGTCGGTAATCTGTGCGATGAGCATGGCGCGTGGATAAGGAAAAGGTTGAGGGTCGGAGCCGGGCCGCGCCCGGTCATGCGGCGTTGGAGGTCTTGCGGCGGACCGGCGCCGCCGTGCCGCCGACGACAATGCAGTGCGGCAGGCGGTCCGATTGCGGCGCGTGGCCGTGGATCTGCGCCAGCAGATTGGAGCAGGCCGCCACGCCGATGCCGTCGCTGGGTTGCGCCACGGTGGTCAGGGGCGGCGTCAGCAAGGCGCCGAAGCGCATGCCGTCGAATCCGCACACCGAAATGTCGGCGGGCACGGACAGCCCCAGGCCCACGAGATCCGCGATCACCGCGGTGGCCAGCAGGTCGTTCGAGCAGAACAGCGCGGTGGGCGCCTGCTTGCCGCGCAGCGCGGCTTTGAGGGCGTCGAGGTCGCTGCCGGTGTGCGAGCTCATGGAGATGTGCTGGATGGCGTCCAGGCCCAGTCGCTTGGCGCAGGCGCGGGCGCCCGTCAGGCGGCGGCGCGCGCGGTCGGACGCGGTCAGCGGGCCGGTCACCAGCGCGATGCGACGGTGGCCCAGCGCGGCCAGGTGCGCGACCATGTCGCTGGCTGCCGCGCGGTTGTCCACCGAGGCATAGGGATGGGCGGCCGATTCGTTGTAGACCAGCACGTAGGGAATGCCGGCGCTGTCCAGGTCGTCCAGCGTGGCGCTCTTGGCCACGTCGGCGACGGTCAGGATGAGGCCGTCGACCTGATGATCCATCAGGCCCTGCACGGCGGCCGATTCCACCGCGGGATCGTAGCCGGTGGCGGTCAGCATGACGCTGTAGCCGGACTCGCGCGCGCGGCGCTCGGCGCCTTCGAAGCACTCGGCGAACACGGGGTTGGACAGCGTGGGCAGGATGAGCCCGATGGTGCGCGTGCTGCCCGAGCGCAGGCTGCGGCCCACGCGGTTGGGCCGGAAGCCCGCGCGCTTGGCGACGTTGCGGATGTGGGCGAGCGTGTCGGGATGGACGATGTCGGGCTGGTTGAACGCGCGCGACACCGTGGCCGGCGACACCCCGGCCTTGCGAGCCACTTCGATGATGGAAAAGCGGGGCGACGTGCGCGAGGCCATGGCGATATTGCTGCCGGATCCGTGAAAACGATTTCATGATACTAGACAAATATGACCTTTGTGTTGCACGGGTTTGCGCTATGCTGGGGGCGACGCAACAACAAAGCCTAGGCGCGACGCGCGATCGATGCGGGGAAATGCGGCGTTTTCCGTGTTTTTCCTAATTGACGCGGCGTGAACAATGGCAGAAGTCGGTCCGTCCCGAACGTCTGGCGAGGCATCGCCACGCGGAATCGGGCAGACCCTCGGTCAAGGGGACCGGGTGCGTAGTTCAGCCGCCGCGCGTGATGCGCGGCGCCGGTAAAGAGGAAAGGACCATGTCTACTGCCTTGAACAGACTTGGCGCGCTGGAAGCCGCGCGCAAGCTGCAACGGCGCGAATTAACCGCGGAGCAGCTGGTGCGTGCCTGTTTCGCGCGTATCGAGCAGCGCGAGAACACCGTGCATGCCTGGACCGCCCTGCAGAAGCAGGCTGCGCTGGACCGGGCCCAGGAGCTCGACCGCGGCGCCCTGCGCGGCCCGCTGCACGGCCTGCCCATCGGCGTCAAGGACCTGTTCGACACCGACGATCTGCCCACCCGCTACGGCTCGCCCATCTACGAGCGCCACCGCCCGGGGCTGGATGCCGCCTCCGTGGCGCTGTGCCGCGGCGCGGGCGCGGTGGTTGTCGGCAAGACGGTGACCACCGAATTCGCCACCTACCAGGCCGGCCCCACGCGCAATCCGCGCAACGAGGCCTACACGCCTGGCGGCTCGTCCAGCGGGTCGGCGGCCGCGGTGGCCGACGAGATGGTGCCGTTCGCGCTGGGTTCGCAAACCGCGGGCTCGATCATCCGTCCGGCCTCCTATTGCGGCATCGTGGGCTTCAAGCCCACGTTCGGCGGCATTCCCCGCGCCGGCGTGAAAAGCCTGGCCGAATCGCTGGATACGGTCGGGGGCTTCGCGCGCTCGGTGCCGGACGTGGCGCTGTTCGCGTCGGTCCTGATGCGCGATCCGCGCATGCTGGAACTGGCCTACGACGGCAAGCCCCGCGTCGGCATGTACCGCAGCCTGCAATGGCGCCACGCCCAGGCGGAAACCAAGGAGGCCTTCGCGCAGGCGGCGGCCATCCTGTCGCGGGCCGGCGCCGTGGTGGAAGAAGTGCCGCTGCCGCCCGAGCACTGCGTATTGGTGCAGCTGCATTCGGACATCATGGCGTTCGAGGCCTCGCAGTCGCTGGCCTACGAACGCCTGGAACACGCGGCGCAGCTCAGCTCCAAGATCCAGGCCATTCTGGATGCGGGCGCGCGCATCACGGCCGAAGAGCACCTGAAGAACCTGGCCCGCGCCGCGGAATCCCGCGCGCGGGTGGACGCATGGTTCGACAAATACGACGTGCTGCTGGCGCCCAGCGCCGCCGGCGAGGCGCCGTTTGCCGACCTGGGCACGGGCGACCCGCAGTTCTCGCGCGCCTGGACCCTGTTCGGCCTGCCTTGCCTGAACCTGCCTTTCGCCACCGGTCCCCAGGGATTGCCGGTGGGGCTGCAACTGGTCGGCAAGCGCTACAGCGACCACGCCACGCTCGCCATCGCCGCCTGGGTCCATCAGCGCCTGCTGGCCGCCAACGCGCCGGACATCGGCGCGTCCGACATGTGGCCTCGCGGTTGAGCGCGCCGTAAATGAAAAGGCCCGCCGGATAAGGCGGGCCTTTTTATGCCGGGTTGCGGATCACGCGGTCTCGGCAGTTTCTTGCTCGGCGGCGGCTACGTCAGCCGCATTGATGTGACGGTTCACGGCGCTCAGGACGGCCTGGAACGAGGCCGTCACGATGTCGCGGTCGATGCCCACGCCGAAGCCCGTGCTGGAATCGCCCACGCGCAGTTCCACGTAGGAGGCGGCGCGGGTGTCGGTGCCGGTGCCGATGGCGTGCTCGTGGTAGTCCATGATGCGCACGGGCACGTCCAGCGCGGCCACGAAGGCCGAGATGGCGCCATCGCCCTTGCCGGTCACGATGCGGCGTTCGCCGTTGTATTCCAGTTCGGCCTCGATGCTGAAGTGCTGGCCTTCGCCGGCCGACGGGTTGCCGTCGATGCGGTGGCGCACCAGCTTCCACGGCGCTTTCTGTTCGAGGTATTCGCGGTTGAAGATCGTGTGCACGTCGTCGGCCGTGACTTCGCGGCCGGTTTCGTCGGTGACGCGCTGGATGGCGCGGCTGAATTCGATCTGCAGGCGGCGCGGCAAGACCAGGCCGTGTTCCTGTTCGAGCAGGTACGACACGCCGCCCTTGCCCGACTGGCTGTTCACGCGGATCACGGCGTCGTAGCTGCGGCCGAGATCGGCGGGGTCGATCGGGAGGTACGGCACTTCCCAGACGGCATCGGCCTTCTGCTGCGCGAAGCCCTTCTTGATGGCGTCCTGGTGCGAGCCCGAGAACGCGGTGAAGACCAGGTCGCCGGCGTAGGGATGGCGCGGGTGCACGGGCAACTGGTTGCAGTATTCGGCGCAGCGGCGCACTTCGTCGATGTCCGAGAAGTCCAGGCCCGGGTGCACGCCCTGGGTGTAGAGGTTCAAGGCCAGGGTGACGAGGTCGACGTTGCCGGTGCGCTCGCCGCTGCCGAACAGGCAGCCTTCAATGCGGTCGGCGCCGGCCATGACGGCGAATTCGGCGGCGGCCACGGCGGTGCCGCGGTCGTTATGCGGGTGCACGCTCAACACGATGCTGTCGCGGCGGGCCAGGTTCTTGTGCATCCACTCGATCTGGTCGGCGTACATGTTCGGCGTGGTGGCCTCGATGGTGGCGGGCAGGTTCAACACCATCTTGCAGTCCGGCGTGGGCTCCCAGACGTCGGCCACGGCGTTGGAGACTTCCAGCGCGAATTCGGGTTCGGTCGTGCTGAAGACTTCCGGGGAGTACTGGTAGCGCCACTTGGTTTCGGGGTGCTGGGCCATGTACTGCTTCACCAGGCGCGTGCCGGTGGTGGCGATGTTCTTGATCTCGTCCTTGCTCATGTTGAACACGACCTTGCGGAACGCCGGCGCGCAGGCGTTGTACAAGTGGACGATGGCTTGCTTGGCGCCCGCGGCGGATTCCACGGTGCGGCTGATCAGGTCTTCGCGCGATTGCGTCAGGACGATGATGGTCACGTCGTCCGGGATGCGCTTTTCGTCGATCAGCTTGCGGACGAAGTCGAAATCGGTCTGCGAGGCGGAGGGGAAGCCGACTTCGATTTCCTTGAAGCCGATCTTCACCAACTGTTCGAAGAAGCGGAGCTTGCGCTCGACGCTCATGGGTTCGATCAGGGCCTGGTTGCCGTCACGCAGGTCCGTGCTCATCCAGATCGGCGCTTCGGTAATGCGCCGGCTGGGCCAGGTGCGCTCGGAGAAGTCGCGGGCGAAGGGCGAGAAAGGGACGTATTTGGTGGCGGGGTTGGCAAGCATCATGACTACACCTCGATCGGTTTCTTTTGAATCCCGGGAATACTGCTCTCGGCGGCATCGCGGCCGGATGGCGGCCTTGTGCCAGGGTTTGCCGGACTTTGACCGGCAGGATTCAGTGAAAAAAGGGAAAAATCGCGTGTGGCAAGCGTGGCTGCCGAGCTACCACGGGGACACTAGGCCCGGCAACCGATCGGTAGGTATAGCGATAGCGCGATGGAGGAGATGCGAGCGCGCAGGCCGGCAACCGGAGCGGCGGAGCGTCCGGTGGCAATCGCGAGGGAGGTGCGGTAAGCGGCCATAGGTTGCTAGTCAAACATACTTTTGAAGGAAGCGCAAATGGAAATTTGCCACCCCCACGTCGCGGCACGCAATAAAAAAAAAAGCCGCCCATGGGGCGGCCTGTTTCGAGGGGGAGGCGATCAGCGGGCGGGGCCGATGCGCGGTTCGACGTAGCGTTGTTCGCCGCGAGGCTCGCGGCGGATGTCGTCGCGGGGTTCGCGGGGCGGGTTGCCGGCGGCGCCGTCGAGGATCCGGGCCTGGTCGGCCACCATCGCGATCTTGCCGATCCGGTTGTGGCGGATTTCAGACAGGGCGCGGCGCAGGTCGCCCACCGTGAAGGGTTCCTGGCGGTCGCCCCAGGTCCAGCGCAGCACGCCCAGGGACTCTTCGGACAGGTTGGGGGCCAGGTCGGCCAGCACGTCGGTGCCGATCGGCGTGGCGCTGCCCGAGGCGAGGCTGGCGGCCAGCCAGGCGCGGACCGTGAAGAACACGATCAGGGACCAGATGGCGGCGACGGCCCACCAGAGGTAGGGATTGACCTTCTGCACCATGTCCATGGTGGGCTGGCCCAGGGAATGCAGGAAGTCGTAGTTCATGCCGCGGCCGAAATCCAGTATCCACTGGGCGGCCAGGTACCAGATCACCAGGGCGACGGCGATGACGATCGCGCGCACAACGAGTCGGGGAAGCGCCAGTTTGAGCAGGGTCTGGCCAATAAGGCGGCAGTCCTGGCGGACGCTTGCGGGCGAAGTCAGATTCATCATGCAAAATATTGTACCTATGACCCGTCCAATTTTAGAACTGCGACCTGGTCAGCATTTGACGCTGACGCCACAGCTGCAGCAATCGATCCGATTGTTGCAGCTGTCCACGCTCGACCTTGAAGCCGAGATTTCGCAGGTGCTCGCGGAAAACCCGTTGCTGGAACGGGACGACGAGCCCCAGTCGACCGAGGAGCACGCCGATTCCGAGCGCGAGTCCTCCGTGCAGGACGACGAGCCGCCCCTCGAACGCGAGACGCCGGCCGAGGAAATGCCCGGATCCGGCGGCGTGTACCCGGACGATGATTCCTCCCTGCCCGAGGCGGCGCGGCCGGACACGCTGCGCGAGCATCTGTTGGGCCAACTGGTGCTGACGCGGGCGGAACCCCGCGACGTGGCCCTGGCGGGCCTGCTGATCGACGAACTGGACGAGAACGGCTACCTGGGATCGCCGCTGGAGGAGATCCTGGGCTGGCTGCCGGACGAAATGGAGCCGGACCTCGACGAACTGAAGGCGGCCCTGTCCCTGCTGCAGTCGTTCGATCCGGCCGGCATCGGCGCGCGCGACATGGCCGAATGCCTGCTGTTGCAACTGCGCAACCCCGACCTCTCGCGCCTGCCCGAGGCCGCGGACGGCGCGGTCCTGGCCTGTGCGCGCCGCATCTGCGCCGAGCACCTGTCCCTGCTGGCCACCGGCAATACCGCCCGGCTGTGCGCCGCCGTGGGCTGCGACGAGCCGACCTTCCGGGCGGCCCATGCCCTGATCCTGCGCCTGGAGCCCCGGCCGGGGCGGGCCTGGACCGTGCCCGCCGCCGACTACGCGGTGCCCGACGTCATCGTGCGCAAGACCCGCCGCGGCTGGCAGGCCACGCTGAACAGCGCCGCCGTGCCCCGGCTTCAGATCAACGGGCTGTATGCCCAGATGCTGGGCAACCAGAAGGAATCCGCGCACGCCGGCCTGCAGTCGCAGCTGCAGCAGGCCCGCTGGATGATCCGCAACGTGGAGCAGCGCTTCGACACCATCCTGCGCGTGGCCCAGGCCATCGTGGAACACCAGACGGCCTTCTTCAGCCAGGGGCCGGCGGCCATGCGGCCGCTCATCCTGAAGGACATCGCGGGCGAGCTGGGTTTGCATGAATCCACGATTTCACGGGCCACAACGCAGAAGTACATGCTCACTCCGTTCGGCACACTGGAGCTCAAGCGCTTCTTCGGCACCGGCGTGTCCACCGAGGGCGGGGACGCCACCTCGGCCACCGCCGTGCAAACGTTCATCCGTCAGATGGTGGCGGAAGAGAATCGCGCCAAGCCGCTGTCGGACAGCCAGATCATGCAAAAGCTGGCCGATCAGGGGATAGTCATCGCCCGCCGGACGGTGGCAAAGTACCGCGAAGCGCTGCGAATCGCCCCGGCCGCGCTGCGCAAGGCGCAGGCCGGCGCCCGCTGAAATAAGGGACGGGCACGTTCAAATTCGTCCCTTATTTCAAGGACTTGCGTGACACTTCGGTTGCAAATTTATTTGGCGCTAGGGCTTGCCAGTTATTGAATAATTTTCGATAATTATTCTCATGTACATTTGCGTATGTAATGCCATCACCGAACGCCAAGTCCGCGCCAGCGTGGACGGCGGCGCGACGACGCTTTCCGACCTGCAATTCGAGCTGGGCGTAGCCACGTGCTGCGGCTGCTGCGCGGCCACCGCCGCCGAATACCTGCCGGGCGGCCGCTGCTCCAGCGTGTGCGACGTGCGCTCGATTGCCGTTCCGGTCAATCCTCCGGCCACCATGGTCGAGTCGGGCACGCCTGCTGCCAACAGCAGCTTCCCGATTCCGCTCGTCGCCACGGCCTGAACGGTTGGCTTCCTCTTCCGGCTCGCTGCCTGTCATGCGGCGAGCCGTGTCGTTTCCTCCTCGCAAAACTCCTGGATAGCCCCCGCCAAGCGGCGCACCGGCGCGCTCGCCGTGTCGATCACGCATAGCGCCAGTTCGGTCGGCGGCACCGCCGGCAGCGCCGCGTCGATGACCCGGTGGCCCGGTCCGATGCAGCGCTTTTCCAGCAGCGCGACCCCCAATCCTCCCGCCAATGCCGCCTGCAGGCCCAGCAGGTTCGGGCTTTCGTACGCGATGCGCCAATGCTTGCCCGCGGTTTCCAGCGCATGGATCGCGCGGTTGCGGTAGATGCAGCCTTGCGGAAACGCCACCAGGGGCACCGGCCCCGACGCCGCCAGGTCCAGCGCGGGGCTGGCGATCCAGTGCAGGTTTTCCGGCCAGGCGGCCAGCGCGCGGCCCGCGCCCGGCTCGCGTTTGACGAGGGCGACGTCCAGGTCGCCGCGTTCCAGGCCGCGCGTGAGCGCGGCGGTCAGGTCGCACCGCACCGACAGCCGGACGTCGGGATGCGAGCGCGCGAACGCCGACACCACGGCGGTCAGCGTGTCAGCCGCGAAATCGTCGGGAATGCCCAGCCGGATCACGTCCACGCGCTTGCGTCCGCTGACGGCTTCCCGCACTTCCGTGGACAGCGCCAGCATCCGCCGGGCGTAGCCCAGCAGGCGCTCGCCGTCCTCGGTCAGTGAGACCTGGCGGCCTTCGCGGACGAACAGGGCGCAGTCCAGCGACTCCTCCAGCTTGCGGATCTGCTGGCTGACGGTGGACTGGCTGCGGTGCACCCGTTCGCCGGCCGCGGTGAAGCCGCCGGCGTCCACCACGGACACGAAACTGTGCAGAAGATCGAGATCGAGCATGGCTCACCTCATGCATTTGATTTTCAAATACTCTCGATCTGAATAAAGAGTTTGTCAATGGATCGGCCGCCGCGCAGAATCCCCTCATCTGCCGCGCCCGCGGCTCACCCGTCCCGTACCGGAATCCCCATGAAGGCCATGTCGACCCTGTCTTCCGATGCCCTGCCCGCCGATGCCCGGCCCGGCATCAGCTGGGCGCCGATCGCGGCGTTCTGCCTGCTCTGGAGCTCGGCCTTCGCGGCGGCCAAGATCGCGGTGCGGGACTGCCCGCCGCTGACCCTGCTGACCATCCGTTTCCTGATCGCGGGCGCGCTGATGCTGGCCCTGGCGGCGGCCAGCGGCCGCTGGAAGCTGCCGGCCGGCCGGGACCTGGCCGCGCTCGTGCTGCTGGGCGTGCTGAACAACAGCCTGTACCTGGGCCTGAGCTGGTCCGGCATGACCACGGTGTCGTCGGCCTTTACGGCCGTGCTGATCAGCACCAATCCGCTGCTTATCGGCGTGCTTGCCGGCCCCGTGCTGGGCGAACGCCTGGGCTGGCGCAAGCTGGCCGGCCTGTGCCTGGGATTGGCGGGCGTGGCGCTGGTGCTGCGTTCGCGGCTGTCGGGCATGCAGGAAGACCTGCATGGCACACTGCTCGTGACCGGCGGCCTGGTGGCGCTGGTGGCCGGCACGCTGCTCTACAAGCGCCTGAAGCCGAGCTCGGGCCTGTGGACCTCGACCGGCATACAGTCGCTGGCCGGCGCGGTCGCCCTGCTGCCTTTCGCGTTGGCGAACGAAAGCCTGGGCGACGCGCGCATGACGGCCAGCCTGTTCTGGAGCATGGCCTACATGATCGTGGCGGTATCGATGGGCGGCTACTACCTGTGGTTCATGATCCTCGGCCGCGCCAGCGCCACGTCGGCCAGCGCGCTGCATTTCCTGATGCCGCCGCTGGGCTTGCTGTTCGGCTGGCTGGTGCTGGGCGAAGCAGTGTCGTGGCTGGACCTGCTGGGCATCGTGCCGATCGCGTTCGGCATCTGGCTTGCCACTCGGCGGACCGCATAGCGCGGCCTTGCCGCGGCAGTTGCCGATCCGCAACGAGAGGGCATGCGCGGCCGACGCGCGCGATCCGCGAAGCAAGGGGCCGGATCGGCGCCGAGGCCGGCGGCATGGCGCGACGGATTCCGTCGCCCGGCCGCCGGGCAAGTCGCATGAACGCTGCCTCGCATGCGCAAGGCATCAAGCATGCATACTCATTCTCATTAGCCTATCGCTTTCTTGTAGCGCTCCTAAAGCGGTTTACCAAATGCAGCGCAAGGCTAGGCGCGGGCCCGCGCCAGATGGTAGTCTGCCGGGGTTGCGTACGCGCGGCATCGTGCGCTCCTTTGTCGCGATGCATTCGCGTCGCGCCTGACTGCAAGGAGTCCATCATGAAAGGCGACAAAACCGTCATCCAGTTTCTGAACAAGCAACTGACCAACGAGCTGACGGCCATCAACCAATATTTCCTGCATGCGCGCATGTTGAACCACTGGGGTTTCGACAAGCTGGGCAAGCACGAGTACGAGGAATCCATTGGCGAAATGAAGCATGCCGATCGCCTGATCGAACGCATCTTCATGCTGGACGGCCTGCCCAACCTGCAAGACCTGCACAAGCTGCTGATCGGCGAAGACGTGCCGGAATTGCTGGCCTGTGACCTGAAGCTCGAACAAGCCGCCCAAGTCACCGTCAAGGACGCGATCGCGCATTGCGAATCGGTTCGCGACTACGTCTCGCGCGATCTGTTCCAGGACATCCTGGACGACACCGAAGAGCACATCGACTACCTCGAAACGCAGATCGACCTGATCGACAAGGTCGGGCTCCAGAACTACCTGCAAAGCCAGATGTCCGTGCCCGAGTAATCGCCGGCTGGCGATAAAAAAATGGCGCCCCGCGGGGCGCCATTTTCTTTGGTTGGACGCGGGCCTCGCGGCCGGGCGATCATGGGCGGGCCGGGCATTCGGCCATGGTGCCCCAGGCGCGGTTGGGTCCGCAATACTTGTTGCGCGCGGCCCAGGAGCAGGACGGGCGTTCGAAGAAACCCTGGGTGGCGCATTGCGCGAGCTCGCGCTTGAGGGCGTCTTGCCAGCCCAGGGCGCCGGGCGCCTGCGCGGTGTTGGGCGGAGGCGGGGGCGCCTGCACCATCTGCGGCGTGCCGTAGCCGCCGGCCTGCGCCTGGCCGCCGTTGACGGCGGAGGAGGTGCCGGGAGCCTGCAGGTCCAGCGTGCTGACGTCCGAGGTGCCCGAGGGCAGCGGCACGTGCGAGGCCGCCGCGATTTCGCGGGCCTGCTCGGGGCTGATGCGCTCGCGCGAGATCTTCACGTTGGGATCGCTCACGCTGTCGAACAGCGACACGGTATTGACCTGCCATTCCCGGTCGGCCGGCTTGTCCGGAACGCCCAGCGTGCCGTCGATGCGGGGCTGGGGAGGCTGCGCCACGTAGGGGCGGCCATTGGCGTCCAGCACGGGCTGCTGCGAGGCCGCCGTGTCCTGGCCAGGTGCAGGCGCGGCGGTGGGCGCATGCGCCACTAGCCAATCACCCAATTGAATGCCGCCCCAGGCGGACGCGCCCAGCGCGACCAGGAGCGTTGCGAATAAGAAACGCCAAGACATTGCTACCCTCATCTGCCTTGCGGGACCCCAAGGGGCCTACGCTTTGTCTCCGAAAACCTTGCCGCCGTGCTCCCGCATGGCATGGAATTTCACATCGGGATACAGTTCCTCGGCAACGCGCAATTGCGCGGGAGAACCGATCAAAAACGCCGCCGCATCCACAACATCATAGGCGATATGGGCGGCATTGGCATCCATGAACTTTCGCAGAGCCTTGGGGTTTTCAGACGTAATCCAACGTGCCATTGTGTAGCGGGAAGGCAGCATCCGGGCGTCCACGCCGTACTCCGTCTTGAGGCGGTGCGCGACCACTTCGAACTGCAGCTGGCCGACCGCGCCGAGCAGCAGCGAGCCGCCGGCGGCCTCGGGGCGGAACACCTGGATGGCCCCTTCCTCGCCCAGCTGGGTGAGGCCGGTGCGCAACTGCTTCGTGCGCAGCGGGTCCTTCACTTCCACGGCCTGGAACAGTTCGGGGGCGAAGAACGGCAGGCCGGTGAACTGCAGGGTCTCGCCTTCGGTCAGCACGTCGCCCAGTTGCAGCACGCCGTGGTTGGGGATGCCGATCACGTCGCCGGCATAGGCCTCGTCCAGGAGTTCGCGTCGCTGCGACAGGAATGACACGACGTTGTTGGGGCGCATTTCCTTGTTGGTGCGGGCGACCTTCAGGCGCATGCCGCGCTCGAAGCGGCCCGAGCTGACGCGCACGAAGGCGACGCGGTCGCGGTGCGCCGGGTCCATGTTGGCCTGCACCTTGAACACCACGCCGGTGAACTTGGGCTCTTCGGGCTGCACCTCGCGTTGCAGGGCCATGCGCGGGCCCGGAGGCGGCGCCTGCTCGACCAGCGCGTCCAGCACTTCCTGCACGCCGAAGTTGTTGATGGCCGAGCCGAAGAAGACGGGCGTCTGCTTGCCGGCCAGGAACTGGTCGCGGTCGAAGGCGGGCGCGGCTTCGTTGATGAGCTCGATCTCGCCGCTGGCTTGTTCGAACGCCGCGCCGAAGCGCCGGCCGATCTCGGGGTTGTTCAGGCCTTCGATGAAGTCGTCGCTGTCCGCGCGGCGCTCCTGCCCGGGACGGAACACGCGCATGCGGTCGCGGCGGATGTCGAACACGCCGCCGAACGCCTTGCCCATGCCGACCGGCCACGAGAACGGCACCGCGTCCATGCCCAGGTGGCCTTCGATCTCGGACAGCAGCTCCAGCGGTTCGCGCACTTCGCGGTCCATCTTGTTGATGAACGTGATGATGGGCGTGTTGCGCGCGCGGCAGACCTGCAGCAGGCGGATGGTCTGGGGTTCGACGCCGTTGGCGGCGTCGATCACCATCAGCGCGGCATCAACCGCCGTCAGCACGCGGTAGGTGTCTTCGGAGAAGTCCTGGTGGCCCGGGGTGTCCAGCAGGTTGATGACGCAATCGCGGTATTCCATCTGCATCACGGAGGACGCCACGGAAATGCCGCGCTGCTTTTCGATTTCCATCCAGTCGGAGGACGCGTGGCGCGAGGCCTTGCGCGCCTTGACGCTGCCGGCGATCTGGATCGCGCCTGCGAACAGCAGCAGCTTTTCGGTCAGCGTCGTCTTGCCCGCGTCGGGGTGGGAAATGATGGCGAACGTGCGACGCCGCGCAACTTCTTGGGTGATGTTCATGATCGGGGGATTTTACTCAACGCCGTTTCTTCGCCCGGCGCGGTCCGGTATCGGGCACGAAAGCGCGCGGGGCATGCGCCGTTGCCGGCGCATGCCCCGCGCGAGGGATTCAGGAATGGCGGCGGAACGACGCCAGGAAGACGCCCGCCAGGATGAACAGCGAACCGAAGGTCCGGTTCATCCAGCGGATGTGCTTCGCGTCGCGCAGCATGCGCAGCACGCGCGCCGCCAGCAGCGTGTACACGCCCATGGCCACCAGGTCGGTGAACGCCAGCGTGCCGGCCAGGGCCGCGTATTGTGCCGTCAGCGGCAGCGCCGGGTCCACGAATTGCGGCACCACCGCCAGCAGGAACACCGTGCCCTTGGGGTTCATGGTGTTGATCAGGAAGCCGCGCAGCACCAGGTCGCGGATCGATGCGCGCTTGGGATCGCCGGCATCGACCGTGACCGGCGCCGCGTCCGTGCGGATCTGGCGCACGCCGAGGTAGATCAGGTAGGCCACGCCCAGGTACTTGACCACGTTGAAGGCCATTTCCGAGGTGGCCAGCACCGCGCCCAGGCCCACGGCCACGACGACGAACTGGAACAGGATGCCCAGGATCAGGCCGGCCGTGTTCCAGTAGCCGCGCGAGAACCCGTACTTCAGCCCGGAGGACATGGCCGAGATCGCGCCCGCGCCGGGCGAGAACGAAATGGCCCAGGAGGCCAGGAAAAACGTCAACCAGGTGGATAAGGGCATGGTGCGGGTCCGTGGATCGCAGTTCTGGGGCAGCCGGTGATATTACTTGCTCGACATTACTTGCTCAGCAGCGCGGCGCGCGGCGCGCCCGAAGGGCGCCCCGAACCGCCATTGCCGGCCGGGCGGGCCGAGCCCTCCGGACGACGATGGTTCTGCTGCGGACGGCTTTCGCCGCGGCCGGCGTGGGCGGGACGGTCGGCGGGCTTGCCGTCGCGCGGGCCATGGCTGGCGCGGCCTTCGCCGCCGGCGCGAGCCGGCGCGGGGGCGCGGCCGCCTGCCGCGGCGCGGGGCTGGCCCTGGCCTTGCGCCGGCCGCGAACGGCCGCCGTTGCCATTGCCGTTGCCGCCACGGCCGCCATTGCGGCCGCCGCCGCCGCGCGGGCTGCGGTTGTCTTCGTCGCGTTCCTGGCGGTCGTAGGACGCGGCGGTCGTGGCCGGCGGCGTCCAGCCTTCCACCGCCCTGCGCTCGATGGGCTTCTTGATCAGGCGCTCGATGTCCTTGAGCAGCTTGATTTCGCTGTTGTCGACCAGCGAGATCGCGGCGCCGGTGGCGCCGGCGCGGCCGGTGCGGCCGATGCGGTGCACGTAGTCTTCAGGCACGTTGGGCAGTTCGAAGTTGACCACCTGCGGCAACTGATCGATATCCAGGCCGCGGGCGGCGATGTCGGTCGCCACCAGCACCGTCACGGTGTTGTCCTTGAAGCCGGCCAGCGCGCGGGTGCGGGCCGATTGGCTCTTGTTGCCGTGGATGGCGGCGGCGGTCAGGCCGTCCTTGACCAGCTTTTCGGCCAAGCGGTTGGCGCCGTGCTTGGTGCGCGTGAAGACCAGCACCTGGTGCCAGCCGCTTTCGCGGATGATGTGGCTGATCAGGTCGCGCTTGTGGTGCTGTTCCACCAGGTGCACGGTTTGCGTGACCAGCTCGGTGGCGGTGTTGCGCGGGGTGACCGACACTTCGCCCGGGTTGTTCAGCACGCCGCGCGCCAGGGTGCGGATCTCGTCGGAGAACGTGGCCGAGAACAGCAGGTTCTGGCGTTGCTTGGGCAGCAGCGCGAGGATCTTGCGGATGTCGCGGATGAAGCCCATGTCCAGCATGCGGTCGGCTTCGTCCAGCACCAGGATTTCGACGCCGGAGAGGTCGACGGTCTTCTGGCCGCAGTGGTCCAGCAGGCGGCCGGGCGTGGCGACCAGGATGTCGAGCGGCTTGCGCAGCGCGGAAATCTGGGGGTTGATATTGACGCCGCCGAACATCACCATGGACGTCAGCGGGGTGTACTTGCCGTAGGTTTGCACCGATTCCTCGACCTGCGCGGTCAGTTCACGCGTCGGGGTCAGGATCAGGCAGCGCGGGCGGCCCGGCTTTCTCAGCTCGGGCTTCTTCTGCATCAGCAGGTGCAGGATGGGCAGCGTGAAGCCCGCGGTTTTGCCCGTGCCGGTCTGGGCGGCGGCGAGCAGGTCGCCGCCTTTCAGGACCTGGGGAATGGCTTGGGCCTGAATGGGGGTGGGCGCGGTGTAGCCGGTTTCGGTGATGGCGCGCAACAGGGAATCAGCCAGCCCGAGGTCGGCGAAGAGGGTAGAGGTAGTCAAGACAACTCCAACGGCAGCCCGTCGCTCAAGTTGAGAGACTCCAATCCAGGCGGACGAACAAGGAGAAAAGGGAAGCGCCCTGATGGGCGAAGCTTGGCAGCGAAGGGCCTAGCGGACGTGTGCAGATTGGCAAAACACACAGGGCGATTGTAGCCGATGTCGCGTTGCAGCACCGTCCGGCCTTCCCGGGGCGGGTATCACTAAGTAACAAATTGCAGCGCCTGTGCACGAAATAAGTGTTTTCCCTAGGCGGCACTCCCTATAATCCGTCCGCTTTCATCCATTTGAAGAATAAAGGATCGCTATGAAGAAGTCGGCAGTAGTGGGCGTGGTGGTCGCGCTGGGCGCGGTCTGGACCGGCACGGCCTGGTACACGGGCCAGAAGGCCGAAGCCTTCGTCAAGCAGTCGATCGATCAGGCCAATGCCGAGCTGCAGAAGTTCGGTGAGAAATGGGGTGTGACGCCCGTGGTCGAGCTGATGTCGTTCGAGCGCGGCGTGTTTTCGTCCACCGAGCGCTATCGCGTGAAGTTCACCGAGCCGGCCGCCGACGGGCAGCCCGCCAAGGAACACGCCATCCAGTTCATCGAGCACCTGGACCATGGCCCCTTCCCCCTGTCGAACCTGAAGTCCGGCTCCTTTGCGCCGGCCATGGTGGCCAGCCGCTTCCAGCTGGAAGAAACGCCCGCCGTGAAGGAATGGTTCGGCGCGACCAAGGGCGCCACCCCGCTGTCGGGCGCGTACAGCGTCAGCTATGCCAAGAACGTGTCGGGCACGTTCGACATGGCCCCGGTCGAGTTCGCCAAGGGCGATACCAGCCTGACCTTCTCGGGCATGAAGGGCGACGTCACCTACGCCACCGGCACCAAGCACGGCACGGTCGCGCTGCAGGCCGACAGCCTGGTGATGGCCGGTCCCTCCGAGGAAAGCGACATCGTGCGCATGGCCATGCAGGGCCTGACCCTGACCAGCGACATGACGCCGGCCAAGAACGAGATGTACGTGGGCAGCCAGAAGCTGGCGCTCAAGAACTGGACGATCACGTCCAAGGAAAAGCCGCCGGTCCAGCTGAAGGACACCGTCATCGCCGTCGACATGACGGAAGCCGACACCACCATGGGCGCCAAGATGGCCGTGGACTTCGGGATGATCAACGTCCAGGACAAGGACATGGCCGGCCTGAAGCTGGCGGTCGACGTGAAGAGCCTGGACGCGAAGGCGTTCAAGGCCCTGAACGACGTCTACGAGGCCGCTTCGCGCCGCATGCTGCAGAGCAAGGGCGAAGAGCAGGCCCCGCAGTTCACGGATGAAGAGAAGCAGGTGCTCAAGACCAACGTCGAACTGCTGCTGGCCGGCAACCCGACGCTGTCGGTGTCGCCGCTGGAAGTGCGCACCGCCAACGGCACCTCGACCTTCAACCTGGACCTGGACCTGACCAAGCCGGCTTCGATGGACGGTGAATTCGCCGATACGGCGCTGGAAGTCATTCGCCGGCTGAACGCCAAGCTCGTGCTGTCCAAGGGCAACCTGGGCGACCTGATGGCCATCGAACCGCAAATGCGCGGCGTGGCGGCCGAACAGGCCGCGCAGACCGCCAAGGGCCAGGCCGAAATGGTGGGCACCATGGCGACGGCGATGGGCCTGGCCAAGGTCGAGAACGGCAACATCGTGACGTACCTGAACTACGCCGACGGCCAAGTGGACTTCAACGGCAAGAAGATGCCGGTCGAACAGTTCATGATGATGGTCATGAGCGGCGTCATGGGCGGCGCGCGCTAAGCGCGAGACCCGTGGCGGTATCGAAGGCCGCCGCGCCCCCGGGCGCGGCGGCCTTTTCTTTTGCCCGCGTCAGGCGGGCAAGGCGCCCGCGGCCAGCTCGCCCTGCCGCAGCACGGCGACGTGGAAGCGCTTGTCGGCTGCTTTCAGGATGTCCTGCGTGGGATCGCCCTGGACCAGCAGCAGGTCCGCCATGTTGCCGTCCGCGATGACGCCGCGGTCGTCCAGCCCCATCAGGTCGTGCCCGCGCGACGTGCCGGCGATGAGCGCGTCCACGGGCGTCATGCCGAATTCCACCATGTAGGCCAGTTCCATGGCGTTCTCGCCATGCAGGTTGAACGGCGTGCCGGCGTCCGTGCCCATGGCGATGCGCCCGCCCGCCTTGTAATACATCTGGAACGACTCGCGGTGGCGCTGTTCCACGGCGCGCGCCTTTTCGACCGCGTAGGCGGGGATGCCGTTGTCGGCATTGGCGATGATGTTGCGCACCGCCGCGATGGTGGGCACCAGATAGGTCTGCGCGTCGAGCATTTCGCGCAGGCAGTCGTCGTCCATGAAGATGCCGTGCTCGATCGAATCGATGCCGGCGCGCACCGCGTTCAGGATGCCCTGCGTGCCCTGGGCGTGGCTGGCGGTGCTCTTGCGGAAGCGCTTGGCCTCGTGCACGCCCGCCTTCATTTCGTCGAAGCTGTAGTGCGCGTCCATGGGGCTGACGCCCGGCGTCATCACTCCGCCCGTGGCCATGATCTTCACCAGGTCGCAGCCGGCGTGGACCTGCTCGCGCACTGCCTTGATGACGTCTTCGCAGCCGTCGGCCACGCGGCCGATGCGGTTACCGTGGCCGCCCGTCATGCAGATGATGCGGCCGGACGCCCGGATCGTGGGGCCGGGGAACACGCCGCGCGCGATGGCGTCGCGCACGCCGAATTCCAGGTAATCCTTGCCGCCGCAGTCGCGCACGGCGGTGACGCCGCCGCGCAGGCTGGCCTGGGCGTTCTCCAGCGCGGTCAGCGTGATCTGCGCCGGGCCCTGCTTGCTCAAGTGCGCGTTGGGATCGGCGCCGCCGGTATAGACCAGGTGGACGTGGCAGTCGGCCAGGCTGGGCATCAGGGTCATGCCTGCGGTGCGCACCGTGGCGCCGGGGTAGCCGGAGAACTCGCCGGCCGGCGCCACGCGCGCTACGCGCTGGCCTTCGACCAGCACGCCGTGATTGGGCAGCAGGCCGCCCTTGCCGTCGAAAACCTGGCCGCCGATGAAGAGGGTCTGCGGTGTCGCCGTCATGTCTTGCTCCGGGTGGCGCCTGGCCTTAGCCCTCCACCACGTCCAGTCCTTCGCGGGACATGGATTGCAGGCGGGGCATGAGGCCAAGCAGGTGTTGGCTGTAGGGATGCTGGGGGCGTTCGAAGAGGTCTTCCGTTTCGGCGACTTCCAGCAATTCGCCGTAGCGCATCACGCCCACGCGGTCGCACATCTGGCGGATCACGGGCAGGTCGTGGCTGATGAACAGCATGGTCAGGCCGAGCTCTTCTTGCAGGTCCTTCAGCAGGTTCAGGATCTGCGCCTGGATGGAAACGTCCAGCGCCGACGTGGGCTCGTCGCAGATCAGGAAGCGGGGGCGCGTGGCCAGGGCGCGTGCGATGCAGATGCGCTGGCGCTGCCCGCCCGAGAACTCGTGCGGGAAGCGTTCGGCGGCGCGGTCGCCCAGGCCGACCACGTCCAGCAGGTCCGCCACGATGCGGCGCGCTTCGGCCTCGCTTGCCGCCAGCTTGTGGAAGCGGATGGGCTCGGCCACGATGTCCAGCACGCGCATGCGCGGGTTGAGCGAGGAGAACGGATCCTGGAAGATCATCTGGATCTGCCGCCGGAACGGGTTCAGCTGCTTTTCGCCCTTGAGGGCGGTGAGGTCGATGCCGCCGAAGTTCACCGAGCCTTCGCTGGGCGTATAGAGGCCGGAGATCAGCCGCGCCACGGTGGACTTGCCGGACCCCGACTCGCCCACCAGGCCGAAGACCTCGCCTTCGCCGATCGAGAAGTTGACGCGCTTGACCGCGTCCAGCGTGCGCTGATTGCGCTTGAGCAGCGCGCTTTTCAGCACGAAGCGCATGCTCAGGTCGTTCACCTGCACCAGCGGGCCGCCGGTGCGCGCGCCGAAGTCGCGCCGCTGGCCCAGCCAGTGGGTGGCGAGATCCAGCGGCTGGGCGGGCGTCTTCACGTCCTCGATGTAGGTGACGAGCGGGAAGCGCTTGAGCTTGATGTCGGGGCGCGGCACGGCCGAGATCAGGCTGCGCGTGTACGGATGGTCGGGGTCGCCCAGGATTTTCGCGGTGGGCCCCTGCTCGACCAGCTTGCCGTGGTACAGCACCGCCACGCGGTCCGTCACGTCCGCGATCACGCCCATGTCGTGCGTGATGATGATCATGCCCACCTGTTCTTCGCGGCACAGCTTTTTCAGCAGTTCCAGGATCTGCGCCTGGATCGATACGTCCAGGGCGGTGGTGGGTTCGTCGGCGATGATGACTTCGGGTTCGCAGCACAGCGCCAGCGCGATCACCACGCGCTGCCGCATGCCGCCGGAGAACTGGTGCGGGTACTGCTTGACGCGCAGCTCGGGCTTGTCGATGCCGACCTGCACCAGCAACTGGATCGCGCGCTTCCTGGCTTCGTCGTGCGACAGGTTCAGGTGCACCTGCATGGTCTCGACCAACTGGCTTTCCACGGTCTGCAGCGGGTCCAGCGAGGTCAGCGGATCCTGGAAAATCATGCCGATCCGGCGGCCGCGGACCTTGCGCTTCTGGGCCGGGCTCAGCGTGTCGATGCGTTCGCCGTTCAGCAGCACGGCGCCGCCGGCCAGGCGCCCGGGCGCTTCCAGCAGGCCGATCACGGCGTTGCCGATGGTGGACTTGCCCGCGCCGGATTCCCCGACCACGCCCAGGATCTCGCCTTTCTCCAGGCTTAGCGATACGCCGTCCACCGCCACGCGCGTGCCGCGGCGGCTGGGGAATTCGATGCGGATGTCTTCGATGTTCAACAGGGCCATGGCATCCTCAGCGCAGCTTGGGGTTGAGCGCGTCGCGCAGCCAGTCGCCCAGCAGGTTGACCGACAGCACCAGCGCCACCAGCGCGATGCCGGGGAAGATGGAGATCCACCACATGCCGGAGAAGAGATAGCTGTTGCCGATGCGGATCAGCGTTCCCAGCGACGGCGCGGTGGGCGGAACGCCCACGCCCAGGAAAGAGAGCGTGGCTTCGGTGATGATCGCGATCGCCAGGTGGATGGTGGCGATGACCAGCACCGGGCCCATCACGTTGGGCAGGATGTGCCGGCGCAGGATGGTGATGGGGCCGATGCCGATGAGGCGGGCCGCCTGCACGTATTCCTTGTTGCGCTCGACCAGCGTGGAGCCGCGCACGGTGCGCGCGTACTGCACCCATCCGGAGATGCCGATGGCGAAGATCAGGACGTACAGCGCGAGCTGGTCATGCATGTCGCGCGGCAGCAGGCCGCGGGCCACGCCGTCGATCAGCAGCGCCACCAGGATCGCCGGAAACGACAGCTGCACGTCGGCGATGCGCATGATGAAGCTGTCCACGCGGCCGCCGGCGTAGCCGCTGATGAGGCCGAGGGTCACGCCCAGCACCATCGAGAACAGCACGGAGGCGAAGCCCACCAGCAGGGACACGCGCGACCCGTACAGCACGGCCGACAGGATGTCGCGACCCTGGTCGTCGGTGCCCAGCAGGAAGTCGGGGCTGCCGCCTTCTTCCCAGGCGGGAGGCGTGTTGGCGTCCATGATGCTCAGGGAGGCCAGGTCAAAGGGGTTGTGCGGCGCGACCACGGGCGCGAACAGCGCGCCCAGCAGGATGGCCAGCGTGACGATCGCGGCGACGATGGCGCCGGGCGAACGCTTGAAGCTGTGCCAGAGGTCGCTGTCGGCGGCGCGGGCAAACATTGGAGCGATGCGAGCAATCATGTGGGTTCCTTTTTTACCGCTGGGCCGTCCCAAGGTAAAAAGTGCCCCCTCGGGGGGCAGCAAGCCGAAGGCGCGGCGTGGGGGCGATTTTTTACCGCTGGGCCGTCCCAAGGTAAAAAGTGCCCCCTCGGGGGGCAGCAAGCCGAAGGCGCGGCGTGGGGGCGATTTTTTACCGCTGGGCCGTCCCAAGGTAAAAAGCGCCCCCTCGGGGGGCAGCAAGCCGAAGGCGCGGCGTGGGGGCTATTTTTCATTTGCTCTGCACGCGCAGACGCGGGTCCACGGCGAAATACAGCAGGTCGACGATCAGATTGATGACCACGAACATGAAGGCGATCAGCACCAGGTAGGCCGCCATCACGGGGATGTCCACCATGCTGATGGCCTGGATGAACAAGAGGCCCATGCCAGGCCACTGGAATACGGTTTCCGTGATGATGGCGAAGGCGATGATGGAACCGAGCTGCAGCCCGGTGATCGTGATGACGGGCACCATCGTGTTCTTCAGGGCGTGGCGGAAATTGATCAGGCGTTCCGGCAGGCCGCGGGCGCGCGCGAACTTGATGAAGTCGGCGCGCAGCACTTCCAGCATCTCGGCGCGCACCAGGCGCATGATCAGCGTCATCTGGAACAGCGCCAGCGTGATGGCCGGCATGATCAGCGCCAGCCATCCCGACTTGGTCAGGAAGCCGGTGGTCCACCAACCCAGGCTGACCACGTCGCCGCGACCGAAGCTGGGCAGCCATCGCAGTTGCACGCCGAACACCAGGATCAGCAGGATGCCGATCAGGAACGTGGGCAGCGAGATCCCGGCCAGCGAGATCGCCATAAACGCCTTGGACAGCACGCCGTGCCGCTTGAGCGCGGTGTAGATGCCCATCGGTATGCCGAGAGCCAGCGCCATGACGGCGGAAACGAAGGACAGCTCCAGCGTGGCGGGCATGCGTTCTTCGAGCAGTTCGCTGACAGGGCGGCGCTGGCGGTACGAAATACCGAAGTCGCCCTGCGCCGCGTTGGAGACGAAGCGCGCGAACTGCACGACGAAGGGATCGTCCAGGCCGAGTTCGCCGCGCAGCTGCGCGCGCTGTTCAGGGGTGGTGTCCTGGCCGACCATGCTGGCCACCGGGTCGCCGACATAGCGGAACATGGAGAACGCGATCAGCGCCACCGTCAACATCACCAGCACCGACTGGATAAGCCGTTGCGCAATAAAGGAAAGCATTATCGGGAGCCCTCGTTTGCAGATGACGCCGGGCCGCGTTTCCGTTGAAAACGGGAAGCGGGGCTGGGCCGGGCGCGCCCGGATGGCGGTTGCCATCCGGGGCTCACATCGTCAGCGGTTTACGGCAGTACGACGTCGCGCAGGTCGAGCACGTCGTCGGCGCGCTGGATGACCTGGATGTTGTCCTTCACGCCCCAGGACATGGGCTGCTGGTGCAGCGGCAGGTAGCCGAAGTCGCTGCGCACGATGCCGAAGGCTTCCTTGATCATCGCGTTGCGCTTGGCCTGGTCGGTTTCGACGCCGATCTTGTCGGTGAGCTCGTCGACCTTCTTGTTGCAGTAGCCTCCCAGGTTGAACTGCCCGGCCGCCGTCTTGGCGTTGCGGCACGAGGTGAGGTTCAGCAGCGTGTTGTGCGCGTCGGTGGAGCTGGGCGTCCAGCCCAGCATGTACATGCTGGTCTGGTTGCCGGCCTGCAGCAGGATCTTGCCGAAGTACTTCGACTTGGTCTGCGCCAGCAGGTTGATCTTGATGCCTACGCGCGCCAGCATGCCGGCCACCGCCTGGCAGACCTTTTCGTCATTGACGTAGCGGTCGTTCGGGCAGTCCATGGTGACGGTGAAGCCCTTCGGGTAGCCGGCCTCGGCCAACAGCTTCTTGGCGCGTTCCGGATCCGGCTTGTAGGGCGCGCCGAAGGAGTCGTCATAGCCGTTGATGGCGGTGGCGATGAGCGAACCCAGCGGCTTGGCCGCGCCGCGCATGATCTTCTCGTTGATGGCCTTGGTGTCGACCGCCAGGACCACGGCTTCGCGCACCTTCGGGTCCTTGAAGGGGTTCTTGCCCTTCACGTCCGAGAACAGCAGTTCGTCGCGGTCCTGGTCCATGCCGATGAAGATGGCGCGGGCTTCGGGCGCGGTCAGCGGCTTCACGCCCTTGGCGTCTTCGAGGCGCTTCCAGTCCTGGACGGGAACGGGCTGCACCAGATCCATTTCGCCGGAGATCAGCGCGGCCACGCGGGTGGCTTCCTGCGTGATCGGCTGGAAGATGACCTCGTCCACGTTGGTCTTGATGTTCTTGTTCCAGTAGCCGTCGTAGCGCTTGAGCACCGTCTTCACGTCGGGCTGGCGCGAGGCCAGCATGAAGGGGCCGGTGCCGTTGGCGTTGAGGTTGGCGTAGTTGCCCTGGTTGTCGCCCTTGACGTTGGTGGCCTCGGTGGTCTTGTTCTTCTCGGACCACGACTTGCTCATGATGTACAGGAACACCCATTCGCGCGGCAGGATGGGGTTGGGCGTGGGCGTGATGACTTCGATGGTGTAGTCGTCCACCTTCTTGATGTCGGAGGCCTTGGCGCCATAGCCCTTCATGTCGGAGCCCGGGGTCAGGCTGCGCTTCCAGGAGAAGATGACGTCGTCCGCCGTGAACGGCGAGCCGTCATGGAACTTCACGCCCTTGCGCAGCTTGAACACCCATTTCGTGGGCTCGGGGTTCTCCCAGCTTTCGGCGAGCAGCGGGGTCAGCTTCAGATTGCCGTCGTAGCCCGCCAGCGTTTCGTAGATGTTGCCCTGGAAGCCCAGCGTGAACGTTTCGTTCAGGGCCATCGGGTCCATGGACGTGGCGTCGCCCTGGTACGACCAATGGAATGTCTTGGCGGCGGCGCCGGCGCTGAACGCCAGCGATGCCGCGACGGCCGCTGCGAGCGCCGCTTGCTTCAGGTGGGGAAAGGTACGCATAGCCCTCATGCTCCGTGTAGTGCGCGGGTAGCGCGACAGAAGTGATAGGCCCCCAAGCCCCATCCGGGGGCCGGGGGCATGGCGTTGCTGCTTACGACGAAAGGCGGATCGGGGTCGAGCGGGATGCGGCGCGAGCCGCGCGCGGGCCGGTGACGGCGCTGCCGGGAATCACTGCGTAGGACTTCGAATTCACGATCGACCCAACCCCTTGTGACCTTGTGATTATCATGACGGGGACGGACCCGCCGATGCAAAACGAATCTTATAGACGCATTCGTTTAAGCGTCAATCGGTTTGGATTGGGGTTAGTACGCGCTTGCCGGCGGGCTTGAATGGTGCGTTTGGCGGCGCTGGCGGGCGCCGCGGCTCATGCCGCGGGCAGCGGCTGTTCGGCAAGGGTTTTCGCCAATTCGCCGACGACGCGCTTGCGGCGGTCGCTGTCTTCGTAGTGCTCGCCGAGGGCCGACCATTCGGGCCGGCTGCGGGCTTCCTTCAGGGCCTCGGGCAAGGGGCCCTTGCGCCAGGCGTCGTCTTCGGGCTGGTCCAGTTTCAGCGGTTCGCGCGCGGCGTGGCCGCGGCGCTCCAGCGCTTCGATCAATTGCCGCTGGCGCAGCGCCAGCAATCGCAGCACGGCATCGTCGACGCTGATCTCGCGCCAGCCGCGCAGTTTGCCCGCGACGCGCTTGCCGAGCTTCTCCACGCCTTGCCACAGGCCGCCGGCGGCGGCGCCGATCAGCATGCCGGTGCCCAGGCTCAGGCCGGCGCTGAACAGGTCCACCGCCGCGCCGGCCATCGCGCCGGCCGCGGCTCCCATTCCGACCTGCACGCCCATGTCCTTCAACGCCTGAGGATGGAACAGGTCCATGCCCCAACGTTCGCCTTGCAGCGGCAGTTCATCGCCGGCGTAGTCCGAACGGCGGAAGTTGTAGAGCGCGAGCAGGGCCTCGACGCAGGCCTGTTCGCGTTGGCGCACCTGCTCGCGCAGCCGGTTGGCGGCGGCGGCGAGCGCCGTGTCGTCGCTGGCGCTGGACAGGTGCAGCGCGGCCGCGTCGACCAGCAGGTCGGCCAGCATTTCGTAGGCCGCGGCGCGGCGCGCGCGGCGTTGGGCCGAGAGGCTGTCGGACAGCTGCGCCAGCGCGGTGGCGTGGCGGTCCAGCAGCACGCCGAGCTTGGCGTAGAGCTGTTGCTCGCCGTCCAGCGGCGGCGCGACGGTATCGAATTCCACCACCGCGTGCAGCCCCAGCCGCGCCATGGCGCCGCGCCATTCGTCGGCGCGGTGCGCGGGCGCGTTGACAAAATTCAGCACCGGCAGCAAGGGGCGTCCGCAGGCGGCCAGGATCGCGAGCTCGTCGCGGTGCTTGCCCAGCACGGGATCGCGCGCGTCGATGACGTAGAGCGCCGCGTCGCAGTCGAGCATCTTGGCCAGCACCCGCGCTTCCTGTTCGTAGCGGCCGTGGGCTTCGGGCGTGTCCAGGAAGCGTCGGATGCGCGCGGGGCCGTCCAGGCGTTCGCCGGGACGATCCAGCCGCTCCAGGTATTCGAGCAGGGAGATGCTGTCTTCCATGCCCGGCGTATCGAACCATTCCAGCACCGCGAGTCCGTCCAGTCGCAGGCGCGCGCCTTCGACGTGGCGCGTGGTGCCGGGGCTGTCGGCCACTTCGCCGAAGCGGGTGTCGCGGGTCAGGGTGCGCAGCAGCGAGGTCTTGCCGGTGTTGGTGTGGCCGACCAGCGCGATCTTGATCAGGTTTTCAGCCATGGCCGGACTCCAGCCACGCGAACGCGGCGGCGGGCGCCTGCACGATGGCGTCGGCGGGCAGGCCCAAGGCCAGCAGGCGCTCGCGCCAGAGGGGCGCGCGGGTGGCGGCGTCGGCGCCCGCGCGCGGCGCGATGAGCCAGACGCGCGTCTGCGCGGCGTGGGCCGCGAGTTCGGCGATCAGGGACAGCGTGCCGCGATCGGGCGTCTGGCGCGCATCGCAGGCGATCAGCAGGCGGGTGGCGGCCTCGCGGGCCAGCGCGTCCAGCACGCGGTTGCGTTCCTCGCGCGTGTCCAGATTGCCGGCCTGCTGCGCGCCCTCGGGCACGTCCGGCGGCGGCCAGGGCAGGTCCGGCGGCAGCTCCAGCCCGAGCACCACGGGCTGGCCGCCCAGGCCGACCTGGCTCGCCGGGCGCACGCGCGGTTCGTGCAGGGGATCCACGGGGCGATCGATGCCGGTGGACAGGGCGGGCGGCTCCAGCCGGTCGCGCAGGGAAGAAAAACCGGGCAGCGCCGGATCGACGCGCAGGAGGCGCAGCGCGCGCAGCGTGCCGGCCGCGCACAGGATGCCGGCCAGCAGGCGCGGCAGGATGCCGTAGACGACCAGCACGCCGATCAGCCAGATCGACCATTGCACCTGCGCGTCGGCGGACAGGGCCTGCGTGCCGTCGCTGGCGCGGACCATGGCCGCGTCCGGCAGCGGGAAACCCAGCTGAGCGGGCAGCCAGCCGATGGCGCGGGTGAGCGATACGAAGGTGTCGGGGGCCAGCAAGGTGGTGGCCCAGATGAAGCGGTAGCTGGCGGTGGACAGCACGGCCAGCAAGGTGGCCAGCGCGACGCAGAGCGCGGTCAGCCACAGCAGGTGGCTGATGGCGCCGAACAGGCCGCGCAGCGCGCCGGCGCGCGCCAGCAGGTTCAGGAACGCCTGGGGAACGAGCGCGCCGTCGGGGCCGCGGGCCAGCTTGCGCGTCGCCCAGAGCCAGATCCGTCCCAGCCCGGTGGCGGCCGGGGCCCGGAGCAGGAAGCTGCCCAGCCACAGCAGGAACGTCAGGGCGTGCAGGCCCAGCAAGGCCCCCAGGGCCCACAGGACGTTGACCGGTCGCGAGCCGTCGCCCAGCGCGCCCAGGGCGGCGGCCGCGCCGGAGATCGCGGCCAGCAGGAACAACGCGGCCAGGATGGCCAGCGCGCTGCGGCGCCAGGCGTCGACCAGGGGCGCCAGTTGCTCGCGCCGCGCCAGCAGCGCGGCACGGGCCAGGATGCGCGCGGGGAGGCCGCCGTCGAGCTGGCGTGCCTGCCGCACCGCGTCCGCGTCTTCCAGCGGCCCCCAGTGCGCCTCGCGCAGGCGGACGAGCTCGGCCAGCCAGTGCGCGCGCAAGCGGCTCGGATCGGCGGAGTCGGCCAGGGGGGGGACGTCGCGAGGGGTCGGGGACGGCATCGCGTGGGGCAGAAGCGTGGACAGGCCCTACGGGCGGTGCGCCATTGTAGACCGGCGGGTCTGGAAACAGGGTCGGAGCTAGTGCGTGCCGCGGGCGCCGCGATACTGGCCGGGCGTGACGCCGACGGCATCGCGGAAGACGCGCGCCAGGTGGCTGGCGTTGCCGAAGCCGCAGGCCTGGGCGATGCCGGCCAGGTCGCCCTTGCCGGCGGCCAGGAGTTCGCGGGCGCGGGCCAGGCGCCGGGCGAAAGACGTGTGGAACATGCGGGCGAAGTGGTAGGTGGAAAGCGCCGCCACGCCCGCCAGCCGGTCCAGCGTGAGCGGCTCGGCCAGGTGCGCGTCCACGTAGTCCATGACGCGTCGGCGCACGCCGGGGGCGAGCCCGCCGCGGGACGGCGCGCCCGTCTTGCGCGAGACGCCCTGGTTCAGCAGGTGGTGCAGCACGGTCTCGGCCGCGCTGCTGGCGGCCAGCCGGTCCGCGGGCTGCGTCCAGTCGGTGCCGAGCAGCCGCCGGCACACGTCGATCAGCGAGTCGTCCTGGATGTAGGTGCGGTCGCGCAACTCCAGCGTGCGGGGCTCGCAATCCAGCCTCATCACGGCCTCGCGGGCCAGGCGCTCCGGCGCGATGTACAGGTGCAGGAAATGCACCGTGTCGTTCATGCTCCAGCGCGAATGGTGCTCGGCCGGCAGCACGCAGAACTTGCCGGCGCCGCCGTGCAGCGAATCCTGGCCCACGCGGAAGGATTTGTCGCCGCCATGCAGATAGAGCGACAGCGTGTGATGGCCGGGCGTTTCATAGCCCAGCGTTTCGCGGGCGCTGCGCGACCATTCCGAGATCGCGACGCCTTCGCCCAGGGGCGCGGCGCGCACCAGCGTCGCGGTGGAGCGCGACAGCGTGCGGAAAACGGAGAAATCGGCCGGAGCCGAAGCGACGAGAGCCATAGGATTGAAATGCTACTGCGATCCCCGCGCGCGTGGCGCGCGCGCGAGCAAAAACCGCAAGAAACGGCAATCGCCGGCGCGCGTCGGGGCGCACACTGGTGGCCGGGCGGTTCCTGCGCCGCCGGCTTCCCTGTCCCTGTTTCCGCCTCGTCGGGCGCCCTACCGTGAACCTCTTCCTGTATCTCCTCACCGTCATCATCTGGGGCACGACCTGGCTGGCCATCAAGCTCCAGCTGGGCGTGGTCGCCATTCCGGTGTCGATCTTCTACCGCTTCGCGCTGGCCAGCCTGGTCCTGTTCGCCGCCCTGCTGCTGACCCGCAAGCTGCAACGGCTGGATCGCCGCGGGCATTGGCTGTGCGTGGGCCAGGGCCTGTGCCTGTTCTGCCTGAACTTCCTGTGCTTTTACACCGCGACGCAATGGATCCCCAGCGGCCTGGTCTCGGTGGTGTTCTCGGCTGCCACCTTGTGGAATGCGCTGAACGCCCGGCTGTGGTTCGGCACGCGCATCGCGCCCCGCGTGATGGTGGCCGGGGCCTTCGGCTTTTCCGGGCTGGTGCTGCTGTTCTGGCCGGAACTGGCCAGCCAGGAGGCCAGCCACGAAACCCTGCTCGGGCTGGGGTTCGCGCTCCTGGGGACCTTCTGTTTTTCCACCGGCAACATGCTGTCGTCCCTGCAGCAGCGCGCGGGCATCCGGCCCCTGACGGGCAATGCCTACAGCATGCTCTACGGCGCGGCCATCCTGCTGGCGGGTTGCGTGGCCGCGGGCCTGCCTTTCGAGTTCGACGGTTCGGCTACCTACGTGGGAGCCCTGGTCTATCTGGCCGTTCCCGGCTCGGTGATCGGGTTCACCGCCTACCTGACGCTGGTCGGGCGCATGGGGCCGGCGCGGGCGGCTTACTGCACGGTGCTGTTTCCGGTCGTGGCGCTGAGCGTGTCCACGTACGCCGAGGGCTACCAGTGGACGCCGGCGGGCATGGCGGGCCTGGGCCTGGTGATGCTGGGCAACCTGCTCGTTTTCACGAAGTGGTCGCCCTTTTCGCGCCGCGCCGAGGTTGCCGGCTAACTGCGCGCCAGCCCGCGCAGGCCTTCCAGCAGCCGGTCGATTTCCGCGTCGCTGGTCAGGTAGCTGACCGACGCCCGCGCGATCTGCGTCAGGCCGCGGGCCTGCATGTCCAGCGGGGTGTAGGGCACGCCGTTGCTGCCGATGGTCACGCCCTGCGCGGCCATGGCACGCTGCACCGACACGGCATCGCGGCCCGCCAGATTGAACGCCACCAGGCCCGAGCGCTCGCGGCCCTGGTCCAGCACGGTGATGCCCGGGATGGCCGCCAGCGCCGCGCGCAGGGCCTGGGCGACGGTATCGATGCGCGCACGGATGGCGTCCACGCCGATGTCCAGGGCCTCCTGCAGGGCGTTGGCCAGGCCGCAGCGCAGCGCGAGCGAGTTTTCGGCGGACTCCAGGCGCGCGGCGTCCTCGCGGAGAACGGGCTGCCCGTCCGCGCCCGGCGGCGCCGAATGCGTGTCCACGATGGGCGGGACCAGCGTGTCGAGAAAGCCGCGGCGCACGTACAGCAGGCCGGAGCCGCGCGGGCCGCGCAAGGCCTTGCGTCCGGCGCCGCTCAGCACGTCGCAGCCGATCCGGGCCACGTCCACCGGCAGCTGGCCCACGGCTTGCGCCGCGTCGACGAAATACGCGATGCCGTGCCGCCGCGCCACCTCGCCTATGGCGGCGGCGGGATTGATCAGGCCGCCGTTGGCGGGCAGCCAGGTCAGCGCGATGAGGCGAACCCGTTCGTCCAGCATGGCTTCCAGCGCCTGCGCATCCACGCAGCCGCTGTCGTCGGAAGGTATGGCTTCCACCGTGGCGCCGGCGCGCTGCGCCGCGAGCCGCATGGCCGCGAGGTTTCCGCCCCATTCGTGCCGGCCGACCAGGATGCGGTCGCCGGCCCGCCAGGGCGGCAGCGCGGCGAAGGCGGCGCCCCAGCCGGGCGAATTGCCGCCCGTCAGCGCGATCTCGCCGGGATCCGCATTGAGCAGGCGGGCCGCCAGGAGGCGGGCCCGTTCCGTTTGCTCGCGCGAGGCCACGCCGGCCTCCATCGGCCCCAGCGTGGCTTCGTGCCACAGGTGCGCATGGATGGCCTGCAGCGTGGCGGTCGACGGCAGCGAAGCGCCCGCATGGTTGAAATGGACGGTGCTTTGGGCGCCCGGCGTCAGGGCGCGCAGCGCTTCGATGGCGGCGGGAGTCAACGGGGCGGACATGGCGGCTCCGGAATGGGCGGGATCAGGCCTGGGTGAGCGCGACGACGGCTTCGACCTCCACGGCCACGCCTTGCGGCAGGGAGGCCACGCCGACGGCGCTGCGCGCATGGCGGCCCGCGTCGCCGAAGACCTCCACCATCAGGTCGGAGGCGCCGTTGGCGACGGCGCTCTGGCGGTTGAAGTCGGGCGTGCTGGCCACGAACACGCCCAGGCGCACCACGCGCGCCACGCGATCCAGCCGGTCGCCGGTGGCGGCGGCGATCTGCGCCAGCACGCCCAGCGCGGACAGACGCGCCGCTTCCACGCCATCGGCGTCGGAAACCTGGTCGCCGAGCCGGCCGAGGAAAGCCGCCTTGCCGTCCTTGCGCGAGATCTGGCCGGAGATATAGAGCAGATTGCCTTCCTGCACGCTGGACACGTAGTTGGCGGCGGGGGCGGAGGCGGCTTCCAGGGCCAGGCCGAGTTCGGCCACGCGGCCGGAGATAGAGCGGGTCATGAGGAACTCCTGTATCGGGATCGAAAGGGCAGTCCTCATGCTATCGGCCGCGGCGCGCCGTGACCAATCAATTCTTGCGCAGTACGCATGAGTAAAACTAATGAGTGCCGTCCGGTGCCGCGGCCGCCTGCTCTAGCCAGGATTGGAACCGTTGCGCGGCGTCGCCCGCCGCGCCGCGCGGCGTCACGAACCACCAGCCGATGCGCGGCGCTTCCAGCGTGCTGCCCGGCAGCGCCTCCACCAGCGCGCCGCTGGCCAGCTGGGGCTCGATCAGGCGGTGCCGCCCCATCGCCAGCCCCTGCCCCGCCAAGGCGGCTTCCACCACGATGTTGTAGTCGTGCAGGCGCACGGGATGCGCGCGGCCCAGGTCCAGGCCGTAGTGCCGGGCCCAGGCGTCCCATTCGAACGGATGCCTGGCGTGGGACGTCAGCAGCGGATAGCGCAGCAGGTCGTCGGGATTGCGCGGGCGTTTCCTGCCCGCGATGAGCGCGGGGGCGCAGACCACCGAGAGGCGCTCGGTCATGATCAGCCGCGCGCGCACACCGGGCCAGGAGCCGCGTCCGTAGCGGATGGCGACGTCGACCTCGCCGCCGGCGACGTCGGCCAGCGCGATGTGGGGCAGCAATTGCAGCTCGATGTCCGGATGGGCCGCCCCGAAGCCCGCCAGCCGCGGCGCCAGCCAGCGCGTGGCGAACGATGCCAGCAAGCCGACCCGCAGCTTGCTGCGCGCCGCGGCGGGCGCGCGGATCTCGTCGGTGCCCTGGCGCAGCAAGTCGAACGCGGCATGCACGCGCGCGTAATAGGCCTGGCCCGCGGGCGTCAGGGCCACGGCGCGGGTGCGCCGTTCGAACAGCGCCACGCCGAGCTCCGCCTCCAGCCGCTGGATATGGTGGCTGACGGCGCTTTGCGTCACGAACAGTTCCTGGGCCGCCTGCGAAAAGCTCAGCCGCCGCGCGGCCGCTTCAAAGGCGCGCAGGGAGACCAGGGCGGGCAGGGATCGCGCGGAACGCATGGGGCTGGCGGCATGTGGTGGGGAATGCGCATCATGGTACTGCGCAGCGGCCGGAAGGCCGTCCCGGAATGCAAAAGGCCCGCAACACGTTGCGGGCCTTTCAGTACTGCATTCTTTGGCTCCCCGAGCTGGGCTCGAACCAGCGACCTGCGGATTAACAGTCCGTCGCTCTACCGACTGAGCTATCGGGGAACAGGTAGAGGGGCCGAATTATGCACAAAAAAAAGAAAGAATGCAAAACGGCCCCGAAGCGGGGGCCGATCAAGCGTGCTGGATGGCCTGCGCCGTGCGAAACAGCTGCGGCACGATGTCGCTCAGCAGGCGTTCGACGGGGTAATCATGACGCGGCGCGCTGACGCTGATGGCCGCCAGCGGCAGGTCGCGGGCATCGCGCAGCAGCACCGCCGCGCCCACCTGGTTCTGCAGCACCTGGTCTTCGGTCAAGGCATAGCCGTCTTCGCGGGCCTGGTCGATCAGCGCGATCAGCGCGTCCGGCTCGACCACCGTGCGCGGCGTGAAGGCGCGCGGCGGCGAATGCCGGAGCGCCTGCCGCAAGGCATCGCCGTCCAGCTGCGCCAGCAGCATGCGCCCCGCGCTGTTGCACCAGGCGGGCATGCGGCGGCCCGGCAGCATTTCCGCCAGCGTCATCTGCCGGCTGGGCAGGCGCAGCAGGTAGATCATGTCGCCGCCGGCCAGCACGCTCATGTGCACCGCGAGCCCGCAACGGTCGCGCAGCGCGACCAGGTGGGGCGCGGCCATGGAGACCAGGCGGTCGCTGCGCAGGAAGAAATAGCCCAGCTCCACCACGCGCGGGCCCAGTCGGTAACGGCGCGAGAGTGGATCCTTGACCAGGTAGCCCAGCCGCTCCCAGGTGTGGACGAAGCGCTGGGCAGCGCTCTTGCCCAGGCCGGTCAGCGCGGCGATGTCGGTCAGGCCCAGCGAGTCGCCGGCGTCGCGGAACGCTTCGAGCACCCGAACCCCTTTCTCCAGCGAGGCGACGAAAAGCGGATCGTCCGGGTCGGCGGCGGAAGGCGGGGCCGCGAAGGATGGCGATAAAGGCGCGGGCATGGCGTGTCCTCGGGTGCGGGGCGGGCGGCCGGGCTGGCCGGCGATGCAGTGGGCGCTAGTTTCCCCGAATTGTCCGACCGCGGAATACCCACTATAAAGTTGATTATTCAATACTTTGTATTGTATGGCAATACTTGCAACGCAGGACATGATGAGCGAATCGAAGTTGTGCGGCATGACCGCCGTGGCATTGCGCGGGGAAATCGCGGCCGGCCACCTCAGCGCCCGCGAGCTGGTGTCGGCGCACCTCGCGCGCATCGGCGAGTGGAACCCGAAGGTCAACGCGGTGGTGACGCTGGACGCCGAGGGCGCGCTGGCCGCCGCCGCCCGCGCCGACGAACACCAGGCCGCCGGGCATGCGCTGGGGCTGCTGCACGGGCTGCCCATCGTCCACAAGGATTCATTCCTGACGGCAGGCATGCGCACCACTTACGGTTCGCCGCTGTACCGCGATTTCGTGCCGGATCGCGATAGCCTGATCGTGAGCCGCGAGCGCGCGGCCGGGGCCATCACACTGGGCAAGACCAACCTGCCCGAGTTCGGCGCCGGCTCGCAGACCTTCAACCCGGTGTTCGGCGCGACCCGCAATCCCTACGATCTTCGGCTGACCGCGGGCGGCAGCAGCGGCGGCGCGGCGGCCGCGCTGGCCACCGGCATGGCGCCCCTGGCCGACGGCACGGACATGGGCGGTTCCTTGCGCAACCCGGCCTCGTTCTGCAATGTGGTGGGCCTGCGGCCTTCGCCGGGACGCGTGCCGCAGTGGCCGACCGCCAGCCCCTACAACACCCTGACCGTCGCCGGCCCCATGGCGCGCACGGTGGCCGACGTGGCGCTGCTGCTCGCCGCCACGGCCGGGGCCGATGCGCGCGACCCGCTGGCCATCGAGCAGGACCCCGCCCGCTTCCTGGGCCGCCTGGAGCGTGATTTCCGCGGCGCGCGCATCGCCTATGCGCCCACCTGGGGCGGCCTGCCCACCGAGCCCGCCGTAACGCAGGCGCTGGAACACTGCCTGCCGGTGTTCGCGGACCTGGGCGCGCGGGTGGAACCCGCCTGCCCCGATTTCGCCGGGGCGGATGCCGCCTTCCAGGCCCTGCGCGGCCAGACCTTCGCGGTGGGCTACGAGGCCGCGCTGCGCGAGCATCGGCACCTGCTGAAGGACACGGTGATCTGGAACATCGAGCTGGGCCTGCGCCAGACGGCCGCCGCCGTGGTGCAGGCCGAACGCGACCGCGCGGCGCTGTTCGCGCGCATGCACGCCTTCATGCAGACATACGAGTTCATGATCGGCCCGGTCAGCCAGGTGCTGCCGTTCCCGGTCGAACAAGAAACCGTGAGCCGCATCGGCGACACGCCAATGCAGAACTACATCGATTGGATGCGCTCGGGCTACTACCTGTCCCTGACCGGCCATCCCGCGATTTCCGTGCCCTGCGGCTTTACCGCCGAGGGCGTGCCCGTCGGCATCCAGATCGTGGGCCGCTACCGCCAGGAGCACGCGCTGCTGCAACTGGCCCACGCCTTCGAACAGGCGACGCAATGCTGGCGCCGCGCGCCGGTGCTGCCCAACTGACCATCACAGACTACACGAGGGGAATTCCGCATGAGCAAGCACATCGCCCGAGCCGCGATCCTGTGCGTCCTGGCCGCCGCGCCGGCGCTGGCGCCGGCCCAGGACTATCCGAGCAAGCCCATTACCATGGTCGTTCCATTTCCGCCGGGCGGATCCACGGACGTGATCGGGCGGCTGTTCGCCGCGAAGCTGGGCGCGCGGCTGGGCCAGTCCGTCGTGGTGGAGAACAAGCCCGGCGCCAACACCGGCATCGGCGCGGCCGCCGTCGCGCGCGCGGCGCCGGACGGCTACACCTTCATGATCACGGGCGCGCCGACCTTCACGCTGAACCCGCTGCTGTATCCCAACCTGAACTACGAGCCCATCAAGAGCTACGAGTACGTGGCGATCGCGGGCAGCACGCCGTTCGTGATCCTGACGAATCCGCAGACCGGCATCGGCACGGTGGCGGACATCACCGGCAAATCCGCGGCGCAGCCGCTGAGCTTCGGTTCCTTCGGCAACGGTTCCACGCCGCACATCGCGGGCGAATCGCTGGCCCAACGCACCGGCGCCAAGCTGCTGCACGTGCCTTATCGCGGCAGCGCGCCCGCGATGGCGGACCTGCTGGGAAATCAGATCCCCCTGTCGATCGATACGCTGGTTGCGGGCCTGCCGCAGATCAAGGCGGGCAAGGCCCGCGCCGTGGCCCTGACGGGCAGCGCGCGCTCCGCCCTCGTGCCCGAGGTGCCCACCGTCGCGGAAAGCGGCGTGCCGGGCTACGACTTCACAACCTGGTTCGGCGTGGTGCTGCCCAAGGGCACGCCGGCGCCCATCGTGAATCGCCTGTCCAAGGAGATCGAAGCGGTGATGGCCGAGGCGGACACGCGCGCCAAGCTCGAACAGCTGGGCTTCGATGCTACCTATTCGGACCCCGCGGCGTTCCGCCGCAAGGTCGAAACCGAACTGGAGCGCAACGTGGCGATCATCAAGGCGGCGGGGATCAAGCCCGACTGAGCGCTGTGCGCGGACGAAAAAAACCGGCTCGATGAGCCGGTTTTTTCATGCGTTCTTGGTGCCGGTGAAAGGAATCGAACCCTCGACCTTCTCATTACAAGTGAGCTGCTCTACCAACTGAGCTACACCGGCGATGCGTGCCGGGGCACGCGCAGGGTCTGCATTGTAATGAAAAACAAGACCCCACGCCGCGCCTTCGGCTCGCTGCTTCCCGAGGGGCGTTTTTCATGCCGAAGCTTCTCGGCGATGAAAAATACGGCCCCGGGAAGGCAGGCGCTATTTGACGATGGTCAGGCGCGGACGCTTGGGTTCGTCGTCGTCTCCGCCGTCGTCGCTGGGCGCGGTGGCGTCGGAGCCTTCGGGCGCGGCGGTGGCCGCCGTGCCCTGGGCGCCGGCGGCCGGCGGTTCGTAGGGCTGCACTTCGAAGCCCATGCCCGCGCCGGTTTCGCGCGCGTAGATGGCGCTGACGGCGCCCACGGGAACGTAGACGTTTTCGGTCACGCCGCTGAAGCGGGCCTGGAATTCGATGAATTCATTGCCCAGCACCAGGCGGTTGGTGGCCAGCGTTCCCACGTTCAGGGTGATCTGGCCGTCGCGCACATGGGCGACGGGCACCATCGTGTGCTCGTCGACCTGGACGGTGATGTACGGCGTGTAGCCGTTGTCGGTGCACCACTCGTGCAGGGCGCGGATCAGATACGGTTTGGTCGAAGTTTCACCCATCGCACAACAGCCTTAACGACGCATCACTTTTTCCGAAGGCGTCAGCGCTTCGATATAGGCCGGGCGCGAGAAGATGCGTTCCGCGTACTTCTGCAGCGGCGCCGCGTTCTTGGGCAGTTCGATGCCGTAGTGGTCCAGGCGCCACAGGAGCGGGGCCACGGCCACGTCCAGCATGGAGAATTCCTCGCCCAGCATGTACTTGTTCTTCAGCAGCATGGGAGCCAGCTGGGCCAGGCGGTCGCGGATGTTCTGGCGAGCGTTGGCGAGCTTCTTTTCGTCGGGCTTGGCGCTGCGGTCTTCGAGCGTCGAGACGTGGACGAACAGTTCCTTCTCGAAGTTGTAGAGGAACAGGCGGGTGCGGGCGCGCATGACCGGGTCGGCGGGCATGAGCTGCGGGTGCGGGAAGCGCTCGTCGATGTACTCGTTGATGATGTTCGACTCGTACAGGACCAGGTCGCGTTCGACCAGAATGGGCACTTGACCGTACGGGTTCATCACCGAGATGTCTTCGGGCTTGTTGTACAGGTCGATGTCGCGGATCTCGAAATCCATGCCTTTTTCGAACAACACGAAACGGCAGCGTTGCGAAAACGGACACGTGGTTCCGGAATAGAGCACCATCATGGCGGTAAGTCCTTTATGAAAAACGAAAGGCCAGCGCCTTAATCTAGCAGGCGCTGGCCCCAATTGCCAGGCGGGATAGGCGTACGGCCCTATCCGCCGATTCCGTCCCCATTTGCAGCCGGGGACGGCGGAAAACCTGGCGGGGCGTTGCGGTTAGCGCACGTGTTTCCAGTACGAGGCATTCAGGCGCCAAGTAACCAGGAAGAACAGCAGCAGGAACAACATGACGCCGACACCGAGACGAACGCGGAACGTCTGGACGGGCTCGGCCATCCAGGACATGAACGCGGTCAGATCGGCGATGTCGTTGTCGTATGTTGCGACTTGGGCCGGGTTGGCGGCCTTGAATTTGGCATCGAAGGTGGCATGGCCCTGGTAGTTGGCTACCGGTTCGGCCTTGACCGTGGAAAAACCCTGTGCATCGTACACCGTGGTGACGCGTTCCCAGGTTTTGGGGGCGCCTTCCTTGCCTTCGACTTCGTGCATGGCGACGGTCGTGAGCTCGCGCGGACCCTGGACTTCCCAGAGGGCGTGGGGCATACCCACGGCCGGGAAGACCAGGTTGTTCCAGCCCGTGGCGCGCGACGTGTCGCGGTAGAAGGTGCGCAGGTAGGTGTAGATGTAGTCGGCACCCGAGGGGCCGGCGTTCACGGATTTGGCGCGCGCGATCACGGACAAGTCCGGTGGCGTCGTGCCGAACCATTGCTTGGCGTCCTTGGCGGTCATGGCGACATTCATCATGTCGCCCACCTTTTCGCCGGTGAACAGCAGGTTTTCCTTGATTTGCTGGTCGGTCAGCCCGATGTCCTTGAGCTTGTTGTAGCGCATCGAGGACGCGCTATGGCAGTTCAGGCAGTAGTTGACGAACAGCTTGGCTCCGTTCTGCAGCGACGACATGTCGTTGACGCGGTACGGAGCCTTGTCCAGCGGGTAGCCGCCTCCGGCGGCGAGAGTGGCGGTACACGTGAGCATCAAGGCCACGGCACCAATCAGCTTCTTGATCATGGTCAGTCCGTTATCTGGTGGGCTCAGTGGGCGTGGAACGTAACGCGCTCGGGCACTTTCTTGAAGGTGCCAAGGCGGCTCCAGACCGGCATCAGGAAGAAGAATGCCAGGTACAGCAGCGTGCCGATCTGCGACGTGATGTTCAACGGCGGACTGGGCGGCTGCGTACCGATGTAGCCGAGCACCAGGAAGTTGACCATGAAGATGCCGTAGATCCACTTGTGCCAGGTGGGGCGGTAGCGGATCGACTTGACCGGGGAATGGTCCAGCCAGGGCAGGAAGAACAGGATGACGACCGTGCCGCCCATGGCGACCACGCCCCAGAACTTGGCGTCGATCGCGCGCAGCAGCACGGCCACGACGATCAGGATGCCGGGGACGGCGATGCGCATGAAGCCCTTCAGGTTGCTCTTGACGAGCAGCGCGATGGCGCCCAGCACGGAAGCGCCCGCCAGCACCCAGGTGAATTCGTCGGTGGTGGCGCGCAGCATCGAGTAGAACGGCGTGAAGTACCAGACCGGAGCGATGTGCGGAGGCGTCTTCAGGGAGTCGGCGGGGATGAAGTTGTTGAACTCCAGGAAGTACCCGCCCATTTCCGGCGCGAAGAACACGATGAACGCGAACACCAGCAGGAAGCCCGCCACGCCCATCAGGTCATGCACCGAGTAGAACGGGTGGAACGGGATGCCATCCTTCGGGCGGCCGTACTTGTCCTTCGGCCCCTGCTTGATCTCGATGCCGTCCGGGTTGTTCGAGCCGACCTCGTGCAGCGCCACCAGGTGGGCGGCGACCAGGCCGACCAGCACCAGCGGAATCGCGATGACGTGGAAGGCGAAGAAGCGGTTCAACGTGGCGTCCGACACGACGTAGTCGCCGCGGATCCAGATCGACAGCTCGGGACCGATGAAGGGAATGGCCGCGAACAGGTTCACGATCACCTGGGCGCCCCAGTAGGACATCTGGCCCCAGGGCAGCAGGTAGCCGAAGAAGGCTTCCGCCATCAGACAGAGGAAGATCGCGACGCCGAAGATCCACACCAGTTCGCGCGGCTTGCGGTAGGAACCGTAGAGCAGCCCGCGCAGCATGTGCAGGTACACGACGACGAAGAACATCGACGCGCCGGTGGAGTGCATGTAGCGCACCAGCCAGCCCCACGGGACTTCGCGCATGATGTATTCGACGGATTGGAACGCGCGTTCGGCATCCGGCTTGTAGTGCATGACCAGGAAAATGCCGGTCACGATCTGCAACACCAGCACCAGCAGGGCCAGTGAACCAAAGAAATACCAGAAGTTGAAATTCTTCGGTGCGTAGTATTCGGACAGATGGGCTTTCCAGGTGGAGGTCACCGGGAAGCGCCGGTCCAGCCAGCCCAACAGGCCTGTCGTCTCGACGGTTTTCTCGCCAGCCATGTAACGGCTCCTTCTCTCACGTGGCGTAATGCGGATTTACTTACGTAATTTCGGGAAAAAGCGCGACGCGAGCGTCAGGCCTTGTTGTCTTCATCGACGCCCACGATGATGCGGGTGTCGCTGAGATACTGGTACGGCGGGACTTCGAGGTTGTCGGGAGCGGGCTTGTTCTTGTAGACCCGGCCGGCGAGATCGAATGTGGAACCGTGGCACGGACAGAGGAAACCGCCCTGCCAGTTGGCGCCCAAGCCGCCGCCGCCGCCCGTTTCGAAGTGCGAGGTAGGCGAGCAGCCCAGATGGGTGCAGATGCCGACGCAGACGAAGATCTCGGGCTTGCGCGAGCGGCCTTCGTTTTCGGCGTATTTGGGCGTGAAGCCGGGGCGTTTGGAATCAGGATCGGCCAGCAAGGCGTCCTGGGTCTTCAGACCGGCGAGCTGTTCGGGCGACCGGTGGATGATCCATACCGGTTTCCCGCGCCATTCAACCGTCTTCATGGTGCCGACGGGAATGTCGCCGATATCCACTTCGACGGGGGCCCCGGCCGCGCGGGCTTTTTCAGAAGGAGAAAACGTGCTCACCAACGGTATTGCCGTTGCGACACCTGCTACGCCACCCACAGCACAGGCGGTGGTTACCCAGAAACGTCGCGAAGGATCGGGCGGCAGGTTTGGATCAACCGCACCGTCATCATCATGCACCAGCGTATCCTGACTCATCTTCCTATCCTTGTTGATGCGCCCGCTCTACGAGTAGCATCACTTCTGCGGCATCGGCTTCGCGGGAATATGTAACAACATAGCAACCGCGTATTATAGCGCCAGCCCACTGGGGGGCGTATCACGAAGGGAGTGCTTTTATGAGCAAAGCGACTGGTTTCGTCAAAGAATTCCGAGATTTCGCTGTAAAAGGCAATGCGGTGGACCTGGCTGTCGGTGTCATCATCGGCGCGGCGTTCGGCAGGATCGTCGATTCGCTGGTCAAGGACATCGTCATGCCGCTGGTCAATTTCGTGCTTGGCGGTTCGGTCGATTTTTCGAACAAGTTCCTGGTGTTGTCGATGCCGCAGGGCTATAGCGGCCCGATGACGTATGCCGATCTCACCAAGGCGGGCGCCAACGTCTTCGCCTGGGGGAACTTCATCACGATCATCATCAACTTCGTGTTGCTGGCCTTCGTGATCTTCTGGATGGTCAAGGCCATCTACAAGGCCCGCGTCAAGGCCGAAGAGGCGCCGGCCGCGCCCGCCGCCACGCCCGAGGACGTCGCCCTGTTGCGCGAAATCCGCGATTTGCTCAAAAAGTAAGCAGGATCTCTCCGGATCCGGCCTGCCGCGACCGCGCGCCAGGCTGGATTGCGGATTCGCAGGGCCCGGGATCGCGCGGATGCCGGGCCCCGGGTCTCACCCCGCCGCCATCCGCCGCTCCACGCGGCGCGCGAACATGGCGAAACTGGCGCGGACGATGCTCGGCTTGAGCAGGAAGTCATGGGATTCGGCGGCCAGCTCGTCGTTGACCGGCTGCACTTCCCCATAGGCCGCGGCGGCCAGCAGCTGATTGCGGGCGGCGCGCTCCATCAGCACCGCCAGGTACAGCGCTTCCTCCACGCCGGTCCCCGCGGCCAGGAATCCGTGGTTGGCCAGCAGAATGCACCGCTTGTCGCCCAAGGCCTGCGAGATGATTTCGCCTTCCTGGTCGGCGATGGGCAGGCCGGGCCATTCCTTCAGATGGGCGCAGTCGTTGTGGAACGGCGTGGCGTCCATGTGCGACACCACCAGCGGCTTGCCGGTCATGGACAGGGTCGAGACGTAGGGCGGGTGCGTGTGGATGATGCAGCGCACGTCGGGGCGCTGGCGGTATACCCAGAAATGGAAGCGCACGGCGGGGTTGGGCGTGCCCGGGCCGTCGAGCACCTCCATGTCCTCATTGATGCGGATGACCGAGGCCGGGACGATTTCGTCGAACGCATGGGCCAGGGGCGTGGTGAGGAAGGTGCCGTCGTCGTTGCGTACCGTGATCTGGCCCGCCAGCGTTTCCGAATGGCCTTCGCTGGCGAGGATGCGGCAGCTCAACGCCACTTTCTCCTTCTCGTCCCAGTTTCCGAAGTCGAGCTTGTTCGCGGAGCGCGCGAAGAAGGCGTCGGAATGGGCTTGTTTGTCTAGCATGGGGTCTCCTTGGGGATAATGGCTCATTACACGCTCGTCTCAGTTCCGTTCAATTGACCGATCCCGAACGCGGGTTGACTCAATGCGACAGGAGCGGAGGCGCTTTCCCGGCCGTCGCAGGCCGGCCCGACCGAGTGTTCCGAGCAATGCCACGCGCCAGCCCCACGACGACTCCCCCCGCCCGGCCTGCCTGGTCCGAGGCCGATCTCAACTTCGCGCCGCAGTTCCGCCCCTTCTACGCGCAGGAGATATCCGGCTACGAGCGCGAGCTGGACAAGCTGGTCCTGCCGGGAGAATTCCGGGCGCTGACCGCGCAGCCGAGACTGCAATTGCAGGCCTGTAGGCTGCGCGCCGGCGGACTGGTGGTGAGCCTGGAGGCCACGCCGATAGGCGTGCATCACCGCGCCGAGCACGCCGCCGATTTGTCGCGCGCGGAATTCCTCGCGAGCTTCGTGATCGCGGGGCATGGCGCCATCGTGCAGAACGATGCCCGGCTGGCCCTGGAACCCGGGGACATCATCTTCCGCACGACCGCGCTGCCCTCCGAGATCCAGATGTACACGGACTCGCGCCTGGTGGTGGTCAAGGGGCCGCTTTCGCGCCTGCTCGGCGCGCACAGCCTCGCAATGTCGCAGTTCACCGCGCAGCGCGCGGTGGCCAGCCTGCCGATGGTGCAGACGGCGCATCGCTGCCTGCATCACGTGTTCTTCGACAAGGCGGAGTCCAATCCCACCTCGTCGCTGTTTGCCGAGCAGGCGCTCCTCGCCTTGCTGGCCTCGATCTACACCAGCCAGGCGCTGGAGAAGATACCGGGCGCGGCGCGGGGGCCGGCCGACAACTGGCAGGTGCTGGCCAGCTATATCGAAGCCCACATCACCGACCCTGAACTCTCGGTGCAGGCGGTGGCGGACGTGCTGCGCGTTACGCCCCGCTGGGTGCACCGGCTGTTCAAGATGCGCGGGCTGCAATACACCAGCTACGTGCGCGAACGCCGCCTGCAGCTCGCGCGGGAAGCGCTGGAGGACCCGGCGCGGGCGAACGTCGAGGTCAAGGAGATCGCCGCGTCTTGCGGCTTCCAGCACGCGAGTCATTTCATCCGCCGTTTCCATGAGCGCTTCGGCATGCCGCCGGCGCTGTATCGCAAGACGACGAGCCGGGGTTCCGGCGGCGCGTAGCCCGCGCCGCGCGGAAGGCCGGCGTTTCAGCCGGGGCGCATGTCCTGGGGCGTGGGCTTCATGAGGAAGGCCGATGCGCCGGCGACCACGCCGAGAAACGCCAGGTAGATGCCGACAGGCAGGATGCTGTCGAACTTCTGCACGAGCGTGGCCGAGATCAAGGGCGCCAGGCCGCCTCCGATGGCGGCGGAGAACTGGACCCCGATGGACAGCCCGGAATAGCGCAGCTCGGGCGGGAACTGGACGCTGTAGAGGCGCGACTGCGGCGCGATCATGATCGCGTAGTTGAAGGCCATGGCGATGAAGACCGCGATGCTGTAGGCCGCGAGCGAACCGCTGCCCACCGCCAGGAAGATCGGGATGCCCATCACGCCCAGGAGCATCCCGCCCCAGCCGCAAACGCGGCGCGCGCCGATCCGGTCGCCCAGCAGGCCGAAGAGCGGGATGGTGAACACCAGCACGCCGGCGCCGTAGAGCAAGGCATGCAGGGCGTCCGCCCGCGCGAACCCCAGCCTGGACACGGCATAGGACACGGAGAACACGAGGAAGGTGTAGATGAGGGTCACCTCGGCGATCTTGCAGCCTATGCACAGCAGGAGCGACTTGCCGTGCGCGCGCAGCAGTTCGCGCAGGGGCAGCTTGTCGTCGAGGGATTGGCGGGCCTGCGCCTTCTCGCGCTTGACCTTCTCGAACTCCGGCGATTCGTCGATGCCATGGCGAATGAAGAGCCCGACGACGATGAGCACGGCGCTGCCGAGGAAGGGCAGGCGCCAGCCCCAGGAGAGAAAGTCTTCCTCGGGCAGCCTCGTCACCAGCGCGAAGGAGCCTACCGACAGCAGGATGCCCAAGGGCGCGCCCACCAGCGGCAGGCTGCCGAAAAGCGCCTTCCACTTGGGCGGCGCATGTTCGACCGCCATCAGCATGGCGCCTCCCATCTCGCCGCCGAACGACAGCCCCTGTCCGATACGCAGCACGACCAGCAGCACCGCGGCCGAGATGCCGATCTGTTCATAGGTCGGCAACAGGCCGATGAGCACGGTGCATATGCCCATCAATAGCAGGCTCAGCGTCAGCATCGACTTGCGCCCGATGCGGTCGCCGAAGTGGCCGAATATGAGCCCGCCGATGGGCCGGGCCAGCATGCCGCTGGCGAAAGCGCCGAAGGCAGCGAGCGTGCCGGTCACCGGATCGAACTGCGGAAAGAACAGCTTGTTGAATACCAGCGCGGCGGCCGTCCCGTAGGCGAGGAAGTCGAAGGCTTCCACGGCGGTGCCGACCACCGTGGCGACGGCCACGCGGAACAGGTTGGGTTTCTTGCTGGTCCCGGAAATGGGTTCTGCTGCCTGAATGGCTTCCATGTCTTCTCCCTTGTCTTTTGATTGGTTTTCCGTTGCCGCGCGCGGCTTATGCGCCCGGCGGCACATAGCCCGGCAGTTGCCGGATGCGCGCGCGCCATGCGTCGATCGCCGGATAGGCCGACATGTCGATGGCTGCTTCTTCGGCAAGCGCCAGGTATCCGTAGCAGGCGATATCGGCCACGGTCGGGGTGCCGGTGCCGGCCAGCCAGTCGTGGTCCGCGAGGCGCCTGTCCAGTCGGCGCAGGACGCGGTCGGTGCGCTGCTGCATGCCCGGCACGTCGAGCAAGGCCTCGCTTACCCCCAGGTGGTGCGCGGCCTCGGCGTTATCGACCACGCGGGTCAGCCGCAGCGGTTGCAGGCTGTTGGCGATCTCGTTGGCGGATACCGATATCCAGGCGTGCATGGCCCCGACCCGGGACAGCGGCGCCAGCCAGGCGGGCGCGTAGTGATGGGCCAGATGGAGCAGGATGGCGTGGCTGTCCCAGAGGGCGAGGTCGCCATCGGTCAGCGCGGGAATCTGCTGGAACGCGCTGATGCGCTCGAATTCTTCCGTCTGATTCTTGCGCGCCAGCACATCGACGAAGTTGCTTCGATAGTCCTTGCCGATAAGCGCCAGAAAGAGCCGGACTTTGTAGCAATTGCCCGAGCGCGGGTGGTCGTGGAGTGTCAGCATTCTGTGTGATCCGGGAGAGGGAGCCTGGTCGGGAAAGGCCGGACCGCGGGCTGCTGGATCGAATGCTAGGGCGGCGAGCGCGCCTCGGAGTTGACAGGGAGAGAACCACGATTGACCAGGTGCGACGCCCCGCCGCCGGCTTGATCGCACCCCCTGGTTTTCCCGGAGCATCCGCCGCTCGTTTGAGCGCCATGAAATGAAAACGCCCCCTTTCGGGGGCGGATGGGGCAGCAAGCACGCATCGCGTGCGCCGCGTGGGGGCCCTCCCCCTCCCTCGCTCTACGCGGGGTTGTCGATATCCACGAACTCGACGGTAATCCCGAAGCGCTCCGCCACGGCTTGTCCCAGCGCCTGGACGCCGTAGCGTTCCGTGGCGTGGTGGCCCGCGGCGATGAAGCCCACGCCGGTCTCGCGCGCCAGGTGCACGGTGGATTCGGACACTTCGCCCGTGATGTAGGCGCTGGCGCCCGCGTCGACGGCGTCGGACAGCATGCCTTGGGCCCCGCCCGTGCACCAGGCGACCTGCGCCAGCGGCTGGTCGGGATCGCCCACCACCAGCGGCTGGCGGCCCAGGCGCTCGGCGACGCGCTCGCCCAGCTGGCCCAGCGTCTGCAGGCCGGGGGCGTCGCCCAGCCAGACGAGGTTGTCCGCCCCACAGGTGCGCGGCGCGCCGTCCTCGCGCAGCGCCGGAGCCAGGCCCAGCACGCGGGCCAGCTGGGCGTTGTTGCCCAGCGTGGGGTGCGCGTCCAGCGGCAGGTGGTAGGCGTACAGGTTGAGGTCGTTCTTGAGGGTCAGGGCCATGCGCGTGCGGCGCGTGCCGATGACGCGGCGGTCCTCGTTGCGCCACATCCAGCCGTGGTGCACCAGCACCGCATCCGCGCCGCGTTCGACCGCCACGCGCAGCAGGGCTTCGCTGGCGGTGACTCCGGCGATAATGTGTCCGATTTCCGGCCGGCCTTCCACCTGCAGCCCATTGGGGCAATAGTCCTTGAAGCGCGCCGCTTGCAGGGTGTCGTCCAGCCAATTGGCCAGGACGCGGGAGTCCACTTTACTCATTGCTAGTCCTATCAGAAACATGCGCCGATATTGGCTGATCTTCGCTCAGGCCGTCACGGTCTGCCTGGGTATTCTATTCGTGGTCACGACCCTGCGGCCCGACCTGCTGCGGCTGGCCGGCCCGGCGGCGGGGCCGCAGGCCGCCGCCGCGTCCGTCAGGCCGCCGGTCACCCGCAGCGCGGGGGTAGCGTCCTATGCCGACGGCGTGGCCCGCGCCGCGCCGTCCGTGGTCAACGTATACACCACCAAGCACGTGAACGTGCCGCTGATCCCGCTGCCCGACGATCCGGTGCTGCGCCAGCTGTTCGGCCAGGTGCCCGGCGTGACGCGGCGCCAGGCCTCGACCAGCCTGGGTTCCGGCGTGATCGTGAACCAGGACGGCTACGTGCTGACCAATTACCACGTCGTGCAGGCCGCCGACGCCATCGAGGTGGCCCTGACCGACGGCCGCCGCGACGTGGCGAAGGTGGTGGGCGCGGACCCCGACACCGATCTCGCCGTGCTCAGGCTGGCCACCTTGCGCGCCCTGCCCGCCGCCACGCTGGCGCCCGACCGGGGCCTGCGCGTGGGCGACGTGGTGCTGGCCATCGGCAACCCGTTCGGCGTGGGGCAGACCACGACGCAGGGCATCGTGTCGGCGCTGGGGCGCAACGGGCTGGGGTTGAATACCTACGAGCATTTCATCCAGACCGACGCGGCCATCAATCCGGGCAACTCGGGCGGGGCGCTGATCGACGCCGCCGGCAACCTGGTGGGCATCAATACCGCCATCTATTCCGAATCCGGCGGATCGATGGGCATCGGCTTCGCCACGCCGATCGAAATCGCGCGCAAGGTCATGGACGAGATCGTCAGGACCGGGGGCGTGAAGCGCGGCTGGCTGGGCGTGGAGCCGCAGGACGTGACGCCGGAGCTGGCGCGCGCGTTCGAACTGGACCGCAATACGACGGGCGTGATCATCGCCGGCGTGATGCGGGACGGGCCCGCCGCGCGCGGCGGCCTGCGCGTGGGCGATATCGTCCAGTCGGTCAATGGCAAGCGCATGGCCGACACCACCAGCCTGTTGTCCGAGATCGCGCAGTTGCCGCCCGGCCAGCGGGCCACGCTGGGCATCCTGCGCGGCGGCAAGCCGGTGGAGCTGGCGGTGGTGGTGGGCACGCGTCCGGGCAAGCCTCGCTGAGGCCGGCGCACTGCTCGCGCGAAACCCTAGGTGGCGGGGCCCTTCACCATCAGGCGCACCGCCTGCAGCACGGCCTTCTTCGTGCTTTCGGGTTGTTGGTGCAGCAGCGCGCGGATTTCGGTGAAGTAGCCGTCGGCGGCCTCGGCCGGCGGGTGGGCGGCGCCGGGCGCCGCGGCCGCTGCGCTGGGCACCACGCCGTCGGTCAGCCATGGCACGGAGGTGTCCAGCGCGCGGGCCAGGCGTTGCAAGGTGATCCGCGATGGCGAGTAGCAGTCTTCGCGGGTGAGGATCCGGTGGATGCAGGACTGCGGCACGCCGGAGATGCGCGCCAGTTGGTTCTGGCTTTTGATGCCGCGCCACCGCATCAGGGTGTGCAGCCGTTGGGCGAGTGACATGGCTGCAATTTAGGTTTGCGGCCTGTGGCTCACAACGTGAAACGGTCCTGCTTGAAAGCAGGACCGTCGGGATGGCTTACTGGCGCTCGGTCAGGGAACCGGAGCCGGCGTCGTCCGCCGCGTCCGGCTTGGGCGTGACCATGCGGGCGCAGATCAGGCCGATCTCGTAGAGCAGGCACAGGGGCACGGCCAGCATGAACTGGCTGACCACGTCGGGCGGGGTGACCACGGCGGCGATGATGAACGCGCCCACCACCACGTAGCCGCGGGCGGACTTCAGCTTGGACAGCTCGACTACGCCCATCTTCACCAGCAGCACGACCGCCACGGGCACTTCGAAGGTGATGCCGAACGCCATGAACATGGTCATGACGAAGCTGAGATAGGCCTCGATGTCCGGCGCCGGGGTGATGGACTGCGGCGCGAACGTGGCGATGAAGTGGAACACCGTGCGGAACACCACGAAATAGCAGAACGCCATGCCCGCGATGAACAGGAAGGTGCTGGAGACGATGAGCGGCAGCGCCAGGCGCTTTTCGTGCTTGTACAGCCCCGGGGCCACGAAAGCCCAGGCCTGGTACAGCACCACGGGCAAGGCCACGATGAACGCGGCCATCATGGTGACCTTCACGGGCACCATGAACGGCGTGATGACGCCGGTGGCGATCATGCGCGTGCCTTCCGGCAGCGAGGCCAGCATGGGCTGGGCCAGCACGTCGTAGATGGCCGACGCGCCGGGGTAGATGAACAGTACGATGAACACGCCGACCACGGCCGCGACGGCGCGCAGCAGTCGGGTGCGCAACTCGACCAGGTGGGAGATGAAGGTCTCCTGCTGGCCTTCTTCTTGGGAGGCGTCCTGGGTCACGTCGGTGTTCCGGAGGGCGAGACGGGCTTGGCCTCGTCGGCCTTGGGCGCGCTGGGCGCCGGGGCGGGTTGCGGGGCAGCGGCGGCCGGCACGGGCTCGGCCACCGGCGGAAGATCCAGGTCCAGGCTGTGGTTCTGGCCGGGCGGGGCGATGGTGCGAGCGGCCTCGGCGGGCGTTTCCCCGGCGACCTCGGGCGTGGCCTTGCCGCTGGCGGCGCGGGCGACTTCGTCGAGTTCGGCGCGGAATTGCTGCACCGGTTCCTGGAGCGAGGCTTGCGTCTCGTTCAGGGACTGCTGCACGCCCTGGGCGGCATCTTCCATTTCGTTCTTGAACTTGCGCAGTTCGTCGAGTTCGATCTCGCGCTGGATATCGGACTTCACGTCATTGACGTAACGTTGCGCGCGCCCGAGCAGGTGGCCGACGGTGCGGGCCACCTTGGGCAGGCGTTCGGGTCCGATGACGATCAAGGCGACGACGCCGATCACCATCAGTTCAGTGAGGCTGACATCAAACATTCGACGGCCGCTTGGAAGTTGATGCGAAGAGGGCCGGCCCGGTCAGGGCGGGCCCGGGAGACAGGCGGAGGCTCAGGAGTTGGATTTTTCCTTGGCCTGCACGTCGATGGTTTCGCCGGAGACGCGCTGCTGCGCGATCGGTTCCGCCGGCTTGTTGTCGCCGTTGGCGTCCTTCATGCCTTCCTTGAAACCCTTGACCGCTCCGCCGAGGTCCGAACCGATGTTGCGCAGCTTCTTGGTGCCGAAAATCAGCGCCACGATGACCAGAACGACCAACCAGTGCCAAATGCTGAAACTACCCATGATGTTTCTCCGAATTACGCGGTGGGGGCCACGCGCCCTTTCCAGGGGCGCGAGCCGCCAATGATGTGGAAATGCAGATGCGGGACTTCCTGGCCGCCTTCGACGCCGGAGTTGATCATGATGCGAAATCCGCCATCAGGGCCTGGCCGGCAACCGTTTTCGGCGGCGAGCCGCGGCGCCAATGACATCATTCTACCCAACCAACCTGCGTCCTCGCCCGTAATATCCTGCATGGATGTGACATGACGTCGAGGGATGAGCAACAAATGTACCGGCGCGGCCGGATTGATATCGTGGAACGCAACAAAATCCTCGTCTTCATAGACCTTCTTGGACGGGATATCGCCAGCGGCGATCTTGCAGAAGATACAGTTGTCGCTCATTTTCCGGGTTTCCGTGGTCAGTCTTGCGGGCGGCTGGCCTTCTCCGCCAGGCCCGACATCCCTTCGCGGCGGGCCAGTTCGGCCAGCACGTCTTCGGGACGGAGGTTGAAATGGGTCAGCGCGACCAGGCAGTGGAACCACAGGTCGGCGGTTTCGCTGACGATGCGGTCCGGCACGCCGTCCTTGGCGGCCATGACCAGCTCCGTGGCTTCTTCGCCGATCTTCTTCAGGAAGGCGTCGGGCGCCTTGGCCAGCAGCTTGGCGGAATAGGAGGCCTGCGGATCGCCGCCATTCTGGGGGAGGCGGGTTTCCAGGGTGTCGGCGATGCGCGCCAGGATCTCGGCGGCGCTAGCGGCTTGGTCGGTCATTTGTAGATCAGTTCGGGGTCTTTGAGCACGGGGTCCACCGTGACCCAGGTGGCCTGGTCGGTCTGGCCTTCCAGGCGGCGGTAGAAGCAGCTGGCGCGGCCGGTATGGCAGGCGATGCCGCCTTCCTGGTGCACCTTGAGCAGGATCACGTCGCCGTCGCAGTCCAGGCGCAGTTCATGCACCTGCTGCACATGGCCGGATTCCTCGCCCTTGCGCCACAGGCGCTGGCGCGAGCGCGACCAGTACACGGCGCGGCCGGTGGCCGCGGTCTCGGCCAGCGATTCGCGGTTCATCCAGGCCACCATCATGATCTGGCCGTTGTCGGCGTCCTGCGCGATGGCGGGAATGAGGCCGTCGGCGTCGAAGACGACGTCGGCGATCCAGGCGGGTTCGTTGCTCATCTCTCTATCCATAGTCCCGCGCGCAGCGCCCAAAACCGGCGCGGCGCGATCCATAATCTTACGGCAATACCTTGTTGCACGCGTAAACCGCCCCAAACCGGGGTGTTCCACCGCTTCCGTGCATTCGAACGCCATCCCGTCATCAGCAAACGATGCGCCATCAGCGGGGCCGCGCGGAGCCGGCTTTGCCGGTCCGCAGCGGCGCCCCCTTGAGGGGGAAGCGCCGAAGGCGCTTCGGGGGTGGGGCCGTCCAGCCGGTCCGTAGCGGCGCCCCCCGGGGGGGAAGCGCCGAAGGCGCTCCGGGGGGGGGTCACAACCTCACAGGGATGCCCTGTTCAGCCATGAAGCGCTTGCATTCGCCCACGGTGTGCTGGCCGAAGTGGAAGATGCTGGCGGCCAGGACGGCGCTGGCGCGGCCGGCGGTGACGCCATCGGCCAGATGCTGCAGGGAGCCCACGCCGCCCGAGGCGATGACGGGCACCGGCACGGCGTCCGAGACGGCGCGCGTCAGTTCCAGGTCGAAACCGGACTTGGTGCCGTCGCGGTCCATGCTGGTGAGCAGGATTTCGCCGGCGCCATAGGCTGCCATGCGGCGCGCCCAGGCCACGGCGTCCAGCCCGGTGGCCTTGCGGCCGCCATGGGTGAAGACTTCCCAGCGGGCGGGCTCGCCCGCGGCCGACACGCGGCGCGCGTCGATCGCCACCACCACGCATTGCGAGCCGTGGTAGTCGGAGGCGGCGCGGACCAGCTCCGGATTGGCCACGGCCGCGCTATTGATGCTGATCTTGTCGGCGCCGGCGTTGAGCAGGCGCTGGATGTCGGACACCTGGCGCACGCCGCCGCCCACCGTCAGCGGGATGAAGACCTGCGAGGCCACCTGCTCGATGATGGGCAGGATGAGATCGCGGCCGTCGCTGGTGGCGGTGATGTCCAGGAAGGTGAGTTCGTCGGCGCCCTGCTCGTTGTAGCGGCGGGCGATTTCGACGGGGTCGCCCGCGTCTGCCAGGTTGACGAAGTTCACGCCCTTGACCACCCGCCCGGCGGTGACGTCGAGGCAGGGGATGATGCGGCGGGTCAGCGCGCTGGGGGCCGGCGCGCTGGTGCCGGTGGTGCTGCTGGAGTCGGTCATTTTGCCAATTCGTCGGCGCGGGCCTGCGCCGACTGGAAGTCGAGCGTGCCTTCGTAGATGCTGCGGCCCAGGATGGCCCCTTCGACCCCTTCTTCCTCGACGGCGCACAGGGCTTCGATGTCCTGGATGCCGGCGATGCCGCCCGAGGCGTAGACGGGGATGCGCACGTGCTGGGCCAGGCGGACCGTGGCTTCGACGTTGACGCCCGACAGCATGCCGTCGCGGCCGATGTCGGTGTAGATGATGGCTTCGCAGCCGTAGTCCTCGAACTTCTTGGCGAGATCGAGCACGTCGTGGCGGGTCAGCTTGCTCCAGCCGTCGGTGGCGATCTTGCCGTCGCGGGCGTCCAGGCCGACGATGATCTGGCCCGGGAAGGCGCCGCAGGCGTCTTGCAGGAAGCCGGGGTTCTTGACCGCGGCCGTGCCGATGATCACGTAGGAGATGCCTGCGTCGAGGTAGCGTTCGATGGTGTCGAGGTCGCGAATGCCGCCGCCGATCTGCACGGGGATATCGTCGCCCACGGCGTCCAGGATCGCCTTGATGGGAGCTTCGTTCTTGGGTTTGCCGGCGACGGCGCCGTTCAGGTCGACCAGGTGCAGGCGGCGGGCGCCTTGGTCCAGCCAGCGGGTGGCCATGGCGGCGGGGTCTTCGGAGAACACCGTTGCATCGTCCAGGTCACCCTGGCGCAGGCGCACGCAGCGCCCGTCTTTGAGATCGATGGCGGGGATCAGCAGCATGGTGGGCAGCGAGAAAAATATGGGTTGAATGGGCGGGCGGGCGCAGGCCAGGGCCTACGGCTGCCAGTCTACAAAATTGCGATACAGGCGCAAACCGTGCTCGGCGCTCTTTTCGGGGTGAAACTGCACCGCGAAAATGTTAGCTGCCGCCACTGCGCAGGTAAAGGCGACGCCATAATCGGTTTCACCAACGGTCAGGTCGGGATCCGCCGGGTCGGCGTAGTAACTATGGACGAAATAGAAGTGCGTTTCGTCCGGAATGCCGGCCCAGATAGGATGAGAGCGCGTCTGGCGGACTTTGTTCCATCCCATGTGCGGCACTTTGAGGCGCTCGGAGGCGGTGTCGGCCAGCCCCGCGGCGCCGGTGTCGGCCAGGCAGGCCTCGTCGGCGGCCAGCGGGTCGGCGAAACGCGGGCCCGAAAAGCGGCGGACCACGCCGGGAAACAGGCCCAGGCAGGCCGTGCCGCCTTCCTCGCTGGAGTCGAACAGCATCTGTTCGCCCACGCAGACGCCCAGCAGCGGCTTTTCGCGCGCGGCGCGCACGACGGCCTCGCGCAGGCCGGATTCATTCAGGGTGCGCATGCAGTCCGCCATCGCGCCCTGCCCCGGGAATACGACGCGGTCGGCCGCGGCGATCTCCTGGGGCTGGTTGCAGATGCGGACGTCCGCGTCGGGGGCGGCGTACTTCAGGGCGCGGGCGACGGAATGGAAATTGCCCATTCCGTAGTCGACGATGGCGATAGTGGTCACTTCTTTCTGCCTGGAGCGGTGGGATCGCGAACGTTACAGCACGCCTTTGGTGGAGGGCACGACGTCGCCCATGCGCGGGTCGACTTCCAGCGCCATGCGCAGGGCGCGGCCACAGGCCTTGAACACCGTTTCCGCCTGGTGGTGGGCATTGAAGCCGCGCAGATTGTCGATGTGCAGCGTGATCAGGGCGTGGTTGACCAGGCCCTGGAAGAATTCGCGGGTCAGGTCCACGTCGAAGTCGCCGATGCGGGCGCGGGTGAACGGGATGTGGTATTCGAGGCCGGGACGGCCCGAGAAATCCACCACCACGCGCGACAGCGCCTCGTCCAGCGGCACGTAGGCATGGCCGTAGCGGCGCAGGCCGGCCTTGGTGCCGGCGGCGCGGGCGATGGCCATGCCCAGCGTGATGCCCACGTCTTCCACCGTGTGGTGCGCATCGATATGCAGGTCGCCCTCGGCCTTGATGTCGAGATCGATGAGGCCATGGCGCGCGATCTGGTCCAGCATGTGGTCCAGGAAGGGGACGCCGGTGTCGATCGTCTGCTTGCCCGTGCCATCGAGGTTGATGGCCACGCGGATGCGGGTTTCGTTGGTGTTGCGGGTGATCTCTGCGGTACGCATGTTAAGCACTCAAAATCGCTTGCAAGGCGGATAGCAAGGCGGCGTTTTCAGCCGGGGTGCCCACCGAGATGCGCAGGCAATTGGCCAGTAGCGGATGGGCATTGGAGAAGTTGCGAATCAATATTTTGCGCGTTTTCAGCGCAAGATGCACGGCGTTGCCGTCCAGCTTGCCGGAAAAGCGGGCAAGTACGAAGTTTCCGGCGGAAGGGAATACCCGTACGCCGGGCAATTGGGCCAGGGCGGCCGCCAGCGGCTCGCGGTCGGCGCGCAGCCGGGCCGCCTGTTCGTCCAGCACCGCCTTGTGGCGCAGCACGGCCGACAACGTGGCCTGGGTCAGCACATCCAGGTTGTAGGGCGGACGCACCTTGTCCAGTTCGGCGACCCAGGCGGGGTGGCCGGCCAGGTAGCCGAAGCGTAGGCCGGCCAGGCCGATCTTGGACACCGTGCGCATCACGACCACGTTGGGCGCGTCCAGCACCTGGGGCATCCAGGTGCTGCCGGCGAACGGCTGGTAGGCCTCGTCCAGCACCACCAGCCCGGGGGCGGCGGCGATGATGGCCTGGATGGCGTCATCGGGCCACAGGCCGCCGGTGGGGTTGTTGGGCACGGCCAGGAACACCACCTTGGGCTGATGCTCGCGGATGGCCGCCAGCATGGCGGGCAGGTCCAGGGCCAGGTCTTCGGTCAGCGGCACGCCGACGAAGCGGGCGTGGTCGAAACGCGCCGCCATGTCGAAATACACGAAAGAGGGCCAGGGCGACAGCACGGTGTCGCCGGGGTTGCAGCAGGCCTGCACGACCAGATGGATGAGTTCGTCCGAGCCGTTGCCGAACAGCACGTCCGCCGCGTCCGGAACGCCGAAGGCCGTCTTGATCTGGCCCTTCAGGGCCGACAGGTCGGCCGCCGGGTAGCGGTTCAGCGGGGTATCTCGCACGCTGCGGGCAATGTCCTCGCGCACCGCCTCCGGCAGCTCGTAGGGGCATTCCATGGCATCCAGCTTGATGCAGCCTTCGGCATGCGCCACGGGATAGGCGGTCAGCTCGCGGATGTCCGCGCGGACGGTGCTGGCGATGCGGCCGGCGATGCTCATGGCTTGTCGATCCGGTACTGGGCGCTGGCGGCGTGCGCCTGCAGGCCCTCGCCCAGCGCCAGTTCGGCGGCGATGCGGCCCAGCTGCTGGGCGCCCTGGTGCGAAACCTGGATCAGGCTGGAACGCTTCTGGAAGTCGTACACGCCCAGCGGCGACGAGAAGCGCGCCGTGCGCGAGGTGGGCAGCACGTGGTTCGGGCCGGCGCAGTAGTCGCCCAGGGCCTCGGAGCTGAAGCGGCCCATGAAGATCGCGCCGGCGTGGCGGATCTGCGCGGTCCATTTCTCCGGCTGCTCGGTGGAGATCTCCAGGTGCTCGGGCGCGATGTCGTTGGCGATGCGGCAGGCTTCTTCCAGGTCGCGGACCTGGATCAGGGCGCCGCGATTGGCCAGGCTGACCCGCAGGATGTCGGCGCGCGGCATCGTGGGCAGCAGCCGGGCGATGGCAGCCTCGACTTCTTCGATGAAGGCGGCGTCGGGGCACAGCAGGATGGATTGCGCGAGCTCGTCGTGCTCGGCCTGCGAGAACAGATCCATGGCGATCCAGTCGGCCGGCGTCTTGCCGTCGCAGATGACCAGGATTTCGCTGGGGCCGGCGATCATGTCGATGCCGACCACGCCGAAGACGCGGCGCTTGGCGGCGGCGACGTAGGCGTTGCCCGGGCCGACGATCTTGTCCACGGCCGGCACGGTGGCGGTGCCGTAGGCCAGCGCGCCCACGGCCTGCGCGCCGCCGATGGCGAACACGCGGTCCACGCCGCCGATGGCGGCGGCGGCCAGCACGATGGGGTTGCGCACGCCGTCGGGCGTGGGCGTGACCATGACCAGTTCCTGCACGCCCGCGACCTTGGCCGGGATGGCGTTCATCAGCACCGACGACGGGTAGGCGGCCTTGCCGCCCGGCACGTACAGGCCCACGCGGTCCAGCGGCGTCACCTGCTGGCCCAGCATCGTGCCGTCGGGCTCGGTGTAGGTCCAGGTCTCGGCGCGCTGGCGCTCGTGGTAGCGGCGCACGCGGTCGGCGGCGGCTTCCAGCGCTTCGCGCTGCGCGGCCGGCAGCGCGGCCAGGGCCGCATGCCAGTCGGCCTTGGGGATCTCCAGCGTCGCGGCGGAGGCGCCGGGCATGCGGTCGAAGCGCTGCGTGTACTCCACCAGCGCGGCGTCGCCGCGGGCGCGCACGTCGGCCAGGATGCCGGCCGCGGCGCGGTCGATGGACTCGTCCTCGGTGGCTTCGAAGGCCAGCAGCCTGGACAGGGCGGATTGGAATCCGGGATCGCGGGAGTCGAGACGATTGATCAGTGCCATGGCGTCATGGTGCAAAGCGGGTAACGGCCGCCGCGGCGTCGCGGCGGGCGGGGGTCAGGCGTTGCGGGCTGCGGCTCTTTCGAAGGCATCCAGCAGCGGTTGCAGGCGGTCGCCGCGGGTCTTGAGCGCCGCCTGGTTGACGATCAGGCGCGAGGAGATCGGCATGATGTCCTCGACCGCGACCAGGTCGTTGGCGCGCAGCGTGCCGCCGGTGGACACCAGGTCCACGATGCAGTCGGCCAGGCCTACCAGCGGCGCCAGCTCCATCGAACCATACAGCTTGATGATGTCGACGTACACGCCCTTGGACGCAAAGTGTTCACGGGCTGAGTGCACGTACTTCGTGGCCACGCGCAGCCGCGCGCCCTGGTGGACGGCGCCTTCGTAGTCGAAGCCGTTGCGCACGGCCACGGCCAGACGGCACTTGGCGATGTTCAGGTCGATGGGCTGGTACAGGCCGCCGGGCTGTTCCTTGGCATGCTCGATGAGCACGTCCTTGCCCGCGATGCCCAGGTCGGCCGCGCCGTACTGGACGTAGGTGGGCACGTCGGACGCCCGCACGATGATCAGGCGCAGGCCGGGATCGCTGGTCGGAAGGATCAGCTTGCGCGAGCTTTCCGGATTCTCGGACACCTCGATGCCGGCCTCGGCCAGCAAAGGCATGGTTTCTTCAAAGATCCGCCCCTTGGACAAAGCCAGGGTCAGGGGCGTGACGGGGGCATCTTTCATCGCTGAGCCGCCTCAAGATGAAAGCGCCCCCTCGGGGGGCAGCAAGCCGAAGGCGCAGCGTGGGGGCCGCCTCGCCGCAGGGCCGCCCCAAGGCGGGGCAGCCCCCTCGGGGGGCAGCAAGCCGTAGGCGCAGCGTGGGGGCTATTACTTTTCATGCCTGTTCCTTGCCGGTGACGCGTTGGATGTTCGCGCCCAGGGCGCGCAGTTTCACTTCCATCTGGTCGTAGCCGCGATCCAGGTGGTAGATGCGGTCGACCAGGGTTTCGCCCTCGGCGGCCAGGCCGGCGATGACGAGGCTGGCCGAGGCGCGCAGGTCGGTGGCCATGACGGTGGCGCCGGACAGGCGCGGCACGCCGCGCACGAAGGCGGTATGGCCGTCGATGTCGATATCCGCGCCCATGCGGCGCAGTTCCTGCACGTGCATGTAGCGGTTCTCGAAGATCGTTTCGACGATCACCGAGGTGCCCTCGGCCACGGCGTTCAGCGCCATGACCTGGGCCTGCATGTCGGTGGCGAAGCCGGGGTATTCGTGCGTGCGGAATCCCACGGCGCGGGGCCGCGAGGACATGGCGCCGCGGATCCAGTCGGGGCCGGTTTCGATGGTGAGGCCGGCTTCCGTCAGCTTGTCCAGGGTGGCGCCGAGGATGCCGGCGTCGGCGTTGCGCAGGACGATGTCGCCGCCCGCCGCGCCCACGGCGCACAGGAAGGTGCCGGCCTCGATGCGGTCGGAAATGACGCGGTGTTCGGCGCCATGCAGCCGGTCGACCCCGTCGATCACGATGCGGTCGGTGCCGTGGCCCTGGATGCGGGCGCCCATCTTGATGAGCAGTTCGGCCAGGTCCACGACCTCGGGTTCGCGCGCGGCGTTCTCCAGCACGGTCCGGCCCTCGGCCAGCACGGCCGCCATGAGCAGGTTCTCGGTGCCGGTGACGGTGACCATGTCGGTGCGCACGGAGGCGCCCTTCAGGCGCTTGGCCCGCGCCACCACGAAGCCGTGCTCGATGCTGATCTCAGCGCCCAGCGCGGCCAGGCCCTTGATGTGCTGGTCTACGGGACGCTGGCCGATGGTGCAGCCGCCGGGCAGGCTGACGCGGGCTTCGCCGAAGCGCGCCAGCAGCGGGCCCAGCACCAGGATCGAGGCGCGCATCGTCTTGACCAGGTCGTATGGGGCTTCCAGATTGTCGACCTGGTCTGCCCGCAGCGCGACCACGCCGTCGGCGCCGCGCTCTGCGCGCACGCCCATGCGGCCGAGCAGGCGCAGCATGGTGGCGGTGTCGTTCAGGTGCGGAACGTTGGACAGCGACAGCGCATCGGCCGTCAGCAGGCTGGCGCACAGGATGGGCAGGGCCGAGTTCTTCGCGCCGGAGATGGAGATCTCGCCGTGCAGCGGCGAGCCTCCGGTGATGCGTAATTTATCCATCACTGCCCTGCCTGGCGGTATTCGTCGGGCGTCAGGGTGCGCATCGAGAGGGCGTGGATCTCGGCCTTCATGCGGTCGCCCAGGGCGGCGTACACCAGTTGGTGGCGCTGGATGAGGCGCTTGCCCTCGAAGGCGGCGCTGACGATGACGGCGTCGAAATGGGAGCCGTCGCCTTGCACGTCGAGATGTTCACAGGGCAGGCCGTCAGCGATGTATTGGCGGACTTGCGCGGGTGTGGGAAGCATGGACGTCAATTCCTGAGTTTGTAGCCGCTGGCCAGGAGCCGCAGGGCGTAAAGCGATAGCGCGAGGAACACCCCCGTCACCACTGCCAGGCTGCGCCAGGGGGAGACGTCCGACACCGAGAAGAATCCGTAGCGGAAACCGTCGATGGTGTAGAAGATGGGGTTCCAGTGGGACACGCTCTGCCAGAAGGCGGGAAGCGTGTGGATGGAATAGAACACACCGGACAGGAACGTCGCCGGCATGATCAGGAAGTTCTGGAAGGCGGCGAGCTGGTCGAATTTCTCGGACCACAGGCCCGCGATCAGGCCCAGCACGCCCATGATGCCACAGGCCAGCACGGCGAACACCGCCAGCCACAGCGGATGCGCGGGCACCAGCGACACGAAGAACAGCGCCACCACCCAGACGCACAGGCCGACCGCGAGGCCGCGGACGATGGCCGCCAGCACGTAGGCGGCGAAGATGTCGCGGTGCGACAGCGGCGGCAGCAGCATGAACACGAGGTTGCCCGTGATGCGGCTCTGGATGAGCGAGGACGACGGGTTGGCGAACGCGTTCTGCAGCATGCTCATCATCATGAGCCCGGGGATCAGGAACGCCGTGTAGGGCACGCTGCCGTACACCATGACGCGCCCTTCCAGCACGTGCGCGAAAACCAGCAGGTACAGCAGCGCCGTGATGACGGGCGCGGCGATGGTCTGGAAGCTGACCTTCCAGAAGCGCAGCAATTCCTTGCGCAGCAGGGTGGGAAAACCGGAACCCGCGTCCAGGCGGGGCTGCACCAGCGGCTGACTGGCGCTCGCGGTGGGCTGGGTCATGACGAGATCTCTTCGGGTTGCAGGGCGGCGGCGACGGGTTCGTCCTGGTGCATGATGCGGACGAACGCGTCTTCCAGGTCCACGCCGCCCACGCGGGCCAGCAGGGCCTGCGTGGTGTCCAGCGCCACGATGCGCCCGCCCTTGAGCATGGCGATCCGGCCGCACAGCGCTTCGGCTTCTTCCAGGTAGTGGGTGGTGAGCATGATGGTGTGGCCGGCCTTGTTCAGGCGCGAGATGAATTCCCACAGCGTGCGCCGCAGGTCCACGTCCACGCCGGCGGTCGGTTCGTCCAGCACGATCACGGGGGGGCGGTGCACCAGCGCCTGCGCCACCAGCACGCGGCGCTTCATGCCGCCGGACAGCGCCCGCATATTGGAATTGGCCTTGTCGGCCAAGCCCAGGTTGAAGAGGATTTCGTCGATCCAGTCGTCGTTCTTGCGCAGGCCGAAATACCCGGACTGGATGCGCAGGGTTTCGCGCACCGTGAAGAACGGGTCGTAGACCAGCTCCTGAGGCACTACGCCCAGCGCGCGCCGCGCCGACTTGTAGTCGGCCACGACGTCGTAGCCACAGACCGTGGCGCGGCCCGAGCTCGCGTGCGCCAGGCCGGCCAGGATCGAGATCAGCGTGGTCTTGCCGGCGCCGTTGGGGCCGAGCAGTCCGAAGAACTCGCCGTGCTCGATGTTCAGGCTGACGTTGTCCAGCGCCTGGAAGCCGGCGCCGGGCGCGCGGCCGAGCAGCTTCCGCCAGCCGCTTTGGCGCGGGGAGTAGATCTTGGAGACGTTTTCTAGACTGACGGCGGACATGACGGCGGGAATTGGCCCGAAAAGAGCGAATCGTTCATTATATAAGCGCCCCGCGGCGGGACGCGGCGATGGCCCCGCGGTCCGTATGGATGGACGCTTTATCTGTCCCCGAAATAATCGGCCCGGCGGGCCTCATGGGGCGCGCCGGGCCGGAATAGCCTGGAGGGGAATCACTGGTTGCGCTGGTTCAGCGCCTGGATCAGGCCGTCGATGCCGTTCTGGTTGATCTGCTGGGCGAACTGGTTGCGGTAGTTCTCGATCAGCCAGATGCCTTCGACGTTCATGTCGTAGATCTTCCAGCCCTGGGTGGTCTTTTCCAGGCGGTAATCCACGCCGGTCGGCTGTCCGTTGGACTGGGTGATGAGGGTGCGAACGACCACGTCGTCGGCCTTGGGATCGCCGCGGAACGGCAGCATGCGCACGGTGGTGCTGGGCGTGACGCGGGTCAGCGCGCCGCTGTAGGTGCGCACCAGGGTGCCGCGGAAAGCCTCGGCCAGATCCGTGCGCTGTTGTTGGTTGGCCTGGCGCCAGTAGCGGCCGGCGGCCAGCCGCGTGGTCTTCTGGAAGTCGACGTAGGGCAGGATGTGGTCGTTGACGACCTGGTTGATCCGGGCGGTGTTGCCGGCCTTGACGGCGCCATCGGCCTTGAGCACGTCGAGGGCTTCGTTGGCCGCGGCCAGCACGAACTGGTCAGGCGGGCCGTTGGGATCGGGCTTGGCCTGCGCGGCCGCGGTGGCCGCCAGCCCCAGGAGGCTCGCGAAAACCAGGCGCTGCAGCAGGGAAACAAAAAAAACTCGCATCAAAACTCCTTACGGGTACCGGCGGCGCGAGGCCACCGCTTACTTGGCTGCGGGTTGCGGCGCGGGCGAAGCGGCGGGGGCGGCAGGCGCGGCGGGCGCCGGGGTGTCGTCCCCTTCGTCTTCGTAGTTGGGCAGGGAGGATTCGTCATCCACCTTCTGGCCCAGCACCATGGCGGCACGGCGCTGCAGGTAGGCGTCGCGGACGAAGCTGTACGGATCGAGCGCCACGCGGTCGACCGTGTCGGTGGCGTCCAGCAGGCTGGCGCGCGTGTCGACGATGCGCAGGCCCCACAGCGAATTGCGCAGGGGCACGTTGTCGATCGCGTCCACGCCCATGTAGCCGTAGGTCGTGCCGGCGTAGTCGCCGATCAGGCCGGCGCCGTCGCGCACGGAGGACGAGCCGAAGAACGGCAGCACCAGGTACGGGCCCTGGCCGAAGCCCCAGACGCCCAGCGTGGTGCCGAAGTCGTTCGGGATCCGGCGCGCGCCGTTGGCCGAGGCGACGTCGAAGCAGCCGCCCACGCCCATGGTGGTGTTGAACAGGAAGCGGCCGAGCGTGTTGACGAAGTCGTGGCCGCGGCCCTGCAGGAAGCTGTTGGTGCCCGACCAGAGGTCGCCGACGTTGCTGAAGATGTTGTGCACACAGCTGCGCACCGGCTCCGGCGTGACGAAGGTGTACGCCTGCGCCACGGGTTTGAAGACGGCGCGGTCGACCGTGTCGTTGAACTTGTAGATGCCTCGATTGAAGCCTTCCCAGGGATCGCGGGGATCCGGGTTCTGCGGCGCGGCGCAGCCTGCCAGCAGCGCGCCAGCCGCTGCGACAGTGGCAATCCGGGAAATCGCTTTCTTATTCATGATCAAGGCATCCCTATCCATATTTCTTATGATATTGCGTACGCAGGACGCGGCTGTTACCGCGTCTCTCGCATGGTCTTCAATTCGGCGTCTTCGCTTCGGGTTCCGACGAGTTCGAGCCTTGCTTTTCCGCCGACCCATACAGGAACTGGCTGATCAGCTGTTCAAGGACGACGGCGCTCTGCGTGTAGCGGATCTTTCCGCCGTCGGCGAAGTTCTCTTCGTCGCTGCCCGCGGTCAGGCCCAGGTACTGTTCGCCCAGCAGGCCGGACGTCAGGATGGACGCCGAGGTGTCCTTGGGGAACTGATAGGCCGTTTCCAGTTTGACCGACACGATCGCCTGGAAGGTCTTGTCGTCGAACGAAATGCCGTCGACCCGGCCCACCACGACCCCGGCGCTCTTGACGGGCGCGCGCACTTTGAGGCCGCCTACGTTATCGAAGTTGGCCGTCACCGTATAGGTCGGGGCGAAAGAAAAAGTGCTCAAGTTGCCGGCGCGCAACGCCAGGAATGCCAGCGCGACCGCGCCCAGCAATACGAACAGCCCTACCCAGAAGTCGGTTTTTTCGCGTGACATGATCGATCCGTATCAATTTCCAAACATCAGGGCGGTGAGCAGGAAGTCCAGCCCTAGTACCGCCAGGGAGCCCACCACGACGGTGCGCGTAGTGGCGCGGGCAACGCCTTCGGGAGTGGGCTTGGCCTGCCAGCCTTCGTAAAGCGCGACCAGCGTGACCGAGACGCCGAACACCAGGCTCTTGATGACGCCGTTGGCCACGTCCTTCCAGACGTCCACGCCGTTCTGCATTTGCGACCAGAAGGCGCCGGCATCCACGCCGATCATGACCACGCCCACCACCCAGCCGCCCAGGATGCCCACCATGGAGAACACCGCCGCCAGGATGGGCATGGCGATGACGCCGCCCCACAGGCGCGGCACCAGCACGCGCCGTATCGGGTCCACGGCCATGACTTCCATGGCCGCGAGTTGTTCGCCGGCCTTCATGAGGCCGATTTCCGCCGTGAGCGAGGTGCCGGCGCGGCCCGCGAACAGCAGCGCGGTCACGACCGGGCCCAGTTCGCGCACCAGCGACAAGGCGACCAGCAGGCCCAGGGCCTCCTCGGAACCGTAGCGGTTGAGCGTGTAGTAGCCCTGCAATCCCAGCACGAAGCCCACGAACATGCCGGACACCGCGATGATCAGCAAGGAGTAGTTGCCGATGAAGTGGACCTGCTGCGAGACGAGGCGGGGGCGCGACAGGGCGATGCCGCTGCGCGCCAGCATGGCGCCGAAGAAGCGGGTGAAATAGCCGAGGCCCGAGACCTGGGCGCGCACCCAGCCGCCCAGCGAGCCGATAGGGTTGCGGGATCCGCTCATGCCTTGCGCCCCTTCTGTTGCGAAAGCCACTTCTGGAAAGCCGGCGTTTCGGGATACTGGAAGGCGACGGGGCCGTCGGGCTCTCCCTTGAGGAATTGCTGCACGTAGGGGTCTTGCGAGGCCGACAGCGTTTCCGGCGTGCCGGCGGCGGCGAGCTTGCCCTGTCCCACCAGGTAGACCCGGTCGGCGATGGAGAACGATTCCTGCACGTCGTGCGTGATCAGCACCGAGGCGCAGCCCAGGCGGTCGGCCAGGCTGCGGATCAGGCGGGCGGTGATGCCCAGCGAAATGGGGTCCAGCCCGGCGAACGGCTCGTCGTACAGGATGAGTTCGGGTTCCAGCACCACGGCGCGGGCCAGCGCCACGCGCCGGGCCATGCCGCCCGAGATTTCAGAGACCTTCAGGTGCGCGGCGGCGCGCAGGCCCACGGCGTCGAGCTTGTCCAGCACGCGCTCGGTCACTTCCGCTTCTTCCAGCCGGGTGTGCTCGCGCAGCGGGAAGGCCACGTTTTCGAAGACGTTCAGGTCGGTGAAGAGCGCGCCCTGCTGGAACAGCACGCCCATGCGCGTGCGCAGCGACTGCAGTTCGGCCGGCGTGACGTGCGCCATGTCCTGGCCGAAGGCCAGCACGCGGCCCTGCTGCGCGGTGAGTTGGCCGGTGGCCGCCCGCAGCAGGGTGGTCTTGCCCGAGCCGGAGCCGCCCATGATGGCGACCACCTGCCCGGCGCGCACGTCCATGGAGATATCGCGCAGCACGGTGAAATCGCCGTAGCCGAGCGCCACGCCTTCGAGGCGCAGGGCGAATTCCGGGGTGCTGCTTGTTTGAGCGGGCATGGGCAACGAAAGGGTGTTTCGGCGGCGGAGCTTGCCCTGCTGTCTATCGACGCGTCTGGCGGTATGGGGGCCGGCGCGCACAAGACAGGCGGCGTCGGGAAGCGCCCTGTTACTCATATGCCGGGGACAAAGCGGGGCCTTGGCTCCCAGCGGCGAGGCGCCATTGTAGCCCGACGCTTTGTAATGACAACGCGATAGGCCGCCCGTGGAACAGTGTTTTCGGTCCTGGGAACAATCTTCGCTCAGCGGCGCGCCTGTGCCGCCGCCGTTTCCCGGGCCAGCCGCCGGACCAGATCCGAGGTGGTTTCGCGCCGCGCCAGGGGCGCGCCCTGGCCCGCCCAGAGCGACAGCACGTGGACGTTGCCAGCCTTGCCGCCGGCGGTCCGCATGGGCCGCGTCAGGGCGTTCTGCAGGGGATAGGGCAGGATATCCGCCGCGATGGCATCGGCGTCGCGCATGAAGGCGTTCTCGATGCCGCGGGCCGGGCGGCCGGAAAAGGCCCGCGTCAGGCGCGATTGCTCCGAGCGCGAGGCGGGCAGGACCGCCTTGTACGCCTCGTTGATACCAGACTCTTCCGTGGTCAGGAAGGCCGTCCCCATTTGTGCCAGGTCGGCCCCCAGGGCCAGGGCGGCGGCGATGCCGCGGCCGTCCATGATGCCGCCCGAGGCGATCACCGGCACCGACACGGCGTCCGCCACCTGCGGCACCAGCGCCATGGTGCCGATCAGCGATTCCTCGAAACCGCCCAGGAACGTGCCCCGGTGTCCGCCGGCCTCGGCGCCCTGGGCAACCACGGCGTCCACGCCGTCCTGCTCCAGCGCGACCGCCTCGCGCACCGTGGTCGCGGTGCCCACGGTCAGGATGCCCTGCTCGCGGCAGCGCGCCAGCGCGGCGGCGGGCATGCGGCCGAAGGTGAAGCTGAAAACGGCGGGGCGCGCCCGCAGCACCGCCTCGATCTGTCCCTCCAGAGGATCCGGCTGGGGACCGGGTTCGACGGGCGCGGGCAGGCCCAGCTGCTCGTGATAGCGCGCCATCAGCGCCAGCATCCGGCCGGCGTCGCCGCGCATGGGCTCCTCCGGCACGGAGGCGAAAAGATTGATGGCGAAGGGGCGGTCGGTGCGCGCGCGGATCGCTTGCGCCGCCGCCTCGATCTGTTCGGGGCTCAGGTAGGCCGCCCCGAGCGAACCCAGGGTTCCCGCCTTCGATGCCTCGGAGACCAGTTCCACCGTCGTGGCGCCGCCAGCCATGGGGGCCTGGACGATGGGGTGGGCCAGCTTGAGCAGTTCAATCAGACGGGAAGCCATGGGTTTACTCCTGGAAGGTTATTGAAGCTGGATGTTCCCAGCCTTGATGACGTGGGCCCACTTCTCGGTTTCGCTCTTGATGAAGGCGCCGAATTCCTCGGGCGTGCCGCCGCCGGCCTGGCTGCCGGTGTCCGCGATCGCCTTCTGCACGTCCGGTTCCTTCAAAATGCGGTTGAACTCGGCGTTGAGCTTGGCGATGATGGGCGCCGGGGTGCCGGCCGGGGCCACGATGCCCTGCCAGTTGTACGACTCGAAGCCCGTCAGGCCCGATTCGGCCATGGTCGGCACGTCGGGCAGCACGTCCAGGCGCTTGGCCGACGTCACCGCGATCGGGTGGATTTTCTTGCCCTGGATGGCCGGGAGCGCGGAATAGCCCATTTCGAACATCATCGAGATATGGCCGCCCATGAGGTCGGTCGCGGCCAGGCTGCCGCCCTTGTACGGCACGTGGACGATGTCGATCTTGGCCTGCTCGCGGAACATTTCGCCGGAAAGATGGTGGGCGCCGCCCACGCCGGACGAGCCGAACGACAGCTTGCCGGGCTGCTTCTTGGCCAGCGCGATCAGGTCGGCCAGCGTCTTCACGGGCAGTTCGTTGTTCACGCTCAGCACCAGCGGGCTGTTTTCGATCAGGATGATGGGCGCCAGGTCCTTTTGCGGATCGTAGGGCATGTCCTTCATCAGCGAGGGATTGACCGCCATGGGCGCGAGGTTGCCCGTGCCGATGGTGTAGCCGTCCGGCGCGGCGCGCGCGATCAGGTTGGTGCCGACCACGCCGCCCGCGCCCGCCTTGTTCTCGACGACGATGGGCTGGCCCAGCGAGTCGCCCAGCTTGCGCGCCAGCAGGCGCACGCGGGTATCGGCGAAGCCGCCCGGCGCGTAGGGCACGATCATGGTGATGGGCTTGGCCGGCCAGTCGGCCGACTGGGCCTGGGCGGCGCCGCTGAAAGCGGCAACGGCCGCCAGGGCGGCAATCAGGGGGCGTAACGGTTTCATCCAGATGACTCCTGGTTAGTTATGGTTCTGGTGCGCGCGGCCCCGCGGGCTGCTCGCGATCGCATTATGCCCAGCGCCATTGCCATCTGTCGTGATCTTTCCCAAACGCCATGCGGACAACGCCAGCAGCGCGGCGCTCGCCGCCAGCGCTTGCGGCAGGCCGGCGCCCCAGCGCGCTGCCCAGGACGCCAGCAGCGGCCCCAGGATCTGGCCGGCGGCGAAGGCCGCCGTCATCAGGGCGGCGGCGCGCGGCGCCGCCGCGCCCGCCGCCCGCCTGGCCGCCAGCATGCCGGCTTGCGTGATCACCATGAAGGTGCCGCCCACCAGCACGGCGGCCAGGATCACGGCGGCAATGTGGTGCCACACGGCGACGGCCAGCATCCCCAGCGCCATCGAGGCCTGGGCGGCGCGCCAGATCTGCACGCTGTCGCCGCCCCGCGCCAGCCGCGGCACCAGCAGGCAGGACACCGCGGCCGCCAGGCCGAACAGCGGCCAGGCCCAGCCGAAGATGGCCGGGTCGGGAATGATGTCCTTGGCCATCGCGGGCAGGAAGGTGGCGGGGATGATGTAGCCCACGCCGAAAGCGCCATAGTGCAGCGCCAGTCCGGGGATAACCCGCGGCAGCCGGGCGGGGGGCGCCGCGCTTGCCGCCCGCGCAGGGGCTGGCGCCGCCTGGCGACGCAGTCCCGGCCAGGCGGCCGCGGACAACGCCAGCGCCAGGCCGCCCAGGACCATCCAGACCGTGTCGGCGCGCGCGTCCCACGCCGCCAGCGCCAGACAGGCCAGCCCCGTCAGCGCAATGCCCGCGCCGACGCCGGCGTAGGTCACGGCGGATGCGCCGGCTTCGCGGGGATCGCCCGCCGGCACCGCCCGCCACGCCGCCACGCAGATGAAGGCGCTGGCGCTGGCGTAGCCGGCGGCCAGCCGCAGGGCGCACCACATCGCCAACCCGTGCCCGAGCGGCATGGCAAGGGTGAACAGGGCAACCGCCAGCAGGCTTGCCGCCAGCATGCCGCGCAGACGGCGGATGGGCCAGGCCACGGCGGCCAGCGCGCCCAGGAGGTAGCCCGCGTAGTTCGCCGAGGCCAGCCAGCCGCCCTGGGACAGCGACAGGCCGGTTTCCTGCGCCATCAATGGCCAGACAGGCGTGAATGCAAACCGGCCTATCCCCATGGCCGCCGCCAAGGCCAGCGCCGCCGGCACTGCCTGGGCGGTGGCGCTGCGGGAGTGGGACGCGGAAGGGTAAATGGGCGTTGACATGGCTCCCACTCTACGACTGTACTAATATCTTTAATAGTGAATTATTAAGAACTTGGGTTCTTGAAATGAGAAACTTGGATCTCGACGCGTTGCAAATCTTCAAGGCGGTCGCCGACCAGGGCGGCGTGGCGCGCGCCGCGGCGCACCTGAACCGCGTGCAGTCGAACGTGTCGACGCGCCTGAAGCAGCTGGAAGCCTCGCTGAACGCGTCGCTGTTCCGGCGGCAGAATCGCCGACTGGTACTGTCGGACCAGGGGCGCGTGCTGCTGTCCTATGCGGACCGCCTGCTGCGGTTGGCCGACGAGGCCCAGGCCGCCGTGCGCGACGGCTCCCCGCAGGGCGTGCTGCGCATCGGCACGATGGAGAGCACGGCGGCGGCGCGCCTGCCTCCTATTCTGGCGGCCTATCACGCGGCCTGGCCGCAGGTGCGGATCGAGCTGGTGACCGGCACGTCGGCGGCGCTGGCGGCCAAGGTGCGCAACTACGAGATCGAGGCGGCTTTCGTGGCGCAGCCCTTTCCGGGCGAAGGCCTGGCGACGATGGATGCGTTCAAGGAGGAATTGGCGCTGATCTCGCCGCTGGCCTGGGATCCGATCCGCAGTCCGCAGGATCTGCGCGACCGCAGCGTGATTGCGTTCGCATCGGGATGCTCATACCGGCGCATCCTGGAATCATGGTTGAGCCAGGAAGGCATGGCGCCAGGCAAGATAATGGAATTCGCCTCGTATCACGCCATCGTCGCCTGCGTGGCGGCAGGGTCGGGCGTGGCGATCGTGCCGCGCTCGGTGCTGGCGGTGCTGGGGGCGGAGCACGCGGTGCGCGTCGGCGCCCTGTCCGGCTCGCATGGCCTGGCCCAGACCCAGCTGGTCTGGCGCGCGGACGACGACACGCCGGCATTGCAGGCCCTGCGGCACAAGCTGGAGGCGCCGCAAGGCTGACAGCGGCGCGCCGACGCGCCGCCTTTGCGTCTTCGCTTTAGAAGCGGTAGCCGACGCCGATCGTAGCGACCCACGGATCGATGCGCGCGGTGCCAATGTGCTGGCCGTCCAGCTTCACCTTGGAGCGGATGTCGATGTAGCGGATGTCGGCGTTCATGAACCAGCGCTCGTTGATCTTGAAGTCCGCGCCCAGTTGCGCCGCAACGCCCCAGGAATCGCCCAGCTTCAGGTTCGAACCCTTCAGCGCGCCTTCGGCCTTGGTGTCGAAGAAGTGCGTGTAGTTGATGCCGACGCCGATGTAGGGCTGGATCATGCTGTCCGGCAGGATGTGCCATTGCAGGCTCAGCGTCGGGGGCAGTTGCTTGGTGGAGCCGATCTTGCCCAGGCCGCTGCCGCTGACGTCATGCTGGAAGGGCCAGGCGCCCAGCAGTTCGATGCCGATGTTGCGCGTGGCCATGTAGGTCAGGGTGAAGCTGGGGCGCACATTATTGTTCACATCGAGCCCGACGCTGCCATTGAGCACGGTGCCGTTGTTGGACGAGGGACGGACCTGCGTCACGCCGACCTTGAATAGCACGTCACCCGCTTCGTGGGCGTGCGCGGGGGCGGCAAGCGTGCCGGCGGCGATCAGGCCGGCGATGGCGGTGGCGCGGATATGCCCGTTCAGCGAAAACATTTCTCTTCTCCGATCTTTCCATGGGTTGAGCTGACAGGTTCTCAGACCTGCCGTGGCCCCCGATTGATATGTGTCAAATCGTGAAAAGACCGCAATGAAAAAGTGGTTATGTCACAACATTCGCGCCCGGCCCAAATAAAAAAGCCGCCGGCGCAAAAGCGCGCGGCGGCGTTTCGGGGGTGTTGCGGGCGATCAGCGCGGCAGCTCGCTGCTTCCCATCAGGTAGGCGTCGACGGCGCGCGCGCACTGGCGGCCTTCGCGGATGGCCCAGACCACCAGGGACTGGCCGCGGCGCATGTCGCCGGCGGTGAAGACCTTTTCCACGCTGGTGCGGTAGTCGTCGGTGTTGGCGCGCACGTTGCCGCGCGCGTCGCGGTCCACGCCAAAGGCGTCGAGCACGGTCTGCACGGGCGACACGAAGCCCATGGCCAGCAGCACCAGGTCGGCCTTGATCTCGAACTCCGAGCCTTCGACCTCACGCATCTTCATCTGGCCGGTGGCTTCGTCCTTGAACCATTCGACGCGGGCGCCGACCAGCTTTTCCACCTTGCCGTTGCTGCCCTTGAGCAGCTTGGTGGTCACGGACCAGTCGCGATCGCAGCCTTCCTCGTGCGAGGACGAGGTGCGCATCTTCAGCGGCCAGTACGGCCAGGTCATGCTCTTGTTTTCGCTTTCGGGCGGCTGGGGCATCAGTTCGAACTGCGTGACCGAGGCCGCGCCGTGGCGGTTGCTGGTGCCCACGCAGTCGGAACCCGTGTCGCCGCCGCCGATCACCACCACGTGCTTGCCCTTGGCGAGCGTCTGGTTGGTGAGGCGGTCGCCGGCCACGGCCTTGTTCTGCTGGCGCAGGAAGTCCATGGCGAAGCACACGCCCGACAGCTCGCGTCCAGGCACCGGCAGGTCGCGCGGCGTTTCCGAGCCGCCGCTCATGACGACGGCGTCGAACTCGGCCAGCAGCGAATCCGGCGTGCGCACGGTGAGGCCGTCGGCCACGGGGTCGCTGGGATTGCCGATGTAGGTCGAGGGCGCGAATTCCACGCCTTCGGCTTCCATCTGCGAGATGCGGCGGTCGATCTGGTGCTTTTCCAGCTTGAAGTCGGGGATGCCGTAGCGCAGCAGGCCGCCGATGCGATCGCTCTTTTCGAATAGCGTCACCGAGTGGCCGGCGCGCGCCAGCTGCTGCGCGCACGCCATGCCGGCGGGGCCGGAGCCCACTACCGCGACCTTCTTGCCGGTCTTGCGCGCCGGCACTTGCGGCGCGACCCAGCCTTCGGCCCAGCCCTTGTCGATGATGGCGTGCTCGATGGACTTGATGCCCACGGCGTCGCTGTTGATGTTCAAGGTACAGGCGGCTTCGCACGGCGCCGGGCAGATGCGGCCCGTGAACTCCGGGAAGTTGTTGGTGGAGTGCAGCACTTCCAGCGCGCGCTTCCAGTCCTGCTTGTAGACCAGGTCATTCCAGTCCGGAATGATGTTGTTGACGGGGCAGCCGTTGTTGCAGAACGGGATGCCGCAGTCCATGCAGCGCGCCGCCTGCTGCTTGGCCTGCTCGTCGTTCAGGTGCAGCACGAACTCGCGCCAGTTCTTCAGGCGCTTCTGCGGGGCCTCGGAGGCCTCCTGCAGGCGCTGATATTCCATGAATCCGGTGATCTTTCCCATGATTTCCCTCACGCAGCCAGTTGTTGCGGGTTGGCTGCACGCCACATTTCACCCAATGCGCGGCGGTAGTCCGTCGGCATGATCTTTACGAATTTGCCGCGCGAGGCTTCCCAGTCGCCCAGGATTTCGCGGGCGCGGAAGCTGCCGGTGTAGCGGAAGTGGTCTTCCACCAGGCGGCGCAGGATCGTTTCGTCCGTTTCGCGTTCGCCGCCGCGCTGCGCGCTGTGCCAGGTGTCCATGCCGTTCTGCGCGAGCTGTTCGGCGTGCGAGGACACGGGTTCCAGTTCGACCATGGACAGGTTGGCGCGATGCTTGAGCGTGCGTTCCGGATCCCACACGTAGGCCACGCCGCCGGACATGCCGGCCGCGAAGTTGCGGCCGGTGGCGCCCAGCACCACGACGGTGCCGCCGGTCATGTATTCGCAGCCGTGGTCGCCCGTGCCTTCCACCACCGTGGCGGCGCCCGAGTTGCGGACCGCGAAGCGTTCGCCGGCCACGCCGTTGAAGAAGGCCTCTCCGGCCAGCGCGCCGTACAGCACGGTGTTGCCGGCAATGATGTGGTCGGGGCCGAAGCCGCGGAAGTCGTTGGGCGAGCGCACGATGATGCGGCCGCCCGACAGGCCCTTGCCGACGTAGTCGTTGCCTTCGCCCACCAGGTCCATGGTGATGCCATGGGCCAGGAACGCGCCGAAGCTCTGGCCGGCGGTGCCGTTGCACTGGATGTGGATGGTGTCGTCCGGCAGGCCGTCATGGCCGTAGCGCGAAGCCACCGCGCCCGACAGCATGGCGCCGATGGTGCGGTTGCGGTTGCGCACCGGCACGATGAACGAGACCTTCTCGCCGCGTTCCAGCGCGGGCTTGCTGCGTTCGATCAACTGATGGTCGAGCGCGCCGGCCAGGCCGTGATCCTGTTCTTCCGTCTGGCGCACGTCGGCGTCGGACTGGGTTTGATGGAACACGCGGGCGAAGTCCAGGCCCTGGGCCTTCCAGTGCTCCACGCCCGAACGCATGTCCAGCAGGTCGGCGCGGCCGATCAGGTCGTCGAACTTGCGGATGCCCAGTTGGGCCATGATTTCGCGGACTTCCTCGGCGATGAAGAAGAAGAAGTTCACGACGTGCTCGGGCTTGCCCTGGAATTTCTGGCGCAGGACGGGGTCTTGCGTCGCCACGCCCACCGGGCAGGTGTTCAGGTGGCACTTGCGCATCATGATGCAGCCTTCCACGACCAGCGGCGCGGTGGCGAAGCCGAACTCGTCGGCGCCCAGCAGCGCGCCGATGACGACGTCGCGGCCGGTCTTCATCTGGCCGTCGGCCTGCACGCGGATGCGGCTGCGCAGGCGGTTGAGCACCAGCGTCTGCTGCGTCTCGGCCAGGCCCAGTTCCCAGGGCGTGCCGACGTGCTTGATGGAGGACACCGGCGAGGCGCCCGTGCCGCCGTCATGGCCGGCGATCACGACGTGGTCGGCCTTGGCCTTGGCCACGCCCGCGGCCACCGTGCCCACGCCCACTTCGGACACGAGCTTGACCGACACCGAGGCCTTGGCGTTCACGTTCTTCAGGTCGTGGATCAGCTGGGCCAGGTCTTCGATCGAGTAGATGTCGTGGTGCGGCGGGGGCGAGATCAGGCCCACGCCCGGCACCGAGTAGCGCAGCTTGGCGATGTAGTCCGACACCTTGTGCCCGGGCAGCTGGCCGCCTTCGCCGGGCTTGGCGCCCTGCGCCATCTTGATCTGGATCTGGTCGGCGGACGACAGGTATTCGGCGGTCACGCCGAAACGGCCCGAGGCCACCTGCTTGATCTTCGAGCGCAGCGAATCGCCCTTCTTCAGCTGGACGTCCGCTTCGATGCGGTCGGAACCCAGCACCGAGGCCAGCGTGTCGCCGTCCTTGATGGTGCTCTTGCCTTCGCGCATTTCGGTGCGGTAGCGCAGCTCGTCCTCGCCGCCTTCGCCGGTGTTGGACTTGCCGCCGATGCGGTTCATGGCCACGGCCAGCACCGAGTGCGCCTCGGTGGAGATCGAGCCCAGCGACATGGCGCCGGTGGCGAAGCGCTTGACGATTTCCTTGGCGGGTTCGACGTCGTCCAGCGGGATGGCGCGCGACGGATCGAAGCGGAACTCGAACAGGCCGCGCAGGGTCATGTGACGGCGGCTCTGGTCATTGATGATCTGCGCGTACTCCTTGTACGTGCGGTAGTTGTTGGCGCGCGAGGCGTGCTGCAGCTTGGCGATGGAATCCGGCGTCCACATGTGCTCTTCGCCGCGCACGCGGTAGGCGTATTCGCCGCCGGCGTCCAGGTCGTTGGCCAGGACCGGATCCGTGCCGAAGGCGGCGCGATGCTGGCGCAGCGCTTCCTCGGCCACCTGGAAGATGCCGATGCCTTCGATGTTGGACGAGGTGCCGGTGAAGTACTTGTTCACCAGGGCGCTTTGCAGGCCCACGGCTTCGAAGATCTGCGCGCCGGTGTAGGACATGTACGTGGAAATGCCCATCTTGGACATGACCTTGTTCAGGCCCTTGCCGATCGCCTTGATGAAGTTCTTGACCGCCTTTTCGGGGTCATTCATCTTGCCCAGCGATTCCAGCGCCAGGTAGGGGTGGATGGCTTCGGCGCCGTAGCCGCCCAAGAGCGCGAAGTGATGCACTTCGCGCGCCGAGCCGGTTTCCACGACCAGGCCGGTGTTGGTGCGCAGGCCGGCGCGGATCAGGTGCTGGTGGACGGCGGACGTCGCCAGCAGGGCCGGGATGGCCACGCGCTCGCTGTCGACCAGGCGGTCCGACACGATCAGGATGTTGTAGCCGCTGCGCACCGCGTCGACGGCGCGCGCGCACAGCGCGGCCACTCGGGCTTCGATGCCCTCGGGGCCCCAGGCGGCGGGATAGGTGATGTCCAGTTCGAAGCTGCGGAACTTCTTGCCCGTGACCTGCTCGATGTCGCGGATCTGCGCCATGGCGGCGAAGTCCAGCACCGGCTGCGACACTTCCAGGCGCAGCGGCGGATTGACGTTATTGATGTCCAGCAGGTTCGGCTTGGGGCCGATGAACGACACCAGCGACATCACGAGCTGTTCGCGGATGGGGTCGATCGGCGGGTTCGTGACTTGCGCGAACAGCTGGCGGAAGTAGTTGTAGAACGGCTTGGCGCGGTCGGACAGCACGGCCAGCGGGGCGTCGTTGCCCATCGAGCCGATCACTTCCTCGCCGCTTGCCGCCATGGGTTCGAGGATGAACTTGTAGTCTTCCTGGGTCCAGCCGAACGCCTGCTGGCGATCCAGCAGCGACACGGACGATTGCGTGGCCACGGCGGCCTGGCGCGGGGCCGGCAGCGATTCCAGCTTGATCTGCAGGCGCTCGATCCACTGGCGGTACGGGCGGCTGTTGGCCAGCTGCAGCTTGATCTCGGCGTCGTCGATGATGCGGCCCTGTTCCAGGTCGATCAGGAACATCTTGCCCGGCTGCAGGCGCCACTTCTTGACGATGCGGTTTTCGGGGATGGACAGCGTGCCGGCTTCGGAGGCCAGGATGACCATGTCGTCATCGGTGACCAGGTAGCGGGCCGGGCGCAGCCCGTTGCGGTCCAGCGTGGCGCCGATCTGGCGGCCGTCGGTGAACGCGACCGCGGCGGGGCCGTCCCACGGCTCCATCATGGCGGCGTGGTATTCGTAGAAGGCGCGGCGGCTTTCGTCCATCTGCGTATGCTGTTCCCAGGCTTCCGGGATCATCATCATCATGGCGTGGGCCAGCGAGTAGCCCGAGTTCACCAGCAGTTCCAGGCAGTTGTCGAACGTGGCGGTGTCGGACTGGCCTTCGTAAACGATGGGGTACAGCTTCTTCAGGTCGTCGCCCAGCACGGCCGACTGCATCATGCCTTCGCGGGCGCGCAGCCAGTTGAAGTTGCCCTTGACCGTGTTGATCTCGCCGTTGTGGGCGATCATGCGGTACGGGTGGGCCAGCGGCCAGGCGGGGAAGGTGTTGGTCGAGAAGCGCTGATGCACCAGCGCCAGGGCCGACACCGTGCGCGGATCGGCCAGGTCGCGGTAGTAGCGGCCGACCTGGTCGGCCAGCAGCAGGCCCTTGTAGACCACGGTGCGCACCGAGGCCGAGGGCACGAAATACTCCTTGCCGTGCGCCAGGTGCATGTTCTGGATGGCGTGGCTGGCGGTCTTGCGGATCACGTACAGCTTGCGCTCCAGCGCGTCCGGCACCATCACGTCGGCGCCGCGGCCGATGAACAGCTGGCGGATCACGGGTTCGCAGGCGCGCACGGCGGGCGACATCGGCATGTCGACGTCCACCGGCACGTTGCGCCAGCCCAGCACCACCTGGCCTTCGGCGCGCACGGAGCGCTCCAGCTCCTGTTCGCAGGCCAGGCGCGAGGCGGTTTCCTTGGGCAGGAACACCATGGCCACGCCGTACTCGCCGGGCGGCGGCAGGATGATGCCTTGCTGGCTCAGCTCGTCGCGATAGAGCGTGTCGGGGATCTGGATCAGGATGCCGGCGCCGTCGCCCATCAGCTTGTCTGCGCCGACCGCGCCACGGTGGTCCAGGTTCTCCAGGATCTTCAGGCCCTGCTGGATGATGGCGTGGCTTTTCTTGCCCTTGATGTGCGCGACGAAGCCGACGCCGCAGGCGTCATGTTCGTTCTTCGGGTGGTACAGGCCCTGGGCCGACGGCAGGCCGATGCGGCTGGCATCGATGGGGGTCGCCTTGGGCGGGGGACAGGATTCGATCTGGGTGTTTTGGGGCATGGCGCGCTCCGCAGTGGGCCTGCGTCGTAATGTTGCAGTGCAGGAGACGGACAATACCCCCGGAGGCAGTAGGGTGCAACAGGAATAAATGGGGTTTGTCCCTATATTTATGAATATCTGTTCATAGGTGATTTATAAGGGGACGTATCAATGGCCGCGCTGCCAGGGCTTCGGCAAGGGGCGGTGCACCGAGGCGGTGCGTCGGAAGTCCTGAGTCCCCTATTTTCGAGTTTATGTGTCCCCTATTTTTAAGGGCGGGCCGCCGCCAGCGCCGAGCGGCGGTCGGGTGTTGCGGGAATGCCTATGCTGCGGTCCGCAAGAATGGCTCGGGCGCATGCGAACGCAAACGCGCCAGGCGCGCATGGCGCGCCTGGCGACGAGGGAGGCGGCGTGCCGGCGGCGCCGGACTCAAGTGTTGGGGGTCGAGGAAGGCTCGGCGTCGGCCGGCGCGGGGGCTGCCGGCTTCTTGCGGGGACGGCCGCGCTGGCCCGGGGCCACTCGCCGGCTGGCGGTGTGGGCCAGGCTGGCGATGAAGCTGGGGCCGCCCAGCGCCCATTGACCGGAAACGGCCTGGTCGATGCGCTGGCTTTCCTCGCGCGACAGGCCGTCCTGCAGCCGCTTGCGGTAATTGGCCTGGCGGTCGAACGGGGTGTTGCCGCAAGCCCAGTAATCGGCGTGGTCGGATTGCCATTGCGCCGGGGCCGCGGTGGTGTTGCCGGTATGGCTGGCGGCCGAGGACCACGGCCACGAATCCGGATCCTGGGAGGCGCCGCTGCGCACGGGGTAGGTTTCCAGCCAGACCAGGGCGGGCAGAACCCAGGCGCCCGGCTCCAGCAGGGCGGACCGGTAGCGGCCGGCGAAGACCCGGCCGCCGCGCAGTCGCGCCGCCAGGTTGCGGCCCAGCGTCTGCATCAGGCGCGGCAGGCCTTCCTCGTCCGCCGGCGTGGCCAGCAGCAGGATGCGGTCGTTGGCCAGCAGCCAGCCGTGGACCGAGACGCGGTGGCGCTGGGCGGATTCGCCCAGCCAGGTGGCCAGCTGGTTCAGGATATCGGCCGGCGCGGGTTGCGACGGCGCCGCCAGCGGCTGGATGAAGTTGGCCTGCACCAATTGGGGCAGCCCTGGGGCGTACAGACGGGGCAGACGGGCCATAGTGTCAGGACTTGCGTATCCGGAAGAACGGTTTGTCTTCGCTCACGGTATATAAATAGTGCCACGGTAGGCGCTGGTCAAGTCCCGTGATCACGATCTGGGCAAGGAATCGCATTTTTTTTCGTCGTCCGTACCCGATAACGCGCAGGTTAACATTCGGCGACGGAACGTCGTACCGTGGATATACCCTAACCCACCGGCGTTTTTTTTGACCCCTACGACTGGAGAATACGATGGCCGTGGCCCTGGAACTCATTTCGCAGCACCGCTGCTTCGGCGGCTGGCAGCGCTACTATCGCCACGAGTCCGCGGAGATCGGCCTGCCCATGCGGTTTTCGGTCTACGTGCCGCCGCAGGCCGAACAGGGCCCGGTGCCCGTACTGTTCTACCTGGCGGGGCTGACCTGCACGGAAGAAACCTTCATGATCAAGGCGGGCGCCCAGCGCCTGGCCGCTGAGCTCGGCGTCATGCTGGTCGCCCCGGACACCAGCCCCCGCGGCGCCAACGCGCCCAACGAGGACGAAAGCTGGGACCTGGGCACCGGCGCCGGCTTCTACGTGGACGCCACGACTTCCGATTGGCGCGCCCACTACCGCATGTACAGCTACGTGACCGAGGAGCTGCACGGCATCGTCACGGGCGAGGACCTGCCGGGCGATGCGTCGCGCACGGGCATCTTCGGCCATTCCATGGGCGGCCATGGCGCGCTGGTGCTGGCGTTGCGCAATCCGGGCAAGTTCCGTTCGGTCTCGGCGTTCGCGCCGATCGCCGCGCCCAGCCTGTGCCCCTGGGGCAAGAAGGCTTTCACGGCCTATTTGGGCGGCAACGAGCAGGACTGGGCCGCCTACGATGCGTCGGCGCTGATGCGCCTTGCCCAGCGCCCGTTCCCCGGCGGCATCCTGATCGACCAGGGGGAATCGGACCAGTTCCTGGCGGAGCAGTTGTATCCCGAGGTATTCGAGGCCGCCTGCGCCGAAGCCGGGCAGCCGCTGACCCTGCGCCGCCACGGCGGCTACGACCACGGTTACTACTTCATCTCGACCTTCATCGAGGATCACATCCGGTTTCACGTCGAGCGGCTTGGAAAACCGGCGGCCTGAGGCCGCTTCTATACTGGCGGGCCGCCGCCCGCGGCGTGTTCTCAACAAGGAACGCCTGACTTGATCAACGGAATCGCTCCCTTCGTCTGGATACTGCTGGGCGCCGTCGTCGTCCTCCTGCCGGGCATCGTCATGCTGCTGGGCAGGGGCGGTCCGCGCGACGAGCGGGGCCGCAAGATGTTCCAGTTCCGGCCGGTGCGGCGCCTGTTCGGGCTGATGCTGGTGCTGCTGGGATGCGTGTCGGGGCTGCTTGCCTTGTCGCTGGTGCAGTTCTTCCGCCTGACGACCGACGAGGCCGTCGCCCGGATCGAGGTCCGCCAGCAGGCCGAGGGCCAGTTCGAGGTCGAGGCCAGCGCGCCGGGCACCGGGACCCGCCAGTACGTGCTCTACGGGGACCAATGGCAGATCGACGCGCGGGTCGTGCGCTGGAAGGTGCCGGCGCTGATGGCGGGCGTGCCGCCCCTGTACCGCCTGGAGCGGCTGTCCGGGCGCTATAGCGACGCGGCCCGCGAGGCATCCGCCACGCGCTCGGTCCATGCCCTGGACGATTGGCCCGCGCCGGACCTGGGTTCCCTGAAAAAGAATTTCCCGAACTGGTTTCCCTTTGTCGATGTCCAATTTGGCAGCGGCGCCTACATGCCCTTGTTCGACGGCGCCCGCTACCAGGTCTTCCTGGACCCCCGCGGCGCCCTGTTCATCCGTCCGGACGGCGAGGCTACGGCCGAGGGGTTGAAGCGCCTGGGCTGGTAGAAAAGCCCCCACGCCGCGCCCGCTGCGCGGGCTTGCTGCCCCCCGGGGGGGCTGCGCCGCCTTGGGGCGGCCCGGCGGCGGCGCGGGCCGTTCTTGTGGAGGGTTGGGGCACGTGGCACGTGGCACCTGCCACGGGGCGTTTGAGGGCCCTGCGCTGCGCGTGCTCGCTGCCCTGCGAGGCGGCTTGGGGCGGCGCGGCGGTATTTGTTGGACGGGTGGCGGGTCCGTCGGATGGGTTAGCCGAAAGAATAATAGGGGACGCAATATTCGCAAGGAAACTTTGACGCGCCGCAATAGTCGAATTAGCACTCCCAATACTAGAGTGCTAACATCGAATCCATGTCGTTACCCCTTCGCCTTCCGGAGACCCCCGCTATGAAGCAACCCAGTACCTCGTTGGCCACTTCCGGCAACGCCCTGGCGTTGGCCATTGCCAATCCGGGCGCACTTGGCACGATCGACGCATACATCTCCGCGGTGAACCGCCTGCCGGTGCTGTCGGCGGAACGTGAAACCGAGCTTGGCCGCCGCCTGCGCGACCAGGAAGACCTGGGCGCCGCGCGCGAGCTGATCCTGTCGCACCTGCGGCTGGTCGTATCGGTGGCCCGCCAGTACCTGGGCTACGGTTTGCCCCACGCCGACCTCATCCAGGAAGGCAATGTCGGCCTGATGAAGGCCGTCAAGCGTTTCGATCCGGAGCGCGGCGTGCGCCTGGTGTCGTTCGCCGTCCACTGGATCAAGGCGGAAATCCACGAGTACATCATCCGCAACTGGCGCCTGGTGAAAGTGGCAACCACCAAGGCCCAGCGCAAGCTGTTCTTCAATCTGCGCAGCATGCGCCCGGACGGCCAGACCCTGGATCCCGAGCAGGTCGAGCACATCGCGCGCGAACTGAACGTGCGCCGCGAAGACGTGAGCGAAATGGAAGTCCGCCTGTCGGGCCGCGACATGTCGCTGGAAAACCAGGACGACGACGATGACAGCTACGCGCCCATCGCCTACCTGTCCGACGACGGCCGCCAGGAACCGACGCGGGTGCTGGAACGCGCCGCGCGCGACCAGCTGCAAGGCAGCGGCCTGAGCGATGCGCTGGAAGCGCTGGATCCCCGTTCGCGCCGCATCGTGGAAGCCCGCTGGCTGCAGGACGACGGCGGCGCCACGTTGCATGAACTGGCGCAGGAGTTCGGCGTGTCGGCCGAGCGCATCCGCCAGATCGAGGCCGCCGCGCTCAAGAAGATGCGGGGCAATCTCGCGGCCTGATACGCCGCGCCGACCATACCAAGGGCCGCTTTCGCGGCCCTTGGTCTTTCTGGCGTGCCTGGAAAGCAGACTTTGCATAATTTGATACAAATTCGCGGAGGATTTTTGCACCGCGCCAGAAACTTAATGCGGTTCGCCCCGCCTAACTTCATGTAGACCGCGAACTTCGGTTGGCCGTCTTGTCGTCCGTCTCGGCTTCTCCTCTTTCCCCTCCCCTATGAGACGGATGTTTGCGGGGCACCATGCATATCGGTGCCCCGTTTTTTATGCCCCCAGGCTATATGCCCCCACGCTGCGCACGCTTTGCGTGCTTGCTGCCCCCCGAGGGGGCTGCGCCGCCTTGGGGCGGCCCGGCGGCGGCGCGGCCATTCTTGCGTGAGTCTTGCGATCTGGCTTGAGGCTGGGCTTCCCAGGCTGCGCGAGCTTTCGCTCGTTTGCTGCGATCTGGCACGGTGCAGGGGCTTCCGCACCGCGTGCGCTTGCGCTCCGGCTGCTCGCGGAGCGCCTGCGTTCTTCCTTTACGCGGCCTGCGCCTTGGCCGAGGCGGCCAGGGCGGGATGCCACAGCGCGTCTTGCACGCGCCGCACGCCGGTTGCCATCGAGCCGTCCTGGTACAGCTTGATCCAGCGGTAGCCGGGCGCCATGTTGTCCACGACGTGTTTGCCGTCGCGGATGCTGAACTGGAAGCAGGTGGACGGCGTGGCCAGCATGCGCAGGTTGTGGCGGCGGCGGTCGAATTCGTGGTGCACGTGCCCCCACAGCAGCACGCGGACCTGCGGCCAATGCGTCAGGAGCTTGAACAGCGCCTGGGGGTTGTCGATCATCATCGTGTCGTGCCAGTGGCTGTCGATCTGCATCGGATTGTGGTGCATCGCGACCAGCGTGTGGCGGCCGGGCGCCGCGGCCAGCGCCGCCTCCAGCATGTCGAGCTGGCTGTCGGGCAGATGGCCCGCGTTGGAGCCCGGCACGGTGGTGTCCAGCGTCACGACGCGCCAGGCGCCCACGTCGGTTACCGGCGCGGACCATTCCGCCAGTTCCTGGCGCATCACGGCCGGCAGGTCGTGGTTGCCCGGCAGGCAGCGCACGCAGGCGCGGTCCAGCGCCGGGGCCTCGGACAGGATGCTGGCAAAGCGCCGGTAGGCCTGCGCCTCGCCGTCCTGGGACAGGTCGCCCGTGGCCAGCAGCAGGTCGGGATGGCGGCCGTCCGCCTCGATCTGGCGCAGCACGGCGCGCAGGCTGGCGTCGGTGTCGACGCCCAGCATCGCGGTGCCGGCTTCACCGAACAGATGGCTGTCGGTCACTTGGACCAGCATGGCGGGCGCGTCGTCGCGCCGGGTCAGGGAATGGATGCGGGCCAAGTGCCGCTCCTGAAAAGTTTGTGCGATTCCACATTACCCAAAAAACATGGCGCGGCGCGTATCGAGCCTCCGCATTGGGGTAACGAAACGTGCATTCTCTACGATTCTCTACAGTTTCCGGCCCGGATCGGAATAAAAAAGCCGCTATTCTTGTGAAACTTCTCACAAGCTTCAAGATCGGACGCGGCGCTACCCATGGATGTCGGTTTTCTCGTATTCGGCCTGGCCGGATTGCTCACGCTGGTCTGTTTCATGCCTCCCCTGGCCGGCCGCCTCAAGCTGCCGTACTCGGTGCTGCTGGCCATCGTCGGCTGCTTGCTGGGCATCATCGTGCACGTGCACGGCTGGGCGCCCAGCTGGATCGGCGACTTCCTGGACTCCCTGGAACGCTTCGAGATTTCGTCCGAAACCTTCCTGATGGTGTTCCTGCCGGTGCTGCTGTTCGAGACCGCGCTGTCCATGAACGTGCGGCGCCTGATGGACGATATCGGCCCCATCCTCATGATGGCCATCGTGGCCGTGGTGGTGTGCACGGTGGCGGTGGGCGTGACCCTGGACGCCATTTCGTCCTACGGCCTGGTGGTCTGCCTGCTGCTGGGCGCCATCGTCGCGACCACCGACCCGGTGGCCGTGGTCGGCATCTTCCGCGAGGTGGGCGCGCCCAAGCGCCTGACCACGCTGGTCGAGGGCGAGAGCCTGTTCAACGACGCTGCGTCCATCGCCTTGTATTCGGTGCTGCTGGCCGTGCTGGGCGGCCATGGCGAGCTGACCGCGAGCGGCATCTTCAACGATTTCATCGTGCACTTCATCGGCGGCGGCGTGGCCGGTTTCGCCATGGGGCGGCTGGCCTGCTTCCTGTTCGCCTGGCTGCGCGGCTTTCCCACCGCGGAAATCACGCTGACCCTGACGCTGGCCTATCTGTCCTTCTTCATCTCGGAGCACTACCTGAACGTCTCCGGCGTGGTGGCCACCGTGATCGCCGGCCTGGTGGTCGGATCCACGGGCCGCACCCGCATGTCGCCCACCACCTTCGAGTACCTCTCAAGCGCCTGGGAGCAATTCGGCTTCTGGGCCAATTCGCTGATCTTCCTGTTCGCGGCCATGCTGATCCCCAAGCTGATGGCGGCGGCGGACTGGCAGGAACTGGTGCTGGTGGCGGTGCTCTTCGTGACGACGCTGGTGGCCCGCGCCATCGTGGTCTTCGGCCTGTTGCCGCTGCTGGGCCTGACCCGGCTGGGCACGAAAGTCAGCAATCCCTACAAGGTGGTGATGCTATGGGGCGGCTTGCGCGGCGCGGTGTCGCTGGCGCTGGCGCTGGCCGTCACCGAACAGACCGGCGTGCCCGAAGAGGCGCGCCAGTTCATCGCCGTCGCCACCACGAGCTTCGTGCTGATCACGCTGTTCGTCAACGGGATCAGCCTGCGCCCGCTCATCCGCATGCTGGGCCTGAACCAGCTGTCGCCGGTGGAGCGCACCATCCGCAACCAGGCGCTGGCGGTGGCGCTGGAAGACCTGCAGGGCAAGACGGACGAGGTCGCGCGGAGCGAACATATCGGCACGGAGGTCCGCGACCGCATCCGCGCCGTGTTCGACGCCAGCCTGACCAGCGTGCATGACGGCCAGGTCGGCCAGATGAGCGACGACCAGCGCGTCGCGGTGGGGCTGGCCATCGTCGCGCAGCGCGAAGAGGAAATGTTCTTCGACATCCTCAAGGCGCAGATTGTTGATTGGCGCATGGCCGAAACCCTGTTGGCGCGGGCGGAACGGCTGGAGGACGCGATCCGGCTGGGCGGCATTCCCGGCTTCGAGCGCGCCATCATCGCCGACGTGCGCTATTCCACGGGCTTTCGCCTGGCCCTGCGCCTGCACTACGTGTTCGGATTCCAGAGCTGGCTGGCGCGCGAGCTGGGCCAGCGCTTCGCCAACCTGATGAGCAAGCGGTCGGTCGCGCAGCGCCTGATCGCCTTCGCGCGGGAGCAGATCACGCCCCTGCTGGGCGAGGAGGCGACGCAGCGCATCGTGTCCCTGCACCAGCGCCGCCTGGACCTGATCGAGAACGCCATGCAGGCCCTGAACCTGCAGTATCCGTCCTACGCACAATGGCTGCAGGAAAGCTATCTGGGCCGCGTGGCGCGCGAAATGGAGCGCATCCGCTACCGCGACATGCTCGAACAGTTCCTGATCAGCGGCGAGGTCTACGCGGATCTGATGGCGCAATTGAAGAGCCGCTGGGCCCATATCGACAAGCATCCGCCGCTGGACATCGAAATGAGCGCGGCGGAGCTGATCAAGCGCGTGCCGCTGTTCGAGGGCCTGTCGGCCGATTCGCTGCGGGCCATCAGCAAGCTGCTCAAGCCGCGCCTGTCGCTGCCGGACCAGCGCGTCCTCACCAAGGGCCGCCATGGCGAAGAGATGTGTTTCGTGGCTTCCGGCGCGGTGGCCGTGCATCTGCCCGACAACACCATGATCGAGCTGGGCAGCGGCGAGTTCTTCGGCGAACTGGGGCTGTTGGGCGAACAGCAGATCGCCCCGGACGTGACCTCGCTGGGCTACAGCAAGCTGCTGATGCTGTCCTCGCGCGATTTCCACGCCCTGCTGGCGCGCGACGAGCATTTGCGCGAGCGCATCCAGCTGGTGGCCAAGCAGCGCCTGCGCGCGATCGAAGTGTGGAAGCAGTTCTCGCAGGCCAATGCGGCCCCGGCGCCCGCCCCGGCTTCGGCGCCCAGCCCCGCGCAGGCGGCCGAAGCGGCCGAGGCCGCCGGAGAAAGCCCGCGCGAGCGGCCCGATGCCGATCCGCCCCGCGAAGATTCGTCCCGCGAGGATTCGCCCCGCGAGGACTCGACGCGCGACGACCCGCCACCGGGCCCGGTGCTGGGCGAGCCCGGCGTGGTGCCCCGCTAGGCGGGGATTTCGCCGGCCGCGCGGCGCTGCATGATGTCTTCGACGATGACCAGCGCCGCTTCCAGCGTGAATTCGCCGTCCGCGATCCGGCGCACGGCCGTGGCCACGTCCACCGTGGCGATTTCCATGACTTCCCCGTCCCGGTTGGCGGGACGGGCATCGGGCGCCAGCACGCAGGTGCTGGTCAGCACGTCTTCGACCTGATAGCCCTCGGGCAGGCGCCGATGGATGCGCAGGATGGTGCGCAAGGGCGAGCGCCGCGCCAGGTCGGGCTCGTCCAGCCCCGCCTCTTCGCCGCATTCGCGCACCAGCGCCCATTCCAGGTCTTCGCGGCTGCCGGCCAGCCCGCCCACCAAGGTATCCCACATACCGGGATCGGTGGATTTGCTGAGGGCGCGGCGCGCGACCCACAGGCGGCCGTCGGGCGTCCAGGCGTTCAGGTGCACCGCCTTGGTGAGCAGGCCCAGGGGGCGCACCGCGGCGCGTTCGATCACCCCCAGGGGCTCGTCGCCATCCATGACATCCAGCAATTCATCGCGCCATCCGCGCAAGCAGTTGGCTTCGCGCAACAGTTCCGCGGCCAGTTCGAGCAGGCCGTCGAGTTCCGCGCCCGGCTCCATGCCGCTGCCGATGCGCAGGGCCTCGCCGTCCGCGTCGATGCCGGCGGCGCCGCGCAAGGCGTCGCAGGCCGCGTGCGTGGCCCAGCCGCAGCGGCGCCCCGCTATATATAAAGCGCGCGCGCCGTCGGGCGCGGGCTCCTGGGCGCGTGCGCAAAGGGCGGCATACAAGTCGGACAACTGCTGAGGCATCGTGGAACCGTCGTGATGATGTTGCCGACGATTTTATGCCACCCGGTTTGCGGCGCGCGGTCAAGAGGGCGAGGCCAGATGGGGGCGGGGCCTATGAATTCAAGGGCACTAACTTACATCTGTTTGCGCGTCCGCTATAATCCGCCAGTTTCTTTGTGATTTCGAGTGGGAACGACAGGGGCCGCTCTATCTCCCTGCCTCGCCCTGCCATCTAATAATTGCGTGTTGCCCGTTTCCGGTGACTTCCGCCACTAGAGAACGGACCTACGCGCCGTGTTTCGAGGTAAGCATGAAGAAGTGGAGAGGGATACTGGGGGCTTGTGCGATGCTGATTGGCAGCGTGGCGGGTGCTCAGGTGCGAGACATGCCCGGCGGCCCGAAGGTCAATCAGCTCAACCTGCATGAGGGCGTGACGGCGATCTCGCGCGACATCATGTGGCTGCATTGGATGCTGCTCACGATCTGTATCGTGATCTTCATCGGCGTCTTTGGAGTGATGTTCTATTCCATCTGGGCGCACCGCAAGTCGCGCGGCCACAAGGCCGCGACCTTCCACGAGCACCTGGGCGTCGAAGTCGCATGGACGGTCATCCCGTTCATCATCGTCATCGCCATGGCGCTGCCGGCCACCAAGACCGTGGTCGCCATGAAAGACACCTCCAGCGCCGACGTCACCGTGAAGGTCACCGGCTACCAGTGGAAGTGGGGCTACGAGTACCTCGACGGCCCGGCCGCCGGCATCAAGTTCCTTTCCACGCTGTCGACCCCGCGCGCGCAGATCGAGAACCGCGAGCCCAAGGGCGAGTTCTACCTGATGGAAGTGGACAATCACCTGGTCGTCCCGGTGAACAAGAAAGTCCGCATCGTCCTGACCGCCGCCGACGTCATCCACTCCTGGATGATTCCCGATTTCGGCGTGAAACAGGACGCCATCCCCGGTTTCCTGCGCGACACCTGGTTCAATGCCGACAAACCCGGCATTTACCGCGGCCAGTGCGCGGAACTTTGCGGCAAGGATCACGCATTCATGCCCATCGTCGTGGAAGTTCTGGCGCAAGCCGACTACGATAAGTGGGTTGAAGACCAAAAGAAGAAGATGGCGGCGAACGCCGACGATCCCAATAAAGAGTGGACGGAAGCCGAACTGGTTGCCCGTGGCGAGAAGGTTTTCGCTGCGAATTGCGTTGCCTGTCACCAGGCCAACGGCAAGGGCATCCCGGGCAGCTTCCCGCCGCTTGACGGAGACAAGGTTGTTCTGGGCCCGAAGGCGGAACAGATCAACACCGTGCTGAAGGGCAAGCCCGGCACCGCGATGGCGCCATTCGGTGGGCAGCTCAACGATGTCGAGATCGCAGCGGTCATCAGCTATACGCGCCATGCCTGGAGCAATGCAGGCAAGGGGCAGGACCCGACGGTTCTTCCGAAGGACGTGATGGCCGCGCGCTGATTGCGCGCGTCCAGTTCCTCCACCGTTAGAACCGGTTCCGTTTAGTTAGAGATACCCTGCCGGCCCCGTGGATCGGGGGCGGCACTCAGCAGGAAGGAGTCCATCATGAGCAGCGTCACTGTAGACCACGTGTCGCCGGGCCACGGCCACGGTCACGATGACCACCATCACGCCATCCCCACCGGCTGGCGCCGCTGGCTTTTCGCCACGAACCACAAAGACATCGGGACGATGTACCTCATCTTCTCGTTCGTCATGCTGCTGGAGGGCGGCACGCTGGCCTTGCTGCTGCGCACCGAGCTCTTCGAGCCGGGCCTGCAGTTCTTCCGCCCCGAGCTGTTCAACCAGTTCACCACCATGCACGGCCTCGTGATGGTGTTCGGCGCGGTCATGCCGGCGTTCGTGGGCTTCGCCAACTGGATGATCCCGATGCAGATCGGCGCTTCCGACATGGCGTTCGCGCGCATGAACAACTTCAGCTTCTGGCTGCTGCCCGTGGCCGCCATCATGCTGACGGCGTCGTTCTTCGTGCCCGGCGGCGCCACCGCCGCCGGCTGGACCCTGTACGCGCCGCTGTCGCTGCAGATGGGCCCCGGCATGGACCTGGCGATCTTCGCGCTGCACATCATGGGCGCGTCGTCCATCATGGGCGCGATCAACATCATCGTGACCGTGCTCAACATGCGCGCGCCCGGCCTGACGCTGATGAAGATGCCGCTGTTCTGCTGGACCTGGCTGATCACCGCCTTCCTGCTGCTGGCCGTGATGCCGGTGCTGGCCGCCGCCATCACCATGGTGCTGACCGACCGCCATTTCGGCACGGGCTTCTTCAACGCCGCCGCCGGCGGCGATCCGGTCCTGTACCAGCACGTGTTCTGGTTCTTCGGGCACCCCGAGGTCTACATCATGATCTTGCCGGCGTTCGGCATCGTGTCGGCGATCGTGCCCGCGTTCGCCCGCAAGAAGCTGTTCGGCTACGCCTCGATGGTCTACGCCACCGCCTCCATCGCCGTGCTGTCCTTCATCGTGTGGGCGCACCACATGTTCACGACGGGCATGCCCGTGACCGGCCAGCTCTACTTCATGTACGCCACCATGCTCATCTCCATCCCCACCGGGGTGAAGGTGTTCAACTGGGTCGCCACCATGTGGCGCGGCTCCATGACGTTCGAGACCCCGATGCTGTTCTCGATCGGCTTCATCTTCGTGTTCACCATGGGCGGCTTCACCGGGCTGATCCTGTCGGTGGCGCCCATCGACATCCAGGTGCACGACACGTATTACGTCGTCGCCCACTTCCACTACGTGCTGGTGGCGGGCTCGCTGTTCGCCCTGTTCGCCGGCGCCTACTACTGGGTGCCGAAGTGGACGGGCCGCATGTACAGCGAAAAGCTGGGCAAGCTGCACTTCTGGTCCACGCTGATCTCGTTCAACGTGACCTTCTTCCCGATGCACTTCCTGGGCCTGGCGGGCATGCCGCGCCGCTACGCCGACTACGCGGGGCAGTTCACGACGTTCCACCAGATGGCCACCATCGGCGCGTTCTGGTTCGGCCTGTCGCAGTTGATCTTCCTGTGGGCGATGATCCGCTGCTACCGTGGCAAGGGCGACGTCGCCTCGGCCAAGCCGTGGGAAGGCGCCGAAGGCCTGGAATGGACGGTGCCCTCGCCCGCGCCCTTCCACACCTTCGAAACCCCGCCCGAAGTGAAGTAATCACGCTTTTCATGTTCCAGGTAGCACAGCAATGACACCCGAGCAGCGCCGCCGCAACAGAATCGCAGGACTGGTCCTGCTGGCTTTCGTCATCGCCGTGTTCGCCTGGACCGTGTTGCGCGGTTCGGCCCTGCTGTCCGGCGTCGCCGTCAACTAGGCGCGGGCCATGAGCGACGACCTCCGCGAAACCTCGCAGCGCAAGCTGAGTTTCCTTCAGACCATGAAGGCGGTGGCGTGGGGATTCTTCGGTGTCCGCAAGGGGGCGGGCCACCGGGAGGACGTCGCCAAGCTCAACCCGGTCCATGTGATCGTGGCGGGGCTGCTGGCCGCGGCCATCTTCGTTACTGTGCTGGTATTAATTGTGCGTTGGGCCGTTTCCAGCCTGACTTGAATCACTTAATTCTATAAATCTGTACCAGGGAGAAAGCCATGAGTGCAAGCCACTCGGTTCAAGGTAAAGAGGCACCGTACTATTTTGTGCCCGCCGATTCGGGTCATCCCGTGCGTACGGCCGTGGCGTTGCTGTTCATGGGGCTGGGCGCCGCGGGCTGGATCAACGGCGTCAGCTGGGCCAAGTGGTCCCTGCTGGCGGGTTTCATCGGCCTGATCGTGGTGCTGTACTTCTGGTTCGGCGACGCCATCCAGGAATCCGAGGCCGGCCTGAACAGCAAGCGCATCGACGGCTCCTACCGCTGGGGCATGAGCTGGTTCATCTTCTCGGAAGTCATGTTCTTCGCGGCGTTCTTCGGCGCCCTCTGGTACACGCGCACCATCACCACGCCGTGGCTGGGCGACATGGACCACCGGTTGATGCTGTGGCCCGACTTCCAGGCCGTGTGGCCGAACTTCGGCCCGGCTGGCGTGGTCGAGCACTTCCAGACCGTCGGCCCCTTCTGGCTGCCCACGATCAACACCGCGCTGCTGCTGAGCTCGGGCGTGACGCTGACCATCGCCCACCACGCGCTGCGCGAGAATCACCGCGGCAAGACGATCTTCTGGCTGCTGGCTACCGTCATCCTGGGCTTCGTGTTCGTGACCTGTCAGGCTTACGAATACCACCATGCCTATACCGAGCTGAACCTGAAGTTCAATTCGGGCGCCTACGGCTCGCTGTTCTACATGCTGACCGGCTTCCACGGCTTCCACGTGCTGCTGGGCGCCACCATGCTGACCGTCATCCTGATCCGCCTGATCCGCGGGCACTTCACCGCCGATCACCATTTCGGCTTCGAGGGCGCCGCCTGGTACTGGCACTTCGTGGACGTGGTGTGGCTGGGCCTGTACCTGTTCGTCTACTGGTTCTGACCGGTACGTGGCGAGCAGGAAGGGTGTCGCGCGCGACACCCTTCCTGCGGCCGAATTCCCGGGAACCTGCGTCCCGGCTGCCTATCTAAGGCCTGTGCTCTCGATCCAGCCCATGTGGTGGGCGAACAGCACGAAGAGGAACAGGGCCACGGAAAGTCCGATGCGTACCGTCAGCGCGTTGACCGTGCGGCTGGTGGTGCCCTTGTCCCGCATCAGGTAGACCAGGGCGGATGCCAAGCTGGCCAGAATACCGATAAAGGCCAGGACGACAAAAACACGCATGGTGGTCTCCGGACGAATCAGAGTTATTGAAGAAAGATGGCCCGACCGCATTCAACCCGCTACACGGTAGCCGCCTTGCTGCTGCTCGGCGCCGCCGTGATGATCCTGGCGTCGTTGGGGCAATGGCAATTGCGCCGTGGCGATGAGCGACGCGCCATTCTGGCGGCTATCGAGGCAGGCCGCAAGCAGGCGCCGCTGCAATTGACCCCCGCCACCGACCCCGCCGCCATGACCGCGTGGCGCGCCGCGCAGGCCACCGGCGTGTGGTTGCCGCAATTCAGTGTACTGCTGGACAACCGCAACCAGGACGGCAAGCCGGGCTATTGGCTGGCCACGCCCTTGCTGCTGGATGCCGACGCGCGGCGCGCGGTGCTGGTGCTGCGCGGGTGGTTGCCGCGCGCCCTGCCGACGCCGGGGCAGGTTCCCGGCCAGGGGCCGGCGCAGCCGTCCTTGCCCGCCGCGCCCGAGGGCCCGCAGACGGTGACCGGAGAGCTCTCCTTGCGGGTGCCGCGGCTGTTCGAGATCTGGTCGCTGGGAGGATCGGACCAGTCCGTCCTGCCGGCGGCGCTGCCGGTGGCGGGCGGCGCCGTGCCGCAGGTGCAGAACCTGCCGCTGGACGCCTATGCCCAGGCCACCGGGCTGACCTTGCTGCCCACGGTGCTGCTGCAGTCCGGCAGCGGCGCGGACGACGGGCTGGTGCGGGACTGGCCGCAGCCGTCCGTGGATTTCCAGCAGAACACGTCCTATGCCGTACAGTGGTTCGCTTTCGCGTCGATTGCCGCCATCGCGTGGCTGGTGGTGCTGGGGGGCGCCATCCGGCGCATGCGGCGCCACGAGTCCGGCGGACCCCGGGCCTGACCCGGCGCCCACCCTCAACCCGCAAGACGACAGGATACAAAGTGGCTCGCGATCTTTCTTCTACCCAGCCCGCGCGCAAGCGCTCCTTGATGCCGATGTTGCTGGTGTTCCTGTGTTCGCTGGCGCCCATCGTCGCGGCCGTGGTGGTCTACATGAATCCGCAATGGTGGCCCGCGGATTCGAGCAATTACGGCACGCTGGTGAATCCGCAGCGGCCCATGCCCGCGGCCGGCGAGTTGCGCCTGACCACGCTGGACGGCAAGCCTTTCGACCTGCAGAGCCTGAAGGGCAAGTGGCTGCTGGTCGCCGCCGATGGCGGCGACTGCCCGGAAAGCTGCGCGCGCAAGCTCTTCATCACGCGCAACAGCCACGCCAGCCAGGGCAAGAACGTGGACCGGCTGGCCCGCGTCTGGTTCATCACCGATGATGCGCCGGTGCCCGACAAGGTGCTGGAAGCCTACAAGGGCACGGTGATGGTGCGCGCCAACCCGGACCAGCTGGCGCGCTTCCTGCTCGCGCGCGACGGCGCGGCCGGCCAGCCCGGCCTGCAGGACCCGATCTGGGTGATCGATCCCCTGGGCAACCTCATGATGCAGTACCCTGCCGAGGCCGATGGCGTGAAGGTGCGCAAGGACATCAGCAAGCTGGTCTATAACTCAAGGATAGGGTGACCCCCCCCGGAGCGCCTGCGGCGCTTCCCCCCCAGGGGGGCGCCGCAGCAGACCGGCGGAGCCGGATCTGCGCGGCCCTGATTGGGAGATGGTGTTTGCATGCGGGGGGCATGGTGCGAGGGAGAGAGCGGGATGGCCGCTTGCGTGCTTGCGTGCTTGCGTGCTTGCCGGTGTGGCGGCGGGGGGGCTGCTGGTTTTTCGTGCCGCGGAATTGGCGCGGCAGAGTCATGGTTTATGGAAATGGAACGCATCAAAGCGCGGTATCGCAAACTGGTTTTCTTCACTTGGTTCCTGACGCTGGACCTGATCATGTTCGGCGCGTTCGTGCGCTTGACGGACTCCGGCCTGGGCTGCCCGGACTGGCCCGGCTGCTATGGCAGCGTGACGCCGCTGGGCGCCATGGGAGACATCCACGAAGCGTCGCAGGCCATGCCGTTCGGCCCGGTCACGTTGTCCAAGGCCTGGATCGAAATGATCCATCGCTATGTCGGCGCGATCCTGGGCATGCTGATCATCGCCATTGTCTACATGGCCTGGCGCTACCGGAGCCAGCTGGGCCGTTCGCCCAGGCTGGCCATCGTGACGCTGATCGCCGTGTGCGTGCAGGGCGCCTTTGGCGCCTGGACGGTGACGCACAAGCTGATGCCCGTCGTCGTGACCACGCACCTGGTGTTCGGCCTGTCGGTGCTGGCGCTGATGACCTGGCTGTCGTCGCGAGAGCGCCCGCATCTGGCCGTGGCCGCGGCGGCCGCGCGCTGGAAGCCCTGGGTGGCGGGGGGCTTCGCGCTGCTGCTGGTGCAAGTGACCCTGGGCGGCTGGGTCAGCACCAATTACGCCGCGCTGGCCTGCATGGACTTCCCCATGTGCCACGGCGCGTGGGTGCCTGAAATGGACTTCCATGGCGGTTATTCGATCATCCGGGCCCTGGGCGAACTGCCGTCGGGCGAGATGATCTCCCAGCCCGCCCTGACCGCGATCCACTGGGTGCACCGCAACTTCGCCTTCGTGGTGTTCCTGTACCTGGGCATATTGGCCTGGCGCCTGCGCGCCGAACCCGGCCTGCGCGGGCCGGCCACGCTGATGCTGGCGCTGCTGGGCGCGCAACTGCTGACCGGCCTGACCACGATCTTCTTCCAGTGGCCGCTGTTGATCGCGGTGTTGCACAATGGGGGCGCTGCCGGCCTGACCCTGGCCGCGGTGGTGTTGATGGTGCGTTTGTCCACGGCAGGGCGCCCGCCCGCCGGGGGCTGCGGCCCCAATTCGGTGCACGTTTAAAATAGGGCCCACTATGACCAGTATTGCCGCTCCTCAGCCCGGATTGTTCCGCCAGTATTTCGTCCTCACCAAACCGCGCGTGACGCAGTTGGCGGTGTTCTGTGCCGTGATCGGCATGTTCCTGGCCGCGCCGGGCATCCCGGACATGCGCCGGGTGTTGTTCGGCACCCTGGGCATCTGGCTGCTGGCCGCGGCCGCTTTCGCCATCAACTGCCTGATCGAACAGGAAATCGACGCCCGCATGTTGCGCACCGCGCGTCGCGGCACGGCGCGCGGCACGATTTCGGCGTTCCAGGTGCTGAGCCTGTCGGGCCTGCTGGGCGGCGCGGGCATGTTCGTGCTTTATCACCTGGTCAACCCCCTGACGATGTGGCTGACCTTCGCCACCTTCGTGGGCTATGCGGTGATCTACACCGTCATCCTCAAGCCGCGCACCCCGCAGAACATCGTCATCGGCGGCCTGTCCGGCGCCATGCCGCCGGCCCTGGGCTGGGCCACGGTGGCCGACTCGGTGCCGGCCGAAGCCTGGATCCTGGTCCTGATCATCTTCATCTGGACGCCGCCGCACTTCTGGGCGCTGGCGCTGTACCGCAACCACGATTACGCCAAGGCCGGCCTGCCCATGCTGCCGGTGACGCATGGCAACCAGTTCACGCGCCTGCACATCCTGCTCTACAGCGTGGCGCTGGTCGCCACCACGCTGCTGCCCTACGCCATCCGCATGAGCGGCGAGCTCTACCTGGTCTCGGCGCTGGCGCTGGGCGGCATGTTCGTGTCGTATGCCTGGCGCCTGTACCGCGCCTACAGCGACGAGCTCGCGCGCAGCATGTTCAAGTTTTCCATTCTTTACCTGGCGCTGCTCTTCGGCGCCCTGCTGGCGGACCACTGGGTCGGCCTGTTGCGCTGATTCCCTGGAGGTTGTCGATGTCCGTGTTTTCCGCCAGCCGCCGGCTGGCCTTGCGCCTGGGCGCAGCCGCCGCCTTCACCGCCGCCCTGGCCGCCTGCGGCGAGAGCGCGCCCACGTTCAAGGGCAGCGACATCAGCGGAACCCAGCTGGGCCGCGGCATGGAGCTGTCCGACCACAACGGCAAGGCGCGCCAGCTGTCCGACTTCGCGGGCAAGGTGGTCGTGGTGTTCTTCGGCTTCACGCAGTGTCCCGACGTGTGCCCGACCTCGCTGGCCGAGCTGACCGAGGTGATGAAGAAGCTGGGGCCGGACGCCGAGCGCGTCCAGGTGCTGCTGATCACGGTGGATCCCGAGCGCGATACCCCCGAAGTCCTCAAGCAATACGTTACCGCTTTCGACCCGCGCTTCCTGGGGCTGACGGGCACGCCGGACCAGGTCAAGAAGGCCGCGGCGTCGTTCAAGGCCTACTACGCCAAGGCGCCCACCAAGGACGGCAACTACACCATGGACCACACGGCCGCCTTCTACCTGCTCGACGGCAAGGGTGAATCGCGCGTGCTGGCCAACAACAACATCGGCGTCGACGCGTTGGCGCACGACATCCAGGCGTTGCTGAAGCAGTAGGGCTTACTTGCCCGCCGCGGCGGCCCAGCCGTCGAGGGCGGCGCGGGCCTGCTCGCCGAGTTCGGCGGTGGCGATCTCGCGCCGGTGGGCCATGATCATGAGGGCGTAGGGGGTCGCGAGGGCGGCCGCCTCGGGGCAGAGGCGGCATTCGTCGCTGACGGACGGTGAAACGTTGCGCCAGTAGTTGATCGCCTGTTCGAGCAGGGGCAGGGTGACGGAATCCATGCGCCTATTGTCCACGATTGGCCCGGGCTGTCCACCGCGGCCGCGCAGCAAAGAAGCGTCACCATCGCAACATGCCGAAACCGCGCTCGGGTGCTATACCACTGCCGGTTAGTTACGATGGAGCATCGTCATGAGTACCTCTACCCGAATCGACACCCCGCGCCGCGGGCTGCATCCGCTGGTCGCGGCCGCCGCGGTCGCCGTCATCGTCATGTGCTCGGTGGGCGTGGCCGCCGTGCTGGGATGGTTGCCTACTCCTTCGGCCAATCCGCATGCCGAGGAAGCCGTGGCCGAGGCCGGCCCGGAAGACGCCAACCTGGCCCCGCTGCCGGCCCCGCCGGCGCCGGGCGCGCCCGCCCAGGCCGCTCGCCCGGCGCCGGCGCAGCCGGCCCGCGCGCCGCAGGCGTCGGCACCGGCGCCGGCGCCCGCCCCTGCGCCGGCCAAGCAGGCTTGCGCCAACTGCGGCGTGGTCGAGACCATTCGCCAAGTCCAGGTACCCGTAAAGGATGAGAGCAACAATCTGGTCGGAACCATCGCCGGCGGCGTGGCTGGCGGCGTCGTGGGCAACCAGTTCGGCGGCGGCAGCGGCAAGACGGCCTTGACCGTGCTGGGCGCGGTCGGGGGTGCTTTGGCAGGCCGTGAAGTTGAGCGTAATATCAGACAGCAACAAACGGTGACGCACTATGAGCTCACCGTGCGCATGAACGACGGCAGCGCGCGCCAGTTCCGCAGCGCCCAGCCGTTCGCGTTTGCGTCCGGCGACCACGTGCGCGTGGAGAACAACCAGCTGCTGCCGGGGTGAGCCCGGCGTCGCAGGCAATCATCTGTCTTTGGGGAGACCAGGAATGAGCGACCAACAAACGAATCCGTTCGTCCTACCCGGCATGGGCCAGCATTCCGACTTGTCGGGCAACCCGCTCCTGGCCAGCATGGAAATGATGCGGCAGGCCTGGGCGGGCCTGACCGGGCCGGGAGGCCTGGCCAGCAGCCTGCCGATGGCCCCCCCGATGAACCTGGAAGACCTGGACCGCCGCATCGCGGAACTGCGCTCGGTGGAAAACTGGCTGCGCATGAACCTGAGCATGTTGTCCAGCACGATCCAGGGCATGGAAGTGCAGCGCTCCACCATCAGCACCCTGCGCGCCTTCGTCGACAGCGCGGCCAATATGGACATGGCCTCCGTGCGCGAGAGCGGCGCGGCGTCGCCGTTGGAGGTCGTCCTGGGCCTGAAGCCCGCGCCCAAGCCCGCCTCCGCGCCCAAGGCGCCGGAAAACGGTCAGGACGCCGCGCAGGAGCCGCCGGCCGCCGCGCCGGGCATGAGCGAGCAGATGGGTGCCGCGGCGCAATCGGCTTCCAAGGCATGGTGGGACCTGCTGCAGCAGCAGTTCAACCAGATCGCCGCCGCCACCGCCGCTTCCATGCCGGCCGCGCCGGGCGCCGACACCTCGGCCAAGGCGAAGCCGGAAGCAGCGTCCAAGGCCGAGGCCCCGGGCGCCAAGCCGGCGGCCCGCAAGCCCGCCGCTTCCCGCGGCGCGGCCAAGGCCAGCAAGAAAACGGGGCCGGCCGCGAGCTAGCCCCCCTCTTTCAATCGATGCCCTGGACGGCCGCGAGGCCGCCAGGCCGTCCCAAACATTGTGGAACTTATGCTTAATGTAGTGATTCTTGCCGCCGGACTGGGTAAACGCATGCAGTCCGATCTTCCCAAAGTGCTGCACACCCTCGCGGGCAAACCGATGCTGGCCCACGTGCTGGACAGCGCGCGCCAGCTCGAACCGGCGCGCATCGTGGTGGTGGTCGGCCACGGGGCGGAGCGCGTCAAGCAGGCTTTCGAAGGCCAGGCGGACCTGCACTTCGCGCTCCAGCAGCCCCAGCAGGGCACCGGCCACGCGGTGCAACAGGCGGTGCCGCTGCTGCTCGAAGGCGATGGCAAGGACGACGTGACGCTGGTGCTCTATGGCGACGTGCCGCTGGTGCAGCCCGAGACGCTCAAGCGCCTGCTGGAGGCCCGCGGCGCCGGCGCCGCCGTGCTCACCGAAGTGCTGGCGGATTCCACCGGCTACGGCCGCATCCTGCGCGACGAGCGCGGCAACGTGTGCCGCATCGTCGAGCACAAGGACGCCTCGGACGCCGAGCGCGAAATCAAGGAAGTGAACACGGGCATCCTCAGCGCGCCCACCGCGAAGCTGAAGGACTGGCTGTCCCGCATCGACAACAACAATGCGCAGGGCGAGTACTACCTGACCGATACGGTCGGCCTGGCCGTGGCCGACGGCGTGCCCGTGGGCGCGGCCCAGCCCGGCGCGGGCTGGGAAACGCTGGGTGTGAACAGCCGCGTGCAGCAGGCCGAATTGGAACGCCGCTGGCAGGGCGAGCAGGCCCGCCGCCAGCTGGAAGCCGGCGTCACGCTGGCCGACCCGGCGCGCTTCGACGTGCGCGGCTCGCTCACCTGCGGACGCGACGTGTTCATCGACGTGGGCTGCGTGTTCGAGGGCCAGGTGACGCTGGCCGACGGCGTGCGCGTGGGCCCGCATTGCGTGCTGCGCGACGTCAGCGTCGGCGCGGGCACGCACATCGAGGCGTTCAGCCATCTGCAGCAGGCCCAGGTCGGGCGCGACGCCCGCGTCGGCCCGTACGCGCGCCTGCGCCCGGGGGCCGAACTGGGCGACCGCAGCCACGTGGGCAATTTCGTGGAGATCAAGAAGAGCGTGCTGGGCGAGGACAGCAAGGCCAACCACCTGGCCTACATCGGCGACGCCGACATCGGCGCGCGCGTGAACGTGGGCGCGGGCACCATCACCTGCAACTACGACGGCGTGAACAAGCACCGCACGGTCATCGAGGACGACGCCTTCATCGGCTCGGACACGCAGCTGGTGGCGCCGGTGCGCGTGGGCCGCGGCGCCACGCTGGGCGCCGGCACCACGCTGACCCGGGATGCGCCGGCTGAAAAGCTGACCGTCTCGCGTCCCAAGCAACTCACCGTCGACGGTTGGCAGCGCCCGGTCAAGAAATCGTGACGGGCGAGAAAGACCCGGCGCCGGGCGGCGGCGCCAAGCCCGCCCCGCCCGACGGCCTGCCGACGCCCCGGCGGTATTGGGCGGCGGCCACGGTGATGACGGGCATCAGCCTGTCGGTGCTGGACACCACCATCGCCAACGTCGCGCTGCCCACCATCGCGGTCGACCTCAACGCCTCGCCGGCCCAGGCGGTCTGGGTCGTCAACGCCTACAACCTGGCGGTGGTGACGATGCTGCTGCCGCTGTCGGCGCTGGCCGAACGCATCGGCTTTCGCCGCATGTTCACCTTCGGACTGATGCTGTTCACGCTGGCCTCGCTGGGGTGCGCCCTGGCGGGCACGCTGTGGCAACTGACGGCCGCGCGGGTGTTCCAGGGCATCGGCGCCGCCACCCTGATGTGCATGTTCGGCGGGCTGGTGCGCAACATCTATCCCCTGAAGCTGCTGGGCCGCGGGATCAGCATCAACGCCACCACGGTGGCCGTGATGTCGGTGCTGGGCCCGACCATCGGCTCGGCCATCCTGTCGGTGGCGCCCTGGCCGTGGATCTTCGCGGTCAACCTGCCCATCTGCGTGCTGGCGATGCTGGGGCTGCGCCACCTGCCGGAAGTGCCGCGCAACAACGTCAAGCTCGACTGGATCAGCGCCCTGCTGTGCATGCTCACCCTGGGCGTGTTCATCTCCGGCGTGGACATGATGGGCGAGGACCTGCTGCGCGGGATCGGGCTGGTCGCGATTTCGGCCGTGACCGGGCTGGTGCTGGTGCGCCGCGCCACCCGGCAGCCGATGCCGCTGGTGCCGGTCGACCTGCTGCGCATCCGCCCGCTGGCCTTCGCCGTGGGCGCGTCGGCCTGCACGTTCGCGGCGCAGATGGCGTCGTACGTGTCCTTGCCGTTCTATTTCCAGCAGGTGCTGGGCCGGCCCTATCTGGAAGTGGGCATGCTGATGGGCGCCTGGCCGGTGGGCACCGCCATCATCGCGCCGCTGGCGGGGCGGCTGTCCGACCGTTATTCGGCCGCCACCCTGAGCGGCGCGGGCGCGGCCACGATGGTGGTCGGCATGCTGTGGCTGGCGGTGCTGCCGGCCACGGTGAGCAACTGGCCCATCATCGCGGGGATGTTCGTGGCGGGCATGGGCTTCGGCTTCTTCCAGACGCCGAACAACCGCGCCATGCTGTCGGCCGCGCCGCGCTCGCGCAGCGGTGCCGCCGGCGGCCTGCAGGCCACGACCCGCGTGTTCGGGCAGAGCTTCGGCACCGCGCTGGTCGCGATCGCGTTCAGCGTCAGCCTGGCCCACGGCCCGGGGCTGGCCCTGGTGCTGGGGACCATCTGCGCCGCCCTCGCGGTGGTGGTCAACACCGTCCGCTTCAGCAAGCTGAAGCCCTAGGGCCTGTGCGAGGCTCCTTTCAGGGGGAACAGGCCCTGGGCGAAGGGGCGGCGACGCCCGGCTGCCGGGGCAATGGCCCCGGACCCGGGCCCGGGCCGGCGGCCGCTTCTATAATGGCTGCCGACGCCCGGTTCCGGATACCGGGCGCGAAGCTTACCTATTTTGAAGGCGTGCAGGCATGAAGATCACGGTCGTGGGTACCGGTTACGTGGGGTTGGTGTCGGGAGCGTGCCTGGCCGACATGGGCAACGACGTCATGTGCCTGGATGTGGACGCGGCGAAGATCGCCCTGCTCCGCCAGGGCGGCATCCCCATCTATGAACCGGGCCTCGAAGACCTGGTGCGCCGCAACGTGCAGGCGGGCCGCCTGCACTTCACCGACGACGTGGCGCAAAGCGTCGCCTTCGGCGACGTGCAGTTCATCGCCGTGGGCACGCCGCCCGGCGAAGACGGCTCCGCCGACCTGAAGTACGTGCTGGCGGCCGCGCAGAACATCGCGCGCCACATGACGGCGCGCAAGCTGATCGTGGACAAGTCCACCGTGCCGGTCGGCACGGCCGACAAGGTGCGCGAGGTCGTCGCCCGGGAGCTGGCCGCGCGCGGCGTCGATATCCCCTTCAGCGTGGCGTCCAACCCCGAATTCCTGAAGGAAGGCGCCGCCATCAACGATTTCATGAGCCCGGACCGGGTCGTGGTCGGCGCGGACGACGAATACACCATCGGCGTCATGCGCCGCATTTACGAGCCGTTCCAGCGCACGCACGACCGCTTGATGGTGATGGACGTGCGCTCGGCCGAACTGACCAAGTACGCGGCCAATGCCATGCTGGCCACGCGCATTTCGTTCATGAACGAAATGGCGAACCTCGCCGAGCGGCTGGGCGCCGACATCGAGCAGGTGCGCCGCGGCATCGGCGCCGACCCGCGCATCGGCTACCACTTCCTCTATCCCGGCGCGGGATACGGCGGCTCCTGCTTTCCCAAGGACGTGCAGGCGCTGGTCAACACCGCGGCGGAAAATGCCCTGCCGATGCGGGTCATCGAGGCAGCCGAGGCCGCCAACCACGCCCAGAAATTCCGCCTGTCCGAAAAACTGGTCGAACGCCTGGGCGAAGACCTGAGCGGGCGCAAGATCGCGCTGTGGGGCCTGTCCTTCAAGCCCAACACCGACGACATGCGCGAAGCGCCCAGCCTGACCGCCATCGCCGAGCTGACGCGCCGCGGCGCCGAAGTCCGCGCCTACGATCCGGTGGCCATGCACGAGGCCGGCCGCGTGCTGGCGGGCAAGCCGGGCATCAGCTTCGCCAGCGATATGTACGACGCGCTGAACGGCGCCGACGCGCTGCTGATCGCCACCGAGTGGAAGGTGTTCCGCGCGCCCGACTTCGACCGCGTGAAGGCCCTGCTCAAGACGCCGCTGATCATCGACGGCCGCAACCTCTACACGCCGGCCGAAGTGCGCGCCCAGGGCTTCGAGTACTCCGGCATCGGTCGCGCATGAAAATACTGCAGCTGAACTTCGAGAAGGGCTGGCGCGGCGGCGAGCGGCAGACCCTGTATTGCATGCGCGCGTTCCGCAAGGCCGGGCATGAGGTCGAAGTGATGTGCCGCGAGGGCGCGCCGCTGGCCGAGCGTGCCCGCCAGGAGGGCTTCGTCGCCCATACCTGCCGCAACGTGCCGGGGCAGCTGGCCTTCCTGGCCGGCGCCGGCCGCTACGACATCGTTCATGCGCAGACTGCCAACACCATCACCTGGGCCGTGCTGACCAAATGGCTGCACCGTCGTCCGGTGGCCTTCTCCCGCCGCACGTCGTTCGTGGTCAAGCCCGGCGACGAATGGAAAACCGGCTTCAAGTGGCGCCATGCCGACCTGTTCGTGGCGATCAGCGAGATGGCCGCGAGCGAACCGCGCCGCCTGGGCATCGAGCCCGTCATCATCCGCAGCGCGGTCGAGCCCCACGAAATCAACGCCGAGAACGTCGCCAGCCTGGCGCGCGAATTCGATCTCGCCGGCAAGAAGGTCATGGCCACTTCCGCCGCGCTGATCCGCGACAAGGACCCGGTGACGCTGGTGCGCGCCGTGGGCGAGCTGGCCAGGACGCGGCGCGATTTCGTGTTCCTGCACTTCGGCGCGGGCGGCGACCGCGAAGCGCAGGCCAAGGACGAGGCGCGCAAGCTGGGAATCGAGGACGTCTACCGCTTTGCCGGCTTCCGCAAGGGCGTGGAAGATTTCTACAGCATTCTCGACGTGTTCGTCATGAGTTCCGAGGAAGAGGCCCTGGGCAGCAGCGTGCTGGACGCCTTCCTGCAGCGCGTGCCGGTCGTGTCCACGGATGCCGGCGGGCTCAAGGAGAGCCTGGCCGACGGGCGCGGCGTGCTGTGCGCCGTGGGCGATTACCAGGCCATGGCGCAAGGCATGGCGCGCTGCCTGGACGACGCGCCCTTCCGCCAGGAAATCACCGAGCGCGCCTACGAATACGTCCGCAACGAGCACGACGTGCAGAAGATGGGCAACCGCTATCTCGCGCAATTCGAGCGGTTGCTCGCCCGCCGCTGATCCCCGGGGCGCGGGCCTCAGGCCCGGACGTCTATCCGGGTTTCGAACTTGGCCCGGTGCACCGAGAAGAACGTGCGCACGTTGCGCACGTTGGCCTGGGCGGTGAACGCCCGATGCACCAGCGCGTGGTAGGCCGGCATGTCCTTCACCTGCGCGATCACCACGAAATCCGGCCCCGGCGACACGCGGTAGCACTGCAGCACCGCGCGCTCGGTCAGCATGCTGCGTTCAAACTCGTCCAGGCGTTCCGCCGCCTGCACGTCCAGCGTGATCTCCACGATGGCGGTCAGCGTGCTGCCCAGCTTCTCCGCCGACAGGATCGCCACCTGCCGGTCGATCACTCCCTCGTCCACCAACCGGCGGACCCGCCGCAGGCAGGTCGGGGGCGACGCGTGCACGCGCTGCGCCAGGTCCTGGTTGGTCAGCGAACTGTCTTCTTGTAACTGTTCAAGAATGCGCCGGTCCAGATCATCCAGTTCTGGCAGCGAAATGGGGGTGCTATGCACGATAAATTTCACATACGTTAATCTTAAGAAAGATTATTTAATCACATTTATGTAAGGGAATTAATTTACATATATAGGCGGATAAAGAAATCAAATTTCTTGACGGGGCGAGCACAATGCGTCGGTACACGAACTTACCGGAGCACTTCCTATGTGCGGCATTGTTGGCGCCGTCGCCCAGCGCGACATCACCCCGATTCTTGTTGAAGGCCTCAAGCGCCTGGAATACCGCGGCTACGATTCCTGCGGTGTCGCCGTCTACGCCGATGGCCATCTGCGCCGCACGCGCAGCACGCAGCGCGTGGCCGAGCTGGCCGAGCAGGTCGCGCAGGACAAGCTGCAGGGCTTCACCGGCATCGCCCACACCCGCTGGGCCACCCACGGCGTGCCCGCCACCCACAATGCCCATCCGCACTTCTCGCGCCTGGGCAACGACGAGCCGCGCATCGCGCTGGTCCACAACGGCATCATCGAAAACCACGACGAGCTGCGCGCCGAACTCCAGGCCGTGGGCTATGTCTTCGAAAGCCAGACCGACACCGAAGTAATCGCGCACCTGGTCAACCACCTGTACGCCGGCGATCTGTTCGAAGCCGTGCAGAACGCCGTGCGCCGCCTGCATGGCGCCTACGCCATCGCCGTGTTCTGCCGCGACGAGCCGCACCGCGTCGTCGGCGCGCGCCAGGGTTCGCCGCTGGTGGTGGGCGTGGGCCAGAACGAGAACTTCCTGGCGTCGGACGCGCTGGCCCTGGCCGGCACGACCGACCAGATCATCTACCTGGAAGACGGCGACGTCGTCGACCTGCAGCTCTCGCGCGTCTGGATCGTGGACGCCAGCGGCAAGAACGTGCAGCGCGAAGTCCATACCGTGCACGTGCATACGGGCGCGGCCGAGTTGGGCCCCTACCGCCACTACATGCAGAAGGAAATCTTCGAGCAGCCGCGCGCGGTCGGCGATACGCTGCAAGACATCGAGTCCATTACGCCCGAACTGTTCGGCGACGGCGCCTACAAGATCTTCAAGGACATCGACTCCCTGCTGATCCTGGCCTGCGGCACCAGCTACTATGCCGGCCTGACCGCCAAGTACTGGATCGAATCGATCGCCAAGATCCCGGTGGCGGTGGAAATCGCCAGCGAATACCGCTATCGCGACAGCGTGCCCAATCCGCGCTCGCTGGTGGTCACCATCTCGCAGTCCGGCGAAACCGCCGACACGCTGGCCGCGCTCAAGCATGCCCGTTCGCTGGGCATGGAAAACACGCTGACCATCTGCAACGTGTCCACCAGCGCCATGGTGCGCGAGTGCAAGCTGTCGTACATCACGCGCGCCGGCGTCGAAATCGGCGTGGCGTCCACCAAGGCCTTCACCACGCAGCTGACGGCGCTGTTCCTGCTGACGCTGGCGCTGGCGCAAGTGCGCGGCCGCCTGAGCGAAGAGCAGGAAGCCGACCACCTGAAGGCCCTGCGCCACCTGCCCGTGGCCATCGGCTCGGTGCTGGCGCTGGAGCCCCAGATCATGGCCTGGGCAGACCGCTTCGCTTCCAAGGAAAACGCCCTGTTCCTGGGCCGTGGCATGCATTACCCGATCGCCCTGGAAGGCGCGCTCAAACTCAAGGAAATCAGCTACATCCACGCCGAAGCCTATCCGGCCGGCGAACTCAAGCACGGTCCGCTGGCGTTGGTGACGGAGCACATGCCCGTCGTCACCATCGCGCCCAAGGATGAGCTGCTGGAGAAGCTGAAGTCCAACATGCAGGAAGTGCGGGCCCGCGGCGGCGAACTCTACGTGTTCGCGGACGCAGACAGCAAGATCCAGAGCGCCGAAGGCATGCACGTGATCCGCATGCCCGAGAACTACGGCAAACTGTCGCCCATCCTCCACACCATCCCGCTGCAGCTGCTGTCGTACCACACGGCATGCGCCCGCGGCACGGACGTGGACAAGCCGCGCAACCTCGCCAAGAGCGTGACGGTGGAATGAGGGGGCGCCGGCGATAAGCTCGCCGCCCCGACGTCGTTTGCATCTTTCGGAGGGCCGCAAGAAATGCGGCCCTCTTTGTCATTGGCGCCACCGATGCGGTTTGCGCTCACCCTCGGCGCGCCCTATTGCGCTTGAAGATTCGACGTCTTCACCAGCGTGGCCCATTTTTCGACTTCGGCCTTGAGGAATGTCGCCGCCTCCGGCGGGCGGTCGGCAATGAGGTCGAGCCCGTCGCGCGCCAGCATTTCCTTCATGGCAGGGGAGTTGAGCGCCTGGCGCGAGGCCTCGTTCAGTTTGTCGATGACCGCGGCGGGGGTGCCGGCCGGCGCGGCCAGGACGAACCAGTTGCGGGCCTCGAAGCCGGGCAGGGTTTCGGCGATGGTGGGGACGTCCGGCAGGATGTCCATGCGTTTGGCGCCGGTGGTCGCCAGCACTTGCAGCTTGCCGGAGCGCACGTGCACCAGCGAGGAAGCGGGGTTGTCGATCATGAGATCGACTTCGCCGCTGATCAGGTCGACGAAGGCGGCGCCGGCGCCCTTGTACGGGATCTTCATGAAGTCGACTTTCGCCTGCTGGGCGAGCATCGCCGTGGCCAGCGCCTGGATGCCGGTACTGGCGCTGAGCGCGAAGTTGATCTTGTCCGACTGCTTGGCGCGGGCCAGCACGTCCTGCAGGCTGCCGGCATTGAATTTCTTGCTGGCCACCAGCACTTGCGGGGCGGCGGCCATGATCATGACGGGGCTGAAGTCCTTGATCGGGTTGTAGGGAACCTGCGGGTAAAAGGCCGGCGTGGTGCCGAACGCGGCCGAACTGAGCAGCAGGCTGTAGCCGTCGGCGTTGGCCCGGGCGATGTCGGTCGCGCCGATCTGGCCCGTGTTGCTGGGCTTGTTCTCGACGACGATGCTCTGGCCAAGGATCTGGCCCAGTTCCTTGGCGAAGGGGCGCGCCAGCGCATCGACACCGCCGCCGGCGGCGAACGGTACGACGATGCGTATTGCCTTTTCGGGAAATTCAGCGTGAACGGCGCTCGCGCCGCACAGCGCTGCGACCAGGACACCGATGATCTTCTTTTTCATTCTTGTCTTCTCCTTGATGTGTTGCTATCAAAACGAGGCCGACAGGCGCATCGGCAGGGCAGCGTCGGCGGCAGTCTCCAGGGACCAGACCGAGTCGATGAGGCGGTCGACGTCGATCTCGACCTGCCCGTGGCGCGCCAAATCGCGAAGCTTCTGTTCGATCTCGCGGTCTTCGAGCGGGCGTGCCAGGGAGCCGCGCGGCGTGGCGACCTCGCGGTGCAGGCTTGCCCCATCGGCGAAGTCGATGCGCACCTCGACGGCGTCGACCGACATGGCGGGGGCGTCGCGGAAGACGAGCCGCGCGCCGAGGTCGCGCAAGGCGGGGTCGGCAACGGCTTCATCCGAGAATTCCGGCAAGCCGGCGCGGCCCCGGATCAGCGCCACGGCGACGGCGTGCTGGGCGCTGACCTGGGACAGCCGCCCACTGGCGACGCCCGGGCGGTCCGTGCGTTGCCGCAGCAGCGGGTGGCCGGTGAGCTCGATGCGCGCGATGCCCGTCCAGCCGCCGTTGGCGATGCGTGGATCGGCCGCCAGTTCCAGGCAGGCGTCGATGACGGGGTTGAGCACGACGCCGCAGGGGTAGGGCTTGTAGGCGTTGTTCAGCAACTCCCAACGCTGGCCGAGTTGGCCGGTGATGGCGTCCAGTCGCGGGTTCTCGCCGGCGACGCGCAGATACCCGCGCTCGCCTTCCAACGGCAGGGGCGGGCCGTCGAAGCCCTCGGCCGCCAGCAGGGCCGACAGCAGGCCGTTGCGCGCCGCGTTGCCCACGCTGATGCTCTTGGCGCCGGTGCCCAGCGCTTCGACCAGCCCGCCTGCCTGCACCGCCGCGGCGCCGAGAGCGTCCAGGTTCTGCCTGGCGTTCAGGCCCAGCGCGCGCGCGGCGGCCAGCGCCGCGCCGAACACGCCGCAGGTGGAGGTGATGTGCCAGCCGCGCGCGTAATGTTCGGGAGAGATGGCGTTGCCGATGCGGCAGGCGACTTCGACGCCAAGCACGAAGGCATGCAGCAGTTGCTGTCCGGTCAGGGGCCGGGTTTCGGCCAGCGCGAACAGGACCGGCGCGATCGGCGAGGTCGGGTGGATGATGGTGGGGTGGTGGGTGTCGTCGAAGTCGAATACGTTGGCGGCCATGGCATTGAGCGCGGCGGCATTCAACGCGTCGACGCGATCGGGGCGTCCTGCCAGGCTGGCGTCACGACCCGCCGAGAAGCGGGCGTAGGTGCGCACGGCGATATCCATCGAAGGCGTGCGCGCCGCCGACAGCGCCACGGCGAAGAAATTCAGCAGGGCGCGGCGGGCGGCATGCCGCACAGGCTGGGGGATGTCGTCCCACGTGGACTCGGCGACGAAGCGCGCCAGTTGCGCGGAGGGCTGGACGGCATCGGGGACGGCGGCTTGGGTCATGTTCATTTCACTCGGTCGGGAAGCCACATCACGATCTGCGGGAAGACGTAGATCAGGCAAAGGAAGAGCAGGATGATCAGCACGAACGGCAAGGCGCCGCGGATGATGTCGCCGAACCGGGCCTTTTCGTTCATGCTGCGAAGCACGAACAGCACCATGCCGACCGGCGGGGTGATCAGGCCCAATTCGATCATCAGCACCAGGAAAATGCCGAACCAGATCGGGTCCAGGCCCAGCGACATGGCGATGGGATAGGTAACCGGCAGCGTCATGAGCATCATCGCGATCGATTCGACGAACATGCCCAGGACCAAATAAATGAGGACCATCGCCGCGACCACCAATGCCGGCGACAGATCGGCGCCCTGAATCAGATTGACGACTTCGCGGGGCAGGCGCAGGTAGTCGAAGACCCAGCTGAAAATGCCCGCGCCCACGACGATCAGCAGAAGCAAGGCGGTGACCTTGGCGGAGTCGAAAGCGATATCCACCAAGGCGCTCCAGCTCAGCTTGCGACGCGCGAGGCAAAGCAGGAACGCGCTGACCGCGCCGATGGCGGCCGCCTCGGTGGGCGTGGCGATACCCGCGTACATGGAACCCAGCACCGCCCCGATGATGGCCACGAACGGCACCATGCTGCGCGAGGCGCTGAGTTTCTCTCGCATGGTGTAGGCGCGCGCGGGGGGCGCCGCGCCCGGCACCGTCAGGGCCCAGACGAGCGCGCCGGCCATGAAGAAGCCCATCAGCAGCAGGCCCGGGATGATGCCGGCAAGGAAGAGATGCGTGACCGAGGCGCCGACGGTGGTGCCGTAGATGATCATGGGGATGCTGGGCGGGATCAGGATGCCGAGCGTGGCGCCGGCCGCCGCGACGCCGTAGGTCAGGCGCGGGCTGTAGCCGCGCTGGATCATGTCCGGGCAGGCCACTTTACCCAGCGTGGCGGCCGTGGCCAGGCTGGAGCCGGACACGGCGGCGAAGATCGCCGACGCGCCCGCGGAGGCGTGCGCCAGGCCGCCAGGCGCGCGGCCGAACCAGCGCACGAGCGCGTCGAACATGCCCGAGGTGATGCCGCTGCGCAGCAGCAAGCCACCCATGAAGATGAACATGGGCACCGCGGTCAGCGTGAAGGTGTTGGTGCTGCTCCAGGCGCGCTCGGCCAGCAGGGACAACTGGGGACGCGACAGCAGGAAGTACACGCCGAGCAGGCCGACCATGCCGAGGGCGACGCCGATGCGCACGCCAAGGAACAGGAACAGCATCATGCTGGCCACCAGCAGTGTGGCGACCCAGCCCAGCGACTGGCCGCGCGCCAGGGCGTAGAGCACCGCGCATCCGCCGATCACGAGGAGCGATTGGGTCAGCGTGGCGGCGCCGCTCCAGGCCCAGATGGCGATGATGAAGGCCACGGCGATCACGGCCATGCCCCAGTCGAACCGGGTGCCGGCGATCGGCAGCGCATTCGGGCCCATGCCCACGAGTGCCAGCGTCATCGCGGCCAGCGCGGCGGGCGCCAGCCAGCGCCGCAGCGCCCCGGTTGGCGGCCGCAAGCGGTGGAGGTCCACCATGATGGACAGGCAGAACGTCAGCATACCCAGCGAGACGGAGAGCTGCGGGATCCATTGCGGGGTGGACAACAACCCCCAGTCGCGCGTGTCGTTGATGTACTCGCGAATGTTGAAACTGGCCATCTGCCAGCCGAGCACCACGCTGAACAGCAGCGCCATCCACTGCCCCAGCAGTTCGGCCTGCACGCGCGCGGGCGCCGACAGCCTGTCGATCCAGAGCTCGACCTGGACGTGCGCGTTGGAGGATTGTGCCGCCGCGAGTCCGAAGAATACGGTGGCCACCAGCAGGTAGCCGGAGATCTCGGTGGCCCATGACGTAGGCGAATTGAAGGCGTAGCGCGAAAAGATCTCGTAGCACATCGACAGCGCCATCAGCAGCAGCGCGGCGGTCGCGAGGGCGCCGGAACAGCGTGAAACGGCCGCCATGGCCCGGATGAGGCCGAAATCCGCCCGGCCGTCCAGCGGATAAGGCGAGGCGCCGGGCGACGCGGCGGCCTGCGCCGGAACTTGCGCCGGCATCTCGATGGTGCTCATTGCTGTCTCCTCAACGCGTCGTGCGCGATGGTGTTTTCCCTGATCGAGAATTGACGCTCGCTGGGCTGTTATGACGATATTATAGGCATATTGTATGATTGAATGCTCATAAATTCACACAGCGCAAAGCGCATCATCCAGGAGGAGCAACATGAACCAACCCATACGCCCGCCCGCGCGGCTTCGCTCCCTCGCGGCGGCCGTCGCCATGGGCGCCACCCTATGGACGGCGGCCGCACGGGCGCAGACCTATGACCTGACCATGGCGGTGATTACCTCGCCCGGCGACGGCTACTCGATCCTTACGGCGTCGGTGCCCGAGCGCGTGGCCAAGGCCACCGGCGGCAAGGTCAAAGTCACGGTCAGCGATTCGCTCGTTCCGCCCGCGCAGATGGCGACCGCCGTGCGCGAAGGCCGCGTGGACCTCAGCGCGGCCCTGCATACCTATCTGGCGGCGGACGAACCGCGCATGGGCATCTTCAACCTGCCGGGGCTGATCAACGACATCAAGGAATACAAGCAGGTCTGCGACGCCTTTTGGTGCGAGGACACGCGCAAGATCTGGAAGGAAAAGTGGGGGGCGATCGTGCTGGCCGAGGGCGCCTGGTGCACGCAGCAGCTGTTCTCGAAAGATCCCATTCGCAAAGTTGAGGATTTCAAGGGCAAGCGGCTGCGCGTGCACAACCCGCAGACCGCCGAGGTGGTCAATGCGCTGGGCGGCAAGCCGGTGGCCATGCCCACTACCGAAATCTTCCCGGCGCTGGAACGTGGCGTCATCGACGGCCTGTTCATTTCCACTTGCGTCGGCGGGTCGCTGGAGTTCTGGCGGATTGCCAAGAACGTGCAGAACTGGAGCCTGGGCCCGATCAATGGCTGGGCGATCCTGGTCAATCCGGAAAGCTGGCAAAAATTGCCTGCGGACGTGCAGAAGCAGGTCCAGGGCGCCATGGACGCCGTGCAGCAGGATGCTTTCGGAAAATACGACGAATTCGTTGCCAATTCGCGCCAGGCCATGGAGAAGAACGGCGTGACGTTCTGGGTAGCCCCGGATGAAGAAAGGGCTAAACTGATGCAGCCCCAGTACATCGGACCCGCTTACGACGCCTGGAACAAGCGCGCCAAGCAAGTCGGATTCGATGGTCCTGCCTACCTTGACCGTGTCCGAAAGGTTCTAGGCAAGACAGAGGCCCAGTGATCTACGGGCGTACCCAGCGGTATCCGGGGCGCCCGCTACGCCCCGGACACCTTTTTGCATGACATCCATGACTCCCCAAGCAGAGCCAAAAGACGATTTCAAGGTCCAGCGCGTTGCATCGGTACTGCGCCACAGCGTGACCGAGAGCATCCGCAACGCCATCCTGGTCGGCCGGTTCCGCGCGGGCGAGCGCTTGCCCGAACGAGAACTGTGCGAGATGACCGGCGTCAGCCGCACCTTGGTGCGGGAAGCGCTGCGCCAACTGGAATCCGAAGGCCTGATCATCGTGATCCCGCACCGCGGCCCGGTGGTCGAGCGCCTGTCGCCGGAGCAGGCGCGCGGCATCTACCAAGTACGCGAAGAACTCGAAGGGCTGGCCTGTCAGCTGTTTGCAGAACACGCCACCGAGGCGCAATTGGCCGCGCTGCGCGAGGCGTTCCAAGGGCTCAAGCGCGCCCTGACCCGGGGCACCGCGCTTGAGCAGATCGCCGCCAAGAACGCCTTCTATCAGCAACTGCTGGATGGCGCCGGCAACGAGGCGCTGACCAATACCCTGCGGCTGCTGAATTCGCGCGTCATGCTGCTGCGTTCGACGTCGATGCAGGCGCCGGGACGCGCCAAGCACAGCGTGGCGGAACTGTCCGACCTGCTGCGTGCGCTGGAAAAGCGCGACGGCAAGGCCGCCCGCGTCGCGGGCAGCCTGCACGTGCGCAATGCCGCCAGCGTGGCTATCGGCATCCTTCAGGAATCGCTGCTGACCGAGGCAGCGGACTGACCGCCGCCCCGCCTGCGGGCGGCGTCGTTCAGCGCGCCGCAGCCTTGCCGAACGGATCGGCATTCACCGGCGTATCGACGGTGTAGGGCAAGGCCTTCGGCAACCCCGCCAGGCTGCGCATCAGCGGATAGATTGCGCTGTAGTCCTGCGCGCCCAGCCCTTGCGCTCGTGCCGCGGTATAGGACTGGTACGCGGCGCTGCCCATGGGCACGCAGGCGCGGCTGCGCGAGGCCAGTTCCAGCGCCAGCCCAAGGTCCTTGTGGGCCAGGTCGACCTGGAAGCCGGCGGACAGGTCCCCGCGCAACACCTTGTTCGGATAGGTGATGTTCATGTGGCCCAGCCCGGCGATGGTGCCGCGCATGACCTGCAACGCCAGCTCCACGCTCAGGCCGCAGGCTTCGGCCAGCGTCAGCGCCTCGGCCGTCAGGGCGTTGAGCGAAATCCCCATGAAGTTGTTGACCACCTTCACGCGCGAGCCGCCGCCGACTTCGCCGCAATCGATGATCTGATTGCCCATGCATAGCAGGGCTTCCTGCGCGCGCGCCTTGTCCGGGCCGGAGCCGCTGGCCAGGATCAGCAGGGTGCCGCGTTCAGCCTCCATGGCCGAGCGCCCGACCGGCGAATCCAGCATGCGCAGGCCGCGTTCGGCCAGCAGCGCCGCGATGGCGTCGGTTTCCTGCGGCAGGATGGTGGACATATTGATGAAGAGCGACGCGTCGGTGAGCGCAGCCAGCGCGCCGCCCTCTCCCTCCAGCGCGGCGCGGATGTGCGCGGCTGTCGGAAGCATGGCGATCACCAGGCCGGCGCCCTCCGCGGCCGCGCGCGCGCTTGCGGCGCGTTTGCCGCCCGCTTGCTCCAGGGAGTCCAGGGCGTTGGCGTCGAGGTCGAAACCCGTGACGGCAAAGCCGCCCTTGACCAGATTGCGCGCCATGGGCAACCCCATTGCGCCCAGGCCGATGAATGCGATCGAATCCTTGCTCATGCTTGTGTCTCCGTCCCTGTCGTTGTCATGACGCCGGCTGAGGTCGCAGCCGGCGTGTATCGGTATTTCCGGTAATGCTCCATCGCCGGCCCGAGGCCGGCCTGGGCGCCGCGTCAGGAGAAGGCGCCTTCCTTTTCCATGTCGGCGATGACCTCGCGGGCGGCCTTCATGGCATCCAGCGCCGCGGGAACGCCGCAGTAAATGGCCGCTTGCAGCACCACTTCCACGATTTCTTCCCGACTGATGCCGTTGTTGATTGCGCCGCGCATGTGCAGCCGCAGTTCGTTCGGCCGGTTCAGCGCGATCAGCATCGCCAGGTTCAGGAAGCTGCGGGTTTTGCGCTCCAAGCCGTCGCGGGTCCACACTTCACCCCAGCAGTATTCGGTGACGAGCTTTTGAAGCGGCGCGGTCAGGTCGTCGGCGCCGTCGAGCGACTTGTCCACGTAGGCGTTGCCGACGACGGACCGACGCACCTCCAGGCCTTTCTGGAATTGTTCGGATTGGAATTCTGGCCTCAATGCCATGACGGTTGTCTCCACTAATTGAACGCGGCGCCGGACCATCCACTTGCCACCGCTTTGCGTATTACTATAATACAATCCTATTGTATTGATAAAAAAGCAAGCCTGGAGCTGCGGGAGAGACATCTTGAATTGCACCCCTTTCAGCGTGTACGCCATCCGCTACGCGCGCCATTCGGGCCGTCGCGCAGCCGACAACTATCTGGGTCACGTGGACTTTCACGATGCGGAGTCCGACCTGGACTACTACGTATGGCTATTGCGGCGCGACGACGAGATTTATCTGGTCGACACCGGCTTTGGCGAGGCCGCGGCCCGGCAGCGGGGGCGCGAACTCTTCATGCGGCCCGCGCAGGGCCTGGCATTGCTGGGCGTGCAGGCGGCGGATGTGCGCGACGTCATCCTCACGCATCTGCATTACGACCATGCCGGCACGCTGGCCGATTTTCCGAACGCGACGTTTCACGTCCAGGACGCCGAACCGGCCTATGCGACGGGGCGCTGCATGTGCCACGCGCCGCTGCGCCATCCTTTCGACGTGGAAGACATCGTCGAATACGTGCGGCGGCTCTACGCCGGCCGCGTCGCCTTTCACCAGGGTTCCAGCGAGCTGGCGCCCGGGCTGTCGTTGCATCTGGTGGGCGGGCATACGGCGGGCTTGCAGATCGTGCGCGTCTGGACCCGCCGCGGCTGGGTGGTGCTGGCTTCCGACGCCAGCCACCTATACGGCAACATCGGCAACGACGCGCCGTTTCCGGCCGTCTATCACGTGGGCGACATGCTTGAGGGATACCGCTACGTGCGAAGCCTGGCCGACTCCGAAGACCACATCGTTCCCGGCCACGATCCACAGGTCATGCATCGCTATCCCGCGCCCTCGCCGGACCTGGAAGGCAAGATCGTCCGGCTGGACGTCATGCCGGAGGCCGCGCGATGAGCGCCCCGCTGCACGGACGCCATGCCCTGGTGACGGGCGCCGAGGCCGGCCTCGGATACGCTATTGCCGAGGGACTGGCGGCGGCGGGGGCCGGGATCGTGATGCATTGTCTGCATGCCGATGGTCCGGCCCGGCTTGCCCGCGACACCCTTGCGCGCAAGCATGGCGTGCCCGTCGAATTGCTGCCGGCCGACCTGCGTGACGTCGACCAGATCGAAGCCATGGCCGCCGAGGCGCTTTCGCGCGTGCCTCGCCTGGACATCCTGGTCAACAACGCCGTGATCAGGCATTTCGAGCCGGCCCATCGCCTGCCGCGCGCGCAATGGGACGAGGGCCTGGCGGTCAATCTGTCCGCGCCTTTCCATCTGGCGCGGCTGGCGCTTCCGGGCATGCTGGAACAGCAGTGGGGGCGCATCATCAACGTGTCGTCGGTCTATGGCAGCGGCGCCGCGCCCAATCGGATCGGCTACGTCACGACGAAGACCGCCCTGCTCGGCATGACGCGCGCGCTGGCCGTCGAGACAGCCGGCAACGGAATCACCTGCAATGCGGTGGCGCCGGGCACCGCGCCTACCCCGGCCATCGTCGCGAAGATCGCCGCCATCGCCAAGGAATCCGGCCAGCGCGTCGAAGACGCCGAACGTGAGTACCTGGCGGCGCGCCAGCCCACCGGCCGCTTCGTCGCCATGGAGAACGTGGCCGCGCTGATCGTCTTTCTCTGTGCCGAAACCGGCCGCGATATCACCGGGGCGACCCTGCCTGTCGATGGCGGCTGGACGGCCGCCTGACGTTTTTCCCTTTCCTGAATCCAGAACCACAGCGAGACTACGATGACTACCGAAAAACACCTTGGCTTCGTCGGCATCGGCCGCATGGGCGCCCCGATGGCCGAGCGGCTCTTGAACGCGGGCTATGCGCTCACCATCTACGACACGCAGCCGGCGGTACTGCAGGCCCTGAAGGAAAAGGGCGCGCACATCGCCGAGTCCCCCAAGGCCGTGGCCGATATCGCCGCCACGGTGCTGGTGTCGCTGCCCACGCCGGATATCGTCATCGCGGTGGCGCTCGGCGAACAGGGCCTGGCGCGGGGCAAGGCGGTCCGCACCGTGATCGATCTGTCGACCAGCGGTTCCGAAGCCGCTCGCACGCTGGCCGATGGCCTGGCCGGCCTGGGCATCCAGAGCATCGACTGCCCCGTCAGCGGCGGCGTGACGGGCGCTACCCGTGGCACGCTGGCCTTGATGATCTCCGGTTCGCGCGAACGCTACGATCAGTTGCAGGACGTTTTCAACGTCCTGGGCAAGCCTGTGTATGTGGGCGAACAGCCGGGCATGGCGCAGACCATGAAGGTCATCAACAACCTGATTTCCGTCACCGCGCTCAGCATTACGTCGGAATTGATGGTGATGGGCGTGAAAGCCGGCCTGGACCCGGACATCATGCTGCAGGTCATCAACTCGGGTTCGGGCCGCACCAATGCGTCCGAGGACAAGATTCCGCGTTTCGTGCTGACCCGCAGCTTCGACTTCGGCTTCGCGGTCGGCCTGTCGGCCAAGGACGTGCGCCTGTGCCTGGAAGAGAGCGAACAGTTGGGCGTGCCGCTGCGCGTGGGCGACGCCGCGCGCAAGCTGGTCAACGACGTTCGCGACAAGTATGGCGACGACGCCGATCTGACCGAGATCATCCGCTACGTGGAGGATGGCGCAGGCGTGCAGGTGCGCGGCAAGGCCGCCGCGGGCAAGGCATGAGCGCGGGCGGTGTTGCCGTCATCACGGGAGGCGCGAGCGGAATCGGCGCCGCCTGCGCGCGGCGCTTCGCGGCGCAGGGCGCGGCCGTCGCGATTCTCGATGTGGCGCGCGAAGCGGGAGAGCGGTTGGTCGAAGCCCTGCGCGCGCAGGGCGCCGCGGGCCAGTTCCATGCCTGCGACGTCGCCGACGCCGTCGCCGTGCAGCACTGCGCCGACGCGGTGGTGAGGGATCTGGGCGAACCCACGGCGCTGGTCACCTCGGCCGCGCTCATCCCCAATACCGAGTCCGTGCTCGACATGGATCTGGCCGCGCATGATCGCTTGTGGCGCGTGAACTATCACGGCACCGTGCACGCATGCCGTAGCTTCGGCGCGCGCATGCGCGCCCGCGGCGCGGGCAACATCGTGACGGTGGGGTCCATCAATAGCCTGCATCCGCTGCCCTTGCCTGCCTACAACCCAGGCAAGGTGGCGATTGCCCGACTGACGCAGATCCTGGCGCAGGAATTGGGTCCGCACGGGGTGCGGGTAAACAGCGTGGCGCCCACCTATGTGCTGACGCCCGCGCTGCAGGCCCGGATCGACGCGGGCCAGCGCGATCTGGCCAAGATGCTGTCGGTGCATGCGCTGCGCGAACTGCCCACGCCGGAGGACGTCGCCGAGGCGGTGGCGTTTCTTTGCTCGGACTCGGCACGCCTGATTACCGGCGTGCTGTTGCCCGTGGACGCCGGTTGGGAAGGCGGGGTCAGCTACCGGACCTATGCCGGCGGCGTGCCGCCCGGCGTGCTGCCCTAGGCGGGGCGCGACGCGCCAAAGAACAACGAACGGAGACTTCATTCATGCGTAACATCCACAAATTCCTGATGCCGGCGTTAGCCCTCTGCGCGGCCCTCGCGGGCGCGACCGGGGCGCAGGCGGCCTATCCCGACCGTCCGGTCAAGGTCATCGTGCCATTCGCGGCCGGTGGCGGTGCGGACATCGTCGCGCGCCTGGTGTTCAAGGGAGTCAGCGAACAGCTGGGACAGCCCTTCATCATCGACAACCGGGGCGGCGCCGGCGGCATCATCGGGGCCGACGCCGTGGCGAAGGCCGCGCCTGACGGCTATACCCTGCTGCTGGGACAGAGCGGGCCGAATGCGATCAATCCTTCGGTCTACAGCAAGCTGCCGTATGACGCACGCAAGGATTTCGCGCCCATCACGCAGTTGACCAGCTATCCCTATGTGGTGGCGGTGAAGAAGCAGTTGCCGGTCAGCACCCTCAAGGAACTGATCGAGTATGCCCGGCGGCAACCCGGCACGATCACCTTGTCGACCGCCGGTCAGGGAAGTTCGGCCCATTTGGCGGTTGAACTGTTCATGCGCCAGGCGGACGTGGCGCTGGTGCCGGTGCCGTACAAGGGCGCGGGCCCTGCGCTGCTGGACGTCGTCGGCGGTGTGGTGGACATGACCTTTGGCGATGCGGCGTCGGCCTCCAAGCAGGCGCAGGCGGGTAATGTCAAAGCCGTGGCCGTGACGGGAGCGCGCCGGTCGCCGCTGCTGCCCGACGTGCCGACCGTGGCCGAGGCAGGCGTGCCAGGATACGAGGCGTCGGCATGGCACGGCGTACTGGCTCCGCGTGGAACGCCGGAGCCCGTCGTCCAGACACTGCGGGAAGCGATTATCAAGGTCCTTGCCGATCCTGCCCTGAAAGCTCGGCTGGAGCAGGACGGTATCGAAACCGTGGGCAGCACGCCGAAGGATTTCAACCTGGCATTGCAGGCGGAAATCGAAAAATGGCGCAAGGTGGTGGATGACGCGGGGATAAAGCTGGAATAGGAAAAAGAGCGGATTCGATATATTCGAGCCCCGACGGAATTATCCAGCATCAAACGCCAAGCCAAGTGCCGCGCAGCGGCACTTGGCTTGGCGTTATTGCTGGGAGCGATGCATATGGAGTTGCCGGCGCGTTATGGAACAGCGTGTAAGGCAGCCCCCCGGTATGCGCCCGCACAGATTATGGGAATCGCCGTCGCAAGCGCATGATGCGTTCATGCGCCATCAGGTCCATCACTGAATTGCGATCCCGGGCGTAGATCCCAGGCCCAATCGGGCCGCGCCCTCTGCCGGCCCCTCCGCCGGCCTGGCTTCCGCGCATCAAACATGTCCAGTTGTTTCGGAAGCATCCGAAAAAATAATCGCGCGCGCGAGTCCGGATGGTATCCGTTTTCGTCATTTTCATTATTCGGATGGTATCCGTAAAGCACGGTGTAGATAATATTGATGCATACGTTATTACTCGAAAGATAATCGAGATGGTATCCATCCGTGCTATTTCAATAATATAGAAAGTTTTTCCCTATTAATTCTTGGTATTGCAAAAAAAGCGGTATACATTGCGTCCTTTTTTTGCGGAGGCCCTATTTCCGGCATGCGGATTTGTTTGTTACGTAGATATACGTTTATAGCAATCCAGTAATGATTTGGGGTCGGGCTATTAATCGAGATAGGGAGGAATCACGTTGATACATGGCACAAAGAAGTGGCTGACGGCGACGCTCGCGCTGAGCGCGTCCTACGGCGGTAGCGTCGCGGCTGCGGACCTGACCATTGGGTCGGGCAATATGCAGGTATTCGATGGCTCGGCCAACTTCCCCGGCGGCGTGGACGTCAATGGGGGCACGGTGGTGATCGGCGGCAACGGCGGCGGAGCCGGCGTCACCCTCGGCGGGAACGTATCCGCGACCTCGAACGGCACCGTCGCAGGCTTCGGTTCGATCAACGGCGATCTCAACGTGTCGGGCAATGCGCGCGTCGCGCCCGGCTATGCCGCGGGCACGCCGACCGGCGTCTCCAACGGCAATCTCGTCGTCAACGGCAACCTGTCGATGAACAATGCCGTGTTCGACTTCGAGACCGGCTTCGCGGGACTGCCCATCACGCAACCCGGCACCGGCGACAACATCACCGTGCGCGGCGATGCCGTCATCAACAACACGACGCTGAACGTCTCGGTCAATACCTACGGCGTGAACGGCGGCTACTACCGGATCATGTCGTACGGCGGCGCCTTGAGCGGCAACGGCCTGACGCTGGGCACGGTCACCGGCTATGTGCAGCCCGGCGCGACCCTCCAGTCGCTGACCGGCGACAAGCAGATCAACCTCATCCTGGGGCCGAACACCACCAACCTGTGGAACGGCAACGGCGCCGCGTCGGCCACCCGGGCCGGCGGCGGCAGCGGCACCTGGAGCGCGGCCGGCACGAACTGGAACAGTCCGACCAACGCCACGGGCGCCCTGCCCGACGGCGGCTACGCCATCTTCACCGGCGCGGCCGGCGTGGTGAACGTCGACGGCGGCGCGGGCCCCGTGCGTGTGTCGGGCATCCAGTTCGCCACCGACCGTTATCGCGTGCAAGGCGCGCCCATCACCCTGGTGGCCAACGGCACCAACCCGCCGGCCATTGTGGTGGGCGACGGCACCTATGCCTCCGGCCAGTTCGTCGACACCATCGACAACCCGCTGCAAGGCACCCAGGGCTTCGTGAAGACCGGCCCGGGATCGCTGATCCTGACCGCCGACAGCAGCGGCCTGAGCGGCCCCATCCTGATCGCCGACGGCGCGCTGGAAATCGACGGCAAGTTGAACGGCCCTCTCGATATCGGCCGCGAAGTGGTGCTGGCGGGCGTGGGCCAGGTGGGCACCACCACCCTCTATCCCACGGCGGTGGTGTCCCCGGGCAACGATGGCTCGCCCATGGGCACGCTTACCGTCAACGGCAATCTCACCTTCGGCCAGGACGCGATCTACCGCGTGCATGCCGATCCGGCCAGCAGCGCGAGTGACCGCATCCACGTCACCGGCATCGCCTACCTGGACGGCACCGTGGCGCACGTGGGCCCCGACGGCAACTATGCGCCGCGCACCACGTACAACATCCTGACCGCGGATGGCGGCATCCAGGGCCGGTTTACGGGTGCATCGAGCTCGTACGCGTTCCTGACGCCCACGCTCAGCTACGACGCGAAGAATGCGTTCATGACGCTGACGCGCAATGACGTGCCCATCGGCAGCATCGGCGGCACGGAGAACGAGAGCAGCGTTGGCGGCGCGCTGGATCAGGAGGATCCGCCCGCGGCCGGGAACGGCTCCGCGTCGACCGGCAACGGATCGGCGTCCAACGGCAATGGCTCCACGTCCACCGGCAATGGCGCCGCCTCGACCGGCAACGGTTCCGCCTCGGCCGGCAATGCGTCGTCGACGACCGGAACCGCGCCGGCGCCGGCCGGCGCCGGGTCGTCCGTGGTCGGCAGCGGCATCGCGGCGGCCAAGACGACCGGCGCTGGCCAGGTTACGTCGGCCGTCCTGGCCATGACGCCGGGCGAAGCGCGCACGGCCTTGAAGATGCTGTCCGGCGAGGCGTACGCGAGCACCGCCAGCGTGTTGCAGAGCCAGGGAGACACGGTCCGCGCGCTGCCGCTGGCCCATCTGCGCGGCAACCTCGACGCGCCGGTTCGCGCCGGACGGCCCACGGCCCAGCTGGGCTCGCCGTCGCCCGACGCCTTGCCGCAAAGCGGCGCATCGCCGGTCTGGGCGCAAGCGTTCGGCAACTGGAGCACGTTCGGGAGCGATGGCAACGCGTCGAGCGTGACGCAATCGTCCGGCGGTCTCTTCGTCGGCGGCGACGGCGCCGTGGGCGGCGGCTGGCGCATGGGCGGCGCGCTCGGCTATGTCGGCAGCCACAACTCGATCGACGACGTGTCGTCGCGCAGCAATGTCGACAGCTATACGGCAACCGTGTTCGGCGGCCGTAACTTCCAAGCCGGCGCGGGCCATTTCCGCTTCATGGCGGGCGCGGCTTACACCTGGCACGACATCGATGCGAAACGCGATGTGGTGGCCGGCAGCTTGAACCAGCGGCTCGAATCGTCCTATCACGCGTCGTCGACGCAAGTGTTCACCGAGCTGGGCTACAACCTGCCGCTGGGCGATGCGTACACCATCGAACCCTACGCCGGCCTGGCGTGGAACCAGGTTCGCACGCGCGGCTTCGAGGAATCCGGCGGCACGGCTGCCCTGCGCGGCGCGGGAAGCTCCGACGACGTGACGAGCACCACGCTGGGCCTGCGCGGCGCCTGGGAGTTCGGCTCCGATCAGGCGCCGGGTCGCCTGACCGCGAACCTGGGCTGGCGCCACGCCATGGGCGATGTGAAGCCCACGCAGGTGCTGGCGTTAGAGGGCGGCAGCAACTTCTCGGTGACGGGCGTTCCGATCGCGCGCGACGCGGCGGTGCTCGGACTGGGCGTCGAAATGGCCATCACGCGCAATACGACGGCCGGTGTCGCCTACGACGCGCAGTTCGGCGGCGGCAACCGGCAGCAGGCCGGCGTGCTCAAGCTGGCCATGCGCTTCTGATGCGGCGCGCGGTCCTTTTCGGGGCCGCGCCGCTTCATTCCAGGTCGGGATGGCGGTCCGCGAGGCGTTGGCGGCGTTCCCGCAGCGCCTCCAGTTTTTCCTCCAGTTCGGCGATCTCCGCTTCGACGTCCAGCACGCTCTGTTCGATGTGCTCGTGGGCCTGTTGCAGCAGGGCGCGAGCTTCGTGGCGGCTCGATGCGGTCGGGGTGTCGCCGCGCAGCGGACGGTTCGCGGTCTCGGGCAGGTAGAACGAGGTGAAGATGCCGATCAGGGACGCGGCCATCAGGTAGTAGGCGGGCATCATCAGGTTGCCGGTTTCCTCCACCAGCCATGCGGCCACGGTGGGCGTGAGGCCGGCGGCGATGATGGCCACGTTGAAGGAACTGGCCAGCGCGCTGTACCGGATGCGCGTCGGAAATAGCGCGGGCAGCGTGGACGCCATGACGCCGGTGAGGCAGTTGAGGAACACGGCGATGAACAGCAGGCCCAGGAAAATCAGGCCGGTGTTGTCGCTGCCGACGAACATGAAGGCGGGCACCGCGATCAGCAGCAGGCCGACGCTGCCGACTCGCAGGAACGGCTTGCGCCCGATCTTGTCGCTGAAGAAGCCGACCACGGGCTGCACGAACAGCATGCCGATCATGACGACTACGATGATGAGCACGCCGTGCTCCTCGGAGTAGCCCAGGCTGCTCGACAGGTAGGTGGGCATGTAGGTCAGCAGCATGTAGTAGGTGATGTTGGTCACCAGCACCATGCCGATGCAGACGAGCAGCGCTTTGCGGTACTTGGAGAAAATCTCGCGGAAGGACACGGCGGGCCGTTCCTGGACGGCATCGCGGTCTTCCTGTTCCATCTTCTCCAGCTGCTGCGTGAACGCGGGGGTTTCTTCGGCGGCATGGCGCAGGTACAGGCCCAGCAGCCCCAGCGGGCCGGCCACGAAGAACGGCGCCCGCCAGCCCCACTCCAGGAAGGTGCGTTCGCCGAGCGTGGCCTGCAGCAGCACGACCAGGCCCGCGCCGAGCACGAAGCCGGCGATGGAGCCGAAATCCAGCCAGCTGCCGAGGAAGCCGCGGCGGCGGTCGGGCGCGTACTCGGCGACGAAGACCGCGGCCCCGGTGTATTCGCCGCCGACCGAGAAGCCCTGGGCGAGCTTGCACAGCAACAGCAGGACCGGCGCCCACAGGCCGATGGATTCGTAGGAGGGAATCAGCCCGATGCAGAAGGTGCTGATGGCCATGATGATGATGGTCAGGGACAGCACCTTTTGTCGCCCGAAGCGGTCGCCCATCACGCCGAAGAATACGCCGCCCAGCGGCCGCACGAGGAACGGCACCGAGAAGGTGCCGAGCGCGGCGATGGTCTGCACGGCGGGCGAGGCGTCGGGGAAGAACACCTTGCCCAGCGCGAAGGCGACGAAGCCGTAGACGCCGAAGTCGAACCACTCCATCGCATTGCCGAGCGCGGCGGCCGTGACCGCCTTCTTGAGCTTGGTGTTGTCGATGACGGTGATGTCGCCGATTTCCAAGGGCCGGACCTGCTGCGACGCCGGGGATATCTCTGCCATGAGTCAGCCTCCCGTTGTTTGCCAGGCGTGGGGCCGCGCCTGGCGCTCCTCAAGCGAAAATTCTACCCCTGCCCGCGCCGTTCCGGCCCCCGGCGGCATCGTCTCGTCACGTTCGGAAAAGCCTGACTATCAATTCGTCATATGCGAATTGTTCGGAAAATCCCGCTGCTCTAGACTGGATTCGTGCAATTGCCGCGCGCCGCGGGCCGCCGTTTTCGCGGCGCCCGGGCGATGGCGGGAGGCGTAGATGAGCCAGGTCGAGACCTTTGCCACCCTGCCGATGTGGGTGGGCTTTGTCGGGTTCGTGCTGGTCGTGCTGGCAGTGGACCTGTACGTGCTGGGCGGCAGGCATGCGCACCGCGTCTCGTCGCGGGAAGCGCTTTGCTGGGTCCTTGCCTGGATGACGCTCGCCGCGCTGTTCGGCGGCCTCATGTGGTGGTACCTGGACGCCACGCTCGGCCGCGCCGTGGCGCATCGCAAGACGCTGGAGTTCTTCACCGGCTACCTGATCGAACTGTCCCTGTCCGTGGACAACATGTTCGTGTTCTCGCTGATATTCGGGTACTTCGCGGTGCCGCTGGAACTGCAACGCCGCGTGCTGCTGTACGGCGTGCTCGGGGCCATCGTAATGCGCGTGTCCATGATCCTCGCCGGCGTGTGGCTGCTGGCGCAATTCTCGTGGCTGTTCTATGTGTTCGGGGCGCTGCTGGTCGTGACCGGGGCCAGGATGCTGGCCCACGCGGACCATGCGCCGGACATCGCGCGCAACCCGCTGGTGCGCCTGCTGCGCGCCTCCATGCGGATCACCAAGGACTATCATGGAGAGTCGTTCTTCGTGTACGTGAACGGCTTGCGGTACGCCACGCCGATGTTCGTGGTGCTGCTGATGGTGGAGGCGAGCGACGCGGTGTTCGCCGTCGACAGCATCCCCGCGATCTTCGCCGTCACTACCGATCCCTTCCTGGTGTTTACGTCCAATATCTTCGCCATCATGGGCCTGCGGGCGATGTACTTCCTGCTGGCCGACATGCGCGAACGCTTCTTCTATCTCAAGCATGGGCTGTCCGTCGTGCTCATCGTCATCGGCGCCAAGATGCTGGCCGCGCCGTGGGTCCACGTGCCCGTGCAGTGGTCGCTTGGGGCAGTTGGCCTTATCCTGTTGGCGTCCGTGGGCGCCAGCCTGATCCTGCCCGGACGGACGGCGGCACGCGCCGCGCGTCCCAAGGCCAAAGCGTCAAAAACCGGAGATCCGCCATGAACACGATCATTCTTGCCACCGATGGGTCGAGCTACAGCGATGCCGCAGCGCGCTACTTGGTCGGGAGCCCCCTGCTCAACCGGGATTTCATCGTGCACGTGGTGCACTGCGAACCCGACGTGACGGGCGACGTGCAGGCCTTCATCGGCAAGGCGGACATCGACGCCTGGCATCACGAAGAAAGCGGCAAGGCGATGAAGTCGGTGGTCGACATCCTGACCGCCGGCAATGTGGCGTTCGAATGCCACGAACTGACGGGCCACGCCGCCGAGAAGATCGTCGAGTACGCGGCCAAGTCGGGTGCCGCCGCGATCGTGATGGGCTCGCATCACCGGGGGCAGTTCCTCGACGCCGTGCTGAGGTCGGTCTGCGGCCGGATCGTCGCCACCGCGCCGTGCCCGGTCCTGCTGATCTAGCGACGCCCGGCGGGCGCTAGCAGGTCAGCTTGAGCTGGTAGCGCCCGCCGTCGTCGCGTTCCAGGCGCACGCGGTCGAAGCGCAGCGTCCGCCCGTCCAGCGTGTAGGTCGCGTCGGTGTCGTCATCGTCGCGTCCGCGCCAGACGATCTTCCGGTCCAGCGTTTCGGCGTAGTAGTAGAAGATCGCGTTCGACGACGCGATCTGCCCCAGGTCGCCGCGCAGGGCGGTCGAACTCAGGGAGTCCACGTCCCACCACCCCTCGGTGCGCCAGGCGCCGCCGTCGGGCAGGTAGTGCACGGCGAACCGAAGGGTCTTGCCGCAAGCATTCTCGATCGTCAGGACGGCGGGCTTGGGCGGCGCCGGCTTGGTGTCGTCGCGCCGGGCCGCCTGCACCTGGCTTTGCTGGGCGTTCAGGCCCAGGCCGTAGTAGGCGACCGCGCCGCCCACCAGCAGCACGGCCGCCACGCCGGTCACGACCTGCCGGACGGTCTTCTGGCGCATGTGCTCGGTATAGCGCTGCTCCAGGACGCGGGTGTCGTTCTGGCGCAGCAGGCTCGCCCGGTATTTGTCGCGGGCGGAGTTGGTGATGGCGGAGGCGCCGGCCAGCATGATGAGCAGCGCGATGTAGCGGTATTCCTTGACGAACTTATCCAGCGCGGGCACGAAGCCCGTCACCGCGCCCAGCAGCAGCAGGCATCCGACGAAAGCGAGCGGCCAGACCCAGAAATTCCGGCCCTTGGCGATTTCGGCGGCATAGTAGTCGCGCAGCGTGTCGGGAGAATCGGCGCCCGGAGGGGGAGCGCCCGCGGAGCCTCCGCCGCTGGCGGGGCGCGCCGCGCGCTGCTGGGCGATCCACGCATCATGTTCCTGGCGCCGCTGCGGATCCGACAGCACCGCGTAGGCTTCGTTCAGGCGCTCCATGACGCGCCTGGCCTCCTCGGCCTTGTCGGGATTCTTGTCAGGATGCCATTTCTGCGACAGATAGCGGTACGCGCCGCGGATGACCTCCGCGCTGGCGTTCTCCGAGACCTGCAGCGTGTCGTAATGGGTAGGAGGATTGCCTGCCATGGCCTTGGTCCGCATGACGAAGCCGGGGGCTGGCTTCGCGCAGGCCGAGCTTACCCGCCAAGGCTCGCGGCCGACATCCGCCAAATGGATGAGGGCAGCCGCCGCGGATCGGCCCCGCGCCGCGCCGGGTGGTATCTTCTCTCCGTTTCCCGGCAATACGCTACGCCCCATGTCAGACCCTCGCATTCCCGCCGATCCCCCGTTGTCCGAGGCGCCCGCGGGCCGCCCCAGGCCCTTCGTCCGGGATTACGGCACGAAACGGACCCTGCATTTCACCGATAAGGAAATCCAGAGCAGCATGTCCCTGCTCAATCCCGATGCGCTCGACCTGGAGTACACGCGGATGATGATGGGCTTCGTGCTGTTCAACCCGCAACCCGACCGCATCCTGATGGTCGGCCTGGGCGGGGGCTCGTTGCCGAAGTTCTGCCACCGCCACCTCGTCCGCACCGAGATCGAGGTGATCGAGATCGATCCCGACGTCATCGCCCTGCGCGATGCCTTCATGGTGCCGCCCGACGGCGACCGCTTCCGGGTGATCCAGGCCGACGCCGCCGAATACCTGCGCGCCGCCGAGGACCACGCCGACGTGATCTTCCTGGATGGATTCGGCGTGGGGGGCATTCCCGATGCGCTGTGTTCGGCGGCTTTCTACGCCGATTGCTTCCGCGCCTTGCGCGAGAACGGCATCCTCGTGATCAATTTCCACGTGAACCACCCGGACCACCATGAATACATGGATCGGGTGCGGGAGGCCTTTGGTCCGTCCCTTTTTGAAGTGGTGGACGACGACATGACCAACAGCATCGTGTTCGCCTGCAAGGGCGACCTGCTGGACGATCCGGGCACCGCGACGCTCACCCGGCCGGCCGCCATCTCCAAGGATGCCTGGCGCCAGTTGATGCCGACCCTGCGCGTCATCGACGCGACCCTGGAACTTCGGTAGCGGAGGGGGCGCCGGGCGTCCGGCCTGGCGCAATCCAACGGAAAGACCGGACTCTTCCCAGTATTTCAATTCGTTTCTATTCTATTCAGTTGTTTATAATTCGGGCTCGACTAAACAGAGACGGATGCCGTCCCGCGCAACGACGAGGGGGGCGGGCTGGAGAGAGCGATGATGTTGAAACGGGTTGCAGGAATCGGAGCGGCGGTCGTGTTGTCCGCCCTGGCGGCGGGGTGCGCCACGGAACGTTCGCAGGCCTTGGCCGTGCCGGCCGTGGCGGCGGCAAGCAAGCCCTACCAGGGCGTGCGCAGTCCCATTTCGGTGGGCAAGTTCGATAACCGCACGAATTACCTCCGCGGAGTGTTCTCCGACGGCGTGGACCGGCTCGGCGGCCAGGCCAAGACCATCGTCGTGAGCCACCTTCAGCGCAGCGGCCGCTTCCAGGTGATGGACCGCGACAACCTGTCCGAGATCGCCCAGGAAGCCGGCTTCAACAAAAAGGCCAGCCAAATCAAGGGCGCGCGCTACGTGGTGACCGGCGACGTGACGGCCTTCGGCCGCAAGGTCACGGGCGACCAGCAGCTTTTCGGCATCCTGGGCCGCAGCAAGGAACAGGTGGCCTACGCCAAGGTCGATCTGAACGTGGTCGACGTGGCGACCTCCGAAGTGGTCTATTCCACCTCCGGCGCGGGCGAGTACGCGCTGTCCAACCGTGAAGTCATCGGCTTCGGCGGCACCGCCGGCTACGACTCGACGCTCAACGGCAAGGTGCTGGACCTGGCCATCCGCGAAGCCGTCGACCGCCTGGTCGAGGGCATCGAGCAAGGCGCCTGGCAACCTGCCGTCCAATAAGGGGAGCGTGATGTCGAATTTTCCGATCCGGCGCGCGGCTCGCGGCCTGGCCATCGCGGCCGTCGCGGGCCTGCTGAGCGCCTGCGTGCAGCAGCCCAAGTCCATGTACAGCTGGGAGGCTTACCAGCCCACCGTCTACGCCTATCTGCAGGATGATGGCGCGGACCACGCGGTGCAGGCCCAGGCCCTGGAAAAGAACGTCGAAACCGCGCGGGCGTCCAGCGTGGAACTGCCGCCGGGATTCCGCGCGCATCTCGGCATGCTGTATTTGAAGATGGGCGACGGCAACAAGGCGCTGGAGCAACTGCAGGGCGAGAAGGTGGCCTTTCCCGAATCTTCGCCGTTCATGGATTTCCTGATGCGCAACGTGGGCAAGACGCCCGCGGAGCAACAGCAACCGCAAGCCGCCGCGTCCGACGCGCAAGCGCCCGCCTCCACCCCGGCGGCGCCGTCGGAAGCAACCCTATCGAAGAAAGGATCCTGATGATGTCCACGATACTTCGTATCGGCGTGCTGGCGATGGTCGCCCTGTTGGCCGGCTGCGCGGCTCCGCGCCAAAACGTCGATTACACGGCTTTCCGCGAAAGCAAGCCGGCTTCCATCCTCGTCTTGCCGCCCGTGAACACCTCGGTCGACGTGGCCGCCACCGCGGCCGTGCTGTCGCAGGCCACCCGCCCCTTGGCCGAGTCCGGCTACTACGTCGTGCCGGTGGGCGTGATGGAAGAGACCTTCAAGCAGAACGGCATGCAGTCGGCCGACGAGATCCGGGAGCTGCCGGCCGTCAAGCTGCGCGAGATCTTCGGGGCTGACGCCGCGCTCTACATGACCGTCAAGCAATACGGCTCTTCCTATGCCGTCGTGGCGAGTTCCATCACCGTGGAGATCGACGCCGAACTGATCGACCTGCGCAACGGCGCCAAGCTGTGGAGCGGCAGCCAGAAGGTGGTGCAGGGCAACAACAATAGCAGCGGCGGCCTGTTGGGCATGCTGGTCCAGGCGATGGTGGATCAGATCGTCAACACGCTCTCCGACCGCAGCTATGGCGTGGCGGGCATGACGAACACCATGCTGCTCACCGCCGGCCAGCCCGGCGGCCTCCTGTACGGCCCCCGTTCGCCGCGCTACGACACGCAGTAGCCAGGCGCCGAGCCGGCGGCTCCGCCGGCTCAGCGCTTGATGAAGGCGATCACCTGCTGCTGGGTGCCTTTGTCGTTGTCGAAGCCGCCATGCGTGCTGGAGGCTACCGGCGGCCCGCCTCCCGGCGGATTGCCGCCGGCCGGCGACACATGAACGGCGTCGCAGGCAATGCCGGCATCGCGGAAGTAGCGCTCCATGCCCAGCAGCGGCGTGGTGGTGCCGCCTTCGAAGGATTCGCTCACCAGGTATAGCAGCGACCGGCGGTACGGGCCGCAGGTGGGATCGTCTTCCTCCGCGCGGTCCGACAGGTGGAACTGTTGGTACCGCTTGACCCGGGTCTTCAGGTTGGGCACGACCAGCCGGCGGAAAGTGTCCAGCGTGACCGCCGGGGCCATCAGGCTCAGCGACTCCAGCTCGCCGCCGTCGGCCGCCAGCCGGTGGACGAAGTGGCTGGCGACGATGGCGCCGGCCGAATGGCCGACGATGTGCAGCCGCACCCGGCCGCGGCTGACGTGCGACTTGAAATGCTGGTACAGCATGATCATCGCGGCCTCTTCCTGGGCCATGCCCTTGGGAGCCGGTTCGCTCATCGCCTGGGCGTTCTGCTTCATTTCCCCCCAGATCACCGTGCCCGGCCGCGCGAGCCAGCGTTCCAGTCGCTGGTTCCACCAGCGCTCCAGCCGTTCGCCCAGGCCGCCCGTCGTGCGGGGCACGTTGTTGGCGGCATCCTGGATGATGTTCTTCACGGTGGTGATGAAATCGGTCTCCCACATCAGGAAGACCGGGAAGATCTGCTTCTCATAGAGCAGGGGAATCCATTCGGCCGCCGCCTGCGCCGCGGCTTCTTCCCCGACCAGTCCGCCGTGCGCGTAGACGCAAACGTCCATCGGCTTGTCTTTCAAGCCCCACGTCTCGCGCGCGGCGTTCATGTGCACGTCGACGATGGCGCGCAGGTCGTCCGGCGTGGTCCTGAAGGCGCCGCTGTTGCTGAGCTTGCCGTTGTTGCCGATGTTGACGATGAACGGCGAGATCTCGCGATTGCGCAGCACCGTGCCCGCCGCGAGCATGACTTTCTTGCCGTCGGTGCGCAGGCTGATACTGTGGGAGATCCGCTCGTGTTCGTGCGTGACGACGCCCAGCTGGACCACCCAGCAGTCCATGGCGTTGCGCATCCAATCGTCGTAGGTCAGCACCGCCATGCCGTGCGTGCCCCATTCCTCGCCCCAGGAGTTCTGGATCAGGAAGCCGTCCTGGGTGTAGCCCAGGATGACGAAGGCGTGGCCGTCCATCGCCGTCTCCTGGTCGTCGGCGGGGATGACCCAGAAGGGCTGCGCGGCGGGCGTGGCCGGCGCGGTCGGGGGCGTGATGCCGTGGCCGGCGTCCCAGCCGGCGTGGCAGCCCGCGCTGGCGTAGAGGATGCCCACTTCGTTGAGCGCCGCATGCATCTCGACGATGCTGCGCGTATCGATCCGGTAGTAGGCGCCCAGCGGTCGCCGCACCGCGTCCAGCCACCAGTCGTCCTCGGTGTCGTTGGCCGCGGCGGGCATCTCCAGGGTGGGGAACAAGGCCTGGGCGCAAGCGCCATGCTTGAACCAGCCCTTGAGCGCGCCGCGCAGGCTGGAGCCGTTGTCGTCGATGGAGCCGGGGAACTCATCGTAGCGCCGGGCCATGGAATACAGCATGAAGGGCGAGATCGCGGGACGCGGCTCGCGCTCCGATTTCCGCAGCAGGTACTCGACGACGGTCGACAGCGCGAAGCCGGTGCAGGCCGAGGTCTCTCCCTGGTGCTTCACCGTCAGCCCCATGGCGGGGATCATTTCCGTCTTGGGCGTGACCGAAATATTGGGATGGAAGGCGAGGTCGCGCCCATCGAAGGCGTCGGGCTTGGCGGAGCGGCGAAACGGCAGCGCCGGCGGGAGCTTGGGCGGCTTGCGGGGGCGCGGCGTCTTGCGCGCGGTGGTCTTGGCGGCCGCCTTCCCGACAGCCCGTCCCGCTTGCTTCCTGGCAGCCATGACGGCCCCCCTGGTTATCGGCCCCGTGGCGGGGCCGGCGTTGTTGGCAAGACGACATGACGACGCGCGGGGCTCGCCCGCTGCAGGGATGTATAGGCGGAGCCTGGCCCGTTCGCCAGTATCCGAAAGGATGACTCCGTTAATCCGTACCGGTGTTTTCATACCGCCGGCGGCGCGATTCATCCGCGGCGATGCGCGCATGCCAGCGCGCGGCCCAACCGAGCAGGGCGTGGTCGTCGTCCGGCCGCGCCACCCACTGGACGCCGACCGGCAGGCCGAGCGCCGTGCGCGCCGTGGGCAGATGCAGCGCGGGCCAGCCCAGCAGCGACCACACGCGGTTGAAGACGGACGAACCGGTCGATTGCAGGCCTTGCGGGGCGGGGCCGGGCGCGCTGGGCGTGAGGATGAAATCGGCGTCGCCGAAGCGCAACACCCATTCGCGCGACAGGCGTTCGCGCGCCTGCTGCAGCCGGACGTAATTGGCATGCCCGATATCCAGGCCGCGTTTGAGCGCGTCGCGCAGCACCGGAGACATCAGGCCTGCCTGCGGGCTGCGCGCCAGCGGCAAGAGGCCCAGGGCGAGCTCGGCGTGCATGGTCTGCGTGTGGATATGCAGCAGCGTCTTCAGATCGTCGTCGAGATCGGGACGGACGACGGTGGCGCCGTGCTCGCGCAGCCGCGCCTCGCTATCGTCCAGCGCCTGCCGCGCATCGGGGTCGAGCCGGCCGATCGCGTCGCAGGCCAGCAGGGCCACGCGCGGCGCGCGCGCCGGCGCTTCCGGGGCCGCGCGGCCGGGCAGCAGCACCGAGGCCACGGCTTGCGATTGCGCCACGGTATTGCTGAACCAGCCTATGGTGTCCAGCGAGTCGCACAGCACGCTCATGCCTTGCCGGTGGATCCGGCCGAAGGTGGGCTTGAAGCCCACGACGCCGCAGAACGCCGCCGGCCGGATCATGGAACCGCCGGTCTGCGTGCCGAGCGCGATATCGATCATGCCGGCCGCGACGGCCGCCGCGGATCCGCTGGACGAGCCGCCCGGCGTGTGCGCGGGCTGGCGGGGATTGCGGGTGGGGCCGGGCGAGGCGTAGGCGAACTCGGCGGTGACGGTCTTGCCGATGGGCACCGCGCCCGCCGCGCGCAGCTGCGCCACGCAGGCGGCGTCCCAGCGCGCCGGCTCCGCGGCGGTGGCGGGCGAGCCCGAGCGCGTGGGCATGCCGGCGACGTCGATCACGTCCTTCACGCCTATCCCCACGCCCGCCAGCGCGCCCGGCGCGGCGGGCGGCAGCGGCAGGTCCGCCGCTTCGGCCAGCCATGCCCAGGCCTGGATGTCCGCGTCCCGCGCCTTGCTGCGGGACCATGCTGCATGCGCATCCAGCATCATTGGACCTTGATCTGCTTCTGGCGGATCAGTTGCGTCCAGCGCTCGCTTTCGCTGGCGATGAAGGCCTGGAACTGCTCGGGCGTGCCGCCCGCGACCTCGCCGCCTTGCGATTCGACGACGTCGCGATACTGCTTGTCCTGCAGCGCGCGGTTGATGTGTTCGTTCAAGGTCTTGACCACCTCGGGCGGGGTGCCGGCCGGGGCGATCACGCCGAACCAGTTGGACACGACCATGTCGGGCAGGCCCAGCTCCTTGAACGTGGGCACGCCGGGCAGCCCGGGCACGCGCTGGTCGGCGGCTACCGCCAGCATCTTGATGCGGGGCATGGAGCCGGTCGCGTGCGGCAGGAAGAGGCTGGGCAGTTCGATGTAGAAGTCCACGTTGCCGGCGATGAGGTCATTGACCGCCGGCGCCCCGCCCCGATACGGAACGTGGGTGGCGTTCATGCCCGCCTGCTCCTTGAACAGCTCGGTGCTCAGGTGCGACGCGCTGCCGGCGCCGGTGGAGGCATAGTTCAGTTTTTCAGGGTTGCGCTTGGCGTCTTCGATCAGCGCGGCGGGGTTCGCGTAGGGCGATTTGTCGTTCACGCCCAGCGCCATGGGGCCGCGCTCGATGAGCGCAATGGGCGCGAGGTCGGCCGCCGGGTCGAAGGGCATGGTGTAGAGCGCCTTGTTGACCGCGAGCGGCGCGAAGTTGCCCAGGCCGATGGTGTAGCCATCGGGCTTGGCGGTGGCGATCTGGCCGGTGCCGATGTTGCCGCTGGCCCCCGGCTTGTTGTCCACCACGACGGGCACGCCCAGCGAGTCGCTCAGCTTTTGCGCGAGCTGGCGCGAGCGCGTGTCGGAGCTGCCGCCGGCCGCGTACGGCACGATGAACTTGATCGCCTGCGTGGGGTAGGCGGCCTGCGCCTGCGCGCCGGCCGAGGCCAGGGAGAAGCCGACGGCGAGGGCGCCAGCCAGCAGTTTGATGGTTGCGGTAGTCGTGCGCATTGCATTCCCCTGTGAGGCAGGGGAATCCACCCCCGGCGTTGATTGTCAGCGCATAGTAGGAAAGACCCTATTAGGTTGTCTAATACCTTATTCTCCTTTTATTGATTTGCTGGAAAAATAAATGTTGATCGACAGCCGATTGCTCCAAGTGTTCGCGGTGGTGGCCGAGGAACTGCATTTCGGCCGCGCCGCGCAACGCCTGCACTTGAGCCAGCCGCCGCTGAGCCAGAGCGTGCGCAAGCTGGAAGAAGCGTTGGGCGTGCAGTTGCTGGAACGGACGACCCGTTCGGTCCGCCTGACCTCGGCCGGCGCCGAGCTGCAGCGGCGCATCCGCCGGATGGAGACCGAGCACGAAGCCACCGTCCGCCAGGTGCGGCAGGCGGCCAGCGGCGAAGCCGGCCATCTGACCATCGGCCTGACGCCCAGCGCGGCCTACTCGAACGTGCCGCAGGCCCTGTTCGCGTTCCGCCGGCGGTATCCCGGCGTGGTGCTGGACCTTCTGGAAATGAACTCCAGCGAGATGCCGGACGCCCTGCACCGCCAGCGGCTGGACCTGGCGCTGCTGCGGCCGCCGTTCGCGGACGCGGACCTGGCGCCGGTGCCGCTGTATTCCGAACCGATGGTGCTGGCGTTGCGCAGCGATCATCCGCTGGCGGCCAAGCGCTGGGTGACGATGGCGCAGGTGCTGGACCTGCCGCTGGTGGGCTACGCGCGCGATCGCTCGCGCTATTTCAGCCAGGTGCTGCGGCAGATGATCGAGGCGGCGGGCAAGCCCGCCGACATCGTGCAGGAAAGCATGATCCCGACCATTCTTACCCTGGTCGAGGCCGGCTTCGGCGCGGCCGTGGTGCCGGCCTCATTGGGGCGGATGCGCATGGACATCCTGAGTTATGTCGGCATCCGGGGGCCGGGCGCGTTTCGCGCGGAGCTGGCCGCGGCGCGCCATCCCGACAATCCCAATCCGTCGATCGACGCGTTCGTGGCGATCATGCGGGAGATATCCGACAAGCATGTCGGAATGCGCGCCGGCCGCCCGCGGCCGGCCGGCGCTGCGGCGCTTTAGTCCCAGGCGGCGGCCAGTCCGTCGGGGCTGACTTCGCGGCCGTTGCGTTCCAGGGCCGCGATCTCGGCCATGTCGGCGTCCGTCAGGCGCAGTTGGCGGGCGAGCAGATTGCTGGCCAGGTTCTCGCGCTTGGTCGACGACGGGATCACCGCGTAGCCCAGTTGGAGCGCCCAGGCCAGGGTGACCTGCGCGGGCGTGGCGTTGTGGCGCCGCGCGATCTGGCCGATGACGGGGTCCTTCAGCACCTTGCCGTAGGCCAGGGTCATGTACGAAGTGACCTGGATGCCCTGTTCCTTCAGGAAGGCGGTGAGCTTGGCATTCTGCAGGTAGGGGCTGAGCTCGATCTGGTTGGTCGCGATCTGCTCCTTGCCCACGGCCGCGATGGCGGCGCGGGTTTCGGCGATGGGGAAGTTGGAAATCCCGATCTGGCGGGTGAGGCCTTGCGCCTTGGCGTCGGCCAGCGCCGTCATGGTTTCCTCGACCGACACGCCGTTGCCGGGCGCGGGCCAGTGGATCAGGGTCAGGTCGACGTAGTCGGTGCGCAATTTGGCCAGGCTGTCCTTCAGGCTGGGAACGAGCTTGCCGCGGCCGTAGTTGGGAACCCAGATCTTGGTCGTGACGAACAGGTCTTCGCGGGGCACGCCGGATTCGGCGATCGCCTGGCCGACCTCGGCTTCGTTTTCGTAGATCTGCGCGGTGTCGATGGCGCGGTAGCCCACGTCCAGCGCGTTGCGCACCGAATCGATAACGACCTGGCCCTGCAGGCGGAAGGTGCCGACGCCGAAGGCGGGAATGCTCATGTAAAACTCCTGGTGGTTCGGGTAGCCAGGCGGAGGTGCCTGGGAATGCGCTCAGTGTGCCCGTCTAATACTTGCGAAAAAAGTCCGATATCGGCGAAATACTTTTGATATAAATGCAAATATGAAGACGACGCTCGACGAAATGCAGGTCTTTATCGCCGTCGTGGACAGCGGCTCCATTACCGCTGCCGCGGACGTGCTGGGCCAGACCATCTCCGCCACCAGCCGGACCATGAGCCGGCTGGAGGAAAAGCTGCAGACCACGCTGATGCGCCGCACGACGCGAAGGCTGGCGCTCACCGAGGAAGGCCGGGCCTACCTGGAGCAGGTCCGCAGGATCGTGGCGGCCGTGGAAGAGACCGAGGAAATGATGAGCCTGCGCCGCAACCAGCCGGCCGGATTGCTGCGGGTGGACGCGGCCTCGCCCTTCATGCTGCACGTGGTGGTGCCGCTGGTGCCGGGCTATTGCCAGCGGTATCCGCAGGTGGAACTGGAGCTCAACAGCAACGAGGGCAATATCGACCTGCTGGAGCGGCGCACGGACCTGGCCATCCGCATCGGGCGGCTGAAGGACTCGTCGCTGCACGCGGTGCCCCTGGGCAGCAGCAAGCTGCGCGTGCTGGCCAGTCCCGCCTACCTGGAACAGCACGGGCAGCCCAAGAGCGTGGCGGACCTGGCCTCGCACACGCTGCTGGGTTTCAGCCAGCTGGAGCCGCTGAACGAATGGCCGCTGCTGGATGCTTCGGGCCAGCCGCTGCACGTGACGCCGGCGCTGCGCTCGTTCAGCGGCGAGACCCTGCGGCAGCTGGCGCTGAACGGCGCCGGCATCGTCTGCCTGTCCGACTTCATGACGCGCGGCGACCGCGAGTCGGGCGCCTTGCGGCAGCTCTTTCCCAAGCAGACGCTGGAGGTCAGGCAGCCGATCAACGCCGTCTATTACCGCAATACGGCGGTCTCCTCCCGCATCAAGTCCTTTATCGACCACATGACCGGGGCGCTGGGGGCGCGCGGGTTCGAGTAAGAAGGAGCGCGGCATGCGCAATCTGGACTTCACCTCCTGGCAGGGCCTGCTGTCGACCTTGCTGGGCCTGGCGCTGATCACACTGATCGGCGTGGGCATCCGCCTGGTGGTCATGCAGACGATCCAGCAGCGTCGCGCCCGCGAGAACCGCCAGATCAACGAGCGGCTGCGCACGCTGATCGCGGCCTACAAGACGCTGGGCGGTTCATTTACCGGCAACCTGGCGGTGGATCCGCGGCACCTGCGCGACCTGCGCCGCGAGGAAGCGGCGGCCGCTTCCAGCGGCGATCCCGTGGAGGCGCGGCCCGGCGGAGACCGCGCGCGCCGCATGCGCGACGCGACCGAGGCCGCCCTGTCGGACGTCATCCTGCTGGGCACCGAGGAACAGGTGCGGCTGGCGGCCAGGGCGGCGGCCGATCTGGTGGCGGGGCGGCCGGTGCACACTGCCGAACTGGTGGTGTCGCTGCGCAACTTCATCCGCCAGGTGCTGGACCTGGAGCCGGTTCCCGGGCAATTGCAGATCCCGAGGCAGGGCCCTGCCCGGCCGTCCGCGACCGGACGCGGCAAGGGCGACGGCGGCGGGAACTCGGGCAGGGGCGGAGGCGGTGGAGAAGGCGGCGCCGGCGGTGGCGGCATGATGATGGGCCTGAACCTGGACCCAGACCGGCATTCGTAGGATGGGTGGAGCGCGAGAGTTCTTAAGGAAGAACTCAAGTATCCAGCGCGCGAAACCCATGCGGCCGTGGGCAGACAGTGCCTGGCACCGGCCGGAAAACAACCGATTGCGGCCGCATGGGTTTCGCGCGCTGGAGAGCAATGCTCTCGCTTAAGAACTCTCGCGCTCCACCCATCCTACGCATCTGCCTGCCCGTTCACCGATTCGTACACCAGCGTCGCCAGCGTCAGGTCTTCCAGCGCGCTGCCTACCGCCTTGAACACGGTGATTTCGCCATCGTCGCGGCGCCCCGGCACCTGGCCCGCGGCAAGCTGGTGCAGGTTGCCGCGGATGCCGGCCGGCGTGAGCACGCCGGCGTCGAAGGCCGACAACAGATCGCCGGACTTGGTGGGCGCCTCATCGGTGTCCACGTAGACGGCGGTGCCGTCGAAGCAGGCCGTATCGGTTTCGCGCATGGCGGGCGTGAAGCTGCCGATCAGGTCCAGGTGCGCGCCCGGGCGCAGCCAGGCGCCCTGGATCAGCGGAACGGTGGACAGGGTGGCGCAGCTGATGATGTCGGCCTGACGCGTCGCGTCCTCCAGGTCGCCGGCGGCCTGGGCATCGAAGCCCTGCCCGCGCAATTGCTCGGCGAGTTTTTCGGCGCCGGCAGCCCTGACGTTCCAGACCAACACGCGCCGGATCGGCCGCACGCTGCGCATGGCCTGGGCCATCAGGCCGGCGATGCGGCCGGATCCCACGATCAGCAGCGTGTCGGCGTCGGCGCGGGCCAGGTAGTCCGCGCCCAGCGCGGCCGCGCCGGCCGTGCGATAGGCCGTGACCACGTCGCCGTCCACCTGGGCGATCGGCACGCCGGTGGTGGCGCTGTACAGGTTGTACGTGGCATGCAGGCCCGGCAGGCCCTGATGGGTGTTTTCGGGAAAGATGTTGATGATCTTCACGCCGAAATAGCCGCGATCGCTCCAGGCCGGCATGATCAGCGACGTGCCGTGGGCATTGCCCGACTGGATGGCATGGACGTGGCGCGGCGGCACCGTGGCGCCGTCGCGGAAGGCGTCGCGCAGGGCGGGAATGACGGCGTCGAAGGACAGGGCGTCGCGGGTCTGGTCTGTGTCGATGAAGCGCATGGGATCCGGGTCCGTCGGTCTGAGAGGGCTGGGGGCAGTCTAGCAGGACGCCGCCCGCAGCCCTGGCCGCGGGCCGGACTCGCCCGCGATGGCGCGGGCCGCGGTCCGTCAGGCCGGATCGATTTGCGCCACGGGCAGCGGGTCGCCCGCGCCGGTGCGCTCGACGATCAGCCGGTAGTGCTGCGGGCTGCGGTGCTTGGCGAAGTTGAAGACGTGGTCGCGGAATGCCTGGCCCATGCCCAGGTCGATCTTCGCGGTGATCACTTCGTCTTCCTCGCCGCTGGCGCGCGCCACGATCTCGCCCGAGGGCGCCACGATCATCGAGCTGCCGATCATGTGGTGGCCGTCTTCGTGGCCGCACTTGGCGGCCGCGCCGATCCACACCGCGTTCTGGTAGGCGCTGGCCTGCAGCACGATTTCGTGCGTCGTGGTGCGCAGGTGCGCGGGCTCGTTCCAGTGGATGTTCAGCGACGGCGTGTTGTAGCCCAGCACGATCAGTTCGGCGCTTTGCAGCGACATCACGCGGTAGGTCTCGGGCCAGCGGCGGTCGTTGCACAGGCACATGCCGATCTTGACGTCGTTGGTTTCCCAGACGCCGAAGCCCAGGTCGCCCACTTCGAAGAATTTCTTCTCCAGGTGCTGGAACGGCGCGTCGACCTTGTGGTCGGCATGGCCGGGCAGGTGGATCTTGCGGTACTTGCCGATGATCTTCGCGTTGCAGTCGACCAGGATGGCGGTGTTGAACTGGCGGCCCTCGGGCGTCAGCTCGGCATAACCCAGGTAAAAGCCGATGCCGAGTTCGCGCGCCGTGTCGAACAGCGGCTGCACGTCGGCGTTGGGCATGCTTTTTTCGAAGTAGCGCTCCACCGCCTCGGCGTCTTCCATCCAGTAGCGCGGAAAGAAGGTCGTCAGCGCCAGCTCGGGAAAGACGACGAACTCCGCCTTGCGGGAGGCGGCCTCGCGCATCATCTCGACCAGCCGGCGGACGACGGCCGCGCGGGTATCGGCGAGGTTGACGGCGCCCATCTGGGCGACCGCCAGGCCCATTTTGCGGGAGGGGGTTGCATGGCTCACGATGTAAATCTCCTGGTGTTCTTATCGCGCGGATGGCGGCGGGCAGGACGGAAAGCGCAAGCATGCATGGGCGGGGGAAAATCCGATACCGCGTCCGGGCCGGCCGGCGCCCGCCGGACAAGCGCCGGGGCGCGGCGGCAAGACCTTGATTCCATGCGGGATTTCGCGGGCGAGGCGATGCCGTCCCGGCGCCATGCATAACGCAGGATCATGGGAGGCATGCAAAGTTTTATATAGGGTTTCCCCGTAGCCCGAGGCTCAGAGCGCCTTGAAGGTCTTGAGATGGATGCTGGTCTCGGTGGCCGCGATGCCCTTGAGGGTGCGCAGCCGGTCCAGCACCTCGGACAGCTCATCGATGGTGGGCACGCGCAATTCGGCCAGCAGGTCCCAGCGGCCGTTGGTGTCGTGCAGGCCCGCCACGCTGGGCTCGCCCATGAGCAGGTTCACGATCTTGCGCGTTTCGTGGCCTTCCACGGCGATGCTCATCCACGCGACGATGTCCTCGGTTTCCACATCCGGGCGCAGGCGCACGGTATAGCCGAGGATGAGTCCCCGCTCCTCCAGTTTCCGGATGCGGTTGTCGATGGTGCCGCGCGAGACGTCCAGTTTCTTGGCGAGCGTGGCGACGGACAGGCGGGCATTGGCGCGTAACAGGCCCAACAGGTTCTGATCTAGCGTGTCCATTGTGAAAAGTGCTACCAAGCGCTGTCAGAATGACAGAATCTTAGCGTTTTGTGTGGATTCTTGTCACTAGGAATTGGTTTTCCCCTCCTCCAGAATTTCTGTTCCATAACTCGGGGAGAAATAAATGACGACGCTGCTTTCCACTTCCGATGTCGCGAAGATCGTGGCCCTGCAAGGCCCGGAACAGGTTTTTTCCAGTCTGCTGGACTATGTGCTGTCGGACTTTCTTCGATGGCAGGAATTCGACAAGAGCGCGCGGGTGGCCAGCCATTCCGCCACCGGCGTGATCGAGCTGATGCCGACCGCCGACAGCGAGTTCTACAGCTTCAAATACGTGAACGGCCACCCCGGCAACCCGCAGGCCGGCCTCTCGACCGTGATGGCGTTCGGCGCGCTGGCGCGGGTCGAGACGGGCGAGCCGCTGCTGATCAGCGAATTGACGCTCACGACGGCGCTGCGCACCGCGGTAACCTCGGCCCTGGCGGCGCGCGCGCTGGCCCGGCCCGGTTCGCGCAAGATGGCCCTGATCGGCAACGGCGCCCAGAGCGAATTCCAGGCGCTCGCCTTCCATTACCTCCTGGGCATCGACACCCTGCACGTCTTCGACGTGGACGCAGGCGCCACACGCAAGCTTGAAAACAATCTGGCCTCGGTGCCCGGCTTGCGCGTGGTGCGCTTCGACAGCACGGCGGACGCCGTGAAGGGCACGGACATCGTCACCACGGTCACCGCGGACAAGGCCTACGCCACCATCCTGACCGCCGACATGATCGAACCCGGCATGCACATCAATGCCGTGGGCGGCGACTGCCCCGGCAAGACCGAGCTGCACGCGGACGTGCTGCGCGCCGGGCCGGTGTTCGTGGAATACGAGCCGCAAACGCGGATCGAGGGCGACCTGCAGCAGATGCCGGCCGATTTCGCCGTGACCGAACTGTGGCGCGTGCTGACGGGGCAGAGCGGCGGCCGCGCGCGCGCCGAAGACGTGACCATCTTCGACTCCGTGGGGTTCGCCCTGGAGGATTTCTCGGCGCTGCGCTGGCTGAGCGATGCCGCCGCCCGGCATGGCGTGGGCACCCGCATCGAGGTGGCGCCGCGGATGGCCGACCCGAAGAACCTGTTCGGCGTCCTGCCCGCCTTGCGCGCCGTCCAGCCCGCCCTGGCCCGCGGCTAGCGCCGCAGCGGGCGGGCCGCAGGCCGCCCGTATACTGGCCCCACTTCTTCTACGCAGAGCAAAGGGGGCTGGATGACGTCCGCTGTTCGTCCGCTGCGCGCCGGGCTGGTCCTGGCGGCCGCAGCGCTGTTGTCGGGGGCAGGCGTGCCGGCCTCCGCGCAGGACACGGCGGCCGCCGCGGCGGCCCAGGCGCAGGCGCCGTTGTCTCCCTTCATGCGGCACATGGAGGACGCCCGCGCCCGGATCCGCGACGCCTCCTGGGCCGCCGCCACCGATTCGGCGCGCGCCGCGCTGGAGGCGGCGCGGCTCAATCGCAACCGCTACGAAATCTTCGACGCCGCGATGCTGCTGCTCAACCTGCTGCAGCGGCAAGGCCTGCACGCCGAAGCCCGCGCCGTGGCCGAAGCGCGGATCGAGGACTTCAGGGGCCTGGGCGACGACGACGGGATGGCCATCCTGTCGTCGCGGGCGATCGAAGCCGCCATGGCGGCGGGAGAGGCGCCCGCGGTCGCCCGGCTGCAGGCAGGCCTCATCGAGCGGGCCCGGCCCTATCCCGCGCTCTGGCAGGTGGAATCCGGCCAGCGCCTGCGCTATGCGCCGGCGGGCCTGTCGATGCCGCTGGTGCAGGAGGGGTGGGCCCTGCTGGGTTTCGAACCGGCCGGCGTGCGCGGCGACGCGGCGCGGCTGGACTATGCGCGGCGCCTGGATGGCGGCGGGCGCGTCGTGGTGCAGCTGCGCATCGGCTATATGGAGACGCTGCGCGGCCAGGACGGCGCGCAGCGCCTGGCCTGGCTGGAAAGCACCCGAAGCGAGCCGTACGGCGAGCAGGCCGCGGCGCCCGCGGCGGCGGCGGCGATGCCCGGCCTGCCCTACGAGAATCTGGCGCAGACCAGGTCCGCGCTGCGTTCCGGCCCCGAAGGCCAGGGCGTGATCGAAGCCGAGTGGTTGGCGGCGCGCGGCGATTGGCGCCTGCAGGTGCAGGCATCCTATCCCGAGCAGTCGGGGGTCGAGGCCCGGCGAGAGGCGCAGGCGCTGCTCGGCGCCATCGCCTGGGACCAGGAACAGCGCCTCTTCCGCGAGCGGGCGATGTCGGACCAGGCCGGCGCCATCGACGCCGAGTGGGCCATGGCGGGAGACTGGCAAGCGGCCGCCGAGCTGGCGCGGGCCGCGCTGCCCGACGCCGCCTTCCCGCAGGAGATCGCGCGGCTGCATACCGTGATGGGCACCGCCGCCCATGAACGCGGCGCGCTGGACGAGGCCCGCGGCCACTACGACATCGGGCTGGCGGCCTGGGCTTATGCCGGCAAGGCTTATCACGACGAGGTCCTGTACGAGACCGCGCTGGATCGCGCCGCGGACATCGCCTATCGCCAGGGCCGCGAGGACGAGGCCGTGGCGCTGAGCAAACGCTATATCGAATGGACGGGCGACCGTGACCGGGCCTGGGTCCTGGCCGAAGACCGGCCCGAACTCCGAAGCGCGCGCACCGGCCAGGCCTTGCCCCTGCGCATCGGGGATTTCCGCCTCAAGCCGATCGGCCCGAAACGATTTCAGTACGAGGACCTCAGGACCGGAACGTTGCTGGGCCTGTCGGTGGAGCAGAAGGCAGGCATCGGGGACGAGGCGCTGGAAGGTTCCATGCGTTCCTTCATGCGCGACCAGCTGGGGCTGGAGGCCGGCGGCTTGCAGGCCGTCGCCTTCGCGCCGCGCTTGCGGGAGGGCGCGACGGGCTCGCTGCACGGCCGGAAATGGGTGTTCGAGGTGGCGCCCCGCCAGGGCGACGGGCGCGCGCTGCGCCTGGACGGCAAGGCCGAAAACGGCGCCTTGGCGCCGGCCGGCATGGTGTTCTGGATCGTGGACCGGGGAGACAGCCGGTCCATCCTGCGCGCGCCGCTGGCCGCGGACGGCGGCGGCAACGCGCGCATCGAACAGGTGGCGCAAGCGCTGGCCTGGTGAACCGCGCCCGCGCTTGCGCCGGGCGTGTCAGGCTCGGCGCGGGGCTTCAACCGGCGGCGTGCCCTCGTGGAACAGCGATTTCAGCTGCGTGCGCAGCTCCGGCGTATCCGTATGCTTGTGCACCGTGGTCGCGTGCTGCACGGCCGCTTCCAGCAGTTCGCCTTCGGAATCCGCCGCCAGCGCCACCGAGCAATTCATCTCGCTGGGGTACTCGCGGCAATCGATGTATTTGCGTGTCATGAACGTCTCCTTGCGCGCAGGCTCGCTGGAGCTTGCGCAATAGGGCATCCGACGCGCGGCGCGGGACGTCCTGGCCGGTGGCGCGTCGCACCGGCCGGGGCGATGGGAAAAGTATAGATCCGGCCGGGCCGCTCAGAAACTGACGCGCTGTTTCAAGGCCGCCGCGATCATGGCGATGTCGATGTCCTTGCCGGGGTTCTTCAGGCAGAAATCGTGCAGCACGGCCACGTAGGCGTTGCCCAGCAGCTTGGTGATGGCGCCGGCGGTGGTGGCGGCGATGGTGCCGCCCACCGCGCTGCCCGCGCCGGGGATGAACTTCAGGAGGCCGGACACCACCGAGCGCCCGATCAGCGTGGCGGCGGAGGCGCCCAGCGTGGAGGTCACCAGGGTGGTGATGGCGGCGGTGTCGAGCTCCATGCCGAACGTGATGCCGATCTTCGCGATCATGCCGACCTGGATGGGCACCAGCGCGAAGGCGTCCGAGAACGGGATGGGGGCGGCGGCGGCCGAGGCCGCCAGGCCGGCGGCCACGTTGACCTCTATCTCAGCCCGCTTTTTTTTTACTTCCAGGGCCTTCTTGTTGCGGGTCGACAGGGCGTTGGCGTAAGCGCGCTGCTGCGCTTCGGGGATGTGCAGCGCAGTCACTTCGATCAGCTTGTCCAGGCCCATCGGGGGCAGTTCCGCATCCAGTTCCTCGATCCATTCCGGCAGCGCGCGCACCGCTACCGCCTCCCTGGCGCGCGGCAGCAGCTTGCGGGCCTCGTCCAGGAACGCGCTGTTCTTGCGCGCCTTGGTCAGCACCGCCACCACCGGAATGCCGGCGTCGGCCAGCATGCCGCACAGCTCGATTTCCGCGTCCTCGACCCGATGGCTGCTGTCCTGGATACATAGCCAGGCGACGTGCAGGTGCCGATCCTGGTCGTCGGACGCGGAGCGTTCCCGGATCAGGTCGGCCAGCTCCCGGCGCGAGCGGTCGTAATCGGCGACCTCCAGGCCGCGGGTGTCGATGATGGTGAGCGGGTGCCCGGCCTTGGTGAATTCCTGGGTGGATTGGGTGACGGGCTTGCCCGCGCCGGTCTTGGCCAGCTCGCCGCGAAACACGGCGTTGATCAGCGTGCTCTTGCCCACGCCGGTCTTGCCCGCGACCAGGATATTCACGCGTCCCGCGCCGCGCGTCGCGGTGCTGATGGCATCCGCGATCGCATCTTGCAGCTGGGGAGGGTCGTTGCGGGGCAGGCTCATGGGATGGGGGCGTGAACAGTCATGGGGACGATTCTAGCCAGAAAACCGCGCGGCCCAGGCCGGGCCGCGCGCCTTTCAGGCCTGGGCCGGCGCGCCGTACAGATGCGCCGAATCGGGGAAGGTCCGCGCCCGGACTTCCCCGGCATAGCCCTGCGCCGCCTGCTGGATGCGGGCGGCCAGGTCGTCGTAGCGCTTCACGAAGCGCGCGGTGCGGTCGAACATGCCCAGCATGTCGTCCACCACCAGCACCTGACCGTCGCAGCGGACGGACGCGCCGATGCCGATAGTGGGGCAGGCGACGGCGTCGGTGATCGACGCGGCCAGCGGCTCGACGACGCCCTCGATCACCAGGGAGAACGCGCCGGCCTCCGCCACGGCGGCGGCGTCGGCGGCGATGCGGGCATACTCCGCCTCGCCCCGGCCGCGCGCGCCGTATCCGCCCAGGATGTTCACGGCCTGCGGGGTCAGGCCCACGTGGCCCATCACCGGGATGCCGCGGGCCGACAGGTAGGCGACCGTCGGCGCCATGCTCTGCCCGCCTTCCAGCTTGACCGCGGCCGCGCCGGTTTCCTTCATGACGCGCGCCGCCGACCGGAACGCCTGCTCGGGGCTTTCCTCATAGCTGCCGAAGGGCATGTCCACGACCACCAGCGCCCGCCGCGAGCCGCGCACCACGGCGGCGCCGTGCGCGATCATCATGTCGAGCGTGACGGGCACGGTGGAAGGCAGGCCATAGATGGTCTGCGCCAGGCTGTCGCCCACCAGCAGGGCATCGCAATGCGGGTCCAGCAGCTCGGCCATGCGCGCCGTGTAGGCAGTCAGCATCACCAGAGGCTCCTGGCGCTTGCGGGCGCGGAAAGCGGGGACGCTCATCCGGGGCGTGCTGGCGGTCGCCGCGGCGGCGGACAAGGTGGCGGTCGTAGACATCGGTTTCCTCTTTCTCCAGGGTTGCGGGGCCATCGTACCGGAACGCCGGCGCCCGCGTGGCGCCCGCGCTAGCGCCGCCGGCCGGCGGCGAAGGCTAATCTTTGCGGCAAAAGGTAATTGAAAGTAGGGACGGCCAGGCGGCCATCCGGCGCGGGTCCGATACGAATGACCCGGTATGCACGCACTGGCTGCCGTGGCCGGCAAGCTATGGGCCGAGTTCGCCGCGCGGCGCGGCCCTCGTGCCGCCCGCGCGCCGGCACGGAATTGAGGGACGCGGCGCCGGGCGCGCCAAAGCGTTACATCTCAACGGTTTCTCTCGCGTTTGCGCGAGGCCGGCTGCGTAGAATTTGCCGCTCGTCAAGTTTTTTGCGGCATACGCGCAACATTGTCCATGCCTAGTTCCGGGCTCGTTCCCCGCCTCCTGCGTTCACGCCCCTTGACCAAGGGCTTGCGCTACTTCTATCGGTACACGCGGCCCCGGGCGTATCGGCACAATGAAACGCTGTGGCCGTTCGTGAAGGTGCGGCGCGACGCCGACGGCAAGCTGGAGGGCTGCGAGCTGCTCGGCGTGCGCGGCCCGGCCACCACGCCGCTGCAACAGCTGGCGCACTCCATCGCGGGCGATGCCCACCTGATCCTCAGCGGCCCTTCCGTGGCGCAGATCGACTACGCGCGCTGCCGCCTGGGCGCGGTGATGGGCGTCAATGGCTCCATCGCGCTGCGCCGGCAGCGGCCCTCGCTGCGTTTCGACTACTACGCGATGCTGGACGCCGGCTTCGTCAGGCACCGCCGCGATCTGGTGGCGGAGGTGCTGGCGCAGGACCTGACGCTCTTCGTCACGCCCGAAGTCTATCGCTGGATCGCGTTCCTGTTCGAGGGCCAGGCGGTGCGTTGCCGCATCGCGCTGTTCGAGGAAGTGCACCAGCGCGCCGCGCGGCCGCGGGCGCGTCCCGAGGAACTGGAAACCGAGCTGGCCCAGGATCCCGGGCTGGTGCTGTTCGACGCCCGCCATCCCATGCACGCCCACGGCTTCAGCCTGGATCCGACGCGCGGCCTGTTCGGCGGCGGCACCGTGGCTTACACCTCGCTGCAACTGCTCGCCTGGCTGGGCGCGAAGACTCTCTACCTGCACGGCCTGGACCTGACGGCCACCGCGGGGCCCCGATTCTATGAAAACGCGGCCGCGCAATTGCCGACCGCGCTGGACCGGCAGTTCGCCGGGCACATCGAACCCGCGTTCCGGCAAGCCGGCAGGCTGCTCAGCGCGCGCGGGATCAAGGTCTACAACCTGTCTCTCGCCAGCAGGCTGGGAAGCGACGTGTTCGAGAAACGCCACTGGACCTGCCTGCTGCCGCCGGAGGCGGCTGCGCCCACGCAAGTGAATGTGAACCCATGAAAATCCTGTACACCAATTTCCATCAAGGCGATGGCGGCGGCCACACGACTTACGTGATGTCGCTGGCCCGCATCCTCTGCCACAAGTCGGAAGTGACCGTGGCCGCGCCGGCGAGCAGCCGCCTGCTGGCGGAAGCGCGCGAACTGCCCGGCGTGCGCACCATCGCGCTGGAGTTCAAGGGCCGGCCGCTGGAGCAGTTGCGCGCGCTGCGCCGGCTGCGCACCCTGCTGCGCGACGAGCGCTTCGACGTGGTCCACGTCAACGGCTCGGCGGATCACCGGCTGTGCATGCTGGCGACCATGGGGATGGGCGCCCGGCGCCCCTTCATCGTCTACACCCAGCACACCGACCGCAGCGCCAACAGCCTGGGCGCGCGCGTGCGCGCCAAGTGGGGCACCAATCGCGTCATCTGCGTATGCAGCCACACGTTTCGTCGAATGAAGCAATCCGTGTTCCGCAACGAAGACCTGCGGATGGTGCACAACGGCGTCGATACCGAGAAATGCCGCCCCGCCACGCAACGGCAGGCGGCCCAGGCGCGCGACAGCCTGCTGCCCGACGGCATGCAGGGCAGGCTGGTCATCGGCAGCAACGCCGGCACCGCCGTCTACAAGAACTGGCTGGACATGGTCGCCGCCGTGTCCAGCCTGCCGGCGCCGCAGCGCAGGCAGGTGGTGATCCTGATCGCCGGCAAGCTGCCGGACGCCGAGCAGATGCGCCGCGTCGAGGAACTGGGCATGGCCGACCAGGTCGTGTTCACGGGTTTGCTGGACGACGTGCGGCCGTTCCTGTCGGCGCTGGACGTGGGCTTCGTGCTGTCGTCCAAGCTGGAGACGATTTCCTTCGCCTGCCGCGAGATGATGGCCGCGGGCAAGCCGGTCATCGTCAGCGAAGTGGGCGGGCTGCCCGAGAACGTGACCGACGGCCGCGACGGCTGGGTGGTGCCGCCCGCGTCCGTGGACAGCCTGGTGCAGGCCCTGTCGCAGATCCTGGCCAACCGCGCCGCCGTGGACAGGATGGGCGAGGAAGCGCGCAGCACGGCGCTGAAAGAGTTTTCGCTGGCGACGTTCGTGGGCAAGACCGAAAGCGTCTATCGCGAAGGGCGCGCGCAGCAACCCTACCGGCTGCGCCTGACTTCCTGAGCGCGGCCGCCATGAAACGCCACGGGCCCGGCGCGGTGCGCCGGGCCCGTGGAACCGCCGGGTTTCAGCGGGGCGCCGCGTTTCAGTAGTGAATCACCGTGCGGATCGACTTGCCTTCGTGCATCAGGTCGAAGGCTTCGTTGATGCGCTCCAGCGGCAGGGTGTGCGTGACGAAGGGATCGAGGTCGATCTTGCCGCTCATGGCATCTTCCACCATGCCCGGCAGCTGCGTGCGGCCCTTGACGCCGCCGAAGGCCGAACCGCGCCACACGCGGCCCGTGACCAGCTGGAACGGGCGGGTGCTGATTTCCTGGCCGGCACCGGCTACGCCGATGATGATGCTCTCGCCCCAGCCCTTGTGGCAGCATTCCAGCGCCGCGCGCATGACGTGCACGTTGCCGATGCACTCGAACGAGAAGTCCACGCCGCCGTCGGTCATTTCGACGATGACGTCCTGGATCGGCTTGTCGTGATCCTTGGGATTGACGCAGTCGGTGGCGCCCATGGCGCTGGCGAGCACGAATTTGTTGGGGTTGGTGTCCACGGCGATGATGCGGCCGGCCTTGGCCTGCACCGCGCCCTGGATCACGGCCAGGCCGATGCCGCCCAGGCCGAACACGGCGACGGTGTCGCCCTCCTTGACCTTGGCGGTGTTGTGCACGGCGCCCAGGCCGGTGGTGACGCCGCAGCCCAGCAGGCAGACCTTCTCGTGCGGAGCGGCCGGGTTGATCTTGGCCAGCGAGATTTCGTTGACCACGGTGTATTCGCTGAAGGTCGAGCAACCCATGTAGTGGTACAGCGGCTTGCCTTCGTAGCTGAAGCGCGAGGTGCCGTCGGGCATGACGCCCTTGCCCTGTGTGGCGCGCACCTTCTGGCACAGGTTGGTCTTGCCGGACAGGCAGAACTTGCATTCGCGGCATTCGGCCGTGTAGAGCGGGATGACGTGGTCGCCGGGCTTTAGCGAGGTCACGCCTTCGCCGACCTCGACCACGACGCCGGCGCCTTCATGGCCCAGCACCGCCGGGAACAGGCCTTCCGGATCGTCGCCGCTCAGGGTGAAGGCATCCGTGTGGCAGACGCCGGTATGGGTGATCTGCACCAGCACCTCGCCGCGCTGCGGGGGCGCGACGTCGATTTCAACGATTTCCAGCGGCTTGCCGGGTCCGAATGCGACTGCTGCGCGTGATTTCATAGCTTTGCTCCACGAGTGTCAGGTGGCGTTACTTCAAATAGGAACGGACGAGGCGCATCAACAGGTCGATTTCCGCTTCGGGCTCGACCTTGGTCTCCCGCTGGGCGCCCTGGGCCGACTGCAGGAAGGTTTCCCGGAGGTGGCTTTCCAGCACCTCGGCCATCAGGCCGGTGGCGGCGCCTCGCAGGGCGGCCAGCTGCTGCAGCAGCGCCCCGCATTCCGTGCCTTCGTTGACGGCCCGCTCCAGCGCCAGCGCCTGTCCCTGGATACGGCGCAGGCGGGTGACGACGCGTTTCTTTTCTTCCGGGGAATGGGGCACGGCGGGCTCCGATAAATACAGGGGGGGAGTATACGCGCGGCGGCCGGCTGCGTCCAGGCGCGACGGTTCGTCTGTACCTGTCTATACTTTATCCCCGGATTTCCCCGCAGCTCAACGGTACAAGACAGGACGACCCGTGGCCTCCTCCCCGCCCAGATTGCCGGTACAGGCGAACGCCTTGCCCGCGCCGCTCTACGCGCAGGTCAAGCAGATGATTGCGCAGCAGATACGTAGCGGCGCGTGGCCCGCGCATTACCGCGTGCCGTCGGAGGCCGAACTGGTGGACGAACTGGGCTTCAGCCGCATGACCGTCAACCGGGCCCTGCGCGAACTGACCGCGGAAGGCTTGCTGGTGCGCATGCAGGGCGTGGGAACTTTCGTGGCCCAGCCCAAGGCGCGCTCGGCGCTGTTCGCGGTCAACAACATCGCCGAAGAGATCGCGGCGCGCAATCACCGCCACCACAGCCGCGTCGTGCGCCTGGCCGAAGAGCCCGCGGGGGCCGAGCAGGCGCAGGCGCTGGAGATCCGCGCCGGGCAGCCGGTGTTCCATTCGCTCATCGTCCATTTCGAGGACGACGTGCCGATCCAGCTGGAAGACCGCTACGTCAACGTAAAGCTGGCGCCCGACTATCTCAAGCAGGACTTCGCGCGGAGCACGCCATACGAATACCTGACGCGCGTTGCGCCGCTGACCGAGGGCGAGCACGTGGTCGAGGCCATATTGGCCAAGCCGCGCGAATGCCAGCTCCTGCAGATCGACCGCGCCGAGCCCTGTCTTCTGATCCGCCGCCGCACTTGGTCCGGCGAGCGCGTCGTCACGCTGGCCCGCCTGATCCACCCCGGCTCGCGCCACCGCCTGGAAGGCAAGTTTTCCAAATGAACCGCCCCGATGTCCGTCTCTACCGCGCCGCCGACTACCCGCGCATGCCCTGGCGCAACGGCGGCGGCACCACCCAGGAAGTCGCCTGCAATCCCGGCGGCGGCACGGCCGCGTTCGATTGGCGGCTGTCCATCGCGGACGTGGCCCAGGAAGGCGGGTTTTCCACCTTCTCCGGATACCAGCGCATCATCACCGTGCTGGAAGGCAAGGGCATGCAGCTCACCGTGGACGGATGCGAGCAGGCGCCGCTGGCACCGCGCCAGGCGTACGCATTTTCCGGCGATGCGCCCGTGCATTGCCGCCTGGTGGATGGTCCGATCCGGGACTTCAACCTGATCTACGCGCCGGCGCGCTATCGCGCGCGGTTCCAGTGGGCGGCGGGGGCCGGGCCGTGGACCTTCCACAGCGCCGCGCGCACGGTGCTGGTCCTGAATGCGGGCGGCGCCTTGTCGCTGCGGGTCGACGGCGTCGAGCACGCCGCCGCAGGGCGGTACGACTGCCTGCACGTCGAAGGCCGGCCGGGCCTGGCCGAGTACCGGCTGGACGGCGCGGGGGGGCTCGACGCCTGCGTCATCGAGCTTTCCTCCCGCGCGGACTGAGCCTGCCTGCCGCGGCCGTTCCGGCCCCGGAAACACTCGTTTTCATACGGGAAATCCCTGACGGAAAACCGGTATTCCCAGCTTGTATATACAAGCATATGGGACCTATGATTCGGTCAGACCCCGCGCGGATGTCGAACGTCCGCGAATGAACCGAACGAGGAGACCGTCTTGGACCAACCGACCCGACACCGCGATGGCGTCATCCGCGCGCCGCGCGGCAATCAACTGACCGCCAAGAGCTGGCTCACGGAAGCCCCCTTGCGCATGCTGATGAACAACCTGGATCCGGACGTCGCGGAGAATCCCCAGGAGCTGGTGGTGTACGGCGGCATCGGCCGCGCCGCGCGCAATTGGGAGTGCTACGACAAGATCGTCGAGACCCTCAAGGCGCTCAACGAAGACGAGACCCTGCTGGTGCAATCGGGCAAGCCGGTGGGCGTGTTCAAGACCCACGCCAACGCGCCGCGGGTGCTGATCGCCAATTCCAACCTGGTGCCCAACTGGGCCAACTGGGAACACTTCAACGAGCTGGACGCCAAGGGCCTGGCGATGTACGGCCAGATGACCGCGGGCAGCTGGATCTACATCGGCAGCCAGGGCATCGTGCAAGGCACGTACGAGACCTTCGTCGAGGCGGGCCGCCAGCACTATGGCGGCGACCTCAAGGGCCGGTGGGTGCTGACGGCGGGCCTGGGCGGCATGGGCGGCGCGCAGCCGCTGGCGGCCACGCTGGCCGGCGCCTCGTCCCTGAATATCGAATGCCAGCAGAGCCGCATCGACTTCCGCCTGCGCACCCGCTATGTCGACGAGCAGGCCGCGGACCTGGACGATGCGCTGGCGCGCATCGCCCGGTACACGAAAGAAGGCCGCGCCGTTTCCATCGCGCTTTGCGGCAACGCGGCCGACATCCTGCCCGAACTGGTGCGCCGCGGCGTCAGGCCGGACCTGGTCACCGACCAGACCAGCGCGCACGATCCCCTGAACGGCTACCTGCCGGCCGGCTGGACCTGGGAAGACTACCGCGTCCGCGCGCAGCGCGAGCCCGCCGCCGTCGTCAAGGCCGCCCGGCAGTCGATGGCGGTCCACGTGCGGGCCATGCTGGCTTTCAAGCGCCAGGGCGTGCCCACCTTCGACTACGGCAACAACATCCGCCAGATGGCCAAGGAAGAAGGCGTGGACGACGCGTTCGATTTTCCGGGCTTCGTGCCGGCCTACATCCGCCCGCTGTTCTGCCGCGGCGTGGGGCCGTTCCGCTGGGCCGCGCTGTCCGGCGATCCGCAGGACATCTACAAGACGGACGCCAAGGTCAAGGAACTGATTCCGGACGACGCGCATCTGCACCACTGGCTGAGCATGGCGCGCGAGCGCATCAGCTTCCAGGGGCTGCCGGCGCGCATCTGCTGGGTGGGCCTGGGCGCGCGCGCCAAGCTGGGACTGGCCTTCAACGAAATGGTGCGCACGGGCGAGTTGTCGGCGCCCATCGTCATCGGCCGCGACCACCTGGATTCCGGCTCGGTCGCCAGCCCCAACCGCGAAACCGAGTCCATGCGCGACGGCTCGGATGCCGTGTCCGACTGGCCGCTGCTCAATGCGCTGTTGAACACCGCCAGCGGCGCGACCTGGGTGTCGCTGCACCATGGCGGCGGCGTGGGCATGGGTTTCTCGCAGCACTCGGGGATGGTGATCGTGTGCGACGGCACGGACGAAGCCGCCGCGCGCATCGCCCGCGTGCTGACCAACGATCCGGGCACGGGTGTCATGCGTCACGCGGACGCCGGCTACGACATCGCCATCGAATGCGCCAGGGAGCAAGGCCTGAACCTGCCGATGATCACGGGCGCGCGCTGAGCCGGCGCCTTCATTCCGCCAACCCGCGTGGGGCGGTCTTCGGCCCCACGCCCATTTCGAGGCAATGCGATGGCTTTGGACAATGAAACAGGGCCCGCGCCGCTCCTGGAGCGGCGTTCCATCGACTACATTCCTGAATCCGAGCGGCACGGCAGGCTCTATAGCCAGTTCACGCTCTGGATGGGCGCCAACCTGCAGATTACCGCCATCGTCACCGGCGCCCTCGCCGTGGTGCTGGGCGGCGACGTGTTCTGGTCGCTGATCGGCCTGTTCATCGGACAGGTGCTGGGCGGCGCCGTAATGGCGCTGCACGCGGCGCAAGGGCCCAGGCTGGGCCTGCCGCAAATGATCTCCAGCCGCGTGCAGTTCGGCGTGTACGGCGCGGCGATTCCCATCGTGCTCGTCTGCCTGATGTACCTGGGCTTCACGGCCACGGGCGCGGTGCTGTCGGGCCAGGCGCTGGGCCAGCTCTTCGGCGTCAGCGATACCGCCGGCATCCTCATCTTCGCGGCCGTCATCGTCGCGGCCACGCTGTTCGGCTACCGGGTGATCCACATCATCGGGCGGGTGGCGACGGTGCTGGGCATCGTCGCATTCGTGTACCTCTTCAGCCGCGTGATCGCGGTGGGCGACGTGGGGCAGCTCCTGCAGATCCGGCATTTCAGCTGGAGCTCGTTCCTGCTGGCGGTTTCGCTGGCCGCATCCTGGCAGATCGCCTATGGCCCGTATGTGGCCGACTATTCGCGCTACCTGCCCAGCGCCACGTCGCCGGTGAAGACGTTCCTGGCGGTGGGACTGGGGTCGGTCATCGGCGCGCAGATCGCGATGGTGCTCGGGGTGCTGGCCGCCGCCATGGCGGCCGGCCAGTTCGCCGGACGCGAGGTGGCGTACATCGTCGGCCTGGGCGGAACGGGGACGATGGCGGCGCTGCTGTATTTCAGCATCGCGTTCGGCAAAGTCACGATCTCCACGCTGAACTCCTACGGCAGCTTCATGTGCATCGCCACGGTCGTGAGCGGCTTTCGCGGCTCGGTCGAGATCACGCGCCGGCAGCGCACGGTGGCGGTGGTGCTGATCGTGGGCATGGCGACCGCCGTGGCCTTGCTGGGCCAGCATTCGTTCCTGAACGCCTTCAAGTCCTTCATCCTGTTCCTGCTGGCGTTTTTCACCCCCTGGAGCGCGGTCAACCTGGTGGACTATTACTGCATCAGCCGCGAACGCTACGACGTGCCCGCGCTGTCGGATCCGGACGGGCGCTATGGGCGGTGGAACCTGCCCGGCATCCTGGTCTATGCGTTCGGCGTGCTGGTGCAGATGCCCTTCATCTCGACCAAGCTCTACACAGGCCCCATGGTCGAACGGCTGGGCGGGGTGGATATTTCATGGATCATCGGACTGGTCGTGCCCGCCGTGCTCTACTACCTGTTCGCCCGCCGCGACGCGCGGCCCGCGGCCCGCGAGCCGGCGCATCGTGCCGGGAAACCGGCCTAGGAGACCTCTAATGGATCTGCATCTCAAGCCCGGACGCCTGACGCTGTCCGATCTGCGGCGCGTGTACCAGGAGCCGGTGCGCCTGACGCTGGACGCGAGCGCCGCGGGCCCCATCGACGACAGCGTGGCGACGGTCGAACGCATCATTGCCGAGGGCCGAACGGTGTACGGCATCAATACCGGATTCGGCCTGCTGGCCTCGACGAAGATCGCGCGCGAAGACCTGGAGGCGCTGCAGACCTCGCTGGTGCTGTCGCATGCCGCCGGCGTGGGCGAGGCGCTGGACGAGGCCATGGTGCGGCTGATCATGGTGCTGAAGATCAACAGCCTGGCGCGCGGCTATTCCGGCATCCGCCGCGCCGTGATCGACCGCCTGATCGCGCTGGTGAATGCGGGCGTGTACCCGCATATTCCCTTGAAGGGTTCGGTCGGCGCGTCGGGCGACCTGGCGCCGCTGGCGCATATGTCGCTGGTGCTGCTGGGCGAGAGCCGCGCCCGCTGCCAGGGCGAATGGCTGCCCGCCCGGGAAGCGCTGGCGCGCGCGGGCCTGGCGCCGCTGTCGCTGGCGGCCAAGGAAGGCCTGGCGCTGCTCAATGGCACGCAGGTCTCCACGGCCTACGCCCTGCGAGGCCTGTTCGAGGCCGAGGACCTGCTGGCCGCGGCGCTGGTCTGCGGCAGCCTCAGCGTGGAAGCCATGCTGGGCTCGCGCGCGCCGTTCGATGCCCGCATCCACGCGGCGCGCGGCCAGCCGGGCCAGATCGACGTGGCCGCCGTCTACCGCGAACTGCTGACCGAGGACAGCGAGGTCGGGCATTCGCACGCGAACTGCGGCAAGGTGCAGGACCCCTATTCCCTGCGCTGCCAGCCGCAGGTGATGGGCGCCTGCCTGACGCAGATCCGCCAGGTGGCGCAAGTGCTGGAAATCGAATCCAACGCCGTATCGGACAACCCGCTGGTGTTCGCCGAACAGGGCGACGTGGTGTCGGGCGGCAATTTCCACGCGGAGCCGGTGGCGCTGGCGGCCGACAACCTGGCATTGGCGCTGGCCGAGATCGGCGCGCTGTCGGAGCGCCGCATTTCGCTCATGATGGACAAGCACATGTCGCAGCTGCCGCCGTTCCTAGTGAGCAACGGCGGCGTGAATTCCGGCTTCATGATCGCCCAGGTCACGGCCGCGGCGCTGGCCAGCGACAACAAGGCGCTGGCGCATCCGGCCAGCGTGGACAGCCTGCCGACCTCTGCCAACCAGGAGGACCACGTCTCCATGGCGCCCAACGCCGGCAAGCGGCTCTGGCCCATGGCCGAGAACGTCCGCGACATCCTCGCGATCGAGTGGCTGGGCGCCTGCCAGGGCCTGGATTTCCGCGAGGGCCTGAAGACGGCGCCCAAGCTGGAACATGCCCGCGCGCTGTTGCGCGGACGGGTGGCGCACTATGAGCGGGACCGCTTCTTCGCGCCCGACATCGCCGCCGCCAGCGAACTCATCGCGGCGCGCGGCCTGACGGCGCTGATGCCGGCCGGGCTGCTGCCCAGCGCGTGAGACGGAGGAACGCATGAGACAGGTCTGGCGCAATTGCCACGCGGCCACGATGGCGGGCGGCAGGTATTCCGCGATCGAGCGCGCCGCCATCCTGACGCGCGACGAGCGCATCGAGTGGATCGGCCCCGAGGACGCGCTGCCGCATGCCGACGGCGCCGCGGTCCATGACCTGGGCGGGGCCTGGGTCACGCCCGGCCTGATCGACTGCCATACGCACCTGGTGTTCGGCGGCGACCGCAGCCGGGAATTCGAGCAGCGGCTGCAAGGCGTGGACTACGCCAGCATCGCGGCCCAGGGCGGCGGCATCGCCAGCACCGTGCGCGCCACGCGCGCCGCCCGCGAGGACGAACTCTACGACGGCGCGCGAAGACGGGCGCTGCAACTGCTGCGCGACGGCGTGACCACGCTGGAGGTGAAGTCGGGCTATGGGCTGGACCTGGCCAGCGAGCGCAAGATGCTCAGGGTGGCCCGCCGCCTGGGGCAGGCCTTGCCGCTCACCGTGCGCGCCACCTTCCTGGGCGCGCACGCGCTGCCGCCCGAATACGAAGGGCGGGCGGACGACTATGTCGGCGAAGTCTGCCGCATGCTGCCCGTGCTGGCGGCCGAAGGGCTGGTGGACGCGGTGGACGCCTTCTGCGAGCACCTGGCGTTCTCGCCCGCGCAGGTCGAGCGGGTGTTCCTCGCCGCCCGGCAATACGGCCTGCCGGTGAAGCTGCATGCCGAGCAATTGTCCTCGCAGCACGGCGCCACGCTGGCGGCGCGTTATGGCGCGCTGTCGGCCGATCACCTCGAATACCTGACCGAAAGCGATGTCCTGGCCATGGCCCGGGCCGGCACCGTGGCGGTGCTGCTTCCCGGCGCCTTCTATGCCTTGCGCGAGACGCAGCTGCCGCCTGTCGGCCTGCTGCGCCAGCACGGCGTGCCCATCGCCATCTCCAGCGACCTGAACCCCGGCACTTCGCCCGCGCTGTCGCTGCGGCTGATGCTGAGCATGGCCTGCACGCTGTTCCGCCTGACGCCCGAAGAGGCGCTGGCCGGCGCCACCCTGCATGCCGCGCGGGCGCTGGGCCTGCAGGCCAGCCACGGATCGCTGGAGGCGGGGAAAGTGGCGGATTTCGTGGCGTGGGAAGTGGGGCATCCCGCGGAACTGGCCTATTGGATCGGCGGCGACCTGCCCCGGCGCGTGGTGCGGCACGCGGCGCTGGCGCACGTCACGGCGGCGCGGTAGGCGCGGCGGCCGCAGCCGGTAGAATGGCAGCCGGCCGCCTCCTGCCCGTCCGGGCCGCGCGGGCGAGCCTCTGCCTCTACCCGGATCCATGAACTCGACCCCCTCCCTGCAAGACTTGCAGCAACAAGCGTTGACGGCCTTTCGCGACAACCGGCTGCAGGATGCCCGCTCCCTGTTCGAACAGCTGCTGGCGGCGGACCCCGACAGCGCCCGCGCGCTCGAAGGGCTGGCCTACGTGGCCGCGAGGCAGGACGATTTCGCGCAGGCCGCGGACTGGTTCGACCGCGCGGTCAAGGCGGGCCCGGCCTCGCCGGACCTGCTGCGCGACGCGGGCATCGCCAGCAAGAATGCCGGCAGGCCGGCCGCCGCGCTGGCCCATTTCCAGGCGGCGCTGAAGCGGGCGCCCGAGCAACTCGCCTATTACGGCGAAATCGCGGATCTGCAGGCGCGCCTCGGCCAGGGCGACCAGGCCGTGGCGCTGATCCGCCATGCCCTGAAGCTGGCGCCCTCGTCGCCGGCCCTGCACTACACCCACGGCAAGCTGCTGGGGCAGGCGGGCCGGTTCGACGAAGAGTTGCAGGCCTATCAGCGCGCGCTTTCGCTCAAGCCGGATTTCGTCGATGCCCACGTCAACCTCGGGGTGGCGCTGCGCGACATGCGCCGCTTCGACGAGGCGCTGCGCAGCTTCAAGAAGGCGATCGCGCTGGATCCGGAACACGCCGGCGCGCGCAATAACCGCGCCCAGACCAATCTGATGCTGGGCAATTTCGAGCATGGCTGGCGCGACTACGAATGGCGCTGGCGCGACGGCGGGCAGCGCCACGATTTCGCAGGCAAGCCCTGGCTGGGCGAAACCGGCCTCGCGGGCAAGACGCTGCTGGTGCACAGCGAGCAGGGGCTGGGCGATACGCTGCAATTCGTCCGCTACATCGAGCCGCTGTCGCGCGCCGGGGCGCGGGTGGTGCTGCGCGTGCAGCCGGCGCTGCTCCCCTTGCTGAAGGACCTGCCCGGCGCGGCGGCCGTGATCGGCGCGGACGCGCCCGTCCCCGAGTACGACCGCCACGTGCCGCTATTGAGCCTGCCGCTGGCCTTGCGTGAAACCGCCGTCCGCTCGGTGGCGCCCTATCTGGCCGCGGATCCGGACCGGGCCAACCGCTGGGAAGCGACGCTGGCGGGGCGCGGGGCCCGGGGCAAGCGCATCGGTCTGGCCTGGGCCGGCAATCCCGCGCATCCCGACGACGCGAACCGGTCCACGGCCTTCACGCAATGGGCCGGCGTGCTGGCGACGCCCCACACGTTCGTCTCGTTGCAACGCGACCTGCGGGAAGCGGACCGCGCGCCGCTGGACGCCGCCGGCCAGGTCTTCCAGGCGGGGCCGCTGCTGACCGATTTCGCCGAGACCGCGGCGCTGGTGAGCAGGCTGGACCTGGTGATCACGGTCGATACCGCGGTCGCCCATCTGGCGGGCGCGCTGGGCGTGCCGACCTGGGTGCTGCTGCCGCATACGCCGGATTGGCGCTGGGGGCTGGATCGCGCCGATACGCCCTGGTATGCGTCGGCGACGCTGCGGCGCCAAGCGGCGCGCGGCGACTGGGCGGCGGTGTTCGAAGGCCTGGCCCGGGACCTCGCGGCAGCCTGATCCGGACCAGTGCGCGTCCGAAACGGACGACTTCCGCGCCGCGGCCGCTACGCGCGTTGGCGGCGGGCTACGATCCGGGCTCAACGGCCGCCTGCGGCCTCGGTGACGGAGGATGGAAATGCGGATTTGCATGATGGAAGGCCCGGTGGACCTGCAGCCCGCGGGCGCGACCTGGGAGGGGCTGGCCGAGCGTATCGTCGAGCTTGCGCCGGACTTGCTGGTGACCAACGAAATGCCGTTCGGTCCATGGCTGGCGGCGGATCCGGTCTACGACGCGGAGCGCGCCGCGGCCTCGGTGCGGCTCCATGAAGCCGGCCTGGCCGCGCTGGCCGCGCTGGGCGTGCCCGCCATCGTGTCGTCGCGGCCGGTTCCCGCTGGAGAACGGCTGGCCAACGAGGCCTTCGCCTTGCAGGACGGGCGCTACACCCGGTTGCATCACAAGCAATACTTCCCGGAAGAGCCGGGCTTCTTCGAGGCGACCTGGTTCCACCCCGCGTTCGAGGGCTTCGAGGTGTTCGAGGTGGGCGGCATCCGCCTGGGCGTGCAGCTGTGCACCGAGCTGATGTTCAACGAACATTCGCGCCGCTACGGGCGCGCCGGCGCCGAACTGATCGTGGTGCCGCGCGCCAGCGCCTTGTCCGTGGGCCGCTGGCTGACGGCCGGCGCCATGGCGGCGCTGGTGTCGGGGTGCTACGTGGTCAGTTCCAATCGCGCCGGACGCACGCAGACGGGGCAGGTCTTCGGCGGCGCGGCGTTCGCGTTCCAGCCCGATGGCGAGCTGCTGGCGCGGACCGGCGATACCGAATCCATCGTGACGATCGAGGTCGATCCCTCCCGCTCGCGCGCGCAGCAGTCCTGCTATCCCTGCTACGTGCGCGAGTAGCGCGCCGCGTCGCCGCCCTTTCCTTTTCCTGCCTTCGGACAAGCTTCGGCGTCAGGGTCGGACGCATCGAAGCGCAGCCGCGAGAAGCTGGCGAGGCAGGCCAATGCGGCGCACAGGCCGCCCAGCCAGAGGGCCGCGACGGCGCCCTGCGTGCCGGACACGTTGAAACAGGCGGCCACCAGGGCCGCGCCCGAGGCCTGCCCCAGCAACCGCACGGTGCCGACCATGCCGCTGGCGCCGCCGGCGCGCGATGCCGGTGCCGACATCATGATGGCGCGCAGGTTGGGCGATTGGAAAAAGCCGAACCCGGCGCCGCACACGGCCATGCGCCAGGCGATGTCCCAGATGGGCGGATCGGCGGGCATCAGCGCCAGCAGCGCCATGCCGATCGCCATGAGCGCCAGGCCCACGCCGCCCAGCGCGCCCGCCGGATAGCGGTCGGACAAACGGCCCGCGATGGGCGCCATGAACGCCACCACCACCGGCCAGGGGGTGATCAGGAAGCCGGTCTCCACCTGGGTGTAGCCCAACGTGGTCTGCAGCAGGAAAGGCAGGGCGACGAACGCCAGGGCCTGGGCCGCGAATGCGCAGATGGCGGTGGCCGCCGACAGGGCGAAAAGGGGGCGGCGCAGCAGGTCGACCGCGAGGATGGGGGCGGGATGGCCCGCCTGCCGCCGCATCAGCAGGCACAGGCTGGCCGCGGCGATGCCCCATTCCAGCGCCACGCGCGGCAGCGGGGCGCTGTGCGCGAGTTCGTTGGTTCCCAGCACGAACATGCTCAGCGTCAGGGCGCACAGCACCGCGGCCAGGCCGTCGAAGCCGTGCCGGGCCCGGGTGGTTTCGGGCAGGCCGCGCAGGGCCAATACGGCGCATACGATGCCGACGGGCACGTTGACCAGGAACAGCCAGTGCCAGTTTCCAAACAGAAGGATGGCCGAGGCGACGGTGGGCCCCGCCGCGAAGGACAGGCCCACCACCATGGCGTTCAGGCCCAGGCCGCGGCCCAGCAGGTGCGAGGGATAGATGAAGCGCAGCAGGGCGCCGTTGACGCTCATGAGGCCGGCCGCGCCCAGGCCTTGGAGGATACGCGAGGCGACCAGGGTGGGCAGCGATGGCGCCAGGCCGCTGGTCAGCGAGGACACGGTGTAGATGGCCAGCCCCACGATGTAGACGCGGCGGTGGCCCAGGATCTCGCCCAGCGCGGCGGCCGGCAGCAGGGCCGCCACCATGGCCAGCTGGTAGCCGCTGATGACCCAGATGGACTGCGCGTCGCTGGCTCCCAGGTCGCGGGCGATGGTGGGCAGCGCCGTATTGGCGATGGCGGTGTCCAGGCTGGCCATGCACAGGGCCAGCATGACGGCCAGGAGCGCGCCCAGGCGTTCCGATGCCGGCAGGCCGACGCCGGCCGGGTAAACGGTATTGCGCGAAAACGTGAACATGAGTCTGGCGCGCCGCGAGGCGTCCGGATTGCGGACCGTGGGTCGTGACCGTCGATTCTACGGCACCCGGGAGCCCGGTCCGGCCGGGTCCGGCTGTCTATCTCGCATTGTGGACTCGCAGCCGTTCGGCCAGTTCGGCATAGCAGCGCCGCACCGCCGCGCGGGCCTGCGATTCCGGCGCGCGGGCCATCAGGCAGATGCGCCGCGTGAGCCGCGGGCGCTGCAGCGGCACGATGGCGAGCCCTTCCTGGCGCTGGCCCTGCGTGTACAGGCGCGAGATCAGCCCCACCCGCAGGCCCGCGCGCACCAGGCTGTACAGCGTATCGGTGTAGTTCAGCGTGTCGGTCGCGGCCAGGTCCGACCCTTGCTGGCGCAGCGTGGATACGATCATTTCGTAGGTGCTGCCGCGCGACAGCACGGCCAGCGGTTCCGCCTTCAGGTCCTGCCAGGTGAGCGCCAGGCGCCGCGACAGGCGGTGGCTGTCGGCCAGCACCGCCACCAGTTCGTCCTCGGCCACGAAGGCGGCGGCCAGGCCGGGCGTCAGGCCGAAGTCCAGGCCCAGCCCGACATCCAGTTCGCCGTTGCCCAGCGCGGCCATCAATTCGTCATTGAGGTGGTCGCTGAGGATGAGGGCGATGTCGGGATTGCGCAGGCGCCACTGGGCCACCACGGGGGCGAGCAGGTGCATGGTGGACGGGATGCAGCCGACGCGCACGGTGGCGGCCTGGGTGTCGAGCAGGCGCCTCAGGTCGTCGGCGCCCTGGGTATAGCTGTTGAGCAGCCACTCGATCTGGGCGCGGGCCGCCAGGCCGGCGGGCGTTAGCCGCACGTGGTGCGTGCTGCGCTCGAACAGCGCCACGCCCATCAGCGCTTCCAGCTCGCGGATGGCGGCCGACAGCGCGGGCTGGCTCAGCGCCAGCGCCTGGGCGGCGCGGCTGAAGCTGGCATGGCGCGCCACTTCCTTGAAGCCGCGCAGCTGCCGCAGCGTGGGCTGGCGCGCCGGGGCGGGCGGGGCGTCCGGCGGGGAAGGCTTGGTCATAGATTTACCTGATGAATCTATAAAAATATAACATTTCAGTTATTACCGGGATCTGAGTAGGATGGCGCCGTCGCCCTCCTCCGCGCCGCCTGCCCGGCGCGCGCGTCCGTCCGTTCCGACCGTTCCCGCCATGTTCAAACGCCTGTTCCTGTCCGTCTCCGCGCTGGCGGCCGCGCTGTGCGTCGCCCCGGCCACCGCCGCCGACGCCGCCTGGCCCGAGGCCAAGCCCCTGACCCTGATCGTGCCGTTCAGCCCGGGCGGCAACGTCGACACCACCGCCCGGCTGGTGGCGCAGAAACTGGCGGATCGGCTCAAGCAGTCGGTCATCGTGGACAACGTGGCCGGCGCCGGCGGCGTGCTGGGCGTGGCCAAGGCCGCGCATGCCAAGCCGGACGGCTACACGCTGGTGATGGGCTTCGACGGCCCCATCAGCGTGGCGCGGCTGATCAATTCCGCGGTGAAGTACGACGCGGAGACCGACCTGGTCCCGGTCGCCCTGGTGACCACCGCGCCCGTCGTGCTGCTGGCCCGTCCCGGCCTGCCGGTCAAGGACATGGGCGAGCTCATCGCGCTGGCCCGCGAAAAACCCGACACGCTGACCTATGCCTCCTCGGGCGTGGGCACCGTGCTGCACCTGGCGATGGAAGTGATGCAGGACCAGGCCAAGGTCAAGCTGGTGCACGTGCCCTACCGGGGCGGCGCCCAGATCACCAACGACGTCATGGGCGGCCAGGTGGACCTGGGCCTGCTCGTGACCACCAGCGCCACGCCGCTGGTGCAGCAGAAGAAGCTGCATGCGCTGGGCGTGACCTCGGCCGCGCGCGTCGATACCTTGCCGGACGTGCAGGCGTTCGCCGAGACGCCGGCGCTCAAGGGCTTCGAACTGAATACCTGGACCGGCGTGTTCGCCCCGGCGGGCACCGACCCCGCCGTGGTGGCGCGCCTGAACCAGGAATTGAACGCGGTGCTGAAGATGGACGAAGTGCAAAAGCGCCTGGCCGAAGGCGGCGCCATCGCCGGCCAGGGCGCGCCGCGGGATTTCGCCGCTTTCCTGAAGAAGGAAAAGGCCCTGTACGCCCACATCGTGAAGAGCGCCAACATCCAGCAGGAATAGGAAGACCAGGAGGATCCCGCCATGAAGCTGTCCGCACTCGGCCCCGTGCTGCCCGAAATCCAGGCCATCCAGGATGAAATGGTGGCCTTGCGCCATCGCATCCACGCCAACCCCGAACTGGCCTACGAGGAAGTCGCCACCGGCGACCTGGTGGCGCAGCAGCTGGCCGCGTGGGGCTACGAGGTGCACCGCGGCCTGGGCACGACCGGCGTGGTCGGCACGTTGCGGCGCGGCGCCGGCGCGCGCCGGCTGGGGCTGCGGGCCGACATGGACGCCCTGCCCATCCACGAAACCACCGGCCTGTCCTACGCCAGCCGCAATCCCGGGAAGATGCACGCCTGCGGCCACGACGGACACACCGCCACCCTGCTGGCCGCCGCCCGCGCCCTGGCCGAGCGCGGCCGCTTCGACGGCACGCTGCACCTGATTTTCCAGCCCGCCGAGGAAGGCCACGGCGGCGCGCAGAAGATGATCGCCGACGGCCTGTTTGAGCGCTTCCCCTGCGATGCGGTCTACGCTTTCCACAACGAGCCCGGCTATCCGGCCGGCCATTTCGGTTTCCGCGGCGGCGTGATGTACAGCTCGTCCGATACGGTGGTGCTGACGGTCAGCGGCGTCGGCGGCCATGGCGCCATGCCGCACGTGGCGGTGGATCCCATCGTGGCCGCGGCCAGCATCGTGCTGGCCTTGCAGACCATCGTGTCGCGCGAGATCGATCCCAACGACATGGCGGTGGTGACCATCGGCGCCATCCACGGGGGCGACGCGCCCAACGTGATCCCGAAGTCGGTGGAACTGCGCCTCACGGTGCGCGCGCGCCGCCCCGAGACGCGCGCGCTGCTGCGCGAGCGCATCACGGCGATCGCCGCCGCGCAGGCGGCGGTGCATCGCGCCACCGTCGAGGTGGATTACCGCTGGCGCTATCCGCCGGTGGTGAACGACCGCGCCGCGACGGCGTTCGCGGCGGACGTGGCGCGCGGCTGGCTGGGCGCGGACCTGCTCATCCCCGATCTCGAACCGCTGCAGGCCAGCGACGATTTCGCCTTCATGCTGGAGGCGGTGCCGGGCAGCTACTTCATCGTCGGCAATGGCGAGGGGGAAGGCGGTTGCATGGTGCACAACCCCGACTACGATTTCAACGACGGCATTCTTCCGGTCACGGCCAGCTACTGGGTGACGCTGGCGGAGGCCTACCTCGCCGCCGGCGACCGTTCCACGCGCGACGCATGACCGCTCCTCACGATCCGATCCCCGCCGACGCTCCGGCCTTCGACGCCACCACCGGCTACTGGCAGGAGATCGTCGACGCCGGCGCGCTGTCGGTGCCGCTGGACCCGCCCTATTCCCGCGGCTACCCGGCAAGGCTGCCGGACGGCCGCTACCTGGTGCTGCCGCTGCGCGGCGTGCCGGGCGATGCGCAGCGCTGCGTGGCGTCGCTGATCGCCAACCATGCCGGCCTGGACGTGGTCGACGCGCTGGCGGGCTTCATGGCCCAGCGGGCGCGCCCCTTTGGCGCCGAGATGGTGGTGGGCCTGCCCACGCTGGGCCTGGCTTTCGCGCCGATGGTGGCGCGCGGCCTGGGATTCACGCGCTATGTGCCTTTCGGCTATTCGCGCAAATATTGGTACGACGAGAAGCTGGCCGTGCCGGTGCGTTCGCTGACCACGCCGGATGCCGGCAAGCTGCTGTACGTGGATCCCAACCTGGCGGGCAGCCTCGCCGGCCGCCGGGTGCTGGTGGTGGACGACGCGGTCAGCACGGGGCAGACGATGGTGTCGGCGCTGGAACTGCTGGCCCGCTGCGGGGCCGAGGTGGCGGGCATCGTCGTCGCCATGTGCCAGGGAGACCGCTGGCGCTCGCGCCTGGTGGACGCGCAAGGCGAGCCCATACCGGTGGCCTGCGCGTTCGAGTCTCCGCGCATGCGACGCGTGCCGGGCGGCTGGGCGCCGGAGGAATAGCCGGCGGCTACAGGGACTCGGGGTCCCGGCGCAGCGAAAAGCCCTGCGCCTCGTTCATCGCGAGGTAGCTGACGTTGCGCGACACCACGGGCGGCTTGTCGCCGGCGTGCAGCGCGCGCACCTTGTCCAGCACCATTTTGTCGGCCAGCGTCATGCGGTCGATCATCCGCAGGTACTGCATCCAGCTTTCCACCAGGAACACCTCGCGCCAGATTCCCTCGCGCTCCAGGTCGCGGAACAGCTGCCATTGCTGCGCGCCGTTGCGCAGCCGCAGCAGGCGCAGGGGGCGCGCGGCATGGATCAGCGCGGCCAGCTTGTCGCGTTCGATCTGGTATTCCACCGCGACCAGCACGGCGCCGTGCTGGGTATTGAAGCCGGCGTCGGCCAGCGCCGGCTCGGCGCTGTCGGCGCGAGCGAGGGATTGCGCGTCCACGTGTTCGGGCAGGCGCGACCGGTACAGGAGGGCCACGGTAATGCCCAGCATGATGCCGGCGGCGGCCAGCGCGCCGGAGACGCCCATGGTTTCGGCGAAATGGCCCCACATGAACGAGCCCGCCGCCAGGCCGCCGAAAATGGCCGTCTGGTACAGCGCCAGCGCGCGCGCCTTGACCCAGTCCGGCACCAGCATCTGGACGGTGGTGTTGTAGGTGGCCAGCACGCCGATCCAGCAGCTGCCCGACAGCAGCAGGGCCGGAAACGCGACCCACAGCGAATCGGCCAGGCCCAGCGCCAGCAGGCAGGCGGCCAGCAGGCCCGCGGCCACGCTCACCAGGCCGCTGGCGCCCCAGGCCGCCTGCACCCGCCGCACTACGGCGCTGCCGAGAATGGCGCCCAGGCCCAGCGCGCCCAGCATGTAGCCGTACAGCAGCGCGCTGCCCCCTTCGTGCTCGTGGGCCAGGAGCGGCAGCAGCGCCCAGAGCGCGCTGGCCGACAGGCCGAAGGCGAAGGACCGCAGCATCACGACGCGGGTCACGGTGGAGTGCTGCGTATAGCGCAGCGCCGCCACCACTCCTTCGAAGATGCCTTCGGGCGGCAGCCGGCGCACGGGCAGGTCGCGATTCCAGCGCCAGATCGCCCAGATCAGGCTGCCGTAGCAGAAGCAGTTCAGCAGGAAGACCCAGGGCGCGCCCATCGCGCCCAGCAGCAGGCCGCCGATGGCCGGCCCGACGGCGCGCGCCACGTTGAAGTTGACGCTGTTGAGCAGCACCGCGCTGCCCACGTGGGCGCGCGGCACCTGTTCGCCCACGGCGGCCTGCCAGGCGGGCGTGACGATGGCGCTGCCGATGGCGATGCAGAAAACCGAGGCGATCAGCGTAATGGGATGGAGCAGGCCCGCGAAGGCGAGCACGGTGATGAACACGCCGCCCGTCAGCTCCAGCAGCATGCCGGTCAGCATCACCTTGCGCCGGTCGTAATTGTCGGCCAGCACGCCCGTCAGGATGGACAGCGCCACCAGCGGAAAGGCGGCGGCCACCTGGATCATGGCGACCATCAGCGGGCTGCTTTGCTCGGTGGTGATGATCCAGGCCGCGGCCACGGATTGCGCCCAGGTGCCCAGGTTGGCGAACAGGTTCGCGATCCAGATGATGCGGAACGCGGGAAAGGCAAAGGGGGAAAGCGTGCTCACCTGCAGGACGGGAGCGGGGGCGGCCGGCGCGTCCGGGGGCAGATCGTTCGTGGCCGAAACGGGTTGCAGCATGGGGATGGGGGCAAGGCGCCCGGTGGCGCCCCGGCGGGCAGTCTGGGTCGGGTAATGGTACGCCTAAGCGGGGGTAAGGTGGGCGCCTCGCGCAGGCGCGGATGCGCCCCGGCGCGGCGGGGGCGGAAGGTCGCGGCCGGGGCGGTTTGAGGCCCGCGCCGCGCTAGGGCTTGGCGGCGCTGGCAGCGGGCGGCGCGGGCGGATAGGCGTGGTTCAGGTATTCCACGATCAGCGGGATCTGCTCGGCCGGAATGGGGGCGCCGTAGGTGCCCACCATCTTCTTCACTTCCGCATCCCAGAAGCCCGGCGGCATCGGCGGCTGCGATGACACGTAGTCCACCGAATGGCACATCAGGCACAGGGATGCGCCCTGCGCGCCAGGGCCGGCGCGCAGCTTGGCGGTTTCCTGGGGAAGCGTGATTTCCAGGGCCTGGGCCGCGGGGGCCAGGCCGGCGGCGGCCAGCGCGAGCGCTGGCGCCCAACGACGAATGTGGCGGATCATGGCGGGCTCCTCAGGCGGCGGTGACGCGGATGGTTTCGACCACGTTGCGCATATAGCCGGCCGGATTCCACAGCGGCTCCAGCGGCTGGGTGTCGCCCGCCATATTGGTGGCGCGGACTTTCAGCTCGTAGTCGCCGGCATTCTTCGGCGTGAACTCGGCATGCCATTCGCGGAACGAATAGCGGCCCAGGTCCTTGCCCAGGGCGGCCGCGTGCCAGGTCTTGCCGCCGTCGAACGAGAACTGGACGTCGCGGATGCCCTTGCCGCCGTCGAATGCGATGCCGCGCACTTCCACGCGCTTGCCCCGGGCGACCCGCGCGCCTTCGGTCAGGCTGGTGATGAAGCTGCGCACGTTGTAGCGGCCGATGGGGCGCGTTTTTTCCGGCGCCTTGCCCGGAGGGGTGCAGGCGCAATCGTTGTCCGGGATGCGATAGGCTTTCTGCATCCAGAAGCCGTCGAATTCCTTGTCCAGCACCTTGATGTCGGCCAGGTGCTTGACCCAGTAGGTGCCGTAGTACCCGGGGACGACCAGGCGGACCGGGTAGCCGTTGAGCATGGGCAGGTCGGCGCCGTTCATGGCGTAGGCCAGCATGACCTCGCCATCCATCGCGTGGGCGGTGTCCAGCGCCTTGACGAACTCCGGCGTGCCCGGAAGCACCGGGCGGTCCATGCCTTCGAAAGTCACCTGCCGCGCGCCGGCGCCGATGCCGGCCCGCTCCAGGATGCGTTTGAGCGGGATGCCGACCCAGCGGGCGTTGCCCATGGCGCCGTTGCCCGATTGCCCGCCGCCCACGCGCGGCAGGAAGAAGCCGCGGCTGTTGCCCGAGCATTGGGTGACGGCCACCAGCTCCACCGGCTTGCCGAACTGCTGCTTCAGGTCGGACAGCGAGAGTTCCAGCGGCTTGTCCACCAGTCCGCTCACGCGGATGCGGTAGGCGTTCAGGTCGATCGAGGTGGGGATGTTGCCCAGGTGATAGCGCACGAAGAAGGCGTCGTTGGGCGTGATGACGTCGTCGTTGAAGACCTGGAACGGGGTTTCCAGCTGCGGCGGGCGAGAGGTCTGCCGGATCATGGGCCGCTTTTGCGGGTAGGCGATCAGGTCGCGCTCGCCGTTCGCGAAGGGCAGCGTAACGGTGGCGGGCGCCGCCAGGCTCGTCAGCGCGTGGCCGGCCAGCGTGCCGGTCGCGCCCAGAGTACAGGCCTGGCGCAGGAAGCGCCGGCGCCCATTCGTGTCGAATGTGCTCATCCTCGTGTCTCCTCTTTCTTATCGCGGGCCGTGCTCGCGGCGTATGGAGACGAGGCTAAGCGCCTGGGCCTGACAAATGCGTTAATGTCCGCGCTGGCCGTTCCAATATCCGCGTTTTCCGTCACGATGACCCTGAGCTTCGATCCACGCGCCTTTGCCGCGCTGCTGGCCGTAACCGCGCTGGAAGCGCTGATCGCCACCCTGGGCGCGCCCTATCCCCTGTTGCGGGGATTCGTGGGCGATGTGGTGGCGGTGGGGTGGGCGTACCTGGCCTACCGCAGCGTCATTCGCGCGGACGTGCTGCCGCTGGCGGTCGCGGCGCTGCTGACGGGGTATGCGGTGGAACTGGGCCAATACCTGGCCCGGCATTTCGGCTGGCGGCTGGAGCAGCCGCTGCTGCGCATCGTGCTGGGCAGCGTGCCCGACTGGTGGGACATGCTGGCCTACACCCTGGGGTTCGGGCTGGTGTTGGCGCTGGCCGCCTGGAACCGGCGGCGCCGCCCGGTCGCGCGCGCCGCCTAGGCGCGCATCGATCCCGGCCCGGCCCCCATCCGGGATTCAGCCTGCCTGGCAGACCGCCGCGTCATCGCGCTGCGGCGCGGCCGGCGTCGTCGCGCGCAGGGGCTGGAGCCGCGCGCTGCGGAACGGCGCAAAACACTCGGACCACGACGACGGGAACAAAGGGGTGGCGTGGCGCACGGCGTCGCGGCGGGCGTAATGCGTCAACAGCTGCTGGCCGATCGGGGCATCTCCAAGGGGGTGGCGGGTGTTCATGGTATTTCCGTATTGCATTGAAAGTGTATTCAGTGTACCAGCGTTAGCCCCCCGGCGCCAGTGCCTCCCTGTCCGCGCCAAGTGCTTGATCTGTATGAAACTGTCCCTGTTTATCGATGCTTTCTCCGGGATTGCCCTAGCAGTCCAAAAGAGTAGACGGTATACAATGTGCATCATGCCCGGGCTAAGACAAGCCTGGAATCCTCCCTACCGGACCTGGAGCGCGCCATGGCTGAACTGATGAACCGAGATGAATTCCGCACCGCGTTGGAAAACGCGATCAAGGGCAAGAGCGCCAATGCCTCGCCTTTTTCGATTGCCTGGGCAGAAGGCAAGCTCAGCCGCCAGCATCTGCAGCGCTGGGCCGAGAACCACTACCACTACGTCGGCCCCTTCGCCGACTATCTCGGCTACCTGTATGCCCGTACGCCCGATACCTATACCGAGGCCAAGGACTTCCTGCTGGCCAATATGTATGAAGAGGAAATCGGCGGCGACCGCCACACCGACCTGCTGATCCGCTTTGCCGAGGCCTGCGGCACCACGCGCGAGCGGGTGGTCAATCCTGACAATATGTCGCCCACCACGCGCGCCCTGCAGAGCTGGTGCTACGCGGTGGCCATGCGCGAAGATCCCATCGTGGCCGTGGCCGGGCTGGTGGTCGGCCTGGAATCGCAAGTGCCCTCCATTTACCGCAAGCAGACTCCGACGCTGCGCGACAAGTACGGCTTCACCGACGAGGAAGTGGAGTTTTTCGATCTGCACATCGTGTCCGACGAGATCCACGGCGAACGCGGCTACCAGATCGTGCTGGAACACGCCGACACGGTGGACCTGCAGCAGCGCTGCCTGAAGATCTGCGAAATCGGCGCGCAGATGCGCCTGCTCTACACCACGGCGCTCTATACCGACTACGTGCAGAACGACATCGCGCTGCCCGAACTGGGCCTCGCCGCCTGATTCCCGGCGCGGCCGCCCGGCAGCCCGCCGGACGGCCGCAACGACGACCGCGCCTGGCCAGATCGCCGCTTGCCGGCCTCTGCGAGGCTTTATTCCGTATCGACAGGCCCTGTAGAACCATGCCTACCGTTGTGTTTCATAAAGGCGGCCAGACCTACACCGACGTGGTGAAGGACAACACCAACCTGGTGGTGCGGGCCGGCATCAAGCAGTTCCCGTATCCGCATCTGCGCTACGAGTGCGGCATGGGCAAGTGCGCCAAGTGCGCCTGCCGCGTGCTGGCGGGGGCCGAGCACCTGCCTCCGGTGAACTGGAAGGAAAAGAAGCAGCTGGGCGACCGCGTCGACCAGGGCTACCGGCTGGCCTGCCAGCTGTGGCTCAACAGCGATATCGAGTTGACCCAGGACGTGGAGGCGTAGCGGCGATGGACCCGGTATATGTCATCCTGACCACCAAGCCCGGCGTGTTCCGCACGGAAACCGGCGAAGGGGTCGATATCATCGAAACCTACGACTACGTGTTCTACGGCCGCGCGCTGGCGGAATACCGCATCGCCCGGCTGCGCGGCGAGACCCGGCTGATCGTCACCGAAGAGACCCCGCCGTACGTGGTGAACCGCGTGCCGTCCAAATTCCTGGAGAAGTTCGACTCGGTCGAGGCGGCGCGCAAGGAGCTTGCCCACCTCACGCGCTTCGGCAGCATGGAATCGACCTTGACGCTGCGCCCCGGCGCCGGCCCCGCGGAGCACTGAACACCATGGTCCAGATCACATTCATCTCCAACGGCGGCATGGTCGCCACCGCGCCCGAGAACAGCAATCTGCTGCGCGTGTCGCTCAAGGAAAAGGGCGGGATCCCGTTCAAGTGCGGGGGCGGCCTGTGCGGAACCTGCAAGTGCCGCATCGAAGAGGGGCTGGAAAACACCGATGCCATCAAGCCCAAGGAGCGCAAGCACCTGCGTCCCGAGGATTTCGAGGCCGGCTACCGCATGGCCTGCCAGACCTTCGTGAACGGCGACATCAAGGTGTCGTGGGTGGTCCGCAACGGCAAGGGCGTGGTGGTGGGCGAGCCCGCCGACCCCGTGCAGGCCGGAACCTGAAGGCCGCGCCGGATCACGCCACGGAGGCGTGCTGCGCCTGTTGCGCTTCGGTGTAGGCCTTGGCGGCGTTGTGCACGTGCTGGCTGGCCAGCAGGGCGGCCAGGTCGCCGTTGCCGGCGATGACGGCGTTCAGGATCTGCGAGTGTTCGTCCCAATTCTGCTTGGCGCGGCGCATATTGCTGGGCGCGAACAGCAGCGCCGTGCGGTCGCGCAGCGAACGCATCAGGTCGGTCAGCACCACGTTGCCGCCGATGGTGGCGAGCATCTCGTGGAACTGCGAGTTCAGGGCGAGGAATTTGTCCAGCTGCTCGCTGCGGGCGGCCTCCGTGCCTTCGCGCAGGAAGGCCTGCAGGCGTTCCACCGTTTTCTCGTCGCGGCGCTGCGCCGCGAGCTTGGCATTCAGCCCTTCCAGGGTGGCGCGCACCTCGACCATGTCGTAGGCGACCGCGTCGGAAAGCACCGATACCGATGCGCCGCGCCGGGGCTCGATGGTGACCAGCCCTTCCGCGGCCAGCGCGCGCAGCGCCTCGCGCACCGGAATGCGCGACACGCCCATTTCCTCGGACAGGCGCCCTTCGACCAGGCGGTCGCCGGGCGTGAATTCGCCGCTCAGGATGCGTTCGCGCAGCTTGTCGCGGATCACGGCAAACAACTGCGGGTGCTGCTCGCCGATCTTCAGCGAAGCGGAATGCTGCGTGGCTACAGCTTGCGGGCTGACGGGAGTAGTGGTCATGGCGAGCACGTTTGGCGTAATGGATACAGTCTCCATTGTATTACCGGGTGTAGCCGAATGCCGGCCGGGGCGGCTGGCATCAGCCGCCCCAGAACGCCTTGGCCAGCACACCCAGCGCGCCCAGGGCGCAAACCGCCAGCAGCACGCCGCGCACTGCGCGCGCAGGCAGCCGATGGCGCAGCCGGTTGGAGACCGCGAAACCGGCCAGCAGGAACGGCGCCAGGCTGAGGGCCAGCCCGGCGTGGTACGCCGTATAGCGATTCGCCAGCGCCAGCATGGCGAGCGAAAAAATGGATCCCAGGAACAGCACCATGCCCAGCGTGGCGCGCAGCCGCGGCGGCGCGGCGTGCTGCATCACGATGGCGATCGGCGGCGCGCCGACGGAGGTCATGGTGCCCATGATGCCCGAGGCCACGCCGGCGCCCGACACGCGCCCCGGCGTCGCGGAAAAACGCAGGCCGGCGGCGCTAATCCCGACGGCCGCCAGGATCAGGCAGGCGAACAGCACGCCCAGCGCCTGCGGGGCGAAACGCGTCATGGCATAGATGGCGATCAGCGTGCCCAGGGCGCGCCCGGCCAGGGCGTAGGACACGGCCGGCCAGTCGATGGCGGCACGCTCGCGCAGCGCGGTCAGCAGGGAGATGCAGCCGCCCAGCGTCAACAGGGGGCCGGGCGCCAGCTGCGGGAAGAACATGGCGGCCACCGGCGCGGCGAACATGGCGAAGCCCACGCCGCCCACGCCCTGCGCGATCGCGGCGCCGAATACGACGACGGCCATGGTGGCGTACTGCAGAAGGTCGGGGTACGGCAGGGAGGATGTCATGCCTGGATCATGCTTTTTATGTATACGGTAGTCTATCCATGATTCGGCAGATTTTGCCAATGCCCTTGAAAATCTAGGGTAATCCCCTGATTTTTTGACATTATTCAAGGATTTTTCAGAATTATCGGTTTCCCTAGGCGGTGCATATTTTGATTGGTATGGCGTGAAACGAAATATAGTATACCGAGTGTGGCGATCCAACAGCCACGCATACAAGGGGAATCACGCATGCAATCGGACGTAGTGCTCAACGCCGCTCATTGGATGTACCTGTTCAGCGTGGCCGCCATCATCCTGACGATGATCCTGCGGGCCAACGTGGTGGTGCCATCGGTCATCGGCACCTTCCTGGTGGTGTTCGCCATCACCGGCAACCCGGTCAGCGCGCTGATAGGCATCTTCTCGGCCAGCTTCGTGGCCGCCAAGGAGCTCTTCAATATCTTCCTGGTGATCACGTTCATGACGGCGCTGCTCAACGCGCTCAAGACGCTGCAGGCGGACGTGCGCATGGTGCAGCCCTTTCGCCGCGTGATGCGGGGCGGGCATTCCTCCTTCGCGATCATCGCCCTCTGTACCTACGTGATCTCCTTGTTCTTCTGGCCCACCCCGGCGGTGCCGCTGGTGTCCGCCATCCTGCTGCCCGCGGCCATCGCCGCCGGCCTGCCGCCGCTGGCGGGCGCCATGGCCATCGCCATCGCCGGCCAGGGCATGGCCCTGTCCTCGGACTACGTGATCGGGGTGGCGCCCAGCATCAGCGCCAAGGCGGCGGGGGCGGCGGTCAGCGCCGCCGTCGTGGCCGACCGCGCCCTCGTGCTGTCGCTGATCACCGGCGGCGTGGCGCTGGTGGTCGCCTATCTGCTGGTCCGCAAGCACATCGTGTCCGCCGATCCGGCGCTGCTGTCCGCCTGGCAGGCGCGCGCGCAGGACGGCAGCCTGGCCCGCATCGAGCAATCCGGATCCTTCGACAAGGCGGAACTGGCCCGCGGCACCATGGGCGCCGATCCGGCCCTGCCGCGCGAACCGGAACTGAGCGAGGGGGAGCGGCGCCGCGTGCGCTGGTCCAAGACCTTCGCCGTCGTGACGCCGCTGGCCTTCCTGGGCGTGATCGCCGTGATGGTGCTGCCGCGCCTGTTCCCGTCCCTGCCGGCCCTGCGCGGCGGCGACGCGGCGGCGCTGGTGGGCGGGGTGGCTTTCGTCGTGATGATGCTGGTCACGCTGGCGGCGGAAGGGCCCCGCAAGATGCTGGACGTCTGTCCGGAGCACGTCACCGACGGGTTCGTGTTCGCTTTCAAGGCCATGGGCTCGGTGCTGCCGATCGCGGGCTTCTTCTTCGTGGGCGCCAACGAGACCGCCGCGCAGATCCTGGGCGTGCCGCAGGCGCAGGCGCCGGGGCTGCTGTTCGAGGTGATTTCGGCCGGACAGCACCTGATCCCGGAAAACCATTTCCTGGTGGCCTTCGGCGTGCTGCTGGTGGGCATGATTACCGGCATCGACGGCTCGGGCTTCGCCGGCCTGCCGTTGACCGGCACCCTGTCCGGCGCCCTGGGCCCGGTGGTGGGCGTGGATCCGGCGACGCTGGCGGCCGTCGGGCAGATGGGCGCGGTGTGGACGGGCGGCGGCACGCTGATCGCCTGGTCTTCGCTGATCGCGGTGGCCGGCTTCGCCCGGGTCAACGTGCTGTCCCTGGTGCGCGCCCTGCTGCTGCCGGTATTGCTGGCGCTGTTCATCTCGACGATCTGCGCCGTGCTGATCTGGAGCTGAGCCCGGCGGGCCCTGCCGCCGCCGCGAAGGATCCCTGCGGGGGCCCTTCGCGCTTGCGGGGCGACCGGGGGTTTTTACGTATCGCTCCATATTGATTAAAGTATACAATGTTCATAAGCCGACCCGTCGCCTCCAGGGCGGCACGCCTGGCATAGCCAAAGGAAGCGCTCCCGTGGACGATCTCTCGCAGCAAACATTCCTGAACCGCATCGGCGGCAGCTGGGTGCCCAGCGCCACCGGCAAGACGGCGCCCAACGTCAATCCCGCGGACACCGCGGACATCGTCGGCCGCTTCCAGGTGTCTGACGCCGCCGATGCGCGCCAGGCCGTGGACGCGGCGCAGGCCGCCTTCGCCGGCTGGCGCGATACCCCGATTTCCAAGCGCGCCGCCATCCTGTTCCGGGCCGCCCAATACCTGGAGGACCGCGCGGGCGACATCGCGCGCGAACTGACGCGCGAGGAAGGCAAGAACCTGAGCCTGGCCAAGGACGAAGTGCTGCGTTCCGCGCAGACGATCCGCTTCTACGCCGTGGAAGGCCAGTCCTTTACGGGCGAAACCTATCCCAACGACGATCCGGACATGGTGGTCTACAGCCAGCGCGAGCCGCTGGGTGTGGTGACGGTGATTTCGCCCTGGAACTTCCCCATTTCCATCCCGGCCCGCAAGATCGCCCCGGCGTTGATCGCCGGCAATACCGTGGTGTTCAAGCCGTCCTCGGACGCGCCCCTGTCGGGCTATCGCCTGACCGAAGCCTTCATCGAGGCCGGCCTGCCCGCCGGCGTGCTGAATTTCCTGACCGGGCCGGCGGGCGCCGTCGGCGAAGCGATCACCGGCGCGCCCGCGGTGCGCGCGATTTCGTTCACCGGTTCCACCGCCGCGGGCGAGCAGATCCACCGGACCGCCGGGCTGACCACGCGCACGCAGATGGAGCTGGGCGGGAAGAACCCGCTGATCGTCCTGGCGGACGCCGACCTGGATCGCGCGGTGGATCTGGCCGTGAAGGGCAGTTTTTCGCTCAGCGGCCAGGCGTGCACCGGCACCAGCCGGGTCCTGGTGGACAAGCGCGTGCGCCAGGATTTCACCGACCGGCTGCTGGCCCGGATGAAGGCGCTGACCATCGGCAACGGCATGGACGGCAATTTCGACCTGGGCCCGCTGGCCACGGCCAAGCAACTGGACAGCGTGCTGGGCTACGTGGCCCTGGGCAAGCAAGAGGCCACCCACCTGTACGGCGGAGACCGTCTGTCGGGAGAGGGGTTCGACCGCGGCTACTACGTATCTCCCGCGCTGTTCACCGGCGTCACGCAGCAGATGCGGATCGCGCGGGAAGAGATTTTCGGGCCGGTGATCGCGCTGATCGAGGTCGACGGCTATGACGACGCGATCGCGAAGGCCAACGATACCGAATACGGCCTGGCCGCCGCCATCGCCACCTCCGACGCGCGCTATGCGCACCGCTTCGCCCGCGACATCCAGGCGGGCACGGTGAAGATCAACCGCACCACCACCGGCAACCTGATCAACGCGCCGTTCGGCGGGCTCAAGCATTCCAGCACGTCCACCTTCCGCGAATCGGGGCGCGCGGGGCTGGAGTTCTATACGCAGATAAAGACCGTCTACCGCGCGGGCTGAAGCCCCGCGGTCGCCACTTCGCAACCGGAAAAGGATATCGACATGAAGCAGGTCTACCGCCTGGAACTTGAAGAAGCGCGCGTCATGGTACGCGCCGCCATCGCCAAATCGGAAGAGATCGGCGTGCTGGAATCCATCTGCATCGTGGACGACGGCGGCTATCCCATCGCGCTGGAGCGCATGGACGGGGCCCGCATCACCGGGCCCCAGATCGCCTGGAACAAGGCCTTCACCGCCGCGGGGCACAAGCGCTCCACGCATCTGTTCAACACGCCGCCCAACGGGCCCGCGCTGCCGGGCAACGAGGCCTTCGGCATCCAATGGAGCTTCGACGGCAAATTCGCGGTGTTCGTCGGCGGTTTTCCCATCGTGGTCAACGGCGAGGTGATCGGTGGGGTGGGCCTGAGCGGCGGCAACGGCGAGCAGGACACCAAGGCCGGCCTGGCGGCGCTGGCCGCGCTGGCGACGCTGCTGGAGCCGCGCGGCATGAAGGTGCTGGTCGAGGCGGACATCAAGAAATAAGGCGAGGCCGGCCATGGCATACCGCGTGCACATCCTGGAAACCGACGAGGCGTTCCACGTCGAAGAGGGCGAATCCGTCCTGCAGGCCGCCGAACGTTCGGCGGTCAGGCTGCCGCACGAATGCACTTTCGGCGGCTGCGGCACCTGCCGCGTGAAGCTGGAGTCCGGCGCCGTCGCGTACGACGAGTTCCCGATGGCGCTGACGCCGGAAGAGGCGGCCGAAGGCTATGCGCTGGCCTGCCAGGCGCGGCCGCTGGGCGACCTGTGCATCAGCGTGCCCAGCAGCCGCCAGTCGTTTCCCGAGCCGCGCCGCCTGCCGGCAACCATCCACCGCCTCGAACGCTACAGCGACGACGTCATCCACCTGACGCTGGCGCTGCCCGAGCCGGGCCTGGACTACGTGCCCGGCCAGTACATGAACGTGGTGCTGCCCGACGGCGAGACGCGCAGCTTTTCCATGGCCTCGGTGCCGGCCGGCAACCTGGTGGATTTCCACGTGCGTCGCATTCCCGGCGGCCGCTACACCGACCGCTGGCTGGGGCAGGCTCAGGCCGGCGCCGGCGTGGACATCGAGGCGCCGCTGGGAACGTTCAGCTTCCACGAGGAAGACTGGCGGCCGCTCATCATGATGGCCACCGGCACCGGCATTGCGCCGATCAAGGCCATCCTGGAATCCCTGCTGGACAACGAGAATTGTCCGCCCGTGACGCTGTATTGGGGCATGCGCACCGAGGCCGACCTGTACCTGCGCGAGCAGATCGAGGGCTGGGCGGGGCGCCTCTACGAATTCAATTTCGTGCCGGTGCTGTCGCGCGCCGGGGCGGACTGGCAGGGGCGGCGCGGCCACGTGCAGCAGGCCGTCGTGGAAGACCATGCGGACCTGTCCGAGCACGCCATCTACCTTTGCGGGGCGCCGGAAATGATCCAGGATGCCAAGCGCCTGCTGGCCGCGCGCGGCGCCAGCCTCGACCACATGTACGCCGACAGCTTCACTTTCCAGCACGCGCTGGCCGCCGCCGGCTGAGCGGGGCGGCGCGCGGGCCGGCCGGGCGCTAGCGGAACACCAGCACCGGCAGGCGGGTATGCGCCAGCACGCGCTGGGTTTCGCTGCCCAGCAGGAAGCCGGTCATGCCGTGCCGGCCGTGCGAGCCCATGATGATCAGGTCGCAGCCCTGGCTTTGCGCCGTCTCGACGATGGCTTCGTGGGGATGGTCGTTGACCGTGACGATGGCGTTGCAGGGCACCAGGGCGTGGCGCGCTTCCGTCTCCAGGCCGTCCAGGTAGGACTGCGCGTTCTTGCGCGCCTGGTCGGTATGCTGCGTTTGCGTGGTGCCGAGCATCTCGGCCTGGTAGATCAGCAGATGGTCTTCCGGGATGGCGCGCAGCAGCGTGACCGTGGCTCCCATTTCCTTGGCGAAAACCAGGGCGCGCTTGAAAGCCGATTCGGACAGCAGCGAGCCGTCCACGGCGATGAGCAAGTGCTTGTACATGTTGCCTCTCCTTCGGGAAAAAGGAAAAGGAATACCGAGCAACCGCGAATCCAGTATAGGCTCGCGTCCGGCGGCAGGCCAGTCCCGCTTAAGGACGAGGCTGGCCGGGGAAGCCGCCGCCCGGCCATATGCCGATTCCGCATATCCGCATTTGGAATCCGTCCTTCCCCCCGCCGCGCCCGGCCCGTAGGCTTGCCGTACCCGCTAGCCAATCAGGAGCCGACCATGAGCATTCAATCCATCAACGCCCGCAACCAGTTCCGCGGCAAGATCAAAGAAATCATCCTGGGACCGGTGGTGTCCGAGGTCGACGTGGACACGCCCGCGGGCATCGTGACGTCCGTGATCACCACGCGCTCGGTGAAGGAACTGGACCTGCAGGTCGGCACCGAGGTGCTGGCCTTCGTGAAGGCCACCGAGGTATCCGTCGCCAAACTGTAATGTTGGCGTCCGCCCGGCGGCGGCGCTTCCCCTGCGCCGCCGTTAGGCATATATTGTCAGCGCGATATCCGGCAGTTCCCTCCTGGCTTGTGGCGTCATGCTTTGCGATTCACGGAGAACGGAAAATGCGTCGACTGCAACGGTGGTTCATCGGCTGGTTATGCCTGGGGTTGGCGGCCTGCCTTCCCGCCGCGGCGCAGACCAAGCTGGACAACGCGCAACTGGATCAGCTGATGGCGCCGGTGGCGCTTTATCCGGATTCGCTGCTGTCACAGATACTCATGGGGGCCACGTATCCCGAGGACGTGGCGGCGGCCGCGAAATGGTCGGCCGCGCACACTTCCGAATCCGGCGACCAGGCCGTCAAGGCGGTCGAGGGCGAGGCCTGGGACCCCAGCGTCAAATCCCTGGTGGCCTTCCCCTCTGTCATGGACATGATGGGCAGGCAGCCCGATTGGGTGAAATCCGTGGGCGACGCCTTCCTCGCCCAGCCCGACGCGGTCATGGATTCGGTCCAGCGGTTGCGCGTCCAGGCCCAGAAGGCCGGCAACCTGAAGAGCACGCCGCAGCAGAAGGTCACGTCCAACACCACCAACGACAAGACGGTCGTGGTGATCGAACCGGCCGACCCGCAGGTGGTCTACGTGCCCAGCTACAACCCCACCGTGGTCTACGGCGCCTGGGCGTACCCGTCCTATCCTCCCTATTACTATCCGCCGCCGCCGGGCTCGGTGTTCGCCACGTCGCTGGTGGCCGGCATCGGCTTCGGCCTGGGCGTCGCCGCCGTCAACTCCATGTGGGGCGGCTTCGACTGGGGGCATGGCGACGTCGATATCGACGTCAACCGCTACAACAACATCAACGTCAACCAGCGCATCGACCGGAACAACGTCAATAACAACAAGGTCGGCTGGCAGCACAATCCGGCCAACCGCGGCAACACGCCGTATGCCGATCAGGGCAGTCGCCAGCGCTTCGACAGCCAGCGCCAGGCCGGCGTGCAGAATCGCGCCCAGCAGCGCCAGGGCCAGGCCGGGCGCGCGCCGGGCGCGGCGCCGAGTTCCCGCGATGCCGCCCGCAGCCGCGCGGCGCAATCGTTCGAAGGACGCACCGGCCAGGCGATTCCCGGCCATGGCCAGCAAGGCGCCGGACGAGGCCAGGGCGCGGCCGGCCGAGGCGAGGCGGCCGGCGGGCGCGGCCAGGGCGGCGCGGGCCGGGGCGAAGCCGCCGGAGGACGCGGACAGGGCCAGGGCCCTCAGGGCGGCCAGGGCGCGCGCGAGCGGCCGCAGGGCGGCGCCGGGGCGGCGCAGCACGACCGCGCGGGCATGTCCACGCAGGACCGCCAGGCGGCCGCCCAGCGCCAGCGCGCCGACGAATCCGCCGCGCGCGACCGGGGCCGCGCATCCAATAGCACCAATGCGCTGAGCGATGCCGGCAACGGCGAACGCATGCGGCAGCAGAGCCACCGCGGCGAGATGAGCCGCGGCGGCGGAGGCGGCGTCCAGCGCGGCGGCGGCGGGCACGGCGGAGGACGCGGTGGTGGCGGTGGCGGACATTTCGGCGGCCGGAGATAAGCACCATGGAAAACAACGCTTTCATGACTTTTGCCCGTTTGCGCGCGCTGTGCGTCGCGTCGGCGCTGGCGCTCGGCCTGTCGGCGCCCGCGGCGGCCCAAAGCCTGTACCCGAGTCCGCAGGCGGCCGCGGACGCCTTCGTCGATGCCATGGCCACCGGCGACCTCGACGGCCTGGCCAAGGTGCTGGGGCCGAACCATCAGCGGATCGTGCCTGGCGGCGTGGCGCAGGAAGATATCTACCGGTTCCTGGCGGCCTGGTCGCGCAAGCACGAGATCGTCGCCGACGGCGGCCGTTCCTGGCTGGCGGTCGGCGATTCCGGCTGGACCTTGCCGGTGCCCATCGTGCGCGCCGGGCATGGATGGCGGTTCGACCCGGCGGCGGGCACGGCGGAAATTCGCCGCCGCGCCATCGGCCGCAACGAACTCACCGCCATCGAAACCCTGCAGCAGCTGCAGGCAGCCCAGGCTCGCTACAAGGACGGCGTGGGCCAGGGGCGCTACGCGACCCGCCTGGTCAGCCGCCCCGGCGAGCGCGACGGCCTGTACTGGCCCGAGCTGCCGGGCGCGCCCCAGCAGGCCTTCGGGCCGGATGCCCTGACCATGGGGCCGGACGTGCCGCAGGACGACGCCTATTACGGCTATCGCTACAAGGTGATCCCGGGCGCCGGAGACAATTCGTACCGCATCGTCGCCTGGCCCGCCCGCTACGGCCAGACCGGCATCGGATCGTTCGTCGTGGGGCCCGAAGGGCGTGTGCTGGAGGCCGATCTCGGACCCGCCACCGCGACGCGCGCGGCGGCCTTGCGCGAGCGCGATATCCGTGCCGGACACTGGGTCGACGCGGACGCGCAACCCGTTGGCGCCAAATGATTTTTCCGGTTTGAAAGGCAGGGACGGAACACGCCTGTTGCTGGGTCGCAACAGGCGTGTGCGTTTGTCGCGTAACGGTGGGCCGACGCGCTTTTGTCAGGTCGCTTTGCCTACAATGGCGAGCACCGGGACCCTGCCCGTTTTCCCTTTGCCGGACCTAGAAATTGAACCCCATGCATTTTGTCCGCTACGCCTTGTTCGGCGTAGGGATGGCGCTTAGCGCAGCGGCGGCTTCGGCCCCGATCTTCGTCCTGAACTCCCTGGACGCCAACGTCAGCATCATCGATCCGGTCACCTACAAGGAATTGCGGCGCGTGCCCACGGGCAAGGAGCCGCATCACCTGTATCTCACGCCCGACGAGAAGTCGCTCATGGTGGCCAATGCCACCGGCGATTCGATCACGCTGATGGACCCCAAGACGGGCGAGGTCCAGCGCACGCTCACGGGCATCGTCGATCCCTACCAGCTTCAGTTCTCGCCCGACATGAAGTGGTTCGTGACCGCGGCCAACCGCCTGGACCACATCGACATCTACGCCTGGAAGCCGCTGGAAAAGGGCTTCGACCTGACGCTGGTCAAGCGCATCCAGGCGGGCAAGACGCCCAGCCACATCATGATCGACAAGAACAGCACCACGGCCTACGTGACGCTGCAGGACAGCGATCAGCTGATCGCCATCGACCTGGCCACGCAGACGCCGAAATGGACGGTGCCGGTAGGCAAGACGCCGGCCGACGTGTTCCTGACGCCCGACCAGAAGACGCTGCTGGTCGCCCTGACGGGCGACTCCTACGTCGAAGCCTATGACGTCAGCAACGGCCCGGCCAAGCTGGTGACGCGCATCAAGACCGCCGCCGGCGCGCACGCCTTCCGCGCGCAGGGCGACCAGCGCCATCTGTTCGTGAGCAACCGCACGGCCAATTCCATCAGCCGCATCGACATGCAGACGCTGGCCGTCACCGACACCTTCGCGGTGCCCGGCGGCCCCGACTGCATGGACGTGCTGGCCGATGGCAAGACGCTGTTGGTCACGTCGCGCTGGGCGCGCAAGCTGACCGTGGTGGACCTGGAGCAGAAGAAGGTCGCCAACCAGGTGACGGTGGGCAAGTCGCCCCACGGCGTCTGGACGCTGAACCATGCGCCAACGAGATAACGGCCCCCGGGCCTCGCGGGCAACCGCAGGGGCGGCAAGCAGAGCCCCGGCGGCGGTTCGCGGAGTCGCCTTGGCGGCGTTCCTGGCGCTGGCCGCGCCCGCGGTCGGCGCGGCCGGGCAGGCCGTCTGCGACAAGCCGGTGTACCTGACGTTCGATACCGGCCACATGGGCGTGGCTCCGCTGGTGGCCGAAGTGCTGGCCCGCCATCAGGTCAAGGTCACGTTCTTCCTGGCCAACGAGCGCACGCTGACCGGCGGCTCCAGCCTGGACGACGCATGGGCGCCGTGGTGGAAGGCGCGCGCGGCGGAAGGCCATGCCTTCGGCTCGCATACCTACGACCACGTCTACTGGCAGGGCGACCTGCCCGGCGGCAAGTTCCGGGTCAAGCCCAGCGCCGGGCCGGACGCGGGCAAGCGCGCCGAATGGACGGCCGAGCAGTATTGCGCCGAGATCAAGCGCTCCGTCACCCGATTCCATCAGATGACGGGCAAGGACATGCTGCCCCTGTATCGCGCGCCGGGCGGCAAGACCTCGCCCGCGCTGCTGCAGGCCGCCAAGGCTTGCGGCTTCGAACAGGTGGGCTGGGCGCCCGCCGGCTTTCTGGGCGACGAACTGCCCAGCGACAAATACCCCAATGCCCGCCTGCTCGACCAGGCGCTGCGCACCATCAAGCCCGGCGACATCCTGCTGGCCCACCTGGGCATCTGGTCGCGCCAGGATCCCTGGGCGCCGGCCGTGCTGGAGCCCTTGATTGAAGGTTTGCAGCGCAAGGGCTATTGTTTCGCTACCTTGAACACCCATCCGTCCTATCGCGACTGGATCGCCACGCATCATTGATCATGGATACGCTTAGTCAATTTTTCGGAGCATGCCAGCAGTGGCTCTTCGAGACGGCGATTCAGCCCGCGCTGTTTCATCTGGGCCTGAGCAACTTCATCGAAGACGGCTATGACGCCACGATGTGGCTGCTGGTCGGCCTGTTGCAGATCGCGGTGCTGGTGCTGGTGTTCGGCCCGCTGCAGCGCCTGCGCCCGGTCGAGCCCGTCACCGACCGCCGCCAGATCGGCGTGGACGTCCTGTACACGCTGATCCACCGGCTCGGCGCGTTCCGGCTGGCGCTGTTCTTCACCATCGATCCGCTGTGGGACAGCGTGTTCGGCCAGCTGCACGTGTGGGGCTACGCCGGCTTCCAGCTGGACCAGTACTGGCCCGGCGTGACGGACAAGGCCTGGGTCAGCCTGATCATCTACCTGCTGCTGTTCGATGCGGTGGATTATTTCTACCACCGGGCCCAACACCGTTTCGGCTGGCTCTGGGCGCTGCATGCCGTGCACCACAGCCAGCGCCAGATGACGATCTGGAGCGACGACCGCAACCACCTGCTGGACGACATGCTGCGCGACGTGCTGGTGGTGTTCGTGTCGCAGCTGGTGGGCGTGCCGCCGGCGCAGTTCGTGATGGTGGTCGCCATCACCCAGCTGGCGCAAAGCCTGTCGCATGCCAACCTGCGCCTGCATTTCGGCGCGGTGGGCGAACGCCTGCTGGTCAGCCCGCGCTTCCATCGCCACCACCACTCCATCGCCTACGACGCCTCGTCGCCCGGGCCGGCGGGCGGCTACAACTTCGGCGCGCTGTTCCCCATCTGGGACGTGCTGTTCCGCACCGCGCGCTTCGGCGTCGGCTACGGGCCCACCGGCATCCATGACCAGCAGCCCGAAGCCGGCGGGCGGGATTACGGCCGCGGCTTCTGGTCGCAGCAGTGGCTGGGGCTCAAGCGCCTGACGGGCCGCGACCGCGAGCCCGCGCCCGTGCCGGCCGATCCGCCGCCGGCCGCCGAGCGCGCCTGACGCGCGAAGGGCGGGGCGGCAGCCTCGGCCTTTCTTGCGCGGCTCATCCCGCCCAGCGGGAATTGCGGATGACGCTGCAGAAATTGCCGGGCCGGAAGGCCGGCTCCTTGTCGGCGATCACGTCGCCCTTGACGTTGCCGAAGGTCGTCTGCGGCTTGTGCTTGATGCCGTCGTAGAAGGCCTGGATGATTTCCTCCTTGAAGCGCGGCCCGCGCGGGTGGGCCGCCACCACGGCCTCGCGCTGCGCGTCGTTGTATTCGCCGTAGGTCAGGCCCAGCACGTCCATCTCCACGCCCGCCGTCACCAGCGCCACCACGGGATCCATGAACTCGGGAATGCCCGGCGTGGTGTGCAACGCGATTGCCGTCCAGACGAGCTCGACGTCCCGGGGCGCGATGCCTCGGCTTTGCAGGAAATCCCGCGCCGCGTTGGCACCGTCCACTTCGAAGCGGCAGCAGTTGCTGCTGTGCTGCCGGGTCAGCCCCATGTCGTGGAACATGCAGCCGCAGTAAAGCAGCTCGGGGTCGAATTTCAGGCCGCGCTGTTTGCCGGCCAGCGCGCCGAAGTAGTAGACGCGGCTTGAATGGTGGAACAGCAGCGGCGATTCGGTGTCGCGCACCATTTCGGTGATGTCGCGCGCCAACTGGCTGTCGGGGATCTTGACTTCGTCGAGGGTGAAGTTCATGGCAGGGCCTCCGGGGTAAAGGGGATGCGGTCGGGGTATTCGGTCCATTCTGCGGCCGGACTACAATGGCCTCAATAGGCGTAATACGCCGATTCCTGCCAAATACCGCGATCCGCTGCCATGACCAAAACCATAGCCGTGCTGGCCCTGCCGGGCGTGCAGATGCTGGACGTATCGGGTCCGCTCGATGTCTTCGCCCAGGCCAATGCCGAGTTGGGGCGGCCGTACTACGCGCTGCGCGTAGTGGCGTACGAACCCGGCCCGGTGCGCAGTTCCTCGGGCGTGCGCCTGCTGCCCGACGCCGTGGTGGGCGACGCGCTGCCGCGTCTGAACACCCTGCTGGTCGCCGGCACGCCGCATGCCTCGGGCGCCGTGCTCAGCGAGCCGGCGCTGCGATGGCTCCGCGCCACCGCCAGGGATGCCAAACGCTACGGGTCGGTCTGCACCGGCGCCTTCATGCTGGCCGCCGCCGGCCTGCTGGACGGGCGGCGGGTGACGACGCATTGGAACGCGGCCGGGGAGTTGCGGCGGGCCTATCCGCGCGTGGAGGTCGAGGAAGACGCGCTGCACGTGCGCGACGGCAAGCTGCGCACCGCCGCGGGCGTGACGGCCGGGCTGGACCTGGCGCTGTCCCTGGTGGAAGAAGACCTGGGGCGTGAGGTGGCGGCGAAGGTGGCGTCGCAGCTGGTGATGTTCTTCAAGCGCCCCGGCGGGCAGTTGCAGTTCAGCCGCCAGGGGCAGGCGGGGCCGGTCGGCCGGTCGGTGCTGCAGGAGGTGCAGCGCTGGGTGGCGGCGCACCCGCAGCTGCCCCTATCGGTGGAGGCCCTCGCCAGGCATGCGGGCCTGAGCCCGCGGCACTTTGCGCGGTTGTTCCATGCGGAGGTCGGCGTGACGCCGGCGGCCTGGGTGGAGATGACGCGCATTGCGGCCGCGCGGGCCCTGCTGGAGGGCGGGGCGGCCACGCCCAAGCAGGTCGCGGCGCAGTGCGGATTCGCGAATGCGGATACCTTGCGGCGGGCCTTCGTCAAGCACGTGGGGGTGTCGCCGGCCATGTACCGGCGGCATCATGGCGGCGGCCCGGCCTGAAGGCGGGCCGCCTGGCCGCGGGTCAGCCGCGGGGCTGGCTGTCGTGCGTGGTTTCGCGCTTGATCTCGCCGTGGCGGCGTTCCATTTCCTGGCGCAGTTCGCGGCGCAGCTTGGCCGCTTCCATGCGCTGCTTTTCTTCCAGGTTGCGCGGTTCCAGCGGCGGCACCGCGGTGGGGGCGCCCTGGTCGTCCACCGCCACCATCGTGAAATAGCAGCTGTTGGTGTGGCGCACCAGTTTCTTGCGGATGTCTTCGGTGACGACCTTGATCCCGATTTCCATGGAGGTGCGGCCCGTATAGTTCACGGCCGCCAGGAAGGTCACCATCTCGCCCACGTGGATGGGCTCGCGGAAAACGACCTGGTCCACGGACAGGGTCACGACATACTGGCCGGCATAGCGGCTGGCACAGGCGTAGGCCACCTGGTCCAGGTACTTGAGGATGGTTCCGCCGTGCACGTTTCCTGAAAAATTCGCCATGTCAGGCGTCATCAGGATGGTCATCGACAGTTGGTGGCTAAAGGCGTCGTCCATGGCGGGCGTTCAATCTCGGATAAAACGCCTATGGTAGCGGGAGCCGGACGTCATGGCTCCGTCTTTTCGGCGCTCTCCGGGGCTTCTTGCGGCGGCGCGTCGCGCAAGGCGGCCGGCGGCGTCCACAAACCGTCCAGCAGCGCCGGCTGCGGCGCGTAGGCGCGCAGCAGCACGCTCACCGGACCGGCCGGCGGCAGCGGCAGCCAGTTGGACTGTTCCTCGGGCGCAGGCGCCGCGTGGCTCACGCGCAGGTCCAGCGAACCGTCGGCGTTGTAGCGCAGCGGATCGCGGCTGCCGAGCGCATGGCGGCCGATGGGATTGGCGGCGGGCATGCCGTCCCCGTCATAGGCCGCCAGCGACCACAGCGCGCCGGCTGGGGGAAGCTGGCCGCTTTCGAAGCGCAGCAGATAACCCTGCGCCCCGTCGAGCGGCTCGCCCGCGCCGTCGGTGGCGAGCAGCAGCACGGCGAGGTCTTCGGGCAGGCCCGCGCCCGGCTGCGCCTGGGCGGCGAGCGCGCGCCGCAGGTAGGCGCTGCCGTACACGCCGATGCTGGCCGTTTCCCGCTGCCAGCCATTGATCCCGCGCACGGTGGCGCCGGCCGCGGCCGCCATGCGCTCGCGCGCGGCCCGCACTCCCTGGCGCATGCCCTGCTTGGCGGGGTGGTCCAGCTTGTCGAAATCGAACGGCCGGCCGGCGATCAGGCCGACGCGGCGCAGCTGCGCCAGCACCGGCTGGTCCGTCGGGTGCGGCGGGTTCTTGCGCAGCAGCTCGGCCGCGTAGGTGAAGAAGGCGTCCGTCGGCATGGACTCCACCTGTACGCGCACCGGCGTGGCGAGGTCCAGGGACGGATCGGCGCGCACCCCTTGCGCCTGCGCCGGCAGATTCCATTGCGCAAGCGGCGTCAGGGTGAAACCGTCCTGTAATGCATGGACTGCGGGGTAGTCGGCCGGGCCGTTGGCAAGTATCAGGTTCCTGGCCCACACGTAGGGGGTGGGCGCGTCGATCCGCGCCATGCCCGAAGGCAGGGTGCCCGTCCAGCCGGGCGGCACGATGGCGGTATTGCCCTTGGCCGTGCCGGTGCTGCGCTTGCCCAGCGCGGCGAAGGCGTCCGTCCACATGTCCAACAGCGTCAGCGCGTACAGCCGGCCCTGCGTGTCGGGCGTGGACAGCACCACCGGCCCGGCCGTCAGGTCCAGCCAGGCGAGACTGCGCAGCATGTCGGGGTTGGCCCAGGGGATGGCGGCCCCCGGCGCGGGCAAGGCCCGCGCGTGCAGGAAGGCATTGGCCGGCGCGCCTTGCGCGCCGCGGGACGGATGGGTGGCCTGGCGGCGGATCAGGTCCATCGTCACCAGGGGGTAGAAATAGAGGTAGCCCTCCATGGCCGCCTGGCGGGCCGCCTCGGTGGCGGCGGCGGCCGGAGTCGGGGTGGCGGGCGCCGCGCCGGGGGCGGCGGGCGCCAGCAGGGCGGCGAAAGACAGGGCCAGGGCGGCAAGGCGGCGCATCGGCGCTCCTACGGGCTAACGGAAAAAACGGGGGGGAAATCGGGCGGGGGCGCCGCTGCCGCGGCGTCCCCGGAATCGCGGCGCGGCCGGCTTCCCGAGGCTGCCGGCCATCGTAGCAGCCCGGCAGGGCTCCAAAATCTGCGAAATAACGAGAATTCGCTGCCAAATTCCAGCCATACGGACGATATGTCAGGGGGCCGGATGGGCATGGCGCGTCCGCCGCGCAAGGCCTATACTCGGATCCATGTCCTTGGAGGCCGTAGGGCTTTTTCGCTTCGGCAGGCTCGCGGCTTTCTTCATTCACCAGGAGAGGAGTGCTTCATGGTCAACATGAATCGCCGCCAGTTCTTCAAGGTGACCGGTGCGACGCTGGCTGGCTCCAGCCTGGCTTTGCTGGGGGCAGCCCCCGGCACGGCCATGGCCGAAGTTCGCCAGTACAAACTTGCGCGCATGACTGAAACGCGCAACACCTGTCCCTACTGTTCGGTTGCCTGTGGCTTGCTGATGTACGGGCTGGGCGACGGCTCCAAGAACGCCCGCGCCAGCATCATGCACATCGAGGGAGACCCCGATCACCCCGTGAACCGCGGAACGCTCTGTCCCAAGGGCGCGGCCCTGATCGACTTCATCCACAGTCCCAATCGCCTGAAGTACCCGGAATACCGGGCGCCGGGCTCGGACAAGTGGGTGCGGATGTCGTGGGACGACGCCCTGACGCGCATCACCAAGCTCATGAAGGCCGACCGCGACGCGAACTTCGTCGAGAAGACCGCGGACGGAAAGACCGTCAACCGGTGGCTGACCACCGGCATGCTGGCCGCCTCCGCAAGCAGCAACGAGGTCGGCTACATCACGCACAAGACCGTGCGCAGCATGGGGATACTGGCGTTCGACAACCAAGCCCGTGTCTGACATGGCCCGACGGTGGCAGGTCTTGCCCCGACGTTTGGCCGTGGAGCGATGACGAACCATTGGGTCGACATCAAGAACGCGGACGTAGTACTGATCATGGGCGGCAATGCCGCCGAGGCCCACCCTTGCGGGTTCAAATGGGTCACGGAAGCGAAAGCCCATAACAAGGCGAAGCTGATCGTCGTGGATCCGCGCTTCACGCGCTCGGCATCCGTGGCGGACTTCTACGCGCCCATACGAACCGGCACCGACATCATCTTCCTGGGTGGCGTCATCAAGTACCTGCTGGACAAGGACCAGATCCAGCACGAGTACGTGCGCAACTACACGGACTTCTCCTTCATCGTGCGCGAGGATTTCGCGTTCGACGCGGGCCTGTATTCGGGCTACGACGCCGAGAAGCGGACGTACGACAAGGCGAGCTGGGACTACGAGCGCGGCGAGGACGGCTACGTCAAGACCGACCCCACGCTGGCGCACCCCCGCACGGTCTACCAGCTGCTGAAGAAGCACTACTCGCGCTACACCGAGGACATGGTCGAGCGCGTCTGCGGCACGCCCAAGGACAAGTTCCTGAAGGTCTGCGAGATGCTGGCCAGCACGGCCACCAAGGACCGCGCCGCGACCATTCTCTACGCGCTGGGCTGGACGCAGCACTCCATCGGGTCGCAGATCATCCGCACGGGCGCGATGGTGCAGCTGCTGCTGGGCAACATCGGCATCGCCGGCGGCGGCATGAACGCGCTGCGCGGGCACTCGAACATCCAGGGCCTGACCGACCTGGGCCTGATGTCGAACCTGCTGCCCGGCTACATGACCTTGCCCAACGAGCCCGAGCAGGACTACGGCAAGTACATCGAGTCGCGCACGCAGAAGCCTCTGCGGCCCAACCAGCTGAGCTACTGGCAGAACTACAGCAAGTTCCACGTGAGCCTGATGAAGGCCTGGTGGGGCAAGTCCGCCACGGCCGAGAACAACTGGGCGTTCGACTACCTGCCCAAGCTGGACAAGCTCTACGACATGCTGCAGGTCTACGAGCTGATGAACCAGGGCAAGATGAACGGCTACCTCGCCCAGGGTTTCAACCCCCTGGCGGCGGCGCCCAACAAGGCCAAGCTGAACGCCGGCTTCGCCAAGCTGAAGTACCTGGTCATCATGGATCCGCTGGTCACCGAGACCTCGGAGTTCTGGCGCAACGCGGGCGAAGCCAACGACGTGGATTCGTCCAAGATCATGACCGAGGTCTTCCGCCTGCCGACCACCTGTTTCGCCGAAGAGGACGGCACGCTGGTGAACTCCGGCCGCTGGCTGCAATGGCACTGGAAGGGCGCCGAGCCTCCGGGCGAGGCCAAGAGCGACATCGAGATCATGGCGCTGATCTTCACGCGCCTGCGCAAGATGTACCAGGATGAAGGCGGCAAGTATCCCGATCCCATCGTCAACCTGTCGTGGCCCTATGCCAATCCGCAGAATCCCACCGCGGAGGAACTGGCCAAGGAATACACGGGCCGCGCACTGGTGGAACTGACCGACCCCAAGGATCCGTCCAAGGTGACGCGCAAGGCCGGCGAGCAATTGGCCGGTTTCGCGGAACTGCGCGACGACGGTTCCACCATCAGCGGCTGTTGGATCTTCGCCGGCGCCTGGGGCCCCGGCGGCAACCTGATGGCGCGGCGCGACAACAGCGATCCGACCGGCATCGGCCAGACCCTGAACTGGGCCTGGGCGTGGCCGGCCAACCGCCGCATCCTGTACAACCGCGCGTCCTGCGATCCGTCGGGCAAGCCCTTCAATCCGCGCCGCAGCCTGATTTCGTGGAACGGCAAGTTCTGGACCGGCGCCGACATCCCCGACTTCAAGGGCGACGAGAATCCCGACGGCGGCATGGGGCCGTTCATCATGAACCCCGAAGGCGTGGCGCGCTTCTTCGCGCGGGCGGGCATGGCCGAAGGGCCGTTCCCCGAGCACTACGAACCCTTCGAAACGCCGCTGGGCTACAACCCCCTGTATCCCAAGGCCAAGGGCGTCACCAGCAACCCGGCCGCGCGCGTCTTCAAGGACGACCTGGCCGCGATGGGCACGGTGGACAAGTTCCCGTACGTTGCCACCACCTATCGCCTGACGGAGCACTTCCACTACTGGACCAAGCACGTCCGCATCAATTCCATCCTGCAGCCCGAGCAGTTCGTGGAAATCGGCGAGGCGCTGGCCAAGGAACTGGGCATCGCCAACGGCACGAAGGTGAAGGTGTCGTCCAACCGCGGCTACATCAAGGCGGTGGCGCTGGTCACCAAGCGCCTGCGCGCGCTGACCGTCGAGGGCAAGACCGTGCACCACGTGGGCATCCCCATCCACTGGGGCTTCGTGGGCCTGGCCAAGCCCGGCTTCCTCACCAACACCCTGACGCCGTTCGTGGGCGACGGGAATTCCCAGACGCCGGAATTCAAGTCGTTCCTGGTGCAGGTCGAGAAGGCCTAAGGAGACCGACATGTCCATGCAATCCCTAGACATCAAGCGGCGCTCCGCCACCACCACGCCGCCTCCCGGCATCCGCGAGCCCATCACGGGTTCCGTGGCCAAGCTGATCGACGTCTCCAAGTGCATCGGCTGCAAGGCCTGCCAGAGCGCGTGCATGGAATGGAACGACCTGCGCGACGAGATCGGCGTCAACGTGGGCGTCTACGACAACCCGGCCGACCTGACCGAGCATTCCTGGACCGTCATGCGCTTCTCCGAATACGAGAATCCGCAGGGCGACCTGGAGTGGCTGATCCGCAAGGACGGCTGCATGCACTGCGAGGATCCGGGCTGCCTGAAGGCCTGTCCCTCGCCGGGCGCCATCATCCAGTACACCAACGGCATCGTGGATTTCCACGAGGAAAACTGCATCGGTTGCGGCTACTGCATCACCGGCTGTCCGTTCAACGTGCCGCGCATTTCCAAGAAGGACCACAAGGCGTACAAGTGCACCCTGTGTTCCGACCGCGTGGCCGTCGGCCAGGAGCCGGCCTGCGTCAAGGCCTGTCCCACCGGCGCCATCGTCTTCGGCACCAAGGACGACATGAAGCAGCACGCGGCCGAGCGCATCGAGGACCTGAAGTCGCGCGGCTTCGAGCAGGCGGGCCTGTACGATCCGCAAGGCGTGGGCGGCACCCACGTCATGTACGTGCTGCACCATGCCGACCAGCCGGGCCTGTATCACGGGCTGCCCAAGGAGCCCCAGATCAGCCCGATGGTGTCGCTGTGGAAGGGCATCGCCAAGCCGCTGGGCGTGGCCGCCATGGCGCTGACCGCGCTGGCCGGCTTCTTCCACTACGCCCGCGTCGGCCGCAACGAGGTCACCGAGGAAGACGAACGCAGGGCCGAAGAGGAGGTTCGCCATGAGTGAACAACGCCATCGCCTGATCAAGCGCTACTCTCCCGGCGAGCGCACCAACCACTGGATCATCGCACTGACCTTCATCCTGCTGGCGCTGTCGGGGCTGGCGCTGTTCCATCCCTCCATGTACTGGTTGACCAACCTGTTCGGCGGCGGGCCCTGGACGCGCATCCTGCACCCCTTCATCGGGCTGGTGATGTTCGTCTGCTTCGTCGTGTTCGCCGGGCATATGTGGCGCCACAACGTCATGACGAAGGCGGACCGCCAGTGGATGCGGCAGTTGAACGACGTGGTCGAGAACCGCGAGGAAAAACTGCCCGAGGTGGGCAAGTACAACGCCGGCCAGAAGCTGCTGTTCTACGTGCTCGTCCTGTGCATGCTGGGCCTGTTCGTCAGCGGCATCGTGATCTGGCGCGAGTTCTTCTCGTTCTACTTCCCGATGTGGGCCATCCGGGCGGCCTCGGTGCTGCACGCGGTCAGCGCGCTGGTGCTGATCTGCGCGATCATCGTGCACATCTACGCGGCCATCTGGGTCAAGGGCTCGCTGACGGCCATGCTGCGCGGATACGTCAGCGCGGGCTGGGCGTGGAAGCACCATCGCGCCTGGTTCCGCGAGCAGGTCCGCAAAGAGTAGGGGTCGGCCTCCCGCCGGCACTGGGCGGATTGATCGCACGGCTGCTATCCTCCTCACTGGAGGCTGGCAGCCGTGTTTGTTTATCTGGAGACGCAATTGCAGCGAATTCTTCCGCGCGGCGAGATCGAAGCGCTAGACCACACCCGCATCCCCCGTGTCAGCTTGCCGGACCGGGCCTCGGTTTTCGCGACGCGCGCCGCGCGCCTGCGGCAACTGGCCGAGGACAGCCCGGTGGCCGACTACCTGCTCCTGATGGCCCGGCTGGCCGATGCCCAGCAGCGCGCCTTGAAGGATTGCGCCGCGCCGTCGGCGTCCGAGGACCGCATCTCGCTGGCCCAGGCTCACGGCATGCCACCGCTGCAGGCGGTGGGCTGGCCGCGCGACCCGCTGTGGCGCGGCATCCTGGGCCGGCTGGTCGACGAGGTGGCCGGCGGCGAGGGCGTGCCGGCCGAGGCCGTCGAAGTCTGCGCCAGCCTGCGCCGCGCGCTGGACGCAGACCCCGAAGCCCTGGAAGACCTGGCCGAGGCCGTGCTGTCCGAGCAGGATGCCGGCGTGGATGGCGCCGCGGCGCCCTTCGTCATGGCCGCGCTGCAGGTCTACTGGACCGACCTCGCCAGCCGCTTCGACGAAAAAAACCTGCCCGTCGTCAGCCCATTTGGCGTCTGTCCGGTATGCGCCAGCCTGCCGGTCGCGAGCGTGGTGCGGGTGGGCGGGCAGTTCGAGGGCTACCGCTACTTGTGCTGCAGCCTGTGCGCCACCCAATGGCACATGGTGCGCGTGAAATGCACGCATTGCGAAGACGTGGAATCGGTGGCCTACCAGGCCATCGAGGGGCGCTCGCCCGCCGTCAAGGCGGAGACCTGCGACCATTGCCACACCTACCGCAAGATCTTCTACCAGGACAAGGACCTGAACGTGGAGCCCGTGGCGGACGACCTGGCCAGCCTGATGCTGGACGTGCTGGTGGGCGAGGCCGGCTATTCGCGGGCCAGCGGCAATCCCCTGCTGTGGCACGGGGCGGAGGAGGACTGACCATGTCCGAATCCGACGCCGGCGCGGCCGTTTCCGATATCCCCTCGCTCGACCGCCTCCTGAACGCGGATGTCATGGCGGCCGCGCTGGCCGGGCATGGCCGCAGCCAGGTGGTGGCGGCCTTGCGCAAGGACCTGGGCGCGTTGCGCGAACGGGCCCTCGCCGGCGCGCTGCCGAAGGCGGAGCTGGAGCCCTGCGCCATCGCGGCGCGCGTCGAGGACGGGCTGGCCCGGGCTGCGCAGCCGCGCCTGCGCGCGGTCTACAACCTGACCGGCACCGTGTTGCACACCAACCTGGGGCGGGCGCTGCTGCCCGACGAGGCCGTGGCGTCGGTGCTGCGCGCGCTGAGCGCGCCCGCCAACCTGGAATTCGACCTGGACAGCGGCGGCCGCGGTGATCGCGATGAGCTGATCGACGAACTCCTGTGCGAACTGACCGGGGCCGAAGCCGCCACCGTCGTCAACAACAATGCCGCCGCCGTGCTGCTGATGCTCAACGCGCTGGCGGACCGGCGCGAGGTCGTGGTGTCGCGCGGCGAGCTGGTCGAGATCGGGGGCGCGTTCCGCATCCCCGACATCATGAAGCGGGCTGGCGCCAAGCTGGTGGAGGTCGGCACCACCAACCGCACGCATGCCACCGATTACGAAAGCGCCATCGGCCCCCGAACGGCCATGCTGATGAAAGTGCATTGCAGCAACTACGCGGTAACGGGCTTCACCAAAAGCGTGAGCGTGGCCGAGGTGGCCGCGCTGGCCCACGCCCGCGGCCTGCCGGCCACCGTGGACCTCGGCAGCGGCACGCTGGTGGACCTGACGCAGTTCGGGCTGCCGCGGGAAGACACCGTGCGCGAAACCATCGAGGCCGGCGCGGATCTCGTCACCTTCAGCGGCGACAAGCTGCTGGGCGGCCCGCAGGCCGGGCTGCTGGTGGGCCGCGCCGACCTGATCCGCAAGATCAAGAAGAACCCGCTCAAGCGCGCGCTGCGCGTGGGCAAGCTGACCCTGGCGGCGCTGGAGCCCGTGCTGGCGCTGTACCGCGCGCCCGAGTTCCTGGCCCAGCGCCTGACCACGCTGCGCCTGCTGACGCGCCCGCAACGCGACATCCAGCCGCAGGCCGAGCGGTTGCGCGGCGTGGTGGCGCACGCGGCGGGCCCCGCCTACGCGGTCGAGGCGGTGCCCATGTTCAGCCAGATCGGCAGCGGCGCCTTGCCGGTGGACCAACTGCCCAGCTACGGCCTGGCGCTGCGCCATACCGGCGGCGGGCGCCCCGGACGCCACCTGGACAAGCTCGAAGCGCGCCTGCGCGGCCTGCCGGTGCCCGTGATCGGCCGCATCGCGGACGACGCCCTGTGGCTGGACCTGCGCTGCCTGGAAGCGGCGCACGAAGCGGCCTTCGTCGCGCAGCTGGCGGAGCCGCTCGCATGATCGTCGGTACCGCCGGCCACATCGACCACGGCAAGACCACGCTGGTGCGCGCCCTGACGGGCGTGGACACCGACAGGCTCAAGGAAGAGAAGGCGCGCGGCATTTCCATCGAACTGGGTTACGCCTACGCGCCGCTGGCCAACGGCGACGTGCTCGGCTTCATCGACGTGCCCGGCCACGAGAAACTCGTGCACACCATGGCGGCCGGCGCCAGCGGAATCGATTTCGGGCTGCTGGTCGTGGCGGCGGACGACGGCGTCATGCCCCAGACGCGCGAGCACCTCGCCATCCTGGCCCTGCTGGGCGTGACGCGGGGCGCGGTGGCCCTGACCAAGACCGACCGCGCCGACGACGCGCGCCAGGCAGCGGTGCGCGCGGAGATCGCGGCATTGGCGGCCGGCACGTTCCTGCAGGGCGCGCCGGTGTTCGGCGTGTGCGCCTCGGCGGCCGGCGACGAAGGCGCCGCGGCGCTGAAGGCGCATCTGCACGAGCAGGCGCAGGCCATGCCGCAACGTGGCCGAGACGGCCTGTTCAGGCTCGCGGTGGACCGGGTCTTCACGCTGCCGGGCCATGGCACGGTGGTGACGGGAACCGCCCATGCCGGCGAGGTCCGCGCCGGCGACGAGGCGGCCGGGCTGCTGCTCATGCCGGCCGGCACCCGCGTGCGCGTGCGCGGCATCCATGCGCAGAACCAGCCCAGCGAGACCGGCGTGGCCGGCCAGCGCTGCGCCCTGAACCTGGCGGGCATCGACAAGAACGCCATCGCGCGGGGGGACTGGATCGCCGACGAGCGGTGCTTCCTGCCGTCGCGCCATGTCGACGTGGCGCTCACGCTGCTGGCGTCGGCGGACGCGCCGGTGCGCGCCTGGTCGCCCCTGCACGTGCACATCGGCGCGGCGCGCCACGTGGCGCACGCGGTTCCGCTGAGCGCGGAGTCGATCGGCGCGGGGCAGTCCGGCTGGGTGCAGCTGGTTTTCGACGAGCCCGTCTGCGCCATGCCGGGCGATCGCTACATCGTGCGCAACGCGCAGGCCACGCGCACGGTCGGCGGCGGCCGCGTGCTGGATCCGAACGCGCCCGACCGCAAGCGACGCTCGACGGCGCGCCTGCAATGGCTGCGGGCCCTGTCGGACATGCTGGACGGCGGCAGCCTGCGGCCGGTGCTGGAACAGGCCGCGCTCGGGCTGGACGACGCGGCGCTGCAACGCCTGACCGGGCAGCCCGTGCGGAGCGTGCAGGCGCCCGAAGGCGCGTTGTGGATCGAGGCGCGGACCGAACAGGCGCCGCGGACCCTGATCCTGGCGGCGCATTGGGACGCGCTGCGCGCGCGCATCGAACAGGCGCTGGCCGCCTTCCACCAGGGCGCGCCGGACGAGCCGGGCCCCGACGGCGCGCGGCTGCGCCGGATGGCGATGCCGGCCGGGCCCGACGCGCTGTGGCAGGCCGCGCTCGACGAACTGCAACGCGCGGGCCGCATCGCGCGCAACGGCCCCTGGCTGCACCTGCCCGGCCATGCCGCGACGCTGGGCGACGAAGAAGCGGCGCTGGCGGAACGGGTGCTGCCGCTGCTGGCGGCGGGGGCCTTCGATCCGCCCTGGGTGCGAGACCTGGCGCGGACGCTGGGCGAGCCCGAAGAGCGCGTGCGGCAAGTGCTGCGCAAGCTGCTGCGGCGCGGGGACGTGGCCCAGATCGTGAAGGACCTGTACTACCACCGCGACCAGGTGCGCGCCTTGGCCGCGCTGGCGGCGGACTTCGCGGCGCGGCCCGGGGGGCTGAACGCGGCGGCCTTCCGCGACGCGACGGGGCTGGGAAGAAAGCGGGCGATCCAGATCCTGGAGTTCTTCGACCGCGTGGGCTACACGCGGCGGGTGCGCGATGCGCACGTATTGCGTCACGATAGTGCCTATGGGGGGACGCAACCGGCGCCGCAGCCGGTATCATAGGCGGGCCATCGCGGAAGGCATCCGTGCCCGGTGGCGCGGCTGGGCTTCAAACCCAGTTGGGGGCGTCAGACGCTCCCAGGTAGGTTCGACTCCTGCTGCCTTCCGCCATCTCTTCCCCGGCAGCGCCGGCTGCGCGCTAGGCGCGCAGCATCCGCGTCACCACGCCGCCCACCCGATCCGACTTCCAGTCCAGTTCGCCCAGGTGCCAATATCGGACGGATCCGCCGCGGTCCACCAGGTAGTTGGCGGGAAGGCCGACCGCTGCCCATTGCTTGGACGCGGCGCTGTTCCGATCGTGCAGCACCGTTCCCGCCACCGGCCACTTGGCCAGGAAGGTGGTGATCTTGCCGAGCGATTCGCCCACGTTCACCGCCACCAGCCGCAGCCCTTCCTCGCGATGGCGCCTGGCCATCGCGGACATGACGGGGATTTCGTCGCGGCAAGGATCGCACCAGGTGGCCCAGAAACTCACGACGACGACGCTGCCGCGCCACGCCGAGAGCTTTTTCTCGCGCCCGGACAGGTCGGGCAGGGCGAGCGGCGGCGTCGGCGCGTTCCAGGCGGCCCAGTCCGGGCCGGTAGCCGTCTTGAGCGCGCTGTCGCTGGCGGCGCGCGCCAGCCACGGCGCGGCCGCCAGCGACAGGCCCGACTGCAGGAGCTGGCGGCGGCTGAGCATGGCGGGCCTTTGCCTGGTCAGATGGAGACGGGCCGGGCGCTGAGCCGGTAGCGGAAGCCGTCGGGGTCCAGGCTGTCGAGGCGACCGTCCGCGGTTTCTCCGTTGGGATACATGAGGAAGGGCACGGGGCCGTGCGCCGCGCCCGGCAGCGCCACGTCGTGGCCGTGGTTGTAGGCCACCCAGTTCATTTCCCAGGCGCCGAACAGCATGACGCGCGCCGCCCGGACCTTGGCGTCGGTGAGAGGCAGTTCGCCCGGCGGCTCTTCCAGCATGACCTTGCGCACGTCGGCGGGATCGACGGGAACCCAGCCGTATCCCGCCGCGTAGAACTCGGCGCGGCAGTGCTGGGCCTTGGTTACGTCGCCGGACTTGCCCAGGCTCCTGTAGCCCAGCTCCGAGTCGGCGACGCGCAGCCCGTAGGCATCGCGAGCGGGGATGCCCGCGGCGCGCGCCAGCGCGACGAACAGCGAATTGATGTCGGCGCATTTGCCGTTGAGGTCGTTGGCGGTGAGCATGTAGCGCACGTCGCCCACGCCGCAGCCCCGGGTGGAGGCGGTCCTGCAGGTATTTTCGACCACCCATTCGTAGATGGCGCGGGCGCGCGCCAGGTCTCCCTGGCGGCCGCGCGTGATGCGGTCGGCGGTGGTCTTGACGATACCGTCGGTGGGCAGCAGCGCGGTGGGCTTGAGGTACTCGCGCAAGGCGGCCGGGCTTTCCCGAGGCGCGTCGGCGGGCGGCGGCTGCGTCAGGTCGACGCGCCGATTGCGGGTCTGGAAGCGGCTGGTGATCGTGACGGTGCGCGGCACCTGCGCGTCTGGCCATTCCACGACCAGCATCTGGACGCCGTAGCCGGGCGCCTGCGCCAGGCGGGCGGTGCCGCCGCCGCCGACCTGCCAGGCGCTTTGCGCGCCGCGCTGGTAGGCGGTGTCGACGGCGTAGGGAACGGGGATCCAGAGGCGCGTGTGGGCGCCGGGATCCTGCACGCTGATGTCGGTTGTCAGTTCGAAGGCGCGCCATCCGGCGCTGACGGGATTCCCGGCGCGCGCGATCTGGGGCAACGCGCCGGCGGCGCACACGGCGCCCGAGAAACGGAGGAAGTGTCGGCGATCCATATAGCCCTCACTCACGGTGAAGATTGGCTGTCGGTGCGCCCGGCGACGGGCGGCCGTCCGTTGCTGCGTGCTGCCGGAACATCATAGGGCGAATTCCGGCGGCGGTGCTATCCTTTTCGCCTGACGAACGGAGATCGAGATGACCCAGGATGTAGCTAGCGCGGCGGTGCCGCGGTTGACTTCGCTGTCGCACGGCGGCGGCTGCGGCTGCAAGATCGCGCCGGGCGTGCTGTCGGCCCTGCTGGCCCGCTTCGGCCCGGCCGCCAGCTATCCGAACCTGATGGTCGGCACCGAAACCGCCGACGACGCGGCGGTGTACCGGCTCAACGACGAACAGGCCCTGATCGCCACCACGGATTTCTTCATGCCCATCGTGGACGATCCGTTCGATTTCGGCCGCATCGCCGCGACCAACGCGCTGTCCGACGTGTACGCCATGGGCGGCACGCCGATCATGGCGCTGGCGATCGTCGGCATGCCCATCAATGTGTTGCCGCACAGCGTCATTGCCGACATCCTGCGCGGCGGCGAGTCCGTGTGCGCGGACGCCGGCATACCGGTGGCGGGCGGCCACAGCATCGACTCCGTCGAGCCCATCTACGGGCTCGCGGCGATGGGCCTGGTGCATCCGGCCCGCGTGAAGCGCAATGCCGACGCGCGCCCCGGCGACGTGCTGATCCTCGGCAAGGGCCTGGGCGTGGGCATTTTGTCGGCGGCGCTGAAGAAGAACCGCCTGGACGAAGCCGGCTATCGCGTGATGATAGACACGACTACCCGACTGAACCGCCCGGGGCCGGCGCTGGCCGCGCTGGACGGCGTGCACGCCGTCACCGACGTGACCGGTTTCGGCCTGCTGGGCCACGCGCTGGAGATGGCGCGCGGCGCGAAGCTGGCCGCGCGCCTGAGGCTGGAGTCCCTGCCCTGGCTGCCGGGCGTGCAAGCCTACGCGGGGGAGGGCATCATCACGGGCGCGTCCGGCCGCAACTGGGCGTCCTACGGCGAATCCGTGCGCCTGGGCGATGCGGTCACCGACACGCAGCGGGCCTTGCTGACCGATCCCCAGACCTCCGGCGGCTTGCTGGTGTCCTGCGCGCCGGAAACGGTTGACGCCGTGCTGGACCTCTTCCGCAGCCAGGGCTTCGACCAGGCGGCCGTCATCGGCGAGATGACGGCGGGCGAGCCCGTGGTGCGGGTGGAGTGATCCCGGCGGGGCTTTCCGGCCCCTAGGCGGTCAGGTCGCGCGCGGTGGCGGCGGCCTGTTCCGTCAGCCACTGCATGACGACTTCCGCGTCCGGCGTGCTGCGGCGCGCATTGCGCACCAGCCAGTAGGCCAGCTCGGTGGCGCGGGCGGCCTGGCCGCCGACGGCTTCCAGGCGCTTGTCCGCCAGCATCGGCGCGATCAGCGCCAGCCGCCCCAGCGCGATGCCGTGGCCGGCCAGCGCGGCGTGCACGATCTGGTCGTACTGGTTGAAGCGCAGCATGCCCCGGGCGGCAACCCGGCCCAGGCCGCGCGCGTTCAGCCATTCCGACCATTGCAGCCAGGGCCGCGTGGGATCGTCGAACTCCAGCAGCACGTGGCGCTGCAATTCTTCCGCGTCCAGTTCGCGCGCGCCGAGCGAAGGATGCGCCACCGGCACCACCGATTCCCCGAACAGCCAGGCTGCCGTGTCCGGCACGCCGTCGCGCAGGCTGTAGCGGATCGCGATGTCCACGTTCTCGCGGTCGATGTCGATGAGCCGGTTGTCGGCCGCGACGCGCACGTCGATATGCGGATGGGCCTCCTGGAAGTCGCCCAGGCGCGGCAGGAGCCACAGCGAGGCCACGCCGATGGTGGTGGTGATGGTCACGGGGGTGCGCCTTTCGGGCGCGCGCAGCTGTTCGGTCAGGTCGCCCAGCTGGCTGAGCCAGACGTCGGCCATGCGGAACAGCTGGGCGCCTTCGGAGGTGAACGACACGCTGCGGAAGCCGCGCACCAGCAGGGGCACGCCCAGGTGGGCTTCCAGCGCCCGGATCTGGCGGCTCACGGCGGATTGGGTGACGTGCAGGTCCTGCGCCGCCAGGGTGATGCTCATGCGGCGGCCCACCGCCACGAAGCCCCGGACGAGATCAAGCGGAGGAAGTTTGGCCAGCGGATATGGCATTCGTAAAACTCATGCGTACCGGACAGAAATGTCGCTTGAGCAATAGTACTCCGAGGGCGTTCAATAGGACTCAGACGACGGGTCCCGGGGCGACAGCCCCGCGATCCGCCGCGATTGCCGCCGCCGCGGCCCGGGAGGAACGCCATGATCCAGGTATGTTGCACTGCGGGAATGTCATTCCGTTTGGCCGGCGGGTCGACTATGCTGCTCAAGCGCGCATCGGGCCTTCGCATCGTGTGTCACGCCGGCACCTTGTGGGTATCCGAATACCGCCGCTTCGATGACAGCGTGCTGCAAGCCGGTGATTCCGTCACCGTCGGCAGCGATCGCGATGTCGTTCTCAGCGGCCTGCCGGATGCGCAGGTCGCGCTACTTTCCTAGGGCCCGCGCGAGGCTTTTTTAGTGTTAACAGGCCCTGGGTATCCTGGCCCCTCCGGAGTTCGTGATGACTGCGTCCCTGCCCGATACGCCCCGCATCGAGATGTGGTTCGATTTCGCCAGCCCATACAGCTATCTGGCCATCGAGCGCATCGACGTCCTGGCCCGCGAAGCCGGGGTGCGGGTAGACCTGCGCCCCTTCCTGCTGGGCCCCATCTTCCAGGCCCAGGGCTGGAACGACACGCCGTTCCGGCTCTTCCCGGGCAAGGGCGCCTACATGATGCGCGACATCGCCCGCCTGGCCGAGAAATACGGCGTGGTCTACAACCGGCCGCGCCTGTTTCCGCGCATGAGCGTGCTGCCCGCGCGCATCGCCCTGCTGGGCCAGGACGAGCCCTGGGGCCGCGATTTCTGCGTGGCGGTTTTCCGCGCCAATTTCCAGCACGACCTGGACATCCAGGCCGAGGACGTGGTGCACGGGCTGCTGACGGACCTCTCGCTGGACGCGGACGCCCTGATCGCGCGCGGCAAGTCCGAGGCCGCCAAGGAAGCGCTGCGCCGCCAGGTGGACCGCGCCCGCAACCTGGGCCTGTTCGGCGCGCCCACGTTCTTCGTGGACGGCGAGATGTTCTGGGGCAACGACCGCCTGGAAGACGCGCTGGACTGGACCCGCCGGCCCGCGCCCGCCGCCAGCGCCTGGACGCCGCCCGCGGTCCGCGCCTGAACGCCGCTTTCACGCCAGTTTTTTCGTCAACGCAACTTCAAGCAATGAAGAACGCCAGCAGTGCCTATCGCGGCGCGCCCATGCCGGGCGGCCGTTCGTTTACGCAATTCCGCGCCGCCCGCATCCGGCGCGTCTCGTTCCAGTGGAAGCTGGCCGAACGCGCGGCGCCGGCGGGCAAACGGGATCCGAAGGACGGGACCTAGCCCGGCCGCGATTCACCCTCTGGTCACGGGCGCCACGCGCGCCCATTCTTCGTCAGAGTACAGGCGCGAGCGCAGCAGGAAGCGCTTGCCCTCGGCGCTGTCCAGCGAAAAGGCGCCGCCCCGGCCGGGGACGGCGTCGATGATGAGCTGGGTGTGCTCCCAATACGCGAACTGGTCCTCGCCCATGTAGAACGGGCAGCCCTCCAGGTCGCCCAGCAGCACGTCCGAGCCGCCCACCATGAATTCCCCCAGCGCATAACACATGGGGGAACTGCCGTCGCAGCATCCTCCGGACTGGTGGAACATCAGCGGGCCGTGCTTGGCGCGCAGCGTATCGATCAGGCGGCGGGCCTCGTCGGTGGCGACGACGCGCGGCGTTGATTCTGGCATGTCAGGCTCCTTGGCGGCGCGCCGGGCCTCGCGGCCCGGCGCCAGCCTATTGCCGGATCAGAAGAAACCCAGCTTCTTGGGCGAGTAGCTCACCAGCAGGTTCTTGGTCTGCTGATAGTGGTTGAGCATCATTTTGTGATTCTCGCGCCCGATGCCGGATTGCTTGTAGCCGCCGAACGCCGCATGCGCCGGGTAGGCGTGGTAGCAGTTGGTCCAGACGCGGCCCGCCTTGATCGCGCGCCCCATGCGATAGCACGTGTTCGCGTCGCGCGACCACACGCCGGCGCCCAGGCCGTAGAGCGTATCGTTGGCCAGGGCGAGCGCGTCGTCGGCGTCCTTGAAGGTCGTCACCGCCACCACCGGGCCGAAGATTTCCTCCTGGAACACGCGCATCTTGTTGTGTCCCTTGAAAACCGTGGGCTGCACGTAGTAGCCGCCTTCCAACGCGCCCTGCATCTGCGCGCGCGAGCCGCCGGCCAGCACGTCGGCGCCTTCCTGCTTGCCGATGTCCAGGTAGGACAGGATCTTCTCCAGCTGTTCGGTCGAGGCCTGCGCGCCCAGCATGGTGTCCGCGTCCAGCGGATTGCCCTGCTTGATTTCGGCGACGCGCTTCAGCGCGCGTTCCATGAACTTGTCGTAGAGCGATTCCTGGATCAGCGCGCGGCTGGGGCAGGTGCAGACTTCGCCCTGGTTCAGCGCGAACATGACGAAGCCTTCGACGGCCTTGTCGAGGAAATCGTCGTCCTGGGCGGCCACGTCGGCGAAGAAGATGTTGGGCGATTTGCCGCCCAGTTCCAGCGTGACGGGGATGATGTTCTGCGAGGCGTACTGCATGATGAGGCGCCCCGTCGTGGTCTCGCCGGTGAAGGCGATCTTCGCGATGCGCTTGCTGGAGGCCAGCGGCTTGCCGGCTTCCAGGCCGAAGCCGGTGACCACGTTCACCACGCCCGGAGGCAGGATGTCGCCGATCAATTCCATCAGGAGCAGGATGCCCAGCGGCGTCTGTTCGGCCGGCTTGAGCACCACGCAGTTGCCCGCGGCCAGGGCGGGCGCCAGCTTCCATGCCGCCATCAGGATCGGGAAGTTCCAGGGGATGATCTGGCCCACGACGCCCAGCGGCTCGTTGAAGTGGTACGCCACGGTGTCGTGATCGATCTCGGACAGCCCGCCTTCCTGGCTGCGGATGCATGAGGCGAAATAGCGGAAGTGGTCGATCGCCAGGGGGATGTCGGCGGCGCGGGCTTCGCGGATGGGCTTGCCGTTATCCCAGGTTTCGGCGGTGGCCAGGCGTTCGAGGTTGGCCTCCATGACGTCGGCGATCCGCATCAGCATGCGGGCGCGTTCGGCCGCCGGCGTGGCCCCCCATTTCGGGGCGGCGCGATGCGCGGCGTCCAGCGCCAGTTCGATGTCGCGCTCCTTGGAGCGGGCGTTGCGGGTCAGGATCTGGCCCGTGACCGGCGTGACGTTGTCGAAGTATTCGCCGTCTGCCGGCTTCTGCCACTTGCCGTCGATGAAATTGTCGTACTGGGTCTTCAGGTCGAGGCGCGTGCCATAGGTGTCGGGGGTAACGCGGGTCGCGATGTCCATGCTTGTCTCCGGTATTGTGGGAATGCGGCAGTCGGCTGCCTGATGCGTATCAAGCAAGGAACGTGCCAGTCCGGACTTATCCCCTGGACAGCCCGCTCCCTGCATGCGAAAGTTGATTTTCAAGCCCGCGTGGCGGCCGCGGCGGGAACACCGCTGTCGCGTTTTGCGACATCGTCGCAGAACAGGCGTCGCAGAACGCCTGTCCCAGGAGACATGCATGGCCACTCATTCCCGTCAGCAGGCGCTGACGCAAGCGCGCCTGCTGTTCAACCAGCAGGGCGCCGTGCCCGGCGGCATGGTCGCCGAGCCCATCCTGCGCTCGTGGCGGCGCTGCGCCGACCTGGGCTTCGACATGCGCGGCGTGCGTCGCGCCGAGCTCATGACCCAGGGCGAGTTGCGCGAGGCCCAGCAGCGCAACGAGGCGCTGCGCCGGATGTCCGATCCCGCCATGTCCATGCTGCGCCGCCAGGCGGGCGGCAGCGGCAGCCTGGTGATCCTCTCCGATGCCCAGGGCCTGGTGCTGGACACCGACGGCGACACCGGCTTCGCCCAGCGCGCTTCGCGCGTGGCGCTGATGCCCGGCGCGCCCTGGGACGAGGCCGCGGCCGGCACCAATGCCATCGGCACCGCGCTGGTGGAGGGCCGGCCTATCGCGGTGCACGGCGCCGAGCACTATTTCGAACCGAACCGCATTCTGACCTGCGCCGCCGTCCCCATTACCGATAGCGAAGGCCGCACGGTCGGCGTGCTGGACCTGTCCAGCCAGGCGCGCGAGATCCGTCCCGAAATGCTGGAGCTGGTTCGCGCGGCCGTCGACCTGATCGAGCACAACCTGTTCGAGCAAGCCTATGAACAGCATGCGGTGCTGCGGCTGCACACGGACCATTCCGGCCTGGGCATGCCGGGCGAGGGGCTGCTGGCCTTCGACGGCGACCGGCTCGTCGGCGCGAACCGCCGCGCCTTGCAGGCCCTGGGCCTGGCCCCGACCGCGCTGGGCGTCTACCGCTACGCGGACGTGTTCGAGGGCGACATCGAGCGCTGCCCCGACGCCGCGGGCCGGGTGCAGGCGCGCTCCGGCGCGGTCTACCATGCGCGCCTGCGCTGGCCGCGTTCCCGCGCCCGCCAGGCGCCGGCGCCGGCCTTGCCGCCCGCCGCCGCGCCGCGTCCCGCCGCGCCGAATTTCGATGCCGCCACCCTGGGCGCGCTGGCGCGCGCCGTGCACCTGTCGGATGCGGGCGTGGCCATTCTGCTGCAGGGCGAAACCGGCGTGGGCAAGGAAGTCTTCGCGCGGCAATTGCATGCGCGCGGCAAGCGGGCCGCCGGGCCCTTCGTGGCGGTGAACTGCGCCGCGCTGCCCGAAAGCCTGATCGAATCCGAATTGTTCGGCTATGAAGACGGCGCCTTCACCGGCGCGCGGCGGCAGGGCAGCAAGGGCCTGCTGCGCCAGGCGCATGGCGGCGTGCTGTTCCTGGACGAGATCGGCGACATGCCGCTGATGCTGCAATCGCGCCTGCTGCGCGTGCTGCAGACGCGCGAGGTATCGCCGCTGGGCGCGGCGCGCCCGGTGCCGGTGGATTTCGCGCTCGTCTGCGCCACCCATCGCCCGCTGGCGCACGAGGGCCAGGACGCGCCCGTGCGGCCCGACCTGTACTTCCGGATCGCCGAATACACCGTCACGCTGGAGCCGCTGCGCGCGCGCCCGGACCGCCTCGAACTGCTGCGCGGCCTGTGGGCGGCGCACGGCGCGGGGCCGGTGCTGCCGCCCGACATCGAAGCCATCCTGGAGGCCTATCCCTGGCCCGGCAACTACCGGCAGATGGTGGCCGTGCTGCGCACGCTGCACGTGCTGGCCGGGCCGGCGGGCGTGGTCGACGCCGACATGCTGCCCGCCGACATCCGCGGCGCGGCGGCAGCGCCCCAAGCCGGGGGCGGCTACGCGGATCCGGCAAACCTGCAAGCCATGACGGACGCCGCGATCCGTGACGCCCTGGCCGCGCATGGCGGCAATGTCAGCCGCGCGGCACGCGCGCTGGGTGTGCACCGCAGCACGCTCTATCGCCGCTTGCCGCGCCCGGCCTAGCGGGATCTCCCGGCTCCCGCGCGCGCCGCCGAGGCGGCGCGCAGGGCGTGCACAAAAACTATCTTTTGAAGATAAGTTAACTATCCCAGCGCACGGGAAGAACTGCTTACGATGCCCGCATCCCCTTCAACCCAGGTGATGACATGGCAAGCAACGAGCTGTTCTACGACGACTTTGAAATAGGCCGTCTCTTTCCTCCCAGCCGCTACAGCATCGACGCCACGGACAGCGACGCGTTCATCGGCACCTTCGAACATTCCCCGCTACTCGACGGCAGCGGTCGCGCCGTATCGGGGCAGGGCGGCGACGCGCCCGTGCGCAGCGTGCACCCGGTCCTGGTCGGCAGTTTCCAGCCGCAGCACGCGGCCTTTGCCTGGCCGACGGGCGTGCTTCACGCCCGCGAGAAAGTCCGCCTGCTGGCGCCCGTGTATCCGGGCGAAGCGTTGGAGGCCAGCGTGCTGGTGAAGGACAAGTACCTGAAGAACGACAAGCGCTTCGTGGTGCTGGAGATCACCGTACGCAAGCTGGAAAACGCGCGCGTCGCCCTCGTGGCGGAACGCAGCCTGGTCTGGCCGAACTGAGGAGGCCCGCATGGAATTCAAGGTAGGCGACACGTTCCGTTCCGCCGCGCGCGGCGCGGGCCAGGAAGACATCAACCGCTTCGGCGCCTTGCACGGCACCACCGGCCGGACGCACACCGATCCCGAGTATGCGCGCAACAGCGTCTTCGGAGGCGTCATCGTGCAGGGGGCGCTGGTCATGGCGCCGGTGCTGGACATGGTGGCGGACCTGCTCGGCGACACGCGGTTCGATGGCTGCGAGATCGAGGCCAAGTTCATCGCGTTCACGCGTCCGGGAGACGCGGTGGACGTGGAGTTCGAAGTGACCCGCAGCGAACCCGGATGGCTGGAGCTGGCGTATGCCTGCGCGCTGCCTGACGGAAAGAAGGTGCAGGTGGGAACCATCACCCGTCGCCGCGGCTGAACTCGGCCGCAAGACAAAACAAGCATAAGGAGACAATCTTGAAACGCATCCTGCAGAGCCTGGTCCTTTCCTGCGTCGCCATGAACGCGACGGTCGCGTTGGCCGCGGCATATCCCGACAAACCCATCCGCATGATCGTTCCCGCCGCGGCCGGCGGCGCCGCCGATACGCTGGCGCGCATGATCGGCCGCGGGCTGACGGAGAAATTCGGCCAGCCCGTCGTCATCGAGAACAAGCCCGGCGCGGCCGCCATCGTGGGCATGTCCGCCATTGCCAAGGCGCCCGCCGACGGCTACACGCTGGGCATGACCTTTTCGGGGGCGATGTCCATCAATCCTTCGCTGTACCAGCAGCTGCCCTACGACCCCGCGAAGGACTTCGCGCCCATCACCATCGTGGCGGTGTCGCCCCTGGTCATTGCCGTCAGTCCCAAGCTCGGGCCGAAATCGCTGAGCGAATTCCTGGCCCTGGCGAAGAAGGACCCCGGAAAGCTGACGTTCGGGTCGGCCGGCACGGGATCGACGCAGCATCTGTCCATGGAGCTGCTCAAGTCGACCGCGGGCGTAGACATGCTGCACGTGCCATACAAGGGCAGTTCGGCGGCGCTGGTCGACGTGCAGTCGGGCCTGATCTCCGCCGTCAGCGACAACGCGATCACGCTGGTGCCGCTGATCCAGTCGGGACAGCTGGTGCCCCTGGCCGTGGAAACCCCGCAGCGCATCCAGTCGCTGCCGCAGGTGCCCACCGTGGCCGAATCCGGCTATCCGGGATTCCAGGCGGCAGGCTGGTATGGGTTGCTCGCGCCCGCCGGCACGCCGCAGCCCATCGTGGCGCAGCTCAACGCCGCGCTGCGCGAGATGGTGGGCAAGCCCGACTTCACGCAATGGCTGCGGCAACAGGGCATGGAGCCGCAGACCGATACGCCCGAGGGATTCGGGCGCTACATCGGGCAGGAAAAGGATAAATGGGCCCAGGTCATCAAGACGGCCAAGGTGCCGCAGCAGGAATCGCGCTGAACACCGGCGGCGAGGCCGCCATCACTCCAGGATCATCATGCAAGCCGTATCTTCCACGCTTAGCGGAAACATCCGCGTCATCGTCATCGATAACCCTCCGGTCAACGCGACGTCCCAGGCGGTGCGGGCAGGGTTGATGCAGGCCGTCGAGCAGGCGGCGGGCGACGACGACACCCATGCCATCGTCATCGCCTGCGCCGGCGCCACCTTCGTCGCCGGGGCCGACATCAAGGAGTTCGGCAAGCCGCCGCTGGACCCGCACTTGTCGGAGGTGATTCAAGCCATCGAATCCAGCGCCAAGCCCGTAGTCGCGGCGATTCACGGCTCCGCGCTGGGCGGGGGGCTGGAACTGGCCCTGGGCTGCCACTACCGGGTGGTGGACGGGAAGGCCCGCCTGGGTCTGCCCGAGTCCACGCTGGGCATCATCCCCGGGGCCGGCGGCATTCCTCGGCTGTTGCGCCTGGCGGGCGTCGACAAGGCGTTGGACATGGCCGCGGGCGGCAAGCCCATCGGCGCGGCGGAAGCGCTGGAAGCCGGTGTGGCGGACGCGTTGACGCAGGAGGACGTGAGGGCCGCCGCCGTCGTGTTCGCGCAGCGCCTGCTGGCGGAGGGCGGCGCCGCGCGGCGCACGCGGGAATTGCCGGCGCCTGGCTGCGAATCGCAGGTGTTCGAGGCCGCGCGCGCCAAGTTCCAGGCCAGCCATCGGGGCCAGTTGGCGCCGCAGGCTTGCGTCGATGTGGCCGAGCGCAGCGTTGCCTCAGGTTTCGAGGACAGCGTGGCCTATGGCCGCGAGCGCTTCCGGGAGCTGGTGACATCGCCTCAGGCGCAAGCCTTGCGCCACGCCTTCTTCGCCGAACGGGTCGCGACCAAGCCCGCCGGCCTGTCCGCCGACGAAGTGGTGCCCATCCGCAAGGCAGGCGTGGTCGGCGCCGGCACGATGGGAACCGGCATCGCCATGTGCTTCCTGAACGCGGGTATCCCTGTCGTGCTGGTCGAGCAGAACGAAACGGTGCTGGCGTCGAGCGTCGAGACCGTGGGCAAGACCTACCGCAACGACGTGGCGAAGGGACGCATCGCCGAAGCCATGCAGCGAACGCGCTGCGACGCGTTGACGCCGACGCTGCGCTACGAGTCGCTGCACGACTGCGATATCGTGGTGGAGGCCGTCTTCGAGGACATGGGCGTCAAGCAGCAGGTGCTGGCCAGCATCGAGGAGAACCTGCGGCCGGATGCGCTGATCGCCACCAATACCTCGTTCCTGGATATCGATGCGTTGGCAGCGGGCCTGCGCCGTCCGGAGAACGTAGTCGGCATGCATTTCTTCAGCCCCGCCCACATCATGAAGCTGTTGGAGAACGTGCGAGGCGCGCGCAGTTCGCCGCGGGCACTGGCCACGATCCAGGCGTTGGGCAAGCGCCTGGGCAAGGTCGCGGTCATGGTGGGAGTGTCCGACGGTTTCGTCGGCAACCGGATGCTGGCGCGACGCACCCGCGAGTGCTACTTCATGCTGGAGGAGGGAGCGCTGCCCGAGCAGGTAGACCGCGTGCTGTGCGAGTTCGGCTTCCCGATGGGGCAGTTCCAGCTGAACGACCTGGCAGGCCTGGACGTCGCCTGGCGCAACCGGCAGAGCCGGCTGGACCGCTTGAGCGAGCGCGAAGTGGCCTGCAACATCCTCGACGAGATCGTCGCGGCGGGGCGGCATGGGCAGAAGACCGGCGCGGGGTTCTATACCTATGACGCGCAGCGCAAGCGGTCGGTGGACCCCGCCATTTCCGAATTGATCGTGCGCAATGCGGAAAGGCGCGGCATCGCGCGGCGCGCCATCTCCGATGAAGAGATCCTGGAGCGCTGCCTCTACGCCATGATCAACGAAGGCGCGCTGATCCTGGAGGAGGGCGTCGCCAGCCGGCCGGAGGATATCGACACCATCTGGCTCAACGGCTACGGCTTTCCGCGGCTCCGCGGCGGCCCCATGTTTCATGCGGACCGGATCGGCGCGGCCCGCATCTGCGAGCGCATCCGGCACTACGCCAGCCAGGCAGGCGAGCAGTACTGGACGCCCGCGCCGCTGTTGCTTGCCCAGGCGCGCGATGGCGGCGCCTTCTATGCCCGCTGAGGCTTTCCCTTCCGTCACCCACATACACAAAAGCCATGTCTAACAGAGAACCTCCGCTTTGCGGCATCAGCGTGCTGGATATGACCCGCATCATGGCGGGCCCCTGGTGCACGCAGAACCTGGCCGACCTGGGCGCCGAAGTGCTGAAGATCGAGCGCCCGCTATCGGGCGACGACACCCGGGGTTGGGGGCCGCCCAATCTGATGGACGCCGAGGGCCGACGCACGCAGGAGTCCGCGTATTACCTGGCCGCCAACCGCAACAAGAAGTCGTTGGCGCTCGATATCGCGACTGCCGCCGGCGCCGATGCGGTGCGGAGGCTGGCCGCCGGGTGCGATATCTTCGTCGAGAATTTCAAGGTGGGCGGCCTGCGCAAGTACGGCCTGGACTACGCCAGCCTGCGCGAGCTGAATCCACGCCTCATCTACTGCTCCATCACGGGTTTCGGCCAGGACGGTCCCTACGCGGAAAAGCCGGGCTACGACTTCGTCATCCAGGCGCTGGGTGGCTTGATGAGCATCACCGGTGAAAAGGACGCGCTGCCTGGCGGGGGGCCGCAGAAGGCCGGCAATGCCGCCGCCGACCTGATGGCGGGGATGTACGCCACCACCGCGATTCTCGCGGCGCTGCATGAACGCGGCCGCAGCGGGCTGGGCCAGCACATCGATATCTCCATGCTGGATTGCCAGGTGGCGGCGCTGGGCGTGCAGAACTTCAATTATTTCCTGTCGGGCGAGGTGCCGCGGCGCGAGGGCAACGCCCACGTCAACCTGGCCCCTTATCAGGTGTTCGAGGCCGCGGACGGGTATGTGGTATTGGGCGTGGGCAACGACGGCCAATTCCAGAAATTCTGCGTCGCGGCCGGGCGCGTCGACCTGGCCGAGGATGAACGCTATCGGACCAACACGGGGCGCGTGATCGCCAAGGGCACGCTCATTCCCGAGCTGGAACGCCTGTTCCGCACGCGTGGCCGCGACGAATGGGTCCGCGTCCTGGATGCCGCCGGCGTGCCGGTGGGGGTAATCAACGACATCGCCCAGGTCCACGAGGATCCGCAGGTACGCGCGCGGGGCCTGAAATTCGCGCTGCCGCATCCGGTTTGCGGCAGCGTGCCGCAGGTCCGCAGTCCGATGCGCTTTTCGGAAAGCCCTGTCGCCTATCGCAACGCGGCGCCCTTGCTGGGCGCCGATACGCAAAGCGTCCTGAGCGCCCGGCTCGGAAGCACCGATGCTGAAATTGCGGCGCTGCAGCAGCCCGCAACCCTTGGAGAATCGCGATGAGCAGCTCTGCCGCCAATACGGGCACGCAGAAGCAGTACTTTGACCACCTGGCGCAGGGCCGCTTCCTGATCCAGCGCTGCGCCGATTGCGAGCGCCACGTGTTCCATCCGCGCGAGATCTGCCCGCATTGCGGCGGCGATGCGCTGGCCTGGGTCGCGCCGGGGGGGCGGGCCACTGTCTACAGCTGCACCACCGTGGCGCGCAAGGCCGAGGCCGGTGGCGACTACAACGTTTCGCTCCTCGATCTGGACGAGGGCGTGAGGATGATGTCCAACGTGGTGGGCATGCCGCCCGACCAGGTACGCATCGGCATGGCGGTACAGGCCGTAATCGGCGAGCGCGACGGTGCGCCGGCCGTGCTGTTCGAGGAGGCGCAGCGATGAACTACCGGCAACTGCGGGGCAAGACGATCATCGCCGGCGTCGGCCACTTCGGCCTGGGCCAGGCGCCGGGCTACACGGACATGGAGCTTCTGGTGCGGGCCGCCCATGCGGCAGTGCGGGACGCGGGCCTGGAAATGCGCGACATCGACGGCATCGCGACCTCCAGCGTGGCGGCCAGCATGTGGCCGATGTCGGTCATCGAGACACTGGGCATCCGCCCCGCCTACATCGATGGAACCTGCCTGGGCGGCTCCAGCTTCATGTCCTACATCCTGGCCGCGGCCCACGCGCTGGACTCGGGGCAGTGCAACGCCGTGCTGGTCTGCTACGGCAGCGCGCAGAAGACAGCGGCCGTCGGGCGCTCGGCGATCGCGGCCACGCGCAAGGCGCTCGATCCCCAGCCCTACGAAATGCCCTACGAGCCGCTGAACCCGCCCAGCGCCTATGCGCTGGCCGCCAGGCGCCACATGCATGAGTTCGGCACCCGCCGCGAAGACCTGGCCGAAGTCGCCGTGGCGGCGCGCCGTTGGGCGCGGCTCAATCCCGAGGCGTACTCGCGCGACCCGCTCTCGATCGAAGACGTACTGAGCGCCCGCCGGGTATCGGATCCGCTGACGGTCCGCGATTGTTGCCTGGTGACGGATGGCGCGGGCGCTTTCGTGATGACCCGGGCTGACCGCGCCCGGGACCTGCCGCAGCCGCCTGCCTACATCCTGGGCAGCGCCACCGCCGTATGGAACCGCCAGATATCCGCGATGGAGAGCCTGACCACCACCGCGGCGCGCCAGTCGGGCGCGCAGGCGTTCGAGATGGCCGGGTGCCGCCCGGCCGATATCGACGTGGCGCAGCTGTATGACGCCTTCACCATCAACACCATCCTGTTTCTGGAAGACCTGGGATTCTGCGCCAAGGGCGAGGGCGGGCCCTTCGTGCGCGATGGCGGCATCGCCCCGGGCGGCAGGCTGCCGGTGAACACGAACGGGGGCGGGCTGTCCTGCGTGCACCCGGGCATGTATGGGGTGTTCCTGGTGATCGAAGCGGTGCGCCAACTGCGCGGCCAGGCGGGCGAACGGCAGGTCAAGGATGCGCGCCTGGCGCTGGCGCATGGCAACGGCGGCACGCTGTCCAGCCAGTCCACGGTCATCCTGGGGACCGAGGCGGCCAGCTGACGGCCCGCCTCAGGCGGCCCGCGCGATCTCGTAGATCTCCTCGATCAGGGCGGCGCGGACCGACTGCCGGTTCCACAGCAGGCCGACGCTGCGAAAGTGCTCGTTGCCCGGCAGGGGAATCTTGCGCAGCCCGGACTCCGGGCGCAGTTCTCCGGCACCGTCGGGCACCAGGGACACGCCCAGTCCCTGGCCGACCAGCAGCGCTATCACCTCGATGGACGCCGTTTCGATGCGTATCTTGGGCCGTATGTTGTGTTGGCGGAAGTAGTTGGCGGCGAGCTGTCCGCCCCACAGCTTGCGGTCGTAGCAGATCAGCGGATTGGCGCGCAGCAATTGGTGCGGGTCGGTCTCCGCAAGCGAGGCCGGCGCCAGCACGACCAGCGGCTCGTCGCGCACCCGCCGCCATTCCAGGTTCTTGGGCATCTGGAACTGGGGCTGCAGGATCAGCGCCGCATCCATCTCGCCATCGCAGATCTTGCTGTAGAGATTGACCGAATAGCCCTTGACCAGGCTGATCTCCAGGTTCGGATGCCGGTCGATGAGGCGGGCCAGCAGCGAGGGCATCAGCGTGGTCATGGCGGAATCGAACGCGCCCAGGGTGAGGTGGCCGAACACCACCGGCCCCTGGGACGCCGCCTTCAGGTTGCGCACCTCTTCCATGACGTGCTTGGCCTGGGCCAGGATCTGCGCGCCTTCGACCGTGGGTTTGACGGTGCGGCCGGAACGCACCACCAGCTTGAAACCCAGCTCGTCCTCGACCTTCTTGATGCGCTGATTGACCGCCGCCGGCGTCAGGCCGTTCTTGCGAGCGACCTCGGCGATCGAACCCTGCTCGATGACCTGGATGAAATTGAGCAGGAAGGTGGTGTCCATGGGCTCCCGGACGGGCGGTCAGCTCATCAGGCGCGCAAGTTCCGCGCCCGGATCCTTGGCGCGCATGAAGGCTTCGCCCACCAGGAACGCATTGACCTTGTGGCTGCGCATCAGCTGCACGTCTTCCGGCTTGAGGATGCCGCTTTCGGTGACGACGCGCTTGCCCGCAGGGATCTGGGGCAGCAGGTCCAGCGTGTTCGACAGGCTGGTCTCGAAGGTGCGCAGATTTCGGTTGTTGATGCCGAGCAGCGGGGTCTTCATGGTCAGGGCGACGTCCAGTTCCTTGGCGTCGTGCACTTCCACCAGCACGTCCATGCCCAGTTCCATGGCCAGCGTTTCATAGTCGCGCAGTTGCGCGGGGCTGAGCGCGGCCACGATCAGCAGCACGCAGTCCGCGCCCATCGCGCGCGCGGCGATGATCTGGTAGGGGTCGATCACGAAGTCTTTGCGCAGGACCGGCAGCGAGCAGGCCGCGCGGGCCTGGCGCAGGTGATCGTGGGAACCCTGGAAGAACTGCACGTCGGTGAGCACGGACAGGCAGGCCGCGCCGTGCACCGCGTACGAAGCGGCGATCTCGGCGGGATTGAAGGTGTCGCGCAGCACGCCCTTGGAAGGCGACGCTTTCTTGATTTCGGCGATGACGCCGGCCTTGCCCTGCGAGATCTTGTCTTCGATGGCCTGGGCGAAGCCGCGGACGTCTTGCCGCGCCTGCGCCTCGCGCAGGACTTCGGCTTCGCTGCGCATCTGGCGGGCGGCGGCGACTTCCTCGACCTTGACGGCGAGGATCTTCGCGAGAATATCGTTCATTTCTGGAATTTCCGGGTATATGCGCAGAATTCTTCCAGCTTGGCTCGCGCCGCGCCGGTGGAAATCAGTTCAAATGCTAGCGCTAAGGCTGCGGGAATGGAATCGGCTTTATTGCCGGCATAGATCGCGAGCCCGGCATTGAGCGCGACAATGTCGCGGGCCGTGCCCTCGACATTCTCCAGCGCCTCGATGACAAGCTCGCGCGATTGTTCGCGATTGGACACCTTGATGCTCCGGTTGGACATCATGGATAGCCCGTAGTCTTCGGGATGGATCTCGTATTCGAGGACTTTTCCGTCCTTGAGTTCCCCGACCATGGTGGCGCCGCCGAGCGAGGCTTCGTCCATGCCGTCCTTGCCGTGCACCACCAGCACGTGGCGCGAGCCCAGGCGTTCCAGCACGCGCACCTGGATGCCGACGAGGTCGGGGTGGAACACGCCCATGAGCTGGTTGGCCGCGCCGGCCGGGTTGGTCAGCGGGCCGAGGATGTTGAAGATCGTCCGGACGGCCAGCTCCTTGCGGACGGCGGCCACGTTTTTCATGGCGCCGTGGTGGGCGGGCGCGAACATGAAGCCGATGCCGGTCGCCTGGATGCACTCGGCCACTTCCTGGGGCGTCAGCACCAGGTTGGCGCCCAGGGCTTCCAGCACGTCGGCGCTGCCGCTGGAGGACGAGGCGCTGCGGTTGCCGTGCTTGGCGATCGGCACGCCGGCAGCCGCCGCCACGAACATGGCGGTGGTGGAGATATTGAAGGTGTGGCTGCCGTCGCCGCCGGTGCCGCACATGTCCAGCAGGTCCTGCGGGTTGGGCGTGACGACGGGCGTGGCGAATTCACGCATGACCTCGGCGGCCGCGGTGATCTCGCCGATGGTCTCCTTTTTCACGCGCAGGCCCATGAGCAAGGCGCTGGCGATCTGCGGCGACATCTCGCCGCGCATCAGCATGCGCATCAGATGCAGCATTTCGTCGTGGAAGATTTCGCGGTGTTCAATGCAGCGCGTCAGCGCGTCGGATAGGGAAATAGTCACGATGCTTCCTTCTTAGGCGAGGTTCAGGAAATTGCGCAGCAAGGCATGGCCATGCTCGCTGAGCACGGACTCGGGATGGAACTGTACTCCGTACAGCGGCAGGGTCTTGTGGGCCACGCCCATGATGTCGCCGTCGGGCGCGGTCGCCGTGACGGTCAGGCAGTCGGGCAGGGTGGCGGGATCGATGGTCAGGGAGTTGTAACGGATGGCCGTGTACGGGGTGGGCAGGCCGGCGAAGATGTCGGTGCCGGTGTGCGAGATTCGCACGGTCTTGCCGTGCATGATCTGCTGCGCGCGCACGATGTCGCCGCCGTAGGCCGCGCCGATGGCCTGGTGGCCCAGGCACACGCCCAGGATGGGCTTCTTGCCCGCGAAGGCCTGGATGACGGGCACCGAGATGCCCGCCTCGGCGGGGGAGCAGGGGCCGGGCGACACGCAGATGCGGTCCGGATTCATGGCGGCGATCTCTTTCAGCGTGATCTGGTCGTTGCGCGCCACGCGCACGTCTTCGCCCAGTTCGCCGAAGTATTGCACCAGGTTGTAGGTGAAAGAGTCGTAATTGTCGATCATCAACAGCATTGTTTTTCTCCTGTCGGGCCGTCCGGCGGCCGCTTGGAATGTCCGGGTCGGGCGCGGGGCCTCAGATGGGTTCGTCCAGGCCGTGCTGCACCTGTTCGGCCGCGCGCAGCACGGCGCGGGCCTTGGCTTCGGTCTCGGCCCATTCGGCTTCGGGGCTGGAGTCGGCCACGATGCCGGCGGCGGCCTGCACGTACAGCGTGCCGTCCTTGATGACGCCGGTGCGGATCGCGATGGCCACGTCCATTTCGCCGCCGTAGCTCAGGTAGCCCGCCGCGCCGCCGTAGATGCCGCGGCGCACGGGTTCCAGCTCGTCGATGATCTTCATCGCCTCGACCTTGGGGGCGCCGGTCAGCGTGCCGGCGGGGAACGAGGCGCGCAGCACGTCCATGCTGCTCATGCCGGGGTTCAGGTTGCCCGTCACGTTGGACACCAGGTGCATGACGTGCGAGTAGCGCTCGATGACCATGGTGTCGCTGACCTTCACCGAGCCCACCTCGGCCACGCGGCCCACGTCGTTGCGCGCCAGGTCGATCAGCATCACGTGCTCGGCCACTTCCTTGGGGTCGGCCTTGAGCTCGGCGGCCAGGGCGGCGTCCTCTTCCGGCGTGGCGCCGCGCTTGCGGGTGCCGGCCAGCGGACGGATGGTGATCTGCGATTTCGTCACGCCCTCGTCCACCACGCGTTCCTGGCGCACCAGGATTTCGGGCGACGCGCCCACGACCTGGAAGTCGCCGAAATTCCAGAAGTACATGTAGGGGGAGGGATTGAGGGACCGCAGGGCGCGGTAGAGGGAGAGGGGGGAGTCGCGGAAGGGTTTGGCGATGACCTGGCCGATCTGCACCTGCATCAGGTCGCCGGCGGCGATGTGTTCCTTGGCGCGCCGCACGGCGGCCAGATAGTCTTCCTTCTTGAAGTCGCGCCGCTCTTCGGTCTGCATGCTGGCGTGGCTGTAGGGGATCTCGACCGGGCGGCGCAGGCGGGCGCGCAGGTCGTGCAGGCGCTGCTGCGCGCGGCTGTAGGCCTCGGGCTGCCCGGGGTCCGCGTAGACCATCAGGTAGATGCGGCCGGCCAGGTTGTCCACGATGACCAGCTCGTCCACGTGCATCAGCATCAGGTCGGGCGTGCCGCCTTCCATGCCGGCGGGGAAGGGCTTGACCGCGGGGCCCAGGCAGGGTTCGATGTGACGCACCGTGTCATAGCCGAAGTAGCCGGCCAGGCCGCCGCAGAAGCGCGGCATGCCCGGGCGCAGGGCGACCTTGAAGCGGCTCTGGTACTGCTCGATGAAGGCCAGCGGGTCGCCGTCATGGGTTTCGGCGACCTTGCCGTCGTGCAGGACCTCGGTGCGGGTGCCGCTGGCGCGGATCACCGTGCGGGCCGGCAGGCCGATGAAGGAATAGCGGCCGAAGCGCTCGCCGCCCACCACCGATTCCATCAGGCAGGTCATGCGGCCGGCCAGGGGGCCGGCGTGCGCCAGCTTCAGGTAGATGCCCAGCGGGGTGTCCAGGTCGGCGTAGGTCTCGGCCACCAGCGGGATGCGGTTGTAGCCTTCTGCGGCAAGGGCCTTGAATTCGATTTCGGTCATGTCGGGTCTCGTAAGCGATTTATCTGCTATCGGACCAGGCGCACAACAAAAAGCCCGGTCCAGGTTACTGGTTCCGGGCTTGGCTCTGTGGTTACACAGCTACGGCACTAGGCGGCATACGCGTCCAGGGCCGGGAGGGATCATCGCCACCCGGAAGACAAACGCCACCAGCGCCACGAGGCGCCGAGCATTTGGTTCTGGATGGAAACGTTCATTGTGCTGTGTCGGTATTGCGGTTGTTGCGGTATTCAGTATGGATACGCGTGCTGCCAGGCGATCCGTCCGGGGCTTCAGGAGCCTGTCCTGGCTGCGTTCCGGGTTTGATTCCAGATCGCGATCCATTGGGCGGCGTCAACGAGCGTGTCAACTATACCATCGACATCCAGCTCGCGCACGTCCCTTCCTTCGTTGTAGCCATAAGGCACCACCAGGACCTGCGTGCCGGCGCTGCGCCCGGCCTGGGCGTCGTTGAGGGAGTCGCCGATGGTGACGGCTTCGTTCACGGCCACGCCGAGCAGGTCGCAGGCATGCTGCACCTGGTCGGGATCGGGCTTACGGCGCGCGCAGGTGTCGCCGCAGACCACGGCGTCGAAAAAGCCGGCCAGGCCCGTGCGCTGCAGCAGCGGCAGCGTGAACTCGGTGGGCTTGTTGGTGACCACGGCGAGTTTCAGGCCCTGATCGCGCATGTGCTTCAGGCCGTCGATCACGCCGGGGTAGACCGTCGCCTTCTCGCCGTTGACCAGGTGGTAGTGCCGGAAGAAGGCCGCGCGGGCGCGGTCGAACTCGGCGGGCTCGGGATCCGGGCCTTCGAGGCTGCCCGCGAGGCTGCGGCGGACCAGATTGTCCACGCCCTTGCCCACGAAGGTGGCCACCACGTCTTCGCGCAGCGGGGACATGCCCAGCTCCACGCGCATGGCGTTGGCCGCGAAGGCCAGGTCGGGGATGGAGTCGAGGAGCGTGCCGTCCAGATCCAGCAGCGCGGCGCGAAAAGCGGTCATGTCGGTTCCTGGTTTCAGATGGCGGTGGTTTCGCCGATGGCGATCTGCTCGCGCATGGACTTGATGATGCCGGCATAGTCGGGCTTGCCGAAGATGGCGGAGCCGGCCACGAAGGTGTCGGCGCCCGCGCGGCGGACTTCGGCGATATTGTCGATCTTGACGCCGCCATCGACCTGCAAGGCGATTTCCTGGCCGCCGGCCTGGGTCCAGGCGTCGATGCGGGCGCGGGCCTCGCGCAGCTTGGCGAGCGCGGCGGGGATGAAGCTCTGGCCGCCGAAGCCGGGGTTCACCGACATGATCAGGATCAGGTCGATCTTGTCCATCACGTAGTCCAGGTAGGACAGCGGGGTGGCGGGATTGAACACCAGGCCGGCCTTGCAGCCGTTTTCGCGGATCAGCGACAGCGTGCGGTCCACGTGGCGGCTGGCGTCCGGATGGAAGCTGATGTAGTCCGCGCCCGCCTTGGCGAACATGGGGACCAGGTCGTCCACCGGCTCCACCATCAGGTGCACGTCGATGGGCACCGAAACGTGGGGACGGATCGCCGCGCACACCATCGGGCCGATGGTGAGGTTGGGGACATAGTGGTTGTCCATCACGTCCACGTGGATCCAGTCGGCGCCCGCGGCGACGACGTCGCGGACTTCCTCGCCCAGGCGGGCGAAGTCTGCCGACAGGATGCTGGGGGTGATGCGGGTGGAGGCCGATAGGGTAGACATGATGTTCGGAGTCGGTGAAGGCATAATGTGCCATTATTGCAGCTTGAGGCGCGGTACCGGGAATGGCCCGGTCCGGCGGGTCCGGGAACCGCGCCTGCCACACAGGGAAGGACTGTGAAACCTTACGACCTGAGCGTCTCTGTCTCTCCGCGCTTCGTGCCCGAACAGTCCGATCCCGGCGAACAGCAGTTCGTGTTCGCCTATACCGTCCGCATCACCAACACGGGCGAGCATCCCGCCCAGGTGATCAGCCGCCACTGGATCATCACCGACGGCAACCAGCGCGTGCAGGAAGTGCGCGGGCTGGGCATCGTGGGGCAGCAACCCCTGCTGGCGCCGGGCGAGACCTTCGAATACACCAGCGGCTGTCCCCTGCCCACGCCGGTGGGCACGATGCGCGGCACCTACCACTGCGTCGGCGAGAACGGCATCCCGTTCGAAGTGCCGATCTCCGAATTCGTCCTGGCCATGCCGCGCACCCTGCACTGAATGGTCCGGCCCCCGTCGTACGTTTTTCCTCTGCTCATGAAGCGCATTCTCAGTTTGTCCGTGCTGTCGGTATTGCTGGCGGCATGCTCCACGCCCTCAGACATCCCTCCCGAATCCGGCGGCTCGGGCACGCCCGGCAGCCGCCCGTCCGCGGCCGACGGCCCGCTGGTCGTGCCGCCCTTGTCGGCCCTGCCCGATACGCCACCGCGCGCGCTGGCGGGCAAGTTCAAGGCCGGGACCTGGGCGGAAATGCCCGGCTGGAGCGGCGATGACCTCTCCCGATTCTGGCCCCTTTTCCTGCGCAATTGCCGCGGGCTGATGCGCCCGACCTCCGGCAACCTGGCCGCGCCCGCGCGGGCCACGCCGCGGGCCTGGCAGCCGGTCTGCGCGGCCGCGGTGGATCCGGCCCGCGCGCCCGCCGCCGGCGACAGCGAGGGCGTGCGCCGCTTCCTGCAGACCTATCTCCAGCCCTGGCGCCTGAATGCCGCCGACGGCAAGCCGGCCAGCAATACGGTCACGGGCTACTACGAGCCCCTGGTGCGCGGTTCGCGCCGCCAGGCCGGCAACTACCAATGGCCGCTGTACGCCGTGCCCGCCGACCTGCTGACGATCGATCTGGGGTCCGTCTACCCGGACCTGGCGGGCAAGCGCGTGCGCGGCAAGCTGGACGGCAAGCGCGTGGTGCCCTACGACACGCGGGCCGCCATCGAGTCCTCATCGGGCCGCCGCCCGCCCGTGGTGGTATGGGTGGACGACCCCGTCGACAATTTCTTCCTGCAGGTGCAGGGCTCCGGCCGGGTGCAGCTCACCGACGGCCCCGATACCGGCAAGACCATCCGGGTGGCCTACGCCGACCACAACGGCCAGCCCTACGTTTCCATCGGCCGCTGGCTGATCGACCGGGGCGAGCTTTCCGCCGACCAGGCGTCGATGCAGAACATCCGCGCCTGGGCCCAGCGCAATCCCAAGCGCGTGCCGGAAATGCTCAATGCCAATCCGGCCGTCGTGTTCTTCCGCGAAGAACCCGTGATCGATCCGGAACAGGGGCCCAAGGGCGCCTATGCCATCCCGCTGGCGCCGGGGCGCTCGGTGGCGGTGGACGCGAGCTTCGTGCCGCTGGGCGCGCCGGTCTATCTGGCCACCACCTATCCGGCGTCCGACCGGCCGCTGCAGCGCCTGGTCTTCGCCCAGGACACGGGCACGGCCATCCGCGGCGCGGCGCGCGCCGACTTCTATTGGGGCTACGGCGAAGAGGCCGGGCAGCAGGCGGGCCGCATGAAGCAGCGCGGCCAGATGTGGGTGCTGTGGCCCAAGCAGGCAGGGGAGCCGACAGCAAGATGAGCCATCAGATCGTCGTTTGCGGGGCCGGCATCGTCGGCCTGTCCACCGCCCTGGCGCTGGCCCGCCGCGGCCAGCGCGTCGCCGTGCTGGCGCCGCGCGCCAGCGTGCCGGCGGCCGACCCCGACCGCTACCATCCGCGCGTCTACGCCATCTCGCCCGCCAGCCAGCGTTTCCTGGCCGAGCTGGGCGTCTGGGACGCCATGCCCGCGGCCCGGCTGATGCCGGTCAGCGCCATGGAGATCCATGGCGATGCCGACGGGCAGGTCAATCTCAACGCCTGGCAGGCGGCGCTGCCGCAACTGGCCTGGATCGTCGAATCCGGCGAGATCGAGCGCGTGCTGATCCAGGCCGTGCGCATGTTCGGCATCCCCTGGCTGGAAGACCGCTGCACCGGATATCAGAGCGGCGCCGTCGAAACGGAAAGCGGCGCCCGCATCCAGGCGGAGCTGTTCGTCGGCGCCGACGGCGCGGCGTCGCCGCTGCGCACGGCGGCGGGCCTGAAGCACGAATCCCAGTCCTATGACGACACCGGCCTGGTGGTCCACCTGGATGCCGAGCGCCCGCACCAGGGCACGGCCTTCCAGTGGTTCCGCGACGACGGCGTGCTGGCCCTGCTGCCGCTGCCGGACACGGCGGACGGCCCTCAGGTTTCCATGGTCTGGTCCATGCGCAGCGAGCGCGCCCAGGGCCTGCTGGCACTGCCGCCGGCCGAGCAGGCCGCTCGCCTGGAGACCCTGCTGGCGGACGCCGCCGAGGGCCGCCTGGGGGCCTTGAAGGTCCGCAGCAAGCTCCACGGATTCCCCTTGACCCTGGAACGCGCCCAGATGGTCGCGCCCGGCATCGCGCTGGCGGGCGACGCGGCGCACCGCCTGCATCCGCTGGCGGGCCAGGGCCTGAACCTGGGCCTGGGCGACGTCGAGGCCCTGGCGCGCACGGTGGCCGGACGCGAGCCCTACCGCGAGGCGGGCGACCTGCGGGTCCTGCACCGCTACCAGCGCGCGCGGGCCGAGCCGGTGCTGGCCATGCGCCTGGCGACCGACGGCCTGCACAAGCTGTTCGCCTCCCGGGCGACGCCGCTGGTCTGGCTGCGCAACGCCGGCATGCATTGGGTGGAGCGCGCCCCGCTGGTCAAGCGTCGCCTGATCGCCGGCGCGTCGAGCAACTAGCGGCGGGACGCCCGGCGGAACCTTGGGCGCGGCCGGGCGTCTGACCTGAATACGGTGCTCGCCGGCCGCGGCCCCGGGGCGTATCGGTTACGCTTGCCCGGAAGCACACAATAGACAAGTACAGGAGTACTGATGAATTTCCGCATATCCGCCTTGCTGGCGGCTGGTTTCCTGGCCGCGGGGCTGGGCGTGTCGGCCGGCGCGATGGCGCAGGACGGCAAATCCGTCTCAACGCAATCGCTGGGGCAGCCCGCCCAGGGCGCCAAAAGCTATTCGACGACCCAGGTGGCGCCGGCCGACCCCGTGGCCGACGCCGTGAAGGACCGCTTCAAGCAGCGTTTCTCCGGCATGGACGTGACCGCCGTGCGCCGCACGCCCTATGGGCTGTTCGAGGTGCAGCTGGGCATGGACATGATCTACACGGATGAAAAGGTCACCTGGGTCATGGAAGGTCCGCTGATCGACGCCATGACGCGCCGCGACGTGACCCGGGAATCCCAGGAGCGGCTGAGCGCCGTGACCTTCGACCAGCTGCCGCTGGACCTGGCCATCAAGCAGGTCAAGGGCGACGGCTCGCGCAAGGTCGCGATTTTCGAAGACCCCAATTGCGGCTACTGCAAGCAGTTGCGCAAGACGCTCGAAGACGTCGACAACCTGACCGTCTACACCTTCCTCTATCCCATCCTGTCGCCCGATTCCAAGACCAAGGTGCGCGACGTGTGGTGCGCCAAGGATCAGGGCGCCGCCTGGGACGACTGGATGCTGCGGGGCAAGAAGCCCGCCGCGGCCAATTGCGAAGTGCCCGAGGACAAGCTGTTGGCCCTGGGCCAGCAATTGATGGTGCGGGGCACGCCCACCCTGTTTTTCGCGGACGGCACCCGCACCAGCGGCGCGCTGCCCCTGGAACAACTCAAAGCCCGCTTGAACTGACCGGCGCCGTGCGCGCCGGCCGGGAGGCTGGCGCCGCAGGCGCCAAGCCACCCGGAGACAACACTTGAAAATCGCAATACTCGACGATTACCACGACGTAGCACGGCGCTATGCGGATTGGACCTCGCTGGGCGGTGACGCCGAGGTGCGGATCTTCAACAACTTCATCCCGGCCGAACAGGTGGAAGCCTCGCTGGAGGAGTTCGACGTGATCGTGGCCATGCGCGAGCGCACCCCGTTCCCGGCCGAGCGCATCCGGGCGCTGCCGAAGCTGCGCCTGCTGATCACGACGGGCATGCGCAACAACGCCATCGACATGCAGGCCTGCGCCGAGCAGGGCATCATCGTTTGCGGCGCGCCCGGCAGCGCCGATGCCAACACCGCCACGGCCGAACTGGCATGGGCGCACATCCTGGGGCTGTTCAAGCACCTGCCCGCCGAAGACGCGGCCATGCGCCGCGGCATGTGGCAGACGGCCATGCCGGAGCCGCTGGCGGGCAAGCGCCTGGGCGTGCTCGGGCTGGGCAAGCTGGGCCAGGCAGTGGCGAAAGTGGGCCTGGCCTTCGGCATGGACGTGGTGGCCTGGAGCCCCAACCTCACGGACGAGCGCGCCGAAGCCGCGGGCGTGAAGCGCGTGGACAAGCACGAGCTCTTCGCCACGTCCGACGTCGTCAGCCTGCACCTGATCCTTTCCGAACGCAGCCGCCACGTGGTCGACGCCGCCGCGCTGGCCGCGATGAAGCCCACCGCCTACCTGGTGAACACGTCGCGCGCCGGCCTGGTGGATCAGGAAGCGCTGATGGACGCGCTGGTGAAATTCCGTATCGCGGGCGCGGGGCTGGACGTCTATCCCGAAGAACCGCTGTCGCCCACCGATTCCGTGCGCGACCTGGACAACGTGATCCTGACCCCGCACCTGGGCTACGTCAGCCGCGAGAATTTCGAGGCCTTCTACCAGAACTCGCTCGAAGCGGTGAAGGCATGGAAAGCCGGCAAGCCGATACGCGTGCTGAACGCGTGATCCCGTAGGATGGGTGGAGCGCGAGAGTTCTTAAGCTAGAGCATTGCTCTCCAGCGCGCGAAACCCATGCGGCCGTGGGTAGATTGTGCCTGGCACCGGCAGGAAAACAAGCGATTGCGGCCGCATGGGTTTCGCGCGCTGGATACTTGAGTTCTTATTTAAGAACTCTCGCGCTCCACCCATCCTACGATGCGCGCTTGAATACCACCTTCTTCTCGACGATTGCGCCCGGCTCCTGCGCTTGCGGCGTGTCGCCGCAGGCTTCGCCGGAGTCTTCCTGCGGGTCCTCGGCGTCGAACGCCGTGTCGCCGTTGGCGTCCGGCACGCCGGTGGGCTTCAGGCCCACGAAGTCGAACAGGTCGCGGTCCATCAGGTGCGAGGGCACCACGCGCGAGAGCGCATTGAACACGTTCCACGACCGGCCCGGGTGCTGCTTGTCCCATTCCTTGATCATGCGGCCCACTTCCTTGCGTTTCAGGTTCTCCTGCGAGCCGCAGAGATTGCAGGGAATGATGGGGAACTGCTTGAGTTCCGCATAGGCGATCAGGTCGGTTTCCGGCACGTAGGCCAGGGGGCGGATCACCGTGTGGCGGCCGTCGTCGGACACCAGCTTGGGCGGCATGCCCTTGGCCTTGCCGCCATAGAACAGGTTCAGGAAGAACGTGCCCAGGATGTCGTCGCGGTGATGGCCCAGGGCGATCTTGGTGGCGCCCAGTTCGGAGGCCACGCGGTACAGGATGCCCCGGCGCAAGCGCGAACAGAGCGAGCACATGGTTTTGCCTTCTTCCAGCACGCGCGTGACGATGGAATACGTGTCCTGCGTCTCGATGTGGAAGGGCACGCCCAGCTCGGTCAGGTACTGGGGCAGGATATGGTCGGGAAAGCCCGGCTGCTTCTGGTCCAGGTTGACCGCGATCAGCTCGAACTTGAACGGCGCGCGCTTCTGCAGCTGCAGCAGGATGTCCAGCAGGGCATAGGAATCCTTGCCGCCCGACAGACAGACCATCACGCGGTCGCCTTCTCCGATCATGTTGTAGTCGGACAGGGCGCGCGTGGTTTCGCGGGCCAGGCGCTTGGTCAGCTTGTTGCCTTCGTGCCGGCGCTTTTCCTCGGCTTCGGTGCGAAAGCGCACCTCGGGAGTAGCAATGTCGTTCATGGTCAACGCGAGATCTGGATTTCCACGCCTACGGCCGCGCAGTCGGAAAAGGCCATGGGCTTGCTGATGCGCAGGCGCAGCGCGCGGATTTCCTGGAAGTCGGCGAGCAGGCGCGCGGCGACCTGCTCGGACAGGGTTTCGATCAGGTTCACGTGCGCCTGCGTGCATTCTTCCACGATGGCCTCGCGCAGGCGCCGGTAGTCCAGCACGCTGTGGATGTCGTGGTCGTCGACCGCGCGCTGGATGTCCACGTCGAAATCGGCGTCGACATGCAGGGGCTGGGTGGCGCGGCGCTCGTGTTCGAGGATACCGATGCGGGCGTCGAGCGCGAGCCCGGAAAGGATGATGCGGCGTGTAGGCATGATGAAAACCTGGGTGGGGTAGCCCGGAATTGTAAGGCGGACGCGGGAGAGGGGCGCCCCGCTGGCTACAATCCGGCCATGTCCGGGCGTCCGCGAGGCGCCGGCGCAGTCAATAAGGGGTGAAATGCAACAGATGCACGATTCGGTCATTGTAGGCGGCGGCCCGGCCGGCGCCTCCTGCGCCCTGTGGCTGGCCAGGTTGGGCCTGTCCCCGCTATTGGTCGAGGCCAGCGCCCGGCTGGGAGGGCTGGGCAACGACAACCCGTTCGCCGACGATTGGATCGCGGTGCTGCCGGGCGTCACCGGCCAGCAGGTGGCCGCCAATATCGATACCAGCGTCCGGGCGGCGGGCGTGCCGCTGCGCCTGGAGACCCGCGTCACCGGCGTGCGGCCCTGCAAGGGCGGCATCGAGGCTGCGCTGGCCGGCCCGGACGGGGCCGAGACCCTGGCGCGGGCCCGCACCCTGGTCATCGCGTCCGGCGTGCGCGCCAAGGGCCTGCCGGACCATCCGCCGGGCGCATCCTGGCCCGGCGTGCTCATCGGACCGGGTTCGCCCATCGTGGCGCAGGACTACTCCGGCCTGTCCGTGGCGGTGCTGGGCGGGGGCGACAACGCGTTCGAGAATTACGTCTACGTGCGCAACCGCGGCGCCCGCGCGGTGCACCTCTATGCCCGCAGCGTGCGCGCCCAGCAGCAATGGGTGACGCGCGCCGGCCGCGACGGCGTGCACATCGGGCCGTACAAGGTCGATCCCGTCGCCCGCAGCGTCGACGGCCGCCGGTACGACCTAATCCTGGTCTTCTACGGCTGGGAGCCCCAGGCCGGCTTCGCCGACAGCCTGCGGCTGGCCCGCGACGAGCGCGGCTACATCCGCACCGATTTCGCCACCGCCGAAACCAGCGTGCCGGACATCTACGCCGTGGGCGAGGTGGCCAATCGCATGCATCCCTGCGTGGTGACCTCCATGGCCGACGGCGTGGTGGCGGCCAAGGCCATCCAGCGTCGCTGGGAACGGGCCGGCGCCTGACCGGGAAAGGCCGGCCGCGGCGTTAAGCTCAGGCGAAGGCTCTCCTCCAGATTGGAGAATGGTCATTTGCCCGCGCGGCGACCACACTCTGTGCCACAAGTTGATCGAACAATGATCGCAGTGGGAGACAGACATGTTGCACGCGCATCGCTGGCTGGCCGCCGGCGCGATGGCTGCCGCCATCGCCGGCCCCGCCCAAGCCGCCTGGCCTGAACGGCCGATCACGCTCATCATCCCGGCCGCGCCGGGCGGCACCACCGACATTTCCGCGCGACTGATCGCGGACAAGCTGAGCGCCCGGCTGGGCCAGCAGGTCATCGTGGAGAACCGCGCGGGCGCGGCCGGCATCATCGGCGCGCAGGCGCTGGCGCGGGCCAAGCCCGACGGCTACACCCTGCTGATGGGCAACATCGGCCCCAACGCCATCAACTACGCGCTGTACAAGACGCTGCCCTACAAGGCGGCCGACTTCGCGCCGGTCACGCTGGTGATCTCGGTGCCCAACGTGCTGGTGGTGAACGAAGCCTCGCCGGCCCGCAGCGTGGCGGACCTGCGGGCCGAAGCGCAGCGGGATCCGTCCAAGGTGTCTTTCGGCAGCTCCGGCGCGGGCCAGTCGCCGCATCTGTCGGCCGAACTCTTCAAGCAACGCGCGGACATCGCCGGCACGCACATCCCCTATAAGGGCGCCGGGCCCGCGGTGGCGGCGCTCCTGGGCAGGCAATTCACCTTCATGATCGACAACCTGCCCAGTTCGATGCCCTACATCCAGTCCGGCAAGCTGCGCGCGCTGGCCGTCACCAGCGACAAGCGCCTGGCGGAACTGCCGGACGTGCCGACCATGGCCGAGGCCGGCGTGAAGGACATGGTGGTCACCGCCTGGTTCGGCCTGGTCGCGCCCGCCGGCACGCCGTCGGACGTCGTCGACAAGCTCTACGTCGCCACGCGCGATGTCGTGCGCAGCCCCGACATCAGCGACCGCTTCAAGGCCATGGGCGGCCAGGCGGGCGGCAACACGCCGGCGGAATTCGCGGCATTCATCGACCAGGAGCGCGCCCGCTGGAAACAGATCGTGGACGCGGCCGGCCTGGTGCAGGAGCAATAAGTGATCGACAAGATTCAAGCTTCCATGGCCGAGGCGGTCGCGGTGATTCCCGACGGCGCGTCGGTGCTGGTGGGCGGCTTCGGCGAGGCGGGCGTGCCCTACGAACTGCTGCACTGCCTGGCGGAACTGGGGCGGCGCGATCTCACCATCATCTCGAACAACGCCGGCACCTTCGAACGCGGCATCGCCGCGCTGCTGATCCGCAGGCAGGTGCGCAAGATCATCTGCTCGCATCCGCGTCCGCCCAATTCCGAGGCCTTCGCGCGCGCCTACCGCGCCGGCGAGGTCGAACTGGAATGCGTGCCGCAGGGCACGCTGGCCGAGCGCCTGCGCGCCGCGGGGGCGGGGCTGGGGCCGTTCTATACGCCTACCGGCTACGGCACGGAACTGGCCGAAGGCCGCCGCCAGGAAGTGATCGACGGCGTGGGCTATGTGCTGGAACATCCGCTGCGCGGCGACTACGCGCTGATCCGCGCGCACCTGGGCGACCGCTGGGGCAACCTGATGTACCGGCACGCCGCGCGCAATTTCAACCCGGTGATGTGCATGGCCGCCGGCCACGCCATCGCCCAGGTCGACGAGGTGGTGCCGCTGGGCGCCTTCGTGCCCGAGCAAATCATGACGCAGGGCATCTTCGTGAAATCCGTCGTGCGGGTGGAGGCCTGACATGCAAGAAATCATCGGATTGACCCGGCAGCAGATCGCGCAGTTGCTGGCCAGCGACATCCCCGACGGCTCCATCGTCAATCTGGGCATCGGCATGCCGACCCTGGTGGGCGACTACCTGCCGTCCGACCGGGACATCCTGCTGCACAGCGAAAACGGCATCCTGGGCATGGGTCCCGCCGCCAGCGGCGAGGATGTGGACACCGACCTGATCAACGCCAGCCGCCAGCCGGTCACGCTGCGGGACGGCGCGTCGATCACCGAGCACACCGTGTCCTTCGCCATGATGCGCGGCGGCCACCTGGACTACGCGGTGCTGGGCGCCTTCCAGGTTTCGGAGCGGGGCGATCTGGCCAACTGGAAGACCGACGCCGCCGACGCCATCCCCGCCGTGGGCGGCGCGATGGATCTGGCCGTGGGGGCCAGGCAAGTGCTGGTCACGATGGAGCATCGCGGCCGCGATGGAACGCCCAAGCTGCTGCGGGTATGCACGTATCCGCTGACGGGCAAAGGCGTGGTGACGCGCATCTACACCGACCTGGCCGTGATAGACGTAACGCCGCCGGGCTTCAGCGTCCACGCGATGCTTGCCGGCGTGGACGCAGCCTTCCTGCGCTCGGTCACCGGGGCGCCGCTGCATTTCCCGGCGGAAATTCGCCGCATCGCGCTGGATGCCGGCGGCAGGCCCCGCTACGTCTGACGCTTCCCGCCCGAACCCGGGCCAAGGAGACCCTGATGATCCGTTCCCTGCTGGCCGCGGCAACGCTGGGCGTCGCGTGTCTGGGCGCCGCGCAGGCCGCGCCTTCCTATCCCGACAAACCGATCACCTTGCTGATCCCCTATCCGCCCGGCGGCAGCGCGGACATGCTGGCGCGGCCCCTGGGCGCGGAACTGCAGAAGAAGTGGGGCCAGCCCGTGGTGCTGGAATACAAGCCGGGCGCGGGCGGCACGATCGCGTCGGCGCAGCTGGCGCGCGCCAGGCCCGACGGCTACACGCTGCTGATGGTGCTGGCCGCCCATGCGATCAATCCCAGCCTGTATCCGTCGCTGCCCTACGACACGCGCCGCGATTTCGCGCCGGTGTCGCTGGTGGCCACGCTGCCGATGCTGGTGGCGGCCCCCTTGAGCACGCCGGCCGATACCGTGGGCGAACTGATCGCCTACGGCAAGAGCCACCCCGGCAAGCTCAGCTTCGCGTCGGCGGGCAACGGCAATACCAGCCACCTCGCCGCCGAGATGTTCAAGAACCAGACCGGCGCCGACATGATGCACGTGCCCTACAAAGGCAGCGGGCCGGCCGTGGTGGCGCTCCTGGGCGGCGAAGTGTCGTTGATGTTCGACAGCATCTCCACGTCGCTGCCGCAAGTGCGGGCGGGAAAGCTGAAGGCCATCGCCGTGACGGGGGAACGGCGCTCTCCCTTGCTGCCCGACGTGCCCACGGTGGCCGAAAGCGTGCCGGGGTTCGTGGTGAACGGCTGGTACGGCGTGCTGGCGCCGGCGGGCACGCCGCCGGACATCGTCGATGCGCTGAGCCGCGGCATTGCCGAAGCGCTGGCCGGGCCCGCCTTGAAGCAGCAGGTGGAGGGCTACGGCTACGAGACCGTGGGATCCACGCCCGCCGAGTTCGCCGGCCACATCGACCGCGAACTCGTCACCTGGAAGAAGGCCGTCGAAACCTCCGGCGCCAAGCTGAACTGAGCGCTCAGGACGCCAGCAGGAATTCCAGGATGGCGGCCTCGAACGCCTCGGGCAGTTCGATGTTCGACAAGTGCACGGCCGGCAGCACCACCAGCCTGGCGCCGGGAATGGTGGCGGCCATCTGCTCGCCATGGCTGGCCGCGGTGACCGTGTCGTGCAAGCCGGCGATGACCAGCGAGGGATTGGGAATCAGGGCGATGGTCCGGCGCAGGTCGGCGTCCCGCACGGCCGCGAACGCACCGGCCAGGCCGTGCCTGTCGGTGCCCAGCAGCATGGCGCGGAACTTCTCCACGGCCGGGCCGCCGGCCTCCAGCAGGGCGGGCGGAAACCAGTTCCGCAGGAAGACCTCGGCGGTGTCCGTCATGTCGCTGGCTTGCCGCGTGGCGGCGATGCGCTCGTCCCATTGCGGCGCGGGCCCAAGGTAGGCGGATGAGTTGCTCAGGACGAGGCGGCCGATCCGTTCGGGCGCATGCACGCCCAGCCATTGTCCGATGATGCCGCCCAGCGACAACCCGAGGAAATGCGCGCGGGCGATGCCCAGGCCGTCCAGCAGTTCCACGACGTCGCGGCCCAGCCGATCCAGGGAGTAGGGGCCGGCGGGCACGCTGGACGCGCCGTGGCCGCGGGTGTCGTAGCGCAGCACGCGGAAGTGGCGCGAGAGCGCCGGGATCTGGTCGTCCCACATGCGCAGCGTGGTGCCGATGGAATTCGACAGCACCAGCGTGGGCAGGCCGGCGTCTCCGTCGAAGCGGTAGGCGATGCGGGCGCCGTCGCCCGTGGTGAAGAAGGATGTGTCCTGCATGATGGATCTGCCTCGCGGTGGATGGGGTAGGCAAATCGTAGTTGCGCGGCGCTCAGGAAGAAATTACAAAGTTCGTACAATCATTGTTGGAAAAACTGACATGAGCGAATTTACCTTGCATGACCTGCAATGCTTCGACGCCGTGGTGCGCGAGGGCGGCTTCCAGGCCGCGGCCGCGTCGCTGCATCGCTCGCATCCGGCGGTGTTCGCGGCGGTGGCGAAACTCGAACGGCAGCTGGGCTTCGCGCTGCTGGATCGCGGCGGCTACCGCGTGCGCCCGACCGGCGCCGGGCAGTCCTTCCACGAGCGCGCGCAATCGTTGCTGCGCGAGCTGACCGCCTTGCGCGCGCATGCGGGCCAACTGGCCATGGGAGAGGAAACCGAGCTGCGCGTGGTGATCGGCGATTTCTGCCCGCGGCCGTACGTGCTGGGGCTGTTGAGCCGCTTCTTCGCGAGCTGCCCTGGAACGCGCCTGGAGCTGTACTTCGAGGCGGTCGCGGGCCCCTGGGAACGCCTGGACGACGGCGAGGCCGACCTCATCCTGCACCGCGTGGACAAGAGCGATGCGCGGATCGAATGGGTCGATCTGGCCAAGGTGCCCTTCGTGCCCGTGGTGGCGCCGGGTTTCCTGCGCGAGCCCGTGCCGCGCGCGGTTCGCCCGGCGCATCTGCGCGAGTACACGCAATGCGTCATGCGCGACACCGCGAGGCATACGCCGCCGCGCGACTACTTCACCATCGCGGGCGCGCGCCAGTGCACGGTCGCCGATCAGCTGATGAAGAAAGAGATCATCCTGCAAGGCATGGGATGGGGCCACATGCCGCGCTTTCTCGTCGAAGAGGAACTGCGCGACGGCCGGCTGCGCTCGATCGCCAACCCCCACTTGCCCGGCAGCGTGGAGGAGCTGGTGGCGGCGCGGCGCTGCGATCGGGCGCAAGGCCCGGTATCGAATCGGCTGTGGCGATACCTGCAGGCAGCCGCGCCCGAATTGCGCCGCGCGTTGCGCAAGCGATAAGGGAGAGCGCTTGCGCCCGCGCTCAATACTTGCCGGTAAGCAGTTCGCCCGCGTCGGGCACGCGCGCTTCCAGGTCCAGCACCTTGAGCATCCGGTAGACCGTCGCGGCGGCGGCGGTCACCACCGGCAAACCCAGCCGGTCCTGCACGGGCTGGATCGACGCCAGCGACGGCATCTGCACGCAGGCCGACAGCACCACGGCGTCCACGCCGCGGGTGTCCAGGCGCGCGACGTGGCTGGCGGGCGCCATCGGGTCCTGCGCGCCGACCTGCAGGTTGTCGGCGATTTCCAGCGACAGGCTGTCGTGCACCTCGATGCCCTCGTTCTCGATGTAGTCCACGACCAGGCGGGTCAGCGGCTTCATGTAGGGGGTCAGGATGGCGACCTTGCGCGCGCCGATGGCGTGCAGGCCCTCGACCAGCGCGCCCGCGCTGGAGATGACGGGCGCGGGCGCGCCGTTGTCCACGGTGGCCTGGTGCAGGCGCTCCTGGGAAACGCGGTGGTAGCCCAGGCCCTGGCTCATGATGGCCACCAGGCAGGCGTACCCCAGCACGTCCACGCGCGCGTCGGAGAGCTCTTGCGCGCAGCGGTCCGACTCGCGGTCCATCGAGGCCAGTTCGGCGGCGGTCACCTGCTTCATGCGCATACGGCTTGAATGGAAGGTGAAGCGCTCGGGGGCGATGGTTTCGCGCAGGCGCAGCATGGCCGGGATTTCGGTCTCCATGGTGGTGTTGGAACTGGGCACGATCTGGCCGATGCGCAGGCTGCGGGGAGATGAGGTCATGGCGGCGCTCCTGGAAAAAAGGCGAAAGAGGTCCCGTCCCCGCGCCATCGGCGCGGGGAGCGGGAAGCAATGCGGTGGGGGATCAGTCGGCGGTGATGCCCGCGGCGGCGACGGTGCGCTGCCAGTAGGCCAGTTCCGTGGAGACGCGCTGGTTCAGCGCTTCGGGGCCTTCGAAGCGGGCTTCGATGCCGGCGGCCTGCGCGCGCTGCACGGTGGCGGGTTGGGCGAGCGCGGCCTCGACGCTGGCGGCCAGCTTGTCGATGACGGGCTGCGGCGTGCCCGCCGGCGCGAACAGCGCCACCCAGGATTCCAGCTGGTACTCGGGCAGGCCGGCCTCGGCGGTGGTGGGCACGTCGGGCAGCATGGGGTGGCGCTTGGGGCTGGTCACGGCCAGGGCCTTCAGCTTGCCGGTCTGCACGTGGCCCATCACCGAGGGCGGCGTGGTGATGAAGACCTGCACGTTGCCCGCCAGCACGTCCTGGATCGCGGCGCCCGAGCCGCGGTACGGCACGTGGAACATCGCCGCGCCGGTCTGCTGCTTGAAGACTTCGGTGCCGAGGTGGGACAGCGACCCCACGCCCTGCGAGGCGTAGTTGAAGCGGCCGGGAGAATTCTTGACCTCGGCCACGAACTCCGTGATGTTGGTGGCCTTGATGGACGGATGCACGGCGATCACGTTGCTGGATACCGTCACCAGCCCCACCGGCACGAAGTCCTTGGGCGCCCAGGGCAGCTTGGCCGTGAGGTTGGGGTTGCCCACGTGATAGGCCGAGTACGACACCAGCAAGGTGTAGCCGTCGGGCTTGGCGCGCGCGACGTATTGGTACGCGATGTTGCCGCTGCCGCCGTCCTTGTTCTCGACCACGACCGGCTTGCCCAGCGCGGCGGCCAGCGGTTCGGCCACGATGCGGGCGGACGTGTCCACCAGCCCGCCGGGCGGATTGGGCACCACGAGGGACAGGGTGCGGTTGGGGAAATCGTCGGCGGCGTGGGCGCCGAATGCCGCCCCGGAAAGCAAGGCGGCGGCGAACAGTTTCTGCATGGCAGGTCTCCGGTTATTGTCGTTTGCTCTATGGCAGGGCCTTATTCTGCTCGCCGGGAACAATAGTTTCCAATATAGTTTTTGTCTGGTTTCATATCTTTCCCAAATAACTGCCCGCCATGGAAATCCGTCAACTCCGCTACTTCGCCGTCCTGGCGGAAGAGCTGAACTTCACCCGGGCCGCGGCGCGCCTGCATATTTCGCAGCCGCCGCTCAGCCTGCAGATCGCCCAGCTGGAGCGCGAGCTGGACGTCAGGCTGTTCGACCGCAACAACCGGCGCGTGGCGCTGACCGAGGCGGGCGAGGCCTTCCTGAACGACGTGCGCGCTCTGCTGGCGAGCCTGAAGGACGCCACCGTGCGCGCCCGGGCGGTGGACCAGGGGCTGGCGGGAAGGATCGAGGTCGGGCTGTCGGGCTCGCATTTCCTGGGGCCGGTGCCCGCGCTGATCGCGCGCTATACGGCCGAGCATCCGCAGGTGTCGGTGCTGCTCAATGAAATGAACCCGGCGGCGCAGCTGGAAGCGCTGCGCGGGCATCGTATCGACGTAAGTATTTCGCGCACCGCGGTCGACGATGAAGAACTGCAGTCCATGGCGCTCTGGCCCGATCCGGTGGTGGCGGCCTTGCCCCGGCGGCATCCGCTGGCCGGCCGCAAGCGCCTGGAACTGAGCGACCTGGCCGGGGATCCGTTCGTCATGCTGCGGCAGGATACGTCGGGCTTTGCGCGCCATCTGGCGGAGATCTGCGCGCGCGCCGGCATGCCGCTGTCCGTGGCGCAGACGGTGGCCGAGGTGCCGGCGCAACTGGCGCTGGTCGCGGCGGGGCTGGGCGTGGCGTTGGTGCCGCGCTCGACCTGCCGCCATCTGGGCGACCGCGTTGCGGTCTGCGGCCTGCCCGCCGCCATTGCGCGCGCCACGGTCTATGCGGTGACGCGCCGCCAGGGCAGGCGGCGCGCGCTCGATACCTTTCTTCAGACGGCGGCGCAGATGGGGGACGGCGAGGCCTGAGGCCGCGGGCCCGCGCCCAGCGTCTTACGCCGTGAGCACGCACTCCGAGGTGTCCGGCGCGGCCAGTTTCACGCGGAATGCGCGCAGCTCGTCGCGGCGGAACACGTGCACCGTCACCCGGTCGCCGGCCCGGTATTGCGCCAGCAGCAGGTCCAGTCCGGCCGGCGCGTCCACGCGCAGGCCGTCGATGGCCACCAGCACGTCGCCGGCGGACAGGCCGCCCTTGTGGGCGGCGCCGCCTTCCAGCACGGTGGCCAGCATCAGCGAATCGCCTTGCTTGCGGGTGCGCGCGTCCAGCGAGGGGATGTTGGCCGCGGCTTTCCATTGCAGCGTGACGCCTTGCGGCGCCAGCAGTTCGGCCAGCGGCACGTCGGCCGTGCCGTAGGCATGCCGCGCGATGAAGCGGCGCGTATCGACGCCGGTGGCTTCCTGGATCAGCGCGGGCAGGCCGTCTTCGGGCAGCCCGTCAGGCTTGCCTTGGTAGAAATCGCGTCCGTAGCGCTCCCACAGCAGGCGCATGACGTCGTCGAGCGAATGCGCGCCGGCGCTGTCGCGACGGATCAGCAGGTCCAGCCCGAGCGCCACCAGCGCGCCCTTGGTGTAGTAGCTGACCAGGGCGTTGGGGGAGTTCTCGTCCTGCTTGTAGTAGCGGGTCCAGGCGTCGAAGGAGCTTTCCGCCACCGATTGCTTGTCGCGGCCGGGCGTGCGCGCCACGCTGGAGATGGTCTTGGCCAGCAAGCGCAGGTAGTCGGGCCGGGTGATGGCGCCCGAGCGCAGCAGCAGCAGGTCGTCGTAATAGGAGGTGAAGCCTTCGAATACCCACAGCAGCCGGGTCAGGTCGGGCCGCGACAGGTCGTAGGGCGCAAAGGCTTCCGGCTTGATCCGCTTGACGTTCCAGGTGTGGAAGTACTCATGGCTGACCAGGCCGAGAAAGCCGCGGTAGCCTTCGCCCTGGCCCTGCTGGCCGAGAACGGGCAGGTCCTTGCGGGCGGTCATCAGCGCCGTGCTCGCGCGGTGTTCCAGCCCGCCGTAGCCGTCGCCCGTCACCATCGTCATGAAGACGTAGCGGTCGGCGCTGTCCAGGAAGGGCGCGCGGCGGGTGCGAGGCTCGAAGAACGCGATCTGCGTTTCGCAGATCTTGCGCACGTCTTCGGTGATGCGGGCCAGGTCCAGGTTGGGCGCGACGCCGGTGAACACCAGTTCGTGCTCGGCGCCGTGCGCCGTGAAGCTCGACACCTGGGGCGTGCCCATTTCCACCGGGTGGTCGATCAGCGCGTCGTAGTCGGGCGCCAGGTACAGGCCGAAGCCGTGCCGCCGGGCCGCTCCCGGACGGCCGCGGGCTTCCGGCAGGCTGGTGTAGACCTTCCAGCCGTCGATGCCGCGCGGCGGCGCCAGGTCGACCAGGCAGGGCAGATGGTCCTGGCCGTGCACGCGCAGGAATACGCTGGTGCCGTTGAAAAAACCGTGGGTCTCGTCCAGGTGCGCGCCGCGCACCGACAGGTCCCAGGCGTAGACCACGTACTCCACCCGCAGCGGACCGTCGCAGGGCGCGGCTTGCCAGGTGTGGTTGTCGGTCTTGTCGACCGCCACGCGCCGCGTGCCCGAGTAGGCCGCCAGCGACTCGATCTGGCGCGAGAAATCGCGGATCAGGTAGCTGCCCGGGATCCAGGCGGGGAGGGACAGGCGCTGGCCGCCGGGGGAGGGGGCCGGTATGGTTAGGGTTATCCGGTAGCGGTGTCCGGCCGGATCGTGGGGCGCGAGGCGGTAAAGTAGCGGCGGGGCTTGGTCTTTTTCCATAGCCATATCTTACTTTCATACATCTTCGGAGACATGCAATGAGCGAGTCGTTTGTGCTGGTCGAAACCCGGGGCCGCGTCGGCCTGTTGACGCTCAACCGTCCCAAGGCGCTCAACGCGCTGAACGATCAACTGATGGATGAGCTCGGCGCGGCCCTGCTGGCCTTCGAAGCCAACCCCGACGTCGGCGCGGTGGTCATCACCGGCAGCGAAAAGGCCTTCGCCGCGGGCGCCGACATCGGCGCGATGAAAGACTGGTCGTACATGGACGTGTACGGCAGCGAGTACATCACCCGCAACTGGGAAACGCTCAAGCGCATCCGCAAGCCCGTGATCGCCGCCGTGGCCGGCTACGCCCTGGGCGGCGGCTGCGAACTGGCCATGATGTGCGACATCATCATCGCCGCCGACACGGCCAAGTTCGGCCAGCCCGAGATCAAGCTGGGCGTGATCCCGGGCGCGGGCGGCACCCAGCGCCTGCCGCGCGCGGTGGGCAAGGCCAAGGCCATGGACCTGGCGTTGACCGCCCGCATGATGGGCGCCGAGGAAGCCGAGCGCGCCGGCCTCGTGTCGCGCGTGGTGCCCGCCGACAAGCTCATGGAAGAAGCCATGGACGCGGCCACCATCATCGCGTCCATGTCCCTGCCGTCGGTCATGATGGCCAAGGAATGCGTCAACCGCGCTTTCGAGGGTTCGCTGAACGAAGGCCTGCTGTTCGAGCGCCGCGTGTTCCATTCGCTGTTCGCCACTGAAGACCAGAAAGAAGGCATGGCCGCCTTCACCGAAAAACGCAAACCGGATTTCAAACACCGTTAATTCCGGTTACGTCCGCGCCGACGGCGAGGACGCCCTTTTTTGCCCCGGGAGAGAAGCCCTCATCGGGCGGCAGGCGAGCCAGGCTCGCGCCGCCCGGGGCATTTCTGGTCCGACGCGCCCGCCTGGGCGCGTTTTTCATTCCGATTCCAGCGTTTTCGCGGCGTTGCGCCTTGAAACGCTTGGTCAGCACCATGTAGCCGGGTTCGGTCCTATCCTGAGTAGGCGTCATCTTGAGGTGCCGCGCCAGAGAGGCTTGTCCGAACTGGCAAGTCCCGCGCGGCGGCTCGCCTGCAAACAACACCAAGAAGGAGCCTTGCATGCGTATACCTATCGCTACCCGCCGGTGGTCTTCCGCTGTACTCGCCGGCGCGCTGAGCGCCTGCTTCGTCACCGCCGCCCAGGCTCAGTCCCCGCGCCCCTCCCTGCGCCTCGTGTCGGAAACTCCCTATCCGGCAGCCTCGGCGCCCGCGCCGGCCATGAGCGAGCAGGAACTGCGCGACACGGCCATCGATGCCTACGTCTACGCGTATCCCATGGTGCTGATGGAACTGGCCCGCCGCAAGGCCACGGCGGTGCAGAGCCCGCTGGACGGCAAGGCGCCCATGAACCAGTTCGGCCACAAGGCTTCCTTCCCGGATCCGCGCGCCCGGGACACGCCCTGGCCCAGCGCGGACGCGCTGTACTCCAGCCTGTGGTTCGACGTGTCCCAGGCGCCGCTGGTGGTGAACCTGCCGGCCACGGGCGACCGCTATTCGGTGCTGTCGGCGCTGGACATGTGGAGCGACGTGTTCGCCTCGCGAGGCGCGCGCACCAACGGCAAGGCGGCCCAATCGTTCGTCATCGTCGGCCCTGGCTGGCAGGGCAGCGTGCCCGCCGGCATGGACGTGATCCACAGCCCGACGGCCACCGGCTGGCTCATCGGCTGGACCCAGACGGCCGGCCCGCAGGACTACGCGGCGGTCAACCAGATCCAGGCCGGCATGACCGCCAGCCCGCTGGCCGCGCCCGCCGCGCGGCCCGCCCGCAGCCGCAACGCCGACGGCGCCTACCCGCAAACCGGGCCCGGCGTGGGCACGGCCCCGATCGGCAGCGGATTGCGGGCGCCGATGCCGGCGCTGCCCGACGGCACGCCGGCCGAGCAGGCCGCCGCCATGGACGCCGCGACTTTCTTCGCGCTGTTCTTCGACGTGCTGCGCAACAATCCGCCGCATGCCAACGACACGCCCATCCTGGACCGCATGCGCCGCATCGGCCTGGACGGCCAGCGGCCCTTCTCGTACGGCAGCCTGAGCCCGGCCGTGCAGCAGGCGCTGACCGATGCCCAGCCGCTGGCCGGCCGCCGCATCGCCGACGGCGTGTCGCGCCTGGGCACGCCGCTCAATGGCTGGAACACCGTGCTCTCCGGCATCGGGACCTACGGCACCGACTATGCGCGCCGCGCGGCCATCGCCTACGCGGGCCTGGGCGCGCCCACGCCGGAGGACGTGCTGTATCCGGTGACGGTGTCGGACGCCAAGGGACGCGCGCTGGAAGCCGGCGAGGACTACGTCCTGCACTTCGACAAGGGGCAGTTGCCGCCGGCCAACGCGTTCTGGTCCCTGCACGTCTATGACGCGCAGTACGGATTTCCCGACAATCCGGCCAACCGCTACGTGCTGCGCAGCACCGACAACCTGAAGTACAACGCGGACGGCTCGCTGGACATCTACATCCAGCGGCGCGATCCGGGCGAACGCAAGCGCCCGAACTGGCTGGCCACGCCGGCCGCCGACGCGCCCTTCCTGTTGAGCATGCGGCTGTACTGGCCGCAGGACACGGCGCTGGACGGCCAGTGGGCGCCGCCGCCGGTCAAGGAGGACTGAGCTTCGTCGTCCACGGGATGGAGGTCGCCTCCTGGGGAGGCGGCCTTCGCCGCGCGGGCGGGGCAGGGGCGCCGACGGTTTTCCAGGCCGTTCGCGTCCCTAATTTTCGTCCTCCGGCCGGGCGTTGTTTACACCTTACAAGCGGCCGAAAGTTCATTTGCTCGGGTAAAAAGAATCACGCTATACTCTGCGGGTTTGACGCTTGCGGGATAAGAACACGTGGCGGCGGGATGCGCCGGTTCTGACAGGGGCAAGAAGCAAAGCGAGGAAGTTTGATGCAACAGAACTCCGTGCAGCAAAGCATGCCGCAGGGTCCGGTTGAGAGCCGAGGTAGGGAAGTGTTCGACCAAGGCGAAGCGGAAAAGGTTCTGGTACTCAGTGACGCGGATCGCGCGGCGCTGAATGCTCAAGCAAGCCGCGGGCTCCTGTTGGCATTGGCTGCGCAAGGCGCCATGGGGCTCGCAGCAGCGGTAATAGCGGGGGTTGTCGGAGGGGCGGCGGCGGGTTGGTCGGCGCTGGCGGGGGCGGGAGCGTATTTCATACCCAATGCGTTGTTCGCATTGCGCCTGGCTGTCAGTGTACGGGCCGGTAAAGCCAGTCCCTTTACCTTTCTCTCTGGTGAGTTGATCAAGTTGTTCGCAACGGCGGTGCTGTTGTGGCTGCTTTCGCGTGTGGCGCAGGACAGCCTCGTATGGCCTGCCGCGCTGCTCGGCCTGATACTCACATTGAAGGGTTATCTCTTGCTCCTGATGTTCCGCAAGTTGTCTTAGCGCCGAGCGGGTTCGCGGCAAACGAAATCGTGGAATCGTCCGATTCGCAAGGGTCGGGCATACAGCAAATAGGTAGGATTCAAATGGCTGCTGCCAGCGACGTGTCGCCTCAGTCTGCGTATATTCAGCATCACCTGGTGCATCTGAACAATACGGGCGAGAAACAGAGCGCTATTGCTCAGTTCGACATCATCAATTACGACTCGTTGTTCTGGTCCGGCCTGATGGGTCTGATCGTCATCTTCTTCCTGTGGCGCGCCGCGCGCCGCGCCACCAGCGGTGTACCGGGCCGTTTCCAGGCTTTCGTGGAAATGATCGTCGACATGGTCGACGACCAGGCCAAGGGCATCGTCCACAATGCCAAGAGCCGCCTGTTCATCGCTCCGCTGGCCCTGACCGTGTTCCTCTGGATCATCCTGATGAACGCGCTGGACTTGCTGCCGGTCGACCTGCTGCCGTCCATCTGGCGCCTGACCGGCCTGGGTGCCGAGCACGGTGATCCGCTCTACTACCACCGCATTCTGCCGACCGCCGACCTGAACGTGCCGATGGGCATGTCGCTGGGCGTGCTGCTGCTGATGTTCTACTACGGCATCAAGATCAAGCACCCGGGCGGCTTCGTCAAGGAACTGTTCACCGCCCCGTTCCACGCGCACGGCATCGGCGCCCTGGTCCTGGCCCCGTTCAACCTGCTGCTGAACCTGATCGAATACGCCGCCAAGTCCGTCTCGCTGGGCATGCGGTTGTTCGGCAACATGTTCGCCGGCGAACTGATTTTCATGCTGATCGCCCTCCTGGGCGGCGCCTGGACCGGCTTCAACGGCGCCAGCATCGGCTTGGGCATCGGCCACATCCTGGCCGGCTCCATCTGGGCGATCTTCCACATCCTGATCGTCCTGCTGCAGGCCTTCATCTTCATGATGCTGACGCTGGTGTATCTCGGCCAGGCTCACGAAGGCCACTGATCCCCCCGAATTTCCCGCGCTGGCCACCCGGCCAGCGCGGGATAGCAAGATTATCTTGCATTGAGCTGTACCCCTTATTTTTCAATTTTTGACTTCAGATTTCTAACCAAGGAGTTGTCATGACCAACGTCGCTTTCGTTGCCCTCGCTTGCGGTCTTATCATCGGTCTGGGCGCTATCGGCGCTTGCATCGGCATCGCACTGATGGGCGGCAAGTATCTGGAAGCCTCGGCTCGTCAGCCTGAGCTGATGAACGCTCTGCAAACGAAGATGTTCCTGCTGGCTGGCCTGATCGACGCGGCATTCCTGATCGGCGTGGGTATCGCCATGCTGTTCGCCTTCGCCAACCCGTTCGTCGGCTAAGGCACCGCCCGCCGGCGAAAAGGCGGGTCATGACGCTGGCGGCGGTGCAGGCTTACCGCCCATCGCCGCCCAGCAAAGTATCGAGTGCTCCGTAACGTCCCTTCCCGGGTGCGGCCGGAGCCGAAAGGTGTTAAAGGAACGACCGTGAATCTGAACGCGACGATCATTTTCCAGATGCTCGTGTTCTTCGTTCTGGGCTGGTTCACGATGAAATTCGTGTGGCCTCCTCTGACGAAGGCGATGGACGAGCGCCGCCAAAAAATCGCCGACGGCCTTGCCGCCGCCGAGAAGGGCAAGGCCGATCTGGCCCAGGCCCAGGCGCGCGTCAGTCTGATCGAGGCTTCTGCCAAGTCCGAAAACCACGCCCGCATCATCGAGGCCGAAAAGCAAGCCGCCTCCCTGATCGAGCAGGCCCGCCGCGAAGCGGAAGCCGAACGCGCCCGCATTGTGGCGCAGGCTGCCCAGGACGCCGCGCAGGAAGTCCAGCGCGCCCGCGACCTGCTGCGCGACGACGTCGCCGCGCTGGCCGTGAAGGGTGCTGAACAGATCCTCAAGCGCGAGGTTGACGCCCGCGCACACGCCGAGCTGCTGAACCAGCTCCGCGCGCAGCTTTAATCCGGGACCGCCATGGCTGAACTTTCCACTGTTGCCCGGCCCTACGCTGAGGCGCTCTTCAGCGCGGCGCGCGACGACAAGGCCGGCTTGCCGGCCTGGTCCGACCTGGTCGGCGAAATGTCGCAGGTCGCCTCCAACCCCGACGTGCGCGAGGCCATGGCCGATCCGCGTCTGGGCGACAAGCAGCGCGTCGAGCTGTTTACCGGCCTGATCAAGGCGGAACTGCCTCAAGCCGCCCGCAATTTCATCGAGTTGCTGGTCGAAAATGACCGGCTGCTGCTGATGCCGGACATCGCCACGCAATTCGCGACGCTGCGGAATCGTCACGACGGCACGGCGCAGGCGGAAATCACCAGCGCGTTCGAGATGAGCGATGCCCAGGTCAAAGAACTGGTCGCCGCGCTCGAACAAAAATTTGGCCTCAAGCTCAAGCCCAGCGTCACCGTCGATCCGTCGTTGATTGGCGGCGTGCGCGTGGCGGTCGGTGACCAGGTGCTCGATACTTCCGTACAAGCCCAGTTGGCCCGCATGCGCGATCAGCTCGCCGCTTAAGGCAACTAACAGGATTCCAGGAGTCAATATGCAACTCAATCCCTCCGAGATCAGCGAACTGCTCAAGAGCCGCATCGAGGGCCTGGGCGCTTCGGCTGATGTCCGTACTCAGGGCACCGTCGTGTCCGTGACCGACGGTATTACCCGCATCCACGGTTTGTCCGACGTGATGCAGGGCGAAATGCTCGAATTCCCCAACAACGTTTTCGGTCTGGCGCTCAACCTTGAGCGTGATTCCGTCGGCGCCGTTATTCTCGGCGACTACACCGGCGTTTCCGAAGGCGACCAGGTCAAGACGACCGGCCGCATTCTCGAAGTGCCGGTCGGTCCCGAACTGAAAGGCCGCGTGGTCAACACGCTGGGCGAGCCGATCGACGGCAAGGGCCCGGTCAATGCCAAGGCCACCGACATCATCGAGAAAGTGGCTCCCGGCGTTATCGCCCGCCGCTCGGTGTCGCAGCCGCTGCAAACCGGCATCAAGGCTATCGACTCGATGGTTCCCATCGGCCGCGGCCAGCGCGAACTGATCATTGGCGACCGCCAGACCGGCAAGACCGCCGTCGCTGTCGACACGATCATCAGCCAGAAGGGCAAGGGCGTCACCTGCGTGTACGTCGCCATCGGCCAGAAGGCTTCCACGATCAACAACGTGGTCCGCAAGCTCGAAGAGCACGGCGCCATGGAATACACCATCGTCGTGGCCGCTTCGGCCTCCGACTCGGCCGCCATGCAGTACCTGGCCGCCTACGCCGGTTGCACGATGGGCGAATACTTCCGCGATCGCGGCGAAGACGCCCTGATCGTCTATGACGACCTGACCAAGCAAGCCTGGGCCTACCGCCAGGTCTCGCTGCTGCTGCGCCGTCCGCCGGGCCGCGAAGCCTACCCGGGCGACGTGTTCTACCTGCACTCGCGCCTGCTGGAGCGTGCCGCTCGCGTCAACGAAGAGTACGTCGAGAAGTTCACCAACGGCGCCGTCAAGGGCAAGACCGGCTCGCTGACCGCGCTGCCGATCATCGAAACCCAGGCAGGCGACGTGTCGGCCTTCGTTCCGACCAACGTGATCTCGATCACCGACGGCCAGATCTTCCTGGAAACCGACCTGTTCAACGCCGGTGTCCGTCCCGCCATCAACGCCGGTATCTCGGTGTCGCGCGTGGGTGGCGCTGCCCAGACCAAGGTCGTCAAGAAGCTGTCCGGCGGTATCCGTACCGACTTGGCGCAGTACCGTGAACTGGCCGCCTTCGCGCAGTTCGCTTCCGACCTGGACGACGCCACCCGTCGCCAGCTGGAACGCGGCAAGCGCGTGGTCGAACTGCTCAAGCAGCCGCAATACCAGCCGCTGCAAGTGTGGGAACTGGCCGTCACGCTGTACACGGTCAACAACGGCTACCTGGATGAAGTGGACGTGGCCCAAGTGCTGTCGTTCGAGAAGTCGCTGAAGGATCAACTGAAGGCCAAGCATGCGGCCCTGATCCAGCGCATCGAAGACACCAAGGAACTGTCCAAGGATGACGAAGCCGAATTGGCCGCCGCCATCCAGGAATTCAAGAAGCACGGTGCTTTTTAAGAAAGTGATGGGTTAGGCGTCCGCGACGCCTCACCCATCCTTCCCGGATGGTTGAGGCGCGAGCGGAACCCATCGGCCAGTCTTCACAGGAAAGCGCAATGCCCGGAATTAAGGAAATCCGAACCAAGATCAAGAGCGTGCAAAACACGCGCAAGATCACCAAGGCGATGGAAATGGTCGCCGCATCCAAGATGCGCAAGGCGCAGGAACGGATGCGTGCAGGTCGTCCGTACGCCACCAAGGTGCGCGAGATGGCTGCGCACCTGATGCAGGCCAACCCCGAGTACAGCCACCCGTACCTGGTCGAACGCGAAATCAAGGCGGTCGGCGTGGTCATGGTGACGACCGACAAGGGTTTGTGCGGCGGCTTGAACACCAACATCACCCGTGTGACGCTGGGCAAACTGAAAGAGTTCGAGAAGAACGGCGTCGCCGTGCAAGCGACCGCTTTCGGTAACAAGGGCGTGGGCGTGCTGACCCGCATCGGCGCCAAACTGGTCTCCCAGGAAGTTCAACTGGGCGACAAGCCGCAACTCGACCGCCTCCTGGGCGCGATCAAGGTGCAGCTGGACGCCTACCTGGACGGCCGCATCGACGCGCTGTACGTGGCTTCGACCCGCTTCGTCAACACGATGAAGCAGGAGCCGCTGTTCCTGCGTCTGCTGCCCCTGGCCAGTGGTTTGGATGATCCGTACCAGACGGGCGCCGAGAGCCTGGCCAAGACCTCGGAAGTGAAGTCGGAATACAGCTGGGATTACATCTACGAACCCGACGCCCGTAGCGTGATCGACGACCTGCTGCAGCGTTACGTTGAAGGCCTGCTGTACCAAGCCGTGGCTGAGAACATGGCTTCGGAGCAGTCGGCCCGGATGGTCGCCATGAAGGCGGCGTCGGACAACGCCAAGAAGGTCATCGGCGATCTGCAGCTGGTCTACAACAAGACCCGTCAGGCCGCGATCACCAAGGAAATTTCGGAAATCGTAGGGGGCGCTGCCGCGGTGTAAACCGGGCAGTATCCCGTCAAAATATCAAGGAATCGACATGAGCAACGGAACCATCGTTCAGTGCATCGGCGCCGTGGTGGATATTCAGTTCCCCCGCGATCACATGCCCAAGATCTACGAAGCGCTTACTCTGGCCGACGAGGGTTCCTCGTTCGCCGAAAAGGGTCTGACGCTGGAAGTGCAGCAACAGCTGGGCGACGGCGTGGTGCGTACCATCGCGCTGGGCTCCAGCGACGGCCTGCGCCGCGGTATGAAGGTCACCGGTACGGGCGCGCCGATCTCGGTGCCGGTCGGCACCGGCACGCTGGGCCGCATCATGGACGTGCTGGGTCGTCCCATCGACGAAGCCGGCCCGATCCAGCACGAAGAAAAGCGTGGCATTCACCAGCCGGCTCCCCGTTTCGACGAACTGTCGCCGTCGGTGGAACTGCTGGAAACCGGCATCAAGGTTATTGACCTGGTCTGCCCGTTCGCCAAGGGCGGCAAGGTCGGCCTGTTCGGCGGCGCCGGCGTGGGCAAGACCGTCAACATGATGGAACTGATCAACAACATCGCCAAGCAGCACAGCGGCTTGTCGGTGTTCGCCGGCGTGGGCGAGCGTACCCGCGAAGGCAACGACTTCTACCACGAAATGGAAGAGTCGAACGTTCTGGACAAGGTTGCGATGGTGTTCGGTCAGATGAATGAACCCCCGGGCAACCGTCTGCGCGTGGCGCTGACCGGCCTGACCATGGCCGAGAAGTTCCGCGACGAAGGCCGCGACATCCTGTTCTTCGTGGACAACATCTACCGCTACACCCTGGCCGGTACGGAAGTGTCCGCGCTGCTGGGCCGTATGCCGTCGGCAGTGGGCTACCAGCCCACGCTGGCCGAAGAAATGGGCAAGCTGCAAGAGCGCATCACCTCGACCAAGACCGGCTCGATCACCTCGATCCAGGCCGTGTACGTCCCTGCGGACGACTTGACCGACCCGTCGCCTGCCACGACCTTCCAGCACTTGGACTCCACCGTCGTGCTGTCGCGTGACATCGCCGCCCTGGGTATCTATCCGGCCGTGGATCCGCTGGACTCGTCCAGCCGCCAGCTCGACCCGCAGGTCGTCGGCGAAGAGCACTACGCCGTGGCCCGTGGCGTGCAGCAAACGCTGCAGCGCTACAAGGAACTGCGCGACATCATCGCGATTCTGGGCATGGACGAACTGTCGCCGGAAGACAAGCAGGCCGTGGCCCGCGCTCGTAAGATCCAGCGCTTCCTGTCGCAGCCGTTCCACGTTGCCGAAGTGTTTACCGGCTCGCCCGGCAAGTACGTTCCGCTGGCCGAAACCATCCGTGGTTTCAAGATGATCGTGAACGGCGAGTGCGATGCGCTGCCGGAACAGGCCTTCTACATGGTCGGCTCGATCGACGAGGCCTTCGAGAAGGCCAAGAAACTGCAATAAGGAACCGATATGGCTACCCTGCATGTGGATGTCGTCAGCGCAGAGGAAGCGATCTTCTCCGGTGAGGCGAAGTTCGTGGTGCTGCCTGGCGAGGCGGGTGAACTGGGCATTCTGCCCGGCCACACCCCGCTGATTTCGCGCATACGCCCCGGGACGGTCAAGATCGTTCGTGCCGACCAGGGCGAGGAAAACGTCTTCGTCGCCGGGGGCATTCTGGAAGTGCAGCCGGGCAGCGTGACGGTTCTGGCCGATACGGCCATCCGTGCCGCCGACCTGGACGAAGCCCGCGCCCTGGAAGCTCGCAAGAAGGCCGAAGAGGCCCTGGCGAACGCCAAGGACAAGGCGGACATCGCCGTCGTCGAAGCCGAGCTCGCCATGCTGGCCGCACAGGCCATCGCGGCGCGCAAGCTGCGCCAAGGCGGACGTTCGCACTAAGCGCTACGCTCGTCCGGGGCCTGAGCCCCGGATACGAAAAGGCGGCCCTCCGGGGCCGCTTTTTTTTTCGGCGCGAGGCGCCCCTCGCCGCGCGGGCCGCAATGCGTTCAGTACGAATAGCGGCGCATGCGCCGCGCCGGTAGCCTTCGGCTTGGGTCAATCAAGCGGGGGAGAAGGCGTGCGAGACGTCCTGGATTGCGGAGTTCTGCTGGCGCCGGGTCACGAGGCCGCGATGAGCGGCTGGGTCGACCGGCATCCCGTGCGCGTCACGCGCCTGCGGCTGCACCTGGTGCCGCTCGATCCGCCGCGTCTCGCGGCCGCGCCCGGCGTCGCGGCGCCCGAGGCCCCGGAAGGGGCGGACGTGCGGGCGCTTGCGAGGCTGGCGGTGGCGCTCAAGCGCTACGACGCCTGCATCCTGCCGGTGGCGCCGGCATCGCTCTCCTGGACCCGCATGGCGCTGCAGCAGGCCGGCGCGGTGCTGAGCACGCCCGTGCTGCTGCTGGTCCACGACGTGAAGGCGCCCGCCATCGAAGACCTGCTGGGCCTGGGCGCCTGGGATTTCATGATGCAGCCCGCGTGCCTGGAGAGCCTGCGCGTGCGCCTGGGCCGGCTGGCGCGGCCCGCCGCGTGGCGCGATGCCCGGCTGGCGGCGCTGCGGGAACCCGCGCCGAATTATTCGGGGTCGGGCTATCCGGGGCCGGCCCCTGCCGGGCCGAACTTTCCAAGCGCGAACTCCCCCGCCGCGGGTCGGCCCGCCGTCGCCGGCCATGCCCAGCACGGCGGGTCCCGTCCCCGCGTGCCGGCGGACGTGGTCGAGCAGGCCCTGTCCGGCCTGCGCCACCAGCATCAGCGCGGCCTGCAGGAATCCTTCCGGATGGCGAAGGCGAGGGTGGTGGAGGGTTTCGAGCGCGACTACATCCGCCTCGCGCTGTCGCGCCACGCCGGCAACGTGGCGCAGGCGGCGCGGGCCTGCTGCAAGCACCGGCGGGCATTCTGGGCGCTGATGCGCAAGCACGGCATCGAGGCGGCGCCCTACCGGCAGGCGGCCCAGGAACGAGACGGCTGAAGGGCTGGGCGCATCCTGGCGCGGCGCCCGGGGGCCCCCGGCACGCCGCCGCGATCTCCCGGTTTGCGCCCCGGCAAGCCGGCCGCGGGCGGTTCCAGCGCCTGGCCCGCCAAGGGAAGTAAAATCACGGCTTCCGATCATCGAGGATAGTCGTGTCTGCTTCCGTCTTGAAGAACGATGTGTTCTTGCGCTCGCTCCTGCGCGAGCCCGTGCCCTACACCCCCATCTGGCTGATGCGCCAGGCGGGACGCTACCTGCCCGAGTACCGCGCGACGCGGGCCCGCGCAGGCTCGTTCATGGGCCTCGCTCAGAATCCGGACTACGCCGCGGAAGTCACGCTCCAGCCGCTGGAGCGCTTCGACCTGGACGCGGCGATCCTGTTTTCCGACATCCTGACCGTGCCCCATGCCATGGGCCTGGGCCTGGACTTCGCCGAAGGCGAGGGGCCGCGCTTCGCCCGCCCGGTGCGCACGGAAGAAGACGTGGCGCGCCTGGCGGTGCCCGACATGGACAAGCTGCGCTATGTCTTCGACGCCGTGGGCGTGATCCGGCGCGAGCTGGACGGCAAGGTGCCGCTGATCGGCTTCGCCGGCAGCCCCTGGACCATCGCCTGCTACATGGTCGAGGGCCAGGGCAGCGATGACTACCGCCTCATCAAGACCATGCTGTATGGGCGTCCCGACCTGCTGAATCGCATCCTGGAGATCAACGCCGAAGCGACGCTGCAATACCTGAACGCGCAGATCGACGCGGGCGCCCAGGCCGTGATGCTGTTCGACAGCTGGGGCGGCGTGCTGGCCGACGGTCTGTTCCAGCAATTCTCGCTGGCCTACACCCGGAAGGTCGTGGCCGGCCTGAAGCGCGAGAACGAAGGCCGGCGCGTGCCGGTCATCGTCTTCACCAAGGGCGGCGGCCAGTGGGTGGAGGAAATCGCGGCCTGCGGCTGCGACGCCGTGGGACTGGACTGGACGGTGGACTTGGCCGCGGCCCGGCGCCGCACCGGGGACGCGGTGGCCTTCCAGGGCAACCTCGATCCGATGGCCCTGTTCGGCGGCGCGTCCGCCATCCGCGCGGAGGCGCGCCGCGTGCTGGACGCCTTCGGCCCGGTGGGCAAGGGCGGCCATGTCTTCAACCTGGGCCATGGCATTTCGCGCTTCACTCCGCCGGAAGCCGTAGCCGAATTGGTTGATGAAGTCCACCAACACAGCCGTTCGCTGCGAGGGTAAGTAAGTGAACGCTTCGGCCCTCAGGGCCGAAGCAGCGCGCACTTGTGCACAGCAAGATTGCTCTCGGGGAAAACCCTTTAGAAGCTAGTTTACAATCTTGAAAGATTGCATAAGTGGCTGTTTTTAAACGGAAAAAGTGAATTTTGAACAAGATTTCACATGTTCGCGAAATCTTGCCTTATTCCAATTTCCGATGTTGCTCCAGCCTTTTCCCCAAAGTTATCCACAGGCGGGGACGGGGCCGGAAGCCTCGGCCGGCCTCATCCTTTCCCTCATCCTTCCTTATGCACCGTCCAATCCCCCATGTCTGACGCGCAGGCAACCCTGACTCCGCCGGTCTGCTGGGTGCGGGTGGCGCTGGACGTGCCTTTGCCCGGCCCCTTCGACTACCGGAGCGAGGCGCCCGTGGCGGTCGGCCTGCGGGTCATCGTGCCTTTCGGGCGCCGCAAGCTGATCGGCGTCGTGGTGGAAAATCCGGCCGAGCCGTCATACGACCCCAAGCAGATACGGCCGATCGAAGAGGTGCTGGACGACCTGCCGCCCTTCGACGAAGGCTGGCTGCGGCTGGCCCGCTTCGCGGCGGAGTATTACCAGCGCCCGCTGGGGGAGGTGATGCTGCCCACGCTGCCGCCGCCCCTGCGCAAGCCCACGGCCTACCAGGGCAAGCGCTCGGCGGGCGGACCGGTGGCGCGGCTGGACGGACGCAAGCGCAAGGCCGCGCGCGCGCCGGCCGCCGCCGACGAGCCGCCGGCGCTCAACGACGCGCAGCGCGCCGCCGTGGACACCATCGGCGCGCTGGACGGCTTCAAGCCGGTGCTGCTGCACGGCGTGACGGGCAGCGGCAAGACGGAGGTGTACCTGCGGACGGCCGAAAGCGTGCTGGCCGCCGGCCGCCAGGTGCTGCTCATGGTGCCGGAAATCAACCTGACCCCGCAGCTGGAAGGCGCGCTTCGCGCTCGCCTGGAGGCGCTGGTCGGGCCGGACGGGCTGGCCGTCATGCATAGCGGTCTGTCCGACGGCGAACGCCTGCAGGCCTGGACCCGCGCCCAGCGCGGCCAGGCGCGCATGCTGCTGGGCACGCGCATGTCGGTGTTCGCGCCGATGAGCGAGCTGGGCCTGATCGTGGTGGACGAAGAGCACGACGCGTCCTACAAGCAGCAGGACGGCTTGCGCTACTCCGCGCGCGACCTCGCCGTGTGGCGCGCGCACGACCAGGGCATCCCGGTGGTGCTCGGTTCCGCCACGCCGTCCCTGGAGACCTGGCAGCATGCCGAGCGCGGCCGCTACCTGCGGCTGACCCTGCCGGCGCGCGCGCGCGCCAGCAGCCTGCCCTCGATGCGCTTGGTGGACACGCGCCGGCTGCAGATGAAGCACGGCATGTCGCCGCAACTGCTGGACGCCATCGGCCAGCGTCTGGAGCGCAAGGAGCAGTCGCTGATCTTCCTGAACCGGCGCGGATATTCGCCGGTGCTGCATTGCCAGTCCTGCGCGTGGGTGAGCAATTGCCCGCGCTGCACGGCGTTCACTGTCCTGCATCGCACCGAAGGCCGCGGGCACCGCCTGCAATGCCACCATTGCGGCTATCAGGCGCCGGTGCCGCGCGCCTGCCCCGAATGCGGCGACCAGGACCTGGCGCCCATGGGGCGCGGCACGCAGCGCGTGGAAGAGCACCTGGCGGAGCTGTTCCCCGAGGCCCGCATCCTGCGCATCGATGCCGACAGCACGCGCAAGAAGGGCAGCGCCGAGGCGTTGTTCGCGTCCGTGCATGCCGGCGAGGTGGACATCCTGGTGGGCACGCAGATGGTGGCCAAAGGCCACGACTTCGCGCGGCTGGGCCTGGTCGGGGTGCTGAACGCGGACTCGATGCTGTTCGCGCACGATTTCCGGGCGCCTGAGCGCCTGTTCGCGCAATTGATGCAGGTGGCCGGCCGCGCCGGCCGCCACCAGGGCAACGGCGAGGTGCTGATCCAGACCGGCTATCCCGAGCAGCCGGTCTACCAGGCGCTGCTGCGGCACGACTACGCGGGTTTCGCCCGCCATGCGCTGCACGAGCGCGAAAGCACTGGCCTGCCGCCTTTCGTCTACCAGGCGCTGCTGACCGCCGAGGCGCGCGAACTCAAGGTGGCCCAGGAGTTCCTGGAGCGCGCGCGGGTCCTGCCCGAAGGCGAATGGGCGGCCGATTTCCCGGGCCTGGACGCCATCATGCTGTACGACCCCGTGCCCTTGCGGGTGGTGCGCGTGGCCAACATCGAGCGTGCCCAGCTGCTGGCCGAAAGCAGCAGCCGGCCGGCCCTGCAGGCCTTCCTGGCCTCGTGGTCGCACCATCTGCCCTACCTGGCCAACGAGGCCCGGGTGCGCTGGCAGCTGGAGGTCGATCCGCTGGAGATCTGACGACGGCGGCGCCGATGCGCCTTCGGCCCGATTGTTCTATGATCTTTCTCCTCTATCGCGCTGGCGCGGCAGGCCCGTTGCGGCGGCTGCGCCCGTCCCCATTTTCACTCGCGTTACCGGCCCGCTGACGGGCGGCCGAAAGGCCTCGCGCTTGTCGGCCGCGCCCGTCTTGTGCGGCCGCCGCGATGCATGACGACCCGACCCAAATGTCCGCAAGCGAACCCATAGGCCAAGGCATGAATCCCGCGCAAAGGGAGGCGGTGCTGTACCTGGACGGCCCCTGTCTGGTGCTGGCCGGCGCCGGCAGCGGCAAGACGCGGGTGATCACGCAGAAGATCGCGTACCTGCTGCGCGAATGCGGCTACATGGGCCGCAACGTGGTGGCGCTGACCTTCACCAACAAGGCCGCGCGCGAAATGGACGAGCGCGTGAAGACCCTGGTGGACCGCAAGCTGTCCAAGGGCCTGATCATCAGCACCTTCCATTCGCTGGGCGTGAAGATGCTGCGCGAAGAGGCGCGCAATGCCGGGCTGAAGCCCACGTTCTCCATCCTGGACGCCGACGACGCCATGGCCATCATCCAGGAACTGCTGGGCACCACGGACAAGGCGCGGCTGCGCCACGTGCAGGGCATCATCTCGCTGTGGAAGAACGCGCTGCTGGAGCCGGACGACGCCGCGCGCGAGGCGATCACGCCCGGCGACGTGGAAGCGGCCAACGTGTACCGCAGCTACGCGGCCACGCTGGCGGCCTACCAGGCGGTGGACTTCGACGACCTGATCCGCATTCCCGCGCTGCTGCTGGCCAACAACGAAGAGGTGCGCACCCGCTGGCAGAACCGCGTGCGCTACCTGCTGGTGGACGAATACCAGGACACCAACGTGTGCCAATACCGGCTGGTGCAGCTGCTGACGGGATCGCGCGCCATGTTCACCGCGGTGGGCGACGACGACCAGGCCATCTACGCCTGGCGCGGCGCAACCATCGAGAACCTGGCGAAGCTGACGACCGACTACCCCAACATCAAGCTGATCAAGCTGGAGCAGAACTACCGCTCGGTCCAGCGCATCCTCGCGGCCGCCAACCAGGTGATCGAGAAGAACCCCAAGCTGTTCGACAAGAAGCTGTGGTCCGACCTGGGCGTGGGCGAACCCATCCTGGTGTCGGCGATGGACGGCGAGGAGCACGAGGCGGAGTCCATCGCGATGAAGGTGTCGGCCTCGCGCTTCGAGCGACAGGCGCAGTGGAAGGATTTCGCCATCCTGTACCGCAGCAACCACCAGTCGCGCATCCTGGAACAGGCGCTGCGCAACCTCAAGATTCCCTACACGATCTCGGGCGGCCAGAGCTTTTTCGACAAGGCCGAAGTGCGCGACGTGCTGTCCTATCTGCGCCTGCTCGCCAACGACGAAGACGATCCCGCGTTCATCCGCGCGGCCACCACGCCCAAGCGCGGCATCGGGCAGGCCACGCTGCAGGTCCTGGGCCAGTACGCCGCCACTCGCGAGCTCTCGCTGCTGGCGGCGGTGGCCGAGACCGGCCTCGAAAGCCTGTTGGCGCCGCGCCAGCTGGAGCCGCTGCGCACTTTCGCCGAGTTCATCCGCCGCATGCAGTGGCGCGCGGGGCGCGGCGCGGCCTCCGGCAAGGACGCGGCGCCCGCCGAGCCCGCCGGCGTGCTGCTGGACGACCTGCTGGAGGCCATCCAGTACGAGCGCCACCTGTACGAGCTGTTCGAGGAACGGCCCGCGCAGACGCGCTGGCAGAACGTGCTGGAACTGACCGGCTGGCTCAAGCGCAAGGCCGAGGAAGACGACATGACGCTCTTCGAGCTGGTGCAGCACGTGGCGCTGGTCACCATGCTGGAGCGGGGCGAGGAAGAAGAGCCCGACGCGGTGAAGATGTCCACGCTGCACGCCTCCAAGGGGCTGGAGTACCCGCACGTGTACCTGGCGGGCGTCGAGGAAGGCCTGCTGCCGCACCTGGGCAAGGACGACGAAGTCGGCGATCCGGCGCGCGCGGCCGAGAACCTGGCCACGCGCATCCAGGAAGAGCGCCGGCTGATGTACGTGGGCATCACGCGCGCGCAGCGCAGCCTGAACCTGAGCTGGTGCAAGCGCCGCCGTCGCGCGCGCGAGGACCTGGTGCGCGAGCCCTCGCGCTTCATCGAGGAAATGGGCCTGGGCGACGTCCGCATCCAGGAGGACGAGGCCACGGCCGCCATGAATCCGAAGGAGCGCATGGCCATGCTGAAGGCGTTGCTGAAGAAATAAGGGCCAGCATGGCGGCGCGGCCGCCCGGAGCCGGCCCCGGGACGCTTGTGGAACATCGCGGGCTGCTCCTACACTGGGCTGCGCGTCCCGCGGTTTTCGCGCGGGACCCACGCCGGAAAGAAGGAGCGCGTCATGTGCCGTTGGCTAGCCTATAGCGGTAGTCCCATCCAGATGGAGAGCGTGCTGTTCAAGGCCAAGCACTCCCTGATCGACCAGAGCCTGCACGCGCGCCTGGGCGCCACCACCACCAACGGCGATGGCTTTGGCCTGGGCTGGTACGGTCGCCAGCATGAGGGCCAGCCGCTGGAGCCGCCATTTCGCTACCGCAGCGTGCATCCCGCCTGGAACGACCGCAACCTGCGCGAGGCGGCGCGCGCGATCCATGCGCCGCTGTTCGTGGCGCATATCCGCGCCGCCACGGACACGCCCGCGCAGGAAACCAACTGCCATCCATTCCGTCATGGGCAGTGGCTGTTCGTGCACAACGGCGTCATCCGCGACTATCCGCTGCTCAGGCGCGACCTGATGCTGATGATCGCGCCCGCGTATTTCGGCTCGCTGGAGGGATCGACGGATTCCGAGGTGATGTTCCTGCTGGCGTTGAGCTTCGGCCTGGAGGAAGACCCGCTGACGGCGCTGGCCCGCATGGTGGGCGCGGTGGAAGAGACGGGCAGGCGGCATGGCGTGGCGCAGCCTATCAACATGACGGTCTGCGCGCTGGACGGCAAGCGCCTGATCGCCGTGCGCTATTCCAGCGAGACCGATTCGCGCACGCTGTTCCACAACACCTGCGTGCGCCATCTGCGCCAGCTGTATCCCGACAATCCGCAGATCGCGGCGCTGGACGACGATGCTTTCCTGCTGCTGTCGGAGCCCTTGAGCGAGATGCCCGGGGCCTGGGAAGAAGTGCCCGAAGCCACCGCCATCATCGCCGGGCAAGGGCAGATCGCGCACTATCCGTTCGCGCCGGTGCCGCCGGGGGCCTGAGTCCGCCCTGCAAGGGGAAGACGCGGGAAAACAGGGTCATCAAGCACGTATCTCTCATATAGGGGAGAATACGGATCGCATGACTTTGCGACGTCCTGGGCCGCGAAAGCACCCTAATTCCAATAAGGAAGTTGCATGACCGATAGCAAAACCCCGCAGGCCTCTATCGCGCTGGCGGTGTTTAACCACACGGGGAGCACCCCGGATTGCTTTGAGTTGCATGAACATGGCGTTGTCTGTCGACAAGGCGACGCGCGCACTTACACCGCATTTGCGGACATCCAGGACCTTTGCCTGCTCGCCTCCGGGCCCGATGCGGCCTGCGGCCTGATCGATAGTTTTGCCTACCGCACCCATGCGGCGCGCGGCTGGACCCGGGTGCCTGCCGAGGTCGGCGAATTCAGCAAGTTGATGGACGCGTTCCGCTCGCGCTACGTCGCGCAGCGCCTGCCCGTGCTGGAAGAGGCGATCGCGAGCGGCGAGCGCGTCGCGTTCCGCTTTATCCGCAGCGGCGACTTCCCGGACCTGGAGACGCAGGAACTGGCCCTGTCGGCCGACGGCCTGCACATGGGCGGCGCCGTATGGCCGTACGAATCGCTCAAGCGCATCGACCTGAACCAGTGGACCGAGACGATCAGCCTGCAGGACGAGGACGGCAAGACCGTCTTTTCGTGCCCGGCCGCGCGCTTGCTCAGCTCGGACCTGTTCGTGAACCTGGTCTACGACCAGCTGGGACGGACGGCGGAATACGCCTGAGCAGCGTGGTTCCCGCGCCGCGGGGTCAGTGCCCCGTATGCAGATCGGGATTCAAGGTGCCCCAGGCGGCGGTGCGCACCAGACACTCCACGGCGCCGGTCTGCGAGTTGCGGCGAAACAGCAGGCCGTGCTGGCCCGCCAGCGAGGTGGCCTTGACCACCGCGCCTTCCGGCGTCAGCACGCGCGTTCCCGCCGTGATGTAGCAGCCGGCCTCCACCACGCAATCGTCGCCCAGCGAAATCCCGATGCCCGAGTTGGCGCCGAGCAGGCAGCGCTTGCCGATGGACACGACCTGCTTGCCGCCGCCGGACATGGTGCCCATGATGGAGGCGCCGCCGCCGATGTCGCTGCCGTCGTCGACGATGACCCCCGCGCTGATGCGTCCTTCCACCATGGAGGCGCCCAGCGTGCCCGCGTTGAAGTTGCAGAAGCCTTCATGCAGCACCGTGGTGCCGGGCGACAGGTGCGCGCCGAGCCGCACGCGCGCCGTATCGGCGATGCGCACGCCGGCGGGCATGACGTAATCGGTCATGCGGGGAATCTTGTCCACGCCGCGGATCTCCAGCACCTGCCCGGAAGCGCGCAATTGCCAGCGCAGCGCGTCGACCTGGTCGACCGCGCAGGGGCCGGCCGAGGTCCACGCCACATTGGCCAGCACATTGAACAGGCCGTCCAGGTTGGCGTCGTGCGGACGGATCAGCCGGTGGCTGAGCAGGTGCAGGCGCAGATAGGCGTCGTGCGCGTCGACCGGCGGCTCGTCCAGCGAGGCGATGGCGGTGCGCACGGCCACGATGTCCACCTTGCGGCGGGTATCCCGGACCAGGGCGGTCGGCACGTGCTCTCCGAGCGCGGCGCGGGCTTCCTCGGGCGTCAGGTGGCGGGTGCCGGTGGCGGGGGAATTGTCGGCCAGCGAAGGACGGGGATACCAGGTGTCCAGGATGCTGCCGTCGGCGGCCAGCGTGGCGAGGCCATAGGCGATGGCGCTGAGGGGCGTGGGGGAATCGGACATGATGACGGAAGCGAAAGCACGGACTGGGGGGTAATTCTAGGCGAAAACGGGGCGCTTCCGAGGGGCCGCGCCGCCGCCGTCAGAGGCTGCCGAAGGCCCAGCGCAGGCTCAGCGAGGCGGTGTGCTCGCGCATGCCGCCGCCGTACTGGCCCCCATAGGCCAGCCCTACCGCCGCCGAGCGCGACAAGGCCAGTTCGGCACCCAGCCCCGCCAGCGCCGCGCTCCGGGCGATCGGCGCGCCGGCCACCGTCAGCACGCTGCCGCCATCCAGCGCCAGGGTCGTCTCGGGCGCGACGTCGCCGAACGCGCGGCGCCAGCCCAGCAGGGCGTGCAGCCGGCCCACGGCGGGGCCCAGCGACAGGCCGGCCTGCCCGCGCAGGCCGAGCGTCGTCGTGGTCTGGACGACCCGCCCGGCTTCCGCATCGATCGCGGCCCAGCCGCCGGATTCCGAGAAGCCGCGCGTGCGCACGTCGCGGAAGGCCAGGCCGGCGAACGGTTCGACACTGGCGCCTTCGGGCAGCGCCACTTCATAGCCGAGCTCGGTGAAGGCCAGCACCGTGTTGGCGCTGACGTCGGCCGTCAAGGTCTGGGAGGCGATGCCCGGGAGCGCGAAATGCCGCGTCGTATCCATGTCGTGCCAGACGTAGGATGCCGCCGCCAGCAGCTTCATCTTGCCAGGACCGACGACGAAAGACCGCTTCCCGTAGAGCGTGGCGCTGTAGCTGTCGACGGTCGCCTTGGCGTCGAGCGCATCGAGCCGCACGCGGCTGCGGGTGGCGCCGAGCGCGCCGCCCAGGCGCCAGCCGGCGCCGGCCTCGGCTTCGCCGCCGGCGTAGGCGCCGGTGGTGCGCTGCTTGATGCGCGCGAAGGCGCCGCTGCCTTCCAGCAGCTGCCAGTTGTCGATGGCGACGATCCAGCCCTGCGGGCCGGGCGCGGCGGTTGCCGCCGGAACGGGGGCGGCGGGCGCTTCGCCGGCGCAGGCGGACGCGGCGCCCGCGACCATCAGCGCAAGCGCGGCGGCCGTCGGCGCCACGGGTAGCCGGCGGACAGGACCTGCGCGCCGCGGCATGCCGCGGCGCTGTTCGGAAGGGAGCACCTGGGGGGGGCTTAGGCGAGTTCTTTCAGCAGCAGTTCCCAGAACTTCTGGCGCTGCTCCAGGGTCGAGATCAGCACGTACTCGTTCAAGGTATGCGCGCCGTCGCCGTCGGCGCCCAAGCCGTCCAGCGTGGGAATGCCCATGGCGGAGGTGAAGTTGGCATCGCTGCCGCCGCCGGTCATCGGGGCGTCTTCCAGCAGGAAGCCCGCGCGTTCCGCATAGCCCTGGACCAGCCCCAGCAACTGCGCGGCCGCTTCGGTCTTCACCATCGGCGGGCGGTTCAGTTCCACGTCGATGTCGAGCTCGACGTCCGGGCCCACCGCGCACAGTTCGCGCATGCGGCGCAACACGTCTTCGGCGGCGCCCATGTCGGGGACGCGGAAGTCCACCACGCAGCGGCACAGCGCCGGCACGGTGTTGGTCACGGTGCCGCCGGCGATGGTGCCGACGCTGACGGTGATGCCGCGCTCGTAGTCGGTCATGGCCTCCAGCGCCAGCACCTGGTGCGCCATTTCGCGGATCGCGCTGCGGCCTTTCTCGTGCTGCATGCCGGCATGCGCCGGGCGGCCCTTGACGTTCAGGTTCAGCATGCCGGTGCCCTTGCGCGCCGTGACGCACTTGCCGCCATTGGGACGCGCCGGCTCGCAGACCAGGGCGTACTTGGCGTTGGCCGCGAAGCGTTCGATGTGCGCGCGCGAGGCATGGCTGCCGGTTTCCTCGTCGGGCACCACCAGCAGGTCCACCGGCAGCTTGGTCGCGCCGGGGCGGGCCACGCCGGCCAGGGCGGACAGCGCCAGGTAGATTCCGGCCTTCATGTCGTAGCCGCCGGGGCCGTAGAGGCGGTCGCCCTCGATGCGCACCGGGTTCTCCAGCAGCGTGCCGACGGGATGGACCGTGTCCATGTGCGCCAGGATCAGGATGCCGGGGCGGGTGTCGCCGGGCGCGCGGTTGGTCGCGTACAGCAGCGGGCCCGTGGTCGGGCCCAGCGACGACAGCTCAACCGTCAGGCCGGCGGCCGCGGCGTAGTCGGCGATGATACGCGCCATGGCGGCGATGCCTTCGGGGAAGTTCGAGGGCGATTCGCATTGCAGCCAGCTTTGTATGCCGGCGACGATCTGTTCAGTGCTGGGAGTAGTGGACATGGCGGTAGCGGAAATCTGCGGATTGAAGAAAGAGATCGATCAGGCGACCTGCTGGCCGGCCAGGCGGGCCAGTTCGGCATCGTCAGGCATCTTCCCGTCGAACCAGAGACTGGCGCACACGGCGGACATGGCGCGTCCGTCGTGGCCGATGCCGGGAACGACCTGCAGCTTCCAGCCGAACGGCACGCCGCGGCGCTCGGCTTCCTTGCGGCCGAATTCGAAATAGTTCTGCGCGCGCGCATAACGGTGCGGGCCCTGGCGCATGGCGGCGGGCTCGGACGGCAGGTTGGGATCGTCCGTGGCGATGTCCTGGTCGCCCGCCAGGATGGTCATGGGGTAGGCCAGCAGTTTTTCCAGGTGCGCTTCGGTCAGGCCGACTCCGTCCATGCCTTCGGGGAAGGGATGGTCGAACGTGGGCAGCGTGTACCAGCCGGGGTTGCCGGCGGCCACGGCCTTGAAGGGCGCGTGCGACTGGCTGCTCATCAGGCGGTGCACGAACTGGCCGCCCGCGGAATGGCCGAACAGGTAGACGTTTTCGCCGTCGGTGATCTCGGCGGCGATCAGGTCCTTGATGACGTTGCCCACCAGCGCGTAGGTCCAGCCGTCGACGTGGCGCGGGTTGCCGCCGGCCGAGAATACGCGGCCGTTGTTGTAGCTTTCCACGCCGGGCCAGATCTCGTTGGAGAAGGTCAGCGCCACGATCAGCAGCTTGTGCTTGTCGGCGGCCGGCACCCAGAAGTCGCGGTATTCGTCGCCGTTGCGCAGCACGCCGTGCTGCACGATGACCACGGGGCGGTCCGGCGTGTAGCCGTAGGGGCGGTAGGTTTGCAGCTTGAAGGGACGGTCGGAATTGCGATCCTCGTCCACATACTGGATGGCGTTGCGGCCGGCATGGCCCAGCTCGATGGCGATGCGGTCGACGTTGGACATTTCGGAGGGTTTCATCAGGCGTTCGCCTCGTTCAGGTGGCAGGCCGACCAGTGGCCCGCCGAGATTTCTTTCAGTTCCGGCGCCTGTTCGCGGCAGCGGGGCATGGCGTGCGGGCAGCGCGGGTTGAAGGTACAGCCCGGCGGCGGGTTCAGCGGCGACGGGATTTCCCCCTTGATCGGCGTGAACTTGCGGCCGCGGCGGCCCACGTCCGGCACCTCGGCCATCAGGGCCTGGGTGTAGGGATGGTTGGCGCGGGCGAAGATCTCGGCCGACGTGGAGATCTCCACGATCTTGCCCAGGTACATGATCGCCACGCGGTCCGAGATGTGCTTGACCACGCCCAGGTCGTGGCTGATGAACAGGTAGGTGAAGCCGTGCTGTTCGCGCAGGTCCATGAACAGGTTGATCACCTGCGCCTGGATGGAAACGTCCAGCGCGGCCACGGGCTCGTCGCAGACCAGGAACTTCGGCGCCACCATCAGCGCCCGGGCGATGCCGATGCGCTGACGCTGGCCGCCCGAGATCTGGTGCGGGAAGCGGTCGCGGTATTCCGGGTCCAGGCCCACTTCCTTCAGCGCCTGGTCGATGCGCGCGGGGATCTGGGCGGCAGGCGCCAGCTTGTGGACCTTGAGCGATTCGCCCAGGATCTGGCGCAGGCGCTGGCGCGGGTTCAACGAGGCCTGCGGATCCTGGAAGATCATCTGCACGCCCAGGGTATAGGCCAGCTTGTCGGCGCCGCGCAGGCGACGGGCTTCCTGGCCCTGGTACAGCAGTTGGCCTTCGGTCTGGCCGTGCAGGCCGGCGACGACGCGGCCCAGCGTGGACTTGCCGCAGCCGGACTCGCCCACCAGGCCCACGACTTCGCCGCGCTTGATGGACAGGTCCACGCCGTTGACCGCGTACACGGTGCGGCGGTCGATGGGACGGCCCGTCAGGGCCAGGATGCGCTGGGCCAGGTCGGGCCGCTGCTCGAAGCGCTTGTGGACGTTCTTGAGCTCGATGACGGGGGTATCGGCTTGGCTCATACCGGCTGGGCCTCGCGGGTAATCGGCACGTAGCAGCGATAGCTGCGCGGACCTTCGGTGGTGACGGTGGGGGCTTGTTCGGTGCAACGCGTGACCGCGCTGGTGCAGCGCGGGCGGAACGGACAGCCCGAGGGACGGCCGGCCAGGCTGGGCGCCATGCCGTTGATCTGGTGCAGGCGGGCGCCGGGCTGGGTGGCGCCGGGCATCGAATCCAGCAGGCCCTTGGTGTAGGGGTGGCGCGGCGCGTCCAGCACCTGTTCGACCGGGCCGCTTTCGACGATGCGGCCGGCGTACATCACGGCCACGCGGTCGGCCAGTTCGGCCACCACGCCCAGGTCGTGGGTGATCCAGATCAGCGCGGTGTTGTGCTCGCGGCAGATCTCCTGCATGCGGTAGAGGATCTGGCCCTGGATGGTGACGTCCAGCGCGGTCGTCGGCTCGTCGCAGATGATCAGGTCGGGCTTGTTCAGCATGGCGATCGCGATCGCCACGCGCTGGCGCATGCCGCCCGAGAACTCGTGCGGATAGCTCTTCAGCCGCTTTTCCGGCGAAGGAATGCCGACCATGGCCAGCGCCTCGCGGCAACGCTCTTCGGCTTCGGCGCGCGGCACGTCTTCGTGGGTGAGGATGGCTTCCATCATCTGCTCGCCGATGCGCAGCACCGGATTGAGCGTCATCAGGGGATCCTGGAAGATCATGGCGATGCGGTTGCCGCGCAGCTGGCGCATCTGCTCTTCGCTCAGCTTGCGCAGGTCCGTGCCCTTGAACTTCACTTCGCCGTCCACGACTTCCCCGGGCGGGTCGATCAGGCCGAGCAGTGAGAAGCCGGTGACGGACTTGCCGGAGCCGGACTCGCCGACCAGGCCAACGATCTCGCCGCGGCGCACGGTCAGGTCGACGCCGTCGACCGCCAGCCAGGCGCCGGCCTCGGTATGGAATGCGGTGCGCAGGCCGCGCACGTCTAGGAGGATTTCGCTCATGTTCGACGCGGGTCCAGGCTTTCGCGCAGGCGGTCGCCTACGATATTGATGGAAAGGATCAGCACCAGCAGGGCAATGCCCGGGAACAGGCTGATCCAGTAGTCGCCCGACAGCAGGTACTGGAAGCCGTTGGAGATCAACAGGCCCAGCGAGGGTTCGGTGATGGGCACGCCCACGCCCAGGAACGACAGCGTCGCTTCCAGGGCGATGGCGGTGGCGATCTGGATGGTGGCGAACACCATGACCGGGCCCAGGCAGTTGGGCAGCAGATGGAACAGCATGATGCGCCAGGCCGGGAAGCCCAGGTTGGCGGCGGCTTCCACGTATTCCTTGCGGCGTTCCTGCAGGGCGCGGCTGCGCATGATGCGCGCGTAGTGGCCCCACTGCACCAGCACCAGGGCGAGGATCACCTTGTCGACCCCGCGCCCCAGCACCACCAGCAGCACCAGCGCCACCAGGATGGTGGGGAAGCCCAGGATGAAGTCCACGATGCGCATCAGCACGGTGTCGACCAGGCCGCCCACGTAGGCGGCCACCAGGCCGATGGCGCCGCCGACGGCCGTGGCCAGCACCACCGCGGACAGGCCCACCATCAGGCTGATGCGCAGGCCGTACAGGATGGCGCTGAGCATGTCGCGGCCCTGGTCGTCGGTGCCGAGCCAGGCGATGCTGCCGTCCATCAGCGCTTGGCGCGGCGCGAGGCGGCCGTCCATGAGCGACAGGTTGGCGAGGTCGTACGGATTCTGCGGCGCGAAGTAGGGGGCGAACACCACCAGGATGACCAGGATGGCCAGGGCGATGACGGAGCCGCGCACCGTGGGGCGCGCGTGCAGCTTCTTCAGGATGGCGGCGCGCTTGGGCGTCTCGGCCAGGGGCTGGACGGTGCGGGTGCGGCCGGGATTGGGAGATTGAGCCATGGCGGATTATTGAGCGGGGGTCACGAGCTGGACGCGCGGGTCGAGCGCGGCGTACAGGATGTCCACAATCAGGTTGATGATCACGAAGATCAGGGTCACCAGCATCACGTAGGCCACCACGACGGGGCGGTCGAGCTGGTAGACGCTGTCGATGAGCAGCTTGCCCATGCCGGGCCATGCGAACACGGTTTCGGTGATGGTGGAGTAGGCGATGAGGCTGCCGAATTCCATGCCGATCACGGTGACCACCGGGATCAGGATGTTGCGCAGGATGTGGCGGCGCACGATGCGCCCGGGCTTCACGCCCTTGGCGCGCGCGAACTTCACATAGTCCTGGCTGCGGGCCTCGACCACGCCGGAGGCCGTCAGGCGCAGCACCAGGGCGATGTTGGCCAGCGCCAGGTTGATGGCCGGCATGATCAGGTGCGACCAGCCGTCGGCGGTCAGGATCGACAGGCGCACGCCCAGCACGGTGACCGTGTCGCCGCGGCCCGTGGCGGGCAGCCAGCCCAGCCAGACCGCGAACAGCAGGATCAGCATCATGCCCTGCCAGAAGTTCGGCAGCGAAAAGCCCAGCACCGAGGACGCCATGATGCCGCGGCCCAGGGGCTGGTCGCGGTACAGGCCGGCGACGAGGCCCAGGGGAATGCCGAAGACACAGGTCAGCAGGATGGCCACGATGACCAGTTCGAACGTGGCGGGGATGCGCTGCACGATCAGTTCGATGGCGGGGATGCCGTGCACGAAGGACGTGCCCAGGTCGCCATGCAGCGCGCGCCACAGGAAGCCTGTGTATTGCTGCCATACCGGCAGGTCCAGGCCCAGGCGGGCGATCATCGCCTCGCGGGCGGCCTGGCTGGCTTCGGGGCTGACCAGCAGTTCGATCGGGTCGCCCACGGCATACACCGCGAAGAAGACCACGACCGAAACGGCCAGCAGCACGAACAGACTCTGGATCAGTCTGCGTAGGATGAACAAGGCCACGTGATGATTTCCTTGGTGGGCTCAGAAGAGGTTGCGGGCGCCGGATGCTTACTTGGCGGGCTTGGCCGACATGGCCAGGGTGTACTGGTCTGCCCGGCCTTCGTACGTCAGCCCTTTGCGAAACGCCCAGATGCTGCTTTCGAAATGCAGGGGAATGCTCGGCAGGTCGGCCAGCGCAAGGGTCAGGGACTCCTGCAGCAGCCTGGCCCGCTCGGCCGGATCCACGGTGACGATGGCGCGCTTGAACACGCGGTCGAACTCGGGGTTGTCGTAGCCGCCGTAGTTGCTGGTGCCCAGGCCGTGCTCCTTGTCGAACGCGGTAACCCAGTATTGTAGGAAAGACGAGGCCTCCCCGGTTTCGGACGACCAGCCGCCCATGGCGAAGCTGAATTCGCGCTTGGCGCGCTTGGGGAAGTAGATGGAGCGCGCCATGGCGTCCACGGTGGTCTTGATGCCCACGCGCGACAGGTACTGCGCCACTGCCTGCGAGATCTGGGCGTCGTTGATGTAGCGGTCGTTGGTGGACGAGATGGTCAGTTCGAAACCGTCCGGGTAGCCGGCCTCGGCCAGCAGCTTCTTGGCCGCGGCGGGGTCGTACTTCAGCTCGGGCGGGTTGGGCAGCGTGCCGAACATGCCGTCGGGCAGGAACTGATTGGCGGGCGTGGCCGCGCCGTCCATGATGCGGGCCGCGATGGTCTTGCGGTCGATCGCCAGGGAGATGGCGCGACGCACGCGCACGTCCTGCAGCGGGTTCTTGCCGTCGGCGGCCTTGACCGTGGGGCTGGGGTTGCGCGCCACGTCGAACTGGAAATACACCACCCGGACCGAGGGCGTGATCACGTGGCCGAAGCCGGGCGTCTCCGAGATACGCTTCACGTCGCGCGCCGCGGGATTTTCGATCAGGTCGAAATCGCCGGCCAGCAGGCCCGTCAGGCGCGGGCCGGCCGCGGGCACGGGAACCATCCTGACGTTCGGCCAGGCCGGCTTGTCGCCCCAGTACGCGTCGTTGCGGGCCATTTCGATGCCCGTGCCCTTCACGTAGGACTTCAGCGTGTACGGACCGGTGCCGATCACGTCACGGCCATTGTTGAAGTCGGCGACGGTGGGCCAGGGGCCGGTCACGCCGCATTGGTTCTTCAGGTCGAAGCGGATCGGGCCGTGCTCGACGATGCCGTTCCACAGCATGGACATGCGGCTCAGGTCGTTGGGCAGCAGCGGATAGGGCTGGCGGGTCTTGATTACCAGCGTGTTGCCGTCGCGCACCTGCACGTCGGCCAGCTTCTGGACCACGGCGGGATACGAGCCGCCGATGGACTGCTCGTTGTTCATCACCCGGCAGAACGTGAAGATGACGTCCTGCGGCGTGAAGGGCTGGCCGTTGGAGAACTTGACGCCCTCGCGCAGCGTGAATTCCCAGGTGGTGTCGTCCACCGGCTTCCAGGCCGTGGCCAGCCGGGGAATCAGGTTCATCCCGGCGTCCTGCCCCACCAGGGTCTCGAACAGGTGCGAGGTCATCGCGTCGTTCGGCGTGGCCTGGTGGTAGTGGGGGTCCATCGAGGTCGGCTCGGAGGACAGGCCGATCCTCAGGGTGCCGGAGGCGTCCTGCGCCTGGGCCGCGGACGCACAGGCGGCCAGCGTACAGGCGGCGAGGAGGCTGCGATGGACGGTCTTCGCGGACATGGTTGTTTCCCTTGCTGTGTCGGTTCTTGTGCGGCGGCCCGGCGGGCGGGCGCCGCGGGGCGTCAGGCGATGGGCTGGGCCAGCCGGACGACGGTCACGCCGGGCCGCAGGTTGGCGGTGGACGGCATGATCAGCACGCAGTCGTCGTAGGGCGTGACGACGGGCTCGCCTTCGGACCAGCCGATCAGGCTGCCGGCCGCGGCCAGCGTCTCCAGGCCCTTCCAGGGTTCGGCGAAGCGGAAGTTGGCGCTCTTGGCCGCGATCGCGTGGGTGACGCGCAAGGCGCGTTGCGCGGGCGCGGCGGGGGCGAACCAGTCCGCGGGCAGGTCGCTGCCGTCCACGGTGTCCGCGGCCGCGAGGAAGCGCGCCATCTGGTCGATGGCCACGCCGCGCGCCTCGGGAGCGCCATGGAAACCGCACTCGATCAGCAGCGAGCGGGTGCCGTTGTCGCCGGCTTCGCCGAAACGGCCGTAGTCGCGCATGCGCACGCCCGCGGCGTGGCCGGCGTCGGCAATGATGGTGGCGGGGTTGCCCAGCGCCAGGGCCAGGTCGATGTTGCGCTGCTCCAGGCCGGTGAGCTGCAGCGGCACGTCGGAGTTGCTCATCGAATGGAAGTCCAGCAGCCAGTCGGCCTGTTCCACCCAGGGGCGGAGTTCGGCCGCGCGGCGGCGTTCCTGGCTGATCGGCACGCTCAGCTTGTCGTCGCTCCAGACGCGGTTCATGTCTTCATCGACGAAGCGCGCCGGGGCGTAGTTGGCGGAGTCGAAACGGTCGAAGGCCGCCAGGTTGCAGAACGCCAGCGTCAGCGAGCCGCGACGGGGGCGCAGGCCGGCGGCCAGCGCTTCCTTCAGCGCCCAGGCGCCGCAGAGTTCGTTGCCATGGATCAGGGCGCTCAGCATGACGTGCTTGCCCGGCACGCCCGAGTCGAAATGCCAGACGCCCGGCGTATCCGTGTTGCCCGCGCGTTCCGCCGACAAGTCCGGACAGGCGAGCAGGAATGGACGTGGAAGGGACGCTGGGCTGGGCGTAGGCATGGGGACTCCGATGAAGCGACGGGATTGTATAGGCGATGGCGGGGCGGTGGCGCTCAGGCGCGCGCCATGGCGCGAAGGGCGCTGGAAACGGCTGCTGGCACGGGTTTTCCCTTATTTTGGGGCGCGCCAGGAGGTCGCCGCCCTCGACTATTGGGCGAATTCTAGGAGTTTGGCAGCTTTCTCTACAATTAGAATATTTATCTGGAGCTTTGCAAATTTGGCAAAGCTCGTTTCATCGCTCCCTGCGGGCCACAAGGGTCGAACGTGCACGGCATCGCCTTGAAGTATTTTCTGGAAGTTGCCCAGGCGGGCAGCCTGAGCGGCGCCTCCGAGCGCCTGCATGTCGCGGTGTCGGCCATCAGCCGGCAGATCGCCAAGCTGGAGGAAGAGGCCGGCGCGCCGCTGTTCGAGCGCGCGGCGCGCGGCATGGTTCTGAGCGAGGCGGGCCAGCTGCTGCTGGCGCATGCCCGGCGCACCATGCTGGAAGCCGACTCGGTGCTCCAGGAGATCGCGGCGATCAAGGGCACGGCGCGCAACGAGATCCGGGTGGCCTCGGTCGAAGGCGTGGCGCGGATTTTCCTGCCCTCGGTGATGGCGCGCTTTCGCCGCGACTGGCCGAACATCCGTTTCGACCTGCACGTCGGTTCGCCGGCCGAGGTGAGCCGCCGGGTGTCGGAAGGCAGCGTGGAGCTGGGCATGGCCTTCATCGCCGAACGCATCGGCGGCGTCAGCGCGCGCTATTCGCGCCGCGCGCCGGTGCATGCCGTGATGGCGGCCGACCATCCCCTGGCCGGCCGCAGCAGCGTCAGCCTGCAGGACCTCAGCCAGTATCCGCTGGCGCTTACCGGGCCGGGCACCACGACGCGGCAACTGTTCGAAATGGGCTGCGCCCTGGAATCGGTGCAGCTGGAGCCGGCGCTGACCTGCAACGACTCCTCGCCCCTGCACGGTTTCGTGTTCGGCTCGGACGCCATCATGCTCAGCGGCTACATCTCGGTGGCCTGGAGCTTGCGGCGCGACGAGCTGATCGCGGTGCCGATCTCCAATGCCGAGCTGCAGTCGCGCACCCTGCAGATCCAGGTCATGCCGGGCCGGGTGCTGCCGCCGGCGGCGGAAGCCTTCGTCGACATGCTGTCGCGCGAGCTGGACCACGCGCTGCAGGGCGCGGCGACGGCGTAGGCCGGGGCCCGGGGCGAAAAAAAACGGCTGCGCGAGGCAGCCGTTTTTCGTTCAGGCGGACCTGATTACTTGGCGTCGGGCGTGACCGAGGTGGCCAGCGTGTACTGGTCGCGGCGGCCTTCGTACGTGATGCCCTTGCGGAAGGCCCAGATGCTGCTTTCGAAGTGCAGCGGGATCAGCGGCACGTTGTCCAGCGCGATCTGGGTGGATTCCTGCAGCAGCTTCTCGCGCTTGGGCGCGTCCACCGTCACGATGGCCTGCTTGTAGACCTTGTCGAAATCGGCATTGCTGAAGCCGCCGTAGTTGCTGGTGCCCAGGCTGTTGGGCGAATCCAGGGACGCGACCCACAGCTGGAACAGCGCCGAGGCTTCACCCGTTTCCGCCGGCCAGCCGCCCATCGAGAAGCTGAACTCGCGCTTGGCGCGCTTGGGGAAGTAGATGGAGGCCGTCATGGCGTCCACGTTGGTCTTGATGCCGACGCGGGCCAGGTACTGGGCCACGGCCTGGGCCACCTGGCCGTCGTTGACGTAGCGGTCGTTGGTGGACGACAGCGTCAGTTCGAAGCCGTTCGGGTAGCCGGCTTCGGCCAGCAGCTTCTTGGCGCCTTCGGGGTCGTACTTGATTTCCGGAGCCGTGGGCAGCGCGCCGAACATGCCGTCGGGCATGTACTGGTAGGCCGGGGTGGCCATGCCGTCCATGATGCGCGAGGTGATGGCCTTGCGGTCGATCGCCATGGAGATCGCCTTGCGCACGCGGAGGTCTTGCAGCGGGTTCTTGCCGTCGGCGCTCTTGACGAACGGGCTCGGGTTGCGGCCGACGTCAGGCTGGAAGAACACCAGGCGGGTGGACGGAGTGGCCACGAAGCCGAACTTCGGGTTGTCCTTCAGGCGGGGCAGGTCGCGCGCGGCCGGGTTTTCGATCATGTCGAAGTCGCCGGACAGCAGGCCGGTCAGGCGCGGGCCGGCGGACGGCACCGGCACGAACTTGACTTCCTTCCAGTACGGCTTGGGACCCCAGTAGTTCTCGTTGCGCACGAGTTCGATGCCGGTGCCCTTGACGTAGGACTTCAGGGTGTACGGGCCGGTGCCGATGGCGTCCTTGCCGTTGTTGAAGTCGGCGACGGTGGGCCAGGCGCCCGTGACGCCGCAACCCTTCTTGGGGTCGAACGTCAGCTTGCCGTGCTCGACGATGCCGTTCCACACGATGGGCAACGAGCGCGCCAGTTCGGCGGGCATCAGCGGGAAGGGCTCGGCGGTCTTGATGATGACGGTGTGCGCGTCCGGCGTCTGCACGTCGGTGATGCGCTTGGTCATGTCCATGTAGGACTGCGACACGTTGGTTTCGTTGTTCAGCGTGCGGCAGACCGTGAACAACACGTCTTCCGACGTGAACGGCTTGCCGTTGGAGAACTTCACGTCGTCGCGCAGCTTGAATTCCCAGGTCGTGTCGTCCAGCGTCTTCCAGGACGTGGCCAGCGCGGGAATCAGCTTCATATCGGCGCTGCGGCCCACCAGGGAGCTGTAGACATGAGCGGAGAACGCGTCGTTCTGCGTCATCTTGTGATAGTGGGGGTCGGCCGAGGTGGGTTCGGCGGACAGACCGATCTTCAGCGTTTGGGCCTGGGCGGCGGCCAAGGGAATGGCGGCGGCCGCGAGGACCAGCGTGGTGCGCAACTTCATGGGTGACAACTCCGGATGGGGAACGAACCGGATCGTGCTTGCGCGTGAACCGCCTGCGCCAGCCGGATGGGCGGGGCCGCTCGGAAGGGGCACAGGGAGGTTTGGCGCCAGGCACGACGGCAAGGGGCCGATTATCGGTAGGGGCTTCGCGCGCTGTCAATGCGCAACGGCGAATGGGGCGCTAGGGAAAACGCCGAGAAGAGGGGGAAGAGGGCGTCGCGGGGGCCCCGGGTGAGGGGGCCGGCGCGGCGCGATGGCGTTCCGGTGAGGGTCGGGACGCCGGACACCGCCGCAAGGGGCGCCGGAAACCGGCGGGCCTTGCGGCGGCGGCGCGCCAGGCGAATCGCGGGAGATCGGTCGCGATTCAGCCCGGCGCTGCGGGACTTACCACTGCGAGCCGGAGAAGCGCGAGCTGGCGGCGCGGGCCTTGTTCATCGAATCATTCACTTCGTCGATGAAGGCAAACACGGCAGCAACGGCTCCGATCACGGCTTGGCCGGCCTTCTTGAGGCCAGTCAGCGGATGGGCATTGGGTTGGTTTTCGAGGGCGCCGCGGAGCAGGTCACGCTCCAGCGCGTCGGTCAGGCGGGCAGTGTGGTTCAGGGTCAGTTCGCTCATGGCTTTCTCCAGTCCGTTTCGTCATGGGGTAAACCATTATAGGGATAACCCTAGGATAAAAGCAATGGCTTTTCTAGGGTAAACCCTAGGATGTTGTAAAAATGTTTATTTGACGGGGACTTAGGGCGCCGCCGGCCGCGTTTTTGGGGGCTGGGCGGCCGTTTCAGCCCCTGTTGCGCAGTTCTCGGGCGGCGTCCGCCAGTTCCCCCGCCGTCAGGCCGATGGGCCCCACGCCCCGGGCGACCAGCGCGTCCGCCGCCGCGCCATGCAGCCAGACGGCGCCGGCCACGGCCTGGTCCAGGGGCAGCTTCTGCGCGATCAGCGATCCGAGCATGCCGGCCAGCACGTCGCCCGTGCCAGCGGTGGCCAGGCCGGGATTGCCGCTGGTGTTGGTCCGCAGTTCGCCCTGTGGCGGGCAGACCACGGTGCCGGCGCCCTTCAGCACGATCCAGGCGCCATAGCGCCGGGCCAGCTCGCGGGCGGCGCCCGGGCGGTCGGCCTGCACGTCGGCGGCGCCGGCGCCCAGCAGGCGCCCGGCTTCGGCCGGGTGCGGGGTCAGCACGACCGGCCCCTCGCCCCAGCCCGGCTGGATCTCGCCGCGCGCCAGCAGGTTCAGGCCGTCGGCGTCCAGCACCAGCGGCGCCCCGCGCCGCAGGACGAACAATTCGGACAACACATTGGCCGCCAGGGTGCCGGTGCCGATGCCGCAGCCCGCCACCCAGGCGGTGACGCCCCAGTCCTCCTCCAGCAGCGAGCGCGCGTCGCGCAGCATCAGTTCGAGCTGCAAGGGGTCGCAGGCCAGGGGCGCGGCGTCCTGGGCGAAGCCGACCAGAACCTTGCCGGCCCCGGTCTTCAACGCCGCGCGGGCGGCCAGCAGCGCCGCGCCCGTCATGCCCGGGCCGCCGCCCACCACCCCGACGGTGCCGAAACTGCCCTTGTGCGTGTCCGCGCCGCGGGGGGCGAACAGGGCGGGCAGGGCGGCGCGGTCGATCTTGCCGCCGGCGGGCGGGACGGGGGTGTTCATGGGCTGAGGCTCCGGGATGAATCGGCATGGCGCCGCGGGCGGTATCCACTATAGTGCGCCCAGATGGACTGGCCCAGATGGACCGCCCCGAACGGGCCGCCCCGGAGACGACCGGTTTCCGGCCAGCCATATCGACAAGGGACACGGAGAAGACAATGACCGACATCACGCTGGAACACTATTCGGCCTACGAGGCCCTGAAGCTGCGCCGGCATCCGGGCGGCGTGCTGGAACTGATCATGGGCGCGAAGGGCGGGCTGCCGGGCAAGCTGTCCACGGCGGACGACCGGCTGCACCGCGAGCTGGCCGACATCTGGCGCGACATCGACACCGACCCCGACACCCGCGTGGTGGTGATCCGCGGCGAGGGCAAGGGCTTCTCGGGCGGCGGCGACCTGGACCTGGTGCAGCAGATGGCGGACGACTTCGACGTGCGCGCGCGCGTCTGGCGCGAGGCGCGCGACCTGGTCTACAACATCATCAATTGCAACAAGCCCATCGTGTCCGCCATGCATGGCGCGGCGGTGGGCGCGGGCCTGGTGGCGGGCCTTCTGGCCGACATTTCCATCGCGGCGCGCGATGCCCGCATCATCGACGGCCACACCCGCCTGGGCGTGGCGGCCGGCGACCACGCCGCCATCGTCTGGCCGCTGCTTTGCGGCATGGCGAAAGCCAAGTATTACCTGATGCTGTGCGAAACCGTCACGGGCGAGGAAGCCGAGCGCATCGGCCTGGTGTCGCTGTGCGTGGACGAAGCCGAGTTGATCGGCCGCGCCTTCGAGGTGGCCAACAAGCTGGCCGCCGGATCCCAGACCGCCATCCGCTGGACCAAGTATTCGCTGAACAACTGGCTGCGCATGGCGGGCCCGAGCTTCGATACTTCGCTGGCCCTGGAATTCATGGGCTTCGGCGGCCCGGACGTGCGCGAAGGGATCCAGTCCCTGCGCGAGCGCCGGGCGCCGAACTTCCGGCCCGATTCGCCGTTCTGAAGGGGAAGGGTTTCTGGCTGATGTTGCCGTGGCGGCTGCTTGATGGGTTACGCGCGCCGGATGTCAGGGTTCTTGCCTGGAATCCCTCGCGCTTTACCCATCCTACTTCTTGAAGAACCTGGCGAACGCCGCCTGCGCCTCCTCGGTCTGCAGGCGGGCGCGGAACTGCTGGGCTTCGTAGTCCAGCGTGTCCTGGATCGCCTGGCGGTCCGGGCGCCGCATCATCGCCTTGGTCAGGCGCAACGCGGCCGGCGGCTGGCCCGCCAGGTCGGCGGCGGTGGCCCGGGCGGCCGCCAGCGCCTGGCCGGCGGGCGTGACGGACGTGGCCAGCCCGGCCTCGCATGCCGCCTGGGCCGAGAAGGCCTTGCCCTGCAGCAGCCATTCGGCGGCGCGGCGGGCGCCGGCCAGCCGCGGCATCAGCAGGCTGGAGGCGCCTTCCGGGCACAGCCCCAGCGCCACGAACGGCATGCGCAAGGTGGCGCCTTCCCCGATGTGCACGAAATCGCAATGCTGCAGCAGGGTCACGCCGATGCCGATGGCGTAGCCCTCGACCGCGGCGATGACGGGCACGTCCGCCATCGTCAGCGCCCGCAGGAACGTCAGGCCGGCGCTGTCGCCGGCGCCGCGTTCGGCCTGGAAGTCGCGCAGGTCGTTGCCCGCCGTGAAGTGCTCGCCGGCGCCGGTCAGGATCACCGCGGACAGCGCCGGGTCGGCGCCGGCCAGGGTGATCTGCTCGGTCAGCGCGGCGTAGGTCGCGACGTCCAGCGCATTGCGCCGCTCCGGGCGGTCGATGGTCAGCGTCAGGACCGCGCCCTCGCGGACGACTTTCAGCCCGCCGCTCATGCGTAGACCCGGCCGTTCAGGGCAGCCTTGGCGTCCGCGTATTCGCGGCGCAGCGTGTCGACGATCTGGCGGGCGGGCAGCACGCTGGCGATGCCGCCCACGCCCTGGCCCGCGCCCCAGATGTCCTTCCAGGGCTTGACCCGGGTGCTGCCGAAGTTCGACGCGCCGCTCTCGGGTTGCGGCAGGTTGGCGGGGTCCAGGCCGGCGGCCGCGATGCTGGCCTTCAGGTAATTGCCGGGGATGCCGGTGAAGAACGGCGTGTACAGGATGTCCGACGCGCTCGCGTCGACGATGGCGGATTTGTAGCCTTCGCTGGCGTTGGCCTCTTCGCTGGCGATGAAGCGCGTGCCCATGTAGGCGAAGTCGGCGCCCATGGCCAGCGCGGCCAGGATGTGCGCGCCGGAGGTGATCGCGCCCGACAGGATCAGCGGGCCGTCATAGAAGCGGCGCACCTCGGCCACCAGGGCGAAGGGGCTGAGCGTGCCCGCGTGCCCGCCGGCGCCGGCGCACACCAGGATCAGGCCGTCCACTCCGGCTTCCAGCGCCTTCTCGGCGTGGCGCAGGGTGGTGACGTCGTGGAACACCTTGCCGCCCCAGTCGTGCACGCCTTTGACCAGGTCGCCGGGCGCGCGCAGGCTGGTGATGATCAGCGGCACGCGGTGGCTGGCGCAGACCGCCAGGTCTTGTTCCAGGCGGTCGTTGGACTGGTGGATGATCTGGTTGACCGCGTAGGGCGCCACGGTCGCGCCGGGGTGGGCCTCGCGGTGGGCGGCCAGGCCGGCCTGCACTTCGTCCAGCCAGTCGGTGAGCAGGCTTTGCGGGCGCGCGTTCAGCGCCGGGAACGAGCCCACGATACCGCTGGTGCACTGCGCGACCACCAGCTTCGGATTGGACACGATGAACATGGGGGCGCAGATGACCGGCAGGGACATCTGGCCGTACAAATCAGTCACGAGAGAGTGGGGCATGGGCGTCGTCGCGAAAAAAGGTCCCTAGGGGGCTTGAGCATCGTTGGCCGGTGTGCCTATAATTACCTACCGACCGTCCGGTAATTAATTAATCCTTATTAAACGGCATGCCCGGAAGCGCTGTCAATGGAGGTTCGCTCGAACCCCGGGGCAGCGCCGGCGCGGCCCTTGTGAAGGCTGTCATGGCGACCACCGCCCCTCCCGCCCAGAAACGCGCCCGCGCCGGCAGGCCGCCCTCGCTGGCGGCGCCGCGCGAACGCATCCTGGAAGAAGCCGCCAAGCTTTTCGCCCGCAGCGGCTACGACGGCAGTTCCGTGTCGGACCTGGCCGCCGCCCTGGGTGTATCCAAGGCGGCCATCTACCACTACTACACCACCAAGCAGGACATCTACGACGCCATCATCCTCGGCGTGCTCAGCGGCCTGACGCAGACCGTCGGCCAGGACGTGGCGCGGGCCGTCGGCGCGGCCGACCGGCTGCGCGCCTTCATGGTGGGCCACGCCCGCTACTTCGAGCAGCACCACGCCGAGTTCGTCACCATGCTGATCGGCTATTCCGGGATGGCGCTGCCCGAGCGCGAGGACGCCGCCCGGCTGCGCGACGGCTACGAGAAACGCCTGCGCGAGGTGATCGCCCAGGGCGTGGACGACGGCGTGTTCCGGCCGCTGGACGTGCCGGCCGCCGGACGCGCCGTGCTGTCCATGCTGAATTGGATGGTGCGCTGGTACAAGCCCGGCCAGGGCGACAGCGCCGAACGCATTGCCGCCGGCTATTTCGATTTACTGGTCGGCGGCATGCGCGCCTGAACGCGCCGCCCCGGCTCCGCCTACTTCCTGTGAGACTTCCATCATGGCCCTCGACACCGAAACCCTGACCCTGTTGCTGGACGCCGTGCGCCGATTCGTGCACGAGCGCCTGATCCCCGCCGAAGACGAGCTGGCCGCGAGCGGCGAAGTGCCGCCCGACATCGTCGCCGAAATGCGCGAACTGGGCCTCTTCGGCCTGTCGATCTCGCCCGACTACGGCGGCCTGGGCCTGAACATGGAAGAGGAAGTGCGGGTGGTCTTCGAGCTGGGCCAGACCTCGCCCGCATTCCGCTCGCTGGCCGGCACCAATATCGGCATCGGTTCCCAGGCCATCGTGCTGGCCGGCACGGACGAGCAGCGCAACCGCTACCTGCCCAGGCTCGCCAGCGGCGAGCTCGTCGGGTCTTTCGCGCTGACCGAGCCGGATGCCGGCTCGGACGCGATGGCGCTGCGCCTGTCGGCCGTGCGCGACGGCGACGAATACGTGCTCAACGGCACCAAGCGCTTCATCACCAACGCGCCCATCGCCGGCCTGTTCTCCGTCATGGCCCGCACCGCGCCCGAGCGCCGCGCCAATTCGATTTCGTGCTTCCTGGTGGAAGCCGGCGCGCCCGGCCTGATCATCGGCAAGCCCGACAAGAAAATGGGCCAGGCCGGCGCTTTGACCAGCGACGTGGTGTTCGACAACTGCCGCGTGCCGGCCAGCGCCCTGCTGGGCGGGGAAGAGGGCAACGGCTTCCGCACCTCGATGCGCGTGCTGGACAAGGGCCGCCTGCACATCTCGGCCTTGTGCGTGGGCATCGCCGACCGCCTGCTGCGCGACGCCGTGCGCTACGCCCTGGAGCGCAAGCAGTTCGGCCAGCCCATCGCCGAATTCCAGCTGGTGCAGGCCATGATCGCCGACAGCCAGGCCGAGCTCTACGCGGCCCGCTGCATGGTGCTGGACGCCGCCCGCATGCGCGACCGGGGCGAGAACACCACCATGCAGGCGGCCTGCTGCAAGCTGTACGCCACCGAAATGGTGGGCCGCGTCGCCGACCGGGCGGTGCAGATCCACGGCGGTTCGGGCTATATGTCCGAGTACGCGGTCGAGCGCTTCTACCGCGACGTGCGCCTGTTCCGCATTTTCGAAGGCACCTCCCAGATCCAGCAGCTCGTGATCGCCCGCGAAACGATCAAGGCGCATTCCTGAGCGCGCGTCCGGGCTAATATCCAGCTTGACCTACGGTGATCCGGTCCGGCTTGCGCGCGAGCGCGCGGGCCGGACGTTCTCATTTCTCTTCTAGCGAAAAGATTACAGATGTCGCAACGTCCCGCTCCCCTAACCGGCATACGTGTGCTCGACCTGACCCGCGTCCTGGCCGGCCCCTGGTGCACCCAGAATCTCGCCGATCTCGGCGCCGAGGTGATCAAGATCGAACGGCCCGGCTCGGGCGACGATACGCGGGCCTGGGGGCCCCCGTACCTCAAGGACGAGGCGGGCAACGACACTACCGAGGCGGCCTACTACCTGTCGGCCAACCGCAACAAGTTGTCCGTGGCGCTGGACATCGCCTCGCCCCGCGGCGCCGAACTGGTGCGCGAGCTGGCGCTGCAAAGCGACATCCTGGTGGAAAACTTCAAGGTGGGCGGCCTGTCCAAGTACGGCCTGGACTACGACAGCCTGAAGGAAATCAATCCGCGCCTGATCTACTGCTCCATCACCGGCTTCGGCCAGACCGGCCCCTACGCCAGCCGTCCGGGCTACGACTTCATGATCCAGGGCATGGGCGGGCTGATGAGCATCACCGGCGAACGCGACGACCTGCCCGGCGGCGGTCCGCAGAAGGCCGGCGTCGCCGTCGCCGACCTGATGACCGGCATGTATTCCACGGTGGGCATCCTGGCCGCGCTGCACGAGCGTTCCCGCAGCGGCGTGGGCCAGCACATCGACATGGCGCTGCTGGACTGCCAGGTGGCCATGCTGGCCAACCAGAACCTCAACTTCATGACCTCCGGTTCCGCGCCCAAGCGGGCCGGCAATGCGCACCAGAACCTGGTGCCCTACCAGGTCTTCGCGGCCAGCGACGGCCACCTGATCGTGGCCGTCGGCAACGACAGCCAGTTCCGCAACTACTGCGGCGCGATCGGCCTGCCGGAACTGTCGGCCGACCCGCGTTTCTCCACCAATCCGCAGCGCGTGAAGAACCGCGAGGAGCTGGTGCCCCTGCTGGCCGAACGCATGGCCACGGGCGAGCGCGACCACTGGCTGGCCGCGCTGGAAGGCGTAGGCGTCCCGGCCGGGCCGATCAACACGCTGGACCAGGTGTACGAGGACCCCCACGTCCTCGCGCGCGGCATGAAGCGCGAGCTGCCCCATCCGGCGGCGGGCAAGGTGCCGATGGCGGCCAGCCCGCTGAAGTTCTCCGGCAGCCCGGTCGAGTACCGCCGTCCGCCGCCCATGCTGGGCGAGCACACCGGGCAGGTGCTGTCCGAACGGCTGGGGCTGTCGGCCGAAGAAATCCAGGCGCTGGCGCAAAGCCGGTCCTGAGTCCAATCCCATATAGGCAATAGGCAGGAGAGAGTTGATGACGGAGATTCAAACCATCGGCGTCGTGGGCGCCGGGGCCATGGGGCGCGGCATCGCGCAGATCGCGGCGCAAGCCGGCCTGCGCGTGCGCCTGTACGACACCAGCGCCGAGGCCGTGGCGGCCGCGCGCGAGTCGCTGCGCCAGACCTGGGAAAAGCTGGCCCAGAAGGGCAAGCTGAGCGCCGCGGACGCGCAGGCCGCGCTGGCCCGCGTGGAATCGGCCACGGCCCTGACGGACATGTCGAACTGCCAGGTGGTGGTGGAAGCCATCGTCGAGCGCCTGGACGTGAAGCGCGACCTGTTCGCCGCGCTGGAAGGCGTGGTCTCCGAAGATTGCATCCTGGCGTCGAACACCTCCTCGCTGTCCATCACCGCCATCGCCGCCGCCTGCAAGCATCCGCAGCGCGTGGCCGGCTACCACTTCTTCAATCCGGTCGCGCTGATGAAGGTGGTGGAAGTCATCGACGGCCTGCGCAGCGCGCCCGAAGTGGGCGACGCGCTGGCCGAGCTGGCCCGCCGCATGGGCCATACGCCCGTGCGCGCCAAGGACATGCCCGGCTTCATCGTCAACCACGCCGGCCGCGGCATGAATACCGAAGGCCTGCGCGTGGCGCAGGAGGCCGTGGCGACCTTCGCCCAGGTGGACGCCGTCATGCGCGAGCAGGCCGGTTTCCGCATGGGGCCGTTCGAACTGCTGGACCTGACGGCGCTGGACGTGTCCCATCCCGTGATGGAATCCATCTACCGCCAGTTCTTCGACGAACCGCGTTTCCGTCCGTCGCCCATCACCACGGTGCGCCTGGCCGGCGGCCTGATCGGCCGCAAGGCCGGCGAGGGCTTCTACGTCTACGCCGACGGCCAGAAGCAGGTGCCGGCCGAGCCTCCCGTGCCGGCGCTGCCCGCCAACCTGAAGGTCTGGGTCAGCCCCAAGCATGCTGAAGGCTACGCGCGCGCCACCGCCCTGGCGGAGAAGCTGGGCGCCACGCTGGTGACCGGCTCCTCGCCCGACGCCGACGCCCTCATCCTCGTCACGCCGTACGGCGACGACGTCTCCACCACGGTTTCCGCCCAGGGCCTGGACGCGGCCCGCACGGTCGGCCTGGACACCCTGTATGCCTTCGACGGCGCCAAGCGCCGCACCATCATGGTGTCGCCGGCCACCGAGGCCAAGTGGCGCGACGCGGCCCATGCGCTGCTGGCCGCCGACGGCATCCCCGTCACGGTGATCGACGATTCGCCCGGCTTCATCGCGCAGCGCATCGTGGCCACCATCGTCAACATCGCCTGCGACATCGCGCAGCAGCAGATCGCCACGCCCGAAGACATCGACCTGGCGGTGACGCTGGGCCTGGGCTACCCGGTGGGTCCGCTGTCGCTGGGCGACAAGCTCGGCGCGGACCGCATCCTGGAAATCCTGAAGAGCATGCAGCGCGTGACGGGCGACCCCCGCTACCGCCCCAGCCTGTGGCTGCAGCGCCGCGTGCAGCTGGGCATGTCCCTGACGAAAGCCACGGCCTGATCCTCGCCGGCACCCGGGCGGGCCGCCACCGCGGGGCGGCCCGCCCGATGGCCCGAAGGCCCGGCGCGCAAATCCGCGCCATGCAAAAAGCCCCTTGATCGCTCAAGGGGCTTTTTTCGGGCGAGGCGCCGAGGCGCTTACTTCGCGGCGTCGACCATGTATTGCACGGCGGCGCGGATGTCTTCTTCCGAGGCGTCGGCCGCGCCGCCCTTCGGCGGCATCGGCGGCTTGCCCTGCATGGCGACCTTCACCATGGCGTCCATGCCGGTCTTGATGTAGGGGTCCCAGGCGGCCTTGTCGCCGAACTTGGGAGCGTTGGCCACGCCCGTGGCGTGACAGGCGAAGCAGACGCTCTTGTACAGCTTCTCGCCGGCCGGGTTGACGGCGGCGGCGGCCTGCGGAGCCGGAGCTTGCGCGGCCGGCGCGGGAGCCGCGGGGGCAGGCGCGGCGGCAGCAGCGGCAGGGGCGGCGGCGGCAGGGGCAGCAGCGGCCGGAGCGGCAGCGGCTTCCTTCTTGTCGCCTTCGGCCGCCGGCTCGGCGGGTTCAGGCAGCGAGCCGCCCGACTTGTTGGCCATATAGACCACCGCGCGCGCGACTTCGTAGTCGGACAGCGCCGGGTTGCCGCCCTTGGCGGGCATGCCGCCCTTGCCATGCAGGGCCACGTTCAGCATGGCGTCGTAGCCGGCCTTGATGAACGGCGCCCAGGCGCCGTTGTCGCCCACCTTGGGGGCACCGGCCACGCCAGCCGTGTGACAGGCCGTACAGACCGCGGCGAAAACCTGTTCGCCGGTCTTGAAGACCTTGGGGGCGTTGGCGTCGACGAGGGCGAATCCCGCGACAGGAGCGATGCGCTTGGTGACGGCTTCGGTGGACAGCGTATCCGAACCGGCCCCGACCTTGGCGCCGGAAGTCACCATGTTCACCAGGAGGATGATGATGGCGATGGGAACCACGAAAGCCAGCACGACCGTGACGATCAGTTGCTTCGGGGTCTTGATGGGGGAGGAGTGCTCTTCTATGTGTTCCTGCTCGTTGCTCATGACCAAATCCTGCTAACGGGTACCGGGGGCGCCTGGCGGCGGCAACAGAAAATCAGTACTGCACAAGTCGGCGGCGATGACGGCCCGCCTTGCAAGCAAACGCTGGATTATATAACGGTGTCATAGACACGGGGCCAATGCGACGGCGGGGTTTTCGCTGAGTTTGACGGAAGATTCGCTCCGCTGCATGCAGTTCCCCGAAAACTAGGTACAATACCGCCTCCTTGCACTGCGCCCGTAGTTCAATGGATAGAATGAGAGTTTCCGAAGCTCTTGATACAGGTTCGATTCCTGTCGGGCGCGCCACAGATTTCCCCATGGGTTGCGTGTACCCAGTCAGTGTTCACGTTGCACCCGCCGCGGCGATCCGCCGCGCATCGCTTCGCTCCGACCTCGTAGCCACCCCTTTTCCCGAATTCCCCACGCCTCCGATGCGCGGCGATAGGCGCCGAGAATTTTCGCGGCCGTGTCAGCGCGCCCCTTAGCGCGCCGGCTCCAACTGGCGGCCGCTGACAGCGGTTCAACCGCCCAGCTTCCACAGTCGCAGCGCCATGTGTATTTCGAGCGCGCGCGCCGTGTCCTCCCAACCGCCGACCAGGCGCTCGATGCTCGCCAGCCGCTGCCTGACGGTGTTCACGTGTATACCGAGCCGGGAGGCGGTCTCGGTGGCATTCTGCTTGTGGTCGAAGTAGGTCAGCAGCGTCGCCGTCAGTTCCGATCCGCGCCGGCGGTCCTGCGCGATGAGCGCGCCGATGGTCGAGTCCAGGAACTGGTCCAGGCCGGTGCGATCCTGCGTTTCGAACAACACGGAGTACAGCGCCATTTCGTTTTGTTCGATGAGCTGTCCGCGCAGGCCCAGCCGCGCCGCCACTGCAAGGGATCGCCGCAACGAGGTGTAGAGGGCCGGCATTTCCGCCGCGCTGTACACGGGGCGCGAGAGGACGCCGATGTGGGCGCCGCCCAGTTCACGGCGGGCGAAATCGGCGAAGGCCTCCCGCAGCGCTTGCGCGCGCGTGGACGCGCATACCGCGACCAGCACGCCGTCGACCTCGTCGAGCGCCATGCCGGACACGCCCAGCGCGGCGCGCGCGCGCCGCGCCAGAAAGCCGGCCTCCGGCTGTCCCGCATCGAGCAGGACCAGCACCATGGGTTGCGAGATGTCCAGCCCGTGGCGTTCGGCGCGCTGCCGCGTCAGCGCCGGCTCGCCCTGGCGGGGAGAGATCAGCGTCTGCAATAGCGCGGAGACGTCGCGGTGCCGGCTTTCTTCCATGCGCTCCTGAGACAGCAACACGATGCCGATGACGCTGCTGCTCCGCTCGAAAGTCCGGACGGAGGTGTCGCTGAGGTCTTCCCGGCGGAACAGCAGGACCGAGCCCAGGACGCCGCCGCCGCCGATCACCGCGATGGCGCGGCAGAGCTCGCCATGGCTTTCATAGGCAATCGTGGAGCGGCCCGCGCGGCGGCTGTCCCGCAGCGCCTGCGTGAAGGCCGCGCTGTGGGCGCCGTGCGGGGCGTAGGCGCCGGCCGCCGCGCTGGGGCGGCCCTCGGGATCGGCGTGCGCGACCACATGATGGGTTTCGTCCAGGACCAGGACGGTGCCTTGCAGCAATTGCGCGATGGAATGGCACAGTTCGCCCAGCGTGGCGCCGCGCGCCAGCAGCGAGGTGAGGCGTTCGTGGGCTTCGACGGCGCCTTGCACGTCGTGGGCATGCCGCTCCAGCTCCGCCCTGGCCTGATCGGTGGCCTCCAGCGCGGACTGGGCATCGGCGAATGCCTTGGCGTTGGCGATGGCTACGGCGGCATGCGTGGCCAGCGTGCACAGGATGGAAATATTGAGCGCGGTGTGCGTGCGGTGGTAGCGGTCCGCCACGAACAACAGGCCGATCACCTGGTCGTCCCTGATCAAGGGAGCGCCGACCATTGCCGTCACACCTTCGGCGCGAAAGATATCGTCCAGGACCGGGTCGTGCTCGAAGCGCGCATCTTGCAGATAGTGCGGCGTGGAGAAGGGCAGGCGCGTGGTCATGACGACGCCGGCCACGCCGCGATTGCGCTGCGCGGTCATGCGGCCGATAGGCTCGGAAATCGCCCCGTCGGCAACCACCACCTTGAATTCGTCGGCCTGCTCATCGTAGATGGTCAGCCAGCATAGGTGCGCCCGCAAGAGTCTGCGCGCGCGCACCACGATGGCCTTGAGCAGCTCGGGCAGATCGAGACGGCCGGCCAGGTCCTGCGCCGACTCGATGACCGCAAGCATCCCGCGTTCGCGTTCCTCATGTTGTTCCAGCCGGTTGCGCAGGGCCATGGCCGTTCGCGCGAGCTCGACCAGATTGCCCTTGCTTCGCAGGCCGTCCGGCAGCGCTTCGATCGCGGCCAGACGGGCCGCGAATGCCTCGGCCGGAGCGTCTTCGTGCAGCAGGCCGATCAAGCCGGCGGCAATCGTTCCCGTCTCCGTGTCCGGTGACAGGTCGGGGGCGGGGTTCGGAGGCGGTTTGTGCTCGGAGGGATGCATGACCGGGAGCGACGCCCAACGGGGGTGGGAACGGCGCCAGACGAGGAATAGGCGGGTTTATGTGGGATGAGTATATCAACCAGCCATTATCTATGTGGCTAATGCACATAGTTGGACGGCGCTATCTGTCAGACACTGCCGTTATGAGAAAGGAGGAGCCTTTGGTGCACACAAGTTTCATGGATTCGCTTCGGCCGCCGCCCGGCCTGCGCGTACTGGTTTCCGCGGGCGCGTCCGGCATTGGCGCCGTCGTGGCCCGGGCGTTCCGCGAGATGGGCGCCCGGGTGCACGTATGCGACGTCGACCACGTCGCGCTGGGGCGGCTGGCGGCCGAGGCTCCCGGCCTGACGACGAGCACCGCGGATGCCTCGGTGCCGCGGGACGTGGATGCCGTGTTCGACGACGTGAAGAATGCGCTGGGCGGCTTGGACGTGTTGGTCAACAACGTCGGCATCGCCGGCCCGACGGGGCCGGTAGAGGAGCTCGGCCGGGGTGATTGGGAGCGGACGGTGGACGTCAACCTGAACAGCCATTTCTATTTCGCGGGACGCGCGGTGCCGTTGCTGAAGGCGTCCAGCCACAACCCCAGCCTGATCGCGATGAGTTCGGTGGCGGGCCGGTTGGGCTATGCCTTGCGCACGCCCTACGCATCGACGAAGTGGGCGCTCATCGGGTTCATGAAATCCCTTGCCATCGAACTCGGTCCGCATGGCGTGCGCGTCAACGCGATCCTGCCCGGCACGGTCGAGGGCGAGCGCATGGACGGCGTGATCGGGGCGCGTGCCGCCGCGGCGGGCGTGTCGGTGCAAGCCATGCGCGAGGAGTATCTGCGCAAGATTTCCCTGCGCCGCATGGTCACGGCCGAAGACGTCGCGGCCACGGCGCTGTTCCTGTGTTCACCCGCCGCCCGCAACATCACGGGCCAGGCGATCAGCGTGGACGGGAACGTGGAGCATCTCTAGGGCGCGGCCGGGCCCGCCACCGGCACTTTCATTACAAAAAAGGAGACAAACCATGAGCAAGCTCGATATATCCGCCATCGCCGGCGCCAGCGTAGTGGCTGCGGCCTGCGCCTTCCCCGTCGCGGCGGCCCCGGTCAAGATCGGCCTGGTCGAAACGCTGTCCGGCCCGCAGGCCTCGTCGGGACAGGCCTATCGCGCGGCGGTGCGCTTCGCGGTGGACCGGATCAATCAGGCCGGCGGATGGAACGGCGAGCCGGTGCAACTGCTGGAATACGACAACCAGGGCGGTCCCGCCGGCGCGGCCGACAAACTCAAGGCGGCCGCGGCCGATGGGGTGCATCTCATCGTGCAGGGCGCCTCGTCGGCCATCGGCGGGCAGATTACCGAAGACGTGCGCAAGTACAACCTGCGCAACGCCGGCAAGGAGATGGTCTACATCAACATGGGCGCCGAAGCGCTGGAGTTGACCGGCGAAAAGTGCAACTTCTACCATTTCCGCTTCGCCAGCAACGCCCAGGTCCGCGCCAAGGCGCTGGTCGAGGGCATGAAAAAGGCCAACGCGCTGGGCACCAAGGTCTACGCCATCAACCAGAACTACTCCTGGGGCCAGGACATGGAGCAGGCCACCGTCGACAATCAGCAGGCCGGCGGCTACACGGTCGTGGCCAAGACGCTGCACGACGTGAACCGCATCCAGGACTTCGCGCCCTACGTTGCGCGGATCGCGGCCTCGGGCGCGGACACCGTCATCACCGGCAACTGGTCCAATGACCTGCTCTTGCTGATGAAGGCGTCCAAGGCGGCCGGGCTGAAGGCGCGTTACGGCACGGTCTACCTGGATCAGCCGGGCAATCTTGCCAATGCGGGCGACCTGGCCGTAGGCAACTTCGTGGTGCATACCTTCAACGCCGAGGCGGGCCAGGCCGATGCCCGGCAGTTCGTCGAGGACTATCGCGCCAAGAACGGCAGCGCGCCCGTGTTCATCGAGCCGCAGACGGTCTTCGGCATGCTGATGGTGGCCGACGCGCTCAAGCGCACGCCGCCCCAGGACGGCAAGCTGAACGTCAATGCATTCGCCAAGGCGCTGGAGTCGGCCCGCATCCAGACGCCCATGGGCGAGATGAGCATGCGCGAGCAGGACCATCAGGCGCAGATGCCGATGGTGGTGTCGGTCGTGTCGCGCGACGCGAAGCTGAAAGTGGACGGGACGGACATGGGCTTCGCGCCGGCGCTGTTGCTCTCGGCGCAGGAAGCCGCCACGCCGCCCCAGGCCAGTTGCCAGATGAAGCGCCCGGGCTGACCGAGCCATGGAGCAACTCTTGTTCTCCTTGATGAACGGCATCGTCTACGGGCTGGTGCTGTTCATGGTCTCCGCCGGCCTCACGCTTATCTTCGGCATGATGGGTGTGCTCAACTTCGCGCATGCTTCCTTCTACATGCTGGGCGCCTACTTCGCCTACACGCTGCAGGGAACACTGGGCTTCTGGCCTGCCGTGGTCGTCTCGCCTCTGCTGGTGGGGCTGATCGGCGTGGTGGTGGAGCGCTACTTCCTGCGCCGGGTGCACCGGCACGGCCATGCGCACGAGTTGCTGCTGACTTTCGGCCTGTCGTTCATCATCGTCGAGTCGATCAAGCTGTTCTACGGCAACTATCCGGTGGACTATCGCATTCCCTCGTCTCTCGATTTCTCGGCGTTCAGCCTCGGGGCGATGCAGTATCCGTTCTATCGGCTGCTGATGGGCGGCATCGCCATTGCGATGTTCATCGCGATCTACCTGGTGTTGACGCGCTCTCGCGTCGGCATCGTGGTGCGCTCGGCCATCTACAAGCCGCACATGACCGAAGCACTGGGGCACAACGTGCCGCTGGTGTTCATGGGCGTGTTCGGCGCGGGAGCGGCCCTGGCCGGTTTGGCGGGGGCGGTAGCCGGCGCGTTCTACACCACCAATCCGAACATGGCGCTGGAATTGGGCGTGATGGTTTTCGTGGTGGTCGTGGTCGGCGGGTTGGGTTCGCTGGCCGGCGCGATGCTGGCCTCCCTGCTGATCGGCATCATCACTTCGCTGGCCGTGACGGTAGACGGCAGCCTGGCCGATGCGCTGGCGCTGATTGGCGCGGGCGACTGGGCGCGCGGCGTGGGCGGGCTGATGACGCTCAAGCTCTCCAGCCTGGCCGCGACGCTGCCGTTCGCGCTCATGTTGCTGATCCTGTTGTTGCGCCCCGGCGGTCTCATGGGCGAGAAGGGTTGATCCAATGAGAATCCACTTGATTGCCGGGCTGGCCGGCCTCGTCCTCATGGCCGCGTTGCCCTATCTGTTGTCGCAGGGTCTGCTCAATGCGGCGATCCAGATGCTGATCGCCGCGCTGTTCGCCAGCGCCTACAACCTGCTGTGCGGCCAGGCGGGCATGCTGTCGTTCGGCCATGCGGCGTATTTCGGCGTGGGCGCGTTTGCCACGGTGCATGCCATGAATGCCGTGGGCGGCGCGGGGCTGTTGCCCACGCCGTTGATGCCGCTGGCCGGCGCCGTGGGCGGCCTGATCTTCGGCGGTATCGCGGGCTGGTTCGCCACGCAGCGCAGCGGCACCTACTTCGCCATGATCACGCTGGCCATCGCCGAACTGGTCCATTCCCTGGCGCCTCACCTAAAGGGGGTGTTCGGCGGCGAAGCCGGCCTTTCGACCATGCGCATGCCCGCCTGGGGGTTCGACTTCGGATCCACGACCCAGGTGTATTACTTGACGCTCGCCTGGGTGCTGGTGTCGCTGGTGTTGCTCTATGCCTATACCCGGACGCCGCTGGGCAGGCTGACGCTGGGATTGCGCGAGAACAGCCACCGGCTGCGCTTCCTCGGCTACAACGTGCACGGAGTCGCAACGCTGGTGTTCGCGCTGTCGGCCATGTTCTCCGGCGTGGCCGGCAGCCTGCAGGTGATATCGAACGAGTCGGCGAACTACGTGGTGTTCGATCCGGCGTTGTCGGCCGCCGCCGTGCTGAATACCTACATCGGCGGCGTGCAGGTTTTCCTGGGGCCCGCGCTGGGCGCCGCGCTGATGACGTTCTTCGGCTACTTCGTGTCGGACCTGACGCGCTCATGGCTGCTCTACCAGGGCATTCTGTTCGTGCTGGTGATGATGTTCATGCCTACCGGGCTAAGCGGGCTTGCGGGCCTGGCGGCCAGCTTGCGCCAGCGTTACGGGCTGGCGAGGACGATGCCGGTGTTCGGATTGGCCCTCGGGGCGGCGGCTGCCGCCACCGCGGGAGCCGTCTTCCTCGTCGAGCTGCTGCAGCGCTTGTTTTCTCAGGAATACCGCGCCATGCTGCAACTCGATCCCGGTGGCGCCTGGCCGAGCGTGACGCTGTTCGGACAGGCATGGCAGGTGTCCTCGGTCGCAACCTGGGGGCTGCCCGCGCTGTTGTTCGGGGCGGCCGCCCTGCTGGCGTGGCGTTGCCGTCTGCGGCTGGCCGCCTGCGAGTCCGCCGACACCGCTCCCGCGGCCTTGGCGCCGCAAGTCCGCGATTCGAAGGAAGCCGTATGAGCGCATCCATCCTCAGCATCCAGGACTTGCGCAAGTCCTTCGGGCCGACGGAGATCATCCGGGGCGTGGACCTGGACGTGCGAGTCGGCGAGCGGCACGCGCTGATCGGCCCCAACGGGGCAGGCAAGTCCACGCTGTTTCACCTGGTGTCCGGCCAGCTTGCGCCCACCTCCGGGTCGATTCGATTCGAAGGCCGCGAAATCGGCGGCAGTTCGCCGCAGGCGATCAATCGCCTGGGCCTGGCCCGCTCGTTTCAGATCACCAATCTCTTTCCTCGGCTGAGCACGTTCGAGAATCTTCGGCTGGCGGTGATGCGCGCCCATGGCCTGCAATACGCGTTCTGGAAATTCATCGACCGGGACCGGCGCATCCGCGCCGAAACCGAGCGCCTGCTGGAGCAGGTCCGGCTAACGGCGAAGGCGGGGGCCATCGCCGGAGAGCTGGCCTATTCGGAACAGCGGTCCCTGGAGATCGCCATGACGCTGGCCTCCGACCCCCGGATCATCTTGCTGGACGAGCCCATGGCCGGCATGTCGCACGAAGAAACCGCCTACACCTCGGAGCTGATCCGCGAGGCCACGGCGGGGCGCACCCTGATGATCGTGGAGCACGATATGGACGTGGTTTTTTCCTTGAGCGACCGCATCAGTGTGCTGATCTACGGGCAGGTGGTGGCGACCGGCGCGCCGGACGAGATCCGCGCGAACGCCGCCGTGCGCGAAGCCTATCTCGGCGACGAGGTGAGCGCATGAGCCAGATGGATACGGCGCTGCTGGAGGTCGAGAACCTGCATGCGCACTACGGAAAAAGCCATGTCCTGCATGGCGTGGATCTGAAGGTGGCGCGCGATGAGGTCGTCAGCCTTGTGGGCCGCAACGGCTCGGGGCGCTCGACCGCCATGAAGGCCATTATGGGCCTGGTCGCGCCCACGGCCGGCCGGGTGCGCCTGCTGGGCCGCGATCTCGCCGGCCAGCGCCCCTATGCGATCAATCGCGCCGGGCTGGCCTACGTGCCCGAGGAGCGCGAGGTGTTCGCCAACCTGACCGTCGACGAGAACCTGCGCATGGGCGAGCAGCCGCCAGCGCCCGGCGCTCATCGTTGGACAGTGGAGCAGATGTTCGACTACTTCCCGCGCCTGAAGGAACGGCGCAATACCAAGGCCGGAAGCATGTCGGGCGGCGAGCAGCAAATGTTGACGATCTGCCGCTCGCTGCTGGGCAATCCGCTCGTCATGTTGATCGACGAGCCCACCGAGGGCCTGGCGCCGAAGATCGTCGTCCAGGTCGGGGAATGCATCCAGGACATGCACCGCAAGGGCGTGTCGGTGGTGTTGGTGGAGCAGAAGCTGACCATCGCGCTGAAGGTGTCGACGCGGGTCTGCGTCATGGGCCATGGCCGCATCGTCTTCGAGGGCAGTCCGCAAGCGCTCGGCTCGAACGATACGCTGGTTTCCCAATGGCTCGCCGTGTAGCCGCGGCGCATTTCCAGGATTTCAACTCCAACGTACCGATATCGACATGAAAAGCAGCCAAGACAAGGTCATCATCTCCTGCGCGGTAACCGGATCGGTCCATACGCCGACCATGTCCGAGTACCTCCCGCTGACGCCGGACCAGATCGCCGAGCAGGCGGTGGAGGCGGCCCAGGCGGGCGCGGCCATCCTGCACCTGCACGCCCGCGACCCGCGCGACGGGCGGCCCACCGCGGATCCGGCCGTTTTCGACCAGTTCGTGCCGCGCATCCGCGACGCCACCGACGCGGTCATCAACATCACGACCGGCGGCAGCACGCGCATGACGCTGGAGGAACGGCTGGCCTATCCGCTGCGCGCCAAGCCTGAAATGTGTTCGCTGAACATGGGATCGATGAACTTCTCCATCCATCCCGCGGCGCGGCGCATTTCGCAGTGGCGGCATGATTGGGAGAAGCCTTACGTGGAGGGCATGGAAGACCTGATCTTCCGCAACACCTTCCGCGATATCCGTCACATCCTCAAGGTGCTGGGCGAGGAATGCGGCACGCGCTTCGAGTTCGAGTGCTACGACCTGGGGCACCTGTACAACCTGGCCCACTTCGTGGACGAAGGCCTGGTGCAGGGGCCGCTGTTCATCCAGAGCATCTACGGAATCCTGGGCGGCATGGGGCCCGACCCGGAAAACCTGGCCACCATGAAGACGACCGCCGATCGGTTGTTCGGCCGAGGAGGCTACCGCTTTTCGGTGCTGGGGGCGGGTCGCCACCAGTTGCCGCTGGTGACCATGGGCGCCATCATGGGCGGCAACGTCCGCGTGGGGCTGGAGGACAGCCTCTACCTCGGCAAGGGCCAACTGGCCAAGTCGTGCGCGGAACAAGTATCCAGGATCCGGCTCATCCTGGAAGCGCTGTCGCTGGAGGTCGCCACCCCGGCCGAGGCGCGCGTCATGCTGGGCCTGAAGGGCAGGGACGCGGTTGGATTCTGAACCGGCCGGTTTTCACTTGGAGCATTCATGAAGAAGTTATTGCAGGGCCGAGTCGCCATCGTCACCGGGGCCGGCAGCGGCCTGGGCCGCGCGCATGCGCTGGAGCTGGCGCGCCAAGGCGCGCGCGTGGTGGTCAACGACGTGGCGGGTTCGCACGATGGCTCGCCGGCACATGCCGTGGTCGAGGAAATCCGGCGCCATGGCGGCGAAGCCCTGGCGGCAGGCGGCGACGTGCGGGACTATGAAGCCATGCAAGCCCTCATCGGCCGCGCGATCGCCCGCTGGGAACGCCTGGATATCCTGGTGAACAATGCCGGAATCCTGCGCGACAAGAGCTTTCCCAAAATGTCGCTGGAGGATTTCCGCGACGTGATGGACGTGCATCTGATGGGCAGCGTCCATTGCATCAAGGCGGCATGGGAAACCATGCGCGCCCAGCGCTACGGCCGCATCGTCCTGACGACCTCGTCGTCCGGCCTGTACGGCAATTTCGGGCAGGCGAACTACAGTGCCGCCAAGATGGCGCTCGTCGGCTTGATGCAGACCCTTGCGCTCGAGGGGGAAAAATACGACATCCGCGTCAATTGCCTGGCGCCCACCGCCGCCACCGGCATGACCGAAGGCGTGCTCGCGCCCGAAGCCATGGCGCGGCTGGCGCCCGCGGCGGTGAGCCCGGCGCTGGTCTCGCTGGTCGGAGAGGACGCGCCCAATCGCTGTATTCTGCTCGCGGGCGGCGGCAGCGTGGAGGCGGCCAACATTACGATGACGCGCGGCATTTTCATCGGCGAATCCGACGATGCCGCCCATCAGATTCACGCGCGCATGGCCGAGGTGCGTGACCGCGACGGGGAGGTCGTTCCTTCCACCGGTTTCGAACAATGCCAGTTCGAACTCGCCAAGGCGGGTTTCGAAATGGCGCTGCCCGGCGCGGCCTGAGCGCCGCCGAGGCTGAGCCTCCCGCCTTGCCGACCGAGGTTCCGGATCTGCCCCGGAACCGACGGGCGCGACGATTTGCAGGGGAGCGCGATCAAAGTGCCGGCCAATCAGGCCGGCATTTTTTTCGCGAGAGCGCACCAGGCAAGCTGGCCACGGCCCTTGCCGCCATAGAAACATCTTTTCCAGTTTTCGCACTATTTGTTGCGAAAGAAAGCCAAACGTGTCGTCTTTGCAATTGTTTGCATTCCTAGGCGAACTGTTCGATTCGCTTTGAGATTATTCCTATAGTTTCTGTACTACCTGGCCCGCAACATGATGACTACTGCAACGTACTCGCCGCTATCCGGTACGTACGTAGTCCATCTCACGCCTTTTCGGATTTGTATGGGTACGGCTCGGATAGGGGCCAAGGAATATCCCCATGCAAATCAAGCTCAGCCCTATCATGATGGGCCTGCTCGCCGCCGCGCTTCCCACGACGATGTGGGCGGCAGAGCTGGGCCAAGTCGTCGTGTCCGACCCCTCCGGGGCGACGCGGGTCACGTTGAACAGCGGCGATGCCGTCACTTATGCCGGGACCGGCGCGGCCATCGACGTATCGGTTGCCGGCAACGCCGTGATTGGCGACAGGGTCACCATCACGGCCGGCTCCGCATCGGCCAGGAATACCGTCGGCGTCCGGGCGACGTCGGGGGGATACGTCAAGCTGGCCGACAGCATCGTCGAGAGCGTGGGCGCGGGCCAGTATGCCCATGCGCTGCATGCCAAGGGTGCGGGCAGCCTGATCGAGGTCACGGATTCCCTGATTTCGACGCAGGGCGATTATTCCTACGGCGCCTATGCGCAGGACGGCGGAAAGATCGTCCTGGACGGGGGCAGCGTCTCCACGACCAGCCTCGGCGGCTACGGGCTTAGCGCCGAGGGCGCGAACGCCACCGTTACGGCCAAGAACCTGAGCATTACCACGGCCAGGAACGCCAATGCCGCCTATGCGGGCAAGGGCGGGACCGTGACGATCGAGGATTCCACGATCAGTTCGGGCCCCGCCGGATCCGGCGGCGGCTTGAATGCGTCCGGCGCGGGCTCGCTCATCTCCCTCCGTAATACCGACGTCGAGGTCGGCAGCGGCGGCGTGGCCGCCAGCATCGGCGGCGGCGGGCGCCTCGAAATGGACGGCGGCATGCTGCGGGCTCCCAATGGCGGCTATGCCGCCGTCGTGCTCAGCGGGTCGTTTGGCGGCGCGCCGGCATCCTCGGCGGACATCCGCAACGCGACGCTCATCACCAATGGCACCTACGTATACGGCATCAACATCAATGCCGAAAATACATCCGCCGTAATTGAAAACGTTTCCATCGACGTTCAGGGCAGCACGGGCGCTACGGGCGTGTGGCTGCCCTCCGTCGGCACGTCGTTGACGGCCCGCCGCTTCGACATCACGAGTTCCAATCTGGGCATCGACGCCCGCGCGGGAACGGTGACGCTGGAGGACGGGTCCGTGACCACGCAGCGCACCAACGGCTACGGGCTCTATGTATCTCGCGAATATGGCAGCACGGCCACGATCAAGGCCAAGAAGGTCAAGATCGAGACTTTTGGCGTCGGCGGGGTCGGCGCGCTGGCGCGCGCGTCCGGAGCCGAGATCAGCCTGACCGACTCGTCGGTGACGACGCACGGCGATGGCGCCTACGGCCTGTTCGCCAGCGGAAACGGCGCCAGGCTGTCCACGCTCAACACGACCGTGACGACCGAGGGCGCCACGGCGACGGGGCTGTCGATGAGCAACCGCGCGGCCGTTACCCTGGACAATACGCAGTTCTTCATATCCGGCGCCGACGCGCGCGGCATCTGGAGCTACACCACCGCCGCGGGCGTCAACAACGCGGTCACGCTGAGGAACGGCACCCAGATCAGCACCCAGGACGGCGCCGGCCTGCTGGCCAGCGGCGGCGGCCATACCTTCACGATCGAGAACTCCGGCATCACGGCGCGCGCCGGCGGGGTGGAGGACGACGGCGTGTTGCTGCACTCGCGCGCCGTCACCGTCACCAGCGGCGGCGTGTCGACCGTCATCGAGAGCGAGCAGGTCACCCTGGACGCCACCAACTCGGCGCTGAAGGGCGACGTCCTGATGGATAGCGGCAACGCGGACATCCTGCTCAAGAGCGGTTCGGTGCTGACCGGCGCCGTGATCCAGCGCGGCCCGGGCCGCGTCAACAGCCTGTCGCTGGACGGCTCCAGCGCCTGGAACGTCCGCAACGATTCGTCGCTGGGCACGCTGAACAACGCCGGCACCGTGGCGTTCACCGCGCCGGGCGCGGGCGGCGCCTTCAAGACGCTGACCGTGAACAACTACGTGGGTGGTGGCACGCTGGTGCTCAACACCTGGCTGGGCGACGACGCGTCTCCCACGGACCGGCTCGTGATCGACGGCGGAACCGCCTCGGGCACGACCTCTCTGCGTATCGTGAACGCGGGCGGCGCGGGCGGGCAAACCCAGCAGGGCATCCGCGTGGTCGAGACGATCAATGGCGGCACCACCGGCGCCGACGCCTTCCGCCTGGACTCGGGCTCGACCGGCTACCGTTCGAGTTCGTCCACCCTGGCCCTGAACGGCTACGACTACAGCCTGGTGCGCGGCGGCAACGGCGGCGTGGCGCCCGATTGGTACCTGACTTCGGACTACACCCCGCCGGTGGTTCCGCCCGTTACCCCGCCGGTGACGCCGCCTGTGACGCCGCCCGTCGCCCCGCCGGAGCCGCCCATCACGCCGCCGGAGATTCTGCCGCCGCCGGTGGCGCCCGGATTCAAGAACGTGTCGCCGGAAAGCGGCGCCTACGTGGGCAACCAGCGCGCCAGCACGCGGCTTTTCTCGCACAGCCTGCATGACCGCGCGGCAGCCTACCCCGATGCCGCCGACGCGACGTCCGACGGCCGCCGCCTGTGGGCGCGCGCCGAGGGCCGCCATGACGGCGGGATGAGCATGCGGGAAGGGAAGGTCGACATCGATACCGACAGCGGCATCCTGCAGCTCGGCGGCGACCTGCTGCGGGCGCCGGTCGGGCAGGGCGGGGCGGCGTATGCCGGCCTGATGGGCGGCTACGGCGAGGCGCGCACGCGATCCACCTCGACGCTGATGCTGCCGGGTTCGGACGCGAAGGCGCATGCCCGGGCGCGCGGCAAGGTGTCGGGCTATTCGGTGGGCGTGTACGCCACCGTGTACCAGAACGATGCGACCCGCCTGGGCGGCTACGCGGACACCTGGCTGCAATACGGCCGTTATTCCAACCAGATCAGCAGCGAGCTGGGCTCGACCCGCTATCACTCCAACGTCTGGTCGGCTTCGCTGGAGTCGGGCTATGCGTTGATGCCTTTCCCGGCGGATTCCGCCCTGGGCCAGGTGGTGGTGGAACCCAATGCGCAACTCGTGTACAGCCGTTACGACGCCAACGACGCGACGCTGCAAGGCACTCGCATGCGCAGCGGCAACGACGACGCCTGGACCTCGCGAGTGGGGGTGCGCGTGTATCCGGCGGCGAAGCCCGAGGCCGGCGTGCCGGCGGTGCGCCCCTTCCTCGAAACCAATTGGCTGCATAGCGGCAGCAACGCGTCCGTCCGGATGGGAACCAGCACGCTCGACGCGGTGCCCGCGCGCAACGCGCTGGAGCTCAAGCTGGGCGCCGAGGGCCGGGTCGGCAAGGCGGTGCAGGTGTCGGGGCATATCTTCGGCCAGGCCGGCAACGACAGCCAGCGCGGCTACGGCGGCATGTTGAACGTGCGCTATCTCTGGTAGCGGCAGGCGGGGCGGCCCGGCTTCGGCCGGGCTGCCGGGCGCAAGAAAAGCGCGGACGAAAGCAATGTCTTTCGTCCGCGCTTTTTATTGCCGGGCCGTCGCAAAATGAAAATGCCCCTTTGGGGGGGCGGGAAGGCCGCCATGAGGCCCCAGGGCGGGGGCACCCTTCCTTGCCCGGCGGGAGGGGAGGAGGCTAGTCGTACTGCGGATAGCGGCCGCCGACGCGGAAGTCGCGCCAGTTGTCGCCGCTGAGCGCGAGCAGCGCCTTCAGGCTGTCGGGGCCCAGGGGCGGGCACAGCACGTCTCCCTGGAGCAGGACGTCCGGGAATATGCGCATCCAGTGGAGATCATGGGCCTGGTTGACGTTGGTGGCCAGCACCGGCAGGCGGAGCAGGTCGGCGCGTTCCAGCAGCTTGACGAAGCGGGTGCGCAGGGTGGCGTGCTCGGAGACGCCCGGCGGCACCTGCATATGCAGGCCGACGACCTGCACGGCGCCGTTGGCGCTGGGCCCGCCGCGGCCCATGGTGGGCGTGAGCCTGAGGCGAAACCCGACGTTGAACTCGACGAAGCCGGTGAACATCTGCGAGCGCGCGAGCAGGTGCGCGACCAGGGGGGCATGGAAGGAGACCAGGGATGCCGGGTAGGCAAGGCCGGCGCGGTCAGCCGGCAGGCGGTCGGGCGCGGCCCGCAGCTCGTTGCGGTGGAGGATGACGCCGCCCAACTCGCAGACCTCGTTGGCCGACCAGCCGATGGGGGGTGGCGGGGAGCCGTAGTTCAGCGCAAACGGGATGCGTTCGCCGGAAGCTTGGAAGAAGCCCAGGGCTGCGCGCATCAGTCGGGTCGATTCTCCGGGGGCGCCGCGGCGCCAGCCGTGGCGTTGGCTGGCGAGGGTCGCGGTGTATTCGCACACCAGGCCGTCGGAGGAGAACACGGGTTGGAAATTCAACCCGTCCGATGCCGGCCAGGCCGGCGCGCATGCCAGGACGGCATCTTGGTTCACTAGGGATTCCATTTATCGCATCTGCCAGCAACCGCTCGGTTATGGACGACGCCGTGATCTCGGCGCGCATGCGACACAGGAGACTGAGCACTCGAAAATGGAAATTCTAGTGAGCGTGTAGAAGCCCTTCTATAAGAATATTCTCAATCTGAGGAGCGGCCTGACCGGGCGCGTCAGATGGCCGCCAGCATGGCCTTCATTTCCGCGATCAGCGCGGCCACATTCTGCCGGGCCGCGGCGCTCAGCCCATCGTTGCGCAGCTGGTTCTCCACGCGTTCGGACTGGTTCTGCAAGTCGGAGAGTTCGACCGCCGCCAGGCCGCCGCGCATGCGGTGCAGCACGGCGCGCATATCGCGCTCGTTGGCGTCGCGGGCGGATTTCTCCAGCTTTTCCAGGTCCTGCGTCATGGTTTCCAGGAAGATGTCGCGGTACTTGGCCGGAATGTAGGGCGCCTTGCCCCCCGGGGCCTCCGCTGGCGCCGCCGTGGGCGCGCGTGACGCGTCGGCCGCGCCCGCGGCCCGGCCCTGCGCGTCGGCGTGCGGGCGCAGGCGCCGCCACAGGGAGCGCAGATCGATGGGCTTGACCAGCCAGCTGTTCATGCCGGCGGCCATGCAGCGGGTTTCCTCTTCCTTCATGGCGTTGGCCGTGACGCCGATGATGGGCACCGTGACGCCGCGCGCGCGCAGCGTGCTGGCGAAGTCGTAGCCGTTCATGCGGGGCATGTTCACGTCGGTCAGCACCAGGTCGAAGGGCTCGATGCTCCACATGGCCAACCCCTCGGCCCCGTCGGGGGCGATCACGACCCGGCAGCCCAGCTGTTCGAGCTGGTCGCGGATCGTGACCTGGTTGATGGGATTGTCCTCGGCCACCAGCACGCGCAGGTTCAAGGGCGTGTAGGTCGCCGGGCCGGCGTCCTGGGGAATCTCGGTGGCGCCGGACATCAGCCGCTCGATGGCCTGGCCGATCGCCAGCATCGAATGCCGGTCCACTTGCGGACGGCTCCGGCCCAGCGCGTCGTCCCCGCCCGCGACGATGAGCGGGCCCGCCCATTCCGCCGGCTTGGCGTGGCTGGTCAGGAGCACGTCGACGAGCACGCCGTCCAGGCCGCTGTCGGGGTAGCCGTCGGCGGGGACCACGGTGGCGTCGGCGCCCCAGTGGGCGAGCCATTGGCAGATGTTCTCGCTGAGTTCCTTGCGGGGGCTGCGCACGTGGACGTGCTGGCCCTGCAGCCGCGGCGGATTGGCGGGAGGCCCCTCGGCCTTTTCCAGTTCGATGTCCACCGAGAAGCTGCTGCCCAGCCCGGGCTCGCTGGTGACGTGGATGGAACTGCCCATGAGTTCGGCCAGCTTGGCGCAGATGGACAGGCCGATGCCGGCCCCCCGAATGGTGTGCGAGCCGCTGTCGATCTGGTAGAAGGGTTCGAACAAGCGGACCTGTTCGGCCGGGCCGATGCCTACGCCGCTGTCGACCACCTGCAAGCCCAGCCGCGTCTTGCCGCCGGGGAGGTGCTCGGCCCGCAGCCGTGCAATGACATGGCCCGAATCGGTGAACTTGATGGCATTGCTCAGCAGGTTGCTGAGGATCTGACGGATCCGGCCGCCGTCGCCCTTCACGCATTCCGGCACGGCGGTGTCGACGCAGCTGTAGATGATCAGCCCTTTCTGCTCGGCCATGCCGGCATAGGACGCGACCGTGCCCTGGAAGAGTTCGCAGGGGTCGAAGGTATCGATTTCGAGGGCGAGCTGGCCGGATTCGATCTTGGTGATGTCCAGGATGTCGCTGATCAGTTGCTGGAGGATGACGGAGGAAGTCTGGATGCGGTCCACGTGGCGTTTCTGTTCGTCGCTCAGCGGGGTCATGGCCAGCACTTCGAGCGTGCCCAGGACGCCGTAGAGGGGGGTGCGGATTTCATGGCTCATCGTGGCCAGAAAGGTGGATTTGGCCTCGCTGGCCTTGTCGGCCTGCTCCTTGGCCAGGGCCAGAGTGCGCTCCATTTCGGCGCGCGCGCTGATGTCGGCGAAGGCGCACAGCACCACGTCCTGCTTCTTGTAGCGGGTGGGCGCGAAGGTGACGAACAGCGGCCGGCCGTCATAGGCGAGGAAGGTTTCGATGGTGCCGGGCGAGCCGGAGCCCAGGGCGCGGCGCAAAAGCTGGTTGGCGTCGGGCGAGTTGTGCAGTTCCTCGCCGGGCTCGATGCCCAGCCACTGCGAAGCCAGCGCATTGCTGAACACCACCTTCCCGTCGGGACGGGACAGCACGCACAGCGCGACGGGCGCGGTGCCCAGCACGGTGCGATTGAATTCCTCGCTCTCGACGATGTCGCGATGCGCAGCCTCGGCGGGCTGGATGACGCGCCGGTTGTACCAGCGCAGGTAGGCCGCGCTCATGCCCAGCCCCGCGATCAGCAGCAGCAGGACGCCGACGGGCAGCCACATATTGTCCTGGAAGAGGCTGCTGTACTTCAGCTTGTAATAGCCGGTCCAGTTGCCGCTGGTGTCGACGATCTTCAGGACCAGGCCGTCCGCGTTGTAGTGGAAGCCGGGCGTGTCGGCTTGCGGCGGGGGGGGCTGGCCCAACAGCACGCCGCTGCCTTTGCGCGCCAGCCAGAACTGGTCGTACAGCGGCACGTGGAGGATTTTTTCGGAAATGCTGACGCGGCCCCGGGTGAGCAGTGTCGCGGCGTACACGTTGCGCCGGAGCTCGGGCGGCTCGTTCTTCAGGCCCAGGGGCAGGCTGGTGGGAAGCATGCCTATCATCGCGTCGGGCAGCTGGGAGTCTCGGATCCATTCGACCTGGCCGGGCTCGGCCATCGTCGGCCCGACCGGATCGGTGCCGCCCGCCTGTTCCGTGATCGCCTCGACCACCGTCATGAAGGTTTTGCGCGTCAGCGGCTCGTAGCCCGAATCGGTGGCCACCGCCGGCACGCTGAGGCTGACCTGCCGGCCGGGCGACACCACGAAGACCGGGGCGGCGGGGAAATACGAGGCGGCCCAGTGGCTGGAATAGAAATCGGACAGGTAGGGGCCGATGCCGGAAAAGACGCCGTGGCTGACCGGACAGGCATCTTCCCGCTGGCAGAGCAGCGAGAAGGGCATGGAGGCGAGGCCGTGCTGGCCTTCGAAAAACCGCCAGGTCGGGGGATCGAACCCGGCCGCTTCGCTGACGCTGGTGGAGGACACCAGGTTGCGGGAGTCGGGGCGCTGGGTCTGCGTGCGCAGGGCGTGGAGCATGCGCTCCTGGGCGTTGACGTAGCCGACGAGAATGGAGAAATCGATCCGGAACTTGTCTTCTTCCTGCTGCAGGATGCGCTGGCCGCCCCAGTAAAGGGCGCCCGCCAGGACCATCACGAGCGGCAGGATGCCGAACAGCGCGGTATTCATGCGCCGGGAAGCGCGCGTGACTTTTCGTAGCGGCGTATCCAGTTTCATAGACGATGCGGGCCGATCTCGCGCAGGGTTTACTGGGGCGGAATGCAAGGGGTGAAGCTGGGGTTGGGCTCGTGGGCCAGCAATTGGCTGAAGGCGGCCACGTCCACGGCGGCGGAAATCAGGTAGCCCTGCGCGTAGTCGCAGCCGATCTGGCGCACGAATTGCAAGTCCTGCATGGTTTCCACGCCCTCGGCGGTCACTTGCAGGCCCAATTGCCTGCCCAATTGCACCGAGGATACCAGTGCCGCCGCCCTGACTTCATCCTTGGCCGCGCCGCAGACGAAGGCGCGGTCGATTTTCAATTCCGTGAACGGCGTCGAGATCAATCCGTACATGCTGCTATACCCCTTGCCAAAATCGTCCTGCGACAGCCCGAACCCCTTGAGGCGCAGGCGGCTGGTGCCCATGTAGTACTGGCCGGCGGCCACCGTCATGTCGTCTTCGAGCAGTTCGAAGGTGACGTCCTCGGCCGGCAGCCCGGAATTCGTGACCATATAGTAGAGCTCGTCCGGCAATTGCGGGCGGTCCAGCAGCGAGGTGGGAAGGTTGACCGAGATGGGGATGCGGTGCCCCTGGCCGCGCCAGGTGCGGTAGGCCTTGAGCCCGTCTTCCAGCATGCGGATCAGCAGTTCGTGGTCCAGGCCGTAGCCGCGCAGGGTCTTGAGGAACGACGAGGGCATCATCAGGCCCAGTTCTTCGTGCTGCCAGCGCACCAGCGCCTCGGCGCCCACGATGTTGCCGGACGACAGCGACTTCTTGGGCTGGAACCACGCGCGGATGCTGCCGTCGCGCAGCGCGCCCTCCAGGCTTTTCCGGTCGAGCAGGGTGCTGGCATAGCCGGTGTCCAGGCGGGCGGGAGAGGTGTCGGCGGGCGGCTTGCGCAGCAGCCCGGCCGCGAGGTTGTCGATCTGCTCGCGGGAGATGGGTTTCACGAAGGCCCCCAGCACGGCCAGGCCGCGCTCCTTGGCCATCAGGCTGATGCTGTTGGCCATCCGGCGGGAGCAGCCGGTCACGATGGCGAGCATGGGGTTCAGGTCCTGGCGGGCCAGCTCGTGGATGAACTGGGCGCCGTCCATGATGGGCATGTTCACGTCCATGACCACGAGGTTGTAGCCCTCGTCGCGGATGCCCTGGAGAGCGTCGCCCGCGCTTTGCAGCGTATCCACGCGATTGAAGCCCGCATCTTCCAGCATGTCCTTCAGGTGGGCGCACTGAAAAGCGTGGTCATCCAGGACGAGCACTTTGTAGGCAGACAGCATATTCAGTTCAGATCCTCTGCTAGGTCATGCAATGTTTGCGCCAGGACCAGGATGGGCAGGGGCTTCAGGAGCACCCGGTCCATGCCGGCGTCCAGGCCCAGGCGCGAAGCCTCGGGCGCGGCGCTGGCGGTCAGGCCCAGGATGGTTCCCGCATAGCCGAGCTTGCGCAGCGAGCGGGCGAGTTCGTAGCCGCCCATCATCGGCATGTTGAGGTCCGTGATGACGACGTCGTGGTCCAGGGCGTTCCAGTGGCGCAGGGCCTCGCTGCCGTTGGACACCATCGTGACCGTGCAGCCCAGGTGCTCCAGCTGTTCGCGCAGGATGAGCTGGCTGATGACGTTGTCTTCGACCACCATCACGTGCAATCCCAGGGAGACGCTCTGGGCGTGGGCCTGGCCCAGCGCCGGCCGTTCGATGCCGTCCTGGGCCATGCGAACGGCGCGGCCGATGCTGGCCGGATTGACGGTGCTGGTGATGCCGGCCTTGGAGACGGCCGATACCAGGCTTTCGTGGCCGGAGCCGGGCGCCATGACGCGGACGCGGCCATGCTTCCAGCGGGGCTCCTGCGCCGCGGGAGGCCAGGCCTGCACCAGCACGGCGTCCTCGAATTCGACCGTGTCCGCGTAGCCGCGGTAGGGCATGGCGACCGCGCCCCATGCGTTCAGCCAGGCGCACAGATTGGCGACGACTTCCGGAACGGCGCCGTCGACGTACACGGCGCGCCGCCGCAAGGGAGCCGGGGCCGGCGTCGGGGGCACGTCCAGCGTCAGGGTGAAGACGATGCTGGTGCCCAGGCCTTCCTCGCTGACGACGGAGAGGCTGCCGCCCATCAGGTCGGACAGGCGGCGGCAGATCGCCAGCCCCAGCCCGGTGCCGGAGATGTCGCGTTCCAGGCCGGCGTGGGCGCGGAAGTAGGGTTCGAAGAGCTGGGCCTGGGAATCCGCGGGGATGCCGACGCCGGTGTCCGCGACCTGGAACCGCAGCGAGACGCGGCCGGGGGACGGCACCACCGCCGCGGCGCGGACCGCCACGCGGCCGGCCTCGGTGAACTTCACGGCGTTGCTCACCAGGTTGTTCAGGACCTGGAGGATGCGGGTGGCGTCGCCCAGGACGGCGGCGGGCACGTCGATGTCGGTGATCGCGTAGATCAGCAGCCCCTTGCCCTGCGCGCGCGCGGCGTAGTTGGCCACCACGCGTTCGAGGATGTCGGAGGGCGAGAACTCGGCGATGTCCAGTTCCTGGCGGCCGGCTTCGATGCGCGACAGGTCCAGCGTGTCGTTGATGGTGCGCAGCAGGGTCGAGGAGGATTGCTGGATGGTGTTCAGGTATTGCTGCTGCTGGCCGCTGAGGCCCGTCAGCGCCAGCAGTTCCAGCGTGCCCAGGATGCCGTACAGCGGGGTGCGGATTTCGTGGCTGATCGTGGCGAAGAACATGGTTTTCGCTTCGCTGGCCTTGTCGGCCGCCTGCTTGGCGTTGCGCAGGGTGCGTTCGATTTCCTTCTGGCTGGTGATGTCGCTGACGCCGCACAGCACCACGTCCTCGGACTGGTAGGTCATGGCGGCGAAGGTCAGGTAGACGCTGCGGCCGTCTTTCAGGGGATACTCGCGGCCGCCCGCCGCGGCGGTGGCATGGCGGATGTCTTCGCGCCAGCCGTCGTGCTCGTCGAGCAGGCGCCGGGCTGCGTCGTTGGACATGATGAGCTCGCCGTCGGCGCGGCGAACCAGGCTGAGCCCCACCGGCGCGACCTCGATGATCTTGTCGTTGAGCGCCACGCTGTCGGCCAGCGCTTCGTATTGGCGCAGGGCCGGCGTGACGAGCTTGCGCTTGATGTGCCGGACCGCGAGCAGCACCACGGCCATGAGGAACAGGCAGATGGCGCCGGCCGTCCAGAACGCGGCCGCGCCGTGGTGCAGCACGTCGCGCATCGGCACGTAATAGGCGAGCTTCCAGCCGGCTTCGCCCACCGACTTGACCAGCACCAGATTCTCGGGGAACCACGTGCCGCCCTGGAAGCCGAACGAGTCCTGGCCGAGGCGGGCGGTCAGCGGACTGTTGATCGTGACGGGCAGGGGGCCGCCGTGCAGGGCCACGCGGCTGTTGCTGTCGTAGAGGGCGTAGCTGCCGCCGTCGCTGGCGCATTCCGCGGCGATGACCGCGGCGATGCCGTCCACTTCCAGGCCGATCCAGGTGCGTTCCTGGCCGGTGGTGTCCAGCGGCGTGTAGAGGAAGAAGCGGTCCACGTCGTCCATGGGCGGGCGCAGCCAGACGATGGGCTCGCGCCCGTTGGCGCTGGGGCTGGGATCGCGCATGGCGAGGATTTCGGCCAGCCATTGGCCGGTGCGCGTGGAAATGGGCGCGGCGCGGCGCCGGGTTTCGAGGGGCAGGCGCTGCGAGGCGGCCTCTTCCGCCGGCGCGTACACGATGCGCGCATTGGCCGCGGCGATGTCGGCGCGGTCGCGGGGCGTCATGACGAGCGCCCATTCGTAGGTGTTGTTTTCCTTGAGCAGCGGGATGACGCTGATCTGCCCGGTTTCGCCGAAGGTCTTGGGCGTGCGCGCGGGCGCCATGTGGTCGGTGTTGCGCACGGAGGAGCCGGCCACGGAGCGCAGCAGGCCTTCGCGCTGGTCGAAGTAGACTTGCGCGTTATAGGCGGCCGCGTTCATGCGGCGGCGGTGCTTGGAGACTTCGTCGCTGAACGACAGGTAGAAGGAGAGTGCCGTGCCTACCAGGATGCACGCGAGCAGCGCCACGGCAAACATGTGCAGCAGAAGCATGGGCCGGCCGGGGCCGGCGCGGCCCTGCTTCCGGGGAAGGCGGGGGGCGACAATCATGCATTGATGATAGAAGTCGCGCCCGCCGCGAAGAACAAGACAATTCTGAAAACCGGACCAAATTCCGTCTTGATTTTCTTCGGTGTTCCGCCGGCCTCCCGCCTATTGGAACAAGCCGCTCTCCATGCAGAAGGCCACCAGTTCCTGGTCCGTCTGCACATTCAGCTTGCGCATGGCGGAAGCCTTCTGGCCGCTGATCGTCTTGACGCTGCGCTTCAGGTTCTCCGCGATCACCGTCACGGTTTCTCCGCGCACGAAATGCCGCAGCACTTCGAATTCCTTGGGGGACAGGCTGTCGATGCACTCGCCGATGGGCTTGCGCGGCAGGCTCGTGGCGGGATCGCGCCGGAAGCCCGGCGGATAGTATTTCCTGCCGATGCGCAACATGGACAGCGCCGTGACGATCTCGGCGAGGTTGTCGCGCTTGAGGACCACGGCGGCGACGCCGGCGTCGTAGAGCGCCGAGATGATCATGGGATTGGACACCATGGTCAGCACCACGATGTGCAGGCCGGGATGGCGCCGGATCAGGTACTGGACCAGGCGCATGCCGTCGCCGTAGGCATCGTCGCCGGGCATGGAGTAGTCCGTGACCACGACGTTGGACGGGGTGTGCTCAAGATGCGAAATGAGCTCGGTCGAGCTGGAGACGGCTCCGGTTATCTCAAGGTTGGGGACCGTGTCCAGGAGATCGCGGATGCCCGCCAAGACGAGTGGATGGTCGTCGGCAAGGACGATTCGAAGCTTATCCATTGAGAGCAGAGACACCGTGTGGAGTAGGACGCCCGGGGCGCGTCACAAATTCTGCATCAAGACGTGGACTTAAGCTAGGAGCGGCTAGGGAAAAAGGGCCTGCGCCGGCAAAAAGGACACCCCCGGCGCCGGGCCTCCCCGCGCCAGGGCCGCCCGCCGGGCGGCCCTGGCGGTGATCAGTCGTCCAGGGCGGGCACGGTTCCGATCTGGGCAAGGATGCGGGGCGATTGCATGTCGCCGGTTTCCTTGTCGACCAGGACTTCGTAGGCGGCGACGCCCGCGAACTTGGAGGCCATGGAATTCGCGATCCGGATGGCTCCGAATTCGCTGCTGGCGGGACGGATCTCACCGGGCGCCACGCCTTCGGCGGCGGCACGGTAGGGGACGACGATGTATTGGACGAGATGAGCGGCTTCTGACACAGGGTTCTCCTGGACGACAGTTTTTCGGGCGAGCGAAATGTAGCACGGCACACTGTGTATTTGTACAGTATTTTGATGTGCCGTCCCTGAATTTTTTCCTCAAGGCGCGGCCGGTTGTGGAAAACCCTAGCGCCCGTGGCATTGCCGGATCGCGGGCCTGCCTCTAATATTTTCGAAAATTCTGTTTGTTTTATAAAAGAGGCAAGGGATGGAAGCGAACCGCTACGACGCCTACCGCGAAAACGTCGCCGGGCGAGCCAATGTGGCCGACTCTCCGGAGCGGGTGGCCTATTACGAAGCGCTGGCTCGGCTGGAGACGGGCGCGTTGTGGACGGTGGCGAACAAGATCGAGCCCTGGGCGCCGCGGTCCGCGTCGGTGCCGGTGGTGTGGCGCTACCGCGACCTGCGCGGCCACGTGCTCCGTTCGGCGGAGCTAGTGTCGCCGGAAGAAGCGGGCAGGCGGGTGATCTATCTCAACAATCCCGGCCGCCGCGACGTGGCCGCGGCGGTGGGCTGGCTGTATTCCGGCCTGCAGGTAATGCAGCCCGGCGAACTGGCGTCGGCGCATGCGCATTCCCATTCCGCGCTGCGTTTCATCATGGAAGGCCGAGGCGCGTTCACGGTGGTGGACGGCCACAAGATGACGCTGGGCGCGAACGACTTCGTGCTGACGCCCAACGGCACCTGGCACGAGCATGGCGTGGCCGAGGATGGCACCACCTGCATCTGGCAGGACGGCCTGGACATTCCGCTGGTCAATGCGCTGGAGGCGGGCTTCTACGCGGTGCACCCCGACCTGAACCAGGCCGTCACGCATCCGGTGGACGACACCAGCGCCGCCTGGGGCAACGCGGCGCTGCGGCCGCAGGTCTCGGGCTGGACCAAGCCCTATTCGCCGCTGTTCAAGTATGAATGGGAGCCCACCTACGAAGCGCTGCGGCGCTACGCTCGCACCACCGAGGGCAGCCCCTACGACGGCGTGCTGCTGGATTACGTGAACCCCGCGACGGGCGGCCCGGTCATGCCCACCATCGGCGCCAGCATGCAGATGCTGCGCCCGGGCGAGCACACCAAGGCGCACCGCCACACCGGCAGCTTCATCTACCAGGTGGCCAAGGGCAGCGGCTTTTCCGTCATCGACGGCAAGCGCTACGACTGGACCGAACGCGACATTTTCTGCGTGCCGTCCTGGGCGATGCACGAGCATGCCAACCTGTCGTCCAGCGACGACGCCTGCCTGTTCTGTTTCAACGATCTCCCGGTGCTTCGGTCGCTGGCGTTGTACCGCGAGGAAGCGCTCGCGGAGAACGGCGGCAGGCAGACGCTGGCCTGATTCCTTCCGCCCGGCGCCGCCGGGCCCGACGCAACCCTGACTGGATTCTTGGAGCAACTATGCGCTTGGTAACGTTTCGCGCTCATCCCGCCGCCGCCGCCCGCCTGGGGGCGCTGGCCGACGGCTATGTGGTGGACCTGGCCCTGCTGGGGCAGAACGCGGGCGTGGAGTTGCCCGCCGACATGCTGGATTTCATCGACCTGGGCCCGGTTGCCGTGGAGCAGGCGTCGCGCCTGATGGAGGCGCACAGCGGCGCGTGGCCGGTGGGCACCGCGTTGCCCCAGGAGAACGTCAAGCTGCTGGCGCCGATTCCGCGTCCCCGCAAGAACATCTTCGGCATCGGCCTGAACTATGTGGAGCACGTGGCCGAGTCCAGCCGCACGCTGGATACCTCGGCGGACCTGCCCAAGCAGCCCGTCATCTTCTCCAAGCCGCCCACCACCGTCATCGGCCCGGGCGACGCCATCGAGCACAACGCGAAGATCACCCAGCAACTGGACTGGGAAGTGGAGCTGGCGGTCATCATGGGCCGCCGCGCCTCGCGGGTGGCGGAAGCGGATGCGCTGTCGTACGTGTTCGGCTATAGCGTCATGCTGGACATGAGCGCGCGCGACTGCCGCCGCGCGGGCCAGTGGATCTACTCCAAGGGGCAGGACACCTATGCGCCGTTCGGCCCCTGCATCGTGACGGCCGACGAGATTCCCGATCCGCAGGTGCTGGACCTCTGGCTCACGGTGAACGGCGAAAAGAAGCAGGGCTCCAATACCCGCCACATGCTGTTCAAGGTGCCTTTCCTGATTTCCGACATCAGCGCCGGCATCACGCTGGAGCCGGGCGACATCATCGCCACCGGCACGCCGGAAGGCGTGGGCGCGGGCCGCAAGCCGCAGGAATGGCTGTGGCCGGGCGACGTGGTGGTGGCGTGCGTCGAAGGCATCGGCACGCTGCGCCACCCCGTGGTGGCGGTGTAGCATCGTCGCGGGCGCGTTCGCGCGCCCGCGCCTGGAGCCAGCATTGAAGCCGAGAATCAAAAACCTGCTCGACGATGAGCCCGGCGCGGACGGGATCGCGGCGGTCGAGGAAATCACCCTGTCGGAGCAGGTCTATCGCCTGCTTCGGCGCGACATCATGGGCGGCGCGTTCGCGCCGGGCCAGTCGTTGCGGCTGGAGTCGCTGAAGCAGCGCTACGGCAGCAGCTTTTCGCCGATCCGCGAAGCCTTGAACCGGCTGCGCAGCGAGCGCATGGTGGTGGCGACGACCTCGCGCGGATTCCGCGTGGCGCCGCTGTCCGTCGAGGAACTGTGGGACGCCTGCGAAACCCGCATCCTGATCGACTGCGACGCGCTGCGGCGTTCGCTGGCCAATGCCGGCGACGCCTGGGAGGCGCGGCTGGTGGGCGCCTACCACGCCTTGACGCTGGCCGCGCAACGCGCGGCCGAGTCCATCGTGCTCAACCCGGAGCTGGAAGACGCGCTGGAAGCGCGGCACCAGGATTTCCACCATGCGCTGATCGGCGCGTGCCGTTCGCCGTGGCTGCTGGACCTGTCGGCGCAACTGTATGCGCAGACCGAGCGCTACCGGCGTCCGGCGCGCGCCGGCGTCACGGCCTACGGGCCGCAGCGCAGCGTGGACCAGGAGCATCGCTTGCTGCTGGAAGCGGCCGTGTCCCGCGACGCGGACCGGGCGGCCGCCACGCTGGCCGCGCACTACCGCAAGACCGCGCAATTCATCGAGCAGGTCCTCGGCCAGGCCGGCAGGCAGGCCGCCAACGCCTGATGGCGTAAGCTTGGCCCATGGCCGACCTGAAACTCCTCGAAGACCTGATAGCCCTGGCGCGGACGGGCAGTTTCGTGCGCGCGGCCGAGTTGCGCCACGTCACGCATCCCGCGTTCGGCCGGCGCATCCGCGCGCTGGAGGCCTGGGCCGGCGCGCCCCTGGTCGAACGCCAGCGGCAGCCCGTGGTCCTGACCGGCGAGGGCGAGGCCCTGCTGAAAACGGCGGTGCAGGTGGTGGAGCAGATGGGGCAGGTGCGCCATCGCATTCGCAGTTCGAGCGCGGGCGGCGAAGCCGTGTTGCGCATCGCCACCGGCCGCAGCCTTGCGCGCACGCTGGTGGCGGACTGGATCGCGCGCTTGCGGCTGCGCGCGCCCAAGGTGTTGTCGGAGGGCACCCAGGTGGAACTGTCCACCGGCATGATGCAGGACATGGCCGCCCGGCTGGAACAGGGCAAGGTGGACCTGCTGTGCTGTTACGAGCATCCCGCGCTGTCGGTGCAGCTCAGCCCCGGCCGCTACCGCTACATGACGCTGGGCACCGACAAGCTGGTGCCCGTGAGCCAGGCGGATTCGCGCGGACGCGCCCGCTACGCCCTGCAAGAGGGCGGGCATTCCGCGCCGCTGATCACCTATGCGGGCGGCCTGGCGATGGAGCGCATCGTCGGGGACCGCCTGGAAACCACGCCTTATGCCCTGACGCCGTTCCTGCGCAGCGATTCGCTGGACGCCGCCCACGGCGCCGTGG